>Ga0189291_100020_pt1 | contig 382289 bp, 348 predicted proteins | sample UW1redminimetaG_FD_130331 | JGI IMG/M metagenome (GOLD analysis project Ga0189291, IMG submission 130331) | Marine microbial communities from the Costa Rica Dome - UW179B-red mini metaG | ecosystem: Environmental > Aquatic > Marine > Oceanic > Photic zone | place: Costa Rica: the Eastern... | reverse complement strand
TTGAGGCCTGAAGCTACTATACGAAAAAGCCATTCTCTATCAGCGGCAAAGGAGAAGCTCAAATCAAAAAGCCCCACTTGTTCTAGCAGTGATTTTGAGTAGAAACGAGCATTGACCACTGGGGACCCAAACGCGATACCGACGAAACTTGGGGGAGCGGAGGGCTTCAAGATTATCGTCTCTCGCGAGGGGTTTTCACTCACAACCTCTGCACCGCCAGTTAGCATCGCCAGTGATTGAATCAACGAAAACGTGTTGGCAGCAAGCGAAAGTGCCCCCGGTTTAAGAAAATCGTCCGCATTTAGGATACAAATAATGTCGCCTCGCGCCGCCGACAAGCCGCGGTTCATACCATCGTAGATACCTTGGTCTGGGCGTATGTCCGCTTTTAGGTGAGGATGACGAGACAGTATTTCCAATGATCCATCTGTCGATCCGCCATCGCAAACAATGTGCTCAAAATTCTTGTAGTCTTGCTGGGATACACTCTGTATGGCTTCCTCAAGGTAGGGAGCAGCATTCAGGCACGTGGTGATAACAGAAATAAGAGGCTGAGGAGAGGTCATTTTCCGGGCCAAATTCCTTTTCCGAATGATTCCATAGAATGTTACTCCGTAACGGTTGAAACTCAGAGTAAGTGAATGGTGTCTGGTGCTGTTTTAGGCGCCACGCAGGCTCTGCTCAGCAACGGGCCCCGTCGTGTGGCATACACCCCACGGCTTGCAGCCAACACGTGTTAAAAAAAAGGTCCATAAAGCCCTCTTAACGATTCAACTGTTTGTCTTCAGGAGTTGAAAAAGTCTGGCCCACTTCCAGTCGGTGGCCCTCCAACACTGCTAGTTGAGGCTGTAAGGAAACGTCATATGAGGCGCAGCTAGCTCGCAATTTGATGAGCTTGACGTTCCAGAAGAAGACGCCCTATGGATCAATTCTATGCCTCTCCATCATTATGTCGAGTTCGGAATTTTCCAACCCCGTCAGAAATCCTGCTTCTCGAAATTGATGGTAAAATTTGTGGGCCATTATGGGATAACCATCTCCGCGCATATGTGCAAAGTCGACCATAAGCTGTTGTCGGTCAAGCTCACGAAATGTAGCGCTCATATCAACGAATAAGAGACCGTTTTCAGCAGCATACCTTTCTATCAGAGAGTTGAACTCTTCAAGTAAGACTGAGGCCTCTTCACGCGAGACGTTCTCATCCATCCACCACACGTGACCGAATGGATTACGAAATTGTTCCTCCGTGTCCATCGGCCATCGGCCCACAAGTGATGAGATTGCTATATTTACCTCAGGGTTTGCGTCTTTGAAGGCCCTTACCGTTCGCGAAAGGTTTTCGAGGTAGAATCGATATGTTTTTTCAACAGGGACATCTGAGTGTCCCGCTGTTCGCGCCACAACGTGCGGCTCACTATCTGACCTGTATTGCAAGAGTTTGAAGCCCCGTATCTCGATTTCTCCGCCCGCTTCACCGGAGAACAGCGACACCTGTATCCCCAGTGAATCGTCCGGTTTGGTGAACTTGCAAGTTGTCTTGCTCCACGCTTCTCTAATCTGTAAGGGACAATCTACGTAGTGCTGGTTCCGCCCATTGGCAGAGCCCTGTACTCGAATAAATGTCGCTCCGTGACCTCTTATCTCGATAGAAGCCTCGTAGGCTTTCGAAGACTCTGTTCGAAGTAGCTGATGGTCCACGAGGACACTGACATAGCTATTGGGCGCGAAATCGGCGGCCACGATATCAGATAGAGGAGTTTCATTCGTGATCATTGCCCCTTCGCTGAAAGAAGTCCATTGAGCTACAGCGGGCCGCAGCACTCGATGAGCCATCCTGCTCTTTAAGGATTCAATAAACGCGTTCGCTAACACGACTGATTTCAGGCCTGACCCTATTGGAAGGCCCCTCGTAGGTTGATAAGCGGCTGTGAAATAGGATTGTGACGGCGGCGGCGCTAGAGGAGAATAAGACTGAAAGTCGTTCCAGCCGGCGTACAAAATCACAATGTCTGGCTTGTATTGATGGAGCTCGCTTTCGCTATAAAGAGTCCACTGACCGCTCACCCAGCCAGAGACACCTGCGTTAACAACTTCGACACCACCAGGGTAGTCTGTTGTATGCGATTGTAAAAGAGAGTGAAGTTGAGTCGGATAATTATCTGAGAGGGTAGTACCTTGTGTTGTTGATTCGCCGACGCTGACAATTCGTAATGAACTATCGCGACGTGCGTAGTCTATCTCCTCAAGCTGGGATAGCCCCCGGCTGTTTGTGCGCCCTTCGAGATTTGCTCTTAGACGGTACCCCAAAATTCCATCGGGTTCCTTTATGAAGTTTATGGCATCGTTCCGCAGAATTCTTTCACCATTTTCGGCAACCGAATTCAAGGACACCGCTTCGCGATATTTCCAATAGATTTGCGCACTGCCCTCGACTAACGAAAACAAGATCACCGCAGGTAAGAGAGAGAAAACAACAATTTTCGCTCGACTGACGATTTTTCTGTGACTCATACTCGCCCCCAAAAAAGAACAACCTCTGCAACTGCTTGCTCCCAGATGCCGCTATCTGCTGTCAGTGGATGTTTTGGGGCGCAGTCGTTTCATCATCACGTCGGTGCGTCAGGTGAACTTCCGACGTCCAATACAAATATACAATCCACCTTCTCCCCCTAGGCTGGAAAACAGCATGCCGATCTCCGCCATAGTCCGATCAAAGGGGGTGCCCGCTTTTTGCTGTTGGAAAAGAGATTCATCGTTTCCAAAACTACCAATAATCTTCGGGATGGATGAGACAAACGAGAACCCAGCTTCATCAAACCATTTCATGAGCTCTGATATCGAATGTTTCCGTTCTTGTGGATGATAGTATTGATCATTGATCCAAGCGCGGCGTTTCTCCGGCGAGAGCTCATTCCGCAAGTGAGGATCAAGAAACAGCACGCCCTCGCCAAACATCTTTACCAAAACGCGACGAAAATCTGTACGCAATCTACCAATATTGTTGTAAAGCCCAATGATCAAGTATCCGCCTGGCTTAACGAGGCGACTTATACTCATAAAGGCCTTTTTTGTGTCGTAAGTGTGATGTAGAACCCCGTTTGATATCACGACATCCATGGACTGCGGTTTGATTGCGGGCACGAACAAGTTTGTTTGCAAAAACCGAACACCCTCAATTCCGTTTCGGTTGGCGAAATCTTGCCCCAAACGCAAGGATGGCAATGTCATGTCAGCAGCGTACACCCTAGCGGGTGTAGTGGCAGCTAGGTAGTTACTCAATTGACCAGTGCCACATCCAACTTCAAGCACATTGGAGTTAATTGGAATTTGCTCTCTAAGCAGGCGTGCAAATATTCCAGCGTCTGCACGCGCCACGAACGAGTTTATGTTGTCGAAGCTATTGTAGTTAGGGAACGGGGCGTCTTCATAAAAATCTTGTACGTCATGTGTAATCTTCCCGTCCGTACTAATCTGTTGAGTGATCGTAGCAGGAGCAGATCCGTCTTCCTCAACAAACAACAGCGGGATGTCATCGACGACGGGATACTCTCTGCCCGATTGAGATTTCAGCATACTCCCGTGAGAGGGAGCTAGTTCCTCGCCTGTTGCGGGACATCTAATTGTCTCATCATACAAAATATTGCCGCTCCTGAGGTGGAATGTTTCCCCAAGTAAGGGGAATTCCGTGCTGACCTAGTCCAATTCAAACGCGGTGCTGTAGTTCATTTTTAGCCGCATGTCCTGGTCTTCTTTGCGAAGAACGCAGTTACCAACAACTAGTAACTCGATCTCTGATCCCATGAAACAACGAAAGGCATCCTGTGGGGTGCAAACGATAGGTTCGCCGCGCACGTTGAAGCTGGTGTTAACGAGAACAGGGCACCCGGTGCGAGCTTTGAACTTGGAGAGTAGTTCATGAAATTCCGGGTTAGTTTCACCATCCACAGTTTGGATTCTTGCGGAATAATCGACATGAGTTACCGCGGGGATTTCCGAACGGGGCACATTAAGTTTTTCGATCCCGAACAGCGCACGTTCATCGTCCGTCATTTTCTTCTGCTTATCTTCAGCTACGTTTGCAACGAAAAGCATGTATGGGCTGTCACTATCCAATTCAAACCAGTCGGCTACATCTTCTCGCAAAACCGAGGGCGCAAAAGGTCGAAAACTCTCCCGATATTTTACTCTCAAATTGAGGGTTTTCTGAATCGTTGGGTTCCGAGGATCTCCAAGTATGGAACGCCCCCCGAGGGCGCGCGGCCCAAACTCCATGCGCCCCTGAAACCAGCCTACAGCTTTTCCAGCTTCTAACGCGTCGACTGTGGTCTCGATCATCTCAGAATCACCAAGTGTTTCAAATTGAGCTCCGGCTTCGGTCAGCTGCTTCTCAATGTCGCTATTGGCGTAACTCGGACCGAGATAACCGCCAGACATTCCATCTTGTCCATTGGTCTGGCGTGGCATCCCGAGGTGCGTGTGATAAGCCGCCAAAGCTGCACCAACTGATCCCCCTGCATCACCCGCCGCAGGCTGAACCCAAATGTTCTCAAACTTGCGATCCCGCAAGATTTTCCCGTTGGCGACGCAATTAAGTGCTACGCCACCAGCAAGACATAAATTTTTGATACCCGTTTCTTCAGCAAGGGATCGTGTCAGGCGAAGTACGATCTCTTCTGTAACCCATTGCACTGACGCGGCAAGATCCATGTGATTTTGTTCCAGCGCTTCTTCAGACTTCCGCGCTGCGCCCCCAAAAAGCTCCTCGAATTTCTTGTTCACCATCTTTAGCCCAGTGCAATAGTCGAAATATTGCATATCAAGCCGGAAAGTCCCATCGGCCTTCAGGTCAATAAGGTTCTCCAGAATAGTGTCGGCGTATTTGGGCTCTCCATACGGAGCAAGCCCCATCACCTTATATTCGCCCGAATTGACCCTAAAACCGAGATAGTAAGTAAATGCAGAATACAAGAGGCCGATCGAATGTGGGAAATGGATCTCCCTCTGCATTTCTAGTTCGTTTCCGCGTCCAATCGCCATTGATGTGGTCGCCCATTCACCCACCCCATCCATCGTTAACACAACAGCCTCATCGAACGGTGAGGCAAAAAAGGCAGAAGCAGCGTGACTTTGGTGGTGTTCTGCGAACAGCAAACGGTCTTCAACATCCACATCTATGCCAATTTTTCTAAGCTCGTCGCGAACCAGGATTTTCTGGAACAACTTTTCTTTCAGCCAAAGTGGTATCGCTTTTCGAAATGAGAGAAAACCGCGCGGGGCAAAAGCGACATATGTTTCAAGTAGGCGTTCAAACTTTAAGAAGGGTTTGTCGTAGAATACGATATGATCAACTTGATCTAGCGTGCACTCTCCAGCCTTGATACAATACTGAATTGCATTCCGTGGAAAACTAGCGTCGTGCTTTTTACGCGTAAAACGCTCCTCTTGAGCCGCTGCGATTATGCGACCATCTTCAATCAAGCAGGCGGCACTATCGTGGTAAAAAGCTGATATCCCCAAAATACGCAAAGCTGATCTTTCACCTTTCTGATTAGATTGTTCATTCATCGATATTCTTCTGCACTCTAGAAAAGAGTGTAGATAAAAGGCGCGACCGCAGTACCTTGGCTAGCCACGACCAGCCCACCAAACAATGCCATCATCAGAATGATCGGGAAAAGCCAGTATTTTTTCCGGGCAAAAAGGAAAACCCATAGCTCTCTAAATATGCTTAGCATGACTGATAACTCATCAAAATTGATTTTTCATATTTTTGGGTGATGCTTCAGAAATCACTCGTTCTTCCCAATATGTTTCCGCGTCACGATCAAGCTTTAGCTTTAATACGTCTTTTTGAAAAATTCGCAATAACAAGCCCACAGGGAAAATAGACGAATAAAAAATAATCGCCATAATCACTGGGTTCACGACACGAAAAAGCAGCAAGCCAAAACGATGCCAAATATTATTGAGAGGGCGTAGCGGTGCTGTCCAAAAATAGGCCAGCAAAAGGAAAACAGCGGCGGCACCAAACATCGGTCCCCACCACTCAAGTCCAAGATACAGCCGCACTGCGCCTATAATGGCAAACACGACAGCAAATGTAATGCCAAGCCCGCGTTCCGTAGATTTTTCTTCGATCGACTCTCGAGATAAATCTTCATGAAGATATTCCGTATTCATTGTTTTGCTGCGCCCACCCTCATGCAAATAAATTACCGACTGTCGTCAGATGATCCGAGATATATTATTGTTTGGAGTATTAGAAATTCTGCTCACCTAGTTTAAGTTAAGCAGTAAAACTGGCGCGCTACAAGTACCTTTATTGCATAGTTCAGTCTCATAAGCTTTCATACTGGAACAAGGGCTTATCCATTTGGTATTCTAGAAACTAGCCTCTCAAATCGCCCAGTGTACGTCTCTTCGATTCCAAAATTTGTCGAATTCTGAGTGGGTCAGTTTTTTCTAACTATCTTCCATGCTTCCATGCTTCCATGTCGAGCAGGTGGATTTGCACCCATTTGTAGATGCCGCGACTACATATTCGGAAGCAAGGGTATTGTTATCGTTGTGGGGGTGGTGTGATTGTCCTCATTTGCTCTCTTGCCCGGACAATATGCATCGGCAGGATAAACCCATGCGTTCCAAGGAGAAATATTCGTGAAAAGAATTGTTCCAGTAATCTTATCCGGGGGTGTTGGTTCCCGTTTATGGCCGACGTCGCGTGCTCTCTACCCTAAACAGTTACTGCCTCTGATTTCTGACCGTGGAATGCTTCAAGAAACTGCGGCGCGTGTTGGGGATGCTGATCTTTTTTCTGCTCCGATTGTAATTTCAAACGAAGATCATCGATTTATCATTGCGGCACAGCTGCAAGAAATACGCATCGAAGCCGCTCTTCACGTCTTGGAACCGACAGGGCGCAATACGGCGCCCGCTGCTGCAGCTGCGGCTATTTCCTGTGACCCCGATGACGTATTGTTGGTGTTGCCCGCAGATCACCATATCGAGGATCACGAATCGTTTTTGAGAGCCGTCGAGGTTGGGCGTACGTTATCTGAAAAGAACCATCTTGTGACTTTCGGTATCGTGCCTACAGGACCAGAGACAGGATATGGTTACATACGTCAGGCGGAAGCTCTGGAAATTGAAGGTGCGTTTGGAGTTGCTGAGTTTGTTGAAAAACCGGCTGCGGCGATAGCCCAGTCTTACCTGGAGGTGGGTGGCTATCATTGGAACAGTGGCATATTCATGTTTCGGGCTGATTGTCTTTTGACCGAGATGGAAAGATTCTGTCCGGAAATTCTAAGTGTGACGCGGACGGCGATGGCGAAAGGAGTTCGGGAGATGGATTTTGTCAGGCTCGATGCCAAGACCTTTGATGCATGCCCTGCAGACTCAATTGACTATGCAATTATGGAGCGCACGGATAAGGCTGCGATCATCCCGGTTACCATGGGGTGGAATGACATCGGTAGTTGGTCATCGCTATGGGACATAGGAGAAAAAGATGAAGATGGTAATGTTCGCCATGGCGATGTGATAAGCGTCGACAGCCGTAACAACTACATCAGGGCTGAGAGCTGCCTGGTTGCGACGTTGGGGCTCGAGGATGTCATAGTTGTTGAAACCGGAGATGCAGTCCTGGTTGCCGATAAGGCCCACGTGCAGGATATCAAAAGTATTGTTACGGAAATCTCGTCTGCAAATCGCAAGGAACATATAGCTCATAATCGCGTTCATCGGCCTTGGGGGTACTATGAAAGCCTGACCAATGGGGATTGTCATCAAGTAAAACATTTGATGGTGTCGCCTGGTGCGTCGTTGTCTTTGCAACTTCACAATCATCGTGCAGAGCATTGGGTGGTGGTTAAAGGGACGGCAAAAGTTACCGTCGGAGATGAAGTCTCAGTTTTGAAAGAGAATCAATCCACATACATTCCAGTAAAGACAAAACACAGATTGGAAAACCCGTTCGATGAACCGGTAAGCATCATAGAGGTGCAATCTGGATCATATCTAGGGGAAGATGATATTGTTCGTTTCGAAGATATCTATGGACGAAGTAAATGAACTGGCATTGTGGCATAAGGATACAGTCCACATTTGTCTGCGTGGAGAACTGCTTATGTTCAGGCGGGCCTGACTCTTTGATGCAGCAAAGTTGAACTGGGAATTTTTTTTCGGAGTAGCGAGCGGCTAACCAGCAACTCTCTCGTCCCGAGCAAGTTGTGCGATCAGAGTATTGCGCATTCTACCAATTATAAATCGGCGAGATCACTATCACCTTAGCCGGTGTTGACTCCTGCATATGTTGGCAGTGGTGCTGTCTCGCGCTTGGACCGAGGTTCAAGCTCCGATGTACGATAGCCCTGCGTAGACAAGCGCCCACCAACAATACCGTGCAGCATGTCTGCCAATTGCGTCGGTTGCGATAGGAAGGGCGAGTGCGAACTGTCCAGGGACAGGACTTGTCTGAACGGCGCATGATCTTGCATCCGACGTTGAAGCTCAGGCGAAACGACCCGGTCTTGGAGGCACTCAATGTAAGTCATCGGACGACTGGCTGCACCTGCCTCGGTGATCCGCGCGAATTCGACAAGCGGAAAGCCTGATTGGCTGCACAATCGGTTGATTGCTTGCTGTGCAACGTCGTCGTGGCAGTCGTGGTAAAACACATCACGGACGAGTTCAGGTTTGAGATGTACTCTGAACCGTAGCCAGTTAGTGCGCACCGCCAACCATAATTGGGTGTGCCGATCGCTGAGCGCTAAAGTGCGCATTCTGGTCCATTTGTTCAGCCGCGGTAGGTAGGCAGTCAAATAGATTAGCTCACCAAAGAGGTCGGGCTGTATCTCAGCCGCCTTGGAAATTGCCATCCCGCCCATTGAGTGCCCGACCAGAGTAACAGGCTCGCCAATTTGCGTGGCGGCTTGGCAGATGGCTTCGCCATAGCGTTTCTGAGAAATCTGAATGCTGGGCAGCGGACGGTCCCAATGACCAGGCAGAGTCAGCGTGTGGACCGCATGGCCGCGCGCAGTGAGCTCCGGCACCACGAGGTCCCAACATCGTTCATCATGCCATGCACCGTGTATCAGCAGAAACGCCGCCATAGAGCCCTCAAATTGATCACAAAATTTACCGTGTTATCGGGGCATGTCATATAATCGGTGCCTCGACTTTAGGTCTACAAGATGCAGCCAGGGTCTTAACGGGGGATAAAGAATGGCGAAATTCTTAGTTTTTTTGGCGATGGTGATCGCAGGTGTTGGCGCATATCTGGTCTTTGCGCCAGTGCCGATTGACCCCATTGCGTGGACGCCGGCCCAAAGCCCTGAAAAAACGGGGGTCTTTGCGGCGAACGAGGATCTTTCAGCAGCTACTCGTCTGGCCGATAATCAAGGCATTGGGCCCGAGGACACAACAATAGGTCCCGCAGGTTGGCTTTATACGGGATATGAAGACGGTCGCATTGTTCGTATCAACCCGATTGAAGGCCAAGCAGCGGGTATTGAGGTGATTGCAAACACCGGCGGTCGGCCCTTGGGGCTGCAATTTGATGCTGGGGGCAATCTGATCATTGCAGATGGCGTCAAAGGTCTTTTGTCTCTCTCACCTGAAGGGGACCTGACGCTGCTGACCGACAGCATGGACGGCGCCAAAATGTTGTTTGTCGATGATCTCGACATTGCATCAGACGGGAAGATCTGGTTCTCCGATGCGTCGACCCGGTTTGGCATCCACGACAATCTTTTGGATGTCATGGAAAGCCGGAAAACGGGACGCCTTCTCTCATTCGATCCGTCTACCGGCATAACCAAGGTTGAGCTTGATGATCTTGGTTTTGCCAATGGCGTTGCCCTGGCGGCAGATGAGAGCTTTGTGCTCGTCAATGAGACATTCCGCTACCGGGTAACACGGCTTTGGCTCACTGGACCAAAATCGGGTCAAACAGATGCATTTCTCGAAAATTTACCGGCGCATCCAGATAATCTGTCCCGTGCGCCTGATGGAAGCTTCTGGATCGCACTCGTTGCGCTAAGATCGCAGGCGTTGGACGACCTCATGCCAACGCCTTTCTGGCGGAAGCTCGTTATGCGGCTGCCTGAAGCCATGCGAGGGCCTCTGATTGTGCCTTATGGCTGGGTTGTCGCAGCCAATGAAGCCGGAGAGGTCATCGCAAACCTGCAGGACCCCAATGGAAATTATGGGACAATCACCAGCGTGAACGAGCGTGGGGGCTTTCTCTATCTTGGTAGCCTGACGGAAAGCGCTGTTGGGCGCATACCGGCACCCTGAGCCAGCAACGGGTCAGTCACTGGGCGGGCCCTTGAGTTCGACGACATTTCCAATCGGGTCCTTGATGTAAATCGAGGGCCCGTTGCCTTCTGCGCCGTAGCGAATGCCGCTTTCTTCAACTGGAAGGTCGTGGCTGCGCAGATAGTTCGCGAGAGCGTCTTCATCCCACGGTTCAATGCGGAGGCAGAAATGGTCAACATTACGGCTTTCTGACACTGCACTCAGGCCGTCTACCTCGACAATATCGATGAGTGAGCGGCCAGCTCTGAGCTGAACCAGCTTGAACTGGGGCAGCTCTCGCTCAACGGTCGCGCCCAAAACGCCCACATAAAACGCAATGAGGTCGGCTGCAGCAGGGGTTCGCAGGACGATGTGGTCCAGCCCGGCGAGAGAGAACGGGCGGTTGGAAGCTTCTGAGGATGCGGACATGGGTCTGATCTCCGTGAGTGAAGCAAAAATGACTCTTTAACCGGCAGAATTGAGCGATAAATCGCGATATATATTGCGCGCCGCCTCACTTCAAGCTATGTGCATGTCGTAACAGTAGCAGCTGTCTGTTGGGGCGTGGCCAAGTGGTAAGGCACCGGTTTTTGGTATCGGCATCGCAGGTTCGATCCCTGCCGCCCCAGCCACACAGCTCACGCAACTAACTCCCAGATCACCGCCAAATCTCTACCCGATTTCGACATTGTGGAGCTGTGCCCACCTGTTCAGGATGAAGATCCTGAAGGCGGCGTTGAGGGCTGCGCCCGACCAGTATCCTGTCGCATGCAAAAGGTTTTCTGCTTGTTCCGCGTCGACAAGGGAGCGAAGTGCAAAATCAGGAGATCTGAAAGCTGTTGAAATAGCTTGGCCTAGGCTGCCCCGCATCCACTGGTTCTGGGCAGTAACAAATCCCATCTTATCCCGGCGATCAAGAATGGCGTCTGGCACCAGACCCCTCAGAGCATTTCGCATAAGCGCTTTGGTCTGACCCTTTGAAATTTTGGCTTTTGTGGGCAGTTCGAGAAGATATTCCACCAGCCGGAAATCGAGGAAGGGAACCCGGCTCTCAATGCTCCATGCCATCGAGTTTCGATCTTCGTAGCGTAGCAGGGGAGGAACGCTGAAACGCAGCAGATCATCAATTTGTCGTTCGCTGGAACGATAGGTAGTAAGCGTGCTGCCAGGGCTGCTTGCGTTCCATATGTCCGAAAATTCAGGTTGAACGACCTCAGCCATCGGGTCTGCGTTGCCGCGTCTTAGGAAGGCAGGCAGGTAGCGCACGCCTTCCGAAAGACGCAGAAGGCCTCTGTCTCCCCGGATGGCCAATGAGGAGAGGCCGGACAGGAAACCACCCCATTGATTCTGCTTGGCGCTCTCCATCAGCGCGTAGACGAGATATTTCCGATACCCACAGAGCGCCTCGTCAGCACCTTGTCCATCAAGCAACACCGGAACGGCGGCCTCGCGCGCGCTCTTCATGAGCAAATATTGGGCATAGATGCTGGCGGTTGGAAAAGGCTCTTCCTGTGTAAGAATCAGTGCATCAAGGTCCGCTCCAAAGCCCTGTTCAGCAGGGAAGACCGTGTGGGGCTCCGTTCCGCATTTCTCGATGACGAGATCTGACCAGTTTCGCTCGTCAAATACGGGGTCCGTCGACGCGGATGTAAAAGTTGCCAGGCGATGATCTGCAGGTAGCCCCTCTGCGACTTTGCAAACAATGGCTGAACTGTCCAGACCGCCAGACAGGCAGGCACCAACGGGCACGTCAGACCTCAGGCGCAGATCAACGGCAGATGCAAACAAGCTGCGGAACGTGTCCTCCGCGTCTGCCGCTGACACTTTCCGTGAGGCAAGCCGTTCTTCTGACGGGGGCCGCCAGAACGCCACTGCGCGCGGAACGGGGGACTGCGACATGTCGATGGAGGCGAAGTGTCCAGGCGGAAACGCCGTGATGCCGTCAAAGAAAGTGTCTTGGGTATGGTTGACGGTTCCCCACCGAAGAAAATCCGCCGCGATGGTCTTATTTAACCTGCGGGGCAGGCCCGGCAGCGCCAGGAGCGCTTTGATCTCGGACGCGAAATAGAGCTTCCCCTCGTGTTGAGCCAGGTGAAGCGGTTTGATGCCAAAGCGATCCCGCGACAAAATGAGACGGCCTTGCCTCTTGTCCCAAATGGCGAGCGCCCACATGCCGTTGAAGCGAGAAAAGCAATCCGTGCCCCATTTTTTGTAGGCTTCAAGAACAACTTCGCTATCCGTCGCTGTATGAAACTGAACGCCCAACGCGTTCAATTCGGCACGGAGTTCGAGGTAATTGTAGACCTCACCATTATAAACCATGACCAGTTGCTCATCGCTGCTAACAAAAGGTTGCAGCCCATCGCTACTGGTATCGATGATCGCCAGGCGTCTGTGGCCCAGTGCCAGGCGTCCTTGGGCGGAGGGCAGCGGTCCATTGAGCGTCACGTGCAGTGCTTGATTGCCGCCTACCAACGCAAATCCTGCGCCGTCGGGGCCCCGGTGAGATTGCACGTCCGTCATCGCCTGGATGACCGATAAGTCGGCGTCTTTTGCGCTCAGAATTCCTGCTATACCGCACATTTAGGTATCTGTCCCCAGCATCAATTTGCGCGGGCCGACAGGCGTCGCGTCAGTCGAGTAATAGCAGACCAGTCAGGATGCACCAGCTGACCAAGCGGGGTGTTTTCAATCGCCGCAGTTTTTCTCAGCACGATGAAACAGAACGCCGTGTAGGAGAGTGTTGTGGCAAGCGCAGCTCCCGGCAGTCCCAACAAAGGCACAAGAAGGATGTTGAGACCGACTGTGAGCACGACGGCATATCCGGCTGCTGCAGAGGCAGCGCCATTTTCAGACCGCGCAAACAGCGCATAGGACCCGACAACACCAATGGCCATCGCAAAGATGCCGGGCAACAGCAAGATGGAGATCCAGGCAGCCTGGGTGAAATCCTCGGAGAAGAAGATCAGAATGGCAAGAGGCGCTGCGATCAGGAACATCGGGAACAGGATCAGGCTGATGGCACTCAGAGGCTGCAGAACCATTGTGACAGATCTGGCTTGATCGCCTGCGTGATGCGTAAGGGTGGCATTGGCAAGGGATCGGGGCAGGTAGAGAATAACTTCGACGGCGGCGACGGCAACCGAATAGACGCCGAGCGCGGTGACACCCAGATATCCCGAGATGAAAAAATTATCCAATCGGAAGTTGGCGGCATTCATCACGAAATAGGGATAGGCCCGAAACCCATACCGGCATTGTCTGGTGAAAAACCGCAGGTGGAAAATCGGCAGCCGACCCGCATCTCTCATCACATATGAAAACCAATAGACCGTGCAGGCGATCAGGCCTGCCGACCACCATATCAGACCTGCTTCGACGGTGAGGTCTCCCATGGTGGCACTCGCCACCAGGCCCCCAACAAAAATAGCATTGTGCAGGGCGGTGCCGATGAGGCGGATACCGAACCGATCACGCCCAAACAAAATGGCGCCGCACAGCAGCCCAAACAGACCGACCGGGAGGTCGACCCACAAAATAACAATCAGGGTCTCGCTCAACGGGTCAAGCAACGCTGTGAAATGCCGGAGTAGCAGAATGATGCCGACTGAGAGGGGGGCAACCAACAGAGTTAGAATAAGACTGCTGCCAATCAGGGCCGCTCGTTGAACGGGCTTTCTGGCTCGCGCAGCAAAGTAATTGTTCCCTGTATCAAACCCAAAGAGCACCGCCACCGTGAGAACGGAATAGCTCGCCAGAAAGAGGGTAAATGTACCCTGGGCTGCCGCGCCGCTCAACCAGGTGAACAGGAGGATTGCCAACACTTTCCCTGCCAGCAATGCCGCATTTTCCATGGCTGCAAGAAGGGAAGATTTTAACATAGGGTCTTTCGGAGGATGATTTGGCCTGTTTCGGCGAGAATAATAGTTGATTGCCAATGCTGTGTATGGCCTTTTCGGCAATATCCTTACCGCGCGCAGAAATAGTTGAGCTGTGATGGTCTGAGAAATGGTTCTGTCTCGACCCTGCTCAATTGCCGCTCTGCCAAATGTGAAGCGAGAGAATGGCTAAAATTCGGGTGCTAACAGTCGTCGGGGCAAGGCCTCAGTTCGTCAAAGCAGCGGTCGTGAGCCGGGCGATGCGCGCCGAAACTCAGATGGAGGAAATTATCCTCCATACGGGCCAGCACTACGACCATGACATGTCAGAGGTCTTTTTCGATGAGCTGGCCATTCCGCATCCTGCCTACAATCTTGCCGTCGGGTCGGGCGCTCATGGCGCCCAGACAGGGGCAATGCTCGCAAAAATTGAAGAGGTCATTCTGGCAGAGAAGCCCAATTGGGTTTTGATCTACGGCGATACAAATTCGACCCTTGCAGCTGCTCTCGCGGCGTCCAAGCTCCATGTGCCCGTGGCCCATGTTGAGGCGGGCTTGCGGTCCTTTAATAAACGCATGCCAGAAGAGCAGAACCGGATAGTGGCAGATCACCTATCCAGTCTCCTTCTGACGCCGACGGTGGCAGCAGATAAAAACCTGGCGCGCGAAGGTATCGACGAAGAAAAAATTCGGCGGGTGGGGGATGTCATGTACGACGCCACCCTCTATGCGGGGCAGCGCGAGCAATCTGGACCCTCAATTTTGGAAAAGCTGGACCTGCAGGCTGATAACTTCGTTCTGTCTACCATTCATCGGGCAGAGAACACGGATATTCCAACGCGCATGGAGGCGATATTGGCCGGCTTGGCTGAGATTGCTGAAAGTCGCACCGTCTTGCTGCCACTCCATCCGAGAACAAAAAAGCTGATTTCAGAAAATCAGCGGCTAAAGCAATTTGCGAGCAAGCTGAACATCGTCGCACCGGTGGGGTATTTCGAAATGGCGGCCCTGGAAGCAAAGGCCGCTTTGATCGTCACCGACTCTGGCGGCGTGCAAAAGGAAGCCTATTTCCATCAAAAGCCCTGTGTGACGCTTCGGGATGAAACGGAATGGACTGAGCTGGTCGATCTGGGCTGGAATCGCATTCAGCCACCGACGTCCCCGAAGGGGGTCGCCGAAGCGATCAGGGCGGCTCTTGGGACAACGGGCGACACCGGCGTTGCGCCATATGGGAACGGTCATGCCGGTGAGAAGATCGTGGAAACCCTGACCACGTTTCAGGCTTAAGGTCACTTGAAGAGAGCCTAAAGCTTGGGGGTTCTGGTCTTGAAAATCGTCTATCGCGCCAATTTGCTGGGAAAATCTCCATTTGCCCGTTTACTCTGATCCTGCGAAATAGCAGAAATCAGGGAATAGGGGATGATTGTCAGCCCCACAGGCTGTAAAAGCACCCTACAAACCCTGAGAAATGTAGGCCTCCGCATTTGGCGCTGGCGGAGGCGGGGCGTGTGAAAAATTTGGGAATGCATAGCGATAGATGTCTGACATAAGCGAGGTAGCAGCGGGTTTCATAAGCAGGATTGAAGCCAGCGAAATCAAGGTGGGCATTATCGGGTTGGGCTATGTGGGGCTGCCCCTGGTCCAGCTCTTCTGCAGACAGTCTTTCAGCGTGACCGGCTTCGACATTGACGAAGACAAAGTCAGAAAGTTGAACGCTGGCGAAAGCTATATCGGACATATTTCATCGGAAGATGTGCGCGGGCTCGTTGACACCGCCGGGTTCAAAGCGACAGCTGACTTTGATCAATTGTCCGCAATGGACGCCATCATTGTCTGTGTGCCCACCCCCCTAACCAAACATCGCGAGCCCGATCTGACCGCTGTCACCGAAACGTCTAAAGCCATCGCAACACGATTGCGCCCTGGACAATTGGTCGTGCTGGAATCCAGCACCTTTCCAGGAACCACAGATGAAATCGTGAAGACTGTGCTGGAAGCCGGGGGCTTGAAAGCAGGATCAGATTTCTATCTTGCCTATTCGCCTGAACGCGAAGACCCAGGCAATAAGGTTCACACCGCGCAAACGACACCCAAAGTAGTGGGCGCCGACGGGGCAGATGCTGCAGCTATTACCAACGCGCTCTACAGCAAGGTGATTGATGCGACTGTCCTGGTATCGAGCAGCCGCACTGCGGAAGCCGTCAAGCTGACGGAGAATATTTTTCGGTCAGTCAATATTGCACTGGTCAATGAACTCAAGATCATCTTCGACAAGATGGACATTGATGTTTGGGAAGTGATTGATGCAGCCGCCAGCAAACCATTTGGTTTCATGCCTTTTTATCCTGGCCCCGGCTTGGGAGGACATTGCATTCCCATTGATCCGTTCTACCTGACGTGGAAGGCCCGGGAGTTTGACGTGCCAACACGGTTTATTGAGTTGGCAGGTGAAATCAATACGGACATGCCGAACTATGTGATCGCCAAGTTGACCCAGGCGTTGAACGATCATTTCTCCCGTTCCGTAAAAGGGTCGCGCATTTTGACCCTCGGGATCGCGTACAAAAAAGACATTGATGATATGCGCGAAAGCCCATCGCTCGTGCTTATTGAGAGACTGGAAGCAGCGGGCGCGATTGTGGATTTCTATGATCCTCATATTCCAGAAATTCCGCACACCCGTGAGCATGACCACCTTGCAGGGCGTCGCTCAGTCGCCCTGACACCGGATCTCCTGAAAAACTGTCACGCGGTCCTTATCGCCACCGATCATACATCGGTCGACTACGAGATGGTGTCGCAGTACGCCCCACTCATTATTGATACCCGCAACAAAGCCCATCGTGGCGATGGCGCAAACGCCATCATTGTTAAAGCCTGACCGGAAGAAGACAGCATGGCGAAGAGTGATATCGGAGTGGTTGTCTGCGGATGCGGGCATTGGGGCAAGAACCTGGTCCGAAATTTCGCGGAGCTGGGTGCGCTGGTTGGTGTCAGTGACCCGAATGCGGAACTGGCAGCTAAGTTTGCCAAAGAGTTTTCTGTAGACGCCCTGACATGGGATGAAGTCCTGAGCGCGGACAGGGTATCGGCGGTCGCCATTGCGGCACCGGCGGAGCTTCATGCTCAGCTGGGTGTAAAGGCGATGCAGGCCGGTAAACATGTCTACGTCGAGAAACCGCTGGCGCTCAGCCGCGTCGACGGTGAAAAACTCATCGCGACGGCAAAGGAAACCGACCGGCGATTGATGGTGGGGCACCTGCTTCAATATCATCCGGCATTTCTTGCGCTGAAAGATATGACCGAAGCAGGCGAGCTTGGCCGACTGCAATATGTCTATTCCAATCGCCTGAGCCTTGGAAAAATTCGCCGCGAGGAAAATGTTCTGTGGAGCTTCGCCCCGCACGATATTTCGATGATACTCGCACTGGTGGGCGAGCAGCCGACCCAAGTGCGCGGACGCCTCACCCCGATGCTTCATGAGACAATCTCAGATACAGCGCATGTCGATCTGTCCTTTGGAAACGGTGTGCGCGGACACATTTTTGTTTCCTGGCTCCATCCCTTCAAGGAGCAGAAACTGGTTGTAGTGGGCGATAAAGGCATGGCGGTGTTTGATGACCGTGCCGCCTGGGGCGAAAAGCTCACGGTCTATCGTCATCAGGTTGAGTGGAAGGAGGGCGTGCCCGTCCCAAATCCTGCAAACGCGGAGCCTGTATCGCTTCCAGACGCTGAACCGCTCAAACTGGAATGCCAGCACTTCATCGACTGCGTTGCGACAGGCGAAACACCACGAACAGATGGGCGCGAAGCACTGGGCGTATTGGACGTCCTGCTCGCCGCTGATCCCCAAAGCGACAAAGCGAAATTTAGCGGAGTGCAGATCCACGAGAGTGCCTATGTTGATGATCATGTCTCAATCGGGCCGGGAACGAAGATTTGGCACTTCAGTCACTTGTTAAGTCATGTGTCTGTGGGCAAGAACTGCTCTGTCGGCCAAAATGTGGTGATTGGCCCAAACGTGTCCGTTGGCAATGACTGCAAGATCCAGAACAATGTCAGCCTCTATGACGGCGTGGAGCTGGAAGATGGCGTTTTCTGCGGGCCGTCCTGTGTCTTCACCAATGTAAACAACCCACGGGCTGAGATTGAACGCAAAGATGAGTTTCTAAAGACGTTGGTAAAGCGCGGCGCAAGCATCGGCGCGAATGCGACCATCATATGCGGCGCCACGTTGGGTGAGTTCTCCTTCATTGGGGCGGGCGCAACCGTTACCAAAGACGTTCCTGCATACGCGCTTATGGCCGGGGTTCCAGCCAAACGCATAGGATGGATGAGCGCTGCCGGTGGGCGTTTGTCCGACGATCTTGTTTGCCCCATCAGTGGATCAAAATACAAAGAAGTCGGGCCGGATGAGCTCGAGGAAATCAAAGAGTAAAAGCATGAGCCCCCAATCAATTGCCTTCATTGACCTTGTCGCACAACAAAATGCGATGCGGTCCCGCATTGACGCCGCCATTGGCGCTGTGCTGGACCACGGCCAGTATATTATGGGCCCCGAAGTACGTGAGTTTGAAGCGCAGCTTGAGACATTCTGCGGGGCCAAACATGCGCTGGGCTGTGCGAACGGCACAGATGCGCTGGCGATCGTTCTCATGGCCTGGGGCATTGGTCCCGGTGACGCGGTTTTCGTGCCGTCATTTACCTATGTTGCGAGCGCCGAAGTTGTCGGCATGCTGGGCGCAACGCCCATTTTTGTGGATGTGACTGAAGAGACGTTCAACATCGACCCCGCAAGCTTCGAAAAGGCTATTTCTACGGCGCAAAACCAGGGGCTCAACCCTGCAGCAGTGGTGCCCGTCGATCTATTTGGACAACCTGCCAATGTGCCTGCGATTGAAGCGATCGCAGATACGCACAAAATCAAAATTTTGGTGGATGCTGCCCAGAGTTTCGGGGCGACCCTTCACAATCACCGGGCCGGCACTTGGGGGCATGCCACCACAACCAGTTTTTTTCCCGCAAAACCTCTCGGCTGTTATGGCGATGGCGGCGCGATCTTCACCCAGGACGATGAACTTGCTGACGTGATGAACTCCATCCGATTGCACGGCAAAGGGTCCGAAAAATACGATAATGTCCGTATCGGAATGAATTCCAGACTGGACACACTTCAGGCTGCCATCTTGAAAGTGAAGCTGGAGGCATTTCCTGACGAGCTTATTCAACGTGACCGGGTCGCCAAACGCTATGAACAAGAATTGGCTGGCATCGCGACGACACCGCAGTTGATTGATGGGGCGACGTCGGCCTGGGCACAATACACGCTGATCTTAGAAAATCGGGATCAGGTTCAGGAACTCTGTCGCGAAGGTGGTGTGCCAACAGTGGTCTATTATCCCAAGCCACTGACGCAGCAGACCGGTTATAGAGACTATCCAGTTGTGGAAGGCGGAACGCCTGTGTCTGAAAGCCTGTCCAGACGCGTCCTCAGTCTTCCCATGCATCCCTACATGTTCGAAGAAGACCAAACAAAAATCTGCGAGACTGTCAAAGCAGCTATTGCCGCCTGAGACGTATAGGGATCACCTGTAGAGCATTTTGTAGCGCGCTTTCAGAGCCGCAGCGAGCCATCGATTGGGCCATTTGTCGAACGACTTCCATAGATCGCGATACTGCGCGACGGTCTCGCTCCCGCTCAGCGTGGCCAGGGCGACGAGATAGCCTGTCGTCATTGCGTGATAGCGTGGGCTGTGTGGGTTGAAAGGTGCCTCCGGTCCCTGCCAGTCATACCTGGTCCACCAGGAACTGGTGAAAATGGGGAGCATAGTTTCAGCTGACGCGAGACCCTCTCGAAACAAATCTGTCGCTGCATCGTCCTGTAGCCAGGTTGACACCTCCCACAGCCCGAATAAGGCCGCGAGAAACCCATTGAAGGTGCCATTCATCTGTTTGGGATATTCTTCGAAGTAGAGCGTGTTCGTCGGCGGAAAACTAGCGGCGAACCCTCCCTCAGATGTTGGGAGGGCAAACTTGGAAATAGACTTGAGTGTTGCCTCACGGTAGGGGATTTCGCCTGTTATTAGGAAAGCGCGCAACATCACAGATGCGCCTCGGGCTTGCGCAAGAGCTGAAGGCCAGGGAGCTTTCGACTCGTACCAGTCAAACAGATAATTCCAGTCGCCCTCCGATGTCTGCCGTTCGAGAAAATAGTCTGCATAGGCCAGAAACCGTTCGCGGTGCGAATCACCCTCACCAGCCAGCCATCGGTCATGATGTCCAAGAGCGGTCTGAAAGGCGGCTTCTGGGTTCACTTGATCACCAATGCTGCCGCCATAGGGCAACATCACGATACCGTCATCATTCAGCAGCGGAAAATCGGTTCTGCTCCGGTAGTCAACGATGAAATGGGGTGAAGGGTGCTGCTGCAAATAGGCATTTAGATCAGAAGGGGTACATAAATTGGGGGGGTCTGGCCGATACCAGAACGTTGCTGTGCTTGGCCGTCCGGCCAGGCGCGGCGTGACGTAGACTGAAAGCAGCTCGGTCAGGCGTTTAAGCATGTTCTTCTAAGACTTGCGTGTGTTAAAAATTGACGTGTCGAGGGCTATTCTCTTCTACTTTATTGCATGGTGTTTTTGTATCCTTATCTCTTCTACTCCTGTTCTTTAAAAAAGGTACGTCGGTGCGGGTCTGGGTCGTTAATCAGTTTGCTGTGCCGCCGACTCAGTCTGGCGGAACACGCCATTTCGCGCTGGCGAAAGAAATGGGCAAACTTGGCGCCGAAACCTCGATTATCGCCGCAGACATAAACTACCACAGTGGCAAAAGCGGGGTTTTGACGGAGGGGGCCAGGTACAGGTTGCAGGAGCACGAGGGTGTCGAGTTCCTTTGGCTGAGATCCGTCTCTTCTCATTCTGAGTCCGTTCTTAAACGCGTTGTCGGCATGTTCGACTTTTGGGGCCGCATCGTCTTCGGGCGCACTGTTCAACGTTTGAGCGCACCTGATGTCATTGTCGGCTCATCCCCTCAGCCGTTTGCAGCCTTTGCAGCGGCACTTCTCGCCAAAAGGTTGAAAGTGCCATTTGTGCTCGAAGTTCGAGATATGTGGCCTGACTCGCTTATTGAGCTTGGCGGCTATTCAAAATTTCACCCGTTCATTCTCATGCTCTCAATGCTGGAGAAATGGCTTTACCGTCATGCCGACCGGATTGTCGTTCTGTTGGAAGGAGCCCAAGCTGAGATTGCGCGCACCGCAGCGCCGGTGGAGGTCGCCACGGAGTGGATACCCAATGGCGTCGATCTCTCCCTGTTCCCAGTACCCACGCCGTCTAACAATGGCGCCAATTTTGTTGTTCTGTATGCAGGTGCCCACGGTTTGGCCAATGGATTGGATACGTTTCTGGACGCCGCTCGTCTGTGCCTTGAAGCAGACGACAATGTTACCTTCCGTTTGGTGGGAGATGGTCCGCGAAAAGCTGGGTTGGAAAAGAGGGCGCAAGACGAAGGACTGACTAACGTTGAATTCAGGGCGTCTGTAGCGAAGTCGGGCGTCGCCGGTGAGCTCGTCCAGGCTGATGCATTCTATATGCCGTTGAAAAATTCACCTGTCTTCAGGCTGGGTATCAGCCCCAATAAGCTCTTTGACTATATGGCTGCTGCCCGTCCGATCATATTTGCTGTCAACACAGAACGAGATCCTGTACGAGAGGCGCGGGCTGGGCTGTCAATTGAACCTGAAGACGCAGAAGCGCTCGCGGAGAGTATAGGGGTGCTGAAAGGCCTGACGCCTGAGGCGAGAAATGAGATGGGTTTGAATGCGCGTCAATACGTGGAGGCTAAACACAGCCATACGCTATTGGCTCAAAAGTTCTTCCATATGCTGGAAGGTGTAATCGAGTCTGGCCGGCCAAATCCGGCACGGGCAAACAAAGCAGATGCTGCAAAGGAACCCGCAGCATAGGCCTGTTGGGATTGTCGTGTGTTCTAAGGGGCAGGGGGAGCAAGATGAGAGAAAATCAAGCGACGGGCGAGCGTGTGCTCACTTGGGGTTTCCTCATACTCTTTTCATTGCTTCCATTCTGCGGGTTTATTTCACCCAAAAGCGCGAGCGTGGTTGTGCCGTTCGCAGGTCTGGTGATCATCTCTGCCTATGTCGGGGCCGGCGGCAGCGTTGGCGTTTTGCGGTCACGTGTCTGGATTGCAGTTGCTGCGTTCATCGGTCTCGCAGCCCTGAGCGCGCTCTGGGCACCTGACAAAGAGGTTGCATCGGATCGGGTGTTTAAACTGCTGGCGTTTTTTCCTATCGGAATTTCGCTCTGCCTGATCGCGAACCAATGCAAAGACGTTGGTGGTGACAATGCGTCGAAGGCACTCCTTGCGGGATTTGGGCTAGGGGTGGGGTTCCTCGCTTGGGCGGTTCTGACTGCAGGAGGCTTGTTCGCACTACTAAACCCAGGTGTCCCTTACTTCGAAGCGCCATCGGGAAACAACCGTGGGGCTGTAATCCTTGTCTTGCTCATTGCCGCGGTCGTGTTAGTCACACGTCGGATGGCTCTGTTGCAATGGTTTTGGGCTACCATGGTAGGGCTTGGTGGCCTGCTGTCTTTTGCAGCGAGCCAGACTGCCCTGCTGGGGTTTGTTATTTGGGTTGTTGTCTTCGCAGCTGCGTCATTGATCCCCAAGCTGACGCGGGCGCTTGTCATATGGGGTGGTGCTGCTTTCATTCTTGCGCAACCCTTTTTGGTATTGGGCGTAGAGCTGATGGATCCAACTCGCAGCCTCGATCTTACGAGCGCATCGGTGGGTGCACGGCTGGATGTTTGGATCGCGGTTGCCCACAAGACAATGGAGGCGCCATTCTTCGGTCATGGCATTGAAGCGACACGGTCTATTACTGATTGGGCAAATGAGTTCCTATATTTTGGCGGACGAAAAGTGCCGCATCCCCACAATGGTATTCTGCAGATATGGATCGAATTGGGGTTGGTTGGTGCTACACTGGCTGCGTTGATATGGGTGACATTGACCCGCTGGATTGACCGGCTTATACGCGACGACCGGCCTGCATTGTTCGCTTTGTCGGCCTGTTTCCTGGTTGTCACCGGCATTTCTCACGGGTTGTGGCAGAGTTGGTGGTTATGGGGTGTTTTCGGAGTTGCGGCTGTGACGCTAACTCAGGTCCGACAAGATACAGGGACGCCGAGCTAGTCGATGATAACGGGCGAGAAGTTGTGCGCAAAAAGGTACTCGGAGAATTTCAAATGCAAAGCTGCGCTCCGCAAACACCAAGCCCCGCGAGTGCTTGCAATCGATGATGAAGCGTTTGTTTGATCTCGCGATGGCTATAGGCGCATTGGCTGTTTTCTGTGTGCCGCTGGTGATCATAGCTCTGCTCATACGCGCAAGACTGGGCGAGCCCGTCTTTTTTCGCCAGGAGCGGATCGGCCAACAGGGGCACCATTTTGAGATCCTGAAGTTCCGGACCATGCGGGACGCTGTCGACGCCGAGGGGCAGGTACTGCCGGATGAAGACAGGATGACGCCACTTGGCCGTTTCCTCCGCTCGACCAGTCTGGATGAGTTGCCCGAGCTCTGGAACATCATCCGCGGAGACATGAGTTTCGTCGGCCCACGCCCCTTGTTGCCGGAATATGTTCCCTACTATCTGCCGGACCAAATGCGCCGCCACGAAGTGCGCCCGGGATTGACAGGTCTCGCGCAGATAAATGGTAGAAATTCCCAAAGTTGGGACCAACGCTTTGAGTTTGACGTCATATATGTCGATAATCACTCATTCTGGGGCGACCTGAGAATTCTAGTGCTAACAGCCTTGCGGGTGCTAGCCCGTGACGGGGTAAGCGCCGAAGGACACGAGACGATGCCAAGGTTTGATGAACAAGTGAAGGCGGGGCTTGCGAGGGGTAATGATCCAGATGGTGAGTCCCAATGAAAAATGAAGTTTGGGTTCTGGGCGGTGGCGGGCACGCCAAAGTTGTCGTCGCAACGCTCCAGTCCGCAGGGAAAACTGTCGCAGGCATTTATGATGACGACCCTTCCAAGCGGGGAAACCTGATCCTCAATACAAAAATTGTCGGGACGACCCCGGCGCAAGACTGGTGGCAGGCAGAGGCACGCCCTGCTTTTGTCGCCATCGGAGACAATAGGGTCAGACAACGCGTTTCAGCACTGTCAGCGGAATGGGCTGTTGCGCAACACGAAGCAGCATCCGTACACCCATCCGTTCGGGTGGGGGCTGGGACTCTGATTTGCGCGGGTGTTGTCATTCAGCCAGATGCGCACATAGGTCAGCACGTGATCGCAAACACCTCATGCTCCATTGATCATGATTGTGTGGTGCAGGATTTCGTTCACCTCGCTCCAGGGGTCACATTGGCTGGTGAAGTTCATATTGATGAGGGAGTATTTGTGGGAGCGGGGTCAACCATTCTCCCGGGTGTCAAAATTGGAGCCCGTGCGATTATTGGAGCAGGCTCTGTCGTCCTTCACGATGTCGAGCCTGCCGCGAAGGTCGTAGGTGTCCCTGCTCGGAAGTTGTCCAATGACTGACACGAACCGCATTTTCCTTTCCGCTCCTCATATGTCTGGTCGTGAACGAGAACTTGTCACAGAAGTTTTTGACAGCAACTTTATCGCGCCCGCCGGGCCGATGATTGATCGGTTTGAGCAGGAGTTTTGCGAAACAACGGGGCACAAGGCAGCAGCGGCTTTGTCGAGTGGAACCGCCGCAATGGATATTGCTCTGCGCCTTTTGGATGTGAAGCGGGGCGACGATGTCTGGGTGGCGGACCTGACATTTGTCGGGGGGGTCTCGCCGATCACATATCATGGAGCGAATCCGGTATTTCTCGATGTGTCAGCAGATACTTGGACGCTGGACCCACAGTTACTTGCATCGGAATTGGAAAAGGCGGCATTGAGTGGGCAATTGCCCAAGGCCGTCATTCCCGTCGACCTTTACGGCCAATCCTGCGACCTGGATGAGATTGTCAGGCTGTGCGATCAGTATGATATTCCCGTCGTCGTTGATTCTGCGGAAGCCATGGGCACCCGTTACAAAGGCCGCCATGCGGGCAAGGGCGCCAAACTTGCGATTTATTCTTTCAATGGAAATAAGATAATCACGACCTCAGGCGGAGGGATGCTCGCAAGCGATGATGAGGAGATGGTCGCGCGGGCAAGATATCTCTCGCAACAGGCACGCCAGCCCACGGCGCATTACGAGCATACCGAGATTGGATATAATTACCGCATGCCAAGCCTGTGTGCTGCTGTCGGCGTGGGCCAGTTGGAAGTGCTGGAAGAACGGGTGGCACGGCGCCGGGAGATATTCAGCGCTTATTCCGACGCGTTTAATTCAATTTCTGGGATATCTATGATGCCCGAGGCGAGCTATGGCATCTGCAATAGGTGGCTGTCCGTTATGACGCTCGATCCCGCAGAAACCAAGGTTACTCCCGCTGATATATGCCAGGCGGCGGAAACGCGGAACATTGAATGTCGTCCCGTGTGGAAACCGATGCATCATCAACCCGTATTCGAAAATGAACGTTTTTCTTCGACCGGCGTTTCCGATAGGCTATTCTCCACGGGGGTCTGCTTGCCTTCTGGCAGCGCGATGGGGGAATATGAGGTGCAGAGAGTAATCGCAGAAATATCTGCGGTGCTCACCGGGCCTTAATCCGAAATGAGGATTGTGTGCCGCAGCGAATTTTGTATGTATTTCCGTTAGCAATAAATCTCACGATACATTGGATTGATCGGGTGAAGTGGATTGCAGCGCTCGGGGCAGATGTCCACGTTGCGGTGCCCGATGATCCAGTTCTCGATGAGTTGGATCTCCGTGGGATAACGCTCCACCGGCTGAATGCTCCCCGCGACAGCAAACGGTTTTTGTATGATGCGTCGCTCATCAAGGAAATTCCCGGCGTAATCAGAGCGGTCCGGCCAGACTTGATGCATGCGGCAACCACGCGTCCTGTTCTCTATGCGGGTGTCTTCGGCCGTTTGTTCGGTGTTCGTGCAACCGTTCTGAGCGTAACCGGTTTGGGCTACCTCTTTATCGGCAAATCAATGACGGTCAGAGCGATGAGGGCTGTCGCTTCAATCGCTTACAGGTTTGTTTTGAAACAGAAGAATTCTGTGACGATCTTTGAAAATGCCAATGACCGCGATGATTTTGTCACCCGTGGATATGTCCATGAAGATCAAACGTCTGTTTTGGTAGGTGGTGGTGTTGATCTGGAGAAATATGTTCACTCACTAGAACCGGAAACTAAGAAACCAATCGTGGTTCTTGCCGGACGCCTTCTGAAAGACAAGGGCGTCATCGAATTTTTCGAAGCGGCGAAAACGCTGAAGCTCAGAGGTGTACGAGCACGCTTTGTTTTGGTTGGCGATGTCGACCCGGGAAACCCTGCCACACTTGCCAAAAAGACAATTGAGGAATGGGTGGACACCACCCATATCGAGTGGTGGGGGTGGCGGACAGATATGATCCAGATCTATCAGCAGTGCAGTCTCTTCTGTTTGCCGTCTTACCGAGAAGGCGCGCCGCGAACAATCATTGAAGCAGCCGCTATCGGACGCGCAACTGTTGCGACAGATGTTCCTGGATGCCGCGATGTTGTCATTGATGGAGTGACGGGAAGGTTGGTCCCCGCCCGTGCTGTTGCCCCACTTGCCGATGCCCTTCAGGAATTAATTGAGGACGGTGCGGCACGGCGGGAAATGGGCACCGCTGCACGCAGGCATGCGGAACGATCATTCTCCAATGAGCAGCGCGCAACGGAACTCGCAAAAATATATGAAAATGTTCTTGGGCAGCCGGTGGCAGAAGCATCCGCAGAAGCCGACAGCCCCGTGAAGGCTCAATCCGTCTCCTGAACCTGCAGCTCATAAAGAGTGGCGTAAAGCCCTCCCTGTGCCATCAATTGCTCATGTGAGCCGATCTCTCTTACTTCACCTTGGGCCAGAACAACAATCCGGTCTGCTTCCCGGATGGTCTGCAGCCGATGGGCGATGATGATGGACGTTCGGCCTTTCGTGAGTTTCCGAAGAGCGTCTTGAATAACAAACTCGGTCTCTGTGTCGACACTGGCGGTGGCTTCATCAAGGATCAGAATATCTGGATCTACAGCCAGCACACGGGCGAAGGCGAGCAGCTGACGTTGTCCGTGGCTCAGATTGCGACCCCGTTCGACCAGGGGCGTGTCATAGCCGAACGGTAAAAGCCTGATGAACCCATCTGCATTCACGGTCTCCGCAGCGCGGATGGCGGCTTCCCGGGAAATGGTCGGATCGCCAAGCGCAATGTTGTCATAGATCGTGCCAGAGAAAATGTGGAAATCTTGCAGCACGACACCGACCTTACGTCGAACCTCAGAGGGAAGCACATCCATAATATCGACACCGTCGAGGGAAATTTCGCCAGGCGCCACATCGTAAAACCGACACAACAGCCGGATGAGCGTTGTTTTGCCAGACCCGGTTGGGCCCACAATGGCAATCTTTTCGCCTGGTGCAATCTCGAAGCTCACATCTTTCAGGATCGGATTGTCCGTGCGGTATTCAAAGTTGAGATGATTGAAGGCAACAGCACCGTTCAGTTGATCAGGAAGTGGGCGGGGATTGGCAGGCTCGGTGAGCGCTTCCTTCCAATCCAACGCCTGGAAGATGCGTTCACAACTTGCCATGGCGCGAAACACCACATTCCATTGCTCGCCCATGGCGACGATGGGGCGAAACAGCATTTCAGTGAAACTAGCAAACAGGATAATGCTGCCAAGTGTGACCTCTGCACCGACCACTTGCGCGCCGCCATACCAGATGATGGTCGCCATGGCGAGAAAGATCAGACTATCCATCGCAGGGCCGTAAAGACTCTCAATGACAACCGCCCGGTTTTCCTGGTGGCGGTTTTCTGAATTGATGCACGCATAGCGGTCAAAGTTGATCTCTTCGCGCTGGTAAAGCTGAACGACTTCCATGCCCGACAGGTTCTCTTGCAGGTTCTCGTTGAGGCGGGAGAGGCTGGAGCGGATGTCGCGGTAGATCTTGCGGCTGGCCATACGAAAAATATAGGTGGCGACAACTGCGATGGGCATGAGCAGCAGGAGCATGCCGGTCATTTCCGGGTTGATCGACACCATGATGGTGATCGCTACAATGAAAGGCACAAATTCGCCCATCAGCACGCCGAAGCCCGACAGGAGTTCGAAGAGCGTTTCAATGTCATTGGTGACACGGGTCATGACCCGCCCCACAGCGACCCGGTCGTAAAAGGTCGCGGGCAAGCGCTCCAAATGCGCAAACACATCCCGGCGAAGATCTTTCAGACCAGAGAGAACCGACCCCGCCAACAAGATACGGAACAGATGGGCAAACAGACCCGCAACCAACACCCACACCGCGTAGATGGTGCAGGCGGCAATGAGCGCATCAAGGGCAGCGGCCTCTGCAAACCAACTCACCAGAGCGCTCTGACCCATATCTGGCGCCTCCATACCCTTGCCGGGCAGGAGCATGCCGTCGATGACAACGCGGGTAACGAGGACCGGCGCGAGCACAGTGGCAGTCGCCGCGAGCAGCACGCAGATAACAGCGAGAAGTGCCCGCGCCCGATAGGGTTTCAGCCAGCCAAAGAGGCGGCGCAGGAGTTGGACATCGAAGCGTTTCCCTTCAATGTCCTTGTCGAAAATGGTGTAGTCACGTTCCGGATTGCTCATCATGCGCCTCCCGAGACGTTTTGTGCATCAAGATCGGACTTGAGGGCGTCCCGACGGCTTTGCAGCCGAGCGAGTTCAGCATAAGGCCCGCCCGCTGCCATGAGGCTGGCATGGGTGCCTTCTTCTATAATCCGACCTTCGTCCAACATGAATATCTTGTCTGCATGCTGCGCCGTAGAGACCCGGTGGGAGACTAGGAGGGTTGTGCGACCCTCGCGAAGCTGTCGCAGCCGAGTGAGAATTTTGTCCTCTGTCTCCGTATCGACGGCGGAGAAACAGTCATCAAGCAGCAGAACAGGGGAGCCGCGAATAAGGCCACGGGCAAGGCTTGTACGTTGCTTTTGCCCGCCCGACAGAGTGACACCGCGCTCCCCAACGGCGGTCTCAAGCTGAGCAGGGAAAGTGCCAATCGTTTCACCAAGGTCGGCAGCTTCAGCGGCATCCCAGACTTCTTCGACGGTGCGCTCCGGATTGTCATAGGTGATGTTCTGACCCAGGCGATCTGCAAAAAGGAAGGGGTCTTGCGGCACGAAGGAAATTTCCTGGCGCACCTGTGCAAGGGGCAACATGCGCACATCCTGTCCATCCAGATAGATCGTGCCGGGTGGCGGATCGAGCAGGCGGACAAGCAGACGCAGCAACGTGGATTTTCCTGACCCCACACGGCCCAAAATGGCCACTGTCTGTCCCCGGTCTATATTGAAGGTGACATCATCCAGCGCGGGCCAGGCGCCCTCAGCGCCCTCCTGTTCCGGGTGCAGATAGGACAGGTGCTTGATCGTGAGCGCACCGCCAACTCCATCAAGGGGGGCGGCATCCTCCGCGTCTCGAATTTCCGGCTCATGGTCGAGGATCGCATAAATCCGCTGGGACGCTGACGCAGCGCGCTGGAAGAGGGTCACCATCACACCGGCTTCTTTGACGGGGGAGAGCATCATACCGAGATAAAAGATGAAGGCGGTAAACGTGCCGATGGTCACTTCGCCAGCCATCACCAGCGAGCCGCCATAGCCGACAATGATGATGGTGGCAGCGCCGGTCATCACGAACATGGTCGACGTAAGGGCGGAGTTGAAAAACATCAACTTCTGGAACTCACCGGCGTAATCGCTGCTTTTCGCTTCCAGGCGCCGGATTTCCCGAGCCTCCTGTGCATGGGTTTGAATGGTGCGAATGCCGTTCAGGTTTTCCTGCACCTGGGCGGACAGTTCGGAGAATCCTTCCTGAACTGCGGTGGACTGTGCGAAAATCCTCCGGGCAATCAGCCAGCCGAAAAAGGCGATGACCGGCATGAGGGGCAGGAGCATGATGGCGAGCTTTGAGGAGAGGAACATCATCACCGTGAACGCGATAATGCCCGACGAGCCAAGCACCAGCAGCAGGCGCGAGCCCATGCCAACCATCATTCGGATCAGCTGCAGGTCGTTGATCGCCCGCGCCATAAGATCACCGGTGGAGTATTTCGCGAAAAACCGGGGGCCTTGAAGTTCCAGGTGCCAATAGAGTTTCTGCCGCAAATCAAAGGCTACCTCGACCCCCACCTGGCGCACAAAACGCCGACCGAAGGAAAAGGAGAGATAGCGGGCACACATCAAGACGAGGATGCCGATAGCTGGCCAGACAAGGTTTGGCGCAGCGGTGTTGAGACTGTCGACCGCGATCCCCAGAAGGGCAGGCATGCCCGCCTCTAGAAACCGTCCATTGATGATCAGAGCCATGCCGCCCCAAAATTTGCGGGCATGGGCCTGGATCAAGGGCACCAACCGCCAAAGTGGACTTTGGCGCGGCCCGGATCTCATTCGGGTTGACATCGCATGGACCTTTTGGGTCGGCGGCCTCAAGCTCTCCCCCAAACGACACCTGGGACCAGAGGCGCAAACGGCGCGACCGGGAAGTTTCCGGGCCGCGCCTGAGTCGTTTGAAAAGTTTAGACCTCTCCCCGGAAGGGCGGAAGAGGCGAGGAGGAACTAGAGAGAAATTTTTCTCACTGTCGGCACCTGTTCTTCCAGGACCACCTGCATCGCGTAGTCCGGAGGGTCCATGGCGAGCACGTGGACCATGTCCGTCGCGGGAAAGTCAGGACGGCTTGGGTCCAGAAACTTTGCCGCAGCCTCAGAGCCTTGTGTGCGGTCAAACGCCTGATCATCGCTGATACCTCCGGGGAGGCCCAGAAGGTTTAGAAGAAAATCACCGCAGGCAACATCCTCATCACCCGTTGGGTGGGTAGCGACCAGAAGCAACCGCGTCGCACCCTCCCGGGCAAGCGTGGCGACCCGCGCGGCCGTTGCGTGCGCATTGCTGAGCCCGGTCACCAGCACGTGGTCAGCGCACTCAAGTGCGGCAATTGCCATCCGGGTACCATTGCTCGTGCGGTGGACGATGGTTTGGCCGCCAAGGTCACGCCCTGCGATTTGGGCGGGCGAATTACCAAAATCAAAGCCGTCAATCGGGAGAGCATCCACTTCCCCCGCCAGCAGCCTGCCGGGATGGGCAGCCGCGAGCTCCCGCGCCGCGTCCACAGCCTCTGCGAGAAGGATGCGATCTGCGCCATTGTCAAACGCGGTCTTCGTGAACGTGAAGGCACGAATAACATCAATCACCACGGCAACATCATGGCTGCCATCAATCGCGCCGTGGCCTTTATGTCGGGAAACGGTGAGGTTGGGCTGGGACATGGAGACTTAGAAAAAAGCCTGAATGCCGGTCTGTGCCCGACCCAGGATCAAGGCGTGAATGTCGTGCGTGCCTTCATATGTGTTCACCGTTTCCAGGTTCATCACATGGCGGATCACATGATATTCGTCGGAAATGCCATTGCCGCCATGCATGTCGCGGGCAACGCGGGCAATGTCGAGCGCTTTGCCACAATTATTCCGCTTCATCAGTGAGATGGATTCCGGGGCCGCAGTATTCGCATCGAAATTCCGCCCAAGCTGCAGACAGGAATGGAGACCCAGCGTGATTTCCGTCTGCATGTCGGCAAGTTTCTTCTGGATCAGCTGATTGGCAGCAAGAGGCCGCCCAAACTGTTTCCGGTCCAGCGTATAGGTCCGCGCCGCGTGCCAGCAAAACTCAGCAGCGCCAAGCACTCCCCAGGCAATGCCATAGCGTGCCCGGTTGAGGCAGCCGAACGGGCCTGCAAGGCCGCGCACGTTGGGCAGCAGGTTTTCTTCGGGCACAAAACACTCGTCCAGCATGATGCCGCCAGTGATAGAGGCCCGCAGTGACATCTTGCCTTCAATCTTGGGCGTTTCGAACCCTTTGAAGTCCCGCTCAACAATAAAGCCACGAATGACATCGTCTTCGGTCTTCGCCCAGACAACTGCAAGATCGGCGATGGGGGAGTTGGTGATCCAGAGCTTGGAGCCCGAAAGCGAATAACCGCCATCGACTTTTTTGGCACGGGTCTTCATGGAGCCAGGATCAGACCCATGGTCAGGCTCGGTGAGACCAAAGCAGCCAACCCATTCGCCGGTGGCAAGCTTTGGCAGATATTTCATCCGCTGCTCTTCCGAGCCATAGGCATAGATCGGGTGCATCACCAGGCTCGACTGCACACTCATGGCAGAGCGATAGCCGCTATCGACCCGCTCAACCTCGCGGGCAACCAGGCCGTAGCAGACATAGTTGAGCCCAGCGCAGCCATATTTCTCCGGGATGGTGGAGCCCAGCAGGCCCTGTTCGCCCATCTGGTTCATGAGCGACCGGTCGAACTTTTCGTTCCGGTTCGCATCAATAATCCCCGGCATCAGCCGATCTTGGGCAAACGCGGCGGCGCTATCGCGGACCAGGCGTTCTTCTTCGGTGAGCTGATCGTCAAAACCCAGCGCGTCCTCCCAGTTAAAGGCGGGAAGTTTGGGGTTGGCGACGGGCTGTGCGTCACCGGAGGCGGCGGGCTGAGACATGGGAAGAACTCCAATCAGTAAGAACTATAGAGGCTGATATAGCACTGATAGCATTTCCAGGTGAAGTGGACCCGATTCATCGCCAAGATCCAGGGCGGAAATGCGAAAAATAGAGACGAGGGCGGGCCCCGACTATGGGGCGTTTTGCGCCGCGTATTTTTTCAACGAATGAGCCAGATGGTCAAACAGCAGCCGCACCCGGCGACTGGACTTCAGGTCTTCATGGTAGGCGAGCCACATTTCCATGCTGAACTCAAACTTGTCATGAAACACCGGCAGCAGATTGGGATCGCGACGGGCAATGCCTGCCTGACATCCGCCGATCCCCGCGCCCGCACGCAACAGTGCCAACTGGGCAAGCTCGGAATCGCTGCGCAGCGTGAAAGTGCTGGGCGGAACATCCAGCTTTGCATCATGGATAAGGTCGAAAATCCGAGAATTATCGTCATATCCAATGACAGACGCGCCGGCGATCTCTCGCAGCTGTGCAGGCAACGGATGCTTTTTCAGGTAGGCCTTGTGGGCATAGAGGTTCACCCGCGCATTGCCGACATGTTTGGCCACCAGGGCACCCTGTGTGGGGCGGACCATGCGCAGCGCAATATCCGCGTCACGGCGCAGGAGATCCTGCTGGCGGTCATCCAGGTTGAGCTCAATCTCAATGTAAGGATGCTCTTCGCGAAACTGGGCGAGCATGGGCGGCAGCACTTCAGCACCCATAGTCTCGCTGCTCGTCAGCCGCACGGTGCCACGTTCCTCTGTTGCCTCTCCGCTCGAGGTGCGAAGCAGGGCGGCGGCCGCCGCCTCCATCGCCTCCACATGCGGGAGGAGCTCAAGCGCGGCGTCCGTAGGCGCGAGCCCCATCCGCGACCGGGTGAAGAGCGGTGTGCCCAGCGAGGCCTCCAGCCCGTCAATATGGCGCCCAAGGGTGGGCTGTGTGAGCTTTAGGGCACTTGCAGCAGCCGACAGACTGCCCTCGCGCAAAACCGCGAGGAAGGAGCGATAGAGGGCCCAATCAGGTTCCAGTATTTCCATACAAAAAAGTATAGATAAACACCGAAAATAGGCAATTTATATTCACCTGTGTTGAGAGCATATCTGAGGGGCAAAATCACATGGAGTTCAGTCTGATGACCAAATCACCTCAAAAAACTCTCCTCGTAATCGGTGCCACCGGCGGCATTGGCAGCGAAGTCGCAAAAGCCTTTGTGCGGTCTGGCTGGGAGGTGCGCGCTCTGGCGCGCAAGCCGAAGGATGCTGTGAAAAACTTCAGCCATCTAGGGGCCATCGAATGGCGCAAGGGCGATGCGATGAAAGCCCAGGATGTTCGCAAGGCTGCGAAAGGCGCCGACGCGATATTTCACGGGGCCAACCCGCCCGGTTACAAGAAATGGCGGGAGTGGGCCATCCCGATGCTGGCCAATGCAATCAAAGCAGCGAAGGCCGAAGAGGCGCGGCTGCTCTTCCCGGGAAATATCTACAACTACGGGCCAGACGCCTGGCCGTCTCTGGCAGAAACTTCGCCACAGAATCCTGTGACCAACAAAGGGGCGATCCGCGTGGAGATGGAACAGATGCTGGTCGACGCAGGCATCAAGTCGGTCATTGTTCGGGCAGGCGATTTCTTCGGTGGGCACGCGCCTGGCTCCTGGTTGCCGAATGCGTTGGTGAAGCCCGACAAAGAAATCAGATCGGTGACATATCCCGGTCTTCACGACAAAGGCCATGCTTGGGCCTATCTCCCGGATCTGGCGGAGACATTCCGTCGACTGGTGGATGAAGAAGACCGCCTTGCACAGAACGACATTTTTCACTTTCGCGGTCACTACATGGAGCGCGGTCTCGACATGGCAAAGGCAATTGCGCGCGTGGCGGGCGATGAAAACATGAAGGTGAAGAAAATGCCCTGGGGCTTGCTGCGCTTGGCGTCACCTTTCGTGGCCCTGCTGCGAGAGCTGTTGGAGATGCGCTATCTCTGGCTCGAAACAGTTGAGCTTGATAATGCAAAGCTCAAAGCGTTCCTGGGCGAAGAGCCCCACACGCCTCTCGATCTTGCGCTCACGCAGGCCTTGGAAGGCCTTGGCTGCATGACTCCGGCCTCTCGTCAGACCCCGGTCCAAGCTGTGCCTGTCTAAGGGGGGCTGGCTTTTGCCTCAGTCTAGCCAGTCTCACCGACAAGGGTGGGGCTGGCGCCATCATCTGGTGCAGGTGCATCAGGCTCAAGCTCAGGGTTGTCAATGCAAACCAGGCCTGGCTTGTTTTTCTTGTTGCGCTGCTTGGCCTTGTACATGCTCTGATCTGATTGTTTCAGAAGCTCTTCGGCGGAGCAGAACGTGCTGGGGCCTGTGGTCGCAATACCCACGCTGGCACCCACGGGCGAACTGCCTTCTTCATACATCAATTCGGCAAATCGTTCTGCAATGCCAACGGCTGCGCTGTGAGGCGCATCGGGCATGAGAATGCAGAACTCATCTCCACCAAGGCGGCATACCATGTCTCCTGCACGACATGCTTTCTCAAGATGTCGGGCAACTTTGACGAGCAGATCATCGCCCGCCTGATGGCCAAGCGTGTCATTGAGGAGTTTGAAGTCATTGATATCAATGTAGAGAAGAGACAGTTCCCGTTTTGCGCGATGGGCGGCCGCCATCTCGCGCTTGACGTGTTCGCTGAAGGCCCGCTTGTTGTTGACGCCGGTGAGTTCGTCCGTGAGAGCTAGCTCTTTGAGCTGTGACGTACGTGATGCAATTTGCTCTTCCAGTCCTTTGGCATAGTCCGCCGTCTCATCTTGAGCGGCAGAGACCTCAGTGCTCAGCGCGTTGATATAAGTATCGAACACAAGCTGGGAATCGAAGAAGAGGATTTTTTGGATGGCCTCTTTTCTCCCATGAAGTTCAATCGGGCTGTCAGTAACTTCATCCATAAGCGAACAGAGAACGACGTTCAATCGTCTAAGTGCCGAGAGGAAAAATTTGGGGGTAACACCGATGCGCCAATGGATTTTCCCCACGCGCAGGCGCGAGTTGACATAGGCATGGTCATAGACACCACTGAAAAGATCGAGGATGTAATTTCGCATGGCCCCTTTTAGCCGGGACAGCGTCTCGGAATCGCCGATGATCAAGGCAATCTCGGGGTCGTCAATTTGACGGGCATAGAATTCGTTGATCGCCCAATCCAGTCGTTCGACAACAGCTGGACGACAGCCCAGCAGGATTGACACATCTTCATCCCGCAGATCGAAGAGCAATTTCCGCTTTTCGATCTCGCGATCAGAAAACTTCATCTGCTCCAATAATGTTTGTTCGACGATCCTCATACCACCATCACACCTAAAGTTCAGCATAAGTGAACAACTTTAGATCTTGTCCTAATTGTCTTAAAAGATATGAAAGGATCATTTTATAAAACCGGATGACACCTAAAAATGCCAGATATAAGCCGGTTTTTCGCGATTCTATGGTAAATTATCTGTATAGATCCAAGGGTGTGTTTTTCTTTGTGTCAGACAATGCCCGCGAGTAGTTTTTTATTCGCGCAAACGAAAGGCCCCGCGAGACAAGCTCGCAGGGCCTAATCAGTCGTCATGGATGACCGTTTAGCCAGCCTTTGCGTTGAACTGAGCCTTTGCTTCTTCGAACTCAGCCTTCATGCGCGCAACCAGCTCTGCCACAGGCGGCGCATCATTGATGAGCCCAATGCCCTGACCACAGCCCCAAATGTCTTTCCAGGCTTTCTGCTTCATGTTGCCGCCGGACCCGAAGTTCATTTTCGATTTGTCAGCGGTGGGCAGATTGTTGGGATCAAGACCTGAGTCCGCAATCGACGGTGCCAGATAGTTTCCGTGAATGCCGGTGAAGAGGTTCGAATAGAGGATGTCATCTGCAGCATATTTCTGCAGCGCTTCTTTGTAAGCCTGGTCGGCATTTGCTTCTTCTGTCGCGATGAAGCGGGAGCCGATATAGGCGAGGTCTGCACCGAGCGCCAAAGCAGATGCAACAGAGAAGCCGTCAGAGATAGAACCAGAGAGCAGGATCGTGCCGTCGAAAAATTCCTTTACTTCGCGAACCAGCGCGAAAGGAGAAAGTGTGCCCGCATGACCACCCGCACCAGCGCAAACGAGGATCAGTCCATCGACGCCTTGCTCTGCCGCCTTCTTGGCATGCTTCACATTGATGACATCGTGAAAGACTTTGCCGCCATAGGAGTGCGCTGATTCCACAATCTCCGCCGGGGGGCGTAGGGATGTGATGATGATCGGCACTTCATGCTTGGTGCAGACCTCCATGTCATGCATCAGGCGATCATTCGACGCGTGACAGATCTGGTTGACCGCGAAGGGGGCGACTTTCTTGTCAGGGTTGGCAGCCTGATATTCAGCCAGCTCGGTCTTGATCCGGATGATCCATTCTTCGAGCACCGGCTCGGGCCGTGCGTTCAGGGCTGGGAAGGAACCGACAATTCCTGCCTTGCACTGAGCGATGACGAGTTCTGGTCCCGACACAATGAAGAGGGGCGAGCCCACCACGGGGATTTCCAGCGAATTCTGTAGGACGGGAGGCAGCGACATGGGGTTCTCCGAGTGCGGTCTGGTTCAACTTGTTGAGCAGGAATATAGGGCTGTTCAGGTGTCCTGACAGGCCCGAATATGAACAGGAGGTGTTATTTTTTGAACATTTCTGTGGGGGCCCGCAGGTCTCTACGTAACCCGGCCCAGAAGGTGATCCCGGTCCTGCTTGCCGCGATTTGCAATGAAGTCGAAAACCGTCGCGACAGGTTCGGTCTGTCGCAGATCGGGGTGGGCCAGCAGCCAGACATCGGTGGAGCTGAAGAGCTTGTCTGCTGCGATACGCACGAGATCGGGATGCTGGTCACCGATAAGGCAGGTCAGCACCGTGATGCCAACCCCGTTCCGCACCGCGCGGAGTTGATCAGCGATTGATGAGCATCGCAGCCAGGTCGGCGCATCGCGGGTGACATGGTTCGACCATTTGTTGAGCTCGGTTTCTGCGGTGGCACCTGCAAACCCGATGACGGTATGTGCGGCCCATTCCTCGCGAGACGACGGCACGCCGTGTTGTTCCACATAGTCTTTTGACGCATAGAAGGCGACACCAACACGGGCGATTTTTTTGCCCACCAGATTTTCCTGACCCGGCCCGTAGAGCCGGATGACAATATCGGCTTCCCGGCGGCGCACACTGGCAGGCCACGCGTCGGTCATATATTCAATCTCAATGTCGGGAAACGTCGCGTGGAATTCCTTCATATGGGGCATCAGCCAATAGCCCGCGAGCGTTGCTGCCGTTGAAACCCGCACAACACCCTTGGGACTGTCGCCTTCTGCTGCCGCAATCCGCTCGGCCCTAAGAGCGGCGGATGCCATCAGATCTGCTTCCTGTTTCAGATGATCGCCCGCAGGCGTGAGCGCGTAGCCGTCTGTGTCCCGCACGAACAGCTTCTGGCCAAGGTGGCGTTCAAGTTCGGCAATATGCCGCCCGACAGTGGCGTGGCTGAGTTTCAGCCGCCGGCCCGCTGCGGAATGTGACCCTGCGTCAGCCACAGCAAGGAAGGTGCGGAAGAGATTCCAATCAGCGCCCGTGTTCATATCCGGTCTCATCTTGTGCAATTATGAACGGTAATGTGCGTCTCCCCGGCGGAAAATTCAAGGTGCATCGCGTCATTTGGTGAAGAGCCATGTCGGAGGATGCATGAGTGCGTTTGATTTGCTAAATCTGAGGGATAGAAATTTCAGGGTCGGTCGAGAAGCGATTTGAGAACCGACCGAAGAACAGACGGACAGGGGAGACAATCGTGCTCAAAACAAGATTTACGGAATTGTTCGGTGTCGAACATCCAATCGCCCAGGGCGGTATGCAGTGGGTCGGTCGCGCAGAGCTGGTAGCCGGTGTGGCAAACGCCGGGGGCCTCGGCTTCATCACGGCGTTGACGCAACCGACGCCAGAAGATCTCACCAGGGAGATCAAGAAGTGCCAGGACCTGACTGACAAGCCCTTCGGCGTGAACCTCACCATTCTGCCGTCGCTGAAGCCACCTCCCTATGAAGAATACCGTCAGGCGATCATCGACAGCGGCGTGAAGATTGTGGAAACCGCGGGCAACAATCCCGCAGATCACATCATCGAGTTGAAAAAGCATGGCGTGAAAGTCATCCACAAATGCACAGCCGTTCGGCACGCCTTGAAAGCAGAAAAGATGGGCGCGGATGCGATCTCCATTGATGGCTTTGAATGCGCGGGACATCCGGGCGAAGACGATATTCCGGGCCTGATCCTGATCCCGGCTGCGGCGGACAAGGTCACCGTGCCGATGATCGCCTCAGGGGGCTTCGGCGATGCGCGCGGCCTTGTTGCGGCCCTCGCACTGGGTGCCGAAGGCATCAACATGGGCACACGTTTCATGGCGACGGCTGAATCTCCGATCCACCAGAAAGTGAAAGAGCAGATTGTTGCTAACGATGAGCGGGCCACCGATCTTATCTTCCGGACACTGCGCAACACCGCCCGAGTGGCGCGTAACGAAGTGAGCCAGGAAGTGGTGGCCATTGAACGCAAGGGCAATGCCAAGATCGAAGACATTGCCCATCTCGTGGCTGGTGCCCGCGGCAAGGTCGTCTATGAAAAGGGCGACCCGGATTACGGCATCTGGTCAGCGGGCATGGTTCAGGGCCTCATTCATGATGTGCCCACATGTGCAGAACTGATCTCGCGCATCGTGTCAGAAGCAGAAACTCTGATCGCAAGCCGGCTCGGTGGCATGGCAGGGTCAGCAAGCGCGCAAGCCGCTGAATGATCTGAACAAGACGTTTGTGAAGGGCTCGGCAGAAATGCCGGGCCTTTTCTTTATGCGCTGGCGAGGGGGATGGCATTCTCGCGCAGTGCTGTGGGCCGCGCACCAAACCAGTTGAAGACTGCGCGCGAAAAGGAGCTGGGTTCTGAATATCCGAGCCGGTGGGCAATCTCAGGTACGGGCATGTCTGTTTGTTGGAGCAGGCGCTCAGCTTCTTCCATGGTGGCCTCCTCGCACAGATGCCGAAAATTCGTGCCTGCATCGGCCAGCCGTCGTTGCAATGTGCGCACTCCAAGCCCCAGATCATCTGCGACCTCTGCGCAGGAAACATTGTGTGATCCTCGCGCCGTGATCGCAGTGCGCACGGTGAACGCCAACTGATCGAGGCGGTTTTGAGCTTTGAGAAGCGTGTCGCCATGCGCCTGCAGCACCCCCAGCAAGGTGGGGTCGGCATTGGGAACGCGCTGGGCCAGGACATCATGAGAAAACACATACCCGGGTTCGTCGCTGCCCATCTCAACAGGACAGTGAAAGAAATCCTCATAGGCAGATTTATGGGGAGACAGCGCAGCTGTCACGCGCACGAGAACGGGATGAATGTCGGGAGGACCTGCGCGTCGCATCAACGATAGGGAGACCGCAAGAATGGAATCGATCTGCATCGGATGTTGCGGGATGGGCGCGGGCTCTGGTTTGTAGGCCGTATCGACACCGCCCGCGATCTCACGCGCGGAGTAAAATCCGCTATTGCTGACCAACCCCTGATAGGCCTGCGCATTGCGTGCCATGGCCGCGACGGTTGGGCTGTGCAGCATAATCAGCGAAACGATGTTGGTGGCCTGCAACGGAAGGCCTGCGCCGACCTTCAGACCCAGCAGAGCGTCATTGCTCAACTCAGCGACCAGATGCCAGAGACGCCGGGCGAGGATCAGTTGCAATTGCCGGTTCGGCAGCCCTGTCGCAGCTGGGAGGTCGCCGAGTTCTGCGACCAGCGCCGCTCGATCAACTCCATGAACGACAAGCTGATCAATGGCAGCGCTTATCCATCCAACACTGATTGTCTGTGGGTTCACCATAGTGTCACTGAACAGGCTTCAACTAGGTGCGTCAATAAAAATGACGTACCATGTCATCATCTTGGCGCTCTTTGTCACTGACCCGGGGCTGTGGACGTGCACACTGACCGTCAGCTTGAAGGAGACGCGCCATGGCTCAGACAAACCTCTCTGATTTTCAATCCATCACAGTGGAGGCCAATCCATCAGGGTTTGGCGCGGCCATCACCGGGCTAGATCTGTCAAAGCCACTACCCCCCGAGACGCTGGAAGAAGTGAAAGACGCCTGGGCGGCCCATGGCGTTGTTTGCTTCCCTGATCAACCTCTCACGCTCGATGAGTTGGAGGCCTTCACGCTTCAGCTGGGAGAGTTTGGCGAAGACCCGTTCATCAAATCCATGGAGGGGCGCCCGCACGTTTTGGAACTCCGCCGCGAGCCTGACGAAAAAGCGACGAATTTTGGCGCGGGCTGGCACTCAGACTGGAGCTTCCAGGAGGCCCCACCTGCAGGCACCATCCTGCATTCCGAAGTGACACCTCCCGTGGGCGGTGACACGCTCTATGCAGATGGCACGCGGGCCTATGACGATCTTTCTGACGAGATGAAGGAGCGCCTTAAGGGCTTGATGGCTGTCCACAGCGCAATTCTCCCTTACGGCTCAAAAGGATTGTTCGCGCAGGAAACCGAAAAGCGCACGATGAAAATCATTTCATCAACAAAGGCCGAAACAAAACAGTTGCATCCACTGGTGCGTACGCATCCGGTGACTGGTCGCAAGGCGCTATATGTCAGCCCCACCTATACGATTGGTATTGAGGGCATGGACGAAGCTGAGGCCCAGGCGCTGCTCGGCGAACTTTTCGTGCATATGGTTCAGGACAAATATGTCTACCGGCACAAGTGGCAGCAAAACATGCTGACGCTGTGGGACAATCGCTGCTGCCTGCATCTGGCAGACGGTGGCTATGACGGACATTTGCGGGTCATGCACCGCACGACAATCGCTGGCGACGTGCCTGTTTAAGTCAGGTTCCCAGCACCAGCACCACAAGCCCACCAATAATCAGAAGCACACCGGCGATCTCCTTGCCGTTCGCCTGCTCGCGAAACCAGAACCAGGATACGGCAAAGGTGAAGACCAGCTCAATCTGTCCGAGTGCGCGCACATAGGCCGCGTTCTGGAGCGTCATGGCGGTAAACCAGCCGATGGAACCGAGCGCTCCGGCAATGCCAATGGCGAGTGAGGCGGGCCAATTCTTAAGCGTGGCCCTAAGTGACGTTCGGTCACGCCAGACCAGCCAGACGGTCATCAGCACAGTTTGGATCGAGAGTACGACCGCGAGCGTCAGCGCAGCGGGGATCAGGAATCCGTCCATGTTGAGAGACAGCGATCCCGCTCGGTAGCACACTGCGGCAAGGCCATAGGCTGCCCCTGACCCAATGCCCATAAGCGCCGCGCGTTCCGTGAGCGAGGTGATCAGGGCGGCCGGAGTAGCCTCCGTGCGCGCCATCGATATCGCGATCACACCGACAAGGCTGACAGCGATCCCGATGCCTGCGCCAACTGTGATTACTTCCCCAAACACAAAAATCCCAAAGAGCGCGGTCTGCACCGTTTCCGTCTTGGAGTAGGTCGTGCCAACCACAAAATTGCGATGGGCGAAGAGGGCCACCAGTAAAACAGTGCCGATGATCTGCGCCACACCGCCCAGGGCGGCATAGACATAGAAGTCAACGGATGGGGTCGGGAGCCGAACGTCAGATGTCGCAAGCAATGCCCACAGATAAAGGAGAGCAACAGGCAGACCGAACAAGAACCGCACATAGGTGGCACTTGTCGCGGTGAGGTCTTGTGCCAGCTGCCGCTGCAACGCTGAGCGCAGGTTTTGCAGAAAGGCTGCGGCGATGGTGATGGGGATCCATAAAGGCATTAGCGGTCGGGTCCGCTGGGGCGCTCAGGCGCACCAAGGTCGCGCAGATTTTTTTCTATGAAGTCGCTCTTCGACTTGGCGTAGCTATCCACGTCATTGGGGAAACGCTCCGCGAGTTCTTCTTTCAAGTTTTGGTAGGCGGCGCGCAATCCCTCGTCTGCCCGCAAGGCATTGCGAAAGACAAGATGCCGCTCAATCTCAATGTGGCCGGTTTCGAACATATGCACGTTCACATTAATCTCTGCTTTGCGGCGGAAGAAGTGGCGTCCCTCAATGCCGTAAGCACCAAAATAGACAAACCCCAGGGGCTCCAGGAGCGGCGCGAGGCTGGCACCCTCATCATGGTGTCGCAATGCTGGCATGAGGTCGATCAGAGGTTTGGCCGCAAGACCAGGAACACCGGTGCTGCCAATGTGGTGAACGGCGACAAGCTTATCTCCGCACGCATCAAAGAGCTGATCAGAAATGCCGCGAAACTGTTCAGCCCATGCGGGATTGTATGGTGCAAGTACCACGGGATCAGCCGCATGATTTTTGAGCGAGGCTTTGGCCGCCTCGCTCAGTTCATCGTCAGTCATGAAAACCTCGTGGGCGCGCTAGTCGACCAGAGCGCCATAAACCAATTGTTGCATCTGTGGCCGCAGCGGATAAGCGCGGGACGGCATGAGCTGGGTCATCAGAATGCAGACCATATCTTCCTGGGGATCAATCCAAAACAGGGTAGACGCGGCGCCACCCCAAGCGTGGCTGCCTTCGGAGTTTACAGTTTGTGTTTCCGCTGGATCGAGAATAACCGAAAAGCCAAGACCAAAGCCTGTCCCTTCGGAGCCTGTTTCGGAGAAAGCAGACTGGTCCATCTCCGGCAGGGTTTTGCCGTCAGGCAGATGGTTCAGTGTCATATAGTCAACGGTCTTGGGCGAGAGAATGCGCACCCCATCCAGCTCCCCACCGTTCAGGAACATCTGACAAAACCGCCAATAGTCCGTCATTGTGGACGTGAGGCCGCCACCGCCCGAGAAGAAGGGCTTTGGTGTCGCATAGGTGCTTTTGTCGCTGCCAGGATCAAAGAGGCGTACTTCTTTGGTCTTCGGGTCTTTCTCATAGTTGGCGGAAAACCGTTTGAGTTTGTCGGCAGGCACCATGAAGCCCGTGTCGACCATGCCCAGCGGATCGAAGATATTCTCCTGCAGAAACGTGTCGAGCGGCTGACCAGAGAGCACCTCGACCAAGCGACCACAAACATCCGTCGCGACGGAGTAACTCCACTGCGTGCCAGGTGAGAAGAGCAGCGGAATGTCGGCCAGCGCATCGCAAAACTCTTCGAGGTTCATGCCGTTTGCCGTGGCCGCGCCTTCGATACCGCTCTTGCGATATACTTTGTCGACGGGATGCACATGCATAAAGCCATACGTGAGACCTGACGTGTGGGTAAGCAGATCACGAATGGTCATCGCCCGCTCGCACGGCTTCGTTTTGTAATCGTCAAACGTGCCGCCGTCCCAAACCTGCAGCTTCTTGAACGAAGGAATGTAGCGGTGGACTTCGTGGGAGAGCTGAAACAGGCCGCGTTCATAGAGCATCATCAGCGCAACAGATGTGATCGGCTTTGACATGGAATAGATCCGAAAGATTGTATCTTTTTCCATTGGTAGCGAATTCTCGCGATCCCGCTCGCCGACAGTTTCAAAATGCGCGATCTTGCCGCCGCGCGCGACAAGGGTGGAGACGCCCGCAAGCTTGCCTTTTTCGACATAGGTGCCGAAATAGTTCGTGATGTTCGATAGCTTGGACGTATCGAATCCCACATCTTCAGGCGTCGTGAAAGGTGTTTCCGCGTTCATAAGATTTCCCCCGCAAATGAGTTTTTGTTAGGAGTGATCTTAAACGTTTAGCTCCTGAGGGGAAGCCCGGGGTGACACGGGACCATCATCCGCGAAAGCAATCAACCACATCCGCCATCCAGGACTTCATATTGGGACCAAGCGTGGCGTCGGTTTTACCATGGCGCACCATTACAAGGTCACAATCCGGCACGACAATGGTGAACTGTCCCTCAAACCCGTTGGCGGAGAAGCTTCCTGGGCCACCGCGCTCCAGCCACCAGTGAGCGGCATAGGGGCCATCAGCCTCCAGCATGTCCGGTGTTTGCGCCGTGGGCGTGCGGGCATAGTCGACCCAGCCTTCTGGTAGAATACGTTTTCCGTCCCAGACGCCATCGCGCAGATAGAGCGTGCCGAATTTAGCGAAATCCCGGGCCGTCGCGAAGCAGAAGGACGAGCCGATGAAGGTGCCCGCATCATCAAATTTTGGATCAGCGCTTGCCATGCCGATCGGGTCGAACAATTCGCGGCGCATGAACTCTTTAAACTCAGGCCCAGACGCACCAAGGGCACGGGCCGCACACCGGGAAACGATGTTGGTGGTGCCGCTGGAATAGGACCAGGACGTGCCAACAGCATGCTCAAGCGGGAAGGACGCAGCAAACGCACCGGTGTCCTTTTCGCCTTTACCCCAGAGCATTTCGATCACGTCCGACGGTGCCTGATCTGTATATTCTTCGCGGAAAGCGAGGCCGCTCGACATGCGCAGCAATTGATCCAGTGTGATGGCGTGGCGCGGGTCTGACGGGTCTTCCCATTCCGGCACATCTGCGCGCGCATGAATGTCAATCTTCCCCTCGCGCACCAGGATACCGATCAGGGCCTGTGTGATGCTCTTGGCCTTTGACCAGGACGGGAAGGTCGAGGTGGCGGTGAAATCGTCTCGGTAATGTTCTGCGACGATCTTTCCGTGCTGCACCACCAGAAGCGCATGGGTTTCCCCCATCTCGGGACCGGTTTGTGACCCGAAGCCGTGATCAACCAGGAGGTCGAGTTTTGCACGGTCAACATGGGCACCGGGCTCTCCTGTTTCCCAGTCCGTCGTCGGCCAGGATATGCCAGCCGGGTGCGGAGGGAGGGGCAGAAGGGATGCGTTGCTCATGGGAACCACCTGAAGAAATGTTGAGGCGCGCAGAATGAGCGACTGGTGAATGAATGACAAGTCACACTATCGATTGCAGCCCGCCCTGCTTTCCTGTTTGATGCCCCAACAAAAAACGACGCGTTATAAGGAGATCAGTGTGACACTATCAAGGATCGGCATTGAAGGATCTTGGTTCATTGATGCAGACGGCCGTAAGGTCATCTTGCGCGGTGTAAACCTGGGCGGCGACTGCAAAATGCCCTATCCAGATGGGGGCACGAACCATCCCACCGATTTTGCTGATCACCGCACTGTCTCTTTCATCGGACGGCCTTTCCCGATCGAAGAAGCTGAGGAGCATTTTTCCCGGCTGGCCGCCTGGGGCTTTAACTGTCTGCGCTTGCTCACCACCTGGGAAGCCGTAGAGCACGCAGGTCCTGGTGAGTATGACGCGGACTATCTCGACTATTATGCGGAGCTTTGCCGTCTGGCAGGCGAGCATGGTCTCTATGTCTTTGTCGATTTCCATCAGGATGTCTGGAGCCGCATGACAGGCGGTGATGGCGCACCTGCCTGGATTTTTGAAAAAGTGGGTCTCGATTTCACAAAGTTCCATGAGGCCGGTGCTGCCCACGTCATGCAATACAAGTATGACTACGCGCGCGGGGGGCGCCAGGAAGACAATTACGCGACCATGACCTGGGCGCAAAACTATCGTCTTCCGGCCAACGGCATTATGTGGACGCTCTTCTTTGCCGGTCGCGATTTTGCGCCCGACATGGTGATTGAGGGTCAAAACGTTCAGGACTATCTGCAAGATCACTATGCGGCCTGTCTGGTCGAGATTGCTCGACGGGTGAAAGACCTGCCAAATGTGATCGGCTTTGATACGTTGAATGAACCGGGTACCGGTTTTGTGGGGCAATCCCTGTCCTATCAGCATGTCGGGAAGTCTGAAGAGAATTCGCGCATCGCAACGCCTGGCCCCGCGTGGTCCGCGCTTGATGGATTGGCGGTTGCACGCGGCGTCACGCGCACGGTTCCGCAGTTGGAATTCTCTCTTGAGCATATGGCGTCGGTTGTGACCGAGGAGCGTCAGGTCAATCCGGATGGCATTGATTGCTGGGTGCCGGGTGCGCAGGACCCGTTTGAGCAGGCAGGCGCCTATCGGCGGACCAATGAAGGTGTGGAACCGCTGCGCGAAGACTTCTTCCAATCGGTCAATGGCCGCAAAGTTGATCTGGAAGACGACTATATGGCGCCCTTCTTTGACAAGGTTGCCGACAAAGTGCGTGCGGTGCGAAATGATTGGCTGATCTTTGCAGAGCTTGATCCGTTCACGGGACTGCTGGGGGGTGCTTTTCCAGAAGCAACGCCTGAGCGTACCGTCAATGCCTCTCACTGGTACGATATTGCATTGCTCTCGACGAAGATATTTATGTTTCCGACAGCGGTGAATCCCTTCTCGGGAAAGACCTTGAACGGACGCGAAGAGATTGAGGCTCACTACAAGCGGCAGCTCTCAAACATCCAAAATGCAGGACGGACCTTGAACGGTGGCAAGGGCGCGCCGACATTGATTGGCGAATGCGGCATACCTTACGATTTGGACGGAGCGGCAGCCTATCAGGCATGGGCGGATGGTGACCGCACCGAGGCGCCGTGGAAAAACCACGTCATGGCGCTGGAGTTTCTCTACAATGCGCTGGATGCGATGCACCTGAGCTCCACCCAGTGGAACTACACGGCGTCGAATTCCAATGACCTGGCGATAGGGGACGGGTGGAACCAGGAAGATCTGTCGATCTTCAGCCGGGATCAGCAAAGCGATCCATCGGACATCAATTCAGGTGGCCGCGGTCTTAAAGGCTTTGTGCGGCCTTATCTTCAGTCCTGTAAGGGCACCCCGCTGGAGACAAAGTTTACGCTGGAGACAGGAGAGTTTCTGTCGCGCTACCAGCCGACGGGCAGCGGTGAGGCAACGCTCTTTGTGCCGGTCCTGCAATATCCCGATGGTTACAGCCTGTCCGTCGACGGCGGAACAGCTGAGTATGATGCCCTCGCGCAGAGGGTCACTGTGACGCCAGAGGGCGGTGGCGAAGTGGTGATCAATATTTCGCCTGCCAAGGACGCGTGATGCGCTTCAAATCTCAGCTGCAATCGCGCGGGCGGTGTCCTGCAATGTCCCGACAAATTGTGTCGCGGCATCTGCAGGCGTGATGGCGGAGCGAATGAACCGCATGGTGATGGCTGCCTGTGCTTCACCCTTCTTCAACACGGGGACAGAAATGCCAAAAGCGCGGTCGTCTTGCACAGGACCGGACACGGCGTAGCCATCTTTGCGCACAGTCTCGACAAGCCGCGCGATATAGAGCTCATCCAGTGACGCGCGGTCAGCTTCCCGTTCGGTGCCTTGCAAAGTGGCAAGGAGCAGTGCCCGTGTTTCATCTGAAGAAAATGCGAAATAGGCGCGCCCCATTGCGGAGACCAGAAGCGAAATGCGCCGACCAATATAGATCCTGTCGAGGGAGAAGGGGGAGTGGGAGAGCGTGCTGTAGCGCACTTGCATGGTATCCCCATCCAGTGTGGCGATGGTCAGCGGCCATTTATGGTCGGCCGTGACCGCGCGCAGATGGGCGCGGGACGCTTCTACAATCCGATCTACGCTTTGAAATCCGGCAGAGAGCAGGGTCACCCGGTCGGTCAGGCAATATCCGGCGCTTCGGGAAATACGTCGCGCATAACCAGCGGAAATCAACGTATCGAGCAGCCGTACCAAGGTAGATTTTGGCAGTAGCGTATCTAGATGAAGGTCGGCCAGAGTGGTGTAGGCGCGCCGGTTAAGGGCTTCGACAACAATCAGGCCTCGCGTCAGGGATTCTATGTTTCTTTCTGCCATCGCACCGATACCCACAATAATTCCACTATGTGGAATTAGTAAATCATTTGCGGGCGGGGTACGTCAACGCGCGGCAGACTGAACGTCGAAATTTATCTGAGCATCCTGGGGAGGATATTGGCGATGAATGCACCAGCAGAGATCAAGAATGCCGAAGCACTGGGCCTGACGATTGAACCGTTGAGCCCCAACATTGGTGCGACCATTCATGGAATTGACCTCAGCCAGCCTGTGAGCGACGAGCTTGCCGCGACCGTCCGTGCTGCTCTTGTCGATCATAAGGTGGTCTTTTTCCGCGATCAGGAAATTACGGTCGAACAGCATCTCGACTTTGCCCGCAAGTTCGGTGAACTGGAAGTACATCCTTTCGGCCCACAAAATGCAGAGTACCCGGAAGTTCTGGGCATCGCCCATGACAAAGATAATAAGGGTCGCGAAAACATCTGGCACTCCGATGTGACGTGGCGTTTGGAACCCTCGCTCGGCTCCATTCTGCGCGCACGCGAAGTGCCAGCGAAGGGAGGCGACACATTGTTCGCCAATATGGAAATGGCCTATGACGAATTGCCGGATGACTTTAAAGAGAAGCTCGATGGTGCGGTTGCCGTCCATGACTTCGCTAACTTCCGGCATGGGCTGAGGAAGAAGGGTCTGTCGGAAGAAGAGATCGAAGTCTACAATAAGAGATATCCCAATCCCCATCATCCGGTAATCCGTACGCACCCCGAAAGTGGTCGCAAATCCATCTATGTGAACCTGGCCTTCACCCAATATATTGAGGGGTGGGATCGCACAGAGTCCGATGCGATGTTGCAGTTCCTCTATTCCCGTGCCGCGACCCCTGAATATCAATGCCGCTTCTCATGGGAGAACAACTCGATTGCCTTTTGGGACAACCGCTCTGCACAGCATTATGCCGTGTCAGACTACTGGCCAGCTGTACGGCGCATGGAGCGGGTCACGGTCATTGGCGACACGCCGGTCTGAGCCCCCCAACGACGTTCTATCGAGATCAGTCCTCCCTTGCTAAGCAGGGGAGGACTTTTCTTTGCTGCTCTATGCGCAATCATGCACCGCCAGTGCGAAGGCGTAGACAAGAGCGGTTTCTTTGAGCCGCTCGAAGCGCCCGGCGGCACCCCCATGACCTGCATCCATATTGGTTTTGAAGAGGATCGCATTGCCGCTGGTTGAGTGCTGGCGCAGTTTAGCGATCCATTTCGCGGGCTCCCAATAGGTCACACGCGGGTCTGTGAGGCCGGCGAGTGCGAGAATGTTCGGGTAGGGTTGCTTTGTGACATTATCATAGGGCGAATACGCTGCAATCGCCTCGTAGGCCGATTGGTCCTCTATCGGATTTCCCCATTCCAGCCATTCAGGCGGCGTGAGCGGCAACGTGTCATCCAGCATGGTGTTGAGCACATCTACGAAAGCGACTTCCGCCACAATGCCCTTAAAGAGGTCGGGTGCGAGGTTGGCCACCGCGCCCATCAACATGCCGCCAGCGCTCCCCCCATGGGCCGTGATATTACCCCGTGACGTATAGCCCTTCGCGGCGAGATGCTCACCAGCCGAGATGAAGTCGGTGAAAGTATTGACCTTCCGATCCAGTTTGCCATCCTTGTACCAGCCATAGCCACGCTCTTTGCCACCGCGAATATGGGCGATGGCATAGATGAAGCCACGATCCATCAGACTCAAACGGCTGACTGAGAAAGAGGCAGGCATAGAAATACCATAAGCCCCATAGCCATAGAGAAGGCAGGGGGCTGACCCATCCAACGCCGTGCCAGCACGATAGACCAGCGAGATAGGTACCTGCGTGCCGTCTTTGGCCGTCGCAAAAATCCGCTCTGTCACATAGTCAGCCGCTTTGTGCCCGCTTGGCACTTCCTGTTCTTTCAGGAGCGTGCGCGCCCGCGTGCCCATGTCATAATCGAAAATCTGCTCTGGCGTCGTCATGGACGAATAGGCAAACCGCACTTGTGCAGTGTCATATTCAAGACCTGACATGAAGCCCAGATCATAGGCCTCCTCCTTAAAGGAAATGACATGCTCGTCATTATCTACTAAAGCCCGGACAATGATCCGGTTAAGCCCGTCTTCCCGTTCCAGGCGGACATGAAAATCCTGATAGGCGCAATGATCGAGCAACAGGATGCCAGGACGGTGTGGCACGACATCCGTCCAGTGCGCGCGGTCGGGTGAGGAAACCGGTGTCTCCACCAGCTTGAAGTCTTCTGCATCATCCGCATTGGTGACGATCAGGAAGCGGTCCCCCTGCGCATCATGCTCCAGGTCATATTCGACGCCGGGCTCCCGAGCAGCGACAAGCTTTGGGGCGGCGTCAGGTGTGGCGGCATCAATCAAATAGCTTTCGCTGGTCTGATGATCATGCGCGCTGATGACGATATAGCGCCCACTTTGAACCGTGCCAACGCCCACGAAAAAGCCTGGATCGGCTTCTTCATAAACACAGACGTCTTCCGACGGGTCCTGCCCCAATGTGTGGCGGAAGACTTTGCCGGGGCGGTGGTTTTCGTCAACGCGCACATAAAAGAACGTCTTATTGTCCAGCGCCCAGGCAGCCCCGCCACTTGTGTCTGGAATGCTGTCGGAAAGATCTTGGCCGGTTGTGATGTCCCGCACTTTCAGCGTGAAATATTCTGAACCTTTCAGGTCAGCACTCCAGGCAAACAATGTGTCATCGGGGCTTCGCGCTGCTCCCCCGATTTTGAAATAGGCTTCGCCTTCTGCTTCTGTGTTGCCGTCCAGGATGATGGTCTCCTCAACAGCGCCTGAGCGGGGCTTGCGGCAGAAAAGGGGATGCTGTCCACCTGTCTCATATTTCGAATAGTAGAGCCAGTCCCCATGGGGCGCAGGCACGGAACTATCATCTTCCTTGATGCGCGCTTTGATCTCCTCAAACAGCGTCTCCCGCAATTCGGTGAGGGGGTCGAATGCGGCATCCGCATACGCATTTTCCGCTTCCAGATAGGACCGTATTTCTGGCTGCAGGACACTCGGGTCCTTCATCAAAGTCTGCCAGTCGGGATCTCTGAGCCAGTCATACGGGTCTGACCGCGTGATCCCGTGGCGCGTATCAGTGACAGGCTTTTCTTCAGCGGCGGGCGCAGAGGCGGGAAGCATGAGGGGCATGGATGTCTTTCAAATGTAAAAAGCCTCCGACAGGGGAAACCCGCCGAAGGCCACTAAAGATACGCACGAAAAGCCTATTCGAAAAGAAGTGTAATCGTTTCAGCGATGAGCGCTGGACGTTCCTGGCCTTCAATTTCGATCGCAACTTCGTTGATGATCTGTGTGCCACCGCTCTTTGGCGCAGTGTCTTTGAGTGTCAGACGTCCACGAACGCGAGAGCCGACGGGCACCATGTTGGTGAAGCGCACGCTGTTGGAGCCGTAATTAATGCCCCGGGTCACGCTTTTCACGCCGCTGATTTCGCCCATTAGCTTTGGCAGAAGAGAGAGGGTGAGATAGCCATGCGCGATGGTTGGCATGCCCAGCTCTTTCTGGGTCCGCTCTGGATCAATGTGGATCCACTGATGGTCGCCGGTCGCCTCAGCAAACATATTGATCCGCTCCTGATCGATTTCAACCCAGTCGCTGACGCCGATTTCTTTTCCTTTTTCCGCCGCGTAGTCAGCAACGGTGTCAAACATGCGCATAAAACTGCCTCCAGTTATGTTTTTTGATAGTGGGGAAGGGTCCCCAGAAGAGTTGGCCTAAAGGTAACGGCCCCGTTCAAGAATTTCCAAGGTATAATCGCGATAAGAAACGCCAAGTTCCTGTGCTTTTTTGAACCGACGCAGGGCCGCTTCCTGGGTAGGCCCGGCCCAGGCGGCCACATGGGCTTCTTTCATCTGACGCCGCTCCAGCCGATCCCAATCGAACAGACCAGGCCCCAGATTATGACCAATCATCGGGTGAAAAGGGATCACATAGCCCAGATACTCCAGCCGATCCGTCTGTTGAGATCGCAGTTTGGCGAGCCGCTCTCCGGGTTTGGCGCGTCGTTTTTTCACGGGGCGGGCGGCCAGCATTTTATCAAGTCCTCAGGTTAGAGGGACAAGCGAATACGGACGCGACGGTCTTCGCCTGCTTCCCAGGTGAGATCCTCAAGCCAACCCCAGGTTTCCCCTTCAGGTTCAATCGCGATCCTGCTGCGCTCCCAGCCAAGACGTCTAAGCTCGGTAGCAACTGCCTCCGAACGACCTCGAGCGAGTGCAGCATTGGAGGCTGGATTGCCGGTCTTGCTCGCCTTGCCAAAGAGGCAAATCTGGGCGGCATGTTGTCCGTCGGCGCGCTCATAAACTTCGCGGATAATGGCTTTGGCTTCACTGTCGAGAGCGGTGGAGCTTGTCTCAAAGAAGACGAAAAACTCCCGCTCGAATTTGCCACCCACGCCTTGGTTGCTGTTGCACTGTTTGCCCGATGAGTGGGTTTCAATCGCTTGCGCTGGAAACGCCACGGCAGCGACGCCAAGCATGGCAAGTGTAAGAAGAGCTGGACGAAGAAGTGACATGGAAGAGCCTTTGGTTTCGAACGTACCCCGTTCACCAAAGAGTTTACTCTAAATTTTGCGCAAACTAAAGGTCTCCAGCCCGCTCTTTCACGGCACGTTCCAGCTCATGCAACGGTCCTTCAGCCAGCCCAAATTCGTTGAGATGCGCGATGGTGCGGTAGAGATAGTCCCGGTTCGTCCCAATGTCCCCTTCAGCGCTTGCCATGCGCCGCACCGCCTTTTTGAACGGGATGCGCCCGGCAAAGCGTTTGCTGTTCCTGTTGGCAACAAAAGTCAGGCCTTGAACGCGCTTTGCGCCAATACGCAATTGAACAGCTTTAGGCAGATAGCCGGTGCCCACCATCTCGCGGAGCCACAGGATTTCTGTTTCGCTCTCCACATGTTCCGGCGCGATCCGGTGCGCAATGCCAACGCACGACCCGCCTGCATCAAGTCCAAGCATCAGGCCGGGTTTTTTCGGACTGCCGCGTCCGATGACCAGATGCAGACAGAAGGCGCGGTGATAGCCAAAGAGGGTGGACTTTGCGGACTGGGCCACATGGATAGCGGGGTTCCACATGAGGGAACCATACCCAAAGACCCAGAGGCCCTGGTTTTTGCGGCGGGTGTCAAGAAACGCGCGCCGGGAGGCTTCGCGTTCTGCGTGTGTGATGAGAGAATAGCCCGGAAGGCTTGCAACTTGCCGTTCCAGCCGGTCGATGAAGGCTGGCGTAATATCTTCACGGCGAATGGTCCCATCGCCCGGCAGCTTTAGCGGGCGATGGGAGGATGCAGTCGTCTGGGGGTCAGACGATTTTCGAGTCATGATTTCCCCAATAGCGATCCCGAACCAGGCGCTTGTAAAGCTTGCCTGTCGGGTGGCGGGGCAGTTCTTCGTCAAAGTCGACAGAACGGGGGCATTTAATTTGCGCCAGTTGCTCGCGACAGTAATCCATCAGCTCCGCTTCCAGGGCGGGACCGGCTTCATTCCAGTCGACGGGCTGCACCACGGCTTTCACTTCTTCACCGAAGTCTTCATTGGGCACACCGATCACGGCAACATCTGCAACTTTGGGATGGGTAATGAGAATGTTTTCTGCTTCCTGCGGATAAATGTTCACACCACCAGAGATGATCATGAACGCTTTTCGGTCGGTGAGGTAGAGATACCCGTCCTCATCCACCCGGCCCACATCGCCGAGCGTCGACCAGCCGCGCTTGGAAGGATGACGTGAGTCTTTCGTCTTGTCCGGATCATTGTGATACTCGAACATGTCATCAGGATTTGCATCTTCCGCCGGGGCGAAATAGATCGTACCTGCTTCGCCAACGGGCAGCTCGTTGCCGTCTTCGTCGCAAATGTGAACAGACCCGAGAAGCGGTTTGCCAACTGAACCTTTGTGCTCCAACCATTCTTCGGAGTTGAGCTGACAGAAGCCATTGCCCTCGGACCCAGCGTAATATTCATAGATCACAGGGCCCCACCACTCGATCATCTGCTCTTTCACGGGAACAGGGCAGGGCGCAGCAGCATGAATAGCCACTTTGTGAGATGAGAGATCATAACCGCTGAGCTCTTCGCGAGGCATTTTCAGCATGCGCACAAACATGGTGGGCACCCATTGCGAGTGTGTGATCTTATGCTTTTCAATGAGCTGTAATGCCTGTTCTGGATCAAAATGATCCATCACAATGCAGGTGCCGCCAATGCGCTGAACCGACATATTGTAGCGCAAGGGCGCGGCGTGATAGAGCGGCGCAGGAGAGAGATACATGGTCTCCTCGGTCATGCCATAAAGAAGCGTTACAAGATTGAGCAGGCCTTCGCCTTCATCAATGGGACCGCCAGAGAGCTTGCGACGGATGCCCTTTGGACGACCGGTTGTGCCCGATGAGTAGAGCATGTCTGTACCTGCCGTCTCATCTGCAATCCGGTCTGTTGGCATCCCGTTGCGCGCTTCTTCGTAACTCTCATACCCATCATCTTTGCCATTGATCATGAAACGTTTTGTGACACCTTTGAGGAGACCCTGGCCGACAAGTTCGGTTGTCACGGGCCCAATGGCTGTCGAGGTGAAGAAGAGCTTTGCCCCGCAGTCTGCGACAATATAGTCAACTTCAGGCGCCGTCAGCCGTGACGAGATAGCGGTGAAATAGAGGCCGGCACGCTGCGCCGCCCAGCAAAGCTCCAGAAAGCGCGCATTGTTTTCCATGTAAATTGCAATAGCATCGCCAGCCTTCAGGCCTTCTGAGCGGAACAATTGCGCGGCTTGATTGGAACGTGCTTCCAGCTCGCCATAGGTTACAACTTCCCCGGTCGAGGCCATTATGTAGGCGGGTTTGTCAGGGTTTTTGGCGGCGTGGTGGCATGGATGGAACATTCGGTACGTCTCCCGGCGTGTCTTTACTGATCAGTCTGCGTGATCTCGCAGGCATTCACGAAGGCTTTTCTGGTGCAGCCTTTTCGTGAAGGCTGTTATATCAGGTACAGATATTTATGCATCGCAGAATTCGCGGGGGAGCAACGCCTCAGCGCCCATCAGGGTGACGCAGGGGAAACAGGCACCTCGCACAAGAAGGTTCATACAGGGAGAAAAACATGAGCTACGAAACAATCAAATATGAGGTTGAGGACAATATCCTGACCATCACGCTGCACCGTCCGGAGAAGATGAATGCTTTCACGGGCCAAATGATGCTCGACATGATCGACGCCTTCGACCGCGCTGACGCGGACGACGATGTGCGTGCGATCATCATCACGGGCGAAGGCAAAGCCTTCTGTGCTGGCGCAGACCTGTCAGCCGGTGCCAAGACATTTGATTATGAAAAGCGCGACGACCGTCCCGACAAAGGCGGCTCTGCAACGACGTCAGACGGCGAGATTGATTGGAGCCATCCGTCGGTCCGTGATGGCGGTGGACGTCTGACGCTGCGCATCTATGAAAGCCTGAAGCCGGTTATCGGCGCAATCAATGGCGCCGCAGTTGGCATCGGTGTCACCATGCAACTGCCCATGGATATTCGGCTGGCATCGGAAAAGGCGCGCTTCGGGTTCGTGTTCGCGCGGCGTGGCATTGTGCCGGAAGCCTGCTCTAGCTGGTTCCTGCCTCGCATCGTCGGCGTGAGCCAGGCATTGGAATGGGTCTATTCCGGTCGTGTGTTCGACGCTCAGGAAGCTCTCCGGGGCGGCCTGGTTCGGGAAGTATTGCCAGAAGACGAACTTCTGCCAAAGGCACGTGAAATCGCCCGCGAAATTGCCGACAACACAGCACCGGTCTCCATCGCACTGTCGCGCCAGCTGATCTGGCGGATGGCCGGTGCCGACCACCCCATGGAAGCACATAAGATGGACAGCCGCTCCATCTTCTCGCGCGGCGCATCAGCAGACGCAAAGGAAGGTGTTATGTCCTTCCTCGAAAAACGCCCTGCGACCTACCCGTGCAAAGTGTCAGAAGACATGCCGGTCTTCTTCCCTTGGTGGGACGAACGCGAATACGAATAAGCGTAAGAAACTGAACGCGGATCGGTCAGGCGGGGTTTTCTGCCTGACCGGTTCCCGCCTCAATCTTCCAGAGGTTCGTGCCAAAGAAGATGATGAGCCAGAGCACGACCATGCAGGACGAGGGCACAAGGACAGCATCAAGAGGTCCTAAGGCTTCAATCACGAAGCCAGCGCCAAAGGCACCAATCGGTCCACCGCCCATCATGCCCAGCTGAAAGACCGAGAGCACCCGCGCCCGGTGGCTGTCGACCGCCGCAATTTGCACGATGGAGCGGGATTGGCTCATGGAAATGCCCGACGATAATCCCCAGCACAATGCGAGGGTGTAAACCGCCCAGAGTGGCGGGTGGAAGTGCACAAACACCATCATGATGGAGCCCGAACACATGGCGAGCATGATGGCACGTCCCTGACGTTTGATGGCAGGCAGGCGCGTGAGTGCCATCGAGGACGCGCCAATTCCGCCAAAGAAGCAGATATTGATAAAGGCGATCTCTGCAGAGCCACCATCATAGATATCGCGGATCAAGATCGGGAAGAGCACCATAAAGACGCCGATATAGAGAATGCCCGCAAAGAACATCATCAAGATGACCGAGCGTAGGTTTTCGTGCTGCCAGACAATATCAATGCCTTCACGGATCTGCGAAATCTGGGAGGGCCGGTCTTCCGGTTTTGCGTGCACCACAGAGGGGGGAGCTTTGGGAAGCTTCATCGTTGTCAGGGCGGCAATAACGAGGGAGACCGATTGCGCGATCATCAATGAGACCGCACCAACAATTGCAGCACGTCCCCCGATCCAAAGGCCGACGACTTGCGCCATAAATTGGGCGCCTGTTGCCATTGTCACTGCTTGCTGGATGTTGCCCTTCAAACTTGAAACAGCCACCCGGTTGAGGAGAGAGTCGCGCGCAGGCATGGTGTACGCACCCAGCGCGGCCAGAATGACGACATACCCAATCAACAATTCATAGCTGAGGTGCCCAGCTGCGTAGAGCGCGGCGAGCCCGAGGGGGACGACAGCGGCGAGCAGTTGCAGGCGCATCAGGTAACGGCGCAATTCTTTGCGGTCTGCAGTAGCGCCCCCAAACAGGCCCAGCAAAAGCATGGGCAGCATCGCGAACATTTGCGCTATGCCTGTGCGGGCGGCGGTCTCGTTCAAAACGAAAACCAGGAGCCATGGAAAGAGCACGCTTTGCACACCGCCCGAAAAGAAATAGGCGGAGAGGCCGCCCATGTACCAATGCAGATCGGATTTATCGGGAGCTTCGGTAGACACGGGGCACGGATTCCTTCGGCACGGGTTGCTCCCCATGGCCTATGCTGAATGAGCGTTCAGTGCAAGTTTCAACGCTGTTTTAAACCTGAACAGTCAGTCCGCCGCTGCGGAAACAGCAAGTGAGCGAATGCCCCATATGGGCGTCGTAAGGCAGGCAAGTGCGAGCATGAGGATCATTCCAGCCGCGGGTAAAAGAACAGCATTTTGCGGTCCCCACCATTCTACATAGAAGCCAGACAGGAACGCTCCAACGGGCGCGCCCCCCAACACACCCATCTGAAACACGGCGAGGATCCGACCTCGATGGCTGGCAGGCGCAGATTCCTGAATGATGGTGCGGTTCATGGTCATGGCGACACCCCCGCCACATCCCCAGAGGAAGGCGGCCAGGACAAGGAGCCAAAAGGTTGGCACGATGCCGAAAGAGGCCATAACGAAGGCACCAAAGCCGAGTGCGAGAACAAGCGCACGTCCCTGTCGCTGGATGCCGATGCCACGCCCAAAATAGATGGCTGACAAAATGATGCCGCACATCATGCATACGTTCACAATAGCGAGTTGGATTTTGAGGTCCTGACCGGCGGTCAGAAAGACGTCACGTATGATGAAGGGCATCACAACTTGCGAGGTGCCGAAAAAGAGAATGCCGACACCAAAGACGATCGCCGTGGGGGCTAAGAGACGCGGGTCCCGAGCGACCTCGGCGAAGCCCTCAGCAATGGCGCTCAGCGATGGGGCAGTGTCACCCTCGGGCTTATGGGTTGGCAACCAGAGGGCGAGAATGCCGCCCATCCAGAGCAACGCAACTTGAGAGAGGAGGACAACAACCAGTCCCGTCCATGCAGCCGACGCGGCGAGGCCGAAGCCTACAATTTGCGCCCCAAACTGAAAAGCTGTCGCCGCCATGACGGCCTTTTGAATTTTGCCCTCAGCAATGTGGCTCAACAAAGAGTCGCGGGCGGGGATAATAAAAGCCCCGGCGATGCCCATCGCGAGTGCGTAGACGATCAGCAGGTCGTAGGTGAGGTTGCCGCTCAAGAAAACAAAGGTCAGCACCAGCGAGGGCAATCCCGCAAGAAAATGCACGAGGATCAGAATGCGACGGCCGTCTATATGGTCAGCGACCGCTCCTCCCACGACGATAAGCACCATGGTCGGCAGGAAGAGAGCCATCATGGCAAAGCCAAGTTCAGTTGGTCCTTCGCCAAGACGCTCAATAACAAGATAAGGAAAAAGCACAGTCTGTATGCCAATGGCACCGAACCAGCTGATCAGTCCTCCGAGATAAAGATGCATGGGACGCATGGGGGAATGTCCTTTCCGGATCTCATTATGTGGTGTCGTCGTGCGCGTGCAATGTCCACAGCCGTGATTTTAGCATAAGCCATACGAGTACCAGCGTCATGCCGATGGCTGGCAGCCACATGGCCGCGTGGGACCCGACATACCCGGCAAGCACGCCCATGATCAAGGACCCCAGGGGGGAACCTCCGGCAAAGCCAAGCTGGAAAATGGAGAGCGCCCGGGCGCGGTATGCCTCCTCTGCCTCAGATTGAACAATCGTTCGGCTGAGCGTCATGACGCAGCCAGCGCAAAGGCCCCAGATGAAGGAGAAAAAACAGAACAGCCAAAACGGCATCTCAAATGTGAAGGCGAAGACCACACCCACGCCTGCGGCGAGTGCCATCATTGCGCCTCGCCCACGTCTGGCGACGTGACCAAATTTGAGGAGGGCAACTGTTGATATGATCGTCGCACCCCAAAACGCGATATTGGCGAGGCCGATTTCTACAAGACCGCCACCGTAAAAATCTCGAACGATCAGAGGTAGGATCACGAGGAAAGATCCAATGTAAAAAATGCCGACAGCAAACATGGCAATCACAACAGGCGCCAGCACATCAGACTGTCGGACATAGATCAGACCGTCTTTCATCGCCTGAGCGCGGGGTGCATGTACCGTCGTCGGATCGATCACCTTTTTCGGAAGCTGACGCGAGGCCAGGCCTCCTGCCAGCATGACAAGAGACTGGCCGGCAAAAAGCAGGGGAGCCCCAATGCCCGCGGCGGCAACACCAACCAGCATGCCGGCAAGCTGAGCTGTTTGTTGGACAGCAAGGGCAAGTGTGACACCTCTTTGTACATTAGACCCGACAACGATGCTGAGTGTTGCATCGCGGGCGGGCATGGCAAAAGCGGTGGCCGTTCCCATGAAAAGTCCGTATGCGACCAACATCTCAAAGGTTAGGAAATCGATATTGAGCGCAGAGGCCAACGCCAGAGGGGGGAGTGCGGCGAGCAGATGAATGCGAAACAGGATCGTCCTCGGGTCCCCCCGATCAGCCGTCGCACCTCCCAGCAACATAAAAAGAATGGCGGGCGCGGAAAGGCTCATCTGGGCAATGCCGACGCGCGCTGGAGTTTCATGCAGAACAATGGCAACAAGGTAGGGAAATAGCACAAATTGCAAACCGAGACTGGAGAACCAGGCAGCCTGTCCGGCCATGTACCAGCTCAGTGTCCGGTCAGAACTCTCATTGCCCGCTGTCATTAATTTGCCCCCATCTATGTCGTCATATCGCTGACGAACTTCTCACCTGCTTAAAGCATGTGACAGTGAGAGGAAACTTTTGATTTGCAACCGAATGCATGGATTGTTGGGGGTCATATTAAGGCACGGTGTCTTAAGTCGTCGCTTTGATCATCCGATCATACTGGTGAGTTGCGCTCTGCTTTTCAGACCAAAGTGCTGCGACCATGGCTTCTGCAACGGTCTTTGCCTCAATGCCCCGGTATTTTTTGAGCGGGCCCTGAAGTCCCAGATTGAGCACAGGTGTCAGCGCCACGGCGATCTGTTCACCAGGTCGCGACTCGGTGCGATGACCCAACAGCACGCCGGGTTGAAATATGTGGCACGCCGCAAAGTTCAACTCTCGCACAGCCTGTTCCGTTTCGCCTTTTACTCTTGAGTAAAAAATCGGGGACCGCGCATCTGCCCCCACTGCGGAGACCATTGCGAATTTGGTTGCACCCGCAGCCTGGGCCGCACGGGCAAAAGCCACCTCATAGTCAAAATCAACTTTGCGAAAAGCCTCTTTGCTTCCGGCTTTTTTGATTGTCGTTCCCAGCGCGCAATAGGCCTCATCAACTTTAATGCCTGAACTTCTGACGGCCTCTTCAAGCTTGTCAAAGTCAGCGACGAGGTTGCTGAGCTTGTCGTGTGTCCGCTCAAGCGGGCGACGGGTAAGGGCGATCACTTTGTTATGGGTGGCCGAGGCCAAAAGAAGGTCGAGCAGATGGCTGCCAATAAGGCCGGTAGCTCCGGCAAGCAATGCAGTTGTTTGGGTCATGAGTTGAGCTTATCTGAAAATTTGAGCGTTTCCAGGATAAGTGGACGCCGGTTATCCGTCCGGAAACGCAACTACATAAAGTATGAGAGCCCGATTTTGATTCTATCAAAATCGAAAAGGCTCTAGGGCGGCGTCGGCCCTGTATAGCGTGCGCGGGGCCGGATGAGGCCAGGGCGCATTTGTTGTTCAATCGCGTGGGCAATCAGGCCTGCGGTGCGTCCAAGCGCAAAGAGGGAGAGCGCTGCGCCCCGCGGCAGATCATAGGTGACGCAGAGGGCGGCAAGCGCCAGATCAATGTTCGGCTTGATCCCCGCAGCACTCTTCATGGTTTCAATCACCTGGGTGACATGGGCGAAGGTTTCGGTCTCGCCCCGGTGTTCTGCCATCAGCCGCATCAGGACTTTTGCGCGTGGGTCGCCATTTGGGTAGAGCCAGTGAGAAAAGCCCGGCATCGGTTCCTGATCGCGCAGGCGCTGGCGCACGCCTTCCACCGGGTCAGCGCTTTCAGACAGGTCGTGCAGCAGATTTTCTGTTCGCCGGGATATGCCGCCATGCTTGGATCCTTGAAGCGCGGCCATGCCCGCCATAACTGCGCCATAGAGCGTGGTGCCCGCCGCCGCTGTGCAGCGTGCGGTGAAGGCGGACGCATTCAATTCATGATCCGCACACAAGACAAGAGCAGCCCGGATCGCATCACCCGTTTCGGCGTCTTTGCCCCACGCTTCTTGCAGCTGCAAATGGACGGGCTCTGAGGAAGGCGGGCGATCAGCAATCGTGGCTGCCACCAAGCGGATAATCCGCACGCCCGTGGCTGCCAAGCCTTCCGGCGTGGTGTTGAACAAGGTGGTGTCGGCAACAGCGGCAATGGGCAAGGCGACAAGCGCTCGGTCAACCGGGGGCAGGCCACCTGGCAGGTCCGGCAGATCCGGGGGCAGAACATCATCCTGAAACGGATCGCCGGCACAGTCCCAAAGCAAGGTCGCAATACTTTCCAGCGAACTGTGCGCAGCAAGCTGAACCACCTCTGAGCCACGATAATAGAGCCGCCCATCGGCAATAAGCGTGATCGCTGATTCAAGAAGCGGCTGTCCTGAATTGAAGGAATAGCCTGTGTCACCCGGAGGCACCCGCGCTTCGTCCAGCTTGGACGTACGGCGGTCCTTCAGTCCCCGCACATCTTCCGCCCGATAGCGCCTGGCGCGCGAGTTTGGAACGGGTTCTGAGCGAATAAGGTCGCGGCTCACATAAGCATAGAGCGTGGGCAGGCTCACCCCCAATTCAGCCGCAGCTTCCTTGGCATTCAGGTAGAGCGCCCCCTCATCGGGCGATATGTCGGTCACATTATTCATATGTTGATTAGCTTAATCAAGATTGACCATCTATGCAATCCTAATCATGTTGCAGTGCAGAAAAAGAGGCGGTTCGACCGTTCTCTCAATCCAGAATAAGGAGAAGCACATGAGCAAGATCGAGGAAAAAGCCCAGTCAGGGAGTGTCGCCAGTGGTTTGGAAGGCGTCGTGGCTGCCGAGACAGCCTTGAGCCGTGTGGATGGTGCTGCAGGCCGTTTGATCATCGCAGGTCGTGATTTGCCGGACCTTGCAGAGACCATGGATTTTGAAGGAGTGACCGCAGCACTATGGTCAACCGCGGGCACGCCAAGTGACGCCGACGAGACCCGCGCCGCCTTGGGGGATGCACGGATCGACGCTTTTGCATCTGTCCCGACGCTCCTGGCGGCGAGCAAGGGCCTCACCATTACAGAGGCCCTGCGGGTTGGTCTGGCGTTGCTGCCGGACAATCATGAGACAGCACCTCACGTGCGGCTTGTCGCGGCAATGCCGGTTTTTGTGGCAGCCCTTGCCAGAGCAGAAGAGGGGAAAGAGGCCATCGCGCCCGATGCCAAATGCCGTCATGCAGAAGACTATCTGCGCATGATGCATGGCCAGGAACCTGACGCAGACGCAGCCGATGCCATGGACAAATATCTGGTCACCGTCAGCGATCACGGCATGAACGCGTCCACCTTTACCGCGCGCGTTGTCGCCTCCACTGCTGCCGAACAAGTGTCGTCCGTTCTGGCCGCTCTCTGTGCACTTAAAGGTCCGCTCCATGGCGGTGCGCCAGGCCCCGTACTCGATATGCTCGACAGCATTGGCAGCGTTCAGAACATTGAGCCCTGGCTCCGCGAAGCGGTGATGGCGGGCGACCGGCTGATGGGTTTTGGTCACCGGATCTACCGGGTGCGAGATCCGCGTGCTGATGTTCTAGGACGGGTAATCGCGGGGCTCTCGGGTGTTGAAGAACGCACGGCCTTTGCCAGAGAAGTTGAGGCAACGGCGAAGGCCGTGTTGAAGGAACTGAAACCTCACCGGCCCCTCGACACAAATGTTGAGTTTTTCACAGCCTTGTTGCTTGAGGCATTGGCCATCCCCCGTGAGGCCTTCACACCAACCTTTGCGGTGGGCCGTGTCGCGGGATGGACAGCGCATGTGATGGAGCAGGAGGCGACGGGTCGGCTCATCAGACCGTCTGCACGTTATGTGGGTGTGGTACCCGATGACCTGGAAGTGGCCTAACCACTGGTCCCTAGCACGGGTCAATTGAATCAAACGCGCGCTGGATGAGCCGGATTGCCGGCTCATCCAGAAGGTCAGGATGCCATTCCCCAAAGCGCACGATCTGGCGCTCAAGCTGTTCAAAAGATGCGGTGTGGGGAACCAAGGCGCACTGGAAGCGATCAGCTTCTGTGTTTGGATGCACTTTTCGCGTCCCCTCGGTCACTTGCATCGCGTGCAGGCTGGCAAAAAAACCGCTGACATATTGCCTGCAATACCGCGCCTTGCCGGTGATACGTCCGCCAGGGTCTGCGAGTTTCTGATCAATCGCGAGCTGGCAAAAATTCTGGAGATCACGACCCGTTTCAACCCGTGTCCGGGCATCAGCAGCGTTGAGGAGTGCTGGCAGGGCAAGCAGAAGACCGGCAATGATCACCAATTTGGAAACCCGGACAGCGTTCGTTTGTCCAGAGGAACTTGGGGGCTCTAATCGCTGAAGTCTGTCCATCGCTCCCACAGACCGTCAACACACTCTCGAGGTGTCATTTGACTGGTTACCAGTCGCATGGGGCGTTCTACAATACTGCCCAGAGTGTCGTCAGCCATTTCTTGCGCAAGAGCCCGACAGGGATCGAGCGTGCTGTAGGTGCCGTAGAAGACGCCCCCAATTGCGATGGCGATAAGCGCCAGACCGCTGATGATTGTTCGCATTATTCTCTCCCCCTGATCCCCAAAAAGGGGCTCTCCGTAAAAACCATACGCCGATCAACAGGCAGGTGCGCTAGTAACGGATGTCTGATTTATCCCTGCGCTCGTTGAAAACAGACCGATCATCATACTGGGATTGTCCACCGCAAGAGGCATAGCCATCGCCCCATCCCGTGCGGTACAGGCTTTCTGTTTCGTAGAGCGCTTTATCCCGATGGATGGTGTCATCGAACCCGGAAACCCGCGTATGGGCGGATTGGCACCCGGCGGCATGGCCGGACTTATAAAGCGGGTTTTGCAGCACTTGCGGGTCTCTCTCGAAAGCACAGGCCGAGAGGCCCAGCGCAAGGCCCAAGAATATCAGGCTGGGCAGTGGATTTACGCGACGCACATTCATGACAGATCTCTTTCACTAAAACCGGCCCCAAGTGCCGACACGCTTGCTGTTTTCAGCGGATGGACAACGATACCGGACTTTGGGAGTGGATGCCATTCCGGCAACATCCGGATAAATCGGGCGCCTGTATTCATCGCATTTTAAGCCCAAAATGGTTGCATGGAGGCCAAACCACACCGGCAAATTGGAAATTGTACCGTGTCGACAAATACACTGGCACTTGAGAGCGATCTGACGGCGGCCGATCTCCTTGGGCGCCCGGATATGCAGGGGCATGACGTATTGGCCCGAAGGTTGGCAGATCTCTTATTGACCGGATCAGGCCAGTTGGCACCGAACGAGCTGGCCCTGGCAGAAACCGCCTTGGTTGATCTATTGCCTTTTATGGATGTCACGCTCAAACGTCGGATTGCCGAGCGCCTGTCCCCGCTTGAGGCCGCCCCGGACGCGCTACTCACCGCCCTGTTGTCAGATGCCTTTGAGGTTTGCGAGCCCCTTCTCGCGGAAGGTCTGTGTCTGAGCAATTGTGAAATGGTCCGCGTTGCACAGGACGGTGAGGAAGAACATAGGCTGTGTCTGGCTGGTCGGTTGGAATTGTCGCGCGTTGTCTGTGACGCTCTGTCTACGCGGGGCGAGCCAGCTGTCCTGACGCGGCTTATTGCCAACACGGGCGCAAGTCTGTCGCCGCACGCATTGGAGCATATGGTTCGCAGGTCATCGGCAAAGCCCGACCTCATCAAGCCGATTTTACAGCGCCGGGAACTGACCCCCTGGTTGGCGCACCTCATGTTCTTTTGGTCAGATGGTGAAGAGCGATCAATCATCCTCAAAAGATTTCCGATAGACCGTCGAGGCATTGCAGAAGCGCTTTCCGATGGCGTGGACCTGGGTGGCCTGTTGCAAACGGGGAATCCGACATTGCACGAGACCTACCGCCTGTTGCGTCCAGCGGAGCGTATGTCCGAAAGCGCTCAGCAACGTTTGATCGATGGGGTGGCAGAAGAATCGGCCCAGGGGGCGCTTGCAATGTCCGCGGGCATCTCACCGACCACCGCAGCCTGGATCATCAGCGATCTGGGCGGAGAACCCCTTGCTGTCGCGGGCAAGGCCATGGGCCTGTCCCGCGAGGCTTTTCAACAGGTCGCAGCGAGCCTCAGTTCTGCTCGACCCTGTGGTTCTCTGAGCGAAAACGAAATGGAACGCACCATTGGCCTTTTCGACAGCGTGACGATGGACCGGGCGGATTCCATTCTGCACTTCTGGGACAGGATTATCTCTTCGGAGACGATTGCTTAAGAGGCGCCACCAGCGTTGCTGCTCAACGGCGCTCTAAAAGCGCTGAGCGTCACAACTTTTTCCAAATCAGCGCGGGTGCTGCGGGCAGTCTCGATAATGTCGCCTTCCGCTCGGTCGATAAGGTCTAGAATTTCTTCAACACCTTCCAGAATCTGAGGCAGCCATTCCGATGGTGTCGCGTCGTCCACCATCAATTGCTGGGCATCGATTGCAAGTGTGGCAGCCGCTTGCCGAACAGCGCCTGTGCTGAAATCACCAGGCCCCACAATCAACCCTTCGATAAAGCGGATTTGCGCCCGAATGTCATTGATGCGCGCAGCTTGCTCGCGGCTGATGCGATCATCATCGTCGGCTATAGGGGCAAGGTCATCGAGCGGCAGCCCAAGGCAATGTCCAATAGCCGTCATTGTACGAAACGTGCCGTCTTTCTTTCCGGTCTCGATCTCAGACAGATAAGCCGGACTGATCCCGGCAGCCCGGGCAAGCTCAACACCCTTCAGGCCACGATGTTCACGCCAAACCCGCACGGGGTTTTCGCCATCCGCAATCCGGTGGACGACGTCAGCAGGAATGAGATCTGCTCTGTCGCCTATCAACGCTTCATTGGCGGCTTTGATATCGGCAATATCTTCAGCTGCCCGCTTTAGCTTTTCGTACTCCGCCACCGGGACGAGGGCGTAGAGAGCATCTCCACCAGGCCCGTGGACGATCTGATGTGCGGAGGATTGAATGCCCCGGCTGAGGGAGGAGCTCATAGGGTTATGTCCTTTGATTTGGAGAGGTGGCCGGAGCGTGGTCCAGGGGATGTAATTGCGAGCACCGTCAACGCACTACCATTGCGTTCAAACACGAACCGCAGACCCTCGCCGAGACGACGGCTTCGCCGGGAGCCGGTCAGCACCTCGTCATTGCTATCGTCAGCCTGCATGGCCATCAGAGCGCTTTTGACATTGTCACGATCATGGGGGCTAAGGCGGGACATCTGGCGAAACGCATCGCGGCTATAGGCAATGCCATGAGCGCTCTCCGCACCACCAAAATAGGCTACATTTTCCATGAACCAACTTCCTTCAGCTCACCCGATGGCATCTTTTTGACGCGCCTTTAGCGAACTCGATCAGCAATGCCTAAAAGTACGCCGATTCGCTCGCGGACGGCGAATTCTTAACACTGGTTCTTTTCGCTGTCCCAGCTTTCAGTCATCATGGCTTCAAGTAAACAAGGGTGCGGCGCACCACACGGGACGAAGCGCTGCCTAACCGATGGGGAAGAACAATTATGTCAGCAGATCCGATAGATCAGGTCATTGAATTGTTGAAGCAAAGCGCAATGGGACGCGAAGGCTTGCCACTTGAGGAGCGCCGCGCCTCAATGGATGCAATGGCAGCGGCTTTCGGCGAGCCCCAAGGGGTCACGCGCGAACACAGCGAGCTTGCCGGACGGCCCGCGCAAGTTTTCACCCCGGAAGGTCAGCAGCCTGACAACACGCTTCTCTATTTCCACGGGGGTGGCTATGTCATGGGCTCACCCAACTCTCACGCGAACCTGACCGGACGGCTTGCTACCGCGGCGGCGGCGCGCGTTATCAGTTTCGACTATCGTTTGGCGCCAGAAAACCCCTTCCCAGCGGCCGTTGAAGATGGCGTTGAGGCCTACAAGGCGCTTTTGGATCAGGGTGTGGCGCCAGCAAACTTGGCGGTGGGGGGAGATTCTGCCGGTGGAGGGCTGACTTTCGCGACGCTTCTGAAAGCCCGCGACATGGGGCTGCCAATGCCCGCCGCTGCGATAGGCCTCAGCCCGTGGACGGACCTGACAGGCCGGTCGGAAACCTACAAGACACGTGCGGATGCTGATCCGATGATCGAACCGGCAGGCATTGTTGAAACCGGACAGGAATATTTGGGTGGCGGGTCTTCGGAAGATCCATTGGCCTCGCCCTTACTTGCAGACCTTCACGGATTGCCGCCTCTTTTTCTGCAGGTCGGGGATGCCGAAGTGCTGCTCGATGACAGTCGCGAGTTCGAAAAGAAGGCCCGTGCGGCGGGCGTGGAATGCAAACTGGAAGTCTGGGATCGCATGATCCATGTCTGGCACGCCTTCTTCCCCATGTTGCCCGAGGGTGAGCAGGCCATTGACGGTTTGGCTGCGTTTCTGAAAGACCATTGGCAGCGACAGGCCCGGGCGCAAGTTGCTTAACGGTTCGCAAATTCTCAATACGCGCGTTTTGTCGCAGCTTCACAAGCTATTGATCAGGATCAACGTACCCTTCTCCAAAGTCGCGCAAACTGCGATTAAGGAGGAGGGGCCGTTGGGACATGCTCCTCCTCGCTGAACGCACCGAATAGTCGAGTGCATTTTGAGGAGAAGAAAAATGAGAAAGTTTGGGGCTGCGACAAGTGCTATGGCCCTTGCACTGGGACTTGCGACGTCCGCGTTCAGTTTTTTTGGAAGTGCTGTAGAAGCGCATGCTGAAGGGGGGGATAGCCCCTGGTTGATCCGTGTGCGGGGAATTTATGTCTCGCCAGATGAAAGCGCTTCTGTCACAGGGCTGACGGGGACGGTTGAGGCTGACGGGTCTTTGGTTCCCGAACTCGACATCACCTATTTTTTCACCGACAACATTGCAGCTGAACTGATTCTGGCAACGTCAAATCACGACATGTCCGCCACCGCTGGTGTTGATCTGGGCGATGTGTGGGTGCTGCCGCCAACGCTGACCCTGCAATATCACTTCATGCCTAAAGATCAGTTCCGGCCTTATGTTGGTGCCGGGATCAATTACACAATCTTCTATGGCGAAGATACGGGCGCAGTGGCGTCCATCGATTATGAAAATGGCTTTGGCTATGCACTCCAGGCCGGCATGGATTATGACCTGGGCAATCAATGGGTCTTCAACATTGATGTGAAGAAGCTTTGGCTGAACACTGATGTGAGCATCAACGGTGGGGCTATCACAGCTGATGTTGATCTTGATCCGTGGATCTTCGGCGCAGGCTTCGGCTACCGCTTCTAGTAGGCTTCCTACTACAAGCCAGATAAATCAGGACTCCGTGCACTTGCTGGTGCGCGGAGTTTTTTTGATCTGGTGTCTCCCAGATTGCTCTTCTTCCTGTTTCATGGCAGCGTGCGGGCGAATTTCCAGGGGAAGAATAGGAGCATCAAAATGTTGCCGGAGGCCGCCCTAGTAAGTTTTGCAGCAGCACTATTCTCCGTAATGAACCCACTTGGAAACGTGGGAATCTTTGCCGCGCTGACGGAGGATCAACAACCCGCCGAAGCGCGACGTACCGCCTTGACCTGCGCGATTGCGACTGCAATTGTTCTTCTGTTGATGGCATGGGTCGGCAAGCCAGCACTCGAGTTGTTTGGGTTGAGCGTAGATATGCTTCATGCGGCAGGCGGCGTGATTGTGTTGCTGATTGGCCTACATATGCTCTCCAACGACAATTCCCATCGTCATTCACCAGATGAAATCGAAGATGCAAAGCAGCGACCATCGGTGGGTATTGTCCCGCTGGCAATCCCGATCGTTGCAGGACCAGGTACCATGGCCACGGTTTTGGTCGCTGCGCAACAACATCAGACGCTTCTAAGCCGGGCTGAGATATCGGCGGTCGTCATCGCCTTCTCCGTCTTAACGGGAGTTATGTTTAGCTTTGCCGCGCCAATTGCAAAATTTTTGGGTGCCGCTGGCATGGGTGTCGTAACCCGCGTGATGGGAATGGTACTTGCCAGTATTGCGATGGGTATGTTGGCTTCTGGATTGCGGGGACTGTTGCCGGGGTTAGCTGGCTAGCTTCGCCAGCGAAGGGTGACAGGCTCAATCGGATTGACGAACTCCGTTCCATCTTCGACAGACTTCACCCATTCGCTCTTCAGACGGTGATACCATTTTGCCTGAATGTCGGAATCATTGATCAGCATAAGCCGAGGCTCAAATTTGAGGCCTTGTTGTTGCAGGTTGACCATGTCCCGGTCTTGGCCAAGGAAGGCGCGTAGAAAATACCGCACCGCAGGTTTGGCAAATGAGAGGAAGGGCATCGTCCAGTAGAAAGTCTGGGTGATCTCTGTCTGTTTTTCATCCAAGGGGGTGACCGTTGTGACACCACAGATCGTGTGCTTGCCAACCCGGATGGTTTCGATGCGAATGCCGGGCAGTTGGAAAGAGATCTCCGTCACCGGCTTGCCGCCAAGGACTTTATATCCAGCCGAGTTTGATGACGGTGTGTGCGCAACCATGGTGAAGCCACGTTGACTTGGCGCGAAATCCTTCGCCTTCTCGTGGATCGACTTGGCATTGCGCCACCACCAGGCCTTGTGAACAAAGGGACCATGTGCGGGGTCCATCAAGCCAATCACCGCGTGATCCACGTGACAATCAAAGATCATCGACCCGCGAATGTTTGGGCGCGCGCCCTCAAAATGCGGCACGGCGGGTGGATCGATTGACGGTAGAGCATCTGGGTGCGCGTCGTCGGCCATATAGATCCAGAGGTTTCCCTGAACCTCACGGATCGGGTAGGCGCGTACTTTGATGCGTTCAATGTCCATGTCTTGATCGGGGACTAGAGACGGGATTTCAGCACAGCGCCCATCTGGGCGAAATTTCCAGCCGTGATAAGGGCACTCAATAGCGCTGGTGCCGCAACCGCTGGTCTCAGGCGAGAATAGCGCCCCGGCCGAAAGAGGAACGCCCCGATGGGGACAAATATCGCGCAGGGCGAAGGGAGTGCCATCAGCTTCGCGACCGATGACAATCGGTTCGCCCAACAGGACTTTGTGCATCATGGCGCCTGGCGCCAGGCTTTCACCCGGAACCGCGAAATACCAGATATCGCGTAAAAACATGTCTCTTCTTGGCCTTAATAAGCGCCGCCACCCCGAGGGCAAAATCTTTAAGCGCTGAACGCTCAGAGGTACAGCGCTTAAAGATAAATTTGCCCGTCGATCTCGTATTTCAGAGCAGCTTTATCCGTTCATCGAGGAGCAGGTCTCGTCCAATTTGAACGGAGGGTGCTCTGAGACCAAAATGCGAAAAAATAGAGTTTTGTCAATGTTTTAGCCAAATTGTTCGTTTGAATTTCTGTTAACTCGCGCCTCCATAGGGTGAAGGGCCGGTACCTGTCCGCCGGTGCTTTCACTCGAAGGAGTGGTGTGATGTCGAGCGACATGTTTGTCCTTGTGTTTGCGGCCCAGAAGGGGGGCGTGGGTAAAACAACCCTCGCTGGCCACGTTGCGGCTGCCGCCTATCTGGCTGGCGCCGGGCCCGTTGGGCTGATTGATACAGACCCGCAAGGGAGTTTACAGAAATGGCTGGAGGTGCGCTCAGTCGGCGGTCTGACGGGCTTTCACTCTGAATATGGGGGTGTGGGTTCGGCACTCCGGGAGGCGGCCCAGGCCGGCATGAAGCTCGCAATCGTTGATACGCCCCCTGCTGTGACCCGGGCAATATCAGATGTGGTCTCCCATGCGGACATGGTCGTGGTGCCGACCCGCCCGAGCCCCCATGACCTTCGCGCTGTGGGGCCAACGGTGGACATCGCCCAATGGCACGAGAAGCCCCTCGTCTTTGTGGTGAACGGGGCCACAGCTCGGACGCGCATCACCGCAGATGCCGCAGTTGCGCTCTCGCAGCACGGCACGGTCGCCCCGGTGACGTTGCACCACCGGGTGGATTTCGCCGCCAGCATGATTGACGGGCGGACCGTCATGGAAACAAAAGCGACGGGCAAAAGCGCTGCAGAAGTAGAGGCGCTCTGGACCTATCTCGCCGACCGGATTGAGCGTCTGAGGCCCGCCAGCGTGCAGGCCCCGGAAGATTCCTTTGGGTCTCAGGTCTCCGGCAATGTGAATGCGCTGGGACGTCCAGCCCCGGCTTTTGGCCGCAGAGCGGGTCACTAGCCGGGCAGATCACTAACAAGCAGACACTCGTAGGCCCTTTTTCCAGTCAATCTGCGCATGTCAGGGATGCGCCTGCTTTCTCGCAATGAGGAGAGTTTAATGAGCGCCTTCAAACGGACGACGCCCACCCCCCACAAACCCGGGGCATCCAGGGCATCAGACGGGTTTGCCACGTTAACCGGTGATATGATGGAGAGACAGGGCGCGACGCCACCTCCCCTCGTTGACCCGTCTGCGGATGCTCACGTATCGCCGGTTGCTGCCGATGAGCCGAAACGACTTTTTGGTAAACGGAAAAGCCCTGAGAACCGCTCGAGGAGGCCTGCACCAAGGCGCTTGCCGCAAGATCTCGGCAGTGTCACCGAGTCACCGGTCGGTGCCCATCCTTGTCAGACAACGGATCAATCTATTCAAAAGGTCTATACGGGGCCTGACCGGAGAAATCATCATATCAGCCCTGTGATAGAGCGCCGCCGGTCGGTCCCACCCAGGGTCAAAGTATCGGTGCGACTTGAGCAACATCGACATCAACGGCTGAAGGGCGCAGGCGTTTTGCTTGGCCGAACACATCAGGACCTTATCACCGTGGCTTTGGATAACTATCTAGATATATTGGGGGTTTTGAAGGGCGAGGACGGGTAGGTGATAAAACCTAAGGTCTGAAAAATGCTCAAAATAAAAATTTCCATTGGCAAGTGGAGAGGCTGTTAACCTCAAATGGACTCCAAATGTGCGCTAAAGTCTCATGGCTCGTTGCTTGTGTTTCTTTCGATTGCTATAAGTCACCAGCACTATTTTAAGGCACGACCGACAATGAAGATGTCGATCTAGCAAATATAAAAGAAGTGAGCAGTTTGAGTGGAGTGTTTCAATGGAAGATAAGGCGGATCTGGTTGCGATGACCGCCGAGATCGTTTCGGCATATGTCGGAAACAATGCCGTTGACGTGTCTGACGTGCCTGCGCTGATTGAAACAGTGTTCGGGGCGCTCACTGATGTCGAACAGGCCGGGTCAGCGGAGGTCAGTTTGGTGCCGGAACCAGCAGTCCCCGCACGTCAATCAATTACGCCTGATTATTTGATCTGTCTGGAGGATGGCAAGCGTTTCAAATCGCTGAAACGTCACCTGCGGACACACTACAATCTGTCGCCGGAAGAGTATCGCCGCAAATGGAGTTTGCCGCCTGACTATCCCATGGTGGCGCCGAACTATGCTGCGGCACGCTCTAAGCTTGCGAAGAAAATGGGACTCGGGCAAAAAACGGCCCCGTCGCAAAACAAGTAACTGCTCACCCTTCTCACAAATGCGCCCTGCTGCCTCTTCTGACTTGCTCAATTTGGGCGCGCGGGTCACTCTATGCGTGCACATAGTCTACGCATCGCGTGATTGCATACCTTTTGAGAGGCCCGGAACACATGAGCTCACACCGCCTATCCCAGAGAATTGCTGCTGCGACACTCTCAGTGTTGTTCCTTGTTCCGTCAGCGGTCGCAGCGGAACAGGCCACGATGAACGGCGGCACGCAAACAATTGGGCTGGGCGAGCGCGCAAGCTTCCCTGTAGAGGCAAATGGGGCGAGTTCAACAGAGTTTGCTGGCTGGTGCGAAGTGGAAGCGAGCGGTGCGGCGAGCATTGTCTTTGATGCCCGTGATTACATCCCGTTGTCAGAACCTGCCGTCGGCGATGTGATCAACTTTCCACGTCACGGCAAACGACGCTTTGAGATGACAGGCACATTCCAGGCAAGCGCGGGGAATTCCTATATCGGCTTCTTTTTCTCCGGTGTGCCAGCTTCCTTCTGCTTCGGCGGCGGTGAGTGCTCCACTGTTGAAGAGGGCAGCGCGGGTGTGACAGCAACCTGCGGCCAATACTGATTTTCTCTAAAGACTGATTGGCATGTCCCATATTTCAGGGCGGGTGAAATGAACTGGTTGCCAGGCCATAAAGGTCTCGTCTCAGCCGCTCTGGTCGCATTGGTCACAGCAGGCATGATGGCTGGCTGGCTCGTCTGGTGGACGGCGCCGGGCGCGCCGGTGACCGCGCGTGTCGTGCAGACGATTGCCTCACCTGCCACCCTGCGCCTTGATCGTGACATGAGCCGAGTATTGGATCTGTTGGATGAAGTTGAACGCGGTGTCATCCAGGAAGGCCGACCCTGTGAACGATGCAGCTACCTTGAGCAGACAGTCGCGGCCTATCGGGAGAAGGCAGAGGCCGCTCTGGTTGGCATCCGGGAGGCCGAGGCGTCCTTGAGCATTGTTGATGATCGAGCACCACCTGCGACCAAAACGACCTTGGAAAGAACCCTGGCTTCGCGGCAGAAAGCAGCCGCGCGAGCCATTGCCGGGTTGCGAAGCTATACCAACGCCTTGCGGGATTGTGAAACAGAACAACTGTGCAGGCGCGATGACACGGTGAGGGCTCAAGAGGCACAGCCATTGGATTGCACCCGGGATGCGGGACCAGTGCGGGCCGCTGCCGCTCGGATTGCCGAGCTCTCAGAGCGTGTGGTCGCGCAAGCCCGACAATGCCAAGTTATGGCGTGTCCGATTATGTCGTGTGATCGCTCTGCCTCCTTCGCCGCCGACCTGGCCGTCGCAGAAATGTCGCTGGCTGAACTGGCCGGGGGGCGGACCGCCCTGCCAGGTGTTGTCGAGGAGATATTACCCACCGGACTTGCCGTCGTTCTCGGAGGTGTTGAGCGGGCATTGGTGCGGCTGTCCATCGATTCTGCCGGGGCGTCCCTTGCACCCGAAATGCTCTCTGCGCGGGCCGAGGACATGCGCAACGGTCTGCTGGCATGGGTTGAGGAAACAGAAATCCGAAAAGGCGTGCAAAAGCACACCTGGCGCGTTGGCGCGTTGATGGCGGAAATTGATGTCGCAGCTGAGTGGGCGCGCCGCGATGAGACGGAAGAATATACCCGAGCCTATTTTGAGGCACTTTCCCGCGCCATGTTGAGTGCAGCCCGCCTTGATGCGGCCCTGGCAATTGCCGACGATCAGGCAGAGGTTCGCCAGGGGCAGGCACCGGCAGCAGGTCCGGTCTGTGGTGCGACCGAACTTGCTGACGCCTACCTCAAAGTGGGGCGGGCCATAGCAGCACTTGGGTTTTGTCAGGCGAAGTCTGCCTGCCCTCAACCCAGCGGGCGCCTTGGGCACCGGCCTTTGCGTTCTACAGATCGCTCAATTGGCGCCCTCGCAGCAGTCACCGGCGCATTGCCGCTAGGGTTGGAACGGGCCGCGGACGCGGGCGTTCGAGCATCAAGCGCCGTGCGTCTCACCCTCAATCGCCCCACCTATCAGGCTGGAGAAGCGGTGAGGGTATCTGCCGATACGAGCCCGTCTGCCTGTCTTGCCTCCACCGGCTCCATTGGCATTGGAAGGGCAGGGGCTCGCGAAGGGCGTGAACAGCGATATACCCTGGCAGGCAACGCTACGTCAGAGATTTTGCTCGCAGCCCCCGGAGAGGCAGGGCACTACGTTATCCGTGTCTTTGCCTCTCCTGATCGCGGGGGGCATGTTTTAAGTGAGCATCCCCTGAATATTCAGCCGATGGCACCGGGCTGTGATGGGTTCACCGGCACCTGGGACACAGAGTTTGGCCGTCTGCATCTTGTCGACCGGGAGGGGCAGGTCACAGGCAGTTATCGCCGCAGTGCGAATTCACCGCTGCCCGGATTGTTGATCGCCTCGCGCTCAAAACAAGTGTTGGAAGGGACCTGGCTCTCTGAACTTGGGCGGGGGGGAGCCCGTCTCAGATTGGCCGCAGATGGTCAGAGTTTCAGCGGCACTTGGGGGGTTAAAACGGGTCGGGTCACCGGCGGGGGGCGCTGGACAGGCATCTGTCTGGGAACTGACGAGGCGGCGCAAGACCCTATTCCGTAAGCCTGCGCGAGCACGGGCATCGAGGGAATGGATTGCGTATAACGTAAACACAAAACCTAAAAATACCGGACAGCCATGACAATGGGTGCACACCAGGATATTTGGGAAACGAACTTGGTTTCGGTTCCCATCCCTAAAGCAACCAGTCCGAACCGTGCCCCATTTTTGGGGCCTTGTATCAATCGGCGCAGATAAATTTTCCCACCCCGCATTGCCACCAGACAGTCTCGATCAAACGCTTGATCAACGTCATCATCTGTCAGCCTGTCTGCGATCAGAAGTTCGCCAATGCGGTAGGTGCCCACATCCGCCACCACCTCGACAGCGACCGGACGATCGGCAGGAACCCTAAGTAAAAATCCACTATTTTCGGTCTTACCGGGAGGGGCAACCTGCCCGGCAGCACTGAGGTCGCCAAGCATTTCGATGCGTTCTGGAGAGGGCTCATCAATCAGATCTGTCAACTGAACCTGAAAAATTTCAGCAAGCGGGGCCAGCCAATCAACGGAGATTTTAATGCCCTCCGTTTCGAGCCGCGAGATCGTCGCCGCAGTCGTGCCAAGGCGGTGTGCGAGCTCTGTTTGGGTGAGGCCCATTTGTCGCCGGTAGTATCGGATTCGATTTTTCACAAGGGTTCTCTCATCTCCATTTCAACTTCTCATCATACGCACACTACCAAAAAAATTGCATAAAACGCAAAATTTATCCCCGAGGTTTGCAGACGGCTTTATATATGGAGTTCAGGTCACCGAGCCTGGAACGAGAGCCCCAAAGTCCGCATAGGAGGCGAGAAAAATGCAGGAAATGTACTCAAATGTCCTACTGAATCACACGGAACAATTGCCGCGATACGGTATTTTGACCACAAAGGCCGCGGCAAAACGAGCAGCACTTTGGGCGCATCAGGCAGCTGATGTCCGCCTGACATGTGAAGTGGTGGCGCGCGTTTACAATATTTTGCCCGAAGCGCTCTGTTCAAGGGCGCGAGGCGAAGCCCGCGTATCCCAGGCGCGTCAGATCGCCATGTATCTGACCCACATCACCTTTGGTCTGTCCCTGGGGGCTGTGGGGCGTCATTTCAGACGTGATCGGACGACGGCGGCCTATGCCTGCGAACGGGTCGAAGACCGACGGGATGATATCAGGCTGGATCTGATGTTGGATCGCCTGGAGCGCGCGCTCTCGATCCTGTCTGCGGCGCGGGCAGGACATCTTGGCCGCATGCAATAGGAGATCGATCATGAAAATTGCAGCAGGTGTCCTGCGCCGCGAAGGGCTGCGGCTTTTTCGAAGGCTCCAGGAACCAGATCACTTTTTGGCGCAACTGGCAGACACGCCGGAGATCGTGGGGCTGTTTGTGCCAAGAAACAGATGGCAGAGGGCGGTCATGACGGTCGACATGAAAATTGTGAAGGCGCTTCACCGGGAGGACTGGCTGCAATGTGACCGCCGTGAGGTGGGCGACCCTGCAAGGGCCCAACGGGTCTACGTGTTAAGCGCGGCAGGTGAGGCCTGGTGGCGTCGGGAAACGAGCGGGGAAGACCCCTTTCAGAAACAACACCAGCTCCCGGGGCTCGTGGCGATAGACGAGCCAGGCCGTGGTGTGGTTCGGCGAGAAGTTAATCAGGGTGAATCGCCGCTCGGGTGGCTGCGACGGCGCCGTGGAAAGAACGGGACCGCTTATCTGAGTGAGGCCGAAGCCGATGCAGGCGAGCAGCTTCGTCGGGATTACACATGTGCGCAATTAAGGTCCTGCACCACCCTCAATTGGGAGGGCATGCTCGCCCATGTTGATAGCTCACGACCAGGCGGATCAGACCGCGCTGACGTATCGGCCTATGTTCTGGATGCCAGGCGACGGGTTGAGCGGGCGCTCGCACATGTGGGGCCAAGTCTCGCCGATATTGTGGTGGAGACCTGCTGTCATTTGAACGGGCTGGAGCAAGCCGAGCGGGCATTGGGCTGGCCACAACGCTCCGGCAAAGTGGTGCTCAAAATTGCCCTGACCCGGCTGGCAGCCCACTACAAATTGACCGGTGGGCCAGAGCGACGAAGAGGAACCTATCTTTGGAAAGCAACCAAGAACGAGGCCACCCTCAATCCAGCCGATGAGGCTGTGAGCGCGCCAACAGTCCGAGATCAGTCTGTGTGAGCCCCGGCGAGCTGGCGGGCAGCATCTTCGCGAACACGCGATACCATCGCATGTAAACCGTTTGACCGCTGGGGACTGAGATGTTCGTCAAGACCCAGCTGTTCAAAAACGGACTTGGCATCAACTGCCAATATGTCCGTTGGTGTCTGTCCGGAATACATGGCGAGTAGGATGGCAATCAGGCCCTTAACGATCAGGGCGTCGCTGTCACCGCGAAAGGAAATGTGGGCACCCGCGTCGTTGCTTTCTGTAACAAGCCAGACCTGGCTGACACAGCCTTGAACTTTTGTGGCATCGCAATGCTCAACCTCGGTCAAAGGAGCAAGCCCCTTGCCAAGTTCGATCACATATTTGTATCGATCTTCCCAGTCATCGAGATAGCTGAAATCGTCGATCAGGTCTTGAATAGCCATAAGCGTCTTTCGCTGAGCAAGGGTGTGCTCATGAGATAGCTCTCAATGAAGGCTGTCGCAAGGTGCGATGTGGCGGGAAGGAAGACAAAAAGAAGGGCGCACTGACCACCGGTTAAAGGGCACGGGAAACCGGTTGTCTGTGCGCCCAAAGGACGGGGGCTGCCGTCCGAAAGGAGAACGCTGAAGTGGGTGATACCTCAGCGCTCAGGGTTCAGGCTCCGCGAAAGACCTCAGCACTGGGTGAGGGTGCCTTAGACGGTCTTTCGCGGGGGTGCTGAACCTGGGTGTTCTCAAGTGTGTTCCCAGAGTTGCTGGAAGTCTGTTGGTTTGCGAGCCAGCTGACAGCCAGTCCGCCATAATGCAGAACCTGGCTCTGAACATGGGTCGCGATCGTGAGCCCCGTTTCGCAGGTTGTGGGGTTGCGGTCGCAGAAGGTGAGAACATCTTCTGCAGATGCCATAGCCGCGCCGGCAACCTCGTTGAGATTGAGAGGCTCCGCAGGCATTTCATCGCGGTAGCTGGCTGAAATCGGTGACCCAGCGATCCTGCTGGAGGGGTCAGCATTGTCAGGCGCTGGGAGTAGCAATGCTACCACCGTAACCCAAAATGCAATTCTCACTAAAAACATTGTCCTGGCCCTTTTTGTGCCGGGCAAAGACCTCCGACGTGGGGGAGGTTTGTCTGTCCGGCTTTAACTTGCACGAACCATAGGCCCCCAATCACTGAATAGAACTTAAATAGCTAAGTAAAATTGAATACATATCGTGGAAAAAGGTGTATTCAGGAAGTATATAGTTCACTTAACATGTAGAAGGCGGGGGTAATTTTACGAATACTATAATCTATATTTATTCGAATAGATCGAAAATTTACGTCAAATTGTCGGCGTTCGCTAGCTAGTCAAAAGGTGAACACAAAAAAACCGGCAGATTTCTGCCGGTTTTTGTCGAGATATTTTGGGGAACTTACCGGTCAGCTTGCGGCAAAACCATAGCCCAGCAGGCGCGAACATCTTCAATTGCGTGGGTTGCCGTACACCAGGCCTCTTCAGACGGGAAGTGAGCTGCCGCAACGCATTGGTTGAGATTAAGCTTTGCCCAGTTCAGGCAGCTTGTCGTGCGCCTGTCTGCCGGCGCCATATCAGTCGTGGAGATGTCGGTTTCTAAAGATGTCGCGATGATATGGCGCGCGCCATAGGCGAGCACCCGCTCCATCAAGGGCGATGCATAGGCCTGTGCTGGGCTGATGGGGGAGAAGGTCTGTAGGGCACCTGCAAGCTGGTCACCCACGCTCTCACCTGTTTCAGCAGCCGCAAAATCAACGGGATCGCTTGTGGTTGATCGCTCGATCATGCCCCAGCGCTTGGTCTGAAACTCTTGAGCCGTCGAGAGGAACCGGGCTTTCAGGACGGTCAGGCGGGAATTGTCGTTGGCGACGCGGGCCAAAACGGCGGCAACTGCGGAATCTGCGCCATGCAGGTTGCGCGCGAAACTGCCTTTGCCCGAAAGCTGCTGAAGGACGGAAATCGCACCGTCGCGGGCAAGAGCGAGGCGCACACCTTCCCGAAATTCGGGGTCTTCTGCCGCGATCAGGCCGCGGTGCGCGAGCCAGGACTGGGCCACCATTTGTGGTTCGCTGAAGCGGAGACCATCCAGCAGGCGTCGAACTTCCCGCGGCGTGGCCAGCTTGCTCTTAAAGGCGTCATCCACGGCACTGCTAAAAGCGACATAGCGCTGGGCGACCGCGTGAACCCCAGTAAGGGGTACTTCGCCTGGCTGAACGGGGCGCGCAACCGGCAAGTAATAAGCAGGAGAGGGCGTCGCCACGCTCAGAGCAGCGATATTGGTCTCTTCAGCCTGAACAGATGAAGACAGGCCGATCATCAGAAAGGCGAAACCACCTACCAAAGCCCGCAAAGGCTTGCTGTTTCCCGAAAACTCCATTCCCGCTCTACTCATACTGCAACTGCTCCTCACCAGGTAATGCCTTGGCGCCAATGGCCTCCGTGGAGGGGGCTTTGTTAGCAGGTTGGATACCCACCTGCGCCAAACCACCACAAACATCTTTTTGAAGACGCTGAGTGTAGGAGTGTGAGGCCGCGTAAGCAATCGCTTCAAGAGCTAAAACCCCTGAGTTTTGAACGGTTTGAATAATGGCTTGCCTAAAATTTGATGCACGGTGCCAACGCCCCGGCGCTATTGGCGGGCTATCGGCGGCTTCCCGCCATTTTGTGATTGTTGCCCGGCGGGTTAAGCATGGCGTCAGGAAAAACATGCGATGCGTTCCTCGCTGTTTTTAAACTTAACAGGGCTGCCCATTGTGAACTTGAAAGCTGAAATTTGGGTGAAAGCGCTCATCCGCCGTGCGAGTGTTAAGAATGTGCCCGCGATGGTCGTGCGCCGCGGCCAGGCAGAGGCGGGGACGATTTATGTGAAGGTCGCCCGTCTGGATGGCACGGCAGACATTTACGGGCCGACCTGGGGCGAAGATGGCAGCCGCATTTGGATGCGCAGTGTTGGATCAGGGGCGGTCCCCGAAGCCGACGCGGACGCCTATCTCGTGCGTCAGGAGAAATTCGATCCTGATTTCTGGGTGGTGGAGATTGAAGATAAGCAGGGTCGCCACTTTCTCACTGAACCAGTGAAAGACGCACTTTGAGACGTGTCCGTGCAATTGCCTGGTTCGAGACGGCGCATCGCGCCGACCTCGACGGGGCGACCCGGCCCCAGGCCAGTCTCAGGCCAACCTCAGGGCCGCATGAACATATAGTCTTCGTCTTGGCTGAGATTTTCAGCCGTAGACGTTAGTTCAGAAGCAATATCGTCTTCGCTCCGCGTTTCCTTGTAAACGTGGACCACCTTCTCAAGCAGCACCCTTGCAACGGTCTCCGTCGACACATTGGCAGCTTTCGCTTCTGCCAGGGCTGCGTCCATATGCTTTGTGGCAATGTCTCTTGCTGTCGTCATAACTCTCTCCTTCGGGCCGACGGCTCAGCCGAGCCCGTGCCCCTTATATGTAATGTTGATAGGCAGAAAGTCGCGTGAATTGCCCGCATATGCAATGATGCAAATCAACACAAGACGTTGCGTTTTTGGCTTGATGTCGGAGCGGGCCGAGCAGAACTGAAGGTAACCGGCATCGATCACATTGTGCTGTATGCCAGGCACGCTGGTCTCGCACTGCACGCGGCAATATGTAACGATGCGCCCTGATGCAAAACGGCCAAGGGGTGTGGCCTTAAGGGCGGGGAGCATTTGGGAATGACACTTTTTCTGTACCGAGATCGTTTGGTCAATTTGAGCGGTGTGCCCGAACCAACAGAACAAGGTGGCTTTCCCCTCAACCAAGACCAGTATGCGAGCCTCACCATTGATGACATGATGCAGCTGCTCACCGAAGGGCTGGCAGAGAACCCGGCATTGGCAGAGGAGAACCCCCGCTTTGTACTGGCAATCTGCCACATGCTGCATGACAAGGGGCAGATCAACGCTATCCGAGTGGTGGACGATGGGGCAGGCCCGGTTCTGGCCTGCGCTCGTATCCCCTTTCAGTCACTCAATATTCTGGATGAACTGCGGATGCGTGGTGCGCTGACCCAGGAGGCTGTTGACGAGGCGGTCTGGAACCCCCTCGCTTGATTGGCAAATCCCCCTCGCTTGATTGGCAAATCCCCCTCGCTTGATTGGCAAATCCAAGTCAGCTGATATAGGGTCCGGCCAAATTTGACCCTTCTATTGGATATGTAAGCGTGAGCCTTTCAGCCGACAGCCCAGCCGAGCCGACAACAGAAGAAGTTCGTCGCCGACGGACCTTTGCGATTATCTCGCACCCAGATGCCGGTAAGACAACTTTGACCGAAAATCTGTTGCTACGGGGCGGAGCGATCCATCTGGCGGGGCAGGTCAAGGCACGGGGCGACCGTCGGCGTGCGCGCTCGGACTGGATGAAGATCGAGCAGGAACGCGGGATCTCCGTCACCTCTGCCGTGATGACGTTTGAGTATAAGGGCGTGATCTGCAACTTGCTCGACACGCCAGGCCATGAAGACTTCTCCGAAGACACCTATCGCACACTTACCGCGGCCGACAGCGCCATCATGGTCATTGACGCTGCGAAGGGGATCGAGGCGCAGACGTTGAAGCTTTTCGAGGTCTGCCGCCTGCGCGATGTGCCGATCATTACCTTCATCAACAAAATTGACCGGGAGGGCCTGGACCCTTTCGACCTGATGCAAGAAGTCTCAGACAAGCTGGCGCTCGACACCGCGCCCATGACCTGGCCCGTGGGGCAGGGCAATCGCCTGCGAGGTCTCTATGACCTTCGGAAAAACGAGTTTATCGCGCACAAGCAAGGCGAAAAGCCGGTGCATACCGGGCTCAGCGTCGACAGCAATGAGATTACCCAGCACTTGAATGAGGAAGAGCTTGCGACCTTGAAAGAAGAGTCGGAACTCGCAAAAGGAGCCTGCACCCCTTTCGACCTTGATCTCTATCGCGCGGGCGCATTGACGCCGGTCTTCTTTGGGACCGCCCTTCGCGAGCTGGGTGTGGATGAATTGCTGGACGCCGTGGCAGAATTTGCGCCAGCCCCGCGCCCCCAACCTTCCTCTGTGCGAAACGTCAGTCCGGATGAAAAGAAAGTCTCTGGCTTTGTGTTCAAGGTGCAGGCCAACATGGATCAGAACCACCGGGACCGCATCGCCTTCATGCGGCTTTGCTCCGGAAAGTTCAAACGGGGCATGAAGCTGAAGCTCTCAAGCTCGGGCAAGTTGATTGGTGTGCACAATCCGATCCTGTTTTTTGCGCAGGACCGGGAGCTGGTGGACGAAGCCTGGCCCGGCGACATTATCGGCATTCCAAACCATGGAACGATCCGCGTCGGCGATACGCTGACGGAAGGTGAAGACATGATCTTCACGGGCATTCCGAATTTCGCGCCCGAAATTCTACAGCGCGTGCGGCTTGATGATCCGATGAAAGCCAAGCATTTGCGTCGTGCGCTGGAAAGCCTTGCCGAAGAAGGTGTCACCCAGGTTTTCAAGCCACAGCTGGGCGCCAATTGGGTGATCGGGGTGGTGGGCCGCTTGCAGCTGGAAGTGTTGGCTCAACGCATTGAGGCGGAATATGACATCAAGGTCGCCTTCGAACAGGCACCTTTTGAGACGGCCCGGTGGGTCGATTGTGATGACGAGCTTGAGCTAAAGCGGTTCGTGGATAGCAACACGGCCAGCATGGCAGAAGATCGCGACGGAGCGCCTGTCTATATGGCCAAAAGCGCCTGGGAGGTCGGCTACACAGAAGAAAAATGGCCAAAGATCCGCTTCTCCGCCATCCGTGAGCGCGCACCCGCTGCAGCTTAGGATGAGAAGTCTCCACTGTACGGCTGATACAATTGGTAGCGGTGGTACATGGAAGCCTTCCGAATACAAATCGCACACTCCAATCTGGTGACCGTGTTTCCCTGTAGGGCTAATTTCTCTATGTTAGACGAACGCTTCTTGTGTCGGTGCTATCAACAAGGGAGGTCGTAAATATTGTTTGGCTTGGAAGATGCGAATACACGTGAGCTTTGCTTCTATGCTTTTGCTGCGTTGTTTGGCTCCGGTTTTCTCTTGGGTATTTATGCAACAAACTTTCACCGGGCAGACCAGCCCAGAGTGTACCGGAAGCACTATTTGTCTCGTCATGAGAAGCTTGACTTGCTGACGGACAAAGGTCGGCGGCTGGCTGGACTTTCCAGGAGGCTCGTGATCCTCAGTATAGTTCCATTGATCGGTTTCATGATGCTACCGCCTGGGTCCAGCTGATCGACTGAAGCATTCGCCTCGTACATCTCCATCGGACTGCGTCAGAGCGTGACAACACGTGCGAGCCCCGACAAACTGGCGCCACAAGAATCGAAGACAGGTAACAAGCACAATGGAAGATTTGAACGGACAGCTGAGGGAACTTTGGGGTCTGGTGGCTGACGTCTGGCAGACCGGCATATTCGGCTATGATGTGGGTCATTTTTTATCGGCTCTTGCGATATTTCTGTTCTTCTATCTTTTGAGAGGTCTGTTTACCCGCTTCGTTTTTTCGTTTGTTGATCGCTGGGTTGCCGATACCGAAACGAAAGTTGACGATTACCTGCATGACGCCCTCGCGGATCCCCTAAAAGCAACTTTCATCATTGTCGGTGTTTTCTTCGCGCTCGATTACCTCGACCTGGAAGGCACCGCTGCGGACCTTGCCCGTAACGCGGTTCAGTCGCTCATTGCGTTTACAATTTTCTGGGCGCTCCATAATGCAATAACGCCGTTGAGTTTGTTGCTCCGGGAACTGGAACGGGTCCTTACCAGCGAAATGGTGGATTGGCTTGTAACAAGTGTCCGTTGGGGCGTGATCATCGTAGGCGCCGCCACCATCCTGCAAATCTGGGGCATTCAGGTGGCGCCCATTATTGCCGGTCTCGGGCTTTTTGGTGTGGCCGTGGCGCTCGGCGCACAGGATCTTTTCAAGAACCTCATCGGGGGCATTTCGATTCTGATCGAAAAACGCTACCGGAGAGGGGATTGGATTTTGGCAGAGGGCGTGGTTGAAGGCACCGTCGAAAACATTGGCTTCCGCTCAACAACCGTCCGCCGTTTCGACAAAGCCCCTGTTTATGTGCCGAACCAGAAATTGTCAGACGCAGCCGTGACCAACTTCACCAAGATGACCCACCGCCGCATCTATTGGAAAATTGGTCTGGAATATCGCTCAACGCTGGAACAGTTGAAAGAGGTTCGAAACGGCATTGAGGCCTATATCAAAGCCTCTGACGAGTTTGCTCAGCCGCCGGAAGTCTCTCTCTTTGTACGCATTGATGCGTTCAACGACAGTTCTATCGACATCATGATCTATTGCTTCACCAAGACAACCAATTGGGGCGAGTGGCTCGAGATCAAAGAACGCTTCGCCTATGCGATCAAGGAGATCGTTGAAGGCGCTGGAACAGGCTTTGCGTTCCCAAGTCAGTCTGTTTATGTGGAAATGCTGCCGGGTAGTGATCCCACCGAAGGGCCGGAGGGCGCGTAACCGTGGCTTCCTTGGATGATCTTCGACGCTAAGCCGCCTCGCTTTCAGCGTCGCGGCGTACGCGCCAGAACCGCATGGCACGTTGGGCCATGTCCTGGGGAATTTGATCATAAATATCCAGCAGGTCGCGGGTCGCCTTCACGTTGCGCTTCACTTCTTGCGCGCCCAAAAGGGCGAGGGTTGAGAAAGTCTGGCGATTAAGGCGCGTCGCTTTGCACGCGATGGCCAGACCTTCGCCACTCGGATCTCGCAGAATGCGACCGGCTGTGTCTTCGTCGATCTTGGCAAGGCGCGCGAAGCCGCAGATCAGCTCCGGCACCCGGTTGGCGCGGACAAGACCAATAAGCAGCGTCTCAGAGAGTTCGCGCAGCTCTACCTTGCGATCAATAAACTGTTGCGCGCGGGACCGTTCTTCCGTGCGACGGTTGGCATCTTTCATAATCTTACGCTCGGTCTGTGCCAGCACTCGATCTACAATCTCTGGATCAAGATCGGCAGACCTTTCCAGAATGCGGCTTCGCAGTTTGGACGATACAATCCAAAACAGGTCGTGCAGGACATCTGGCGGGAGGGCCTGTCGATCGATCAACGGTTCCTGGAGTTGTTCATTTTTTGCAGCGCGGTCCACCACTTTGCGGATGGTATCTGGCGCGATTTGGGCACTCTCGTTTTGAATGAGCGCCTTCAAGACGTCATCATCGCCATGATTCACAAGGGCATCAGAAATAGTCTCGTTCACGTCCGGTCGTCCGGCGACCACAGTCCGGTGGGCGTTGCTGCACTGCCGGATAATGTCCAGAAGATCATCTTCGGAGAGGGCGAGGCTGTTTTCGAGGATAGGCGCAGCGACACTGATCTGATCATTGGCGAGCTCGGTAACCAGGTCGCGCGGCGTTTCAGCGATGGAGGCAAGCCGCTTAGAGAGGTCAGCCCGGACATTGGCTTCCAGGCTGCGCGCGACAGTGACCATGATGTCTGAAAAATGGGCTGCTTCAAGGTTGGTGAAGGAACCCGGGTCTTCTAGAAACAGGTCTGTGACACCGCGCAGCAGTTCGCGCCGTCGCTCGCTCGAGGGTTCTTTTGCGAGTTCGATCAGATCGCGTAAATGCGTCAAACCGGTCATGAAAAAGCACCTGGCCCCATTTAAGAAGGTTCTATCCTCCCCAATTTGAGCGAAAATTCTTAACAAGCAGTGCGGCAAGACCAGTTCAAATTTGTGAAAAACTGGCGCTTTATCAAGGCTGCATGCTGAGAAATGGCTGTTTACCGTGCGTCGGTGAAAAACGCGTTAACGCAATATTCACGATAATAGGCAGACACTTTGAAAGGTTCCTGCAGCCATGTCGGTATAAGCCGGGAACGTAGCCCACGGAGACGGCGATGGAAAATGTCATCGAGTTCAAGCCGAGGGGGTCCACCGGGACACGTCGCACTTATGACAAGGCGGCTGATGTCATCCCGATGCCGGTCCGAAAAAGTAGTGTGAGTGCAGACAAGAAGACCGCAATAGACAAGCCGACACTGTCGGATGTGATGGATCTCACCTGGCCCCGCGCGACGGATTAACCGTCGCGCAGTCGCGTCATGTTTAGGGTGCCGATGTTCGTCAAATTTTCGACGTGTCGATCAGCGCCTCTCTGCGAGTGCTGACGTAAGCATATCGAGGAACTCGTTCCAGCCATTTTGCTGATTATTCCGAGCACTCTCATTGTCGATCAGCGCCTGCGTGAACGTGAGACGAGTGCGCGTTCCCTCCTCCTCAAATATCACAGTGATAAGCGTCTTCGGCCCCCGAGCCCCATCTTCAACCCAGTGATGGGTAAAGACGATCCGTTCACTCTCCACAATCTCCGTATATGTTCCTTCCATGCGATACTGGCTGCCGCTAGGCGCTTCCATGATCGACATCCAATCACCACCTGATCGAAAATTCTCTGCGGAGTCGATTAACGTGAAAGCCTTGGGGCACCACCACTGGCTTTTGTGATCCGCGTTTGACCACATCTCGAAGACGAGCGCGCGCGGCGCATCTAAGACACGGGTAAGGGTGAGATCAAATGTCTCAGCAGCAGTTTGTGTTTGCACGGTCATGGGCGTTTCCTTTTGGTTTGTGGGTCAAGTAGAGCTTTTGTCGGTCTTGGCATCCTCTCCGGCTCCGCTTGTTTGCCCAGCCTTGTTTGTTTGCCCAGCCTTGCTTGTTTGAATGTCCTGCAAATAGGCATCCAGGCGGTCGAGGCTTTGCTCCCAGTGGCGCCGGTAGTGCTCGACCCAATCTGAGATTTCCCGAAGCGGACCAGCTTCGAGTGCGCAGGGGCGCCACTGGGCTTTGCGACCTCTGGTGATGAGACCCGCAGCCTCCAACACTTTGAGATGTTTGGTGATGGCAGGCGGCGTGATGTCGAAAGGCTCTGACAACTCCTTCACTGATGTCTCGCCGAGCGATAGGCGGGCGAGGATGGCTCGACGTGTCGGATCAGCAAGGGCAGAAAAGGTGGCGCTGAGGGGATCGCTTTGCATAAATACACCAATCAGTTAATTAACCTAACGGTGTATTTAAGGGGTGCGCGCACTTGAGTCAAGCAGGCACCTGCTCGTTTTTCTTCGAGTGTCGGGGCCCAAGCAGCTACGCTCGCCAAAACGCCCGGAAGGCCTTGCTAATCCGGCGCAGAGACAGCGGAGCGAAAATGGCCCATCAGACATCTGATCCCAAGAGCAACCCCATCAGCAACTCAAAGGCTGATAATGGAAGCTTCTGGTTTGACAGTTTGGACGAGCCGCCTGCTATTGCCCCATCACAGGCACTGCCATCTGAAGTAGACGTGGCGATTGTTGGCGCGGGCTATACCGGTCTGTGGACGGCCTACTATCTGATTGAAAAAGATCCGTCGCTCAACATCGCGGTCTTTGAAGCCAACACTGTGGGCTTTGGGGCGAGCGGCCGCAACGGTGGTTGGTGCATGGGGCTTGCCTGGGGCATTGACGCCATGCTGGAGAGTGAGAGCAAGCGCGATGCGGGCGTGCGCCTGCTCCGCGCCATGCAGGACACGGTGGATGAAGTGGGGCGCATCTCACAGCGTGAGGGCATTGAGTGTCATTTCACCAAGGGGGGAACGCTCGAGGTGGCAATCACACCCTTTCATGTACACGCCATGCAAGAGCACATAACGCATCTCCATGCGCTTGGGTTCAGCGAAGACGATTATCGCTGGCTTCCTCCGGAAGAAGCAAAACACCGCATCGGCATGAGCCCGAACCACGGGGCGAGCTACACCCCGCACTGTGCGGTCATTCATCCCGCCCGGCTGGTGAAAGGGCTGGGGCGCGTGGTCCGTGCGAAGGGTGTAAAAATCTATGAAGGCACGCCGGTGACAGAAATCGCGCCGGGCTATGTGGAGACCGATAGAGGTCGGGTAAGCGCGCGCAAGATCATCCGCGCGACCGAAGGCTACACCGACTCCATCAAAGGCCAGGAACGCCAAATGCTACCGCTCTATTCCATGATGGTCGCAACTGAACCGCTGCCCGATCATGTTTGGGATGAGATTGGTTTGGCGGAGCGGGAAACGTTTGGCGATAGCCGCCGCATCACCATTTATGGCCAGAAGACCGATGATGGGCGTCTCGCGTTTGGGGGGCGGGCTGGATATTATTTTGGCTCCAAACGCCGGGGCGTCATTCCACCCGATGATCCGATGGTTGCCCGCGTTGAAGAAAATCTCCGCAGCCTGTTCCCGGTGCTTCAAGACTATCAAGTGACCCATGGCTGGGGCGGGTTGATGGGCGTGCCGCGTCACTGGCGTCCCTCGGTCGCCTTTGACCCTGTAACAGGGATCGGACATGCAGGGGGCTATACCGGCGAGGGCGTAGCCGCGTCCAATCTCGCTGGCCGCATCCTCTCAGACCTGGTGCTCGAGCGGCAAAGCGAGCTCACCGACCTTGCCTGGGTGAATGATGTGCCAGGCCGCTGGGAGCCGGAACCTCTGCGCTGGCTGGGCGTTAAGGCCATTCAGTATTTTGGCGACAAGGCAGATCGCATTGAGATGGAGACCGGCAAACCGTCAAAATTTTGGGGCAAGCTTTTTGGCACAGCACTGGGTTGATCAGCCAGCGAGGAACCAAAGAGCGCCGACCCCAAACGCGCATGCCCAAAAAGCCATCCGCCGGGTCACATCTTTGGCGACCACAAACCCCTCCAGGTAAGGCGCGAGGTCATCGGGAAGCGGCATCGGTTTGACAGGGGAAACATCCGCGCCGCCTGTATTGCCTTTGGGGACCCACCCAAAAAGATAACCCGGAACCGTGGCGATCAATCGCAAGACCTGGCCACGCACCTCTTCGCCACTGCGCTGTCGCAGCCCGACTTTGAGCATCCACCAATGGGTAAGCACATGGGTGCCGAAATAGCGCTGGCCCAAAATATGAGCCCGCTCCAGGTGATGGAAGCACCGCTCTAACTCACCTGAGCGATAGTTCGCGCGGGCATCGCGCATTTCTTCTTTAAAAACAGTTTTGGCGCTGGTGCGCATAAGGACCTCGGGCTTTGAGAAGTGTCGTTGAGAGCGCATGAAAGCACCAGAGGAGACTCCGGGTCTTGTACAAATCGCCAGCACCTGGCCTGTCGTTATTGAAGTGGCCCTGCCGCAATTCCCGGGGTGATCCCCATTACCTGTTTCATGGTGCGTGTAAAATGCGCCTGGTCGGAGAACCCGCCGACAAGTGCAGCGTCGGCAAGGTCGGACCCGCTCGCGAGGGCTTGGCATGCACGTCGAATTTTCCGCCAGATGATCCATTTGGACAGGGGCACAGCAAGTTGTTCCACGGCAAGAGCTCGGAGCCGGGACTCCGAGAGCCCACATGTCGCCGCAATGGAGGCCAGGGACTCGTCTTCCGGTAGGCTTTCTAAATGATCAATGGCTTTTTGAAGTCGGGCATCAATCTCGGACACGGGTGTTGGAAGGGTTCGTGACAATTGATCGAGGCAGGAGCTTAAAGGTGCGTGAATATCAATTTGATCGACAAGACCTTGGGGCAGCTCGATGATCTCGGATGTGCCCACCGCCTCAAGTAGCGTGCGGGCGAGCGCGGTTTGTGGTTCGATAAGAATGAGGGTGAGCACCTCATTCTTCTCCAATACATGAGTCACCTTCGGCGGAACGATCAGCGCTCGGCCCGAAAGGGTGCGCCCCTCAGCATCAGCAAGAACGACATCCTTTTGATGAGCGAGGCAAATTTGAAGGCTGGCATGGGCGTGGGGGTGATTGTCCCCCGCCGCACCGCGAAACGCCCCCCACCAGTCGCCAAAATGGAACTCACCCTGCCAGCTCATTTGATCTCCTGATGTCTCTCTGCCCTGGGAGCAGTGATTTAATCACACGTCCGGCTCCACGCGTAACGAGATTGATGGCACCTGTTCCCATTTCTTTTGCCCAAGCAGGGTCATTTTGCTAGGAAGACGGCTCCTCTGACTGATCACGAGTTTGCGTCTTCATGTCTTCTTCCGTTCCTCAAGAGATCATCCCCCAAAAGGTCGTGGTTATCGGTGGTGGGGTCATTGGTGTCACAACAGCCTACCGGCTGCGCCGGGACGGCCATGACGTGACGCTGGTTGAGAAAGAGGCGGGGCCGGGGCTTGAAACAAGTTTTGCTAATGGGGGTCAGGTGAGTGCGGGGGAAGTTGCACCCTGGGCAGGACCCGGTGTGCCGACCCAGGCGTTGAAATGGTTGGGGCGCGCGGACGCGCCGCTCCGCCTGCGCCTCAAGGCGGATCCAGAGCAGTGGAAATGGCTGTGGCGCTTTTGGCGCCGCTGCAGCCTCAAGGCACAGCGCGACGGGGCAGAACGCAATGTGGGGCTGGCACTTCTCAGCCGCAAGATCCTGCAAGAGACCCTGGACGATTTGTCGGCTAAGGGTTTTGATGCGGATTTTGACCGCAAACAGGAAGGCATCCTCCGTATCTTTGCGACGGACGCGGAAGTGGCGCACGCAGCCCGCGAAGCAGAGCGGCTCGAACCCTTTGGCCTGCATCAGGAAAAGCTGAGCGCGGCGGAGTGCATAGCGCTGGAGCCGGCACTTGCCTCTGCCCATCAACGCGGTGAGGTTGCGGGGGGCGTCTACTCCCGCGATGACCAAAGTGGCGATGCGTACAAGTTCACGTGTGCGCTCGCGGCAGCGGCTGAAGAAATGGGCGTCACTTTTCTCTATGGACAAACCGTTGCGAAGCTGGAGCGGGTGGGCGGCAGGATCACCCATGTGCGCACGAACCTAAGACGGCTCGAAGCAGACGCGGTGGTTCTGGCAGCCGGTGTCATGAGCCCGCACCTTTTGGACGGTGTCCGTCTTCCCGTCTATCCTGTCAAAGGCTATTCCGTGACGCTGAATGTTCCTGATGATGGATCGGCACCAAAGGTCAGCGTGACCGATGAAGTGCGCCGCATTGTTGTGAGCCGGTTGGGCAATCGCTTGCGCGCGGCAGGCCAGGCAGAAGTCGCGGGCTATGACAAAACCGTGGAACAAGACAGGGCGCAATCCGTTCTGGACGCTGTCCGCGCGCTCTTCCCCGCCTTGGGAGAAGACCTGGAGCCAGAATTCTGGTGTGGCCTGCGACCCATGACCCCTGATGGGGTGCCTGTACTGGGGCTGGCACCGGAGCGAGACAATCTCTATCTCAATACCGGGCATGGCACACTCGGGTGGACGCTGGCGATGGGGTCAGCTGCTTTGCTCACCGACCTGATTGCCGGGCGGGAGCCATCTGTTGACCCGGAAAACTTCTCTGCCGCCCGTTTTTAGGCGCCCTAATCTGCGGTGAGGCGCCGGCGGACTTCTGCGATAGCAAAGGCAGAGAGCAGCACACCGCCTGCAAAAAGCGCCACGCCGCCATGCACGTCAGCACTTGTCAGCAGCTGACCGTTGAGCACCAGCACGATAAGCGCGAAGACAAAAACATCCGTCATCGACCACCGGGACAGCCAGACGAGCAGGCTAAGCAATGGTCCTGTTCGATGTGCCCGTCGTCGCCCTCGGGCAAGCAGCAGCACACCCAACACAATTTTGCCGACCGGAAAGATGACAGAAACCGCGAGCACCAAAAGTCCGAGCGCTGTCTGGCCTTCCGCGAAGAACGAGCGGATACCATCCAGGATGGATAGGTCATTTTCGTAAAACCAGAACGAACTGATGGTCACTGCGGGAACCTGTAGCCCGGTGATGACCATGGCGAGCGAGATGAGAAGGACAGCCATCAACCAGCGGCGCCCCCTTATGGGAGCAGGACCAAAACTCGGCAGCGCATCATTCATCGTGCAGAAAACCCTAATTTCCGGCATTTTTCGGGGCTTACTTCAATACAAAGCCCTGCCATTAACAGCCATCTAACGATTACGCCCTAATCTTGTGGCGAAACTATGCCGCCGCCTTTTGATCGATACAGGCGGCCAGGAGACGGGTTTGCTATGGGTCACCGCGCCAATATTCTAGGAACAGGTTTGCTCACGTTAAGCCTGACAGCCTGCGCAGGTCAGGCGGACCTTGGGCGCACCAAGCCCAATGAATTTTCGTTTCTGTCCGACCTCAGCGACAAGGTTGCCAATTTGGTTGAACCTGCGGGTCCAGCAGACGATCTGCCGATGACGGCGGAAGAACTGCAACTGCGGACCATTGCACAGACCATCAACTCTCAGACGGTCGAACGTGAGCCGGACGTTCTCCAGCGTCTTTTACAGCCCGCCGACATGGAAGCCGGAGAGAAGGCCTACTATCAAAGGTTACGACGGGTCCATGTGGCAAGTGGTACCTCATTGCTTCACGCTTTCGGCAATGATGTTCTGCGCGATGTGGCGATGATTGATCAGTTCGCCAACCTGAGTATTGCGGTGACGGCAGCAGATGCGCTGCGTCTGTCACTTGTCCGCGCGGCAATGGAATCTGACAGTGCCGCCTTTTCAGATGCCGTCGACGTGGTGTTGCGTGTGGAAGATAATGGCAAGGTTCTGGACGATATGGCCAGCATGATGAGTGAGCGGTTTAGTGAATACCGTGTTGCTCTTGAGCAGTCCGCCCTTGATATTCCCGAACGGGATCTCATCGCGACAATTGGTGAAGCCATTGGTATGCTGGAAAAAAGCATTCGGGGCATTAAGGGTGACGCCGCCCGGCACCGCGCTGTTCGCGGCGAACTGTTTGGCCGTCGCTCCGCAGACCGGCCTGTTTGATTACCTAGTTTAATACCTGCGGTTTTTTTAATACCCGCGTACACGACCCGGTGTGCTGGAGCCAACGGCGACGCCGCTAATGCAGCACGGTGTTGCCTGAGCATGTGGCACATCAAGCTTCAGATGACATTTGGCATCAGGACCTTCATTGCCTGACCGGACATAGGTCCATGCGCGACACTGTGTGTCTGCAGAGCAGGCCGATGCGCAATAGCGCGGGCCTTCCTTGCCTGCGGTGAGGACACGGTAATCAGCACCTGGGCGATTGGTCTGTTGTTCCATGAAGATGGAGGGGCTGGCCGCGAAGACCGGAGCGGCAATCACTGCGACAAAAAAATACGCTGCGGCAGCAAATACAAAGTGCCAGCGGTTTGGCGATAGGGAACGGTCCATCAAAAACACTCCTCGTTACAAGCCTCTGTTCTACGGCGTGCCGTATGGAGAAACGTTGAACGGAAGCCGTCGGTTTTAGGACAAATTGCAATTGGGGTTTATGAAACCCTAATGGCGGCGGCGGTCTTGGGCGGCATAGGCCAGAAGCGCCTCTGCATTGGCGCCGTGCAACTGCCAGGACATGCAGCGCACACCACCCCCCATCTGACAGACCTGGGACGACACGACCGGCACGACTTCGCGTGTGGTGACAGCCCGAACCTGTGCAAGCGCGAGCGCATCTTCGGGAATGCCAAACTGGGGAAAATAGATCCGCTCAGGTGTGACCAGCGCATTGGTGTAGAGCCCGCAGGCGGAGCCGAAACGCTCATCATAAATCCGCGACCCGTCATAGGGCGTGACGATCTCATGGATGGCGACACCAGGCAGACCCTGTTCCAGGTCCAGCCGAAGTTGCCGGGCGTAGGCAGGGTCTTGCGGATAGGAATTGATCACGAGCGTATTTGTATCAACAAAGCTCACGACGCCATCGGCATGTTCCAGGCCGCCTTGCTCGTCTGCAGTGATGAAGGCAACATTCTTGACGCCGGTCGTACGGCGCAGCAGCTCGCGAGCTTCATCGCGGGTGAGCTTATTGTCTGCGAGGAACTTCGTGCTGACGACCGCATTGCCTGCATAGTCGTCAACAAAGTTACCGCCATCATTTAGGAGATGCGTTGCGCTGATTTCAAGGTCGGCGTCGTCGGTTAGTTCTGCCAGACCGATCTGAACGGCGTCCGCATCGTCTTGGGCGGTGACGCCGCCGCCTTGTCCCGCCGCCGTATAGCGGAAATAAGTCGGACGTACAGCATTGGACGGCCCAAAGTCGCGCACCCAAATATCTGCCATCGGGACAGCCAGGACTTTGTCTTTGCCAAGGACCGCAGCGTAGCGGTCATAGGCGCCAGCATCCGTGAGGATCAGCACCTGGTCTCGCGAGCCAATCGCTTTGGCGAAAGCCACGTGAAAATCGAAAATCTCAGCGGCGACTTCCGCGTAATAGAAATCGCCGGTAATGGGGGCCGCGAGCACGATAAGCTCTGCGCGGGCAGGCTGTGTTATGAGGGCACCAAGGCAGAGAGCAAGAACAGCCCATCCACGCTGGACCGGCTTAGCCGCCGTGGCGCAATTGCCAGACTGTTTTTTTGCCGTCGCCTGTCGCTTGATAGACATGACTGAGTTCAGCAATGGCTTCATTGAACGCCTCAATCTTTGTGCCGTCCGCAACGTCGAACGCATCAAAGCCGCAGCGTAGCATCAGTGACCATTGGTCGCGAAGCACTTCACCAACGGCGCGCACTTCACCTTCAAACCCATAGCGGTCCCGCAGTAGACTGGCATAGGAAAAGCCGCGGCCATCCTTGAACGCAGGGAAGTTCACGGCAACGAGCTGAAACCGGTCGAGATCGTCAGCAATCAGTTCTGGCGCTTCACCGGCTTCCAGCTTCACCCCAAGGGGCGCATTCCGGCCGCTCAGCGCGTCCCGTTCAGCCTGCCAGCGGGAAGCTGACACAATAACCGGCGCATCCGTGGGCAACTCATCACCATCACCGACTGTGACCCACGCATTGTCTGCAAATTCGCCGTTCTTAATGAGTGGCATAGAGTTTCTCCTTGAACGGGTCTTTGCCGACGCGGCGATAGGTTTCGATGAACTTTTCGCCATCATTGCGGATGCTGACATAGGTTTCGACAATGGTTTCAATCGCGTCAGCGATTTCGTCTTCTGTGAAGGCTGGCCCAAGGATATCGCCGACCGAGGCATTCTCATCGGCAGAGCCGCCAAGGGAGATCTGGTAGAACTCGGTGCCCTTCTTGTCGACACCCAGAATACCAATATGGCCCACATGGTGATGACCACAGGCATTGATGCAGCCTGAGATTTTCACCTTCAGCTCCCCAATATTGTGCTGGCGATCCAAATCGTTGAACCGTTCAGCAATTTCCTGGCTGATCGGGATCGAGCGCGCATTGGCCAGCGCACAATAATCGAGGCCCGGGCAAACAATATGGTCGGTGATGAGGGCGAGGTTGGGGGTGCCCAGAGCAGCGGCTTCCAGGCCCTGCCAAAGCGCGAAAAGATCGTCTTTCTTAACATGCGCCAGAACAATGTTCTGTTCATGGGTCACGCGCAGCTCATCAAAACTGTACTTGATGGCAAGGTCTGCCATTACATGCATCTGATCGTCGCTGGCATCACCGGCCACACCGCCCACGGGCTTCAGGGAGACATTGGCAATCGCGTAGCCCGGTGTTCTGTGCTCAGCCACATTGGTTTTCACCCAATCTGCGAACTTCTTATTGTCCGCCATCGCTTCATTGAGGGCAGTGGATGTGTCTGACAGCTTCTCGTAAGCAGGCGGGGCGAAATAGGCGCGAATGCGCGCGATCTCTTCTTCGGGAAGGGTGACCACGCCTTTTTCTTTTACGTGGGCGAATTCTTCTTCCACCTGACGCTTCATCTCTTCAGCGCCCAAAGCATGCACAAGGATCTTGATGCGCGCTTTGTAGAGATTGTCCCGGCGGCCATTCATATTATAGACGCGCATGATGGACTCTAGGTAGGCGATAAGGTCAGTCGCCGAGATCGCTTCACCGATCAGGTGCCCGATCATAGGCGTGCGTCCCTGGCCCCCACCGACGTAAATATCGAAGGCAGGCGCGCCATCTTTGCCCTTCACCACTTCAATGCCAATGTCATGGAAGCGGATCGCGGCCCGGTCTTCATGCATGCCGCAGACAGCAAACTTGAACTTACGCGGCAGGAAAGTGAACTCTGGGTGGAAGGTTGACCATTGACGAATGATCTCGCTCCAGATGCGCGGGTCATCAATCTCGCCCGCCGCAGCACCGGCATATTGGTCTGACGTCACGTTACGGATGCAATTGCCCGACGTTTGGATCGCGTGCATTTCAACCGACGCCAGATCTTCCAAAAGTGCCGGAATGTCTGAGAGGGCAGGCCAGTTATATTGAATGTTCTGGCGGGTCGTGAAGTGACCATAGCCCTTGTCATATTTGGTCGCGATATCGGCCAGCATGTGCATCTGGGTGCCTGACAGCGTTCCATAGGGAACCGCAACGCGCAGCATGTAGGCGTGAAGCTGAAGATAGACACCGTTCATCAGGCGAAGCGGTTTGAACTGATCTTCGGTGATCTCACCTGCAAGGCGGCGTTCTACCTGTCCGCGGAACTGGGCAACCCGTTCTTTGACAAGAGTGTGGTCGAATTCGTCATAGCGATACATGAATCTATGCTTTCAAAATGTCTTGAACAGCTGCGCTTAGGCAGACGCTGCTTGCTTGCCAAGGTCGAGGCGGATCGTCGGGCCCGCCATGCGGATTTTCTCGCGCACACTGGCAGGCACAATCACACCGTCTTCAACGGCCACTTCAAACAGATACGGGTCAACAACATGTTGCGCGGCGACACTGGGCTCTGCTTTTGCAAGCAGGACGGCGCAGGCTTCTTTGCCGTCAGCAATGTCGGAATCTTTCAGCCAGTCGGACCATGTGCCCGCAGCGGTGAAATACACCACTTCGCCATCAATCAGGCGGTTGGCGGTAACAGCCTGGGTGGTCGCGCGTTTATTGGTGTGCTGGGCCAATGCCAAGTCTCCCGAGAAACTAAGTGTGATTTAATCCCCGATGGTCGCAGCCAGCGGAAATAGTCATTTATTGGCCGCAAACATGGTTGTTTTTGCAATCAGGGTCAAGTGGGGTGTGAAATAGAATAAACCACAAAATATTAGGGTAAAATAGAGGGCCCGCGTAGGGCGAAAGGCCGTTAGGCGCCCCGGTTTACAGCGCTTTCGTGCCATCGCCGCAATGCCAGATGCTCCAGCAGGGTCAGCGCGAAGAAGATCGCGATCCCCAGAAGGGAGAGCAGCAGCAGGGCGGCAAACATGGTCGGCACCTGAAGCCGGTTCCCGGCCTCAATAATCCGCCAGGCAAGGCCGGTGCCGGAGCCAGACCCTGCCACGAACTCCGCGACCACGGCTCCGATAAGGGCAAGCCCGCCAGAAATCTTCATGCCGCCCAGAATGTAAGGCAGGGCGGAGGGAAGTTGCAGAGACCAGAGCCGTTGCCAGCGGCTGGCACCATAAAGCGTGAAGAGATCCATCAGATTATGATCGACGGAGCGGAGGCCCAGGGTCGTATTCGAGAGGATCGGGAAGAACGCGACGATCCACGCCAAAATCAAAAGCGCCAGATTGACATTGTCAAAGCCCACCCAGATGAGGATGAGTGGCGCGATGGCCACCACCGGCGTCACCTGCAGGATGATGGCATAAGGAAAGAGGGCCAGCTCCACCAACCGGCTTTGGGAAAAGAGGATCGCCAGCGCCACGCCACCGATCACGGCGAGCGCAAAGGCAAGCAGGGTGATGCGGAGTGTGACCCAAAGCGCTGACATGAGGCTGCCGAAATTCTCAAGCAGTGCCGAACCGATCACACTGGGCGCCGGCAGCACAAACTTCGGCACATCGCCAAGGGTCACGGCGACTTCCCAGATCAGAAGCGCTGCAAGGCCCACCATAACCGGGACAAGCACGTTGAAGATGCGCGCGCTGTTCATATTTCCCCATCCCTCAGGGCCGCTGAGACCGCTTTGCAATGCTCGAAGTAAGAGGGCGATTGCCTGAAGGGCAGGCCGCGCGGGTAAGATGCATTCACGCGCAAGTCCTCATCTATGCGTCCCGACCCCGTATGGGAACCCATCACCAGAATGCGTTCCGAGAGATAGACGCTCTCATAGACGGAGTGCGTGACAAAAATCACCGTCCAGCCCAGCTCCCGCCAGAGCGAGAGAAGATCATCGTCCAGTTTTTCACGTGTGAATTCATCCAGAGCCGCGAACGGTTCATCCATCAGAAGCACAGGCGGTTCTGTCACCAGCGCACGGGCGATGGAGACCCGCATGCGCATGCCGCCAGAGAGTTCCCGTGGCAATCGGTCGGAGACATCGCCGAGCCCCACGCGCGTGAGGGCCGTCATCACGCGGTCTCGTGCGTCCTCTTGAGGGATGCCCTTGAGCTTCAGCGGCAGATAGACGTTCTGGAAGGCGCTGGCCCAGGGCAGCAGTGTTGCGTCCTGGAAAACAAAGCCCAGATCATCGGGCCGTGCGCCTCCCTCCCAGTTGAGGGTGCCATGGGTCGGCGCCAGCAACCCGGCAATGAGACGCAGTAATGTGCTCTTCCCGCAGCCCGACGGACCGACCAGTGAGACGAAGGAGCCGCGCTCAATGGTGAGATTTACATCGGTGACAGCAGGGGGTGCGCCCTCATAACTCTTGGCAACACCTGAAAGCGTGAGCAGAGGCGTGTCTGACGCGGAGGAGGGTGCGGTCATTCGGCGGTCAGCTCAGCCTTCAAGTCCAGTCCCACACCCTGGTTCACAAACTGAAGCGTATAGGCCTGTTTCCAATCAAGCGCCGGATCGTAAACCCCGTTTTCCGACATGACCGTGAAGAATGTCAGCCATCTTTCCTCGCTCATGGCCCCAATGCCCTGGGTGAGCGCGTCGCCTGAATCCGCAATGCCATATTCTTTGAGCTTCTCGATGGCCTGCACCACCACGTCTTCGCCCATATCAGGATTGTCTGCGAGGATGAGCGCCATGGCAGGCGACGCATCCCCATAGAGAAACGACACCCAGCCTTTAATGGTTGCATCCACAAAGGCCTGCACAAGTTCTGGGTCTTCCTCGATCATAGCCGTGTTCGCAAGAACGAAGGTCGCATAGCCCGGATAGCCATGATCCGACAGAAGAAAGACTTGCGGTTTGAAGCCCGCTTCCTTTTCTATCGAATAGGGTTCCGATGAAAGGTAGCCCTGCTGGATAGCGCGTTCATCCACAAGGAACGGCGCGAGGTTGAACGTATATTTGCGGATCTGATCATCGGTGAATCCAAAGCGCGAACGCAGCCACACCCAAAACGCGCTGATGGTGGCATCAGACACCATGATCGGCATACCGCGCATGTCTTCTAGCGTCTTCACATCGTCCCGTGGGTGGGTGATGAGGACCTGCGGGTCTTTCTGGAACGACGCCATGACGGCTTTTGCACCGGCATCAGCCGCGACAATATTGAGGGGAATGAAACTGTTCGACCCCATGCCGAAATCAACACTGCCCGACGCCAGAAGCTGCGGCACATTGATGCCGGGACCACCGGGACGGATGGTCACGTCAAGGCCCGCATCCGCATAATAACCCTTGGCGAGAGCCTGATAGAAGCCGCCATGCTCAGCTTGTGCCTTCCAGTCGGTCACAAAGCTGATAGGGCGAAGCGCATTGCCCTCAGCGTCATTCGCCGGGCCGGTGCGCGGCGCATAGAGGGAGTATGCCAAAAGGGCGAGCACAATGAGAACGGCGCTTGCGCCAACGAGAACATTCCGGTTCATGGATAACTCCCCACTAAATAATTGCGCAGAGTTTAGCAGGGGCTGGGGGCTTTCACACCCCCTACATCGCCTCGCAGGTCGCTTGCTGGCGGATGGCATCCAGTTCCTCAAACCGGTCTTCAGACTGGATGAGGGTACGGAAGAGAATGACGCCCCGATCCGAAGGAGCGACAACGATCGGTGCGCCGCCAAGAGTGCTCACTTGGTCCTCATGTTGAACCAGGATCACTTCCACAGTGTCTTTCAGAAGCTGCCGGTCATTCACCACAAAGAAATTGTCTGTATTGTCGCCAAACATGGAGAGTGAGAAATACGTGTCTTTCGGAACGGGTGCGGAAATCCGCAACGGTGCTTTGGACACATCAAAGGCACAGATCGAATAGATGAGATCGGGGCTCGGGCGCACAACCGTTCTGCTGTCAGACGTGGCGCGCGGTGCGTGGGCAACAACACTCAGGCCGGTTTGTTTTTCAATGCCACTGACCAGGCGGTCCATGACAAAACCAGGCCACGCGAGCACTGCGGCAATGTGGATAATGCCCCCAAGGATCAGGGTGGCTGCAAGGAGATAAGGCCAGGCTTTCATGAGCATCCCTCTTTCGTCACGGTGGGAAGCACAATGCCCTCAAGATTTGAGTAGGTGTCTTCATCCGGATTGTAGAGCCGAAGCGTGAGGCTGAAAGCTGCGCCTTCGCCCGGTCCGGCAAAACCTGTTGGTATACCGTTGGTGCCGGACCCATCCGGGCTCACATGAATTGTGAAGCCATTGTCTGGGGTGCGCGTCACGGTGTTCATCGCCTGACTGTAGCGGTTGGCTGTGTTGGGGATCAGATAATGGTCAGACCCATAAGCCGTAATACTCCACCAGCGGGTGGCAAGCGGCTTGCCGTCCAGGCGGTAGCTGCAATTGGTGGAGAGCGGCGTCCCCGCATCATCAACGGACGCGGTGAAGTAAACTGTCTCGCTTTTGTTCAGCGCCAAAAGACCGGCGCGGGCAACAGCGGCGCGTGCATAGGGACCAGCCGCTTCGCTCCCAATGGCGGGATCTGTAGACCAGGCCCCATTTTGCAGCGCCGAGCCAAGGCCCGCATTAATGGACCACCAGGCGGACCCCAGTCCGATAACAAGGGCGGCCACAAGCGCGGCTAGAAGTTTCAAAAATCCTGAAATCACGGTTCCCAACATCCCCATCGTTTCTGCGCCCCCCCGACGGCGTCTTTGTATCACACAGGAGAAAAAGCGCCACGCAAACAGACAGATTGCGGTTAACGGAAAATCGTTTGGCCGCCTCGGCGCATGCCGGGTCCCGGATTGACCTGTTTCCGATGTGCCTGACGGAAGAGATCTGAGAGAGAGACATAAAACTGGTGAAGTTCAGGTTGTGCCGGCCCGCTCACCGCTGGTTGATCCTCTTGATCGCGCACCTGCGCGACGGCAGCGGGACGGCCACCCGCAATGTCAGTGATGGGGCGCCCCTGATGGACGGACTTCATGAATGACGCCCAGGTTGCCGCGCTCAAGCCGCCACCTTCCGCCTTTGCCATTGGCGATGCGTCATCATGGCCAAACCACACGCCCGCCGCTTGATCAGCGGTGTACCCGACAAACCAGATGTCTCTTGCATCCTGACTGGTGCCCGTCTTGCCGGCGGCGGGACGTCCCCCAATTGCCGCATTCGTTCCTGTCCCTGACAAGATCACTTGATAGAGCAAATAGTTCATGGAGCGCGCGGCACCCGGGGCCACAACCCGCGTTGCGAGCGATTGTTGCTCGTAAAGAACGTCCCCATCGGGGTTGAGAATACGTTTGATGCCATAAGGCTTTGCGCGAAACCCCCCATTGGCAAAAGCCGCATAGGATGAGGTGAGGTCGAGAAGCGTGACTTCCTCGGTGCCCAGCGCAATGGAGGGGTGGGCGGCGAGCGGTGAGGTGATGCCCAGCCGCTCTGCTGCATCAACGACTTTAAGCCGCCCGATCTGCTCTGACAGGCGCACCGCTACCGTGTTGATGGAATATTTCATCGCGGTCAGCAAAGTGACATTGCCACGGAAGCGCCCATTATTTTGCGGCGACCAGCCATTGACCGAGATCGGACCATCGCTCACCCGCGAGTCCGGTGTCAGACCGCTCTCAAGAGCGGCAAGATAAACGAAGGGTTTGAAAGCCGAGCCTGGTTGGCGTTCAGCCTGCACGGTGCGGTTGAATTGACTTTCCAGATAGTCACGCCCGCCCACCATGGCGCGAACAGCCCCATCCGTGTCTATCGAAACAAGAGAGCCCTGAACGGGATCTTCTTCTATGTCATCGGGCAAGTTTGCCGCGCGCTCGGCAATGGCATCTGCGATGGAGATTTCCCCCGCCGCCTGCTGGACCGGATCAAGCGTGGTCTCGATGATCAGCTGTCCTGTCATGCCGGGCAAAATTTTGGCAACTTCCGCGGCCACCCAATCGACGAAATATTGAGAGCCCTGCCGCGGTGCCCGCTTAATGATTGTAGCGGGTGTAGTACGTGCAGCAAACACCTGGCCCTCGGTCAAGGCGCCGGTTTCCACCAGACGTCGCAGAACACTCTCGCCGCGCCGTTGGGCACGCTGCAAATCATTGGTGGGGGCAAAGCGCGATGGGGCCTTGATAAGACCCGCAAGCAGGGCGGCTTCAGCAAGGCTGACTTCCCTGACCGACGTGTCAAAATAATGTTGGGAGGCGGCCTCAACCCCATAGGCCCCGGCACCCATATAGATGCGGTTGAGATAGAGCGTCAGGATTTCCTGTTTGCTGTAGCGATATTCCAGCCAGAATGTAATCAGCGCTTCCTGTGCTTTGCGCCAATAGGTCCGCTGTTGTCCGAGATAAAGGTTCTTCGCTAATTGTTGGGTGATCGTGGAACCACCTTGAACCACACCCCCTGCGTTCAAGTTGGCGATCACCGCACGGCCAATGCCGTACACGTCAAAGCCGAAATGATCATAAAAGCGGCGGTCTTCCGTGCTCAGCACAGCCTGCACCAGATAGTCCGGCATCTCGGTGAGCGGAACAATGGCCGCGTAGCGTCCCCCGCGATTGGCGATTTCATCCCCGTCACGATCGAGAACCGTGAGCGCCAGTGCGTCTGGCCCGAGGGGGCCTAAAAGCTGGCGCTGCATTTTGGGCAGCGTATCCAGAACCAGAGTACCAAAGACGATACAGCCCGCGAACAGGAGCACGCCGAGCGCACGCCACCAAAAGCGTCGCACGGGCGTACCCTTTTGGGGCAAATCTTCGAATTCGTCTTCATGCACCACGGTGTTGGTCTCTCATAAGGACGCAGCTGTGCCGGAATGGCACAGTGCGGGCCCGCTCTACTGTCTCGGAGAGGACAGTCGCAAGTGCCATGCCGCCCGTATGGCCGCAGAATTCTGGGACCTCTTTCTGCACACACCCTTGAATCAGCGTAAACTGATCCTCCAAGCGTCACATCCACCCGATAAAAGAACCCGACCCCACCCCATGGACGAAAAACCCTTCTGGCAGACCAAAAAAATGACTGAGATGAGCCGGGGGGAGTGGGAGTCACTCTGCGACGGCTGCGCAAAGTGCTGCCTGATCAAACTGGAAGACGAAGACACGAACGAGCTGGAATACACAGATATCTCCTGCAGCCTGTTGGATTGCGAAACCTGCCAGTGTGGCGACTACCCGAACCGGTCGGTCAAGGTGCCCGACTGCGTGACCCTGACGCCTGAAAATGTGCAGCAGTTAAGCTGGATGCCCTCAACCTGTGCCTATCGCTTGATTGCAAACGGGGAAGACCTGCCCTGGTGGCATCCGCTGGTGAGTGGAGAGGAAGAATCCGTTCACCTGGCGGGCATGTCTGTGCGCGGGCGCACGGTGAGCGAAGATGATGTGGACCCGACGGATCTGGAAGCACGGATCGTCACATGGCCGGAGCAGGGGAACTAGAGAATTTCCAGAAAATGTGTGGCGGTTTTCCCTCCATGCATGCGATCAGCCAAATAAAATAATTTGCGTATTACGCAAAGTATGACTTGAAACTGAAACGCTCCTATCCCATCTAAAGTTCATCTCCGAAATTGTATCCTTGCGCCAACCCGACTGCCTTAGGCCGGTGCGGCGAGAAATGTGTTGACCACGTCCTTGAACTTGCAACGATAACACCCATCTATCTACACATCTCCAGAGACCTGTGTGATGCCTGATCCCAAGATGCCCGACCCTGAAACCCTCCGTGCGGAAGATTGGGAGCGCATTTATCATGTCTATCAGACAGAAGAAAAACTTGCGTTTATTGCAAATGAGTATGGGCTCACGGTTCAAAAAATTGTGGCCCATGCCAGGCGCGAAGGCTGGCCGCTTCGATGTGAGAAGCAACAGGCCAGCAAACTGGCGGCAAAGCCCGGCAGCACGGACCCGGCAACATTGCGCAAACGACTGACAGCCCTTGTCGAACGTCAGATTGCAGAGATCGAAGCGCGCCTCATCAAGACGCCCGAGGGAAGGGATCAGGAACGCGATGCCAGAACGCTCTCGAACCTGACACGCACCCTCGACAAGCTGATTGAGTTGAAACGGGAAGCCGCGCGTCCCTTGCCCTCCCGCCCAGTCAACCGGCGCTCAATCCCGGAGATGTGGTGACGCTCGATCTTGGGCACCGGCACGCAAATACCCCACGCGCCTTAACATTGCGGCAACGGCAGTGCCGTGGCCGGGCGGGGTGGACGACCCGACCGACGGCGCGACGCGCTTTCATTGCCATGACGAGACCCCAAGCTGGGCTGAAAACATGGACATCCGCGCCATCATCGGTCCCTATCTTTTTTACGAAAATAGACCAAAAGGCTAGGGGAATATAGGCAATTTGCCTAAAATTTGAACGAACGGTTTTTCCAGTTGGTTAGGATTTCGTCCGTATTCTGATGGTCAGGCACCCCTGCAAGGTGCTGGATGAGGAGCGGTGCCATGGCACATCGGATGATATTTTTGCGAGAAAGACGACGGGCATCAATCCGTCGCATGTTTCTGCTCGCACTGCTCATGGCGATCACCGCAATGATCTTCCTCGCCGGCGTGGGTGTCGGTGTGGAATATGCATCTTACATTGACGAACGCGTCCCCGTCTTCGCCTCGCTTGAGCTTTAGCTCGCCAAATTCCCCCTTCCCAAAAAAGTCCATGTCGGTTGATGTCGTTGACTAAGACCTAGGTCGGTCGGTACTTTGATTCCGCGCTTGCCATAAAAGATAGACCTAAGACAGATGTCACCCCGCTCAAGATGGTCCTTCAAGAACAAACGGATCCGCCGAGTGTCTGAATGTACGCATTCGATGGCAATAGACACGAGTCTAGGTCGGGTTCAGGTAATTGGTAGTGTCGTGACGCCAGGTCCCGACAAAATTGAGACTTTCTTGGAGATCGTCAAAGTTCTGCCGCACCTTCCCATGGGCATGAAGGTGCGCAGTTGTGTAGCGGTTCTTCTGAAAATTGTTGGGTCGGTTGAACTTCAGAACATCGAATTGAGCTTGTCCGTGCGAAATGATTTACGAGGGCGTGCATGCACAGGAGAGCGGCTGGAAGCGCAGGAATGGTCAGACGGAGAGCACATTCTTGTTGTGGGAACAGAGGATGGCGAAGCGTTGGATTTGCGCTACCCCAATCTGCAGTTGGGAGAGAAAAAGATTATAGACTACACGCACCATTCCATGAGATTGAAGATCGCCGATCTGCCAGAGCTTTACAATCCCTCCTTCCACCTTGTGATTGCAGAAAATGATGACCCGGAGCCAACTGAAACCTCAGCTTGGTTTGCGGTTGACCAGGATCATGGTTTTCTATTGGCGCAATGAGCCCTGTGCTTACCAGCAGTTGGTTTCCCGGACATAGAAACTGCTTTCCTGCTATGACGTACCTCAAACAAATGGGGAAACGTCATGGACCTTCATCTCACCGGCAAACGTGTGCTTGTCACCGGCTCTTATCGTGGCACCGGGCAAGCCATCGCCAAACTTTTTGCTGAGGAAGGCGCGACAGTTCTTGTGCATGGGCTTGAGGCGGGCACAGCAGAGCCGGTTGCTGCAGAGATTGTGGACGCAGGGGGCGACGCACACGCCGTCACCGGGGACATTCGCACCGACGAAGGGGCAGAGCAGGTCGCAGCCGAAGTCGATGCGCTTGGGCCCCTCGACATTCTCATCAATAATTACGGAACCGCAGACCGCGCGAGCTGGGCAAGTGCCGACAGCGAAGCCTGGCACGAAGCCTATGATGTGAACGTGCTCTCTGCCGTGCGCATGGTGCGTCACTTCATGGCGCCGATGAAAGAGCGCGGCTGGGGCCGCATCATTCAACTGGGCACGATTGGTTCGACGACACCTGCAGCGCGCATGCCGCACTACTATTCTTCAAAAGGCGCGCTGCATACGATGACGGTGAGCCTTGCCAAAGAACTCGCCAGGTCCGGTGTTACCTCCAACATTGTGAGCCCCGGTCTCATCAAGACAAAAGAGGTTGAAGCCTGGTTCATGACCCTTGCCAAGAAAAACGGCTGGGGAGAAGACTGGAACGCGATTGAAGCCAAGGCGATGGCCGAAGTCACCGGGGGCTTGACGGGACGCATCGCGCGCACGCAAGAAGTTGCGGCCCTTGTGGCATTTGTCGCAAGCCCCCTGGCTGATTCGATTACCAGCACCAATTTCCGAATTGATGGCGGCTCAACAGCCATTGTGTCGTGATGTTGCGTTCCTGAAGGGATGATGTGCATCACCGAACCGCTCACGTAGGGGCGGCAAGAGAAATCGCAGCAGGCCTAGAGTTTTCGACCCACTCAGGAAGATGAGCCGCTTGCTCCATCCGACTTGATGCCCCAATGTGCCGCCTTGAGTGAAGATCCAGTTCAGGTGGGAGGGTGCCAAACCCCATGCAGACGTTTCGATTTGATCCCTGCCGGTTGCCGCCGGAAGCCGAAGCCCTTCGAGGCGAGGTCCGCGCGTTTTTAAGCGATGCCCTCACAGACATTCCCCCTGTCATTCGTGCGCAGACATGGAGCGGCTACGACCCGGAATTCTCAAAGAAGCTGGGGGCCAAAGGCTGGATCGGCATGACCTGGCCGAAAAAATATGGCGGTCATGAGCGCAGCGCCTTGGAGCGCTACGTGATGCTGGAAGAAATGCTGGCGGCCGGCGCGCCGGTGGGCGCGCATTGGATTGGCGATCGTCAGAGCGGACAATTGCTGCTGCGGTTTGGCACAGAAGAACAGCGCCAGTTGATCCTGCCCAAAGCCGCCAAGGGCGAACTGCTTTTCTGCATTGGCATGAGTGAGCCCGACAGCGGCTCAGATCTGGCAGCCACGCGCACCAAAGCAGAAAAGACCGAGGGCGGCTGGACCGTCAATGGCACGAAGCTCTGGACGTCTAACGCCCACAACGCGCACTACATGATCGCGCTCTTCCGCACCGGGTTTGATCCCGACAATCGACATGCGGGCCTCACCCAGTTTCTGGTGGATATGAAGACGCCGGGCCTCACCATTCGCCCCATCAAAGACCTCACCGGCAATGCCCATTTCAACGAAGTCGTCTTTGAAGATGTCTTCGTGCCCGACAATATGATGGTTGGCGAAGAGGGAAATGGCTGGACCCAGGTCACGGCCGAACTTGCTTTTGAGCGCAGCGGCCCGGAGCGCTATCTCTCCAGTTTCCTCCTGCTCACTGAACTCATTCGTGAACTGGGCCGCACCGGCGACACCAGCGCAGATGCTGAGATCGGTCGTCTCGTGGCGCATCTCGTGACACTCCGGCAAATGTCTGTCTCCATCGCGGGGCTTCTGGAGGCGGGAGAAAACCCGATCCAGGAAGCCTCTGTTGTGAAAGACCTCGGCGCACTCTTTGAGCAGGAGCTGCCTGTGAAAGCACATGAGCTGGCGGGCGTCGAGCCAACGCTCGGGACCGGCTCCGACTATGCCCAGGTACTGGGTTTCCTGACCCAATCCAGTGTGTCGTTTTCTTTGCGCGGTGGCACCCGTGAGATTTTACGCGGCATTATCGCCCGCGGCCTTGGTCTGCGGTGAGGAGAACGACATGAGCGAATTTAGAAATCTCCTCGGCGACACAATTGATCGTCTGTTGGCCGATCACGCCACAAAAGAAACCGTGCAAAATGCGGAAGAGGGCGTTTGGCCAAAGAAGCTCTGGTCGGCACTGGAGGAAAATGGCATCACGCGCCTGATGGCGAGTGAAGCGCAAGGCGGCGCCGGAGGCACCTGGGGCGATGCACTGGTGATACTCCGGGCGCAAGGACGTTACGCAGCGCCGGTGCCCTTGGCAGAGACAATGGTTGCGGCCTGGCTTCTGTCTGAAGCCGGGCTCGACGTTCCAGATGGACCTCTGACACTGTTGACCGATGTCACATTGTCACCGGACGGCACATTGAATGGTACAGCGTCTCGTGTTCCGTGGGGACACAATGCCGCGCTCGGTGTGGCGTTGGTCTCAGGTGCAGACGGGAAATTCACCGTCGTCTCAGCATCTCTTGCCGGTATTGCAGTGGTGCAAGAAGAAAACATTGCCCGCGAACCCCGTGACACGATCACTTTTGAAAATCATCCTGTTACGTCGGCCCCTTGTGAGCTGACCGAAGGTCTGGAGACCTGGGGGGCACTCATGCGCTCAGGCCTTATGGCCGGGGGCCTCGACTACCTGCTGACCCAATCTGTCGAATATGCAAACGACCGCAAACAGTTTGGCAAACCCATTGGCAAATTCCAGGCGGTGCAGCAACAGCTCGCCATTCTCGCAACCCAGGCCGCCGCAGCGGGCGCCATTGCGGGCCATGCCTGTGAGCGGGTGAGCGAGACCGACGACCCGGGCTTTGAGGTTGCCGTTGCCAAAACCCGTATCGATGAAGCGGTGAATATCTCCACCTCCATCGCCCATCAAGTACATGGCGCCATCGGCTTTACCTATGAGCATGGGCTGCATTTGGTCACAAGGCGGCTGTGGAGCTGGCGGGCCGAATATGGCAGTGGCCGTTCCTGGGCGGCGCGCCTCGGACGTCAAGCCATTGAACGGGGTGCAGACACTCTCTGGGCAGACGTCACCGCCCGATAAATTCACTTCCCCCAAATATCGAAGAAAGACACGTGTCATGAAAGTATCTGAAGCTCTGGAAACCCGCATCACCTGTCGCGCGTATACAGATCAGCCGGTGGAAGCCGATAAGATTGAACGCATCTTGAAGGGCGCCGCGCGGTCGCCTTCCGGTGGCAACCTGCAGCCCTGGCATGTCTGGGCCATTAGCGGCGACAAGCTTGCCGAGTTCCGCTCAATCATCCAATCCAAGATTGTTGATAATCCGTTTGGCGACGGGGCGACCGAATATGACATTTATCCAAAAGAGTTGAGCCAGCCCTATAAGGGCCGCCGGGCGCAATGTGGCGAAGACATGTATGCGAGCATCAATGTTCCGCGCGATGACAAAGAAGGGCGCCAAAAGCACTTCAACCGCAATTTCGATATCTTTGGGGCACCCGCCGCCATGTTTTTTGCCATCGACCGGCAGATGGGCCTTGGCCAATGGTCGGATCTGGGCATGTACATTCAAAGTATTATGCTGATGGCCCGCGAAGAAGGCCTGCATACAGCCGCTCAGGAGGCGTGGGCTCTCTGGTATAAGACCATCGGTGAGTTTTTGGACATTCCCGATAATCTCATGTTCTTTTGCGGTATGGGCATTGGCTATATGGACGAAACCGCACCGATCAACACATTGAGAACTGACCGCGCGGACTTTAGCGAATATGCTCATGTTGAAGGGTTCTGAGCCCGACTGCCTTGGACAAGTTTCCTTAACGAAACTGATTTGCGACGTTCATGGCGGGTTCAGGCGATCTCGCGTAGAACGAGGGTCATGAAACGCCAGTCCACCATATTCGCCGCCTTATTGGCCCTGACATGTTTTGTCACCAGCGGAAGCATTGCCTCTGCAAATGATGATTCCCCGGGTCTATTGGGGGGGCCTTTTGGCAGCATGTATGCCCGGTCCGATCAGGATGACGCCCGAGACGCAGTGCGCTCAGGACAGTACATCTCCATGGAGCAGGCTCTGTCCACGGTGCGCTCCCGTTTTCCGGGTCGTCTCCTGGATGCGGGATTCAATCGAAACGCTGGCATTTACAACATCAAAATGCTGTCCGAAGGGGAGGTTCTGCTGGTTGCAGTAGACGCTCGCTCGGGCAGCATCATGAACGTGCGCAGGGGTGGGCGGTAACGCCAGCTCTGTGTCTCAAGGAGGTTTTTTATGCGCTTGCTTGTTGTTGAAGATGACCCGGATTTGAGCCGCCAGATGCGTGAAGCGCTTACCGATGCAGGCTATGTGGTCGACACCGCCGCTGATGGCGAAGAAGGCCATTTCCTCGGCGATACCGAACCCTATGACGCGGTGATCCTGGATTTGGGGCTGCCGGAAATGGATGGCGTGACAGTGCTCGAAAAATGGCGTCGCGCAGGCCGCGACATGCCCGTTCTCATTCTCACCGCGCGGGATCGCTGGTCTGACAAAGTTGCGGGCTTTGACGCAGGTGCAGATGACTATGTGACCAAGCCTTTCTACACGGAAGAAGTCCTGGCGCGCGTGCGCGCCCTACTGCGACGGTCTGCGGGTCATGCCACGAGCGAACTGGAGTTAGGGGGCTTGCGGATCGATACCAGGAGCGCCCGTGTCACCTTGAACGGCGAACCCATCAAACTCACCTCGCTTGAATACCGTCTGCTCGCTTATCTCATGCATCATCAAGATAAAGTTGTGTCTCGGACAGAATTGGTTGAGCATCTCTATGATCAGGATTTTGATCGGGACTCAAACACGATTGAAGTCTTTGTAGGACGTCTGCGCCGCAAACTTGGCAAGGACATCATCGAAACGGTTCGGGGATTGGGGTACAGGCTTGCAACTGCGGAAGATGCGGCTCGATAGCCTTGCGTTCCGGCTCACCGCCGCGGCCGCTATCTGGCTTGCGATCGTTCTGATCGCGGGCGGGCTGGCGCTGTCATCTGTCTTTCGTCAGTCGGTGGAAGCAACCTTTGACACAAACCTTGATGCCATTCTCGACAGTCTGATTGCAGCGATTGAAGTGACCGACGAGGGCGAGCTTACGCTTGCCCGTCAACTGAGTGACCCCCGGTTTCAGCGGGTCTATTCCGGCTGGTACTGGCAAGTACGCGCAATCGGCGATGGCAAGCCAGAGGCAGCAGACGGCAAACAAACGCCTTTGCGGTCCCGGTCACTCTTCGATCAGGCCTTGCGGACCCCCAGCCGTAAACTGGAGGAAACAAATTCCCCTCAAGATGGATTATTGACCGGACGCAGCTTGGGCCCCGAGAACCAACCGCTTCGCGTTGTTGAACGTCTGGTTCGGGTGCCGGGGCTCGATGCCCAGGTTTCCTTCGCTGTGGCAGGCAATATCAGCAAACTGGATGAACAGGTGGACCAGTTTGGCGGGCTTTTGGCGGGCGCGCTGGCTGTGATTGGCGCGGGTATTCTCGTAGCGCTTCTTATTCAGGTGCGCTATGGCCTCCGGCCTCTGGAGCAGGTGCGCCAGGGATTGCATGACATTCGAAACGGCGATGAGACGCATCTGAAAGGGGATTTCCCCTCAGAGATTGAACCCCTCGCCAATGAACTGAATTCCCTTCTGGAATATGCCAATGACGTCCTTGAGCGTGCGCGCACCCATGTAGGCAATCTGGCCCATGCCCTGAAAACACCTTTGAGCGTTCTGGCCAATGAAGCAAGGGACGATGATGGACCCCTGGCACCCCTTGTCTCCCATCAGACCGGTCTGATGCGCCAACAGATCGAACACCATCTCTCCAGGGCGCGCACGGCGGCAAACGCGCGGGTGCTGGGAGCCTCCGCACCAGTGGAGCCGCTGCTTAGTGGGCTCACGCGCACGCTTGAGCGCATCTATCAGGACAGACAGGTTGCGATCACCATGTCGGTCGAAGAGGGGCTTTGCTTTAAGGGGGAGGCACAGGATCTGGAAGAAATGGTCGGCAACCTTCTCGACAACGCGTGCAAATGGGCAGGGAGAAATGTGTCCGTCACAGCAACAAAAGCCCAAGGCAAAATTCCCATGCTGGCAATCACCGTTGATGATGACGGACCAGGCTTGCCGCCAGAAAAACGAACCCAGGTATTGAAGCGCGGCGAGCGTCTGGACGAAGCCGTGCCGGGCTCCGGTCTTGGTCTCAATATTGTGGGCGAAACAGCTGAACTTTATGGCGGTGAGCTAACCCTGTCTGAAAGTGAACAAAAGGGCCTTCGCGCTCAGGTTTTGCTGCCAAGAGTCTGATTTTTCCCGAATTTCTGGGGTTTTCACATGAACGCCAGATGAACAGACCGTTCACGGTCCGATCAATTTCCGGCGCGTATTCTTGAACCCACGCTGGAGCGTTCCCAAGAAAAAGTGCGCAGCGGTTTTCTATCCGGGAACGCGCAACCTAGAAAGTTAGAGCGTTTCTTTGAATATGAAATTCAAACAGAAACGCTTTGGATCAACCAAACAAACGGGGTTCGTCATGAATATAGTCAAACTGGCTGCGGTGGGCCTCATCACCGTTTCTCTCACGGGTTGCTATGCTCATGGTGCGGGACCGCGCGAGGGTGCCGGGACAATTATCGGGGCCATTGCTGGCGGGCTTGTGGGCTCTCAATTCGGGTCCGGTAGCGGACGCCTCATTGCGACGGGCGTTGGCGCAGTAGCGGGCGCGGCGCTTGGACAGGGTGTGGGCCGCAGCCTTGATGGGCGCGATCGTCAGCAAATGTCTTATGCCTCAACCCGCGCGATGGATACCGGGTATGAGCAAGATTGGTACAATGATCAAAGTGGCAATTACGGAACCGTCTCTCCGGGCCGGTCCTACAAGTCCGACCAGGGCTATTGCCGTGAGTACCAGCAAACAGTTTACATCGGCGGCGAGCCTCAACAGGCGTATGGCACAGCCTGTCGCCAGGCCGATGGTCAATGGCAGGTTATGTAGTCTCCTCCTCGCGTTTACATGACTGCTGAATGAGCGCCGCTCCGACCAATCCGGTCTGGGCGGCGTTTTTGCATTTGAGTGCAAGTAAGGGCCATGCAGGCAATGTTGGCGAGGCACGTGGCTCCGCGTTGAAGTCATGTGCCGCCTCAGGCGGGGGCGGCACTGTCCTTCGCGATCAGGTCGGCGATGGTGAGTTTTTGCAGGACGGTACCTTCTGCTGCAGAGATCGATTGCAACAAATCATGGACGGCCGCATCTTTGCCAAGTGTGGAGTCATCTGCCGCCCCTTTGTGATCGTCGGTCATAATCACCCCCAGAACTTCTGCCACCTGGGTCATGTCTGCGGGCCTGGTTGGAACCAGGCACTTGTCGTCGCCGGCCCAGGCGACAAAGCCCGCACGGCGAAGGGGATCGGTAATAAGCTCCACGGTTTGCGTCGGGATGCCCAGGCGCCGCGATAAGCGCAGACTGGTCCAGGATGTATCGCCCGTATGGAAGGAGCGATGCACGACCGTCAGCATGACGAGGCAGACACGCTTCACCTGATCCAGCGTGAGACGCGTGATCCCGGACTCGGCGGAAAGATGGTTGCGGTTCTGGAAATAATAGGTGACCGAGCACCCCACCAACACGATAAGCCAGGCGGCATAAAGCCAGATCATGAAGAAGATGACACTGGCAAAAGCGGAATAGATTGCAGCATAGCGGGCGGATGTAACAACAAATGTCGCAAAGGCCCACCCGGTTGTTACCCACATGATGCCGGTAATGGCACCGCCGACCAGTGCGGCTGACAGCCTGACGCGTGTATTGGGGACAATCAGATAGAGGAAAGCGAAGGCGGCGGTCATCATCAAATAGGGCACAAGTCTGCTCGCTTGATCGAGCAGGGATCGTATGGGACCAAAAGCGCCGAGCGTATCCATCAGGAAAGAACTGGCGGTGGTGGCAATCACCCCGATGGCCAAAAAGAGCACGAGCGGCCCAAGCAATCCGACACTTACATAAGCAGCCATCTGACGGGCAAGGGACCCATCCGCACTCACGTGCCAAACGCTGTTGAACGCGGCTTGAATTTTTTGGATGAGAGAGATCAGCGTGTAGATGAGAAAGACCAGACCCACAGAGCCAAGGACCGAAATGTTCACCTGCTGAACGAAGGCAATGGTTTTTTCCGTTATCTCCACGCCTTGGGCACCCATGGGGGCCAGAAATTCGAGCATCAGCGTTTCGATCTGATCATCAATGCCGAACGCTTTGAGGATCGCGAACATGAGCGCGAGCACGGGGACAATCGCAAGCAGCGTTGTATAGACAAGGCTCATCGCCCGCAGGTTTGCCTGGCCTGACAGGAGGTCACGGACGACGACCCAAAAGATCTGCGCGGCGACAACCAGTGGACGCCTGAAAAACGGGTCGTCTTTTTTTGGTTTTGCCCAGATTTCGCGCGTGAGCCATGCTTGCAGATCTGAAACTAAGCGACCGATCACGGATGCCTCCACTCAGGGGAAATGATTTTGATGGGGGACAATGTACCTGTTTTGACGGATTTTGGCTAAAAACAGCGCATTCGTGAGCCTCGCGCCCAACTTTTTTCGGGAGCGGCCATAAGAGGCCCCTGCGTCAATAAAAAAGGCCGTCGCAGACCGGTTGCGAGGGCGGCCCTAAGGCATTATCCAAACGGTTCGAAATAAGCCAAACTGTTCGAAATAAGAACGTGCCAATCTGTTCTAAACAAAAAAGGTGAGAAACATGGCTGACGCATGGATTATCGACGCCTGCCGCACACCACGCGGCATCGGCAAAGTAGGCAAGGGCGCGCTGGCGGAAGTCCACCCGCAGCAGCTCGGTGCAACTGTCCTGAAAGCGCTCAAAGAGCGTAATGACATTAAAACAGAAGAAGTCGACGACATTGTCTGGGGCACAAGCTCTCAGAAGGGTCCGCAGTCTGGCGACCTGGGCCGCATGGCAGCCCTTGATGCTGGATACGACGTGCGCTCAAGCGGCATGACCCTCGATCGTTTCTGTGGATCGGGCATTACGGCCGTAAACATTGCAGCGGCAAACATCATGTCCGGCATGGAAGATATGACCATTGCTGGTGGCACCGAAATGATGTCGCTCTTTGGCTCAATGAATAAAGGCGGATCGCCTTTCATGGACAATGGCAACAAGCGCCTGCGTCATGAACATCCTCAGCCACACCAGGGCGTGTGTGCAGATGCGATTGCAACGCTGGAAAACATTCCACGTCAGGCTCTCGACGAACTGGCTCTTGTCAGCCAGCAGCGCGCTGATGCAGCGATCAAGGCCGGCAACTTCGATAAGTCGCTCGTGCCCGTCTATCACGAAGACGGAACACTTGCTCTCGACAAGGAAGAGTTCCCGCGTCCGCAGACAACGATGGAAGGGCTTTCAAGCCTCGCGCCATCCTTTGAAGCGATTGCAGACTTCGCCTTGGATGAAGACGGCACAACCTTCCGCAAGCTTGTTCTGGCGAAATACCCGGACCTGAAAATCAACCATGTCCACCATGCTGGTAACTCTTCGGGTGTTGTGGATGGTGCTGCGGCTCTACTGCTTGCGTCCCCGGATTATGCAAAAGCAAATGGCATGAAGCCTCGTGCCCGCGTTGTTGCTATGTGCAACATGGGTGACAGCCCAACGCTGATGCTGAACGCACCAGTGCCGGCCGCGAAGAAAGTTCTTGCCAAAGCGGGCATGAAAATCGAAGACATTGACCTCTTCGAAATCAATGAAGCTTTCTCCGTTGTGACTGAAAAGTTCATTCGTGATCTAAATCTCGACCGCGAAAAAGTGAACGTCAATGGCGGCGCGATGGCCCTGGGTCACCCAATCGGTGCAACCGGTTCCATCCTCATCGGAACGATGGTTGATGAGCTGGAACGCCAGGACAAGCAGTTCGGTCTGGTGACCATGTGTGCTGCTGGCGGCATGGCGCCTGCAATCATCATCGAGCGCATGCACTAAACATATCGGCGTTTAGCTGAATTTGGGCCGCAGAACATTGTTTCTGCGGCCTTTTTCGTGGGCCGACACTTGTTTGCGAACAGATTGTTAAACATGCCAACATAAAGTTCAGGCAAGCGATACACCCGGCCCGGGTGCCTGTTCGGCTGCATGAGGGAGCCTGCAGAAGGGGTCAGATGGAATTAAGGTTTTGACGAAGACCGATTCATTAAGACAGTTTCTGACTGAACTGCCCTCACAGGCGGCGGTAAAGCTTATGGATGCTGTTGAAAGCGGGGCGCTTCCGGCAAAGCATCTCGGGTTGCCGTTGGAAGAAATCCGCTTGGCATTGGCCCCAGCCCTCGCCAAGCTAACCGGTAAGCGCGATGGCGTTTTGACGGATTTACGCCTGTTCACGGCGCCATTTGAAGATTTTCTGTTCGATGGAGAGAGGAAAGAGAAAGAGGCGGGCCTCATTCCTCGAACATCTGTCACACCGATCTGGAATTGGATTACAAAAGAGCTTGTGCCTGACACATTGCCGGCAATGGCGGCGCGGGTCGAAAAGCACATTGCGAGCGGCGACGAAGAAGCGTTGGCAGCCGCAGTGACCGTTTTGGTGCAGGCTGTAGGCGCGGCGATGGCCGCAGCCATGGAACGCTGCGATACAGATACAAAATTTGCAAATTCGACGGCTGCCCAACTTGGTGGATATGCCGTTTTGGCCGATGCGCGCGAGATTGCAGATGTCTTTGCCATTGTGGAGGAAATGCAGGAGATGCAGCTCAGCATTCCCCGGCATATCAGGGCATTTGACGACCGAATGGTCTCCGGCGTCCGCGATCTGTACAATGATCTTTACGAGAGGGATCCCGATCGCGCGATCTATCTGGCGCTGGCTGTTATGGGACGTCTGGAATGCCGGTGGCAGATACTCCGTCTCGCACGCAAGGTCGCGCTGAAAAACGATGACACGATGATCTCCCGGACAGATTTTTCCATTCTGGGGGAGCGGCTTATCGGGCGGCTCGAAATGATCGCTGGCCTGTTTGAGAACTTGCGTCCCGGGTTGAGCGACCTTGAAGAATTGCATCGCCTTATTGTTGAGTTCTCGGAACTTTCCAAAGGGATCACGCGAGAAATTGAGTTGCTTCGAATTGGGAACTGGGGACAGCGGCTGTTGAAAGCGCGCAATGTTATCTCAACGGCAATCAGCGATGAGTTTGCGCACTACCCTAAAGACTTGGCCAACGCGCTCCCAATGCAGCGTCTTGGCGGATTTGGCCGCGCCGGGCCTCGCCGGGTGGAAATCAGCCATATGCCTGATGAGGCCAGAATAAAACGCATCCGCCGGGAGCTTAAATTTGTCCACACGACGAGTGAGCTGGCTCAGTCAATCGGAGCGCAGGCCGCGTTTGACAAGCTGCTGGCAGAACTTGAGGCTTACATGGTGACATACGAAGATGCGATCATTGAAGAGATGCGTCATTGCGATCCCGAGCTTGTGGACCATGCGGAATCCTACTTGGAATTGGCAGCCGAAGTGTCTGAGAAACTGACAGGGCAAGCAGGTGCAGCAACGCTCATCAAGCGAGGTCGGGTAGCTCTTCAAGCATCCGCCTGATCTCCGAGCACCAGTTCTTCCGTCTCACTCGCCGCCAAATTGTGCCGGGTAGGCAAACAGGCCCGGCATACCACCCGTGTGCAAAAAGACGACAGTTTCGTTTTCCGAAATCTCTCCCGTCAAAATCGAAGAGATCAGTCCCGCCATCCCTTTGCCGGTATAGACGGGGTCAAGAAGGATACCTTCCGTTCTTGCCACCAGTTCGACGGCAGACACCATGCTCGGCGTTGGCAGGCCATACCCCTCGCCAAGATGCCGGAAATCAACATGAACATCTTCGTCGAAGACTGCGCCGGCGCCGATGCGCTCAGCTGTCTGGTTTGCAATCTCCAATAGATCATCGAGAAGGGACGTGCGGTCAGGTTTGGAAACGCTTACAGCGTGGATCGGCGTGGTGCTCTTCGCCAGAGCGCGTCCCGCCAACAGGCCTGCATGGGTGCCAAGGCTTCCACTTGCATGAACGATCCGGTCTATCTGAAAACCGAGGGTGTCTGCCTGGCTCATGATTTCCAAAAAAACTTGCGCATAGGCGGTTGAGCCAATGGCGTTCGATCCACCAACAGGAATGAGATAGGGCGTGCCGCCCGCATCTCCGATCTCTGTCAAAACCTTTTCAAATGCCGCCCCGGCGTCAGCACCTTTCGGCTCCAGATGAATCTGAGCCCCAAGGATGCGATCCAGCAGAAGGTTGCCGGAAGTTTTGTAGGCAGGTTCGTCATACCCGACAGTTTCGAACAGGATGAGGTGTGCCTGAAGGCCTGCTTTGGCCGCCGCTGCCGCTGTTTGCCGGGCATGGTTGGATTGCACAGCGCCTGCGGTGATGACGGTATCGGCGCCTTTTTCCAGCGCGTCGCCAATGAGATATTCAAGTTTGCGGGTTTTATTGCCGCCCCCGGCGAGCCCGGTCAGGTCATCGCGTTTGATAAAAAGGCGAGGGCAGGACTGTCCTTCAGACAGAAGCGCCTCGCGCAATCGCGGCATTTCTTGCAGCGGTGTCGGGCCATCCATCAACGGGTAATGGGGCAGAGTGTCGGGCAATTGCATCATAAGAACTCCCAGTGGAGGGGGCGTCAGATCACACCCTCGGAACGAAGCGCCTGAATGTCTTCAGCGCTATATCCCAAGTCGGCCAAAATCGCGTCCGTATGTTCCCCCAGAAGAGGGGCCCGATGGCGAATGCCGCCCGGTGTGTCCGAGAGCTTGATCGGAGTATCCATGAGCGGCGCAGGCTTGGGAAGGCCTGGAAAATCAACTGGCTTCATATAATTCATAGCCTGAATGTGGGGGTCTTCAAGCGCCTGCGCGGGAGAGTAAACCGGACCTCCGGGAATGCGCGCCTCGCCCAGAATGGAGAGCGCCTCTTCCATCGTATAGTGCGCTGCCCACTCTGCCGTGCGTTTGCTCAATATCTCCCCATGTTCGCCCCGCTTCAGGTCGGTGGAAAAACGCGGATCGGAAAGCCAATTGTCTTCCCCCATCAGTTTCGCCCACCGCTTGAAAAGCGGATCGCCGATAACCTGAACAAAAATCCATCCATCTTTTGTCCGGACACAATCTGCCGGGCCGGCATAGGGGCTGCGATTGCCAATGGCCGTGCGGTCTGTGCCCCTCAGGTCCTGCTCAATCAGATGGAAATTGAAAAAGTTGAGCGCCGTGGCAAGAAGGGCGCCTTCGACCATCTGGCCTTTGCCGGTCTGTTGTCGCGCCATAAGGGCTGCCATCGTTCCGTAGGCGGAGAGCACGGCAGTGCCAAAATCAACCCAGGGCGCGTAGCTTTTGGTGGGTTCATCTGCGCGGCCCGTGAGATAGGCAGCACCGCTCATGGCTTGTGCCACACCATCAAAGCCAACCCGGTTTGAGTACGGCCCACCACGACCGAAGGCAGAGACTGTCGTCAGGATGACTTTGGGATTGGTGGCCGACAAAGTTTCATAGTCGAGGCCCATCGCAGAAAGTGTTTGCGGTGGCAGGTTGGCAACCACCACGTCTGCGTCTGCAACCAGTTTCGCGACAATCTCCCGACCTTTATCCGACATGGGATCAAGGGTCATGCCCCGCTTGTTGCGATTGAGCTGAAGGAACATTGTGCCTTCGCCTCCTTCACCCGGGGCTGCGTCAGGGATCACCGGCTGTACGAACCGGTCTTCACTGCCGTCACATTTTTCAATGCGGATCACGTCGGCCCCCATATCTGCAAGCAAGGTGGCGCAATAGGGACCGGCAATGTAGCGGCCGAAATCCAAAACCTTAATACCGTCTAAAACCCCCACCACATGCGCCTCCTTGTCAGAACCGCAGGGAATCGCGGTCCGTGTCGTTAATTGAATCTCACTATACCGCGCCCGGAGACCCCCGCGTAGACCGACGGCTTTTTAGGAAAAATTGTCGGTGTGCCATAACCAATTCTTTTCAGTCCCAAGCCTATTCTGCAAGAACGCAGGGGTGCCGCGGGTTTAATAAGAACGCGTGGCCTGAAATAGGTTGATTGAGAGCCATGTCGACAACAGAAATTTCACAACCGGTCGATACAAATTCGGACCAGCTTGTTTACCGCTGGGATGGCGAATTTGCTGACCGGACGCTGGAAGAGCGTTTTGTGAGTGACACCTGGGGAGAGGTGGTCGCGCGATGCCGCGCAGTGATGCTCGCGGCTCTGGTGTTTATGGTCGCTGCGGGCGTGGACTATCTCACTCTTGGGTTTTCACAAGCATTCCTGCAGCTCTTAGCATTGCGGGTTCTCACATTGATCGTTGCTTTTGTGCCGATCGTGCTGTTTTCAGATGGCAGAGATCCCAAAGCGTTTTATGGCAGCGTGACGTTCACGCAAGGCTACTTGTTCTCGATTTTCCTTTTGTCCTCCATCGTTGGGACATCGCATCTTCGAGATATGACGGTGGCAACCATCGTTATCTTGTTCACTTACTACATTGCGGTACCAAACCGGCTGCACCTCAATGCAATCATCGGGGTGCTGTGCAGCACTGCCCTCATCGTGACAATTGGGTTTTCTCCCGAAACATCCCTCTATGGTCTCGCCGTCATGTCTATCATGTGCCTGACGGTCAATTTTGTGGGCATTCAGCTGGGGCGGCTATGGGGTCGGTTGCGCCGCACTGAATACCTCTCCATGCGGCATCACCAAACCATGGCGGGACGGCTTGCTGAGGAAATTGCGGAGCGGCAGGTCGCTGAGACCGAAGCCCGGGCCAATGAGCGCAGTTTTGAAGGCGTCTTTCGGGCTGCGCCCTTGCCCCTGGTGCTGATCAAGCCAGGGGGAACCAATATCATTCAGGGCAACCGTGCGGCCTGCGATCTGTTGGGCGTGTCGCCAGAGGACATGAAATTTCTGGATCTCCAGAAGGTCATCGAAGCGCGGTTGGTAGAAAACAAGTTTGAAGACATTAAAATGTTTCTCAATGCCCGTGAGCCAGCTGAGATCGCCATTGAAGCGGCTGATGGTCGCCACCTGTGGGTCAATGTCACGACGTCTGCAATGCGCTATCGCGGAGCGCCAACGATCCTGATCGCACTCCACGACATTACCCAACGCCGCGAAGAAGAAGAACGGCTGCGCGATGCCCGTGACTCCGCGAACTCGGCGAACCGCTCAAAAACAGAGTTCCTTGCGAACATGAGCCATGAACTGCGCACGCCTTTGAATGCAATCATCGGCTTTTCAGAAGCGATCGACAAAGAAATTTACGGTGAGATCGGCAATGCCCACTACAAAGAATATGCGCAGGATATTCACAGTTCAGGCATCCACCTCCTGAATATCATCAACGACATTCTCGATCTGTCAAAAATTGAGGCGGATAAGTTTGAGTTGACGGAGGAAATTATCGATCTCGGAGATACAATTGATGTTGTGATGCGAATTGTTGCTCCCCGTGCCGAGCAGGCGGGCGTTAAGCTTGCCCGGACGGTTGATGATGGCATGGCAATTCAGTGTGACGAACGGGCGGTAAAACAGATCCTCATCAACCTCCTGTCAAACGCGGTTAAATTCTCGCGGGAACAAACCACGGTCCAAGTGGTGGTGAGCGAAACAGAAAAATCGCTGCGCATTGCAGTGATCGACCAGGGCATTGGCATGTCGCCCGAGGACATTCCAGAAGCGTTGGAACCGTTCCGCCAGATCGATGGCACCTTGACCCGCACCTACGAGGGCACAGGCCTTGGTCTGCCGCTCGCGCGTCGCCTAACAGAATTGCACAACGGGGAACTGAATATTGAGAGTGCCCGAGGTGAAGGAACGACGGTCTATGTGGACCTTCCCCTGGAGCGGATTGCCGCACCCACCCACGAAAGTGAACCGGAAACCGTCAGTGCCTGACGCGGGGGAGAGGGATCGCAACGGGTCACGGACTCAATTGACCAGCCCCGTAGTGACGCCGCGCCCCATACGCTCTATATAGGCCGCACACCCTGTTGTTCTGGAGGTTGCGGTGCCGCTGAGCTCCCATGAATTTTTTCTTTGGTTTTTGTTTGCCGCACTCACAGCGGCAACAATTGCCTATATTTTGCGAGCCATGCTTCACGAAGGTCACTCCCATGGGGAGAGAGAAGCAGGCATCGCGGTCTACAAAGACCAGCTGGAAGAACTCGACCGGGATGTCGAAAAGGGCATTTTGCCGAAGACGGAAGCGGCGTCCGCACGTATCGAGATTTCCCGTCGGTTGCTCGCGGTTGCGGATGCAGATCCACAGCAGGCACCATCTGCGCCCAAGAGCAAGCTCCGTGCTGCTGGGCTTGCGATAGCTGCCGCACTCCCCCTCTTCGTTCTGGGCGTGTACCTCACAATGGGGTCGCCAGGCTTAAGCGGGCAGCCTTATGCAGAGCGCCTCGCACAACCCTTGAATCAATTGCCGGTGGAGGGGCTTGTCGCCCGGTTGGAGCAGAGGCTGAAGGAAGAGCCTGACGATGCTCAAGGGTGGCGCCTCATTGCACCGGTCTATCTGCAACTTGGCCGTTACGGAGACGCGATAACCGCGTTTGGCACGATCATGCAACTGGAGGGGCGCGATGCTGATGCGCTCGCCGGGCTGGGCGAGGCCCTTACGCTCTCTGGCGATGGTCTGGTGCCGCCTCCGGCGCGGCAGGCTTTTCAGGCGGCTCTTGGAGAAGATCCCAAACACCCCCGCGCGCGGTTTTATCTCGCCCTCTCCAAGGCTCAACGAGGCGACATTGCAGAAGCCCTTGCAGATTGGCAGGCCCTTCTTGAAGAGGCACCCGCAGGCGCGCCATGGGCAGCTGCCGTTGAGGTTCAAGTTCAAGCCGCAGAGAGGATGCTGACAGAGCAGAGTGTCCCTGGCGCTGCCGAGTGAGCTTTATTTTTGCCGCGTGAACTGCGCGAAGGATTCTGAAAAAACTTCGTCCAGATCCGCATTCACCAGGAACGCGCGCAGCGACAGGCTATCTTCGGTCAACCGGACAATCGGGAGACCCGAGGAACGGCTGACAGTGCCCTCAAGGGCCCCTCGGTTGATCAGTTCGGTGGTGACCATGTCATCGAGCCCTGTAAGGGACATGTCATCTCCCATCGTTTGCACGCGAAAGAGATAGTAGCCCTGCTCGTGGATCTCAGCAGGTTTGCCGTCCAGCTGTTTAAGGAGGGCGGAAAGAAAAATCTCTCCCCGGATTTGCGCCGCTTCGGCTTCAAATTCGAGCCAGCCCTCATTGATCGAGGGTTTCCCCTCTTTGTGGCGGATAATTAGACCATGAAAGCGCGCCGTTCCCAGTTTTTCCGATGCCTGCTCCATAAAGACAAGCGTGGCCTGACCATCACCCAGGCTGCCCTCCCAAATGCCTGCAAAAATGCCGGGCACATCTGTCTCGCCACTCAGCGCAATCGGGTGCTGGGATGTGGGAAAGCAGGCTGCGAGGGTGAACATCAAAAAAACCACCGTGAGGGCGTGCCTCGCCGACCAGAACCGTGACAAATTCATTCTATCCCCTATCCTCACGCAATCGCTCATACTTAGCCCATACCGTTGAATATGAAGTCATAAATGAGGGGCGCAGGTCAACTAGAGCAAGGTGCGCATAATTGGAATCATCCAAGCCCCAACTTGCTCAATGGGACGGAAACAGGAGGTTCAGGTGTCGATCAGCGAATTGCAGAAAAAATCTGCCCAAGCGGTGGTGAACATTTTTGAGACCGGCGCGGCTCTTGGCGATTATGGAAAGGTTACTGTCATGCCGGGTGACACGGGTCACCTGACCTATGGGCGGGCACAAACCACTTTGGCCTCGGGCAATCTGTTTTTGTTGATCAAGCGCTATGTGGGGGCGGCGGGTGCTGCCTTTAAGCATCATTTAGAGCCCTATCTGCACCGTTTGCAGGATCAGGACGTGGCGCTGGATTTCGATTCGACGTTACGGAGCCTATTGGAAGCGGCGGGCAATGACCCGGTCATGCAGGACGAGCAAGATCGGTTTTTTGACGACGCGTATTGGAGACCGGCAATGCGGGCGGCGGACGCCTTGGGACTTGACGATCCGCTTGCAATCGCTGCGATCTATGACAGCCATATCCACGGATCATGGCGTTTCATCAAAGACCGAACCATCGAGAAACACGGGAGCGCCATCGGCCAGAATGGACGCGCCTGGATCAGACGCTATGTGCAGGAGCGCCGGGATTGGCTGGCATCCCACCGCAACCGACTGCTCCAAAAGACAGTCTATCGGATGGATACGTTTCTCGCGTTGATGGACGCAGGGAATTGGGACCTTGATCTGCCGTTCACGGCGCGCGGCGTGGTGGTTGACGCAGAGGCATTGCAGGCATCCGCACCGGTCCGGGTCACTGCGGAAGACGCAGGGCTTCGAACCCTCCGGCTGACCGATCCTCCGATGAGTGGCGCAGATGTGAAAGCGCTCGAAGAGGTGTTGATTGACGCTGGCTACACCATAAACCTGGATGGCATCTTTGATGCGAGCCTGGAGCGCATCGTTCGGGAGCGTCAGCAGGAATTGGGGCTGGACGTTGATGGCATGGTGGGACCAATGACCCGCTCGGCCTTAGGGCTATAAGGGCGCCATAAGAGGGCCGTAGGGCGGGCTTTGGGAGGCTTTCATGAGCTGGAGAAGCGGGTGCGCGGCGATTTGTCGGTTTCCGGCAGGGCTCGCCATCGCTATACGTTAGAGCTAAAGCGATAGCCAAAGAAGTGAGGACCCATGACGCGCAAGCAGCGCCGCGCCACCCTGATCGGAACCTGCCTGACCATTTTGGGCTTGGCTGTCGGTCTTGTGCTTTTTGCTCTACGCGACAACATCGTCTTCTTCTACAGCCCGGCGGACATCATTGAGCAGGATGTGGCGGAAGGCACCCGCATGCGGATTGGCGGTCTGGTGGTCGAAGACAGCATCCAAAGAGGCGAGGGCACGAAAGTCCGCTTTGAGGTGACCGATTTTAGCGAAACGCTGAGCGTTACCTATGATGGAATTTTGCCGGATCTCTTTCGGGAGGGCCAGGGGGTGGTCGCTGAAGGCGTGCTGGGCGCAGATCTCTCCTTCACAGCAGATACCGTCCTTGCCAAACATGATGAGAATTACATGCCGCCGGAAGTGGCTGACGCGTTGAAGCGCAACGGCAATTGGCAGGGGGAGGGCGCGGAAGCTCCCCACAGCGAAACATATGGTCAGGGTTCCTATCCATGATTGCTGAATTTGGACATTTTGCGTTGGTGCTCGCACTGGGAGTGGCTCTTGTGCAGGCCCTCGGGCCGCTGATCGGGATGCCGTTTAACGCAAGACTTGGACGCGTTGCCGTTCCGGCAGCCCGCGCTCAGTTCGTTCTGCTCACGCTTTCCTTTCTGGCGCTTGTCTATGCCTTTGGCGTTTCGGATTTTTCTGTGTCGCTGGTGGTCGCCAATTCTCACAGCGCAAAGCCTCTCCTCTATAAGCTCACCGGCGCTTGGGGAAACCATGAAGGCTCCATGTTGCTCTGGACGCTCATTCTCGCCACGTTCGGCGCAGCTGTGGCTTTCTTCGGCAGCAATTTGCCCGACGGTCTGCGCGCCCGGGTACTCGGGGTTCAGGGACTGATCGGCGCAGCCTTCCTGATGTTCTTGCTCTTTACGTCCAATCCGTTTTTGCGGCTTGATCCAGCTCCCTTCGACGGGAACGGGCTCAACCCCATCTTGCAGGACCCCGCATTGGCGTTTCATCCGCCCTTTCTCTATGCGGGCTATGTGGGCTTTTCCATTGCCTTCTCTTTTGCTGTCGCAGCGCTGCTTGAAGGCAAGGTTGATCCTGCCTGGGCGCGATGGGTGCGGCCCTGGACATTGGCAGCATGGTGCTCCCTGACCCTTGGCATCGCCATGGGCTCCTGGTGGGCCTATTACGAGCTTGGTTGGGGCGGCTGGTGGTTTTGGGACCCGGTTGAAAACGCCTCGCTCATGCCCTGGCTGTTGGGCACGGCGCTTCTGCACTCGGCCATCGTTGTCGAAAAACGCGGCGCGCTGAAACGCTGGACTCTGCTCCTGGCGATTTTCACGTTTGCGCTCAGTCTCATTGGGACCTTCCTTGTGCGCTCGGGCGTCTTGACCTCGGTTCACGCTTTTGCGGTCGACCCGGAACGGGGCATTGTGATCCTGGGCATTCTCGTCTTGTTTGTGGGAGGGGCTCTGACGCTCTACGCGATCCGCGCGCCGGCGCTCAAAGTGGAAGGCATCTTCGCGCCGCTCAGTCGGGAAGCTGCCTTGATCGTCAACAATTTGCTTCTATCGGCAGCGACGGTCGCGGTATTTGTCGGCACGCTGTATCCCCTGGCGCTTGATGCGGTCGAGGGGACCAAAATTTCAGTTGGCGCACCGTTTTACAATCTGACCTTCGTGCCCATCATCGTGCCGCTTCTGTTGCTGGTGCCCTTTGGGCCGATGCTCGGATGGAAGCGGGCAGATGTGCTGGGCGCGTCACAGCGTCTGGCTGCCGCTGCCGCAGTTAGCGCGGTCGCAGTGGCTGCGGCCTGGGTCTGGCAGAATGACGGTCCCTGGGGAGCCCCCTTCGGCATTGCGTTGGGTGTCTGGTTGATCGGGGGCGCTTTTTCCGAAATCGGATATCGCATTCGTCTGTTTCGGGGGGCATCGCTCTTGGAAGCCGTGAACAAGGCGCGGCGTCTGCCGCGCTCGGCCTGGGGCACGGCGCTTGCCCATGGCGGCGTTGGTGTCATGGTCATCGGCATTGTCGGTATCACGTCATGGCGGGTGGAGGTCATTGAAGCCTTGGAGCCCGGCGCGACCTTCGAGGTGGGAAGCTACACGCTCACCTTCCAGAACGTGAGCTCCTATGACGGACCAAATTTCCGCGCAGATAGAGGTTCCTTCCTGGTCGAGCAAGGCGGGAAGGAAATTGCGATCCTGACACCGGAGAAACGCATGTATCCCGTGTCTGAAATGCCAACAACAGAAGCCGCCATCTATACAATCTGGGTCGCTGATCTCTACGTGGTCTTGGGCGACCCGACGGGGACAGGGGCATGGACAGTCCGCGCCTATGTAAACCCACTGGTACCCTGGGTCTGGATTGGGGCCGTTATCATGGTCTTTGGTGGCATGGTTTCACTGAGTGACAGGCGCTACAGGGTTGGTGCCCCTGTGCGTGCAGCGCCTGCCCGCAAGCGGGAAGAAGAGGCTGCGGCGTGATCCGGTCTCTCATTGTGCTTCTTGCGCTGCTGGTCTCACAGCCTGCAGCGGCTGTGGGCCCCGGCGAGCAGCTGGATGATCCTGCATTGGAGCAACGTGCAAGGGATCTCTCTCAGGAACTGAGATGTTTGGTCTGTCAAAACCAGTCCATTGACGACAGCGATGCGCCATTGGCGAAGGACTTGCGGGTCCTGGTACGCGATCGTCTGCAGGCAGGCGACACTGATGCACAGGTCATGGACTATATTGTCGACCGCTACGGGGAATTTGTCCTTCTGCGCCCCCGGCTACGGGCAGGAACAGTAGTCCTATGGCTGACACCTCTATTGGTTCTTCTGGCAGGGGTCGTCTCCGTCTTCGTTTATATCAGGCGCAGGCAGACGGCTTCATCTGATGGCACACCGCCGCTGTCGGAGGCTGAACAATCCCGACTTGAGGAAATTGTGATGAGCCGTGAACAAGAGCGGGATTGAGCCTCTCCCCATTCGTCGCCATATCGGTCAAACTCGGCCTTTATATGTAAACACCCTGGGAGGGTTCGATGGCGACCGGTTCCGTTCAATCTGAAAAAGTCACGTTCACAGGAAGTCTGGGCGATACGCTGGCGGCGCGCCTTGATCGACCGATCGGTCCCATCCGCGCCTATGCGCTTTTCGCCCATTGTTTCACCTGCTCAAAAGACATTTTTGCAGCCTCCCGTATTGCAGGCGCGATGGCAGAGCGGGGCATTGCGGTGTTGCGGTTCGATTTTACGGGTCTCGGGATGAGCGAAGGGGACTTCGCCAACACGAACTTCTCGTCAAACGTTGCCGATCTTGTGGCCGCCGCAAACTATCTCCGCGACGAACATGAAGCACCCCGCATTCTTGTCGGCCATTCGCTGGGGGGTGCCGCCGTGCTGGCTGCAGCATCCGACGTGCCCGAAGCCGTTGCCGTCGCCACAATTGGGGCGCCCTCGACTGCGCACCATGTCTCAGATTCATTTGCCAGCGACATTGCGACAATTGAGAGCGAAGGGGAGGCGGAAGTCGTTCTTGCGGGGCGGCCTTTCAAAATAAAAAAGCAGTTTCTGGAAGATATCGCGGAGACGACACTCAACGGAAAAATTGCGTCTTTGAAGAAAGCGCTGATCGTGTTTCATGCCCCCCGCGATCAACAGGTGAGCGTTGACAACGCGGCAGACATTTTCATGGCCGCGAAGCATCCCAAGAGTTTTGTCTCCTTGGATGATGCAGACCATTTGCTAACGCGCAAGCAGGACGCGATCTACGTCGCGGATGTTTTGTCTGCCTGGGCGTCGCGCTATTTGCCTGAAAGGGCACACGCAAATCTTTTGCCCCTGGAAGAAGGGAAAGTCACTGTCGAAGAGACCGGCGCTGGCAAGTTCCAGCACCTCGTTCGCATTGGCGATCACGAACTCTTTGCCGATGAACCGAAAAAAGTCGGCGGCGATGACACAGGCCTTGCGCCCTATGATTTATTGCTTGCAGGGCTTGGAGCTTGCACGTCTATGACAATGCGGCTCTATGCGGCCCGCAAAGGATTGAAAGCGACAAAGTTTGGCGTCACGCTTTCCCACAACAAAGTCCACGCCGATGATTGCGAGGAATGTGCGGCAGAAGGCAGTCAGAAGATTGACGTGATTTCCCGCGAGATTTCAATTGAAGGCGATTTGACGGATGCGGAGCGCGCGAAACTCATGGAGATCGCGAATAAGTGCCCGGTGCATCGCACCCTTGAATCAGACATTGAAGTGCTGACCCGGCTGAAAGCCTAGAGCACTTTCAGGTGATGTGCGAAATCAGACGTGGCGGTTCACCATCCGGAAGTGCGGCAAAAGACAGGCTTTGAGCCGTTTCAATTTCAAATGTGGCGAGAAAGCGTCGCTTGGCTGAACGAAATGTAATGGGCTGTTCAGGTGACGGTAAGGCAGGACTTCCCATGTTGTAAGGGCACCACTTTTATGGAGTTCCCTCAGCATGTCCCTCAAGACCCAAAGCAATAAGAAGAGCATCTTTAAGAACAAGGGCACGTTTATCGCCGCCGTTGGCGCTGCCGCCATTATCGGCTTCGGAGCCGCGTCGTTGGACCGTCCGGTGTCCGCTGAGACAAGCGTGCAGGCCCTGCAAACAGGCCTCGCCCCAGGTCTCGCCTCAGGTCTGCCAATGGTTGGTTTTGCAGACATGGTGGAGCAGGTCACGCCCGCAGTCGTAAGCATCCAGGTTGTGCAGGCCATCCCGACAGCTACAAGGGGGGGGCAGTCAGGAGCTCCACAAGGTCATCCGCTGGAGCGGTTTTTTCGGGATCGACAAGGCGGTGACCCTGGTGCCGAGCAGCCCCGCCGGGGCCCGCGCTCTCAAGCCCAAGGGTCGGGTTTTGTGATTTCTGCCGATGGCTACATCGTCACCAACCATCATGTTGTGGACAAGGGCGTGGACGTCTCTGTCGTATTTAAAGATGGGACAGAGGCGAAGGCCGAAATTGTCGGCACCGATGAGAAGACCGATCTGGCCCTTCTGAAAATTGACACCGACTCAGACCTGCCCTTCGTCTCGTTTAAGGAAACCGATGATCTGCGGGTCGGTGATTGGGTCGTGGCCGTCGGCAACCCCTTTGGTCTGGGTGGCACCGTGACGTCGGGCATTGTGTCGGCGCGCGGACGCGATATTGGCGCAGGCCCTTATGATGATTTCATTCAAATCGATGCATCGATCAACCAGGGCAACTCCGGCGGTCCAACATTTGATCTTGCAGGCAACGTAGTCGGGGTGAATACGGCGATCTTCTCCCCCACCGGCGGCAATGTCGGCATTGGTTTTGCGATCCCGGCCTCTGTGGCCTCTGACGTGATTGCAGACCTGCGGGAGAACGGTCGGGTGGCGCGTGGCTGGCTGGGCGTTGCCATTCAGCCGGTCGGCCCAGAAATTGCCGAGTCCCTCGGGTTGGCAGAAGATGAAGGGGCGCTTATTGCACAAGTCATGGACGGCAGCCCTGCCCAAGCCGGTGGTTTGGAGCCGGGCGACGTCATCTACGCCATTGATGGCACCGTGATGGAGAGCCCGAAAGATGTCAGCAAGGCGGTAGCGGGCCTAAAAGCCGGGCACACCGCTTCTTTCAACCTCTGGCGTGACGGTTCACGGACAACGATCAATGTGGAGATCGGTGCCTATCCCGACGAGCAACAATCTGCCGCCCTGACGCCACCTGCTGAAGAGGGGGTGTTGGACGGCCTGGGTCTTGCGCTCGCTGAAAGCCCTGAAGGTGTGGTGGTGCGGGCAGTGAAACCGGCGAGCCAGGCAGCTGAAAAAGGTCTGCGTCCCGGCGATATCATTGTTGAAGTGGCGGGGGACCCCGTCGCAACCCTGTCTGACGTGACGGCAGACATCGCGCATGCGAGAGAGCAGGATCGGAAATCAGTACTCCTTTTGGTCAGGTCTGCGGAGGGTCAGCGCTTTGTGGCACTGCGTCTTCAGGAGACCTGAGCCGATCTGATTGCTGCTCGTTTTGCGGGCAGAAATCAGATGGGTCACGGCGGCACCCACCCCCTGTCTCCCGCGAGGCGTCCCCCCAACGGCATGCCGTCGTGACCATACTTATTGAGAGCCACTTTTTTGGAGTTTTTGTCCATGACTGTTTTGTCACCTACTCTCGCCACTGAACCCACTTCTCAGTTACACTCTGGGCAGCGAACGAAGAGCGTGCAAAACACCGACGAAGAAGCGGAGGGGAAAGAGCGCATGCGGGTACTGGTCATTGAAGATGACGTTGAAGCGGCGGCCTATTTGGTCAAGGGCCTCAACGAAAGCGGCCATACGGTCGATCATGCCGCTGATGGGGATGATGGGCTGTCTCTCGCCATGTCTGCGCCCTATGACGTGCTGGTCGTTGACCGCATGCTGCCCAAACGCGACGGCCTGAGCCTTGTCTCGACCATTCGCGAGCAGGGCAATGAAACGCCGGTCTTGTTCTTAAGTGCGCTGGGCGAGGTGGATGACCGTATTAAGGGGTTGAAGGCAGGCGGAGACGACTATCTCACCAAGCCTTATGCCTTCGCAGAACTTCTGGCGCGTATCGAAGTGTTGGTTCGCCGGTCAAACCCCGATCAGGTGAAAACGAAGCTCCAGGTGGGCGATCTGGAAGTCGATCTGCTCGCCAGGAAGGTGACCCGGGCAGGGACCGAGATTGACCTGCAACCGCGCGAATTTCGCCTGCTTGAATATCTCATGAAGAATGCAGACCGGGTCGTCACCCGCACCATGTTGCTGGAAAATGTCTGGGAGTATCACTTTGACCCGCAAACCAACGTGATTGACGTGCATATTTCCCGATTACGGTCGAAAATCGACAAGAATTTCGACTCTCCCCTCTTGCATACAATCCGCGGTGCCGGATACTCGCTACGTGCAGCAGGGTAATCTTCTAAATACAACCACTTTCAGGCTGGCGCTGATTTACCTCGCGCTTTTCGCCACCTCTGCGATCGCGCTCCTGGGGTATGTCTATTGGAACACGGCCGGCTTCCTGGCCCGGCAGTCCGATGAAGCCGTGCAGCTGGAGATGACCGGGCTTGCAGAGCAATACGCCCAGGGCGGTCTTGCTCAACTCGTTCACATTGTCATTCAACGAAGCCGCGATCCGCGCCAAAGCCTCTATCTGCTGGTGGATGGGCGCGGAAGTGTGCTCGCGGGCAATCTGGGGCGCAGGCCGGGCGTTGAACCAGACCAGGACGGCTGGATGAATTTCGACTTCAACCGTCTCACGATGGAAGGCGCAGAGGTGCGCCCGGCGCGGGCAAGAGCCTTTCCGTTGCCCGACGGCTCGTTTTTGCTTGTGGGGCGCGACGTGCAGGAACTCCGCAGCGTGGAGAGCCTGATCACAACATCGCTCGCCTGGGCGATTGCGCTGACCGTCGCATTGGGGCTTGTCGGCGGTGTCATTATCTCACGCAACATGCTGGCGCGCATTGACGCGATCAACCAGACCAGCCGCAACATTATGCGCGGTGATCTTTCGCAGCGCGTGTCGGTTGCCGGGTCGGGTGATGAGTTAGACCAGCTGGCGGAAAATCTGAACGAGATGCTGGAACAGATTGAAAACCTGATGACGGGCATGCGGGAAGTAACCGACAATGTCGCCCATGATCTCAGAAGCCCGCTGAACCGCCTGCGAACCCGATTGGAAATGGCGCTTATGCAGCCGGGCTCCACGGAGGATGTCCGCACGGAGCTGGAACGCTCCATCGCGGATGCCGATCACCTGCTGTCGACCTTCAATTCTCTGTTGGCAATTGCGCGCGCTGAAACGGGCTCGCTCCGCGATACCATGACGCGGTTTGATTTGAGCGAATTGGTGCAGGACGCTGTCGAGCTTTATGAACCTGTTGCAGAAGAAGCCGGGATAGGCTGCACCGTCGAATTTGATGCAGGTCTCGAGATTTTTGGGAACAAAGAACTTCTGGCGCAGGCGGTTGCCAACCTGCTCGACAATGCCATCAAGCACGGCAGCAAGGCCGCATCTGGGGCGCCGCAAATCCTGGTGGAAACCCGGCGCCGGCCAGGTGAAGTCTGTGTGAGTATTTCGGACAACGGCCCTGGCATTGCGGAAGAAGACCGCGTGCGGGTACTGGACCGGTTTGTCCGGCTGGAAGAAAGCCGCAACACGCCCGGCAGCGGTTTGGGCCTATCGCTTGTGGCAGCCGCTGCTCAACTTCACGGCGGAAAACTCAAGCTCGAAGATGCAGAACCAGGGCTCAAGGCAGTGCTTCACTTGCCGGTCCGAAAGAGATGAACCGACGCTAAACCCGAATCAATGAGACAAATCGGTCAAGAAACTGATTCGCTCGATGCGCTCAGACCCGCATTCCCAAGCCGTATTCTTGCAGCTTGAGAGAGGCGCGTGACACTATTTTGTATCATTTCCGGCGCTGAATGCGGGTTATCCCCGAAAAAATGATGTTCTAAGGCAAAACAGCGCGAATTTTCGTAGCGGCGATTTTTCTCATTTGTTACTGCTCATAAAGACGGGGGCACCCGGAGGCCAATTTTAGGAGAGTGGACTTATGAGCAAGGCAGACTTTATTGAACGTGTTGCAGATGCTGGCGATCTGAGCAAAGCAGAAGCAAAACGTGCTGTGGAACTGGTATTCGGCCAAATCGAAGCCGGTCTCAAAGCATCTAAGAAGGAAGGCAAGTACACGATCGGTACGTTCGGTACATTTGCTGTTTCCAAGCGCAAAGCACGCATGGGGCGCAATCCGCGCACAGGCGAAGCGATCAAGATCAAAGCATCGAAGACATTGCGGTTTCGCCCGTCTTCACAGCTGAAAGAATCAGCTGGCTGCTGACCTGATTTCAGCAATGCTGTAGGAATAGGCCTGTCGGTATTCGACGGGCCTTTTTCTTTGCGTGAAACGGAGCGAGATGCACGATGGTGATGAAGTCCGGTGCCCTGTTGCTTGATCAGGTTTCAAAGCTGCCCAAGGCATTTGATGAGCCTCGAGGCGGTGAGTGCCTGAGCGACCTGCGTGCCGCGCTGGTAGACACCAAATGGCAAGACGTGGCAGCGACAGAGGCGTTTGGCACTCTGGCAATTTCCCTCACAGGCAATTCCCCCTTTTTTGCACGTACGTGTCTGGCATATCCCGCGCTGCTTCCCGAAATCACGAGCCAGGAACCCGGTGCCGCTTTTGAAGCAGCGCTGACACAGTTGGAGGCAGATGCGGCTGCAGCAGACACCATGGCCGATCTCATGGCCTGCGTGCGCCGGGCAAAGTCAGAGATGGCCGTGCGGTCCGCGGCGGCTGACATTGCAGGGCTTTGGTCCCTGGAGGAGGTCACGGGAAACCTGACCCGATTTGCCGACACAGTTCTGGAGAGTGGCTTTACCTGGTTGCTTCGCCAGGCGGCAGAGAAGGGCGATATTGTTGGAGGCCCTGTTCCATCCTCAAACAGCGGACTGGTTGTGCTTGCAATGGGGAAGTATGGCTCAGGCGAACTGAACTATTCGAGCGACATTGATATTGTCGTTTTCTATGAGCCCCAAACCCTGACGCTGAAGGAGGGGTTGGACGACAGCACTTTTTTTGTCCGCCTCACCAAAGACATTGTGAAATTGATGCAGGAGCGAACGGAAGACGGCTATGTCTTCCGCACAGACTTACGGTTGCGGCCTGACCCCGGCGGCACGCGCATTGCCGTGTCGCTGCCCGCTGCCGAGCAATATTATGAGAGCCGCGGACAAAACTGGGAGCGCGCCGCCTTCATCAAAGCCCGTCCCGCCGTCTGTGACCTGGAGGCCGGGACACGTTTCCTCAAGATGCTGTCCCCCTTCATCTGGCGCAAATACCTGGACTACGCTGCCATTGAAGACGTGCATTCCATGAAGCGACAGATCCACGCGGTGGGTGGGCATGGAACGATTGCCGTCGAGGGCCACAACATCAAGCTGGGTCGCGGCGGTATTCGTGAGATCGAGTTTTTCGTGCAGACCCAGCAACTCATTGCCGGTGGACGGGACGACGATCTGCGGGGCATGCAGACAATGCCCATGCTCGACAGGTTGGTCGACAAAGAGTGGATCGAACCCCTTGTCGCCGACGAGATGAAGACGGCCTACAGATTTTTGCGGACACTGGAGCACCGTCTGCAAATGGTCGACGATGAGCAGACGCATTCGCTGCCTGCCACAGCAGAGGGTGTCGACCATATTGCGTGTTTCATGGGATATGCGACCCGGGATGACTTCGAGCGTGATCTGCTTCTGCACCTCAACCGCGTAAAGACCCACTACAGGGCGCTCTTCGAAAGCGCCCCGCCGTTGGGAGAGGCAGGCGGCAGTCTCGTGTTTACCGGCACTGACGATGATCCTGAAACCCTGAGAACCTTGAGCGAGCTGGGGTTCGAAAGCCCTGAAAATATGTCGGCGACCATTCGCGGGTGGCACTCAGGCCGGTTTGCCGCGACCCGCAGTCCCCGCTCACGGGAGCGCTTGACGGCACTGATGCCTGAACTGCTGCGGGCGCTGTCGCGGACAGGGGAGCCAGACATTGCCTTTCTTCGTTTTGATCAGTTTCTAAGCGGCCTGCCAGCCGGAGTGCAGCTTTTCTCGCTGCTCTACGCCAACCCGAGCCTTTTGAGCCTTATTGCAGAGATATGCGGAACAGCCCCGCGGCTGGCGAGCTATCTCAGCCAGAATGCCGGCGTTCTGGACGCTGTGCTGTCGCCCTCCTTTTTCAAGCGGTTGCCCGATGCGGCTGCCTTGGAAGAAGAACTCGAAGAGACATTAAACCCGGCGCGCGACTTCCAGGACGTCTTGGACTTTGCGCGTGTCTGGGCGAGGGAACAGCGCTTCCGTCTGGGCGTCCGCGTTCTCTCTGCCAGCGCAAATGCCCGCGAGGCAGGGCCTGCCTATAGCGCGGTGGCGACAGCCTTGATCCGCCAAATGCAGGTGCAGGTGATGGCGCAGATTGCAAAGAAGCATGGGGTTTTGCCGGGGGGGGAGATGGCGGTGGTCGCCATGGGCAAGCTCGGCAGTCAGGAAATGAGTTCCGCCTCAGACCTCGACATTATCACGATCTATGAAGTGCCAGAAGGCACAGAAGCGTCTGATGGACCAAAGCCGCTCATGGCATCGCAATATTATGCGCGCGTGACGCAGCAATTGGTGAGCGCTCTCACAGCACCGACGGCGGAAGGGAAATTATACGAAGTGGATCTCCGGCTCCGTCCCTCAGGCAATGCGGGACCGGTGGCCTCGCAGCTTGCATCGTTTGCGGCGTACCAGATGACCGGCGCCTGGACCTGGGAGCATATGGCTTTGACACGGGCGCATGTGATCACGGGCTCTCCTTCTTTTGTCTCCAAGATTGAGCCGACCATTCTCCACACGCTGGCCGAGCGGCGAGACCCTCAGAAAACAGCGGGCGATGTGCGCGATATGCGGGCGCGGATCGAGAAGGAACACCAAACAAGTGACCCCTGGGCCTTGAAACACGTCCGCGGCGGCCTGATCGATCTTGAATTCATTGCTCAATATCTCCAGCTTGTGCACGCCCATGATCACGACAAAATCTTGAGCCCCAATACACGGCAGGTTTTCACTCACGGCGGAGAGTTGGGATTGCTCTCGCAGGATGTCGCCGACAGACTCATCACAGCGTTCGATTTTCAGCATGACCTCACCCATGTATTGCGTATTTGCGTGACCGGGACGCTGAAGCCAGAGAGTGCAACGGAGAGCCTGAAAACCCGGCTGGCACAGGCGGGAAATGCACCTGACTTTGCCATCCTGGAAGCGTCGTTGCGGGACGCGCAGGCAGACGTGCTCTCCATCTATTCCGACATTATCGGCGACCCACCGGTCTAGAGACCTTGCTGGCATCGTCTGGCTGGCTAATTGCAGTTCACCGGGAGCCCCGGTCCGTTTGATCGAACGGTGAATTTGCCTCTTTGGCAGAATCCCGCCGGATATAGCGTTAACAGGGCAGCAGATTGAGCACGTCCGTCCCGACCTGGGGCGGCGTGGCAGACGAAGGTGGGTATCGCATAGACTCCACGTCTCTATATGGGACAATGAGTGGGTGCGAGGTGGAGTGAGTAGGCGCATGGAACGCGTAGACGCAGTGATAATCGGAGCGGGGCTAAACGGCCTCACTGCGGCCGCACGCCTAAGCGCTGCAGGGCTCTCAGTTTTGATTGTGGAGCGGTCCGGCCATGTTGGCGGCGGTGCGGCGCACGCAGAACTTGCGCCTGGATATTCAGCACCCCCCATTGGCTTCTCCCATGGATATGTGTCGCCGGACTTGATCCGTGAGTTCGATCTTGGCCGCGCAGGCCTGCAGCTCATTCGACGCGAAGGCGGGATTTCCTTCTTCGACGATGGCACCCATGTCGCAAATTACGCGAATGAAAACGTGATGCACCGGGAACTGGCGCGGCACTCACGCCGTGATGCCGACGCATGGCCACGCTTCGTGCGTGACATGAAGCGCCAGGCTGAGCTCATCCGTCTTTCCCTTTTGGAAAAACAAGGGGACCCGGCAGAATGGTCGCTCAGTGCCATCAAGCAGATGATCTCACGGACAAAGACCGTCATGGGGATGGAACCAGAGGCGCTTTATGAGCTGACCCGGTTCTGGTCGCTCTCACTCAATGATCTCCTGGAAAGCTATTTTGAAAGCCCGGCTGTGCGTGCCCACCTGGCCGCGCCAGCATTGATTGGACGGGCACTTGGCCCCTTTGATCCCACCGGCGCAGCGCTGATGCCGGCACAATGGATGACGGGCAGTACTGGTGGTGCACCGTGGCGGATGAGCCCCAAGGGGGGAACACAGGCTCTCGCCGATTGCCTCGCCGGGATCGTGCGTGAACGTGGTGGCGATATTCGTTTTGATGCGGAAGTGACCGACATCAAGATGCTCGACAAAAAAGCAGCTGGGGTCGTCCTTGCCGATGGCGAGGAAATTAATGCAGGTATCGTCCTCTCAGATCTCGACATTAAACGGAGCTTCCTGAGCCTCTTTCAATGGTCAGGCCTGCCGGACGGATTTGCAAGAGACGTCGCGAACGTGCGCATGGAAGGCATCGTGGCGCGGATCAATTTTGCATTGGATGGAATGCCGGAAATCTCAGGAGTGCCGAAAGACAATCCAGCACTCTCCGGTGGCCTGATGATTGGCGGCGGTCTGGAACCCATGGAACGGGCGTATGAGGATTGGCTGGATCAGCGCCCGCCGACGGCGCCGCTCCTGGAAGTGTCTATCCCCACCCTCGAAGACCCAAGTCTGGCCCCAGAGGGCGGGCACATTTTTTCGGTATCAGCTCAGTATGTCCCAACCGAGCTGCATGACGGTGTGTGGTCCAGCGCGCGCCGTGAGGCGCTGATGCAAACGACAAAGGACATGATTTCCCGTCATGTCCCTGAGTTTGAGAAACATATTGTTGCAGCAGAACTGCGATTGCCTTCAGATATTGAAGATCAGGCAGGCTACACACGGGGCGATCCGTTCCTCGGGCAAATGTCGCTCGATCAAATGTTCTTCAACCGGCCGGTTCCAGGCTTTAGCGGATATGAAAGCCCGATCAAGAATTTCTTTGTCTGCTCCGCCAGTGGTCATCCTGCAGGCCTCGCATTGGGTGCAGCGGGTGCCAATGCCGCGCAAAGCATTTTGGGATCGGTGAAGGGGAGGCGCGCATGAGCGACGACGCCCTTCGATATGACGCCATTGTCATTGGTGCCGGCCATAACGGTCTGGTGGCGGCAGGCTACCTGGCAAAAGCCGGAAAGTCAGTTGTTGTGCTTGATGCCGCCGCGCTTGTTGGCGGTGCCGCACGCACCGCTGAGATATCGCCTGACTATCAGATTTCGACCGCAGCACATCTCGTGTCGAGCTTTCCTCGCAAGATTGAGAAAGATCTCAAGCTGTCCAAGCATGGTCTGATCTGGGCGACCAGGGATATGGCAACGGTGGCGCTCGACCGGGATGGCAAGCACATCACCCTGTCGTCTGGCAGCAAGAGTGACCTGATGACGATTGGTGCCCATGCAACGCGCGACGCCGACGCATGGAAACTGTTTGATGCGCGCATGCGCAAATATGTGAAGCTCATAGCGCCCTTGCTGGAAGGTCCGCTCCCTGAAATGGGCAAGGAAACACCCTCCAAGCTTGCCACCATGATGGCACTCCGTCTGGAGAAGTTGGGACCGGCAGATCTCCGGACCTTCATGCAGCTCATGCCGTCGAGCATTGCGGCGCTTCTCGATAGAAGTTTTGAAGGCGATCTGATCAAAGGCGCATTGTCGCTGGATGCGACGCTCGGGCACCATACGGGACCGCACACGCCGGGCTCGGCTTTCGCTCTCGTGTACAAGCGCGCGCTGGAGGCAAGTGGCCAGGGGGTCGGCTACCCCGTCGGCGGAACCGGTGCCCTGACCGAAGCCCTTGCGACGTCCGCTGAGGCGGCAGGTGTCCGTATCCGGCTGGAGAGCCCTGTGGCCCAAATTATTGTCGAGGACGGGCGCACAAAAGGCGTGCGGCTTGAAGATGGCACCGTCTTTGAGGCCCCCCTCGTGATGAGCAGCGCAGACCCCAAAACAACCTGCCTTGACCTTGTCGGTGCCCGCCATTTTGAGGCACCTGTGGCGACGCATATCCGTCGCATTCGGATGGACGGCGCAACAGCTAAGGTCAATCTGGCATTGGAAGGCCTGCCTACCTTTGAAAATTTCTCAGACAAGGAATATGGCGGACGTCTGTTGATCGCGCCTGATATGGGCACCGTTGAACGCTCCTTCACAGCGGCGAAGCGGGGCGAGCTGACATTGGAGCCGGTCATGGAAGTGGTCATTCCTTCCTATCACGACCCGCGCCTTGCGCCGATGGGGCACCATGTCATGTCGATCATCCTGCCCAATATGCCCTACGCGATCAACGGAGGATGGGATGCCAACAAAGACGTGCTGATGAAACGGGTGATTGATACATTGCGCGAGTACGCACCTGACATCAGCAATAAGGTCATTGCAGGAGAACTTCTGACACCGCCGGAGTTAGAGGAAAGTTTTGGGATGAGTGGCGGACACTGGCATCAGGGGAATATGAGTTTCGATCAGTTGCTCGCTTTCCGGCCAGCACCCGGCATGGCGAACTATGAAGGCTCTGTTGAGGGACTGTATCTCTGCGGTGCCGGGACCCACCCGGGAGGGGGGCTCAGCGGCCTGCCGGGCAAGTTTGCGGTGGATACGGCCTTGGCTGCGGAGAAAAAACAATGACCGACAGACAGGACGATCAAACCCTTTCGGAAGAAACCATTAATGTCTCGCGGGACTCGCCGCTGAACGGTGCAGGCGTTGCCCCCGATCCTGCCTGGTTTGAACAATCTGTCATTGAGCCGCCTTTTGCACGCCATGTGCTGACAACACCCCTGCATCTTGATGCAGCCGTGGAAAGCAGGACGAACAGCTGGACCGATTGGTCGGGCTATACAGTGGCAGAGGTCTATACGAGCGTTGAGCAGGAATATGACGCGCTCAGAACCCGTGCAGGTCTTTCAGACATTTCCCCGCTCGTGAAATATCGCCTGTCAGGGCGCGAGGCCGTTCCCTATCTGGATCGTCTGCTGACCCGTGCGGTCGGCGCGCTCACCATTGATCAGACAGCAAGGGTGGTACTTTGTGCTGGCGATGGAAACATCATCACAGAAGGAATGCTCTTCCGGTTGGCGGAAGAAGAGTTTCGTCTGATTGTGCGCTCCTCTCACCTGGATTGGTTGGAACAATCTGCGCTGGGCTTTGATGTTCAGGTGGAGGATGTGAGCGGCACGATTGCAGGTCTGTCGCTCGCGGGTCCTTCCGCGCTGAATGTGCTGGCATCAGCAGGAATGAAAAACCCTGAGGCGCTGGGTAAGGGGCAGGCGGTGTGGGTGCAGATGGGGGGCATGCCTGTCTATATCAGCCGCACTGGCATGTTGGGCGGGAGAGAGTATGAATTATGGAGTGACCCATCCGATGCCTCTGTCCTGTGGAGACGGTTGTTGGATGTCGGACGCCCGCAAGGGGTAAGACCCGTTGGAGCAGCAGCACGCGACATTGCGCGGCTGGAAAATGGGATCGCTCTTGAAGGCGTGGATTATCAAAGCGCCTTCACCGCGTTGGACAGCGCGGAAGCGCGCAGCCCTTATGATTTGAGCCTGGGGCGGTTGGTGGACCTTGATCGACAGGTCTTCAACGGCCGAAAAGCGCTTTCCGTCATCGCCGAAGAGGGCAGTGCTCATGTGCTTGTCGGTCTGGAAATGAACCTTACTGAAGGTGTCGTGATTGGACCGATCTGCATTGGGGATCGCCGGGTGGGGCAGGTAAAGTCTCATGCTTGGTCTCCAAGCCTACAATGCGTCGTGGCGCTCGCTGTGATTGAGGCATCGGCGTTGGGCACCTCAGACGGCTTTACCGTTGAGACGGGGTCGGGAGACCGCCAGCCCGTGAAACTCGCAAAACGGCCCTTTTTGCCCCTCATCTAAAAAATTGAGATCTATCGACGGAATGTCCGAGCCCGCGCGTTCAACTCTATGAATGCGAACGGGCTTGTTCCTTCTGGTATCAGTATCCCTGGTTTTGGACTTCAGCCCGTGCGTTCGAGGCAGGCGCGCACCCCCCCCCCCATACCCCTCGCGCGTCTGCCATCCCTTTTTTGCACCGGGTAACCCCGCCCAGTGTCTGTTTGGCGCCAAGTGTTTTTGGGAACCGAGTGTTTTTAGAACCAAGCGCCTTTTTGGAGAAAAAACCATGCGTCATAAAAAAATTATCCTGGCATCCACTCTCGCAGGTCTTCTGGTCGCGTCGGCCGGTGTTGCCATTGCCGCTAAAGGCCCGCACGGTGGACCACCAAGTCCTGATCGCATGTTCGAGCGTCTGGATCTCAACAAAGATGGTGAGATCACTCGGGAAGAGGCTGAGAGTGTGCGCGACGCCCGCTTCGCCAAAACCGACAGCAATGGCGATGGACTGCTCTCTCCAGAAGAGATGACAGCAGCACGAGAAGCCCGGTCTGCCGAACGTCAGCAACGTCGTTTCGAAAAGCTCGATGCCAACAAGGATGGCCTGCTGAGCCAGGAAGAAATGGCTGCCGGACATCGCGGCGAACGTCACGCGCGCATGTTTGATCGGGTCGATGCAAATGAAGACGGCAAGATCACCCGCGACGAAGCAGAAGCAATGCATCAACGGATGCAAGAACGTCACGGACAGCGCTAACACTATGGCGACCGCGCTAAAATCATCTGCCACAAGACCGGATGACTTTGGCGCGGCCCCACGCTATAGACAAAAGACTGCTAAAGCGCAGACGAGGAAAGAGCGGGCCGTCATTCCCCAAGGATCTATGAGCGAGAGACCAGAGAATGGAATGGACGATGATGCCTTGATGCGCGCCCTCGCATCGGGGGCCCCTGAGGCTGGCCGCGTGCTCGTTGAGAGCCACCTCGCTCATGTTCTTGCCGTCGCACGGCGCATGCTGGGCGATCAGGCGGAAGCCGAAGATGTCGCCCAGGATACGTTCATGCGGGCCTGGAAGGCAGCAAAGCGCTGGGAACCTGGACGCGCCAAAGTGTCGACCTGGCTGCACCGCATTGCGATGAACCAGTGTCTGGACCGACTGCGGAAGAAAAGGCCAGAACCGCTGGACCCTGATTTTGATGCAGCGAGTGATGATCCGGACCCTGAGGTCCAGTTGCAGCAACAACAAATGGCAAAACGGGTCGACAGCGCGATCCAGTCTCTTCCAGATAGGCAGCGCGCTGCAATTGTACTGTCTCACTATCAAGGTCTCTCCAACCCGGAGGCCGCTGAGATTTTGGCTGTCAGTGTTGACGCGGTTGAGTCACTCTTATCGCGCGGGCGCCGCGCATTGAAACAATCCTTGAGGCCAGAATGGTCTGAATTGAAAGGGGAAACCGATCTAGCATTGGCCGCCCCGTCAGAGAGCATGAACGAATGACAGACGCACCAGAAACCCAGCCCGGGACCCAGCCAGGGACCCAGAACGCGAAAGTCCGCGCCCAAGCGGTGCTGGATGCCTATGGCGCAGACGAGAGCCGGTGGCCCGAGGCGGACCGTGACGCTGTCCGTCTGGCCATCGCCGCAGATCCTGCCCTGGTCAGAAGACAGGCAGAAGAAGCGGAGTTGGACGCTCTCTTGGCATTGGCACCGGTGGAGGCCCCTGGTTACGCGCTCCAGACCCGTATTCTGGCGACACAAAAAGATGAAGGGGCCGGTGGCCTTGGCATCTTGAAACAACTACTTGATTTGCTCTGGCCTTACGGATCAGCGGCGATCCCGGCAGGGGCTCTGGCGGCCTCCATACTATTGGGGGTCGCGTCCGGTGGACTGACAACCGCCGCGACAGAGAGCTGGAGCGAGGATCAATCCTATGACGTGCTCGCCCTCGCACTTGGTGACACTGCTTTGGCGGAGGAATGGCAATGAGTGACCAGATGACCCCTGAAAATACCCGGCCCGTTCGTAAATGGCTTGGGCCTGTTCTTCTGATTTCCCTGGCTGTTAATCTGTTCCTTGTCGGGATTTTTGCCGTTGGGTTTCTTCGTCAGTCCCACCATGGCCGAGATGGGCACAGCATGGCACTGGGCCTCCCGCATCAGGTGGTTGCCCGATATTTGACGGAGGAGGAGCGGCAGACGCTGAGAGCGACGATGCGCGAAAACCGGTCGACATTCCAACCTTTGTTCAAGGACCTGCGCGCCGCCCGATTGGCGTTGAGCGAGGCGGTTGCTGCCGACCCGTATGATCCAGAAGCCGCCAAAGAGGCATTTGCGGCAATGCGGGCGGGCATGGATGCATTGGCGACCCGGTCTCAGGGATCGCTGGTGGACGCATTTGCGGACTTAACACCGGAAACCCGGGACAAAATCGCAGAGGCCCTGAAGCGCGGTCGCCGTGGCGACCGGACGCGGGGAGAGGGCCGGACGCCGCCAGCTCCCCCAGAATGATGAGGATTTAGCACAGGCCATTTCGTTGTGGCTGGTAACTGTTAAGCACTCTCGCTTATGATTATGCCTACTTCACAGCGTTTCGAGGAAAAGTGTGCAGCACTTTTCCATCCCGAAGCGCGACAAGGTAATGAGATAGAGCGGTTCGCCAGAATAAAATTCAAGCGCAACCGCTCTGGGATGAGATGAGGCGGCCATGAGCAAGAGAGAAAAACCAGCGTCAGCAGGGCGAGCATCCCTTGGTGACTGGAAAGCCTTTTGCGCTGCCCATCCTGAAATCTCCTATCTCAATGCTGTCTTTTCGGATCAATGTGGCACCGTGCGCGGAAAACGCATCCCCGTAGAAGAAGCCGACAAGATATTCACCGATGGGCTTCAATTGCCGATGTCGCTGTACTTCTTGGATGTGACAGGCGTGAATGAAGACATTCATGGCCGTGGTTTCTCAGATGGTGATCCTGACGGCACGGCTTATCCCATAGCAGAAACACTCGCGTCGGTGCCCTGGGCAACTGACCAGGCGCAAGTGTTGATGACCATGGAGACACCTGCAGGGGAGAAATGCGCGTTTGAACCGCGCAATGTGCTGGCGCGCGTCGCCGAGCGGTTGAGCGCCCGCGGCCTGATGCCGGTCTCTGCGGTTGAGTTTGAATTCTATCTGCTTGATCCAAAGTCTGACACCGAGGGGCGTCCGCAACCACCGATCAATCCGAGCACGGGCGAGCGGGAAAGATCAAACCAGGTCTATGGCCTTTCTGAACTGGATGGGTTCGGTGACTTGCTGCGCGACATAGGCTCCTATGCGGCGGGGCTCTCTGTCCCCGCATCTGCCGCGGTCGCGGAGTTTGCACCGGGGCAATATGAAATCAATCTGAAGCATGGGCCTGATCCTTTGCGCTCTGCAGACCACGGTATCTTGCTGCGCTATTTGATCAGCGCCGCAGCAAAAGAACATGGGCTGCGCGCAAGTTTTATGGCGAAACCCTTTGCTGACCAGGTCGGCAATGGCTGTCACATTCACACTAGCCTGTTGGATGCCGACGGTCGCAACGTCTTCGATGATGGTGGCGAGAGCGGCACGGACACCATGCGCCATGCCATTGGGGGGCTGCAGCGCACGCTGCCTGCTGCGATGGCTTTGCTCGCGCCGAACCTCAATGCCTATCGCCGCTTTGGCCCAAACCTTTTTGTGCCGGTGAACGGGGCGTGGGGCTATAACAATCGATCCGTCGCCTTCCGCGTGCCGACCGGCATGTCTCAAGCGCGCCGCATTGAACACCGGGTTGCAGGCGCTGACGCCAATCCATATCTCGTCCTCGCCGCGATCCTTGCCGGTATTGATTATGGGATTGAGAACAAAATTGATCCAGGCGCGCCCACAGCAAACAATGCTTGTGACCGGGTAGACCCTGACTTGCCACTCACGCTGCCCCGCGCCCTCGACACGTTTGTGGGCTCACCTGTCTTGCGGGACTATTTCGGGGATGTCTTTGTCGACATTTATGCGGAGACGAAACGCCTGGAGTTTGAAAAATTCAACCGGGCCATCTCATCCCGCGAGCTTGACTGGTATCTCTAACCAGGTGACTTAGTGCGTGGCCACCAGCGGCACGGTGAAGGACACGGTCGTGCCAATGCCTTCATCACTCTCAATGGTAAGCGACCCTTCATGCATTTCGACAAGTGAACGCGAAAGCGCCAGGCCAAGGCCCGTGCCCTTGTGTTTCTTGCTATGCTGGGACTCAACCTGCTCAAACGGTTTGCCAAGTTTGGAGAGGTGTGCCGCGGGAATGCCAATGCCTGTATCTGAAACCGATACACGAAGCTGGCCTTGCACCGGCTCTGCACGGATGGTCACCGCGCCCCCTGCTTCTGTAAATTTCACCGCATTTGAGAGCAGATTGAGCAAGACCTGCTTCACAGCGCGCTTGTCGGCCAGCACGGCTGGCTGAAGGCCAATGTCATTGGTGAGGCGCACCTGAGCAATGTCTGCCCGACCTGCGACAAGGCGCAACGCGTCGCGTACCGCATCGGCAATGTCGAGATGTTCAAGCTCAAGCGTCAGACGCCCGGCTTCGATCTTCGACATGTCGAGAATGTCGTTGATCACATCGAGCAAATGTTCGCCGCTCGCCTTGATGTCAGTGGCATATTCATCATATTTCGGTGCGCCGAGCGGCCCGAAGAGCTGTGTTTCCATCATCTGCGAAAATCCGATGATCGCATTGAGCGGTGTGCGCAGCTCATGGCTCATATTGGCCAGGAATTCTGACTTGGAACGGTTGGCGGCCTCTGCGCGGGATTTCTCTGCCGCATATTTTTCTGCAAGTTCAACAAGCTGGCTTGCTTGATCCTGGAGCTTGGATTTTGACATTTCCAGGTCGCTCACCGTCGATTGCAGCCGGTTCTGGTGGGTTGTCAGCGCTTCTTCCTGTGCCTTGATGGCAGAGATGTCGGTGCCAACGCTCACATGACCACCATCAGCGGTAGAGCGTGTGCTGATCTGTAGCCAGCGTCCGCTGGGCAACCTGATCTCGGTGGCATCAGCCTCTGGATCAGACGGCCAGGCTTCGGCGACGCCGGTCTCATCAAAGAGGGTCGCGCGGGTCGTGCCTGCAATGGCACGATCAGCGTCAATGTCGAGAAACTCCCGGAATTTGTCATTACACGCCAGAAGCGCGTCCTCTTGATCGAACAGGACGAAGGCTTCGCCAATGCTGTCTATGGCATCGCTCAGGCGGTCTGTAGCGAGTTGCGCGGAGGCCTCAGCATTTCGTTGCTCGGAAATATCGATGGTCAGGCCGATGACCCGATCCCCCTTATTGCGCGGGCCGCTCCAGACCTGGCCTTTGGCGTGGACCCAAATCCAGCTGCCATCCTCATGCAGAAGGCGGAAACTGGTGTCATAAGACCGGGATGCTCTGTCCGGCGCTGCGATGATTTCGTCAATGGCGCTGACATCATCTGGATGGGTGAGGGCTTTGATTTCGCTGGGCGTCATGCGTGTCGCCGGTTGGCGCCGTCCCAGCATGTTGAACATGGCTTTGGACCAATAGACGCGGTTTTCCGCAATGTCCCAGTCCCAGATGCCGCACCGTGCCCCGGCAAAGGCCATGTCGAAACGCTGTTGATTGTCGGCGGCCTGACCTTGCGCTTCGGCCTTACGTTCGTTTGAGCGCACAAGCGCGTACCCAAGACCCAGGCAGGCAGCACTTACAAGCGCGGAAAGAATCAGCGGGCGGGAAAGACCTTCCTGCCACAACAGCGCACCGTTAGCCGCCGTCAGTGCGACAGCAGAGACGCCAAGGGTCAGCTTCTGCGCCCACGTCGTTGGTTCTGCATGTCTGTCGGGTATATCTGAGCCGTCTGTTTCACGCGACATGGCGCCAGGCATCTTTTCTCTTACTGTGGCCACAAGGTTCATCTGTCTTCTGCCCCCTCTTGGCGAGGTCCATTCTAGACCCCAAAAACGCGCGCGCCAATCCGCAAGAATAACTGTGTTTATGCGGATCTGATTCGCTTTTTCGATGATTCAGCGGCGCGTTAACTTTGTCCAGTTCTGCGGGGGACAGAACCAAAAAATCACCCAGCAACGGTGCATTTATGACTCACTTGAGCCAGCTGGTCTCACGTCAGCGACTTGCTGGCAATCTCGTAAACATCTTGAGAGATGCCAGGCGTGTTGACCACCTTCTGAAGGGCATCGCGGATCAGCGTTTGACGGGCAGCATCGAACTGTCGCCAGGACCGGAAGGCCCCCAACATCCGCGCCGCGACCTGCGGGTTCAACCGGTCAAGCTCCAGGACCTTGTCGCTGATATAGGTATAGCCCGACCCGTCCGCCGCGTGGAAGCGCACCTGGTTTGCAGAGGCAAAACCACCGATCAAGGCGCGAACTTTGTTGGGGTTTGAGAGCGAGAAAACCGGATGTGTCGTCAATTGCTTCACATCTTCCAGCGCGCTCGTGCGTGTTGATGTTGCCTGCAGCGCGAACCATTTGTCGATGACGATATGATCGTCCGACCAACGGTCATGAAAGGCACCAAGAGCCTCCTCACGTTCAGGCCCGTCATGATTTGCCAGAAGACCAAGAGCGGCAATCTGGTCGGTCATATTGTCCGCTGTCTTGAAGTGCTCGACAGCAAGCTGCAATCCTTGCGGATTGGACGCCGCCATCAGATAAGACAGACACACATTGCGCAACGTGCGCCGTCCTGCGCTGTCAGCGTCGGGCGAGTAGGGGCCTGTGACCTGGAACCGGTCATAGGCTTCGCGAAACACATCCCACAGCGTATCGGCAATGCTGGCTCTCAGCCCGTTGCGCGCCTCGTGTATCGCATCCACATCCACGTTTTCGGCAATGGTTTGGGCAAGCGTCTGTTCTGCTGGCAGCGTAATGATCTGCGCCACAAACTCCGGTTCAAGCGTGCTATCTGCAAGCAGGTTTTTGATGATGTCGGCAAACGCATTGCCGGGGCGCTGCTTGCTACCCTTCTGTATCGCTTCTACATTGCCCACGAGAATGGCTGACGCATATTTCTGACCAGCCTCCCACCTGTTGAACGGGTCCGTGTCATGGGCCATCAGGAAGGTCCAGTCCCGCTCACTCTGATGCGCATTAAGTTTGACCGGCGCTGTAAACCCTCGCAGCAAAGACGGCACCGGCTGCTCAGCGACGTTGCTGAAGACAAAAACCTGTTCCCGCTCGGTGAGGGTGATCACCCTCGATGTTCCGCCGGGGGTCGCTTCCCCTTCAAGCTGCAGCTCAATTTCATTTCCCTTAGGATCAAGCAATCCAAGCGCAATCGGGATCGGCAGGGCTTCCTTGGTCGGTTGTCCGGGCGTTGGCGGTGATATCTGGCTCATATTGAGCGTGTAGGTTTTGGCGGCAGCATCCCACTTGCCTGCGATCAATACTTCCGGTGTCCCCGCCTGGGCGTACCACCGCTTGAAGGAGGAAAGGTCTTCTTCTCCTCCATCGGCAAGTGAGGTGAGGAAGTCTTCAACAGTCGCTGCCTCCCCATCATGGCGGTCAAAATAGAGATCCATGCCCTTGCGGAAGCGGGTCGGTCCCAACAATGTATGGATCATCCGAACAAGCTCGGCGCCTTTTTCATAGACGGTCGCTGTATAGAAATTATTGATCTCAATATAACTGTCCGGGCGAACAGGGTGGGCGAGGGGTCCGCCATCTTCTGGAAACTGATGTGTCCGCAAAAGGCGCACGTCTGCGATACGCTTCACCGAGCGGGAGCGTTGGTCGCTGGTAAATTCCTGATCGCGAAAGACAGTGAGCCCTTCTTTCAGGCAGAGCTGAAACCAGTCGCGGCAGGTAATGCGGTTGCCGGTCCAGTTGTGGAAATATTCATGGGCGATGATGGATTCAATCGCGGCATAGTCTGCATCGGTTGCGGTGTCAGGGCGGGCGAGCACATATTTGTCGTTAAAGACGTTGAGACCCTTATTCTCCATTGCGCCCATATTGAACGCGCTGACGGCAACGATCATGAAAATGTCGAGGTCATATTCGCGACCGAAAACTTCTTCATCCCATTTCATCGATCGCTTCAGCGCATCCATCGCGTAAGCGCAGCGATCTTCATTGCCGGGCTCGACAAAAATACGAAGCGTCACATCCCGACCGGTCATGGTGTGGAAACTATCTTCCACCATGGCCAGATCGCCCGCGACCAGGGCAAACAGATAGGCAGGCTTTTTGAACGGGTCATGCCATTCGGCAAAATGACGTCCGTCGTCCGTTTCGCCTTCTTCCACACAATTGCCGTTGGAAAGGAGAACCGGCGCGAGCTTTTTGTCAGAGACAATACGGGTGCGAAATTCTGCCATCACATCGGGGCGGTCGAGATAATAGGTGATGCGGCGGAAGCCTTCGGCCTCACACTGAGTGCAGAAAATTCCGTTGGACTGATAAAGCCCGGTTAATTCCGTGTTGGCTGCAGGGGCACACGTCGTCAGCGTTGAAAGCGTGAAGCTGTCGGGCAGTTCTGCGATCGTCAGGGATGTTTCGTCGACCTGATATTGATTTTCACCCAGCCGTTCGTCATTCACCCGCACTTCGTTGAGTGTCAGATGTTCGCCATCCAGGACGAGGGGCGCGGCGTCATCAGCATCTGGGCCGAGGTCCGGGTTCCGGCGCATCGCAAGCACGGACCGCACTTCTGTTTTCTCGGGGTCGAGCGATACTTCCAGGGACACGGTGTCAACCAGGAACGCTGGCGGGTGGTATTCTTTGAGGAGAACGGGACGCGGTTCTTCCGTTTTCATAAGCATCACAATCTGACTGACAGGCGGGGGTGTGCGAAGCACGTCGCTGGAGACGCGAATGTATGCTTTTCAAGCCTTCTCGCCAACCATGCAGAGCAATTTTTAGAGTTTTCTCTTGAAACGCGCCAGGCCCTTCGCCTCACCGTCGGCCAAGCCGTCTCTCACGCGATCAATCCCCTGTCGGATAAGGATGCCGGCATCATCCATCAGCGTATAGGCAGCAGGAACGACCAGGAGCGTGAGGAAGGTAGAAGAGGCAAGACCCCCAATCACAAGAAAGCCCATGGCGTTGCGGAACTCAGCGCCCTGGCTGTCTGAGAAAGCGACAGGGATCATGCCGCAGATCGTCGAAAAGGCGGTCATGAGAACGGGACGAAGCCGCACAGGCCCCGCTTCCAGCATAGCGGCGCGGGAAGACCCCAATTTTTCTGTGAGTTGGTTGGCATAGTCCACAAGGAGGATGCCGTTCTTCATCACCAGGCCCATCAAAGCCAGAAGACCGATTTGGGCAAACATGGTGAGCTCAAGCCCGGAGAGCTTGAGCGCAATGAAAGCCCCTACAAAAGAAAGGGGGGCGGTCAGCATGATGATCACCGGCTGTACGAAGCTGTTAAACTGGCTGGCCAGGATCATGTAAAGCGCAGCCAGAGCCAGCATGAACGCAAAGCCAATAGCCTGCTGGTTTTCCTTCATGCGCTTGGCTTCACCCTCCGCACTCCAGATGTATCCAGCGGGCAGCCCCACCGCCGCAATGATCTGTTCCAATTCATCGGTCGCAGGCCCAAGAGATACACCTTCTGGTGTATTCGCCATGATCATGATGCTACGGGCTCTGTTTTGTCGCGTGATCTGCGCAGGCCCCGAGTCAATGTCAAACCGGGCCAGATTGGCAATGTCGATCAGCCGACCGTCGCCCGCCCGGATCTGGATCATCTCTAGTTTGGTGACATCATTGCGTTGGTCTTCTTCCAGACGCACGCGCACATCGTAGCGCGAGCCGTGCTCTTCATAAGTTGTCACATCTGTGCCACCGACAAGGGCTCGAACCGATTCCGCGAGGGTGCGCATGCTGACACCAAGATCTGCGGCGCGGCGTCGGTCAATGGCGACCTGCACCTCGGGCTTGCCGCTTTCAAAGCTGGATTGCACGTCGGCGAAATTGCCGCTCGCCCGCATGCGCGCCAGGATGGCCTCGGTGCGTTGTTGCAAGACGCCAAGGTCTGCCCCGCTGATGGCATAATTGATCCCGAAATTGGAACTGCCCCCGCCTGAAATCCAGGGCACTTCGGTGACAGAGACTTTCTGGGCTTCGGGCGCCGAGATTTTCATTTCTGTTCTCACCGCATCCATGAGCTTGACGATGCCCACGTCGCGGTCGGCTTTCGCTGTGACGCCGATATAGAACTCAGCCTCGTTCACTCGCTCCTGGGCGTCCGCGCCGATGGTGTAGAAAACCGTATTGACGTGATCGAGCGCGCTTAGGCGTTTGGCGACGCGGCTTGCAATGACATGCATTTGGTCAATGCCCGTCCCAAAGGGCAGATCCACATTCGCCAGAAACTCGGACCGGTCTGAACTGCTATCAAAGGCAATGGGCAGCGTGCGGGCCACCATGACGCCCAGAGCAACTGTCGCTGCGGCACCCAGCATCACCATCCAGCGATAGGTGAGCGCGAGCCCCAAAGCACTGCGATAGGCCTGTTCAAGTTTTAAGTATCCGTCGTCAAAGAAGCGCGCGACGCGCCCCATGTTCTCCCGATTGTCGGCGGCCTCGCTCAGTAGCCGCGAGCAGAGCATCGGCGTCAGCGTGATCGACGTGAGCAGCGACACGAGAACAGAAAAGGTGATCGCCATCCCATATTGGAAGAAGAAGCGCCCGACCATGCCTTCCATGAAGGCGATGGGCACAAACACGGCGCAGACGGACGCTGTGCCCGCAAAGACAGCAAGCCCCACCTGTTTCACACCAAGGGAGGCGGCCTCCATCGGCGGATGGCCTTCATCGAGTTTCCGGTAAATGCTCTCCAGCACAACGATCGCGTCATCGACCAACAGACCAACCGATATGGAAAGCGCCATCAACGTCATCATGTTGATGGTGAAGTCCATCACATAGAACGCAAAGAAACTGGAAATCAGCGCGGTCGGCATCGCCATCGCCACAATCAGCGTGGCGCGGAAGCTGAGCAGGAAAGCCAACGTCACAATGATGACGAGCAACACACCCAGAATGATGTCGTCGAACACATCATTTGCAGCCGCCTCAATGAAGAGCGATGTATCGCGTGCCGTCACAATACGCACACCGGGAGGGGCGAGTGCGCGAATGCCGTCAAGTTCGGTGCGAATGGCTTGGGCAACCTCCACCGTGTTCCGGCCGGACTGTCGACGCACTTCTAGTGAGATGCCGGGCTTGCCGTCCAGCTCCGCATAGGAGCGCCGGTCTTCCATCCCGTCTTCAACACGGGCAACGTCGCGGATACGTGTGGGCAACCCATCGTCTCGGAAGTTGATGACAATGTCGCCAAATTCCGGAACGGAGGTGACTTCCCCCATCGTCTTCACCGAAAACTCAGACTGCAATCCGGCTGTGTCCAATCGACCGCCGGGAATTTCCGCATGTTCGCGCCGCAGCGCACTGATCACGTCATCGGCGGTCACCGCATAGGAACGCAGTTTCACTGCATCCAGCCAGATCCGCACTTCCCGGTCCCGACCACCGACAACGCGGATGGAGCCGACGCCGGAAATGCGTTGCAAATGTTCTTTCACCGTCTTATCGGCGAAACGCGTGAGGTCGCGGATCGGCATGTCACCGGCAATCATGATCGACATGATTGGCTGAGAGTCGGGATCAATCTTTTGAACGATGGATTGCTCGGCATCATTGGGCAGGTCGCCCTGCGCGAGCGAAACCTTGTCTCGGGCATCTTGTGCTTTGGCGTCGGCATCTTCATCCAGCTCAAACTGGATGACGACAGAGCTGCGGCCTTCAGAACTGGTCGATGAGAGAGTTTCAATGCCCGATATCGTATTGACCTGTTCTTCAATGGCGTCGCTAAGCTCACTTTCAACAGTCTGCGGGGAAGCACCTTCAAGCCGGGTCTCAACGGAGACGACGGGGAATTCCACCTTGGGGAAGAGGTCAACACCCAACCGACCAAGAGAGATCCACCCAAGGGCGACAAGGGCCCCGATCAACATCACCGCAAAGACGGGCCGCTTAATAGAAACGTCTGAAATCCACATGGTCTATTGAACCTCGGCGGTCGAGGCGGGCGGGGTGAGCCCGGCAGAGGGTTGGCTGGCGTTATAAGCAGCTTCAATCTGGACGGGCATGCCCTCAACAAGCGAACTCACGGCCGGGCCAATAAGCACTTCTGCGCCCTCAGTCAGGCCTTCGAGAAGTTCAACCCGCGCTGCATCTATCTGGGAGACCCGTACCGGCATTTGCTTGGCACGGCCTGCTGCATCTTTGATGAAAACATAATGGCTGCCTTCAATACCCAGGACGGCTTTGCGGTCCAGCGTCAACGCCTGGCGCGGGGGTGGAAAAAACTCAGCGCGGGTAAACATGCCGGGCTTGATCAAGTAATCGGGGTTTAGAAGACCAACGCGAACTTCAGCAGAACGGGTGGTGTGGTCCACCCGGTCATTGAAGATATGAATCTCACTATCATAGACCCCGTCAATTCCGTCTACATAGACACGGGCTTTCGTGCCGACGCCAATCTGGCCGACATGCACTTCGGGCACATTGATGATCGCACCCACAATGTCGATCTTGAGAACCTGGACGACGCCGGACGGTCCTCCCATGCCGCCGCCGCCCCCGCGGGTCGACATGAACTTGCCTTCATAAATATCTTGCGAGGTCACCACGCCATCGAACGGGGCCATTACGACCGCATCTGTGAGAGCTTGTTTGGCGGCATCAAGCCGCGCGGTGGCGATGCTGAGCCGGGCCGATGCGATGTCGGATTTGGTTTGAACGTTATCGAGTTGACCAACAGACGCCACGCCCTTGCCGTGAAGTTCTTTGATGCGATTGAGTTCACGCCGGGAGTTGCGCGACTCTGCTTCGGCAAGGCGGGTTTCAGCTTCCAATTCCTGAACCCGCAGACGAAACTCAACGTCGCGTGTTTTAAACAGTGGGTCACCTTCCGATACCCGGTCACCAACACGAACGAACACGTCTTCGATAATGCCGTCGACCAGAGGGCCGACATCAGTTGTTTTCTGGGCGGCAATCGTGCCCGTCCCGGTCACCGGTTTGACAAGTTCTTCGCTCATCACATGGGTTGAAAAAACACTGACCGCAGGAAGTGGCGTCGCCTCACTGCTCGCCTCTGTGGCTTCTTCTTCGCCACAAGCTGCGAGCGCAAACGCTGCACCGGTGAACAAAACGACCCGAAGGATTGATTTCAGCCGCGTCCGAAAAAAGAGCGGGCGCTTATGGGGGGCTCTGGACATGATTGCGGGCCTTTAATAACGGTAATTCAAACCGGCTGTTGAATTTTAGTTGCTCTGATTATAGTAACAAAGGATATTATATCCAGCGTTCCTTTTTTGGTGGTCTTCATCAGATATCCAAGGATACGGTGCCGACAGCGGACGGGGATAACTTCCGAATGGATGAAGACGAATTTGAGTTTGAACGAGTTCTTGGCTGGCTGATGCATGATGTGCAGCGCCTGATCCGCCGAAACTGGGCGCGAGGGGTCAAAGCGTCAGGACTGGGCTTGTCCGAAGCCCAAGCGCGCGTTCTCGTCAATCTTGAACGCCAGGATGGCGCACTCACACAGACGCAGCTGGCAAACGAACTGGAGATGGAAAAAGCGCCTCTCGGTCGTCTTCTCGACAGTTTGGAAGAGGGAGGGTATCTCACCCGCGCGCAGGATTCAGAAGACCGGCGGGCCCGCCGTGTCGCGATCAGCGAGAAAGGCATTGCAGCCTTACCGGCAATGCGGGATGCCGCTCAACAGCTGTTTGCAGAAGCGTTGAAAGACGTGCCGGCACCCAAAATCGATGCGATGTTGGATGTTCTGGGATCAATGAAGACGAATCTCAGTCCCTTCGATATGGACGAGACATCGATCACCGCAAAACCCGACTCTGATGCGGCAGAATAGGCCTCTGAGCCTGACCCTGCGTCAATGCAGAACCACGCTGACCAATTCCCCTACGCGAACCCGAAAATACTCGAAAAACCTTTGCGTTCCGGGCATTTACGGCAAGAATACGCGCCAACTTATAGGGTTGATCATAGTGGACCACGACCTAGTTTCTGCAGAATGAAACAGGGTCGGAGGCCGCTCATAATACGATCAGACGATGCATTTGATCGGGACACTTGGGAGACGATATGAATTTCGATTTTTCTGACGACCAGAAACTCTTGAAAGAGTCGGTCCGGAAACTGCTGGCGGACAAGTGTGACTTGGGTCGCGTGCGCAAAGTGTTGGATGGCGATGAGCCGTTCGCGAAAGATGTGTGGGACGGCCTGGTTGAAATGGGCGTCACCGGAACTGCAATCCCTGAAGAATATGGCGGGCTCGGTCTCGGCGCACTGGAGCTCTGTGTAGTCGCAGAAGAACTGGGCCGCTCAGCTGCGCCTGTTCCGTTTTCAAGCTCCGTTTATCTGGCAACGGAAGCCTTGGTTGTTGCCGGTACTGAAGATCAAAAGCACGCCTGGTTGCCAAAGCTTGCGAGCGGCGAAGTGATTGGCACCTTTGCCATGGCTGAGGGCTTTACGGCCGCAAGCCCGCGCACCGTGGAAGCTGGTTTCAAAGGCGGCAAACTGAACGGTACGAAGGTTGCTGTCCCTGATGGCGACATTGCCGATTTCGCAATTGTTCTCGTCAACACAGGTGGATCTGGAGACCGGGCACTGTCGCTCGTCATCGTGGACCTGAAAGCCAGTGGCGTGACCATCGAGACGGTGAAAACCATCGACCCGACCCGCAGCCACGCGAACATTACCTTTAAGGATGCACCAGCTGAACTGATGGGCACTGAGGGCGAAGGCTGGGCGAGCACGAGCGCGGTTTTCGACTCCGCGGCCATCCTGATGGCATTTGAGCAGATCGGTGGCGCGGAAGCCGCCATGTGGATGGCCCGTGACTACGCGCTGGAGCGCTATGCGTTTGGGCGTCTGATCGGTTCCTACCAGGCCATCAAGCACAAAATCGCTGACATGTATGTGAAGCTCGAGCTGGCACGCTCCAATTGCTATTTCGGCGCGATGATGCTGAACGATCGCGGAGCAGAACTTCCAGAGGCAGCAGCGGCCGCGCGGATTTCTGCCACAGAAGCCTATCGCTACGCAGCCCAGGAAAACATCCAGGTGCATGGCGGCATCGGCTACACGTGGGAAGCAGACACGCAATTCTACTTCCGCCGTTCAAAGCTGTTGGCTCTGGCACTGGGCAGCGCGCTTGAATGGAAAGACAAATTGGTGACGCGTCTCGAAACCCGCAACGCCGCCTAAATCTTTCTGATTTTTTGAATTTCCTCTGATGGAGACGATCCATGGATTTTAACGACACAAAAGAAGAAGCCGAGTACCGGGCAAAAGCGCGCGCCTGGCTTGACCAAAACGCTGAACGCAAAAAGAGCAGTAAAGATGCACTCCCATCCCTCGGGTTGGACGAAGCTTTGGAGCGTGCCCGCAAGTGGCAGGCGACGAAGGCTGAAGGCGGCTTTGCCTGCATCACCTGGCCAAAGGAATATGGCGGCCAGGGCGGTTCCTCCATTCATAACGTGGTCTATAGCCAGGAAGAATCGAACTATCTGGTTCCAGGCGGCTTCTACGCGATCGGTCTGGGCATGTGCGTCCCAACGGTTCTTGCTTGGGGCACCGAAGAGCACAAAGAACGCTATGTGGCACCTGCCATTCATGGCGATGAAATCTGGTGTCAGCTGTTCTCTGAACCTGCTGGCGGGTCTGATGTTGCGGGTCTGCGCACAAAGGCTGAAAAAGATGGCGATGAGTGGGTGATCAACGGCCAGAAGGTCTGGACGTCTGGCGCGCACTATTGCGACTTCGGCATCGTTGTTGTCCGGACAGACCCGAATGTGCCCAAGCACAAAGGTCTCACCATGTTCATCATCGACATGAAGTCGGAAGGCGTTGATGTCCGTCCGATCAAGCAAATGTCAGGTGAGAGCGAGTTCAATGAAGTCTTCTTCACCGATGTTCGCGTTCCCGACAGCAACCGGCTGGGCAATCCGGGCGATGGCTGGAAAGTAGCCCTCACCACCCTGATGAACGAACGCCTCGCTGTTGGCGGTGGCGGTGGTGCTGACTGGGAAGAACTGATGGCGCTCGGCCGCGAAAGCGAGCTGGAACAGATGGCGGCCATGTCAAACGGTGCGGTGCGCGAGCGCCTGGCGGATTGGTATGTGCAGACGCAAGGGCTGAAATATACCCGCTTCCGGACGCTGACCGCTCTGTCCAAAGGCCAGACACCAGGACCGGAAAGCAGCATCTCGAAAGTTGTGTCGGCTGCAAAGATGCAGGATCTGGGCTCTTTTGCCATGGACCTGCAAGGCCAGGCGGGCATCATCCGGGACCGGGAAACCTCGCCCCAGGGCGCTATCTTCCAGAACCAGTGGATGGGCGGTGCTGGCTACCGCATCGCGGGCGGCACAGACGAAATCCTGCGCAACATTGTCGCTGAACGGGTTCTGGGTCTGCCTCAGGACATCCGCGTCGACAAAGACAAGCCTTACAACGAATTGCCCAAATAGGGCCCAATTCGTGCGTCAGAATGAAAGCCCGCGTGGGATTCCCTCGCGGGCTTTTTCGTGTGCGGTTTGCTAGGCTTCCCGCACGCACCATGAAGGCAGGAGATGTGTACTGGCCGACCTCAAGAAAAAACGCCGTCTAGATGTGTTGCGCTATGACAATCCGCGTCTCCCTTATCTGATCATTGCCCTGCTGGTGCTCACTGGGCTCTACATCTCATTGAGTGATTGGGGACTGAACACCTCTCTTGAGGCGATCCAGGATGAAGGACGCCTTGTGGTTGTTACCCGTAATTCTCCCACGACGTATTTTCTGGGGCGCGACGGCACACCTGAAGGCTTTGAGGTCGACCTGACCCAATCTTTTGCGGCGACGTTGGGACCACAGGTTGAGGTGGAGTTTCTCCCTGTCGACACTGTCTCTGAAATCTTTGAGGCAATTGATAATAGCGATGCACATATCGCCGCCGCTGGCCTCACCGTGACCCCTGAACGCAACGAGGCCTACCGCTTTGCCCCTTCCTACGATCAGGTGCGTCAAATTGTTGTCTGCCGAAAGGACAATGATCCACCGGGCAGCGCCACCGAACTGGTCGGCCGCTCCATCGCCGTAACCGATGACAGTTCCCATGTCGCTGCAATGGAGGAACTGGCCGCTGAAGTGGAAGGACTGGAGTGGGATGCCCTGGACATTGGCCCGGAGACACTAATGCGCGGGGTCTGGGAGAAAGAGTATGATTGCACAGTGGCAGACGAGCCGGTGTTTCGCGTCACTCGCCGTCACTATCCAGAACTGGTGCGCGCGTTTGCGCTCACCGAAGAAGAGCCGCTGGCCTGGGTCATAGCACCGGGCGGTGATGAGCTGGCGGAAGCTGTGGACGCCTGGTTTGCGCGCGAAAGCTCTGCAAGAGAAATCGACCGTCTGACAGCTTCCCATTTTGGCTTCTTTCCCAAGTTCGATTATCTGGACATGGTCCGTTTTCGCAGAGACATCGAAGAGATATTGCCGCAATACGAGCGCGATTTTCGAACAGGTGCAAGACGCAACGGCCTTCCCTGGAGACTTTTGGCGGCAAAAGCCTATCAGGAATCCAAATGGAATCCGGATGCGGTGAGCCCCACGGGTGTTCGGGGCATCATGATGCTCACCCGGTCAACGGCGGAGCGCGTCGGTGTTTCTGATCGGACCGATGCGCGTGAGAGTATCTGGGGTGGCGCGCGCTATTTCGCCGACCTTCTGTCGCGCATACCCGATGAGGTTGAGGGCGATGACCGCTATTGGTTTGCCCTTGCGGCGTACAATATGGGCCTGGGTCATGTCTATGATGCGCGGACACTGGCGGAAAGGCGCGGTCTTGATAAGAACATCTGGGTGGACGTCAAGAAGGTGCTTGGCTCTCTTTCAGATAAGAATGTCTATCCAACGCTGCGCTATGGCTATGCACGCGGCTACGAAGCCCGCCGCCACGTGGAACAGGTGCGCACTTACTGGCACGTGTTGAAAGAACAGCGCTGAGATTTGCGACGCGTCAATTGAGGTGTGAGTGACTATTGGGGCATGATCAGGGTGAAGGTGCCCGACCCGAAATCCTTGCCGTTGATCCGCAGTGAGAGGCCCTGTTTGCCTTCATAATAACGCCGCGTGGTGATGGGTTTGATGACATGGGATTTTTCCACGTGCACGCTTTCTCCTGGGGCCAGCGTTACTTTCTTCCACTTGAAGACTTTGCCGACCAGCTCCCCGTTCGCCTTTTTGAAATGCACGAGATAGTCGACCACAAGGGATTGCGTCTGCTTGGACGTTGATGTGAGGGTGGCCGAGAAGGTGAGGGCGTCCCCAAACGTCACCTTCTTCGTCTTGACAACAAACTTCGTGAGATCAATTTTGGGCGCACCGAGCCCGAACGCTTCCAGAGTTGCCGTGTGTCCTTGTTTGATCAAAGTGCGGCAGGCATGACGGACGAGTTTTTCCCGTGCAAGGCTGGCGCCCTTCAGCCATTTCTTCGCGAGCTTGGCGACAAGGTCCGGATGGTCCTTGGCAATATCGTTCAGATGATTGGCGACAGACCTGCGCACATATTCTTCGTCATCGTCCCGAAGCGCTTCGAGCAATGGCAGCGTGGGCGATGGGTCCGCAATCAGTTGTGGCAGCTGCAGGCCCCAGGGCAGGCGCGGGCGGGTGCCTTCAGAGAGAAGCCGCCTGACGTGAAGGTCCGGGTGATCGACCCAGTCGCGCATAATGGCAAGGGCGCGATCCTGATCTTCAATCAGGAAAAACCGCACATCAAACTCCGATGAGAAATGACCGGTCATGTCTTTAAGAAGGTTTAGCGACCCGTCGAAATCTGCCAATCCATTCTGACCAACCAGCATGCCCAGCGGAAACATGCCCCAGCCGGTAATACCCTCACTGTCGCTTTGTTGATCCTTTTCGGTGCCACGCGGATGCAGCATGGCGCGGATGATCTTTGCGCGCTTTTTCGGGGCGGTCGGCAGAACCTCGTGCATGCGATCAGCAATCAGTTGCGCCCGCTCTTTCAGCTCCAGATTGTCGAGCTGGGGGAGGATCGCCTTCTCGAAGGGCTGCCGCCTGAAGTCGGGAACGTGCTGCGCCATCTGACCGCTGATATGGCCAACAAGCTCGGCTGAGATTCTATTCTTGAACGGTTCCATGTGGGTCCGGTTTGATGAGGTGGGAGGCTTCTTCACGGTGGCATCTATGTTAACCCTCCTGCCACCATCCTGTCAGGAGCCTGAAGGCCACGGAGACTTGCCGCGTTCGCCGGGGTGAGGCATAGAAGACCCATGAGCACCAAGCCAGAGCCCAACCGCCGCTTTTCTGTGGCGCCGATGATGGAGTGGACCGATCGTCACGACCGGTTCTTCCTGCGGCTTATCTCGGCTCATGCCCTTCTCTACACGGAGATGGTGACATCCCCTGCGATCATTCATGGAAAGCGGGACTATCTTCTGGGCTTTGATGAAGCTGAACATCCGGTCGCCATTCAGCTGGGTGGCAGTGACCCCAAAGAACTGACCGAGGCCGCCCGCATCGCGGAAGGCTATGGCTATGACGAGATCAACCTGAATGTGGGATGTCCGTCAGACCGGGTGCAGTCAGGTCGCTTCGGCGCGTGCCTGATGAAAGAGCCGGACCTTGTGGCGGACTGTATCGCTGCAATGGGCGATGCGGTGAACGTGCCCGTCACGGTGAAATGTCGCATTGGGGTGGATGATCAGGACCCGCGAGAGGCACTGCCAACTCTCATTGAGAAAGTGCGCGCCGCCGGCTGCACAACCTTCATCGTCCATGCCCGCAAGGCCTGGCTCGACGGATTGTCGCCCAAAGAAAACCGCACCGTGCCGCCGCTTGATTATAGGCTCGTCCATGAGATGAAGCGCACATATCCGGATCTCGAAATTTGTCTCAATGGGGGCGTGACGTCTCTCGATGAAACCGAAGAACACTTGGCGCATGTAGATGGCGTGATGATGGGGCGCATGGCCTATGAGCGGCCTTATGTTTTGGCGGAGGTGGATCAACGTCTGTTCGACGCCACGACACCAGTCAAGTCCCGCGAAGAAATCATTGAGGCCTTTCTTCCCTATATTGCAAAGCGTCTGGAAGAGGGCGTGACGCTGCATGCCATGACGCGCCACATTCTGGGCCTCTTTCAGGGGGTGCCCGGCGCGCGCGCCTGGCGGCGCCATATCAGCGAGAATGCCTACAAGAAAGGCGCAGACATTTCTGTTGTCACCGAGGCGCTCTCAAAAATTCATACAAACGCGGCGTCCGGCTTTTCAGGCAATGATGAACGCGTAGGGGCATAAGACATGGAATTTATGGGGCTGGCACTGGGCGAACTGCTTCTGTTCGCGGGCGCACTTCTGGTAACCGGTGTGATCGCAGGCATATTGGCGGGGCTCTTGGGTGTCGGCGGTGGCATTGTCATCGTGCCGGTGCTCTTTCACATGTTCACGCTCTTAGGGATTGACGAAAGCGTGCGCATGCATCTGGCGGTCGGCACTTCCCTTGGCACCATTATTCCCACCTCCATACGCTCAGTCCGCGCGCACCACAAAAAGGGGGCTGTCGATCTAGACCTCCTCAAGCGCTGGGCGCTGCCCATGTTGCTGGGTGTTGCAGTGGGAACTGTTGTGGCGGCATACGTCAACGGACAGGTGTTGACGGCTGTCTTCGCCACCGTCGCGTTGCTCGTTGCCTTCAACATGGCGTTCGGCAAGGAAGAATGGCGGTTGGGCAGTGAGCTTCCAGGCCCTGTAGGACAGGGAACGATTGCCGCCTCCATTGGCGGCGTGTCGGCGATGATGGGGATTGGTGGCGGTACCTTTGGCGTCACGATCATGACCCTCTTTGGCAAACCCATTCATCAGGCCGTGGCAACTGCGGCAGGGCTGGGTCTTTTGATCTCAGTCCCAGGGGCCATTGGTTTCATGATTTCCGGCATCGGTGTCGAGGCCCGTCCACCCTTTAGCGTGGGCTATGTGAACCTGATCGGCCTGGCTCTCATCGTGCCTGCAACCGTCTTGGCCGCCCCCTGGGGCGCAAACCTGGCCCATGCCATCAGCCGCAAGGCGCTCGCGCGCGCCTTCGCTTTCTTCTTGCTGCTGACATCGCTCAGGATGTTCTACGGGCTAGTCTATGGCTGATCAGATCTTCTGATCATATTCGCCGACGTCAGGCTCTTCGGCCAGCATCGCATCCAGCGTGTCGAACATGGCTTTCTTGTTCGCCTCTGACGCGGGGCTTTCCACCACAACAACCAAACCCGGCTTGTTGGACGAGGCGCGGATGAGACCCCAGGTCCCGTCTGCCACCGTCACGCGAACACCGTTCACTGTGACCACGTCGCGGATCGGCTGACCGATAAGCTGTTCGCCTTTGTCGGCCATTGCTTGAATGCGGGCAATGATGCGATCAACCACGCCGTACTTTTTGTCGTCCGGGCAATGGGGCGACATGGTGGGCGACCCCCAGGTCTTGGGCAGCGCGCGCTTCAGGTCCGCCATGCTCTGGTCTGGAGCCCGGTCCAGCATGTCGCAAATGGCAAGGGCAGAAACCAGACCATCGTCATAGCCCCGGCCAATCGGTGGATTGAAGAAATAGTGGCCGCTCTTCTCGAACCCGACGAGCGCATCCAACTCATGGGCCCGGCGCTTAATGTAGGAATGCCCGGTCTTCCAATAGTCGGTCTTGGCCCCTTGCTCGATGAGCACAGGGTCAGTGAGGAAGAGCCCGGTGGATTTTACATCGACCACAAATTGCGCGTTGGCGTGGGTGGCGGAGAGGTCCCGTGCGAGCATCACACCCACCTTGTCGGCGAAAATTTCTTCACCCTCATTGTCAACAACACCGCAGCGGTCGCCGTCGCCATCAAAGGCAAGGCCGACATCAGCCCCTGTCTCCAGGACCTTGTCCCGCATGGCGTGGAGCATTTCCATGTCTTCCGGATTGGGGTTGTAGCGGGGGAAGCTGTGGTCCAGCTCGCAGTCCAGAGGGATGACCTCAACGCCCGCACCTGCAAGCACAGCAGGGGCGAAGGCGCCCGCCGTCCCGTTGCCGCAGGCGGCGACAACTTTGAGTTTGCGTTTGATCCTGGGCCGGTCGATGAGATCGGCGATATAGCGTTCGCGCATATCAGGCACGAAATGATAGCTGCCACCGGCGCGCGCCTCATACTTGCCGTTCAAAACAATCTCGCGCAGTGCGCTCATCTCATCAGGCCCGAAGGTCAGCGGGCGGGCCGCGCCCATTTTAACGCCGGTCCAGCCATTTTCATTATGGCTGGCAGTCACCATGGCGACCGCAGGCACGTCCAAGGCGAACTGGGAAAAATAGGCGGTCGGCGAGAGGGCCAGGCCAATGTCGAACACTTCGGCGCCTGCCGCCATCAGGCCATTCATCAGCGCCTGCTGGATCGAGCCAGAATAGGAGCGATAGTCATGACCGACGGAGATGCGCGGATCGACACCCAGATCATGCAGCAGCGTGCCAAGGCCCATGCCAAGCGCCTGAATGCCCCGCAGATTGATCTCATCGGGAAACAGCCACCTAGCGTCATATTCGCGAAAGCCCTGCGGGGCCACGAGTGGGGTGGTCTCAAACTCTTCAGAGTTTGCGGCAATGGCGGGGCGTGGCTTAGGCAACATGCAATCAGATCCTTGGCAATCTGCGAATACACCCTGCCAAATGCAGGGGACGCGGGTCTTATACAAGTATTTGGGGAGGGGGTCTGGGAAATTGAGGCCGGATTGCTCAATCAGCCTATCTCAAAGCTGTGCCGCACTGTTCGCATTCTGCTGAGCTGAACCAGACCCTGTAATGGCTGGTGGTGGTCCAGCGTCCGGGCACTTTGTTACAGGCCGGGCAGCGGTAGATGTGGAGCGCTACAGCAAACAAGAGAAAGGCACAGACCATCCCGCCTAACAAGAACAGACCGGATTTCTCTTGGCCCAGGGTCGTCTCATAGACGACGGCGAGGAGGAATCCGGTAAAGGCAACGGGGAGGCCGAAAAGGATCAGCCAAATTGCCCGTTTCCGTCTCTTCGCCGCGGTCTTGATAATCTCTTCTGGTGTCATGTCTTTTCTACTCACGAAGGATCAGCCGATCACCGGAAAGTTCAACCGCAGTGAGTTCACCCAGAAAACTCATGCCCAAAAGGGATTGGGAGAGACCGTCTTGCGAGACCGACGCCCGCACATTGCGCACGGTGACGGAGCCGATGGAAACCTGATCGAGCGTAATTGGCGCGGCATAGGCAACACCGTTGGCGGTCTGATAGGGCACCCGGTAATCGAGTTCATTGAGATCATAGCCAAGCCGTTGCGCATCAAACGGCGTGAGCGCTATGTGGCTGGCACCCGTATCCACCAGAAACCGCACATGTGTGCCATCCACTTTGGCGTCTGCCAAAAAGTGGCCGCTGCCGTCACCGCCAAGGCTCACGACGCCGTGGCGCACTTCGGTCGCGCGGGTCGGCAGCAGCTCTGATTGGGTGCGCACCATCAGGCCGCTAAACTCTTCCCGGTAGCCATAGCCAATGACAAGCACGAGTGCGATGGCGACCCAGCCCATGGCTTGCCGGAGCGCCAGTCCTGCATTCTCGCGCCAGCCCAGCACGGCGCTGGACCCAACGAGCGCTAACAGCGCCACCCCATAGACGAGGCGCATTTGCGCATCCTGCTGGTCGATCACGCCCGGAAAGGTCTTCAAAAGCAGGAAAACCAGGGCAGCGACGGCGAGGCCAAACAGCCCAACCCATGTCCACGTATTGTCTCTCATGCATGAAATATAGGACGTGTCCTTTGCCGAGGCGTGAACATTTTTCAGCAGTTTTTACCCTGAGGATGGAAAGTAGTTCAAATAAACTTGCATACGGAAGTAATTTGCAATAGATAGAGAATATGACAGACCAAGCCTTCCCAGCTATCGCTCATCTTCTAAGGGCCCACACAGTCGTCGAAGAGCGCCTCTCCGGCGAGCTGTCCGCTGTTCACGGTCTATCGCTTAAAGAGCTGTTGCTACTTATGTTCCTGGAAAAGGCACCAGCGGGGCGTTTAAGTCGGGTGGAACTCGCGCGCTGCATGCACACAAGTGCCTCGACAATCACCAGGCAGGCGGCACCCTTGGAGAAACGAGGTCTGGTCGGGCGCGACGTAGATAAGCGCGATGCGCGTCTCTCCTACGTGGTCCTGACGCCAACGGGTCAGCAACTGGTCGAAGATGCGCGCGCAACTTTTGAGCGGTCATCCAGTACCTTTTTTCGCGACCGGTGGACGGAGGAAGAGATTGCCAGTCTCTCAGAACTGTTGGGCCGTCTAACGGTGAGCCTTCCCGGCTCGCTGATCTGAACGCTAGTACACACATCAATCAGGCGGTGTAAATGAACCGCGCCACTCGTGAAGGCTCAACCGGCCATGGACTATGAAACTATCTTTTCTTCTGTTGGCATCCTCTCATTCCTTGGCTGGGGCGCACTCCTGGCAGCGCCGCTCAACGCGCGGGTAATGATAATCAGCGCGCGAGCTGTGGGCATATTGCTTGCGATTGCCTATGTGCTTCTTTTGGGAGCGGGGTGGGGCGTTGAGCCTGCGGTAAGTTATGGGTCTCTCGCAGGCGTCATGAAGGGCATGTCCGCACCGAGCCATATGATGACCGGCTGGACCCACTTCCTGGCCTTCGACCTATTGATCGGGTCTTGGATCGTTGAGAGGTCGCGAGCGTCTGAAATCAACCATTTGCTGGTGATCCCCTGTCTTGCATTGACCTTTCTGTTCGGCCCGGCAGGAATCCTCCTGTTTTTAGCGCTTGAAGCAGTCCATAAACGGCGAACGGCCTCTGTGTCTTGAAACCGGGTGGCATTTCCATTATCTACAAGCAACAAATGGACTTTCTTTTTTTCTACGAAGAAAATTGGTTAAATGAGTGGGTCAGACAAAATCGTGCCTCTTAGGGGCAAAGAAGCCGAGGCGGTGACCACCCGCGTCGCCGGTCTTGATCTGCCAACTTTTGAGGCGGGCTGGGTCTGGCTTGCCGGTGCCGGGCCGGGCGACCCAGGACTGCTGACACTCCACACGGTCAATGCGCTGCAACAGGCAGACGTCATCGTTCATGATGCGCTGGTGAGCGAAGAGATTCTCGCTCTCGCGTCCCCTCGCACAGAAAAATTCTATGCGGGCAAGCGCGGCGGCAAGCCGAGCGCCAAGCAGCGGGACATTTCTGCAAAACTCATTGAACTCGCCCGTCAGGGCAAGCGTGTGTTGCGTCTCAAGGGCGGCGACCCTTTCGTGTTTGGGCGTGGCGGCGAAGAAGCCTTGAGCCTTGTGGAATCAGGCATTCCGTTCCGCGTGATCCCGGGTGTTACCGCAGGCATTGGCGGGCTCGCCTATGCAGGTATTCCCGCAACGCACCGCGACACCAATCACGCAGTGACATTCGTCACGGGCCATATGGCAGGCGGCGATGTGCCGGAAAATCTGGACTGGGCCGCCATCGCGAAGGGCTCACCTGCCATCGTGCTTTATATGGCGCTGTCGCATCTGGGCGCGATCATCAAACTATTGCTTGAGAATGGGCGGCTGCCCAGTGAGCCGATTGCTTTTGTGCGCAATGCCAGTCTGCCGGACCAAACCGTGCTGGAAGCGACATTGGGTACGGCAGTTGCCGAGATTGAACGCACCCAGTTTAAAGGCCCGGCCATTATCGCCATCGGTGAGATCGTCCGGATGCGTCAAAGCCTGGATTGGCTGGGCGCGTTGGATGGCAAGGTCTTGAAGACCGATCCGCTCGGCACGCGCTCAGTGGAAGACACGGCCTGAAGCTAGTGCCTGACATTATTCAGGCGCGACGAGACCAGCTTCGGTAAACCGCCCGTCCAACTCACCCATGATCACGTCACGCTCATCGTGGCTTAGCTGGCTCCAGCCGCCAATTTCCTTCAGCGTCCGTCCGCAGCCACGACAAAACCCCAGACGGCCATCGACGGCGCAGAGCCGTTTGCAGGGGCTTTTGATCGGGTCCGTGGACATGGGGCGCTCTTCCTCAAATTTCGGCGCGACTTTACAGACCAAACCTTGATTTGGCCATTGGCCGCGCAACCCTCTATATAGCGTGCGAATTACAAAAGTCAGGAGCCTTCCATGGACCGCGCCGCAACCGGCCTGCCGTTCGACGATATCCGCCGATTGATCGATGGACCCCCACTGCCCAACACAGAGGCCGCTGACGCCGTGCGGGCTGGGAGCGAACCCGGCCTTGGCATCCTGCAAGATGTGGGGGAATGGCTAGCGGCCTGGCAGGGCCGGACGGACCCCGCCATTGTGCAGCCACTGGTGGCCGTCTTTGCGGCCAACCATGATGTCCTCAAGCAGAACGTGACCGATCTGCCTATGTCGGCGACGCAAGAGCGGGTCGAGCTCATCGCGGCGGGCGGCGCTGCCGTGTCCCGCGCGGCACTGCAAAGCAATGTCGGCCTGAAAGTTTTCGACCTGGCACTCGATCTGCCCACTCCGGATATTACAGAGGTAGATGCACTGGACGAGGCCGCTTGTGCCGCCACCATGGCCTTTGGCATGGAAGCGATTGCAGGCGGCGCAGATCTGCTCTGTGTCACGGACATTGGGGCAGGGAATCGCACAATTGCTGCCGCCCTCGCCCTCGCTCTCTTCGGTGGCAATGCGGAAGACTGGCTGGGAGAGGAACCAAACGGGCCTTTGCGGGAGAACCAAAAACGCGCCGTTGAGGCCGCTGTCGCCCGCCTGGGTGGCGAAACGAGCGATCCTTTGGAAGTACTGCGCCGCGTCGGTGGACGCGAGTTTGCAGCGATTGCCGGGGCCATTCTCGCGGCCCGCTATCAGAACATTCCAGTCCTGCTGGATGGGGCTGTTTCCGTCGCGGCGGCGGCAGTTTTGAGAGCATTGAACCCTGCGACCATCGCCCATTGCCGGGTCACGCATCGTGAGGCAGATCCGGGCTATGGACGGCTCTTGATTGAGCTGGGGTTTGAACCACTTCTTTCCGTAGGGCTGAATGAACGCAATGGGTTAGGCTCTGTTCTGGCCATTGATCTGTGCAGATCTGCGTGCGTCGCTGTTCAGAAACCAAGTACTTAGGCCTCTTGCGAAGTGACAGTTTGTCAGTAAAATCCAGCCAAATCAGTTTCCGGAGACCCCCCTCCGGACGCGTAGCCTGACCACCCAGGAGGTACATTCCATGGACATGAGTTTCTCGTCAGACGATCTGGCATTTCGCGACGAAGTCCGCACTTTCATCGCTGAAAACTATCCGCGCATCACCAACACCCGCTCGCGTGGTGACATGACCCGCGATGACATGCTGGCCTGGCACAAGGTGCTCGCAAAAAAGAAGTGGGTTGCGCCTCATTGGCCAGCCGAACATGGCGGGTCTGGTTGGACGATCACGCAGCGCTACATCTGGAACGAAGAATGCGCGCGGGCGGAAACAACGCCGCTCTTGCCGTTCGGCCTCTCCATGGTTGGCCCGGTGATCTATACCTATGGCAATGAAGAGCAGAAGAAGCGTTTCCTGCCCGGCATCTATAATGGGGAAGAATGGTGGTGCCAGGGCTATTCAGAGCCAGGTGCTGGCTCTGACCTTGCCTCGCTCAAAACGAAAGCCGTTCGTGACGGCGATCACTACATCATCAACGGTCAAAAGACCTGGACAACTCTGGCGCAGTTTGCCGACTGGATGTTCTGCCTGGCGCGCACCGATCCCGATGCGAAGATGCAGGAAAGCATCTCATTTTTCCTTATTGATATGAAGACACCGGGCATTGAAGTGCGGCCCATCATCACAATGGATGGCGCACATGAAGTGAACGAGGTCTATCTCGACAATGTGAAGGTCCCCGCCGAGAACATGATCGGCGAAGAAAACAAGGGTTGGACCTATGCCAAATTCCTGCTCGGCAACGAACGGTCGGGCATTGCCGGCGTCGCGCGCTCGAAAAAAGCCGTTGAACGGCTGAAAAACATTGCAGGTAGCGAGCTCCTTGACGGAGAGCCCCTCATCAAGGATGGCGAATTCGGCCGCAAGATTGCAGAAGTCGAAATAGACCTCTCAGCCCTCGAAGTAACCGAGCTGCGCACACTGGCGGCAGAGAGCCGCGGGCAGGGGCCAGGGCCCGAAAGCTCTATCCTCAAGATCAAGGGCACGGAAATCCAACAGCGGATTACGGAACTGGCCCTTGAAGCGGTCGGCAATTACGCCTTTGTCTATTCGCCGCACGGCAAGGAGGCGGGCGACAATGCCTTCACTCCAGGGCCTGAATATTCAATCGGTGTTGCGCAGAACTACCAGAATATGCGGAAAACCTCGATCTATGGGGGTTCGAACGAAATTCAGCACAACATTATTGCCAAAATGGTGTTGGGCCTCTAACACATAAGCCAATAGCAATTAAAGGGCGCTGCCAGCTGAGCAATCAGCGGGCAGTTGCCTCAAAAAAACATCGCAGAGCGACTACCGCAGGGAAGAACCATCATGGACTTTTCATTTACTGAAGAACAAACATTGCTGCGCAACACAGTGCAGAGCTTCCTTCAGGACAAATATGACTTTGACACGCGCCGCAAAATTTCAGCGAGCGCGGATGGTTGGAGCAAAGAAATCTGGGGTCAGTTCGCAGAACTGGGTCTCCTCGCAGCACCTTTCTCTGAAGAACAGGGCGGCCTAGGTGGCGGACCTATCGATACGATGATCCTGATGGAAGAATTTGGCCGTCATCTCGTGATCGAGCCCTTCATGGAAACGGTCGTGATTTGCGGCGGGTTCTTGCGGGAAGCAGGCACGGCAGCTCAGCAGGAAGCACACATTCCAGGCATCGTCGGTGGCGAGAATGTTTGGGCATTTGGATATGCCGAGCCTCAGGGCCGGTACAATCTGGCTGACCTCGTAACCACGGCAAAAGCCGATGGGGATGGTTATGTCATCAATGGCTACAAGGCTGTTGTTTTGGGCGCACCTTGGGCAGACAAGCTCATCATCTCTGCGCGCACAAGCGGTGGTCAGCGCGATGCAGAGGGTGTTTCGCTCTTCATCGTTGATAAATCAGCCGCTGGTGTTTCCACCCGCGACTACCCAACGGTCGACGGTCGACGGTCGTCGGGCGTCTGAAGTGACGCTGGAAAATGTGAAAGTCGGCGCAGACGCCGTCATCGGTGAAGTGGGCAAAGCATTGCCGCTCATCGAAAAAGTGACCGACCAGGCAATTGCAGCACTCAGCGCAGAAGCTGCCGGCGGCATGAAAGAGTTGAACGACGCAACGGTCGAATATTGTAAGACTCGTAAGCAGTTCGGCGTGCCAATCGGTAAGTTCCAGGTATTGCAGCACCGTATGGTCGACATGTTCATGGCGTATGAGCAATCCGTGTCCATGACCTACATGGTGACGTTGAAACTGGGTGAGAGCGAAGAAGAGCGCCGCAAGGCTGCCTCTGGCGCTAAAGTTCAGATTGGCAAAGCCGGTCGTTTTGTCGGTCAGCAAGCAGTGCAGCTGCACGGCGGCATGGGCATGACAGATGAGCTGAACGTTGGCCATTACTTCAAGCGTCTGACAATGATCGACACCCAGTTCGGTAATGTTGATCATCACCTGACACGCTATTCAGCAGCTGCATAAACACAGCTGACTCCAGAATTGATGAGGCCGCGGGACGCAAGTCTCGCGGCTTTTTTCGTGGGGGGTGCGTTTAGGGGTAGGCCTTGGCGAGCCTGTCGAGACCCTGCGCGTCGTTGGGAACAATACGCTCAGCGGGGAAAATGACATAAGCCTGCGTGCCCACGCCGACATCGCTTTTGAGCTCTAGTCTGCCCCCGTGCGCTTCGGCAAGGCCTTTGACGATGGTCAGACCGAGGCCTGTCCCAGATCCGGGCCGCGCTATACCTTCTTGTCCTTGCCAGAAAGTTTGAAGCACTTTCTCCATATCCTCGCGTGTGATGCCTGGGCCTTCATCAAGCACACCCACGCGAAAGGAGCCGTCTGGCAGGCGCTCTGCGATCATGTAAACACGGCTGCCGCGGGGCGCAAATTTGACCGCATTTGTCAGCAGATTGAGCCAGATTTGCCGAAGCGCTCGTTGGTCACCGTTCAGCAGGGGCAGGTCGGTGTCGAAGCTACGCTCGATCTGAATATCGTCGACGCTGGCGCGCAGTTCCAACAATTTGTGGCAGTCATCTGCAAGCAGCTGAAGGTCGACCAGTTCCTCGGCGATTGAATATTCCCCGGCCTCGATTTTTGAGATGTCGAGAATGTCGGTGATGAGAGCCAGTAGGTGCTGCCCGCTTGAATGAATGTCGCCGGAATATTGGAGATATTTTTCATTATTTATCGGCCCGAACACTTCGCGGTTCAGCACTTCTGAAAACCCGATGATCGCGTTGAGCGGTGTGCGAAGTTCATGGCTCATATTGGCGAGGAACTGCGATTTCGCGGTATTTGCGTCCTCTGCATTTGCGCGCGCTGCATCGGACTCAGCTTTCGCATCCGACAGTGCGCGAATGAGATTGTTTTTCTCCAGAGTCATCTCAATGACGTCCCGCGCATTGGTATGAGCCCGACGTGCTTGTGCGATCATGCCTGCCAAAAACACGCTGTAGGCAATCGCGAGTTCCCAGGAGACCGGGAGCGGTCGGAACCACAGCGTTGCAAGAAAAAAGGCCGAAATCACGCCGGATGATACGTAAATGCTTGGTAGCACCGCACTATTTAGGAGGACCGTTGGTGTGACGGAGACCGCAATGATGCAGAGAAGAAAGAAATTGTTCGACTGATTTCCTTCTACCCAAAACAACAATAAGGAAGATGCCCACGCGCAATTGTAGAAGAAGGTGCATGTGGCAAAACGAAACGTCCACCAGGACACCTCCGACCCGGAACAGAGACCAACCTGATGCGCCCGGAGGAAAGACGTCGAATTGGCCACATTGAGTAGTTGAAGGCTTGAGACAGTAACAAGCCAGAGGGCGACGAGGGGCCAGTCTACCCAGACGAGGTAAGCTGGTGCGATAGCGAAGATCATGGGCAGATTGACCTTCAAGCCCGTCTTATGAGCTGCCGCCATCTGCTGCATGAGCTGCTGGCGAACGGGATCAGGCCGACTGTCAACAGGCCATAGGGCAACCCACCATTCCCGCCAACCTGACATCGTTCTCACCAACCAGCCCCCAACACTCAAAGCTGCAACTCTGCGGCCCGTTTCTTCACGTGCGCGGAGCCTCGGCCAAAAGTATTAAAAACGGCTTGGGTGACATGGTTAAAAAACTTTTGCTATGGGGGGAAACCGGTGGAAAACCCTACCAGTTTCGTGCTGATCTAGGGACAACACAGGTATAAGCCTATATTATAAAACAATAATTTCCGCGCATCGCGGATTGAACGCGGGGAACAAAGAAATCTATGTCAGACCCACTTATTTTTGAAAAGAACGGTCACATCGTCACTCTCACCATCAATCGACCTGAAAGCCGCAATCCTTTGGGCGAGGCTGAAGACGCCGAAAATTTCACCGAGGCCGCCAGACGGATCAATGAAGACATGGATGTGCGCTGCGTGATCCTGACAGGGGCGGGATCTGCTTTCTCTGCCGGGGGCAATGTGAAGGCCATGCGCGAGAAAGGCCAAGGCTTCGGAGGCCCGGGTGTTCAGATCGCTGATCGATATCGAAATGGCATTCACCGCATCGTTCGCTCCATCTGGAACATGCAGGTGCCGGTAATTGCAGCAGTCAACGGCCCGGCTATCGGGCTCGGCAATGATGTGGCGTGCATGTGCGACACGCGGATTGCATCCGACAAAGCCAAGTTCGGCGTCACCTTCCTCAAAATCGGTCTTGTCCCAGGCGACGGTGGCGCCTGGTTGCTGCCGAAAATTATTGGCATGGCGCGCGCCTCTGAACTCTTTTTCACCGGGGACGTGATCACGGCGGAGAAAGCGGAGAGCTGGGGGCTCGTGTCGGAAGTTGTGCCTCACGACGAGCTGATGGCCAAAGCCAATGAATTGGCAGATCGCATCTGTGGTCAATCGCCCAACGTCTTGCGCATGACCAAACGCCTGATGCGTGAGGGCATGACGAATTCCTATGACACCGTGATGGAAATGTCCGCCAACATGCAGGCGCTGGCGCATCACACTGAGGATCATATGGAGGCGCTGGACGCATTCTTTGAGAAACGTCCGCCCAGCTACACCGGAAAATAGACAAAATACGCAGGGAAACTGGGGGGCTGAACATTTCGGCGGCCCCCTTTTACCCCCTCTTTGTGGAGGCTTTTCATTGCTGAAAGGGCCATCACCCATTAAAGTCCGGTCAAATTCAAAATTCAAATTAGTCAGGGAGAATATCCATGGGTGTGATTGGCGTTATCGCAACATTGAAAGTGCAAGCCGGCAAAGAAGCCGATTTTGAAGCAACCTTCAAAGGTCTGCGCGACAAGGTGCAGGCGAACGAACCTGGCAATCTGCAATATGACCTGACACGGTCAAAAGCTGATGCACAGACCTATGTCATCATGGAGAAGTATGCTTCTCAGGAAGCGCTCGAATCTCACGGGCAGACAGAATATTTCAAGGCAGCTGGCCCCGCACTTGGTGCCGTTCTCGCTGGCGCACCGGACATTCAGTATCTCGACATCCTCGACTAATTTAAGTCAGTCGTAGCAGGAGACATTTATGGACCTTTCTTTTAGTCCAGACGACGAAGCCTTCCGCAAGGAAGTGAAAGACTTCATCGCCGAACACTACACGGATGATATTCGTGATCAGGTGTCCCGGTCGAAGAACGGATATATTGACAAGCATCTGCATGTTAAGTGGCAGAAGTCGCTGGCGAAAAAAGGTTGGGCAACCCCCAACTGGCCAGTGGAGCATGGTGGCCCGGACTTCAGCGCAACGCAGAAGTATATTTTTGATGTGGAAATGAGTGGCGCGCATGTGCCCCACACAGTGCCTTTCGGCATCACAATGGTGGCCCCTGTCATCATGAAGTTCGGCACCGAAGAGCAGAAGAAGAAATTCCTGCCAGACATTCAGGAAACCAATGTCTGGTGGTGTCAGGGCTATTCAGAACCAGGCTCTGGATCTGACCTCGCGTCCTTGCAGATGAAAGCTGAAAACAAAGGCGATCATTACGTGTTGAACGGCTCCAAGATCTGGACGTCTGTTGCACAGCATGCGGACTGGATTTTCTGTCTTGTGCGCACGTCCAATGAGGGCAAGCGGCAAGAAGGCATTTCCTTCGTGCTGGTGCCAATGGACTCACCCGGCGTGAAGGTTGAACCTATCGTCTGTCTCGATGGCTCACCAGCACCGCACCAGGAAGTCAACCAGGTCTTCTTTGACGATGTGAAAATTCCAATTGAGAACCGCATCGGTGAAGAGAACAAAGGTTGGACTTATGCCAAATACCTGCTCGAATTTGAGCGCGGTAATGCATATTCGCCGGGCCTTTATCATGCGCTTCAAAACATCCGCAAAATTGCGGCTGACACCGACATTGACGGTGGCAAGCTGATTGATCAGCCTGAGTTTAGAGCGAAGATTTCCGATATTGAAAATCAGGTTAAAGCCATGGAATTCACGGAGCTTCGAATTTTCTCAGCCCTTTCAACCGGCGGCAACGTTGGTCCTGAAAGTTCGCTTCTGAAATGCCGTGGCACTGAGCTTCAGCAGGCCTGCACGGAAATGGCTCTTGAAGCCGTTGGGTCCTATGCGCAGCCTTATGTTGAGGACACGCTGATCCAGTCCAACGAACCAGATGTGGGGCCGTCTTACGCAAAGACAATCGCGCCATACTATTTCTCAGTTCGCAAAACTTCGATCTTTGCAGGCTCAAACGAAGTTCAGCGCAACATCATGGCGAAAGCGGTGTTGGGCCTCTAACCCTCCCGTTCTTGCCGATCAGTTTTTAAGGGGCGGGTTTCGATCCGCCCCTTTTCTTATGAGAGTTCCCATGTCAGACCATGATCTCAATATTCGCAAAGCTACCCCAGAAGATATTCCAGCCCTTGCGCAGGTGTGGAATGAAAGCTGGCATGCAGGACACGCCCATCTCAATCCTGAGGCTGCGAAGGGGCGGGACCTTCCCTATTTTGAGGCAAGGGTCGGCTCAAACCTGGAGCGCATGATCGTCGCGGAATTGCATGAACAGATCATCGGCTTCTCAGGCTGGGAGGGGGACGGCGTGGGGCAGCTCTTCGTGCTCCCCAGTCATTTCGGCAAGCGCGTCGCGCCGCGCCTGTTGGCGACGGTTGAAGCCATTTTGAAAGCGGAAGGCCACAGCACCATCTGGCTGCATTGTGCCGAGGGAAACGACCGGGCCAGAGCATTCTATGAGAAGCATGGCTGGAAGGTCACTCACGCCTTTGATGATGAAATCGGCACCCACCAAGGACCTTTACCCTTCCGCGCATGGCATATGGAAAAGCGCGTCTAGGACGACAGGCGGGCAATGAATCGACGGATCGGTTGGATCAACGAGGGCCGTTTGATCTCCCGCTTGCCATAGGCCTGGGTGATCCGATCAAACACGATGGCAAGCGCGACGATGGCCACCCCTGCTGTCAGCCCTTGGCCCACATCCAACCGTTGAATGCCGAGCAGCACTTGTTCGCCAAGGCCGCGCGCCCCGATCATGGAGGCAATCACCACCATGGAGAGCGCCATCATGATGGTCTGGTTGATCCCCACCATAATGTTGGGCAGAGCCAGTGGCATTTCAATATCGATAAGCTGTTGCCAACGGTTTGCCCCGAGGTCAGCGGCGACTTCGGTAAACGCGTCTGCGACAAGGCGAATGCCCAGATCCGTCAATCGAATGAGCGGTGGCGTGGCATAGATCACCGTTGCAAAGACGGCAGGGACCTTGCCGAGGCCGAAAAGCATCAAGGCAGGGATGAGATAGACGAAGCTCGGCAGGGTCTGCATGGCATCCAGCACCGGCAAGGAGAAGCGTCGGGCGCGCGGCAGTTTCGCCAGCATGACCCCAATGGGAATGCCGATAAGCAGGGCGAGCAGAACCGACACGGTGGTCAGCGCCAGGGTCTGCATCGCTAGGTCCCAAAGCCCCAGCACACCGATGGAGAAGAGGGCGATAGTGAACCCCACGGGCGCCCAGAGGCTGCCCGTTGCATGCCAGCCGATAAGGGCCGCCAACACCAGAACAAGCCACCAGGGCATCGCCTGCAGCCCGTCTTCCATCAGCAGAATAAGTTTCAGCACCTGGTTGCCAACGGCCTCAAAGAAATTGCCGTAATTTGCGACAAACCCTTCTATCCAGTCATTCACCCAGGCAGCAATAGGGAAGCGCCACGCTTCTGGAAAGGACGCGCTTTCAGCCTCTCTGCGTTCGCCAACAATGCGCGCCGCAATCTCCGGGGAGACCCACTGCCGCCAGACATCGGGGCGGGTTTCAAGAAAGTTCTGTGCCGCATCCCGCGTGGTGGCGCCTTCATTGGCTTCCAGAAAGGCGAGCGCCTCGCTCGCCATCAGAGCGGTGGTTCTATATTGCTTCAGGAAAGCGACGACCTGCGGCGCTGTCGCCGCAAATTTTGTATTCACCCCGATGGAGACTTCCGTTGTGGGGTAGGCGGTGGGCGGTGCATTTTCCGGATCGTCGCTGAACGCCTCCCAGGCTTCTCGTGAGTAAGGCGGTTCCTCAAGCATCACCATGTCAAAGCTGCCAAGCACCCAGGTCGGTCCCCAATGATAGGCGACGATGGGCTTGCCGCGTGTATAGGCAGACGCGATGGCCGCAGCGAGGGAGGAGGCTGCGCCCGGACGGAAATTGGTATAGGTCTCATCCAGTCCATAGGCGCGCAGCTTCGCGGTGTTGAGCAACTCGCATTGCCAGCCCAGAATGCAATTATAGAAGCGCCCCTTGCTGGGTTCTTCCGGGTCGGTGAAGAGGGAGGCATAGCGGGGCAGGTCGTACACCGACTTGAGGTCAGGCGCTGCAGCTTCGATACCGCGTTCAGCATCCCCCTCGACAAGGTAGCGCGGCACATACCAGCCTTGCACGGCGTCGGGAAAATTGATTCCCAAATCAATCACGTCACCACGGGCGAGAGCGGCGGTCCAGGGCTCTACCAGATTGTCCCGCCAGACCTCCATGAGTACATCAATGTCACCCCGGCCAAGACCAGTGACGAGCGGCAGGGTAGAGCCTGGAATGGCATCCGTCTCACAGCCATAGCCTTCTTCCAGGATGATCCGCGCTACTTCATTGTGAAAGGCGGCGGAATCCCAGTCGAGTCCGCCAAACATGATGGGACGCTCAAGACCACAGGTCTGAGCTTGGGCGGAAGGCGCGAGCCATAAGAGGCCAACGAGGAGGGCACCGAAGATACGGAGGAAGGAGATGGGAAGCCTACGGAGGTTGTGGACAGTAGCCTGATTGTAGAGGCCCAGAGGGTGCCGTCAAACCGAGACAAAAAAAGGGGAGCGCGAGGCTCCCCTTTTTAAACTTACAGAATAGCTTCAGGCTTACTTGCCAGACGCTTTCTCGAAGAATTTGCCCGTCTGCTCGCCACCCATGAAGAAGGCTTTGGCATTGGACATATCAGCGATCTTGTCGAAATTCTCAGCGACATCTTCAGCTGTGAGACCGTCGCGGCCAAGGTACATGCCATCTGATTCCATGATTTTGGCCACGGAGAAGACGCCAGCGCCGGCGCACATGATGGTGCCGGTTGGCGCATCTTCAGAAACGAGATACATCGCAGCAGGGGTCACACTTTCTGGTGTGAGCATCTGTTCTGCTTCAGGCGGCATCAGGTTTTCAGTCATCCGTGTGTAGGCAACAGGAGCGAGTGCGTTGCAGCGGATGTTGTCTTTCTGACCTTCAAGTTTCAGCGTGTTGATGAAACCAACAACGCCGAGCTTGCCAGCGCCATAATTTGTCTGACCGAAGTTGCCGTAGAGACCGGAAGAAGAAGACGTGACCATGATGCGGCCATAGCCCTGTTCTTTCATGATCGGGAACACAGCCTTGGTAGGCTTCACGGTACCAAACAGGTGTACATCGACGACCAGCTGGAAATCGCTGATGTCCATTTTCACGAAGCTCTTGTCGCGCAGGATGCCCGCATTGTTGATCAGAATGTCGATGCGGCCATAGGCATCCATTGTCTGAGCAACCATGTTGGCCACGCCAGCATCGTCGGTCACGGAAGACCCGTTAGCGATGGCTTCGCCGCCTGCTGCTTTGATCTCAGCAACCACTGCGTCGGCTGCGTCAGACGAGCCGTCGGACCCATCAATGGAACCGCCGAGGTCATTGACAACAACCTTTGCGCCGCGTTTGGCGAGGTCCAATGCGTGCGAGCGGCCAAGGCCCCCACCAGCGCCGGTGACGATTGCTACTTTGTCGTCAAAACGAATGCTCATGTCTGACTGTCTCCTTGAGAGGTGTTTTCTTCAGATATGCAAGCAGCGCGTCCAATTTGGACCAAAGCCCGTCTGCTCGCGGATTTACGGGAAATTTGGCGCTCTTTGTGCCCGAGCAGGGTCCATGGGTCAAGCCGCGCCGGCCCACGTCAAAAAGGGTTGAGTTTCAAGGCTTTGTGGTTGCCGCGAGACCACCCACCCTTAAGATGCGGGGTTGGTTTGCAGGCTTGGGGGGCATCATGACGATTTACGCGGCGCAGAGTGCGTTTGGACTGTTGGTGCTCACCGCGCTGGCCTGGGCGATTAGTGAGGACAGAAGCCGCCTCTCCTGGCGCCTGGTGGCGACGGGGCTTGGCCTGCAAATCATTATCGCGCTGATCCTCACCAAAGTGCCTTTTGCACGCGACGCCCTGATTGCCCTGAACGGCGTGGTCGACACTTTGATGGCAGCGACGAATGAAGGCACGTCTTTTGTTTTTGGTTATGTGGGCGGGGGGGCGGCCCCCTTTGAAGTATCCAGCCCTCAAAACGCTTTTGTTTTGGGATTTCAGGCCTTGCCTCTGGTGCTCGTTGTATCCGCACTATCAGCCCTCCTTTGGTACTGGCGTATTCTGCCCTGGGTGACCAAAGGTTTTTCGATAGCGCTGCAACGTTCCTTCAATCTGGGCGGGGCAGTGGGGTTTGGCACAGCGGCGAACGTGTTCTTAGGCATGGTGGAAGCCCCGCTCCTGGTGCGCCCTTTTATGGCCCGGCTGACACGTTCAGAACTCTTTATCTTGATGACGGTGGGGCTTGCCACAGTCGCGGGCACCGTGATTGTGCTCTATGCGTTTGTGCTCTCATCTATCCTTGAAGGGGCGATGGGGCAGATCCTGACAGCGTCCCTCATCTCCCTTCCCGCAGCTGTGCTGGTTGCGAAACTCATGGTGCCGGGCGGTGCGGATGAGGAGCCGACAGCCGGTGAGGTGAGCGCGGAGGATCTTGGCTACCAGAGCAGCATGGACGCGGTCACCCGTGGCACCCTGGATGGGCTGACACTGTTCCTCAATATCCTGGCGATGCTTCTGGTATTGGTGGCGCTTGTGGCGCTCGCCAATATCCTGTTGGGCCTCTTCCCCGATATACTGGGCGAGCCACTGACCTTGCAGCGCCTCTTCGGCTGGCTCTTTGCGCCTTTGGTCTGGTTGATGGGGGTGCCGTGGGGAGAAGCCGCAGTAGCCGGGCAATTGATGGGCACGAAGACCATCCTCAATGAGTTCCTTGCCTATGTGGCTCTTACGCAAACGCCCGTTGAGATGCTCTCAGAGCGCTCCCGTCTCATCATGGTCTTTGGCCTCTGCGGCTTCGCCAATCTGGGCTCTGTCGGCATCATGATCGGCGGGCTCTCCGCCATCGTGCCAGACCGACGAACAGAAATTACATCGCTTGCCATGAAGGCGCTTGTCGGCGGAACGCTGGCCGCGGCCATGACAGGCGCCACCATCGGAATGATTTCGTAAAACCAAAAAGGAAGATCCCATGAAACTCTATGACGACACACGAGCGCCCAATCCACGCCGCGTCCGCATTTACCTGGCGGAGAAAGGCATTACGGTTCCTCTTGAATCAACACCCGTGATGGAACGGGCAAACAGGACAGAGGCGTTTAAGGAAAAGAATGCGCTCCAACAAATTCCCGTGCTGGAGCTGGACGACGGAACCTGCATCGCAGAGACCCTCGCCATCTGCCGTTATTTCGAAGTCGAGAATCCTGAGCCACCGCTATTTGGGGCAAGCGCTCTTGAGCAGGCGCAGGTGGAAATGTGGAACCGCCGGATTGAGTTTCAATTACTGGGCACTGTGGGGGCCTATTGGCGTCACTGCCATCCGTTGACAGCTGGGCTTGGAGGACAGATTCCCGAAGCAGGGGAGGCCGGTAAAAAACGCGCTGAGTTCATTTTGAATTGGCTGAATGAAGACCTGGCGGGACGCGACTTTTTTGCAGGGGACAAGTTCACAGTTGCCGACATCACGGCACTCTGCGTGATCGACTTTGCAACCTTCGTCGGCATTCCCATTCCAGACGGTGCCGCGAACCTCAAAGCCTGGCACGAGCGTGTCTCAGCACGGCCAAGCGCGACAGCCTGAATTTCGAAAGACATGCGAAGAAGGTTGAGAGGGGCGAAGGCGGTGGCCGGGGGTACATTCAGACACCGCCTTGCCCCCTCAGGACCCAACCAGATAACGCATGACAATCTAGCCAGGGCATTCAGGCCGCCGTTTCCAGCGGTTGAGATGAAAATGACAAGAGTCACATGAACGGTTCCTGAACTACATAAACAGGTTTCGGTCATCTGAAATACGCAGGGAATTCGTAGGTTTTCTGCGGCTTTTGAAGGTCGTAAGCATGTGTTACTGTTTCCCTGGCCCTTTGGGAGGAGGGAGGACATTGAAAAATAACGACCAAGAATCGCAAAACGCGACAACTGATAAGATTTCCAAATGGCGCTTGACCGCCTATGCACAAATGACCTTGCCCTTGGCGGTCATTGGTCTGCCAATCGCCATTTATATTCCGCCCTTCTATAGCGGCACGCTGGGCTTGGATCTGGCGGCTGTCGGTCTGGTTCTGATGTTGGCGCGTTTCTCTGATGTCATCACAGACCCCTTGATCGGTCGGTTCAGCGACCGCTCACGAACACGCTTCGGACGCCGACGGCCATGGATCGCTGTGGGCGTTCCGCTGATGGTTATCTCTGCCTACATGCTCTTTGTCCCTAGTGAGCCCGTAAGTCTCAGCTATTTGCTCATTTGGATTGCGGCTATCTATTTGGGGTTCACCCTTATTGGCATTCCCTACTCGGCATGGGGGGCAGAACTCTCTAGCGACTATCACGAGCGCAGCCGTGTAACGGGCGCCCGCGAAATCTTCCTACTATTTGGACTGGTGCTCGCGATCAGTGCTCCCATTGTCGGGGTCACCCTATCCGGGGGACCCGAGGACGAGGTTGTTGTAAACTCTGCCTCTCGAGAAGCGATGGGAACACTCGGTTGGCTGACGGTTGTACTGTTACCCGTATGTGCGCTGATCCTTTTTGCTTTTGTGTCAGAGCCGAAAACCCAAACAACTCAGAACATTTCTTTCAAAGACGGACTGAAGGCTTTTGCCCGCAATGGCCCGTTCCGTCGCGTTTTGCTGTCAACCATGGTGGGCGCACTTGCAGGGTCTCTGAATGGCGCGGTCGCCATCCTCTTCTTTGATCATGTGTTGAAGATTGGGGAAGCGGGGCTCGTTCTCATTTTGGTGCTTTTTGTGGCGGCCATCTTTGGCTCGCCAATCTGGGTGGTCCTTGGAAAGAAGATTGGCAAGCACCGCGCGCTCTGTGTCGCAGCGATTTGCTCTCTAGCTGCTTTCGCATCAGTCCCGGCAGTTGTGTATCTCCTCATTCCGGCAGCTCCCGAATACACGTTTGCTGCCATGTTCGTTGTGACACTCATTCAGGGACTGGCGGTTGGCGCGACGCCCATTCTCGGCGCATCAATGCTCGCCGACGTGGTGGACCTGGACACCATGCGGACAGGCGAGCACCGAACAGGCTTCTTGTTCGCTTTCTTGGGCATGGTGCGGAAGTTTTTTGAAGCGGCGGGTGTCGGAATTGCGCTGCCGCTCATTGCTTATATGGGCTTTGATCCCCAGGCTGACACCCAAACGGACCTGGGCATTTTTGGCATCATGATGGTCTATTGCATGTTGCCGATCTTTTTGTGGCTTTGTTCTGTTGCGATTATCTGGAACTTCCCGCTGACATCCGAACGCCATGCGCGCATTCGGGCTGCATACGAACGCAAGGCAAAGAGGCGTGGACAAAAAATACACCCCGCGCCAGCAGACTAGCTAGGCGACCGCTTTTATGTCGAAGGCTTGCGCTAGCAATTCATACGAGCGTTTGCGGGCGTCATGATCGGGCGTGATTGTCAGGGCCACAAAATCATCGACGCCATATTCTGCGCCGAGCTGGAGAAGGCGGCCCCGCACCTGTTCAGGTGTGCCGGTAATGCTGCGTTGTTTGACGCCTTCTAGCATCTGCTCTTCATCGGGTCTGAGCGGAAATGCGAGCGCATTTTCAATGGACTTAAAAGGTCCGGCTCTGTTCTGCAACAGGTGCAGAACCCAGAGGTTGCGCGATGCAGAGAGACGTTGAGCTTCCTCTTCGGTATCAGCCACCATAACCGAGACACCTATGGAGCCGAGCGGCTGATCGGAAATCCGCGAGGGGCGGAAGGTCTGCCGATAAATTTCAAGCGGCGTGGGACCGGCGTCTTGATTGATGAAATGGGCGAAACAATAAGGCATCCCAAATTGAGCGGCATAGGCGGCCCCATCGGAACTTGAGCCCAGCATCCAAAGATCCGGCATGCCCGGTCCTGCAGGGACCGCATGAATGCCCTGATAGGGGTGGTCAACAGGCAGGCCGCCGGCCTCACCCTGCATTCCCTGTGCGTCCTCCAGAAACTGTTGCAGCAGTTCGACCTGTTGAGGAAACACATCAATTCCATAGGCCTGAGGGCCCGGCTGCAAGGCACGGCTTGTCTTTTGGTCCGATCCAGGAGCGCGGCCAAGGCCTAAGTCAATTCGATCAGGATAGAGTGCGTGGAGCACGCGAAATGTTTCAGCGACTTTCAGCGGGCTATAGTGGGGCAGCATCACACCGCCGGACCCAACGCGGATGGAATGGGTCGCAGCCGCAATAGCCCCAATCAGGATTTCTGGAGCAGAGCCCGCAAACGAGGAGCCGCTGTGATGTTCAGCTACCCAGTAGCGTTGATATCCAAACGCCTCACAGGCCTGCGCAAGATCAATCGTTTCCCGCAGAGCCTGCGCGCCGGTTCCTCCCTCGCGGATGGGAGACTGATCGAGTGCGCTGAGTGTTACCATAAATCTGGCCTTACTTTCCGATGCGCTTGATCACGCCACTAAAGTTCAAAAGTGTTTCATCGGCGCAGAATATCTGACCGCGCATAAAGACCATAGAGCGTGTGTTGCGCACCACATCACCCGTGGCCTCAATGAGGTTTCCTGCCCCCACCGCCGAAATGAATTCAGAGTTGAAGGAAACCGTGACAGCCGGGCCGTCCAGCACATCGCCCGCGAGCGCAAAAAGCGCATAATCAGCAAAGGTCATCAGCGAACCGCCATGCAAAAATCCGCCCCCATTGCAATGATGGGGAAGGGCTTCAAACGCGCACCGGATCGATCCGTCATCCATTTTTTTGAAGAAATAGGGGCCTGCATAATCCTCAAAGGGATCGGTGCCGCCTTCCCATGCCTGATAGCCGCTGAGGCGGCCTGTTGGAATGTTCATGATTTGCATCCTTTTTCTTATTCTTGTCTCAGGTCGTACCCCAAATTGCCATCGAAATGGCTGACTTTTTCCCGCCAAAGGCTAACTCAGCCTCTACTTAGGTCTTCTTTAGGAGGTTTCCAATACGATGAGGCAATCAATTAGGTATGGATTTTAGTCGATGGGCGTTGACAGCAGACAGACACTGGAGAGCATTCTCAGCCCCGCCACGGTCGAAATCGCTCGGCAGCTTGGAAACGATCAGCTAGCCTCAATTCCCCCAGAAGACCTTGAGGCAAAGGCACTCCGCGATCTGGTTGAGTTCTGGAACAAATCCCGCGATTGCATGCCGCTGCCTTGCGCGGGGTCGCTTGATCCCGTGAAAATTCCCAAACATCTGTCACAGTCGTTTGTTATCAGTGTCGACCATGACCCGCTTTGTTTCACATTTCGGATCATTGGTGAGGAGCCCACTGCGGCATTCGGTGTAAATGCGGCAGGAATGACGGTAGCCGATATCGAGTTTAACGGGATTGCCGCCGGAAAAATGATGCATGAATCCTACTCTTGGATCATCAATCAGCGAAGGCCTGTCGCGATGAGTGGCCCAAACGCCACTCTTCAGGAAGGCTACAAGCGGCAAGAAATCATCTACTTGCCATTCTCAAATGGCGGTTGCCAGATCATCCGCATTCTGGGTGCCTCGGTCTACTATCGGAGCTAGGTTGGCTCCCGGTCCTGTGTTTTGACGCCTGCCCGTCTCATAGCCTAAAGTCCCGCAACTTTTACCAGTATGACTTAGCGGGGAACGCATGGCCCTTGATCTCGAAACGCGCGATCAACTTCTGTCCACAATCCGACGGTTCGTCGAGGAACGGCTTCGGCCCATCGAGGCTCAGGTATCTGAAAATGACGAAGTGCCTGAAGAAATTGTGCAGGAGATGCGCGATCTGGGCCTTTTCGGCATTTCAATCCCAACCGAATATGGCGGGCTTGGTCTCAACATGGAGGAAGAATGCCTCCTCCTGTTTGAACTTGGGCGCACGTCTCCAGCCTTCCGCTCCGTCATTGGCACCAATGTCGGCATCGGCTCTCAAGGCATCGTGATGCATGGTCGCCAGGACCAGAAAGAAAGATGGTTGCCGAAGCTTGCCACCGGCGAGGTAATCGCAAGTTTTGCTTTGACGGAACCCGAAGCAGGGTCTGATGCGGCGTCGCTCCGCACAACAGCAATCCGCGATGGCGACCATTACATCGTGAACGGCACCAAGCGTTACATCACAAATGCGGCAAAGGCGGGTATCTTCACGCTGATGGCCCGCACCGACCCTGACACGCCAGGCGCCAAGGGTGTTTCTGCCTTTATCTGTCCGGCAGATGCGCCGGGCATTTCTCTGGGCAAGTCCGAAAAGAAGATGGGCCAACAAGGTGCGCACATTTGTGACGTGGTCTTTGACGATGCACGCATCCCAGCAGACAGCCTGCTGGGCGAGGTGGAGGGCAAAGGTTTCGTCACCGCGATGCAGGTGCTTGAACGGGGCCGTCTGCATATCTCAGGCGTGTGCGTTGGGGTGGCCGAGCGTCTTATCGAAGATGCAACCAAATATGCAGCAGAGCGCAAACAGTTTGGCCAGCCCATCGGCAACCACCAGCTGGTGCAAGCCATGTTGGCAGATTGCAAGACCGAAGCCTATGCCGCGCGCTGCATGGTGATGGATGCCGCCAAGCGTCGCGATGCCGGTGAAGATGTCGGCACAGAGTCCTCTTGCTGCAAATATTTTGCCTCTGAGATGGTGGGGCGGGTGGCAGACAAGGCCGTACAGATATTTGGTGGTGCAGGCTATGTCGCAGATTATGGCGTTGAACGCTTCTATCGTGATGTCCGCATCTTCCGCATCTATGAGGGCACGAGCCAGATCCAGCAAATGATCATCGGCCGCAACATGATCCGCGAAGCATCGGCTTAGCAGGTGGTCGCTGCACATGAGCGCTAGGGCTCTAAACACCCTCGTTAAAGACATTCGCAAGTGCCGGGTGTGTTTTGAGGATGGAGGCAAGAAGCCATTGCCTCATGAGCCGCGTCCCGTGTTGCAGGTATCAAGCAAGGCGCGCATTTGCATTGTTGGGCAGGCGCCAGGCACGCGGGTGCATGCGTCCGGCGTGCCCTTTGATGATCCAAGTGGCGACCGGTTGCGCGAATGGTTGGGCGTTGACCGAACGACTTTCTATGACGACACCAAACTCGCGATCGTTCCTATGGGGTTCTGTTTTCCAGGCCTGGATGCCAAAGGAGGCGACCTGCCTCCCCGCAAAGAATGTGCGTCCCTGTGGCGGGCACCGCTCTTTGAGGCCCTCTCGAATATGGAGCTGACGATTGTGATCGGGCAATATGCGCAGGCCTATCATTTCGGAAAGAACAAGAAGAAGACCCTCACAGAGACGGTAGAGCATTGGCGGGACTATATGCCGGCACATTTACCGCTGCCTCATCCGTCTTGGCGCAACAATGTCTGGCTGAAAAAGAACCCCTGGTTTGAGACGGACTTGCTGCCGGTTCTGCGCAAGGAAGTTAAACGCCTTCTGAACAAGAAGGCGTTAGGGGTATGAGGCTCTGTGTGCTCGCCATTCTGCTGCTGACTGCGTGTGCGCCGCAGACTTTGACCGTGGGGACCCCTGTCCGTCAGGCCTCCCTGACACCTACGAATGCTGTCATGGAAGATGCTGCATGCTTGCCCCTTCGTGTTTGGGCGGCAGAAGATCCAACAGCGATCATTCTGGGCGTTCATGGCTTTAATGACTATTCCCGTGCCTTTGAATTGCCGGGCCCATGGTTTGCAGAGCGGGGAATGACCTTCTACGCATATGATCAAAGGGGCTTTGGAGAGGCCCCAGCGCTTGGGAAATGGGCAGGCTCAGATACGCTCGTCCACGACCTGAGAACGGTCACGTCGCTCTTGGCGACGCAGCACCCTGACATTCCCCTGTTTATTGTCGGGAGCAGCATGGGCGGCGCTGTGGCGCTGGCGGCAGCTGCAGAAGAGGGACTCGCGGCAGACGGACTCATTCTTGCTGCACCCGCAGTTTGGGGCTGGTCGACGATAAACCCCCTCTATCGCAGCACGCTCTGGGTCGCAGCGCATACAGCGCCAGGCTACACCCTGACAGGGGAAGGCTTGGGGCGATTACCGTCAGACAATCTCGAGATGCTTCGGCAGAATTTTCAAGATCCCCTGATTATCAAGGAAACGCGCATCGACTCTATCTATGGTTTGGTCGATATGATGGATCAGGCATATCTGTCCATCGAACAAGTCAAGCCACCTGTCTTACTTTTGTATGGCGACAAGGACGAAATCGTTCCACGCGGACCGGTAGACGACATCAAGGGCCGCTTCGAAAATGACTTGTCCGTCAAAGACTATCCAGAAGGCTGGCACATGCTGCTGCGCGATCTTCAGCGTGAGACTGTCTGGCAAGACATGGCAGAATGGATGAAAAGGGTCAGTACAGCTTTGAAATGAAGCTAGTGCGTATCTGTGTTCTCTCCGGCGAGAAGTGCCTCTGTCCTCCTGGAGAGATCTCGCAGAAGGGCACCACTTTTCGTTAAGTGCTCTGCTTCGTTTTTCAGAATAGCGCGAAAGAGACGGCTCTTCACCGCTTCTCCGTTAATAGACACCGTCTGCAAACTTGAGGTCGCTGTATCGACGACAAAATCGACCAGCCGTTCCGCCGCGTGGAGGCGTCCCCAGACATAGTCATGCTCACGGGCCTGTCTGCTGAAGAACGCGCCGAAGTGCCCAAGTTCGCGTCCCCTTAGCGCTGTGCGCGTCCCGGATATTTCAAGCGCGTTACAATCCTGCGGGCTGATACGTGCCACGAGAACTGTGTCAACATCATCAAGCGGCTGCCATCTAAGAAGGGGGAAGGTCAGCACATCAAAGAAGGGAAAGCTGAGATACGCAAGAATGAGTTCTCGTCGCGGGGTCTCGGGCAGGTAGTTCGCGACCATAATCGAGAACTCATCATCGAGCAGTGTGTCCACTTCGACCAGCGAGAGCGCATTTCGCATCTCGACAAGTAACGGGTTCAACTCTTCAGGGCTTGCCGTGCCCCCCGTATTCGCAAGCAGCTTACCCGCTTTTTCATGGATCTCGGCTTTAAAGAACGAACAGGCATCCCGCCGTTGCAACCTTTCAAGGGCCCGGTAGAGCACTCCCTTAAACTCGTCCAGCCCATGACTGTCCATGGGGTTTGATGATTGATCCGATTTTGCGTAGAGCTCATTGAGGCGGCGAATAACGAACCGCAGACGGCGTTGACGGAAATTTACATCGAACCGACGCAGAAAGGTGACCCATCTGGCAGTGCTGGGGGTGAACTCATCCGTCCGATCACCTGTTGAAAACTCAACTGGAAAAATGCCCTCTGAGCGCGCCCATTGCTCAACCGATCTGGAAAGGGCGAGACGGTCACTAGGTTGTGCGACCTGCGGCGCAAGATCTCCCAGCATGTCAGAAACCCAACTCAGGACTGAGAGGACTTTGGTCTGAACATATCCATCATAGGCATAGCCTGCATCACGCGCGGCATGACTATTGGCTGTCTCGCGAAGTTTTGCCAGCTGATGAGGTGTGGGGTGTAAGGGCACACCGTCCGGCAGGATTGTGTTGATCGTATTTTGAATGTGAGGACGGGTTGCCTTCAGCACTTCTTGATAGAGATGGATCTGTTGGCTTATGTCGTTGATTTCAGCCAGCTCATCACGCACGGGTTCGTTGCGAGGAATGTCAGAGAGCGATGCCCGGAGCGTTTGGAAGAAGCCGGGCAGGGCGCCGCCATGTTCTATCTTCCCACTTTCAGGGTCTGGATCAATATAGATCACCCGCCGGTCAACCTCGCGGTAAGCGGGACGGTCGGCAAGTACGGATACCGCTTCGGCAAAAGGCTTATTGTTCAGAACACTTCCATCAATGAAAGAGCTGGTGAGAGGGCTGTGCCCGGTATCGATCATTGATTTGAATTTGCGCGCGATGAAGCGGTCGCGGGTCGGCCATTCTTCGCCGCGCTGCGTTAGCACCCGGTCAATTTCCGTGATTTGCGTTGGCGGAAAAGCGCCAGGAAAGGAAGACGTCGCCCGTGCGGCGAAGACAAGACCCGGAATATGGTCTGTGCTGAATTCGCTCTGCACACCGCCATCGGAATGTTGCAGATAATCGAACCGCAGAACGTGTCGGTGCTCTCGCTCTGACACGATGGGAGGATCGTGAAGCGGAATGGTCTGCTCATATCCATAGAAATCCGTGACAGAGACAAATAGATTAAGCTCTTGTCCCACGGGGAGAAGGGATGCACGTTTTTTTGCGGGTTCCCCCATCGCATGGCAGGCGTCCAACAACATGTCGTTCATCAGCCTGCCGGAGAAGGGAGGCTTAAACCACCGGGAGCGCATGAAGGTGGAGAGCTTTTCGCGCATTTCTGATTCAGGCGCGATTCTTTTCAGCCACCGGTCATTAATGTCCCAGAAGAGAGGGCGCAGGAACGCTTTGCTCCACTTCCCCGCAATTGTCTCTGGATCCATCAGTGCGGTAATGTCTGCTTTTTCAAGCCACATATATCGATGTGCATCAAGCGGGAGATCATGCGCCAACGCCCGGGCGAGCATCACGCCATTAATCCCACCCGCAGACGCCCCGGCAATGACATCGACGAAGACGCGCAGATCAAGTTCCTGGCCAATCTCTTTCAGAAGGTCGAAGTAAACACTCTCCGTGTCCGTCTCGCGGGCAGGGTCTTCATTGACGTCGAGATAGGTTTTGCTGCCGCGCTCTGCCGGGTTGTCGACCTGGTGATAAAGGGCGGAGGCTCGAATGAGTTTCTGAAACTCTTTTGTGACCCCATGCATATAGACCGCGAGCGAAACGCCGCCATAGCAAACCAGGGCCAGTCTGAGTTCTTTTTCTTTCATGGCCGCTTATCGGTCCAGACTCAATTATTGATGATCAGATAGTACCCCCTTTTTGTTAAGGAGGTACGATCACAAAGTTTGTCCCGTCATCTAAACCTCATTCGGCTTTGTGACCTCAGCTGGGCATTGGCACCAACCGGACGGTGGACATGCCTTTTGCAATGACGGTTCCATCAGGCGTGGTCAGGCGGCCTTCAACGAAGGCTGTTTTTCGGCCTAGCCGTTCAATCCAGGCTTCCGCGTGGACAAGGCCTGGGTGAGCGGCGGCGTAAAACGCAATTTTGATGTCGAGGGAGAGCGGCAGGAGTTTCGCGTCGGTCTTGGCGATCAAGGCTTGAGCCATTGCTGCGTCGATCCATCCGGTCACAAACCCACCTTGCACAATATTGCCGGAATGGCACTGAGCGGCTTTTGCCTCGAATTCCAGCAGGGCGCGTCCCTCATTCGGGTCAACGGAGATCGTGCGCACCAATCCCATGGTTTCCATCAGCGTATTTTTTTTGGGTTCAGTCGTTGCCGCGTCAGTCATGTTCTTCCCAGTTTGGTCCATTGGGTGAATGTTGATGGCGCCAAGAATGCAGAAACCGCTCTGTGGCGCAACCGTGATTGGCGTCAGTCCCCAAATTGGTCAGAATGCCCCCACACAACAATTTGGGAAGGTGGGCCGATGCCGGGTGCTTTGGATGGGGTGAGAATTGTAGATCTGACAACAATGATATCGGGTCCTATTGCGACCATGATGCTGGCGGATCAAGGGGCCGATGTGATCAAGGTCGAACCCAAGACCGGTGATTTGGTGCGCGTATTGGGCCCGGCCAAAGGCGACAGAACGGCGACTTTCCTTGCGGCAAACAGGAACAAACGCTCATTCGTTCTTGATTTGAAAAGTGAAGAAGGGCTGACGGCGCTCAAGAGGCTCGTCGCAACGGCAGATGTCGTTGTGCAAAACTTTAGACCGGGAGCCGCGGAACGCATGGGGATAGGGGAGGCCGATCTCCGCAAAGAACGTGCAGACCTGATTTATGTGTCCATCTCGGGGTTTGGAGAAACCGGGCCTTACGCCAAGAAACGGGTCTATGATCCTGTCATTCAGGCGCTGTCTGGTCTGGCCGCCATTCAAGCGGACCGGGACACGGGACGCCCCCGGATGATCCGTACCATCATTCCAGACAAGCTGACGGCCGTCACGGCGGCGCAAGCTATCACCGCAGCCTTGTTCGCGCGCGAGCGGACAGGTGAGGGCCAGCACATCAGGCTCTCCATGTTGGATGCCATGATCGCCTTCCTCTGGGCGGAAGGTCTGGTCGCCCTGACGTTCCCCGGTGGTGAAAAACATGCTGCCCGCGCGCAGCTCTCGCAGGATCTCATCTACAAGACGCAGGACGGGTATATTACGGTGGGGGCAGTGTCCGATGACGAATGGAAGGGGCTATGTGCCGCCCTGGAGCAGCCGCAATGGCTGGAGGACGAGCGCTTCAACACGCCAAGCGGCCGTGTGGTGAATGCCCCTGAACGCCTGGCCCTCACCCAGGAAGTCCTGCAGCACAAAACGAGTGCAGATTGGCTGAGTGTCCTCGATGCTCATCAGGTTCCGTGCGCGCCCATTCTGGACCGGACAACATTGCTGGATCACCCGCAGATCCAGGCCAACCAGATTGTCGACGAGCATGTCGATGAAGCTGTGGGTTCCTTCCGGTTGCCGCGTCCCGCTGCCAGGTTCAGCGGCACCCAGGCCGAGGTAAGGCGACAGGCACCTCATCTGGGTGAACACACGGCACAATTACTGGCCGAGCTTGGATATGATCAAAAGACCATTGATGAGTTGATCGCAGCCGGGGCAGTGGCGAATTACGGTTAACCATAAGTTACGATTTTCAGCAAGGCATGGCTTCTCGTGGTAAAATCCCAACTGGGGATGTGACCTAGGTGGGTTGCGTTATGAGTTGAGTTTTGGGGGCTGGTGATTTGTTTCCGGCAGTGTTGAGCAGGATCTTCCTGATTTTTTTGGCGGTCATGGTGCTGGTCGCCTTCCTGTTACAATGGGAGCAGGCTCAGCGCCTGAAGTTCCTGGGTGTTGCCGTTGGCACGGACGTTCTGTCTTTCGAAATTGCAAATTACGGCACCGCCTATGTCGGCAAGACAGATTATGTGGGAAGCGTCGCTTTCCTGTCACCGGATCAGAAATCCGTCTCCTTGTTCAAAGGCTCCATTGATCTCATCCCGCCCTCGCGGGCTGTGACAGCATCGCTCAGCTTTGATGCACCGATTGTCCCGCCGACTCTGGCGACTGCGGAAACCTCTGTGACGCAACTCTGCCTCTATACGCGCGGGCGTCTCTATTTCGATACGCATTTCCACAAGGTCTATTTCCGTCATCGCACGACAGATACGGTCAGGCGCTCCAATGATGTGCCTCCCGATCTTGAAATCGCAGAATATGAGCATGTTTTCTTTGGGCGCCCGCCCTGCCAGTTTGTCGGGTCAGGAAACTATTTCTCATATGAAATCAACGCCGCGAACATCGACTGTAAGCCTATTGGCGAAGTGAATGAGACGGTCTGCCATACCGAGGGGGTTCTTAAATCGACCCTTGAGGGAATATTTGACCCGGTTCAAACATCGGTGGACTTCGACTTCCCGGAGCGCGAATTGACCCGGTCTCAATCTCTACTCCGAAATTAGGCTGTCCTGTTGAGCTGGCCTTACGCGGATTGAGCGAAACCAGTCAGCATTTAGGCGATGCTTGAGCTGCGATGCGCATTGACGGTGCGTGCTGCCGGAAAGGAGAGCGTTGCCTTGGTGCCGACACCAACTTCACTCTCAAAGTGCAATGTGCCACCGTGGAGAGACATGTGTTTTTGCACGAGGGTCAAACCCAAACCGCTCCCTTCGAACTCACGCTCAAGGCGTGCATCGACCTGGAAGAATGCATCGGTCAGCTTTGGAATGCTCTCATCGGGAATGCCAATGCCCTCATCAATGACTTGGATGGAAATGGCGTCTTCGGCGCTAAGGTGGCCAGAAAGCGATATGGTCGAACCCTTTGCCGAGAATTTTACAGCATTTGACAGCAGGTTTAGCACCATCTGCTTTGCAAGGCGCTGATCTACCCATAGCGCGGGCAGAGCGGGGTCTACATCGATTTGAATGTTTCGCTCCTTGGCCGCTGGCCATCCTTCGGTGAGGCGTTTGGTGCTCATCAGCAGGTCTTTAACACCGATTTCTTCTTCATTGAGGCTGAAGTCACCCGTCTCAATGCGCGCGACATCCAGAATGTCATTGACGATGGAGAGTAGGTGTCGGCCACTGCCTTCAATGTCGCCTGCATAGTCAACATACTGGTCGGACCCAAGCGGGCCAAATGCTTGCGTTTTCATGATCTCGGAGAAACCGATAATCGCGTTTAATGGTGTTCTCAGCTCGTGGCTCATATTGGCGAGAAATTGTGTTTTCGAGAGGTTGGCTGCGATGGCGTCTTGAAGTGCAACATCTCTATCTAGTTCTGCCCGACGGCGGCCGGTGATGTCACGGAATGTTGCTGTGAAGATAGGGCGACTGTGTTTGCCATTACTATCCTCTATGACCGACCGGGTAACCACATACTCGATAATACGGTCCTCTCCAGATGGTGTTGCGAATTCCACTTCTTGTAAATTGTCTGTGCCCTCAGTCTCCCAAGGAGCCCACCACTCTGCGCTTTTGGGTAGCACATTTGATAGCTCGAGGCCGATAATCGGCTGGTCTGTCCCGATCGCCAGTATTTTGCGTGCCGCGGCGTTGCCGTTCTCGATACGTCGATCTTGATCATAAACAATGATCCCATCGAAGCTGTCTTCCACAACGCGGTCCAGCATCCGTCCGTGATTTTCTTTCTCAACGCGTTCGCGTTTCACCTGTTCGCGTCGCGTATCCAGCTCCCTGATGGTCACCGCGACGCCCATGAAGGAGGCTACGAGAAGAATGGCCGCAGTATCGACGCTAATGGCGGAAAAATGCTGGATGCCAAAAGCAGCAACCTGAACAAAGGCGCAGTAGGCGATGACACCCAAAATGTAGAAACGTAAACCAGTGAGGTGTTGGGTGGACCATAAGAGCAACAGTGTGAGTGCCGAAAGGATGATCGAAAGGTAGACACTGGTCCGCCAAATTTCTCTATGTTGATGAATGGTCTCGAAGGCGAGGGCCTGGAGAACAGGTCCAGATGCAACACCAACGACAGGTAGATTAAGCTGGTCGCCTAGCTCGACGGCCGTCCCACCAACAATTACCCGCTTGTCCCGCACATAGGTTGGGTCAAAGTTGCCGTTCAGAATGTCTATGTATGAAATGCGCGGGATGGTGTTTAAGTCGATACTGTAGTCTACATAAAAAGCCCTTTCATCCCGTAGCGCGCGACCTGCCAATGTAGCCGCCAGCGAATACTGGAATTCTTCATCGACAAACCCACCATATGTCATCGTCCAAATGCGTCCGTCAGCCGACGGATAGACATTCACGTTCGCCAGCCACGCATGCTCGCGAAACAGAGGGTCTGGTTCTGTTCGGATGGTATCGCCGGATCTCTGTCCGGCGGACGCAAGCTGGATGAAGGAAGGCAGAATGACTTGGCCACCTGCGCGCCTTAGAGCAGCGACAAGTTCCGCATTATCAGCGTCATCCTGGCCACGAGCGAGCTCGACATCGAAGGCAACGGCGCTTGCTCCAGCGCCATGCAGCGCGTCAATGATCTTGGCGTGGTCAGCTCGCTCAAATGGCCAGACACCCAGTTCCTTTATCGTGCGAGCATCAATCTGCACGACAACCAGGTCATTGCTTGCAGGCCGTGTGTCGAGATCAAAGCGGAGGGAAAGCAGAGCGCGTTCAATAGGCTCCAGAACGCCGAGCGTCATAAGAAGCAGTGTCATACATGCGATGATGATGCTCTGCCGATAGGTTTTCATCTCGTCCGCCAAATAAAGAGACCCGCCACGCGGTAAGTCGTATAGCGGGCCTAATCTAGACAGGAGGGCTTACTTTCAGCTTAACTACGTTTTCCCCTTTCCTTTGCCGTTACCACCAGCGTTGGCATTGGCGTTGTCCACGAGACCTGGAGGGGTGGCACCAGTCTGGCCAACAGCTAACCCGTTTCCATTGCCACCAGCGTTGGGATTGGCGTTGTCCACGAGACCTGGAGGGGTGGCACCAGTCTGGCCAACAGCTAACCCGTTTCCATTGCCACCAGCGTTAGCATTGGCATTGGCATTGTCCACGAGACCTGGAGGGGTGGCGCTGGTAAGGCCGACTGCGACACTAGTGCTTGCGCCACTGACGGAGCTTCCGCTGGTATCAGTTAGACCTGCCGCGACCGCATTTGTGTTGCCAACGAGACCTGCAGGAACATTTCCGGAGGCACCTGCTGTCCCAATAGGGTTGTCGCCGACGCTTGCGACAATATTGGCGGCATTGTCTGAGGCAGGAGCCGACGCATCCGCGCCCGATGAAGCATCGCTAATTTGACCGTTGGAAACGGTCGCCGTGCGTGCAAGCCCATTGGTGGTAGATCCAACATCAAGGGAGATCGAACCGACGCTCGCGAGCAGGATAGGGGCAGCTGCTTTTGTGGGAGCTTGCGCCTCCACCTGGGCAGGCGCTGGAACTGGTTTGTTGACGCGTGCAGGAGCCGCAGCGCGGGCAGGAGACACGGCACCAGGGCCGCCAACAGAGAGACCTGCACCCGCCGCAGCCGGTGTGTGTGCTGTCTGACCTGGACGGACCATGCCGACATCACCTGTATCAAGGTCAATCACCTCGACAGCACCTTCAACAACGTGAACAGCTGCGCCACTTGGATCGACAGTCACCGTAAATTTGGTGCCTTTGACCACAGCCGCAAGAAAGGGTGTTTCAACTTCAAAATGTTGATTTGCGCGTTTTTCCACCTGCAGAAGGATTGTTCCAAAGCTCTGCAGAATGGTTGTTGCCATTCCGTTGTCATTTTTCTCCGGGAGGGCAAGGGATGTGCGCGGCGAGATAATGATGGACTCATCGCCACGGATGAGAACAACGCGTCCGTCGTCACCTGTTTCAATGGTTGAACCCGCCCGCAAACTTTCATTGGGGTTGAGCGCAACGGGCTGAAGGGCCGCCTGATGGACCCAAACGGTTCCCGCGTGGCTTTCGACGTTCCAGGCTCTGTCTTCCAACGCAAACGAGGGTGCCGTTGTTCCCAGCCAGGCAAACGCTAGCGTTAGAAAACCCATCAGTTGTGAACGACCAGCGATACGCATGGCACACCTCTTTCAATGACTAAGTGCTTTTGCACCGGTTCGGACTTTACGAAAAAGGAGCTCGAATGAAAGGAAAACTCAAGTTCTAAACTAAGAGTTTTCTGCCGTTTTCTGGGCAATTTGGGTCTTGTTTGAGCTTCATTTAGAACTCATTTGAGTCATTCACAAATTGATAAGGATAAAACTTCAGTATGTAGCCTGATTTGGGGATGATCGGGCGATTGAAACAGGATGACTGTGCTCCAGAATGGATGCTGCCGCGAGCTGTTGGCGATCCTGCTTGTCTTGTTGATGACAACGCTTCCAATCCAAAATGTCTATGCCGCAGATGCCTCAAATGACCCGGGAAAAATTCAACTCCGCCTTCAGCAAGTGACGGACGAGGACCCAATTGAGCAGCCAGCTGATCCGCCCTTACCCAGCGTTGCCCCCTACCAACAGCCCGACGCGGAGCGGTTCACTTTGACCGGCGTCACAGTGACGGGCTCAACGGTTTTTTCAGGGGATGAACTTGCTCCCCTCTATGAATCCTATATGGCGATGGACGTAAGCCGAGCGGATTTGGCGACAATCGCGGATGCAGCAACCGCCCTCTACCAAGATCACGGATACACGCTTTCGCGGGCCTACATTCCACCACAATCCATCATCGCCGGTGTTATCGAACTTCGCATCGTAGAAGGATATGTCCAGGAAATTCAGGTAAGAGGTGAGGCAGGGGGCGTTGATGTAACGCCCTACACTCAGCGAATTCTCGCTGAACAGCCGCTGTCTCAATCAACTTTCGAGCGCAACTTACTCCTTATGCATGATCTCGGTGGCTTGAAGGTGACTGATATCGCGCTTGCAGAAGAAGTGGAAGGAAGTGGTGCCTACACATTAGGCCTGACCATCACCTACGATGCCTGGGAGGGCTCTCTCTACACAGACAATCGAGGAACGGATGCGGTAGGACCTGTTCAATTGGGACTTTCGACCAGCGCAAACTCTCTTTTTGGGACCGGCGAGGTGCTGACAGCGTCGGCCTATACAGCGCCCCGCGACCCTGAAGAGCTGCTCTTCGGTCAGCTCCGCATGCACCAGCCAATTGGATCAGATGGCTTTGCCATCAGTCTTTCTGGTTCCTACAGCCGAACCGAACCCTCCGGAGTGCTGAGTTCTGTAGGACGCCAGGGCACCTCGGTTTTCGGCAGCATCCAAGCGCAATATCCGCTCATCCGCATGCGCAATGAAACTCTCTGGCTTCGGGGCAGTTTTGATGTGCGCAATGTGAGCGATGAGACGGATTTTGGCATTATTTCCGACGACCGGCTGAGAGTTGCCAGGGCAAAGATCGAGTACATCAGAACGGATGAATGGAACGGGACCAACTTTATCAGTGTGGGTGTGGCACAAGGGATGGACATATTGGGTGCCTCCGGCGCTGGCCACCGGTTTGCCTCTCGATCAGACGGCGAAGTCCAGTTTACGAAAATCACAGCGGACTACTACCGCTGGCAGCGCCTTTGGGGAGATGAACTGGCACTCGCCTTCCGTGTGAGCGGGCAAAAATCCTCGGCGGCGCTTTTGTCATCTGAGGAAATGGGGCTGGGCGGTGCACGCTTTGGGCGTGGCTATGAATACAGCGAATTGACAGGGGATGATGGCGCGGCAGCGTCAATTGAGCTGCAATACACACCTGAACTTCGCATACCTCTTGCAGACAAAATCACTGTCTTCGGATTTTATGACATTGGCGCGGTCTGGAATCGCAACGCGTCTGCAGAAACCCGTCGGATGTCACTGGCATCAGCCGGAGGCGGGGTCCGTTTCCGACTGCTGGAGCAACTCAATGCGACGGTTGAAGTCGGCAAACCCCTGACCCGGGACAGCAGTCGTGGAACCGACCGGGACCCGCAGGTCTATTTCTCTCTCTATAATCCGCTTTAGGGGGCAACATGGCGAGTGTGGTGGGCGTGGCTGGGATTGAACCAGCGACCTTTCCGATGTGAACGGAATGCTCTCCCGCTGAGCTACACGCCCCTAGAGGGGAAGCGCTCTAATACGGTGCCCATCCCTGCCAAGTCAAGAAGCACCAAAAACCCTCGCTCAAGACGGCTTCCTCAATCCAAACCGCGGAATATTCAGAAATGATCCGGGCGGAGCACCTTCAGGGCGGCGGGGAGGGCGTCAAAATGGTCGATCAGATGATCGGCGCCCAGCTGGGCAGCAGGGATGTCCGTATAGCCAAACGTCACACACACTGAAGGGATCAACGCAGCACGGGCCGCTTCAATGTCTGGCGGGCTGTCTCCCACCATCACGGCCCCCTCGATTGTGCTGCCGAGCCGTGCCACGGCTTCTGTCAGGTGGAGAGGGTCTGGTTTACGAACGGCGAGCGTATCCCCGCCAATCACGACCGGGAAGAAGTGGTCGATGCGGAGGGTTTGAAGCAGCTGGTGGGTGAGACGCTCCGATTTATTGGTGCAGACGCCAAGCTTCACGTCCTGGGCCATAAGCGCCTCCAACTGGTTCAGGACACCAGGAAAGAGGACCGTATGGTCCGCAATGTGGTCGCCGTAATAATCCAGAAACTCTTCGAACAGCTGATCGAGCAGGGTCTCATCTGCCGGAGCGCCGGTCGCCTTGAAGCTGCGTTCCATAATTTTCCGAGCGCCCGCGCCCACCATGGACCGCACATGGGCCTCTGGCACATGGGCCCGTCCGTGACGTTCCAGAAGCACGTTCATCGTGTGGCAGAGGTCGAGGGCTGTGTCGGCAAGCGTGCCATCGAGATCAAAAAGGACGACTGGGTGCGTGTTCATCAAGGGTGACCGTTTTGGTTGTGCAGTAAGAATGTCCGCACTGTGGATAAGTCAGAAAGAGATTCCGTTTCAACTGCTTATTCACCGGCTCGGACTCATTTTCTGAACGACTGAAGGCATTGGCAAGAATCAGCACCGTCTTGATTCAAATTCTAAGGCCCTTGATTCAACCTCTTAAGAAGAGCTGCCATCCTCATCAATCCGCTGCGTCCGACAGTCGCCACGCGGCCAATCCATCAAGTGTCTGGGTATAGGTATGGCGTGCGTTACGGATAACATTGGTCTGGAAGCTCTCGCGATCTGGCGCGTAGTCCTCGCGGATTTCTGCAAGGTACTCAGCGGCCTCAGGAGCGTCCAATCCACCTTCAAAGCGCAGCCACCGTTCCAGCATGGAGATGCGCAGGGCATCGGCCGCATTGGCTTTAGGGCGCGCTGACCGGAACTCCACGACAGCACCTGCAAAGGTTGCGTCGGCTGGAACAGCTTCCTCAATGCCCCAAAAAAGAATGCCGTGCCGGGTCGGACGCTTTGAGCCCCAAAGTTCATCCACGTGGGATGAACTCAGCGCATTGCGACCCCACCATCTCTCAGCTTGAGCGCGCCCCACGCTTTTGGGGGGCGAAAAGCAGAGGAAAATAAGGTCGCCGTCACCCACGGGACCTGTATGCCAGTCGATAAAGGCAACGTGCCGGGCATCGGTGAGGTGGGTCTCAATGATGGTTTTGAGTGTCCTGGTCGACCATTCCAGAGATGTGCCACCAAAGTGAAACCCGTCCGCATGGGTATACTGGCCCCTGCTGATCGCGTCTTCGAGCGCCCATTGCCCGTGCTTGGCGATAAGTCGGGCACCTTCTGACAAAAGACGCCGGACCGCTTTGTCGTCAATCCTTTTGGGACAAAGCAGCGGGTGAACCTCTTCATACAAGGCGTTTTCGGGGTGGGGGGCGTCGTGATCCAACCAATTGCGGTTGAGGTCCACATTGTTCTCTGTGCCACGCAGGCCCCAGGCAAAGCCAAACGGGTTGACGGCATGGATGAGCAGCACAGCCACTCCGGAAGGCAGCGTTGCCGGTCCGTCCGTCATCAGCCAGTCGAGCTGGGCCGCAGACCCCGCATATCCCTCAGCCCCATGGGTGCCGCACGTATTGATCAGGACAGCGCTGGCATCCTTCGGGCCGAACCAGGCGGTGTCCATCGAGAGGCTCTCACCGGCTGGGCCGGTGGCATTTGGGTTCACATATGCCTGAAGCGCGCCGCCGGCAGCGCGCGCCGCCTCCAAAAACCGGTCTCGGGCGGTCGCATAAGTCGCTGAAAATGGGGTTGTCTCGGTCATGATCTGGTGCGTGTCGATTATTTTGTGTCGCGGAGCAAGTGATGCGACGGGGGGACCCTTGATGCCATTAACGGGCGGGCTGCATGATGCTACCAAGAAGAGGGCGCAAAGACCCGCTCAAATGCTCAAGGGGGCCGGACCCCAAAGCTCTAGTCCTAAGGATGAAGCCGATGAACCTCAATGATCCCAGTCTGTTGCGCTCCCTTTGCTACATTGATGGGAGTTGGGTCGGCCAAACAGCCGACAAAACCGCTGTCACCAATCCAGCCACCGGGGAAATGATCGCTGAGGTGCCGGTATTGGGCAAAGCGGCAACAGAAGAGGCGATTGATGCTGCATATCGTGCCGGACCCGCCTGGGCGGCCCTGACGGCAAAGGAGCGCAGTGTCATCCTGCGGCGTTGGTTCGATCTGATGATGGAGAATGCAGACGATCTGGCGGTCATCCTCACAAGTGAGCAGGGCAAGCCGCTCGCAGAAGCAAAGGGCGAGATTACCTACGCGGCGTCATTTCTGGAGTTCTATGCAGAAGAAGCCAAGCGCATCCATGGCAGTATTGTTCCCGCCCCGTCCAATGACCGGCAGATTATCGTCCTAAAACAGCCCGTGGGTGTTGTTGCCTCTATCACGCCTTGGAACTTTCCCGCCGCCATGATCACCCGGAAAGTAGGACCGGCCCTTGCCGCGGGCTGCACTGTGGTTGCGAAGCCTGCAACCCAGACGCCTCTCTCAGCTTTCGCTATGGCGGAATTGGCAGAGCGCGCTGGCGTGCCGAAGGGCGTCTTCTCTGTGCTCACCGGCAAGTCAGGCGAAATCGGCGGCGAACTGACCTCCAATCCGAAAGTGCGTAAGCTCACCTTTACCGGCTCGACTGAAGTCGGGCGCTTGCTGATGGAGCAGGGTGCCGCCACCATCAAAAAAATGTCGATGGAACTTGGCGGCAATGCACCCTTCATTGTGTTCGAGGATGCCGATATAGACGCGGCAGTTGAAGGCGGCATGGCGGCCAAGTACCGCAATACGGGCCAGACCTGCATCTGCACCAACCGATTTCTGGTGCACGCAAATGTCTATGACAGTTTCGTCGAAAAGCTTGCCGCCGGTGCAAAGAACCTCAAGGTCGGGAATGGGCTGGAGGAGGGGGTTGGGCAGGGGCCGCTCATTGACATGGCCGGTGTTGAGAAGGTTGAAGAACATGTGGCCGACGCGCTTGAGAAAGGCGCACGGCTTCTTGCAGGTGGGAAACGCCATGCGCTCGGCAAAACCTTCTATGAACCCACCGTTCTGGCAGACGTCACCTCGGACATGAAAATCGCGAGCGAAGAGACATTTGGACCTGTCGCCCCTGTCTTCCGCTTTGAAACGGAAGAAGAAGCCATTCAAATGGCAAATGACACGCCTTTTGGCCTTGCAGCCTATTTCTATGCCCGCGATATTGGCCGCTGCTGGCGAGTCGCCGCTGCCCTCGAATATGGGCTGGTGGGTGTCAATGCAGGGATCATTTCGACAGAAGTCGCCCCGTTTGGCGGCTGGAAGGAATCCGGTATTGGACGCGAAGGTGGCCAGTGGGGCATCGAGGAGTTCCTCGAAATCAAATATGTTGCAATGGCAGGGCTTTAGACCTGCTATCTGAAAAAGAGGCGAAGGCTAAATGAGCGCAGACGACCAGAAGAGACGATCAGCGGAACGAGCGCTCGATTTTGTGGAAGATGGCATGAAGCTGGGCCTTGGCACAGGCTCAACAGCTGAACATCTGGTCCGTTTGTTGGCGGAGAAGGTTGCCAAGGGCTTCAACGTCGTTTGTGTGCCGACGTCCGACCGAACGGCAGCGCTGGCAAAAGAGCTTGGCATTCCGCTGACAACACTTTCGGACACGCCTCATCTCGATCTGACTATTGATGGCGCAGACGAGTTCGATGCCCAGCTGCGATTGGTCAAGGGCGGCGGGGGCGCACTATTGCGTGAAAAAATTGTGGCGACGGCATCCGACAGGATGATCGTAATTACCGATGCATCTAAGCAGGTCGAGACACTCGGTGCTTTCCCGTTTCCGATAGAGGTAATCCCTTTTGGGTGCCGGACCACGGTTGCCAAGATTGAAAAAATAGCCGCCGAGTTGGGCTGCAAGGGCGCAATCGAGCGTCGGGCCGATACATATGGAGAGCCCTTCCTCACTGACAGCGAAAATTTCATCTATGACTGCCAATTCGGCAAAATTCCCGATGCAGATGGGTTGGCTAAAGCGCTGAACCTCATCCCAGGTGTTGTCGATAACGGATTGTTTATCGGGATCGCGAGTGTCGCTATTGTCGGAACCGAAGATGGCACTCATTTGGTAGAGCCTAAGTAAGCCCGCCACCCCTGATAAAGAGCGGAAAGACAAGATCGTGAAGGAACGGTGCCATGACTGAGTTTGACTATGATCTATTCGTAATTGGCGCAGGCTCAGGGGGTGTTCGTGCGGCGCGCATGTCGGCCTCCCATGGGGCCAAAGTCGCCGTCGCAGAAGAGTATCGTGTCGGCGGCACCTGCGTGATCCGCGGCTGCGTGCCCAAAAAGCTGTTTGTGTATGCAAGCCAGTTTCAGGAAGAGTTTGAGGATGCAGCAGGCTTCGGCTGGACGGTCCCGAAAGCAAAGTTCGATTGGGCGACGCTTCGCGATAATAAAGACAAAGAGATCGACCGCCTCAATCAGATCTATATCCGTAACCTCAAAAACTCCCGGGTGGAGATCATCGACAGCCGTGCTGTGCTGAAAGACGCCCACACGGTGCATCTGATTGCAGAAAACAGAGACGTTACCGCTGACAAAATTCTCATCGCGACGGGCGCCACGGCCAATGTGGACGACGGCCTTAAAGGCGTTGAGCATGCGATTACCTCGAACGAAGCCTTCCACCTGGATGAATTGCCAAAGAAGGTAATTGTCACCGGTGGTGGCTATATCGCTGTTGAGTTTGCCGGCATTTTCAACGGGCTCGGTATTGAGACCACTTTGCTCTATCGGGGAGAGGAAATTCTGCGGGGTTTTGATGACGATCTGCGCGCAACCCTCCATGAGGAAATGGAGAAGAAGGGTGTTCGGATCATTACCGAGAGTATTCTGACTGAAATTGAAAAAAGCGGCGATGGGTATAAAGCACATTTAGACAATGGAGAGGTCCTGGACACAGGCCTTGTTATGTTCGCCATTGGTCGCGATCCCAACACCAAGGATCTGGGACTGGAGGGCGTTGGTATTGAGATGGGCCGCAAGGGCCAGATTATCGTCGACAAATATTCTCGAACCAATGTGGAAAACATTTATGCCGTCGGTGACGTGACCGATCGTGCGAACCTGACCCCGATCGCGATCCGGGAAGGCGCTGCTTTTGCAGAGACCGTCTTTAACAATAATCCTCAAGCCGTTGATCACTCCGTCATCCCGACTGCCGTGTTCTCACAACCAGAAATCGGGACTGTTGGCCTCACGGAGGAACAAGCCCGTGCGACGTTCAGCGAAGTTGATATCTACAAGTCGAAGTTCCGCGCGATGAAGCACACGCTCTCTGGGCGTGATGAGCAGACCATGATGAAGATCATCGTTGATGCGGCAACGGACAGGGTTGTGGGGTGCCACATCATTGGACCGCACTCTGGTGAGATGATCCAGGCTATTGGCATCGCGGTCACAATGGGGGCGACGAAAGCGCAGTTCGACATGACGGTCGCGGTCCACCCTACCGCTGCTGAAGAGCTGGTGACCATGAAAGAGAAATGGATTGCGCCGGAGCTGAAGGCGGCTGATTAGCGGGCTGGTGCGAGCCCTGACAGGACGCTTGCAAGCAGGGTGTTGGCGAAAGTTTCATCAAGCGGCAGATGGCCGATGAGCACCCGGTAGAAGAGCGGCCCGTAAATCATATCAAGAGCAATCTCGATATCAGTGTCTGCGCGAACGTCACCGGTTTCGATGGCATTGAGAAGGATTTCGCGTCCCTCCCTCCGGCTTTTCAGGATGACCTGATTGCGGAAACCTTTCGCAATCTCGCTGTCTTGTTCCGCTGCTGCAAGCATCAGCCGAACCTGACCGCCGTGTTTCGTTGCAAACTTTGTGACCACTTTCAAAAGCTGTCGTTCAAGATCGGCGAGTGGCGCATCGGTTTGACGAACACTGGTAGCAGACGTGTCTGCGGCCATAAGCGCTGCCATGGCGAGAGCCCGCGCGTTTGGCCAGGACCGGTAAATGGTGGGTTTGCCCACTTTGGCTTTGGCAGCCACCGCCTCCATCGTGACGGCAGATATGCCGCCCTCTTCCAGAAGGCTGCTGGCAGCCTCCAAGATGGCCCGCCGTGCTGCCTCGCTGCGCGGTCGACCCCGTTTGGGTTTTTCTGACTTGACTCTTTCAATCATTATGAAACAATACGTAACGTAAATAAACGAGATTGGCAAGGAGGAACGCACATGAGTGACCCGAAAGCCATAGGCTTAACGCCCTATATCGCAGTCCGGAATGCCGCCGCAGCAATTGATTTCTACGCACGTGCTTTTGGGGCAGTGGAAAAATATCGCCTGGAAGACCCCGCCGACGGGCGCATCGGCCATGCGGAGATGTCTCTGGGCGGTTCGACCCTGATGATCTCAGATGAATACCCGGATTTTGGCGCTCTTGCGCCAGAAAGCCTCGGCGGCTCACCTGTAAAGCTTCACCTGTATGTGGAGGATGTGGACGCCGTTTTCGCCGGTGCAGTGGAAGCAGGTGGTGTGGAACTTCGACCCGTCAAAGATCAGTTTTTTGGGGACCGAAGCGGCATGTTGCAGGACCCGTTTGGCCACACCTGGTTTTTGGCAAGCCTCAAAGAAGAAGTTTCGCCAGAAGAGATGCAGAAACGCTGGGCAGAGGGGTTGGCGGGCTAAAACTCATTTCACAGATTGAAACCGCCAAAGGCACTAACCATCTCAAGCACTTAGCCTTTTCTTTGGAACTGATTGGGCCTATAACTTCCCGCCTTCTGAGAAGGCAGGTTTCCAGCCATGTTCGCGTGAGCGGCCCCGGCCAGAGACCGCAAAAAAGTGCTTTATTACAAGAGGTTAGTCATGCCAGACGGCAGCGCATCGAAAAACTGGTCCCCTTCGAGCTGGAGAGAGAAACCTGTTCTCCAGGTCCCGACCTATCCAGATGCCAAAATCGTCTCGGAGGTGGAAGCGACGCTGGCCAAATCTCCACCGCTTGTTTTTGCAGGTGAAGCGCGAAACCTGAAGCGTGATCTGGCCGAGGTCTGCGAAGGCCGTGCCTTCTTGCTGCAGGGCGGAGATTGCGCTGAGAGCTTCGCAGAATTCCATCCCGATAATATTCGCGACACATTTCGTGTGCTGCTTCAGATGGCGGTGGTGCTGACCTATGCGGCGGCTGTTCCCGTTGTCAAAGTCGGCCGGATTGCCGGACAGTTCGCAAAACCACGGTCATCCGATAGCGAGACGATTGGTGATGTGACCCTGCCGAGCTACCGCGGTGACATCATCAACGGTATTGAGTTCACGGAAGAAGCGCGTATTCCTGATCCCCGTCGTCAGTTGCAGGCTTACAGCCAGTCAGCTGCATCCCTTAACTTGATCCGGGCGTTTGCGACAGGTGGCTATGCCGACCTTGATTATGTGCACCGTTGGACGCTGGGTTTTGTCGGCGAAGGCGAAGGCAAGAAACGTTATGAAGATGTGGCACAGCGTATTACCGAAGCGCTCGACTTCATGCGCGCTTGTGGCATTGATGCCAACACTGTGCCCCAATTGCAGACCACATCGTTCTACACCAGCCATGAAGCGCTGCTGCTGGGCTACGAACAGGCCATGACCCGTGTCGATTCCACATCAGGTGATTGGTACGACACATCCGCTCACATGCTCTGGATCGGTGACCGAACCCGTCAGGCAGACCATGCCCATGTGGAGTTTTGCCGGGGCGTCAAAAATCCGATCGGCATGAAATGCGGTCCCTCGATGGAGCCCGATGATCTCTTGCGTCTCATTGACGTACTCAATCCTGAAAATGAAGCAGGGCGTCTCACGCTGATCTGTCGCTTTGGGGCGGGCAATGTCGAAAAGCATCTGCCAACGCTGGTGCAGGCTGTTGAAAAGGAAGGCCGTAAGGTCGTTTGGTCCTGTGATCCAATGCACGGCAATACGATCAAAGCCTCAACCGGCTATAAAACGCGTCCAGTAGACCGTGTGCTGGCGGAAGTGCAGCAATTCATGGGCGTTCACCGTGACCTCGGCACCCATGCAGGCGGCGTCCATTTCGAGATGACCGGTCAAAACGTGACGGAATGTCTTGGAGGCGCGCAGGCGATTGGTGAAGAGGATCTGTCGCACCGCTACCACACCCATTGTGACCCGCGCCTCAATGCCAGTCAGTCACTGGAACTGGCCTTCATGATCTCGGAAGGATTGAAGAAAGAGCGCGACAGCCGCTCACCGGTGAAGGCCGCCGCTGCGATCTAGGTGTTTACACTAGCAGCCTTCTAAAAACGTCTGTTTTTCGAACGACATGTGCGGCAGACTGTGTCCCATGTGGAAATACTTGCGCGAAGAGTTGGGGTGGGCGGGGCCGGCGCTGCTGGCGGGTCTCGGTGTAGCATCGGCTTTCGCAGCCTTCGGTCTGCTAATTGGCATAATAAGTGGTGCAGTGACCTTTCAGATAGTGCTGGGCGAGCAGCAGGCTCTGTGGGCAGCGGTGGCAGTCGCAGTATTGGTCCCAGGTGGCATTGAGACCCTGAAGTGGCTAAGGGAACGAAGTCAAAGCAGGCAAAAGGTAAAAGCGATTGGTTTTGCAGTATACCCGGCACTACTGTTTCTTGAGGTGGCCATCCAGTCTCTGCCTCAAAGTTCACTTGCTTTGAAAGTGCATGCTAGGATTTGGCAGTTGGGGCACGGAAAAAAACTAGAGATAGAAATACCAGACTCTATTAGGACTCACCTGACTGATTTTTACCTTATGGGTGATTTAGGACATGAGTTGCTTCAGCTAAATGCTGTTATTGAGCAGTTCAACATAATCAGCAAACGTGCTGAGGAAGAAGTTGGAAGATGGGAGGCTTTGGCTGGCCCCGTTCAATTGATGACCGAGCAGATTTGTAACGTGATGTGTGAAATCAAGAAGATACACCCATGAGAAAAATACAGGAAAAGAAGAGCTGTTAGCTCACTTTGACGAGACGGCGCCCGAAGTTCTCGCCTTCAAAGAGGCCCGCAAAGGCCGCAGGAGCGGTTTCAATACCCTCGCTAATATCTTCGGTGTAGATCAGCTTGTTCTGCATGATCCAGCCGCCCATCTCTGCCTGGGCGTCACGGAATTGTTTGAAATAATCGAACACAACCAACCCTTCCATCCGCAGACGGTGGGTGATGAAGCGCAGCGTGTTGCGAATGCCGCGAGGTTCCGCCTTGTTATATTCTGAAACCGCCCCGGAGATGATGATCCGCGCCCGCTCATTCGTGTTGGCGATGGCCGCATCGAGCATCTCACCACCGACATTGTCGAAATAGATATCAACACCATCAGGACAGGCACCTTTGATGGCATCTTCCAGGTTCGCGACTTCTTTGTAATTGATACAGGCATCAAACCCGAGCTGGCCGGTGACGTACGCGCATTTCTCTTTGGAGCCCGCAATACCAACTGTGCGGCATCCTTTCATCTTGGCAATCTGTCCGGCGGTAGCACCTACAGGTCCGGCAGCTGAGGAAATCAGAACTGTCTCACCTTCTTGCGGCTTGCCCAGGTCTTGTAGTCCGAAATAGGACGTAAGGCCGGGGATACCAAGCACGCCAATAGCAGCTGTCACCCGGAGAGGGCCTTGGAACATCGCCGCGTCCAATTTTGCCAGGCCCCGCCCGTTGGAAAGGGCATGCGATTGCCAGCCAAACCCACCGGTGACCAGATCACCAACGGCAAATTTCTCGTTGTTGGACTGAACCACTTCGCCGACCATGGCTCCTTCAATCACTTCGCCCACCTGAAGGGCAGCAGCGTAGCTGTCTGCAGAGAGGCGCGAGCGCATGCCCGGATCAATAGAGATATATTTTGCCTGGATTAGCAGCTCATGTTCGCCGGGGTCAGCCAGTTCAACTTCTTCTAACCGAAAGTTTTCTGCTGTTGGTTTTCCATCTGGACGAGATGCAAGCACCCAGCGGCGGTTTGTAGTCGGCACAATCACGATCCTCCAAAAAAGTAGCCCGGCAGCGTGGGCCACCGGGCTTCAAATTTTATCAATGCAAACGGCTAAAAGCCAGACGGTTTATGCAGAGGGATCATCGCTGATCTTCACCAGCATCTTGCCGAAATTGGCGCCGGAGAAGAGATTGAGGAACGCTTTGGGGGCATTCGCAATGCCTTCTTCAACCGTCTGCTCTGTGTTCATCTTGCCAGCGCTGATGAGCTTTGCCATTTCCGCATAGAAGTCGGGAATGATGTCGAGATGGTTCGACACAATGAAGCCTTCGAGCTTCAGGCTCTTGCCGACAATCTGGATGAGATTGTTTGGGCCCGGACGTGGCTCGGTATCATTATACTGTTCAATCATGCCGCAAAGCGCAGCCCGCCCGTGTGGGTTCATATAATTGATAGCAGCTTGCAGGTGACCACCACCGACATTGTCAAAATAGACATCAATGCCTTTCGGGAAAGCATCGCGGATAGCAGCGTCCAGATCACCACAAGTCTTGTAGTTGATGGCTTTGTCGATACCAGCAACGTCTTCAAGCCACTTGCACTTGTCATCTGAACCAGCTGTGCCGACCACATAACATCCGTGGGCTTTTGCAAGCTGACAGACCACAGCGCCAACAGCGCCAGAGGCAGCAGAGACGAAAACCGTTTCGCCGTCTTTCAGGCCCGCCACTTTGAAGAGACCTGCATAAGCCGTCATGCCGGGCATGCCGAGCGTGCCAAGATTGGCTTCAATCGGGCCCATAGCCGGATCGATCTTGTTCACCATCAGGCCATCGGTGACGTAGAGTTCGCGCCAGCCATTCATGGAGTTTACATAGTCGCCGACAGCGAAATTTTCATTGTTAGACTCGATGACCTTGCCGATGCAGCCGCCTTGCAGCGTTTCACCGATCTGGAACGGGGGCACATAGCTTTCCCGGTCCATCATGCGACCCCGCATATAAGGATCAACGGACATCCATAGGTTTTGGACGAGAAACTCGCCAGCGCCCGGCGCTGCCACGGCAACTTCCGCAACTTGGAAATCGCTTTCTTTTGGTTCTCCATTCGGCCTTGCGGCGAGCTGGATTTCTTTGCTCATCATGTTTGACATATCTGTCTCCAGTTAGGGGTATGGTTTGTTTTTGTTAGAGCTAGTTGAATTCTTGAAGGTCAGACAACCTTGACCATACGCTTGCCACGGTTCTCACCGGCAAGCAGACCGATCAGCGCTCCGGGCGTGTTCTCAAGTCCGTCAATAATGTCTTCTTGAACTTTGATCTTGCCCTCAGCGACCCAGCGCTCCAGATCCTTCAGTGCTTTTTCCCTTTCATTGGGGAAGTCGGACATGATGAAACCGCGCAGGTTAAGGCGCTTGGTAACAATGAGGCCAGGCACGCCGCGCGGACCGGCGGAGGGTGGCGCACCGTCATATTGGGAAACAGCACCACAGCAGGCGATGCGGCCAAAATTATTCATACGGAAGAGGGCGGCTTCCAGAATGTCTCCGCCGACATTGTCGAAATAGACATCAATGCCTTGAGGGGCGACAGCCTTCAGCGCTTTGAAAACCGATTCGGTCTTGTAATTCACGGTTGCGTCAAAGCCGAGTTCGTCTTTCAGCCACTGACACTTCTCGTCTGACCCGGCAATGCCGATCACGGTGCAGTCTGGGACGGCCGCTTTGGCGATCTGTCCCACAAGCGTGCCAACAGACCCGGCTGCGGCGGAAACCAGGATGGTTTCGCCCGCTTTTGGTGTGGCGCAATTGAGAAGGCCGAAATAGGCGGTGAGACCTGCAACGCCATAAACGCTCAGAAAATGGGTTTTTGGCTCCATTGCGGGAACCTTCTGCGCGGTTTTTGCGGGAACCACTGCATAGTCCTGCCAGCCCGTATCGGCGAAAACAAGGTCACCGGCCGCAAATCCTGACGCTTTGCTCTCAATCACTTCGGCGATTGCGCCACCGGCCATGACCTGGCCAGACTCAACTGCGTCGCGATAGGTCGCGCCCTGCATCCAGGCCCGATTTGCCGCATCCAGAGAAATGTAGTGAGTGCGCAGGAGGAGCGCGCCATCGTTAGAAAGGGCAGGCACCGGAGCTTCTGCCATTTTGAAATGTTCCGCGCCAAGCTTGCCCGTGGGTGTTTCCACCAGAAGGATCTGGCGGTTTACTGCCTCGGCCATCATTTTCTCCCCGATTTTTATGTTTTGTTGGCGCCAGCATATAGACAGGGAGGGGCGGATGCACCACCTGTAAAACCCCATATCCGGCACGTAAATGAGGGTCCCTATTGTTCATCTACGAACAGCAAGCTAGAAACGGCCCTTACATCAAGTCAGAGAGTTGAGCCTCGAGCGTTTCCATGACCGATCAGTTGAAAATAGCCCTCGCCCAGTTGAACCCCATTGTGGGCGATATTGCGGGGAATATGGCAAAGGCCCGGGCCGCGCGTGCTGATGCAGCAGCCCAGGGTGCCGATCTAGTGCTTTTCCCCGAGCTGTTCCTTATCGGCTATCCACCAGAAGACCTGGTCTTGAAGCCGTCTTTTCAGCTCGCAGTTGACGACGCCCTCGCAGAGCTTGCTGACGACACGAAAGATGGTGGCCCGGGGCTTTTGATCGGCGCCCCCTCGCGTGAAGAAACCGGTCTTCACAATTCCATGGTCCTGCTCGATGGGGGAGAGATTGTCGGCAAACGCCACAAGGTCCACCTCCCCAACTACGGCGTCTTTGATGAGCCGCGTGTTTTTGCCTCTGGCAGCATGCCGGGACCGCTTCCGTTTCGCGGCGTGAGACTGGGCGTGCCTGTCTGCGAAGACATTTGGTTTGAAGACGTGACCGAATGTTTGGAAGAGACCGGGGCAGAGATCCTGCTGGTGCCAAATGGCTCGCCTTTCGATACAGCAAAACATGATGCCCGCATGCAGCACAGCATCGCGCGGATCAATGAAACCGGTCTGCCCCTTGTCTATCTCAATCAGATTGGCGGGCAGGACGAGTTGGTTTTCGATGGCGGGTCTTTTGTTCTGAACCGCGACCTGTCCCTGGCGCTGCAAATGCCAGCCTGGTCGGAGAGTGTTGTCCTCACCACCTGGACCCGCGAAAGTGCCGGTTGGACCTGTGCTAAAGGGGAGGTCGCCGAAATTGCAAATGGGGATGCGGCCATTTACGCGGCCTGCGTGCTGGGGCTGCGCGACTACGTCACCAAGAACCGTTTTCCTGGAGTGGTCCTGGGGCTGTCGGGCGGGGTCGACTCGGCGATCTGTGCTGCCATGGCTGTTGACGCGCTGGGCGCCGACAAAGTTCACTGTGTGATGCTGCCGTATAAATATACCGCAGATGAGAGTGTGAGCGACGCTGAGCAGTGCGCTGCAGCGCTTGGTGTACGCTATGACAGCATTCCCATCGAAGGTCCGGTGAAGGGTTTTCTTGCCGCGCTCGACCCGATGTTTGCAGATACCCAGTCCGACACGACAGAGGAAAACCTCCAGTCGCGGACCCGCGGCACGATCCTCATGGCGCTGTCCAACAAGTTTGGCAACATGGTCGTCACCACCGGCAATAAGTCGGAAGTCTCAGTCGGCTATGCAACGCTCTATGGCGACATGAATGGCGGCTATAATCCCATCAAAGATCTGTACAAATTGCAGGTCTTTGCGCTCTGTCGCTGGCGGAATGCGAACAAGCCAGATATGGCTTTGGGCCCACAGGGTGAAGTCATCCCGGTCAATATTATCACCAAGCCGCCGTCGGCTGAACTCCGTGAAGACCAGAAGGACGAGGACTCGTTACCACCCTACGAGGTGCTGGACGATATTCTGGAGTGCCTGGTTGAAAAGGAAATGCCGTTTGCTGACATTGTTGAGCGCGGCCACGACCGCGATCTTGTGAAGCGCATCGAGCATCTTCTCTACATCGCTGAATATAAGCGCCGCCAGGCGGCACCTGGTGTGAAGATCACTTCTCGCAACTTTGGGCGCGACCGTCGCTACCCGATAACCAATGGCTACCGCGACGCGCGGTAAGGAGCCCCCGATGACTGTTCCTGCGACTGTTAATGTACGTTTCGCGCCGTCGCCCACGGGCACTTTGCATATCGGTAATTTGCGCGCGGCCCTTTTCAATTGGCTCTATGCCAAGAAAGAAGGCGGCACGTTCACACTGCGTCTGGACGACACGGACACGGAGCGCTCTACCCAGGAATATGCCGATAAGATTTTTGCAGACCTTGGCTGGTTGGGGCTCACACACGACAAGACCTTCCGTCAGTCAGACCGCTTTGATCGCTATGCCGAGACTGTTGAAAAGCTCAAAGCGGCGGGGCGTCTTTACCCCTGCTATGAGACGCCAGATGAACTGGACCGAAAGCGTAAGCGTCAGCTCGGACGCAAGCTGCCGCCGGTCTATGACCGTTCAGCTTTGGCGCTTACAGACGACGAAAAGGCTGCTTTCGAGGCTGAAGGTCGCCAGCCGCATTGGCGTTTCAAGCTGGACCCGGAAGTGGTGGAGTTTGATGATCTCTTTTTGGGTCCGGTCAAAGTAGACACAAAAAGTCTGTCTGACCCCATCCTCATTCGCGGGGATGGTTCCTATCTCTACACGCTGCCAAGTGTTGTCGATGATATCGATATGGAGATGACCCATATTGTGCGTGGGGAAGATCACGTCACCAATACCGGCGCGCAGGTGCAGGTGTTTCGGGCATTGGGTGCCGAACCACCAAAGTTTGGTCACCATTCTCTCCTGTTGAATGAAGACGGCAAGCCGCTGTCCAAACGCCATCGGGAAGATTTCTCCATCGAAGCTTTGCGCGACAAAGGCTTTGAACCGATGAGTGTGAGCTCATTCCTGGCGAAACTTGGCACACCCGATGCGGCAGTGCCGCGCGCCTCACTTGATGATCTGGTGGCAGAGTTCGACTTCTCAGCCTATGGCCGCTCAGCCGTTCGATTTGATGTGAAGGATCTTGAGCGGGTGAATGCCGCGCTGATGCATATGACGCCCTTCGCAGATGTGGAGGCCCGGCTGGCGGAACGGGGCATTGACGGCGGGGCTGAGTTCTGGGACGCGGTCCGCCCAAATCTCACTCTTTTTGATGGTGTGGCAGAATGGTGGCATGTGGCCCACGGGCCTGTGGAGCCGGTCATAGAAGCCGAGGATGCAGCGTTCATCGCGTCGGCGGCAGCGGCCCTGCCTGCTGAACCCTGGGATGAAACAACCTGGAAGGCCTGGACGGCGGCTTTGAAAGAGGAAACCGGCCGCAAGGGGAAGGGGCTCTTCATGCCGCTCCGCCTGGCGCTGACGGGCCTTCGTCATGGACCTGAGCTCGCAAACCTGCTACCCCTTCTCGGGCGCGAGCGGGCTATGGCCCGTTTGGGCGGACAAAAAGCTTGAAATTTGGTGCTATCAGCGAGACCGATCCGATGAACATCATCAACGCGATCATTATTAAGGGTCTGATTATCAGCGGCTAATATATTGGCCGCCGCCGTTCGAGCACGTTTTCTTCAGAAATTCAGACGTTAAGAACCGGCCGGCGGCAACGCAGGAACGGATGGCAGTCGACTGCCGAAACTGGATAACGATTATGAGCAAAGAACGGCTTTACCTTTTCGATACAACGCTGCGCGATGGCGCGCAGACGCAGGGCGTGGACTTTTCTGTCGAGGACAAGAAGCTCATTGCAGGCCTTCTGGACAGGCTCGGTCTTGATTACGTCGAAGGCGGCTATCCCGGCGCAAACCCTACAGACACTGACTTCTTTTCCAGCGACCCGGGCATGAAGCACGCGACGTTCACCGCCTTTGGCATGACCAAGCGGGCGGGGCGGTCCGCTGACAACGATCCAGGTCTTGCCGCGATCTTGGATAGCGCCGCTTCTGCTGTATGTCTTGTGGCAAAAGCCTGGGATTTCCATGTCGATGTCGCGCTCGGCATCACCAATGAAGAAAACCTGGAGACCATCACTGACAGTGTGCGGGCCATCATCGCGCGCGGTCGTGAAGCAATGATCGACTGTGAGCATTTCTTTGACGGCTATAAGGCGAACCCGGACTATGCCCGCGCTTGCGTTAAGGCCGCGCTGGATGAGGGGGCCCGCTGGGCAATCCTTTGCGACACAAATGGCGGCACACTGCCCCATGAAGTGGAGCAGATCGTCACCGATCTCACGAAAGAATTTCCAGGGGACCGCCTGGGTATTCATTGTCACAATGACACAGAGAACGCGGTCGCAAATACGCTGGCAGCCGTGCGCGCTGGTGTGCGTCAGATCCAGGGCACGTTGAACGGATTGGGTGAGCGCTGCGGAAATGCGAACATGGTATCCCTCATCCCAACCCTTCTATTGAAGAGCGACTATGCAGACCGGTTCGAGATCAGTGTCACGCAGGATCAGTTGACAGAGCTGACCCATGTGTCGCGGACATTGGATGAGCTGCTAAACCGTGCCCCCCATCGCTACGCACCTTATGTCGGAGAAAGCGCCTTTGCCTCAAAGGCGGGCATCCATGTCTCTGCCATTATGAAAAACCCGGCGACCTACGAACATGTGAAACCTGAAAGTGTTGGCAACAAACGCCGCATGTTGGTGTCAGACCAGTCTGGTCGCTCCAACGTCCTGGCTCAGTTCGAAGCTGCAGGCATGAACGTTGATGCTAAAGATCCGCGTATCAATCGCCTTTTGGAAGAAGTGAAAGAGCGGGAATATCTGGGCTACTCTTATGACGGGGCAGAAGCCTCCTTCGAACTGTTGGCGCGTCGGATGCTGGGCGAAGTGCCAGAATATTTCACGGTCAACTCCTTCCGCGTTCTTATTGAGCGCCGTTATAACGCGGTAGGTGAGTTGGTGACGGTGTCTGAAGCAACGGCGAAAGTCGTCGTGGATGGCGAGCAATTCATCTCTGTGGGCGAGGGGAATGGTCCTATCAACGCGCTCGATGAAGCGCTTCGCAAGGACCTTGGTAAATATCAATCCTATATCGACGAAATCCGCCTGGTGGACTTTAAGGTGCGTATTCTCACCGGCGGCACAGAGGCCGTGACCCGCGTGCTGATTGAAAGTGCTGATGCTGAAGGCAGCCGCTGGTTCACGGTTGGTGTGTCGCCCAATATTGTCGATGCATCCTTCCAGGCATTAACGGACAGCATCACCTATAAGCTGCTGCGCGATAATGCACCGGCTCCGCTTGCCTCTGAAAGTCAGCCAGGGCTGAAACAGCCAGGAAGCTAACACGCTGCTAACTTGTCGATCCGTTTGGCGTCATCCCGTCGATAACGCGCCGGATCGAGGTTTCCAACTCTGCGTGAGTGACACGGCGTTCTCCGTGTAGCGAGACAAGCGCTGCCTCTGCGAGGGCCGCGTTGAGGAACCGCGCAGCAAGGTCGATGGAGGGCACCTCTATCTCGCCAGCTTCCGCCGCTGCGATGAGACCTTTCGTCATCAGCCCCAGACTCGTTTCAGCTTCCAGATCCCGTGCTCGTTTCCACCCAAGCACTTGCGGTCCCTGATCAATAAGGATAGCCGCGACGTCAGGTGCGCGCACTTCTTTGAGCCAGGCGAGGCAGGTATTTGTCAGGCTCTCCAAGGGAGAGTGCGTGACCTTGGCGGCGCGTCCGGACCGTCTGATGGCACCGTCGGACGCAGCAATGAAGACGGCCTCAAAGACGTCCTGCTTGGTGGCGAAGTGATAATACATCGCCCCGCGGCTGACCCCGGCTCCGGCCAGGATCTGATCAGTTGATGTGGCCTCATACCCTTGTTTCGCAAAGAGTTTTTGCGCTGCTTCGATAAGCGCTGCTCGCGTCGCAGCGCGTCTTTCTGATTGAGTTGCCATAAAACCACTTTACACCAATCTTCGGCAGAGATAAAACCGACAGACAGTCGGTATTTAACTGAAAAAGTGGAGGAAGCGAAAATGACCTCATATCCTGAACATCTCGACCACATGCTGGCGGCCTGGAACGAACATGATCTGTCTAAAGTTCGTGGACACCTTGAAAAGGCCGTGGCCAAGGATGTGCATTTTCTTGACCCTTCCAAAGACGTCACGGGTATCGATGCGTTTGTTGAGATGGTTCAAGAGTTTCGTCAAAAGCTAATACCCAACGCGATTAACTCGCGGAGCAGCGGCATCGACTCGCACAACGGCTTGTATCGCTACAATTGGGCTATACATAGTGAGGGCGAACTGGCACTAACCGGTTTCGATATGGTCGTGATGGACGATGCCGGAATGATTTCCAAGGTCTATGGTTTCTTCGGACCTTTGCCTGAACTTGAGGCCTGATTTCTAACCCGGCTCAAACGCGCGGAAGCTCGCTTTTGTGGGCTTCCGACAATGGTGGGCTGGAATGAGTGTAAAGTCCGAACATGATGCAGCTCGTGAGGCCATGCTGGGCGGCATTGGGGCTGCCTCGGGCTACGCCTTTTGGGGCCTCACGGTCATCTTTTATAAGCAGCTCACTCATGTGCCTGCCTATGAGGTGTTGGCGCACCGCACCCTGTGGAGCGTGATCCTCACAATTGCGCTGATCTTTCTCTTCCGGCGTGGACCTGCACTCTATGCAGTGCTCACAAACAAGCGTCTTCTTCTAACGCTCTGCGTGACCAGTCTCATCATCGGCGCAAACTGGTTTGTCTTCATCTATTCGATCAATGAAGAGCGCGTGCTGGAGACGAGCCTTGGCTATTACATCAACCCCTTGATCAGCGTGCTCATCGGCGTTGCTTTTCTGTCAGAGAAATTGACCCGGCCGCAGATCGTTGCGGTGGTCCTGGCCTTTGTCGGTGTTGTGGTCATGACGATTGATTTTGGGAGCGTGCCCTGGATTTCTCTTTTTTTGGCAGTAACCTTTGCCATCTATGGCTATCTGCGCAAGATCACCGCTGTTGACCCGTTGGAGGGCCTCGCCGTCGAAGTCCTCATCCTGTTGCCGTTCGCCATTGGCTACCTTGTCTATGTGGAAGGGCAGGCGGGCACAGCAATGATGCATGAAGGGGGGTGGATTGTTTTCCTGCTGATGCTGGCAGGGCCCATGACGGTTATTCCGCTCTTTCTCTTCAATTATGGAGCGCAACGCATTCGTCTGGCGACCCTGGGGCTCATGCAATATCTCGCACCGACGGTTCAGCTCATCATCGCCGTCTGGATGTATGGGGAAGAGCTGACGGACACACATCTCATAACCTTCGGCCTTATCTGGACGGGGCTTGCGCTCTTCAGTTGGGACACCTGGCGCCGGGAGCGGGAGCTCAGGCAGGTGGCGCGGTCAGCGTAGGTCGTCCCCAAGCACGAATCATTGATCTGATTGCATGACGGGCTTAGCCTCCTTCCAAGGCTTTGCCCGAGCCTCCCCCCTCCATTGGGGAAGCATCTGACATGTAGGGTTCTCATCTCATCGAACCATCTGTTCGAGCATTCGCATAAGGAGGGATTGTGACGACCGCTCGCAATGGAGGTTCTCAAATGAGACTATCTGCACCCATCTACCGGCTAAAACGTCAGGCGAAACTCCTGTCGCGTAAATCCGGCGTAACGCTGAACGAAGCGCTTAACCAGGTCGCGAAGGAAGAAGGCTTTGACAGCTGGAGCCTGCTCGCGAGCCGCTACGCCTCTGAGCGGCCATCAACACACATTCTGTCCGAGTTGGTACCCGGCGATCTGGTGCTCCTTGGAGCCCGACCAGAACATGGTAAGACATTGATGGCGCTCGAGCTCATCACTGAAGCGATGAAAGGGGGTGCGGAGGGAGCTTTTTTTACCCTCGACTATAACGAAGCGGACGTTCTGCTCCGGCTACAGGCCATGGGGAGTGACCCTCGAAGCCTCGGCGACGCTTTCACGTTGGATACGTCCGATGATATCGACGCGCACTACATTATTGAGCAGCTGAAGCAGAAACCGAGGGGCACAATTGTCGCCATCGACTATCTCCAGATCCTGGATCAACGTCGCGATAGTCCAGAGATCAACCAGCAAATCTCTGCGTTGAGAACATGGGCACGAGAAGCCGGTCACATCATTATTCTGATCTCTCAGATAGATCGGAAATACGAGTTAAGCGCCAGCGACCTGCCGACGCTGGCAGATGTTCGGACACCCAATCCGCTCGATCTGTCACTTTTCAGTAAGTCCTGCTTCTTGAGTGAGGGTGAAGTGAAACTTGAGGCCGTTGCCTAGTCGCATAAAATTCGGAACCGGGACGAGTGTTCCGGTTCCGCCACAGCGCACCTGTTTTTGCTAGAGCCCAGCCTCAATACGCGGCAATACGTCTTCAACCCGGTCCACCACTGCATATTGCCCGCGAATGGCGGACTGGACGAAGCCCTGATCAATCATGTGGTCGAAGAGGCTGATCAGCGGGTCCCAGAAGCCGCTCATGTTGAGGAAGATGATCGGGCGATTATGCCGTCCAAGCTGCGCCCAGGTCAGCATCTCGATGACTTCTTCCAGCGTCCCGATGCCCCCGGGCAGGGCGAGGAAGGCATCTGCCCGGTCAAACATCTGCTGTTTGCGCTCGTGCATGGAAGCGACGACCACCAGCTCACTCACACCGTCATAGGCGATCTCTTTGGTTTGGAGAAAATCAGGGATAATGCCTGTGACATGGCCGCCATCGGCCATCACCGTGCGGGCACAAATGCCCATCAGGCCAATCCCGCCGCCCCCATAAACCAGTCCAATATCGTTCTGCGCGAATGTGTGCCCTAGCTGTTCAGCCATTTCCGCGAATTCTGGTGCGTTCCCTTTGCTTGAGCCGCAGTAAACGCAAATATTGAGACGGGACATGCTGGCTCTCCTCGCAAAACCTTTAAACTGGACGGGACCTTCAAATTGGTGCCGTAATTGCACCCTAGTGTGACGAACACCGGTGTTGGAGAAAACATCCCAACGCGGAACAGGTATTAACCATGTGTGAGCCTGAGTGAAGCATTTTTCACCGACAGGGGTAGCATATGAAGATTGAAGAAACAGAGAGAGGGGTCTTGCGTCCATGTCATCGCGAAACATAGCCATTGGCGGTGCGGTAGCCGCGGTCATCATCGCTGTTCTACTAGCATTGTTCCTATTTATAGGTGGAGACGACGACACTGCTGATGTCGCGACCACGACCTCTGCCGGTCAGAGGGAACGGGCGACCCCGGCGGAAGACGTCGCAGAGAAAATCATTCCTTCATTCGACATTGTACGGGTCGAGCGGGACGGCATGGCAGTGATCGCCGGCCGTGCGGAGCCGCGTGCAACCATTACCCTGAAAAGAAATGGCACCGCAATCGCGACCTCGCAGGCCGACGGGCGTGGTGAGTGGGTGATTGTTCTCGAAACACCGCTGGAACCCGGCGACATTGAACTTACCCTGACGGCCAGAAGCCCTGATGGCTCGGAGCTTGAGTCGGTTCAGTCCGTCTCCGTGTCTGTTCCCGACCAAGAGGGCGGGCAGGCACTCGTTGTTCTCGCTGAACCGGGCAAAGCAAGCCGTGTTCTTCAGGGCCCTGGCGTTCCATCAGACGCAGGAAACCTGGTGCTCGAAGCTGTTGATTATGACGAGAACGGCAATGTGATTATTTCGGGCATTACAGAACCCAATAGTTCCGTGCGCGTTTATTTGAACGGTAAGCCGATCGGCGAAGCCCGTTCGGACGCAGAGGGCCGATGGGAGCTTCGTCCGGGCGGGTCAGTGACACCGGGCACATACACGATGCGCATCGACCAGTTGGATGCGAATGGCCAGGTCTCAGCGCGTGTGGAGGTTCCCTTCGAGCGCGGTGTGGCGGAGGAGGTGCGCCGCCAGATCGCGGAGGGACAGGTTGTCATTCAGCCCGGCAATAATCTTTGGAACATTGCCCGTCAGCTATACGGGAGCGGCTATCGCTATACGACGATCTATCAGGCGAATCGCGATCAGATCCGCGACCCTGACCTGATTTACCCAGGGCAGGTTCTCTCAACGCCCGCACGATAGGGCCGCAGGCTGTCATTCGATCAGCCCCCTTGGCATAGAAGGGCATACGCCCTAAATAACGAGGAACGTTTGTTCCGCACCCCGGTCCGGCAGGCCGGGGTGTTTTCTTCTGCATCCTGCGAAAATCTGATGAGAAACGATAGATAAGCCGCCGGAGGAGGGCGCGTGATGCCGAGTATTGGTGCGATGAACGAGCCAGTTAATCTGTCTTTGCCGCAACGTACGACCAGTACCTATCGATCTGTGTTGCCTCTCCTATGGCCGGAAGGCAGGCTTGATCTTCGCACGCGTGTTGTGCTGGCCTTCATCGCCATGTTCATCGCAAAGGCCTTCACCGTCTACGCGCCTTTTTTCTACCGCGATGCCGTCGATGCCCTGACGATAGATGAGACCAGCACCGCAGCAATCATTGCGGTCCCGGTTTCACTGGTGATCGCCTATGGGGTTGCGCGGATCATGATGATCGCCATGGCGCAGTTGCGAGATGGCTTGTTTGCCCGCGTGGGTCAAAACGCTGTGCGCACACTGGCTCTTCGCACCTTCCGTCATATCCACGCCTTGTCGCTTCGTTTTCATTTGGAACGGCGCACCGGTGGTCTCAGCCGGATCATTGAGCGCGGCACCAAGGCCATTGAGTTCTTGTTGCGGTTTTCGCTGTTCAGCATTTTCCCCACCATTATTGAACTTCTTCTCGTCGCAGGCATTCTCTGGTGGAATTTCGACTGGCGCTATGCCGCGGTGACCGGCGGGGTGATTGCTCTCTATATCGTCTTCACCTATTGGGCGACCGAGTGGCGGACAGCCATTCGCCGGGAGATGAACGACCGGGATACGGATGCGAATACAAAGGCGATCGACAGTCTGTTGAACTATGAGACTGTCAAATATTTCAGTAATGAGCGCCATGAAAGCGAGCGCTACGACAAGGCCATTGAAGGCTATGAGGATGCGGCGATCCGCACGTCCACATCTCTTTCTGTGTTGAATACCGGCCAGACCCTGATTTTTACCTTCGGGCTCATTGCTCTCATGATAATGGCGGCCTACGGGGTTGCAGCTGGTCAGCTCACGGTGGGTGAGTTCGTGATGGTCAATGCCTTCATGATCCAGCTCTCAGCGCCGCTTAATCTTCTGGGCTCGGTCTACCGAGAAATCAGACAGGCGTTGGTTGATATGGAGACCATGTTCGACCTGATTGCGGTGCCGCCGGAAATTGTTGATCAACCGAATGCCCAAGATCTGCAAGTCACCGGGGGCGCGATCCGGTTTCAGGACATCTCCTTCTCCTACGATCCAGATCGCGGCATTCTGAGCGATGTATCGTTCGAGGTGCCAGCGGGGAAATCCGTGGCAATCGTGGGACCCTCCGGGGCGGGGAAATCCACCATCAGCCGCATTCTCTACCGCTTTTATGATGTCCAGGAGGGCACCGTGACCATTGATGGTCAGGACATATCCAGCGTGACACAGGACAGTCTTCGCGCTGCCATCGGCATCGTTCCGCAGGACACAGTGCTCTTCAACGATACCATCCGCTACAATATCCGCTATGGCCGTCCTGATGCTTCCGACGCTGAGGTTGAGGAAGCTGCACGGTTAGCTCAAATCTCAGATTTCATCGCGAGATTGCCCAAAGGCTATGACACGAAGGTAGGCGAGCGCGGCCTGAAACTGTCCGGCGGCGAGAAACAACGGGTTGCCATTGCGCGCACAATCCTCAAAAACCCTCCCATCTTGATGCTGGACGAGGCGACGTCAGCGCTCGACAGCGCCACGGAGCGGGAAATCCAGACCGCACTGGGCATTGTGTCGGAAAACCGCACGACACTGATCATCGCCCATCGGCTTTCCACCGTAGTGGACGCGGATGAAATACTGGTGCTGGACCAGGGCCGGATTATCGAACGGGGCAGTCATCGTGACCTTCTGTCGCAATCGGGGACATATGCAGATATGTGGAACCGCCAACTGGAGGAAGCTGCGGAAAACCAGCTTCTGAGCGAACCTCAAGACGCGTGAGACAAGCCTTAACCTTGGGACGCAGCCATTGTATGGTGGTCCAAACAGCGGCGCTGCCGCGCCTTTAACGCCAGGAAATGTCAATGGACGCACTCACCTCCGTTCTCGTGCCAATTCATAAAGAAGGGCACAAGTTCATCCTTATTTTCGCAGCTGTGACATTGCTGCTCTTCCTGCTGTGGACGCCGCTCGGCTGGCTCGGCGTGATCCTGACCGCATGGTGTGTCTACTTCTTCCGCGATCCAGATCGTCTGACGCCTGCCCGGGGCGGTTTGCTCATTTCGCCAGCAGATGGGGTTGTGAGCCTGATCACGGAAGCCACACCGCCGCCTGAACTTGGTCTGGGAGAGGGTGCCCGCCCCCGCATTAGCGTGTTTATGAATGTCTTTAACTGCCACGTGAACCGGTCGCCAATTTCTGGGACCGTCACGAGGACAGCCTATCGTCCAGGCCTGTTCCTGAATGCGGATCTGGACAAAGCGAGCGATGACAATGAACGGCATTCGCTGGTTATCGAGACAGCGGACGGAAAAAGCTATGTCGTCGTTCAGATTGCTGGATTGGTCGCGCGGCGCATCGTGAACGATGTTAAAGACGGCGATGCCCTGCAGGCAGGCGAACGCTTTGGCCTCATCCGTTTCGGCAGCCGGGTTGATGTGTATCTTGAGCCGGGGGAAGCACCGCTCGTTTCCGTTGGTCAGAGCATGATTGCTGGCGAAACCGTGCTGGCCGACACGAAATCGAGTGAAACTGCGCGGCTTGCAGAAATCCGCTAAGCGGTGGAAACTGGTCGTCTGAAGAACAGATTGAGGGAATAGAGGAGCAGCCAATGGCAATCTCTCCATTCGGATCGCGTGAGCGCCCGCCCGGGACCAACCCGCGGCGCAGCCTCAAGACGCTTCCTATTCGCAGCCTCATTCCCAACAGTCTGACCGTGATGGCGCTTTGCGCTGGATTGACGTCCATACGCTTTGGGTTGGATGAAAAATTTGAGCTGGCCGTCTTGGCGATTACTGTAGCAGCTATCCTGGATGGGCTGGACGGCCGCGTGGCGCGTTTGCTGAAGGGGACAACCAAGTTTGGGGCAGAGCTGGATTCCCTCTCAGATTTTCTCTGCTTTGGCGTCGCCCCCGTTCTGTTGCTCTACCTGTGGACGTTGAACGGCCTGGGCGGCCTTGGCTGGATTGTGGTGCTGGGCTTTGCGGTCTGCTGCGCCCTGCGCCTCGCGCGCTTCAATGTGGCGCTGGAAGATCCAGACAAACCAGCCTGGACGGCGAACTATTTTGTCGGTGTTCCTTCACCGGCAGCCGCAGGACTTGTGATGTTGCCGCTCTATCTGTCCTTCATTGGTGTTGATTTTTTGCGGGATGTTCCGGTTCTCGTCGCTGCCTATGTGGCTGGCATTGCATTTCTAATGGTCAGCAAGATTCCAAGTTTCTCAGGAAAGCGGCTGGGCATGCGTATCCGCCGGGATGAGATGCTGCCTGTTCTTCTGGGGGTAGCTCTCTCCGTGGCCGTGCTCTTCAGCTATCCTTGGATCACACTCAGCGTACTGGTCACAAGCTATCTGGCCCTGTTGCCGCTCAGCAGTTGGCGTTACAGGCATCATCAGAAGCGCACCGCGTTTGTCACGGACGATGATGAAGACGAGTTCTTGGAAGATACGAAATAAAAAGGACCCCGCTTTTGACAGCAGGGCCTTTTGATCTTGTCGAAATCTGTGTCGCTTCAATTCAATTCAGCCACTATTACTCCGCTGCCTGAGAGCGACCCCAGTCATCCCCAGAGCGACTAAACCGGCTTTCCTTGTACGCCTTCTTCATGCGGCTAGGGGCGACCAGCAGCACTGGCACCAACACCAGAGTAAGCAGGGTGGAGAAGCCCAGGCCGAAGATGATGGCCGTCGAGAGTTGCACCCACCAGGCGCCCACAGGCCCGCCCACGGTGACGGCCCGAGAGAAGAAATCGACATTCACCTCAATAGCCATCGGCAAAAGGCCGAACATCGTGGTGATCGTCGTCAACAAAATCGGACGTAGCCGTTGTCCGGCGGTCCGAAGCACCGCTTCAATCTCGTCCATGCCATCACTCAGCAGCCGCTGATACGTGTCGATCAACACGATCGAGTTATTCACCACGATACCCGCCAGCGCCACAATGCCCGTACCTGTCATGATGATGGAGAAGGTCTGTCCGGTGATCATCATGCCCAACAGCACACCAACGGTTGAGAGAACAACGGTGGAGAGTGTGAGGACGGAGAAGTAGAAGCTGTTAAACTGGGTCAGCAGAATGATAAACATTAAGAAGAGGGCAGCCAGCATGGCTTTGCCCAGGAAGTCCCCCGCGGCTGCCTGTTCTTCGTTGGCACCTCGAAAGTCGACCGTGACACGAGGATCAATTGTCTGCGTTTTTACCCACTCTTTGAGTTCTGTTACTTTTGCATCGACGTTGATCTTGTCACCTGTTTCCACATCAATGCCCGTATTGGCTTTTATCATGAAGCGTCGGTGGCCATCAATTCGCTCAATAGTAGAAACCTGTTGTTGGGGCGCGCGCGACACAAAATTGCTGATGGGGATCAATCCGCTATTTGTCCGAATGCGAAGTTGGTCCAACTGCGCCACGCTTCGATATTCACTAGGATAACGTACCCGAATGTCGACTTCGTCTTCCGCGTCGTCGGGTCGGTAGTTCCCGATCAGAATGCCATTGGTCACGAGCTGCACCGTGGCCCCCACCGTTGTAATGTCGGCCCCAAACCGCCCAGCCATTTCCCGATCAACAGACAGGACCCACTCAATGCCGGGCAGCGGGCGTGAATCTTCAATGTCGATAAGCCCCAGATCGTTCGCTTCAAGATAATCCCGAATAAAGGCGGTCGTCGCGATCAGCGCTTCCTCGCTGTCAGAGGTCATCTGTACTTGAATATCTTTGCCTGTTGGAGGGCCGTCTTCGCGCTTGCGTACCTCAACAGTGATACCCGGAATGGTGGCTGTGTTCTGACGTATCTCCTCAAGGATGATGGCACCTTTGCGGCGCTCCTCATACTTGTCGAGCTCAATCATCATCTCAGCAATTTGGTCCGCAGGTCGGTCGCCACCGCCTGAGCCCGGACCGCCGCCACCAACTGCTGTGCCTGCTTGGGAGAATACTGTCCGCACACCAGGTGTCGCCAGGATGACGTCTTCAACATCTTTCGCGAGATCCTGCATGTCTGTTGCAGAGAGGTTGCCGCGAGCGCCGACAAGAACAATGGCTTGCTCAGGCTCCGTATCGACGAAAAATTCGACGCCGTTGCCCAGGTAGCTATAGGCAACGATCGTCACCACGAGAATGAGCACCGAAGCACTGAGAACGCTGCCAGGATGGTTCACCAACCGATCCAGCAATCTCACATATGACCCCGTGAGCCCAGGGAGCGAGCGGACATCGCCTGTCTCGGCGCCGGCGAGCATCGACAGTACTTCATTGTCCTGGTCTTCAGTCTTGCCCACCAGGGAGCCCAGAACCGGCAGAAACAGCATGGCTGTAATGAACGATGCGGTCAGAACCACAATGAGCGTAATCGGCAGATAGGACATGAACTCGCCGCTGACACCAGGCCACGCAAGCATGGGCAGGAAGGCCGCAAGGGTCGTCGCCGTTGAGGATGCAATTGGCCAGAACATTCGCTTGGCCCCGAGGGAATAGGCTTCCAGGCGGTCGAGGCCCTCGGCCATTTTTCGGTCGGCATATTCGACGACGACAATCGCGCCATCCACCAGAATACCTACGGAGAGAAGCATTCCGAACATGACCATCATGTTCACCGTCATGCCCATGATGGACATGAAGAGAAAACCGATCATGAAGGACGTGGGAATTGCGACCCCCACAAGAAGGGCGGAGCGCATGCCAAGAGCAGCAACACAGACAATCATGACAAGCGCAATCGCCGTGATGATTGAGGCCTGCAGGGAGCCGAGCGCCCGGAAGATCCAGGTGGACGCATCAAGCGTGTAGTTCACCTGAATTTCATCGGGCCATTTTTCTGAGAACCTCTCAACAACGTCGATGACCTGTTGATTATTGTCGACAATGTTCTCGCCGATACGCTTGGTGATCTGCAAGGCGATTGCGGGCTGGCCGTTGAAGCGGGCAAAGGAGTCAACGTCCTTGAAGGTCCGGCGAATGTCCGCAAGATCTGAAAGAGTAACAACGCCGTCGCCAGACACCTTAATGGGCAAGTTGAGAATGTCTTCGCGGTCCTCAAACAGACCAGGCACCTTGACCGAGAACCGTCCTTCGCCTGAGTTAACGGCACCCGCAGCAACCAGCCTATTGTTGAGCGTCACCGCATTGATCAGCTCGGACTGGGAGACGTCATAGGATTCCATACGGGACGGATCAATGATGACTTCAAGTAGCTCTTCTCGGTGACCCACCAGTTCTGCCTGGAGTACCGTCGAGACATTGCCTTCGATCTCGTCTTTCAGCGCCCGCGCATGCTGGAACAATGTCCGCTCAGGCACGTCGCCCGACAGGGTTACGATGAGGACAGGGAAAAGCGAAGTGTTGAATTCGCGAATGAGCGGCTCTTCCGTGTCGCCAGGGAGTTCTGCCTGAGCGAGATCCACTTTTTCCCGCACATCAGCGAGGGCAGCGTCCTTGTCGAAGCTCACATCGAACTCGAGGATGATGCCGGCGTGCCCGGTGGAGGCAATCGCAATCAGCTCATCAAGGCCCTCAAGCGAGCGAAGTTCCGTTTCCATCGGCTTGATCAGCAGCCGTTCCGCGTCTTCTGGAGAGATGCCCTGGTGCACGATTGAGACGTAGAAGACCGGGATCTGGATATCAGGGTCAGCTTCTTTCGGGATCGCGATATAGGAAGAGACACCCGCAAGCACCATCAGAACCATCAAAGTCATGACGGTCCGGGTGCGGGCAATCGCGGCATCGATAAAGCTATTCATGACGCAGCCTCAGCCTCTTCTTCATAAGTCACATCAACCGTTTGGCCGGGGACGACAAAATCTTGGCCCACGGTGATGAGTTTTGCGCTGGTCGGCAGTCCTGTGACCCAAACACCTTCTGGCCCGTCTTTCAGGATCTGCACGCGCTGAAAATGCACCACATTGTCCTCGTCCAGAATGCGCAGGCCGATGGTTCCCGCATCATCAAGACCGAGAATGGACGGTGGCACCCGATGAGCCATCACTTCAGTGCTGGGCACGCGGATTTCAGCAGTGACACCTGAGCGCAGCGTGCGCTCCGTGTTGGGGACTTCAAGCTCAACCCGGAAGGTCCGGGTTGCAGGGTCAGCCGTTGTGGAGATAAAGCGCACAACACCCTCTACTGCTTCACCTGTCACCAGGATGGCTGTACCAACAGTGCCTTCGCGCAGCTTATCAACGTCGGTTTCGGAGACCTGTCCGATAACCAGAAACGGGTCCATGTCGACAATGGTTGCACACGGTTGCGACACTTGAAGATAGTCGCCCACATCCACGGGCCGCGCATCCAGCACGCCATCAAATGGAGCGAGGATGCGCGTGTGGCTCAGCTCAATTTCCTGTTGCTTCACCTGGGCGCGGGCGGCGTCATAGGCTGCCTGAGAGGCGGCGGCTTGCGTTTCTGATCTGTGCCCGCGCGCCGCAAGCTTCTGGGCGGCGTCGAGCTCCAGCCAGCGTTGTCGCATCAAGGCTTCGGCTTCGGCCATCCGCGCGTCGCGCGCATTGAGGGAGAGGCGGCAAATGACGTCGCCTCTTTTAACGGTTGCGCCCTTTTCGACGGGAAGCTCAACAATTGTGCCGGATGTTTCCGCACGAACTTGGACAGATCTGACAGCCTCGGTGCGACCCCGGATAATCACGGCTGTCTGACGCGATTCAGCGTGAAAAATAGCGGCACGCACGCGCGGCGTACGTGTGGCGGGGTCGTCGGTCGTTGCGGAGGTGATGATTTCGCCATCCGCATTCATCTCAACCGTTTCTGTCTCGCCATTGCTGAGCTGGCCCGACAGAACCCATGCGCCAATAACGGCTGCAATGATCAGCGCCAGAATATGAGAACGCCGCAAGTTCATTTTATTTAACCTTCTAATCACAGCTGCTTAACAGCCAGCTGACCGGTCGCAATTGCCGGCTTGTCGTTCTTAAAACCGGCTCTTGTCAGCGCACCGGCGCTACTTCACTCTTACGCACAGGGTTTTCGACCAGATGTCGGTTCTCGTTGATAAACGTCAATGAGGCGCGCATGACGGCCTCACCATATCGCCGGACGAACTCTTGTCCGGGATTTACGCAACTGTCTTGTTCTGCCTGTAACTCGTCGAGTTCACCACGAACCTCTCGGACCCGATTCTCAAGCAGATTTGTAACGTGTTCTGGCGATAACATATCGGCAAACAGCATCACAAAAAGGAACTCTGATTTGAAACGATCTCCGCTGACGGGGCGTTCAATAGCTCGTTCAAGCTCATGGCGTCCCTCGTTGGTTATCGAGTAGATTTTCTTGTCAGGCCGCCCACCCTGCTGTTGAGATTTGCAGGTCAGCAACCCCTCATCCGTCAATCGCGTCAGAGCGGGGTAGATCGATCCAAAGCTCGCCTCATGGAAATGAGAGAAGATGCCCGTTTCGAACATTTTTTTGATCTCATAGCCAGTAGCATCACCCAAATCGAGCGCGCCCAGGCAGAGTGTTTTGACGTCCATTCTTCATAAGAACCTCGCCGTCGGGGAACGAGGCTTCCACGCTATTTCTTTGGGGGTTGCGTATCGTGGCTATATATAGGTTCGATATATCAGACGCCAAGTGGGAGCAAGCGAGAAATTGTAAAGATTTGTAACGGGAATATGCCTTTTGCGCCCACGTTCGTTCATTCAGAGCCACCTAGTTCATTTGAGTGCCACCTGGTTCATTCAGAGATTGGGAAAGACCTGTCGGGATGAAGAGCTCAGTCGATTGACATTGAGTCTGTAAGGGAACGCTTGGGGCCTTTTTGCATGACGGCTCGTCCGTGAACAAGCCTCAACTGGCCGCTCTCCAGGGCCCGAGACCGTGCAAGCCAGACCTTGCCCTCCGTCATGAGTGCATCCACATAGGTGCGTGAGAAAGAGCCTGATTTAAGGCTCTCGACCATCGCCTTCCAGCCATCTTGAATGGCAGACACATATGCGTCACTCGCATCGTCCATGGCTTTGACGTCGAACCGAAGTTCCAGCAACAGTTCGCGATATTCATCCATCGTGGCGGGATAGGGCTTCGCAGGTTCTGACTGGCGCCATTCGAGGATCGCTTTCTTCTCTGTCGATCTATCAGCAAGCACGAGATCCGTGAAGACTAAGGAACCATTTGGCTTTAGTGAGTCTCCGATAACAGAGAGAGCTGTTTTTCTATCTGGGAGATAGCACAGCAGATCGCGGGTAAAGACAATGTCGTAGCGGAGTTTGTCCAGAACCTTATGAAGCTTGTCGGGATTGAAAGAGAGAATAGTGGCTTTTTCCGAGAAGTCGGTCTGGTCGGAGACTATCTGACCTGCTGTCGCAAGATCCTTATCCCGTTCAAACCCGTGGACCGTTGAGCCAAGTGTAGACGCCAAATGCCGAACACCGCCGCCAAGGCCCGCACTCAAGTCAGCAATCAGTGTATCGGCGGTCGGGGAGGCCCCTTTGAGCAATTTCAGGGTCATGGTCTCGCCACCCGGCAGAGAGTTACCGGTTCCCCAAAGCTTCTGAATGATGTCCAGGCGCTCTGCCAAAAGACTTTCAGGGGAACTCGTGTCGACTTCAATAGCCATATTGGGCTTTTTGGCGAATGGCTTTTGTGCTTGTTGTGGGATTGGTTCGCCATCCCACCAGGAACGTACGCGCGACCACAGTTGAACATACCCGTCGTCAGAACTTCGCGCCGGAGAATGTTTGGCCTTTTTAGGTGCTGATTTGGGTTTTGGCTTCGCGGGTAACTTGACTCCGGCCGTAAGTCGTTTTTCAGGGTGCTGACGAAGGAAAGTGGTCAAGGCGGTTGTATGCTCATCAGTCAACTTGCGCATACGCTTGAACCGGTCAATGGCGGCCGGCGTCATCTCTTCGAGCCCCGCGGTCAATTCGCGCGAGGATAGCTTACGAAGCTCTGATGAGCTGAGTGTGGCCAGCTGAGACATCAATAATGCATTTCTTCAGACGTTGGACTCCAGCGGCGCCTGCCAACCAGTACCGCATATGTAGAACCATAAGTCTATTTGATTAAAATTTGGTACTAGTCGCTAATAACCTCACTATTGTGAGTGCCAAGTGAGGAGATCCTGATTTTTGACCAATTCTAAAGAACTATTGAAGGCGTGGGTAAAAAAGGGGCAACCTTTGGCGGGATCACCCGAAAGGTCCGGCTTTGCTGGCGCTAAAGAGACCAAGAAAGTATCGACGAGTACACTGAAGTGGGGTGGGGGTTCTGACTAGTATTTGGCCAACTGACGCAAGCCAACAATATCCAAGGCTGGTCCTTAGCATATGGCTCTTGCTGTTTGCTGGAATGGTCGCAGGCGCCACCAACCTGTCTGTTTCGTATGACACCCGTATTTTCTACTCGGAGCAAAACCAATTGCTCCTGCAGTTGAGGGATTTCGAGCGAAAATTTTCCCACAACAACAACATTCTGTTTGTGATCAGCCCACGTGATGAGCAGGCTGGAAAGGTTGCGACGGTCGAAACGTTGCAAGCCCTGGTTGAGATAACCGACAGGGCATGGCGACTACCGCATTCAACCCAGGTAGAGAGCCTCTCCAATTTTCCCAGGATCGTTTCCGATGAAAACGCGTTCTCGGTGTTGGAAATGGTCCCTTCTTCCACGACATTGACGCCCGAGCAAGCCGCCGCCATCGAACAGGAGGCGTTGAACGATCCCCAGGTGGTCAACCGCCTTCTCGCTTCAGATGGCAGAGCAACAGGCATCAACGTCAATTTTAGATTACCCCCGTCCGCGTCCGCGGAAGTTCGGGAAATCACCCAAGCTGCCCATCAGTTTGTGCGTCAAATCGAGATCGATTTCCCCCATTTGCAGGTCCACCTGACCGGCAATGTCATGCTCATGACAACGTTTAATGAAGCGTCGCATGTGGATGCACGTTTACTGGTACCTGTGGCTCTATTGGTTGCGGCGATCATCGTCGCTGTCTTCTTGAGGTCGCGGAACGGAACCATATCGGTTCTCTCAGTTTTAGGCGTTGCCAGTGCGGCGTCTATCGGAGTAGCGGGCTGGTTTGGCCACATCATCACTCCTGCATCGATTGCGGCACCGATCATCGTGATTTCGATCGCGTTGGCATCTACGATTCACGTTGTTATTTCTGTGAAGCATGAATTGGCCTCTGGATTGGACAATGAGGCCGCTATTAGACAGGCCATCCGCTCAAATGCAGCAGCCGTGGGGCTCACGAACCTAACGACTGCCGTTGGGTTCCTCGCCATGAACAGGGCTGATGCGCCACCACTCAATGATATGGGCAACATCGTTTTCGCGGGGATTGTTCTGAGCTATTTGCTAACCTTCACGTGGCTGCCAGCCATGCTGACGCTTCTCCCTCTCGAGCCTTCAAAGGACCGGTCCGCTGTTTTGATGGCGGGCGTTGGTCGTTTTATAAACAGGCTAAGATGGCTGCTTCTCGCGCTGACGGTCGGGTGCGTCCTGGCGACGGTCAATGGCCTCACGCAAATCCGGTTGGATGACGACTTTATCCGCTACTTCGATAGCCGCTTTGAATACCGCGTTGCGTCGGATTTTGCCGAGGAACGCCTGACCGGTCTCAATATTATGGAGTTTGATCTTGAGACCGACACTGATGGGGGCGTGTACACAGCTGACTATCAACATTTCCTAACGCAGTTCGCCGACTGGCTTAAGACACAGCCCGGTGTTGTAAGCGTTGCCGATATTTCCGAGATCACAAGGCGCATTCACAAAGCTATGCGTGTTGACAGCGAACCAGCGAGGCAGGGGATCCCGGAAAATGCTGATCTCATATCCCAGTACTTTTTTCTATACGAGCTGTCACTTCCTTATGGGGCAGCTATAACGGACCGGATTAATGTCAGCCGCAGTTCAAGCCGGGTCACGATCATCATGCGTGGTCTGACTTCCGGCGAGATCCGAGGTTTGCATGAAAGAGCGACCGTGTGGTTGGCACAGAATGCACCCGGCAACACGGCGACAACAGGCATCAGCATCAACGTGTTGTTTGCTTACCTCTCCAGCACCAACATTCGCTCAATGATCGTCAGCACACTTGCGTCCATCTTCATCATCGGCCTTATCATTGCCGTGGCATTACGCAGTGTGGCCTATGGTGTATTGAGCCTTGCGACAAATCTCTTGCCTGCAATTGTGGGCTTCGGTTTGTGGGGCTATTTCATTCAAGACATTGGCATTGCAGGGGCTGTGATCACCACAATGACGTTGGGGATTGTGGTAGATGACACCATCCATTTTCTGATGAAATATCGACGGCTGAGGGCCTCAGGGGTGAGCCCTGCGGCAGCGATTGAGGCCATTTTTTCAACCGTCGGGTTGGCGATGGTCATCACAAGTGTGTCACTTGCGGTCGGTTTCTTCGTCCTGGCGCTGTCCGGATTTCAGATCAATCGGTCCCTCGGCATTCAAACATCGGTTATTGTCGTGATTGCCCTGGGTATTTGCTGGTTCATGCTGCCCCCACTGCTACGGTTAATGGACAGGGACCCAACTGGCCGGAAACTTGCTGAGGAGGGGTGGGGATAAACGATACACCGACATTAATGCCTTGTTTACCTACGATTAAACTCGGAAATTTGTAACAAAATCGGAATTGGGTGTCCTATATTGAAACGGCAAAATTAGTTTTTGCTCATCGAGGGATAGTAAAAGATGCGTACATATGAACAGCTCACGGGAGCTAAAGGCCGGAAGGTCTTTTACCGGGCGGAGAGGTTTCGGGCTGACCACCTCTTTAAGGATATCGTTCCTGCAGTCGAGCTGGGGGGTGACCGCGCCGCCCTCAAAGACGTGTCCATGACAGGGCTGGCCGCGCAAAGCGGCGAATTGGACTATTGGGATGGTCGTCTGGGGGACGAAATTCCCGTTCGGCTTTGTATTGCTGACGACACGCTCTATGAAGGATCTGGCCGTATTCGGCGCATTGAGCCGAGCGGTGTCCGCACAACTGTCGCGGTCGAGCTGACCTCAGGTTATTTGGACATTCCTTCCGTTGTGACGGGGCATGATCAATTCTTGCTGGCGCGTGCGCTGGCCGACCCGCAATTCGGCGCTGCGACAAACATCCTGCCCGAATACCAGGAACTAACCGCTGAGATTATTTACCTGTTCCGCTCCTATCAGGATTTGCTTGCTCGTTTTGAAGAGCGTCTTGGGGATGTCTCTCAGGAAGACCGGCAGAAGCAATTGCACGAAGCGCTTGTCGCCTGTGAAGAAAAGATGGTCCCGCAGTGGAAAGAGCTCTGGTATCGCGGCAATGACATTACCTTCCCGATGCTCGGGGATCCGATCGCACTTGCTGAACATAAGCGCTACACCGAACAGGTTTTGACCCCGGACTTTATGCCGGGTCCGGTGATGCGACGTTGCTATGAAAAGCCGCTTGGATATCCAGGTGACTATCAGATCATGAATTATGTGTATCGCTGGGAAAAAATTGGCGAGACACCCTACGAGAAGCTGCTTCATCGTATCGGTATTGAGACGGGTGAATGCGTGGGAACGCGCCTTCGTATGACTCAGAAGTTCATTGACGAGAAGGTTCGCGAGACACCCGGAAGCCAGGTGATGAACATCACCAATCTTGGGTGCGGGTCGGCTTACGAAGTTTCTGACTTCCTGAAGATTGATAAGCTGGCACGGCCGGTCAATTTCACGTTGATCGATCAGGACCATGATGCCCTTTCCTACGCCTATGAGCATGCACACCCTGAGGTTGTACGTCATGGTGGCGATGCACGGATCCAATGTCTGCAAGCGTCTTTTGCACAACTGTTGAAAGCAGGGTCTCTGTTCAACTCGCTGCCGCCGCAGGACATGATCTATAGCTTGGGGCTCTATGACTACCTGTCCGCGCGTCGTGCCAAGGCTCTCACGCATGAACTCTATAATCAGCTGGCTCCCGGTGGATACATGGTTCTTGCCAATGTGAAGGTCGGTCGAGAGACATGCATGTGGCCGCTTGAGTTCATCACAGACTGGAGCTTGGTTTACCGTACCGCAGATGAAATGTGGGATATGGTCGACGGGCTGGACTGCGAACGTATTTCGTTAGAAGAAGACAAAACGAAATGCGTCTATGTGATGACGGTGCGTAAACCGGCTGCCTAATCTGCAGAGGGGTGTGGGGAGCTTAAGTTGCCCACCGCATCCCGTCTTCAGCGGGAGCATCAACAAATCGGCTGCGGGGGAAAGTGACATACACACTTGTCCCCGTGCCTTTGCTGCTTTCCAGGCGAACATCGCCGCCATGCAGCGCCATGATCTTCCGAACGAGCGGAAGCCCCAGACCCGTTCCTTGCTGTGTTCTACTCATCGCATTTTCAACTTGGACGAAGGGCTCGAACACACGTTCGACATCTGTCTGGTCAATGCCAATGCCAGTATCTTCAATCTTAAGCTCCAGCTCACCAATCTCTGAGAGACCCAGTTCAACACCGACCTGGCCACCTTCCGGTGTGAATTTCAACGCGTTGGATGTCAGATTGATCACGACCTGATTGAAAAGGCGGTGATCGGCGAGGAGCCAGGGGATGTCGTCCCGCACCCGGAAGGTGAGCTTGATCTTAAGTTCACCTGCCCGTGGCCGGAACATCCGCATCGTCTGATTAAGCGCTTCAACCGGGTCCAGCGCATCTTCATCAAGCTCTAGTTTGCCCGCTTCGGCTTTGGATAGATCGAGGATATCATTGATGATGCTCAGAAGATGAGACCCGCTATTGCGAATGTCGGTTGCATAGTCGGCGTATCGTTCATTATTGATCGGCCCGAACATCTGGGTCGCAATGATCTCCGAGAACCCGATAATGGCGTTCAGTGGCGTCCGAAGTTCGTGGCTCATGATTGCCAGGAAGTCATTTTTCGCACGGTTTGCTGATTCAGATTTTTCCAGGAGTTCTTCAGAGCGTTCCCGTTCGGATCTCAATCGCGCATGATCAACGAAGGCTGAGCGCATTTGACGCTCATGCACATAAGTCAAAAAGCTACAGGTCGCGATGCCGAGCAGCATGAACGCCGTGTTGTTGATGAGGACGTTATGAGGCTGTGGATTGATGAAGAGAGCGACGGTCTCATAGGCCGTGAATGTCGCGAGCGCCCAGGTGAGGGAATACATAAAGTTGAGGCGCCACAGACAGGCACTGAAACAGATGATGGCAATCAAGCCGCCATAGTAGAGATAGCTTCCTGGCGCATCAGCGAGGGCGATCATGGCCACAACACCAAGGCCTGGGGTTGCCATTGAAAACGATAACCAAAACTGGTGCCGGTGGTTAAACCAGGGCGCATAGGAAAGGGCGACGATCCCCAAAAGAAGAGGGCACACTAAACCGAGGCGAATGAACCATGCTTCAAAAAGAATGTCTGGAACAATGAAATAGTCCAGAATGCCAAAGGCAGCCATGATGACGGCACCAGCGACAATGCAGAAACGCGTCAGGCCGATCTGTCGTTCGTAATTGTCCTGCCTGTAAGCTTCTTCTGCATACGGGTCGATGAACCCCATCGTGAGGGGGTGCATGTCGAAGCTCATCGAGGTCGCATCAGCGGCTTCATCAGGCGCGTCTGAGCCGCGATCTGTTAGGAGCGCAGAGGCGCGCCTTCCAGTGGCGCGCTCGACAGGGCCTTGTTGGCGGCTTTGCATACGATTATCGGACTCCGGCCTCAATCAGAGAATACAGACTTGTTTAACCTTCTACTGTTGAGAAGATAATTTGCCGTTAATCTCGTTCGGTCAGTTGGAGCTGCAAGAAACCGGGCCTACCCCATTGTTAATGTGTGTAAACACCCTCTCTACAGTCTGTGAACAGATATTAATGACCCAGCCTGCTTGATTTTTGATGTATTCAGAGGCATCAAATTCATTGGGATAAGGGTTCGTGCGTGAAAGGTTAAATGTGATTCAAATTTATGTTGATGGCGATGCCTGTCCGGTAAAGGACGAAGTGGAGAAAGTCGCTGAGCGACATGGGCTGGGCGTCTTCATCGTCAGCAACGCGGGGATGCGTCCCCGCCGACATCCGCTCATCCAACAGATTGTGGTGCCTGAAGGGCCGGATGTCGCAGATGACTGGATTGCTGAACGGGTCACGGCGACCGATATTGCCATTACGGCAGACATTCCCCTCGCTGCGCGGTGTCTAGAGCGGGGCGCGCGCGTTATCGGTCCGACGGGCAAGATCTTCAGCGAAGAAAACATTGGCATGGCGCTGGGGATGCGTGAGCTCAAGCAGCACCTGCGGGAAAGTACAAACTCTCAAACCTTTAATGCGGGGTTTACGTCCCGCGATAGATCGCAATTCTTAAACACGCTGGAGAATGAAATTCAGGCCCTCAAGAGACGGGCTTAGATAGCTGCGAAGTCCCATTGCTGAGAGAGCCTGTTGATCTAAGAGGCTGCGAAAGGCGTACAACAGGTGTTTCCGTTAACAAGGAAGCCCCTCCTAATGGTCAAGAAGAATGATCTCCTGTCGTTCCCGTCAGGTGGCAGAGCAGTCGTCATCGGCGCGTCCGGAGGCATAGGCAACGCGATCATGGCGCAGCTTGCAGCGTCTGATCGCTTCGACGAAGTGATAGGCCTTGGGCGCCTGTCTGTTCCCCCCCTCGATTTGCTCTCAGAAGAAACGATCCGTACCGCAGCTGCGGGTGTGTCCGAAAAATCTGCGCCGATACGGCTGATTGTCGATGCAACAGGCCTCCTGTCTGAGGGGCGCCTGCAACCAGAAAAAAGCCTAATACAGGTCGATGCGGAGCAGATGGCGCGGGTTCTGGCGGTGAACACCATCGGACCGGCATTGCTCATGAAACACTTCCTCCCTTTGCTGCCCAAAGATGGAAAATCGCTATTCGCGACCCTGTCAGCGAAAGTAGGCAGTATTGGCGATAATCATTTAGGTGGCTGGTACAGCTATCGTGCCTCGAAAGCTGCGCTAAACCAGCTGGTGCGGACAGCATCGATTGAACTAAGGCGCCGTCAACCGTCAGCTATCTGCGTTGCACTCCATCCAGGCACTGTCGATACAGAATTGTCTGCGCCTTTCGCCCGGACAGGGCTCGATGTTCAATCTCCTGCCGATGCCGCAGCAAAACTCGTGGCCCTTATGGACGCTCTTTCAGAGTCTCAGTCAGGTGGATTTTTCTCAGCAGATGGAACAGAGCTGCCCTGGTAGGGAAGTGCGGCTAACGTGCGTGCGCGGCAGCGGCCCCCGATGCCGCCCCCGATGCCCATGCCCACTGGAAATTGTAGCCGCCGAGCCAACCCGTGACGTCGACCACCTCACCGATGAAATAGAGACCGGGCACAGTTCGGGCTTCGAGCGTTTTGGGGTTGAGGGCGTCCGTTGAGACGCCGCCGACGGTGACTTCGGCCGTGCGATATCCCTCCGTACCTGTGGGGACAAGGCGCCAGGCGTGAATGTTCTCGGTCAGGCTCTCAATGCGTTTGTTGGAGAGATCGGCCAGCGTCGTGTGGCCTTCCAGATTCTGCGTCAGCTGTTTTACCAGTCGTTTTGGTAAGAACTCGGAGAGAGCTACCGTGATATCCGTCTTCGGCCGCGTGGTCCGGGCGTCGATCAACTGGGCGTAGAGATCCGCGTCTGGTGCGAGATTGATGTCAACGGAGTGGCCTTCTTTCCAGTAGGAGGAGGCTTGCAAGATAGCAGGCCCGCTCAGACCCCGGTGAGTGAACAACAGTGCTTCGCGGAAAGTTGCGCCACCGGTTGAGACATCAGCGTCGACAGCGACCCCCGGCAAATCGGCATGAGCTGTTTTCCAATCGGGATCGAAGGTGAACGGGACCAGGCCGGGGCGCGGGTCGACGATAGGCAGACCAAATTGCTCAGCCAGTTGATAACCAAATCCTGTGGCACCCATTTTAGGGATGGATTTCCCACCGGTTGCAACAACCAGCGCGCGGCCTTCAAGCCTGCCGCCCGTTGTCTCCAGGCTGAAAACATCCTCCTCTTTGACGACCGTACGTATATCGGTCTGTAGCCGTATCTCCACGTTCCCTTTGTTGCATTCGGCAAGCAGCATATCGATGATTTGCTGAGATGACCCATCGCAGAACAGCTGGCCAAGCGTCTTCTCGTGATAGGCAATGCCGTAAGCCTCAACCAGCGCGATGAAATCAGCGGGCGTATAGGCGCTCAAGGCGTTCCGGGCGAAATAGGGGTTTGCGGAAAGGAAACGTGCTGTCTCGGTATGAATGTTGGTGAAATTGCAGCGCCCACCACCGGAAATGCGAACTTTCTCCGCCGGCTTCTTTGCATGATCGAGCACGAGGACACTTGCCCCACGCTGGGCAGCTATCCCGGCGCACATAAGGCCGGCCCCACCCGCACCGAGAATAATCACATCGAAAGGGGCTGCCATGGGACCGTGAACTGCTTGAAGGGTGGGGAAAGGTACTGACGTCTCTTACCGGTCTTTAAGGGTCTTTTCCAGCAAGACTTCCTGTCCACCAGCAAAGGAAAGATGGAAATCGTGTTGTGGACGCGGCTGACATACCTTTTCGATCGGTGCGTTGAAAGTGAGGTCCCGCATGATACGCTCCTGAAAAACAAGTATCAGTTTTCGGGGGCCAGGGTGATGACGAAAATACCAAAAAGGACAATGCAGACGGTGACCGTGTTCACGGCGCGCAAAATCATCACGATGGACCCCTCGTTACCCGATGCGACGGCCGTTGCCATATCGGAGGGCCGCATCATGGCTGTCGGCGATCTTGCGTCCATGGAGCCCTGGTTCAAGGGCCGTGCTGTCACGGTCGATGATCGGTTTGCGGACAAGGTTCTGATGCCAGGCTTTATCGACAATCATGTTCATCCGTTTCTAGGTGCGATCCTCACACCGATGGAGATCATCGCACCTGAGCCCTGGCGCATGGCGGGCGGTGATATTCATCCCGCAGCAAATACACCGGAACAATATGAGGCTCGGCTGAAGGAGCGTTTGGCAGCGCGTACTGACACAGAGGAGCTGTTTATCTCCTTTGGCTATCAGCCGCTCGAACACGGCAAAATGGGTCGCCCGGAACTTGACGCGATCGCGCCTGACCGGCCGGTCATTCTGTTTCAAAGGTCATTTCATGAAACTTTCTTGAACAGCGCAGCAATGGCAGCACTTGGGTTGACGGAAGATGTGGTCGGCGATCATCCGCAGGTTGATTTTACACAAGGCCATTTCTTCGAAACCGGCAACATGATGGTTATGGGCAAGCTCATGTCGACCGTGTTGAAAGATGAATGGTATCGCAAAGGCTTAGGGATAACCTGCGATCTGATGCTCCAGGGAGGGATTACGACCGCAGCCGACATGCTGTTCGGGACGATCAGTCCGGATTTTGAACTGGCAGCGATTGATGCGGTGATCGAGAAGCCTGAACGACCCTTGCGGATCGTCAACGTGTTTGATGGGCGGGGCTTTAGCAACCGGGCCTCAAAGCGCAGTGCTGGGGCGCCAGACGCAGAGATTGATTTTGCCGCGGGTCTGAAGGCGATGGAAGATCTGCTTGGAAAAGACCAAGGCCGGGTGCGGTTTCTAAAGGCCGTAAAGCTCTTTGCAGATGGCGCCATGTTCTCTGCCCTGATGCAGATGAACGAGCCGGGCTACATGGACGGTCATGAAGGCGAATGGATCATGACGCCGGATATTCTGGCAGAAGGCGTGAAGTATTTCTGGGAGGCAGGCTACCAGATCCATGTGCATGTGAATGGCGACAAGGGCATGGACTCTGTGCTGGATGCGCTTGCCAAGGCGCAAGACGCGAAGCCTCGGTTCGATCATCGCTTCATGATGCACCATGTCGGTTTTCACACAAATGAGCAGTCGACGCGCATGGCGGCGCTCGGCGCTCATGCAAGCGTGAACCCCTATTACATCCACGCCCTGTCAGACACGCTGGCCGAATTGGATCTTGGGCCAGAACGGGCAGGCCAGTTGGTGCGGTCCCAATCGATCCTGCGCAACAATATGCGGGTCTCTTTTCACTCAGATTTCATGATGGCTCCCTTGGAGCCCATGTTCCTGGCCTGGTGCGCCGGAGCACGCGTCACCCGCTCGGGCCAGCAAGTGTCGCCAGAAGAGCGGTTGAGCCTGGAACAGGCACTGCGCGGCATCACGATTGATGCAGCCTTTGGGATCGGCATGGACAATGAGATCGGCTCCATCGTCGCCGGCAAGAAGGCAGACTTCGCGGTTCTGGAGGATGACCCCTATGAGCTGGGCGTGGACCGTCTGAAAGACGTGCGGGTCGCCGGTGTCGTGTTCGAGGGCGCCGTGACGATGCTGGCAAAACCTGTTGCGTCAGTCTGCGGCGAGACCGGCCTTATGCCTGTGCCAGAACCTCATGATCATCAGTTGCAAACCGGCGCGTGCTGCCATGACGTGGATCCTTGTGGGCACCTGCAGGAAATCGCCGCCTGGATCCATGCAATGCCGGAAGATGTGCTGGGCGAACGCCTGGGCCAGTAGGTCACCGCGTCAGCACTCTGCGACAAGCGTTCGCGATGCGGGCTGCGGTAGAAGGGGAAACTGCCTCAGGTGGCGGAGGGGCGAAACAGGCCTCACTGTCGGCATCAGGGCTGCACCAGAGGCCCGACCCATCTTCTTGAACGCTGAAACGCAAACCCGTTGCGCCACTCTCCGAGCCCTCAAGTTGAGCGGACAGGTGGTTGAGCGCGGCAATTCGCAAAGCGGATGCCTCAGTGGGCAGGGGCTTTGTCGCTCTGTGCATATCGGTCAATGGAACCACACGCACTGAGATGAGAGACACGTCGCCATTGTCGGCGCGGGCCAACCGGACACGGCCCAGCAATCCATAATCATGGCAGATGTCATGACGTCCCATGTCCTGCATGCCCAGATGCAGGAAGTTTCCAAGGCCGTAAAAAATGAGCCCTGTCCCACCGGCGGGATTCTCAACAATTTCGACACCTGTCGCGATGTGCTTATGGTGCCCCGCGACGATGGTCAGACCATCGGGAGAGACAGCAGAACGAAACCTGTTCCGCGTTGCCAGCGATGTGGCGGGCTGAAACTCCTGACCGTAATGGACAGATAGAATGCGCAAGTCAGCATCTGTGTTCTGAAGCGCTGTACGAACCGTTTCGAAGTCTTGGGGGTAGGTCAGCATGCCCGCATTCTGTCTTTGTGCAGGAAGGCCAAATCCGCCAATCCCGATGGAGGACGCAGCGACAGTGATGGCGTCAATGGAAAACGAGTGTGGTGCCGCGGTCTCGCTGCGGGTGCGACCAAGGCCTGGAAACGCACGCAGGCCCTTGCCGCGCAGCGCTTCCAGGTTGGCGAGTGTCTCACCAGCACCGCGCTGGCGGTAATCCAGAGCATGATTGTTGGCGAGTGAGAAGGCGTTGATCCCCGCCGCTACGAACCCGGCGATAGCATCCGGGTGGGTGCGAAAAAGGAAGCGCTTGGAAAGTCCCCCAATATCATTGCGCGCGGTCACCGCTGTTTCCAGATTGGCGAGGACAAGATCGGCAGCAAGCTCATGGCGAATGCCGGCGATGGCATCGTCCAGGTGCAGAAGTTGGCCCTGCTTGTAGCCACCTTGCGGCGTCACCCGCGCGCCTGCGCTGTTGAACCCTGTGTCCCCGACCACAACGATCTCTATCATCTCGCTGGCGAAGGGGGGTGAGGGAAACGTGAGCAATCCCGCCGCGAATGCCAGAATGGTCGCAAACGAGGGGCAGCATTTCTGTAGTCGGGTGAGGAATTGCATACCGATGTCCATCTTTACGACCGCCCCGACGCCCCAAGTGGGGTCTTACCCGAAACGCTCTGCCACTCTTTTTCGACGCTTTCGTTCCGCATTTCCATCCAGTCGGTCTTGGGAATTTTGTTTCGCCAGCCTCTCCACTATATCTGAAAAGGCCGTGGCCGATTTTTGAGGTGTTCGTGTGCGCAATCGCGCAAGCGTGTATTGGGCAACAACTGGAAAGGGATAGTTGACCAGAGCAACATTGGCGCGTTGCGCATATCTGCGGGCCGCTGACAGGGGCAGGCTGGTGAGGAAGTCGGTGCGCTCAACCAGGTCAAATGTATCGCCTATTTCGTCAACTTGCAGTTGCGGAATATTCTGGCGCACCATCTCGCTGCGAAACGGCTCGGGAAAAACGGCAAGATCAAACTCAGATAGTGAGACGCCGACCCATCGAAAATTGAGATATTCAGTGGACGGGGCATTCGAGCGCACAACCGGATGATCATGCCGGGCGATGATGACAACAGGCTCACCCGGTAGTGTCGTGAATTTTATGGCTTCCTGATAAACCGAAACAGCAGGCGCAACACCACCCAGAAGGGCAAAATCCAGCTCGCGAGACAGAAGGGCTTGTATGTGTGCCGCGTCGCTTCCCATCCGGGCATGGACACGCAGGTCGGTGATCGCCGGGGCATATGTCTGCAAAGCGGGATTGACCAAAGCCACCATTGGAAGGGGACTGGCGCCAAGAGAAAAGGTGCCGCCGCTGCCTTTTCGGATGGCGTTCGCCGCACGACCGAACTCGTCGATTTCCGAGAGGACGGAATGGGCATGGTTGGCAAGCCGGTCCCCAGCCGGTGTGGGGACGACCGAGCGCGTGGTCCGGTCGAGCAGCGACAATCCGAGTTCTGCCTCCAGTCGCTGCAAACTTTTGGTGAGTGCCGTATGGGTGACGCCAAGTTCGGACGCAGCAAGCTTGAAAGACCGAAGCCGGTGAAGCGCCTCAAAATAGCGGATTTTCTTTATGTCCATGTGGCGAATGACTTCTGTTGGCTACGTAACGGTTCCTATAAGTGACAAATATTCACCAATAAATCAATATAAGTGAGTTCGGAGGTCGCCTATGGCATTTGAATTATTGGCTAACATTGCAGCATCGCTGGGGTTTATCGCGCTTATATCTATCTGTGCGTGGGCTATGTCGCGCAAGCGGGTTTCCCGGATCGGGATTGATGAAGCCCTGGTGAGGGAGGTCCTTGCGCAGGACCATCCAGACTATCAGCTTTCAAAAATCGCAGTGGGGACAGACGAAAAAGCGGCGCTGCTTGAAGTGCACCCCGGTGGTTTTGGGATTGTGTCGCTCCTCGGCGATAAGTGGACGATCAAATTGTTTAGCAGGGGTGATTTGGGAAAAGTGAGTGTGGACGCCGTCGCAAAGCTCTCGCTTCGTTTTAACGACTACACCTTCCCGGCGGCGACCGTTCAGTTGGCAAATGTTGAGACGGCCATGAGGTGGCAACGCGACCTGACGGGTGAAGCGACAAGATGATTGATCCAGAAACTCTCATAAATCCGACCAAAATAGCAGTTCCGATTTTCATCGGGCTCATCCTGTTTGAGATCGCGCTGATCGCGATTGGCCGCACGCGCGGCAGCTATGAAGCAAAGGATGCGGCGACATCAATCTTTATGGGGCTGGGGAGCTCAATAAGCGGAGCATTGTTCGGCGCGATAAGGGTTGGCGCCCTTTTCTGGGCGTATGAGGCCAGGCTAATGACCATACCAACAACCCTGGTGGCGATCATTCTATGCTTCGTGCTTGATGATCTTCGATATTACTGGAGCCACCGCTTTGGCCATCGCATCAGGTGGTTCTGGGCCGATCATGTCGTGCATCACTCCAGCCAGCACTACAATCTGTCGACGGCTCTTCGTCAGGCGTGGATGGGGTCGTTTACCGGCCTGTTTCTCTTGCGTCTGCCCCTCGTGCTGATCGGTTTCCACCCGCTCGTGGTTATCTTCTGCGGTGGGCTCAATCTCCTGTATCAGTTCTGGATTCACACCGAAACCATTGGACGCCTTCCTAAATGGTTTGAGGCGGTCATGAACACGCCGTCCCATCATCGCGTCCATCACGGGCGAAACCCGTCATATCTGGATGCCAATTATGCGGGCACGCTGATCATATGGGACAAGCTGTTCGGGTCTTTTGTGCCGGAGAACGACGCTGACCCCGCGCGCTTCGGCCTTGTGAAAAACCTGGGAACATTTAATCCCTTGCGGATTGCGACCCACGAGTTTGTTGGAATAGCAAAAGACATAATCCAGCCCGGCCTGTCCATGAAACAGCGGCTTGCCTATATGTTTGCTCAGCCCGGTTGGTGCCATGACGGATCGCGCAAAACGTCGCAACAGATAAAGGCCGAAGCGTTGAAACGCCTGGATGCGTCACTAAAGCCAGACGCATCAATAAAAACTCTGCCTGCAGAATGATGAATTCGATTGTGGTGTTCGAGCTTGTGCTTACGGGCATCGCTCTGGTTGCTGCGGGCCTGACATACAGGCGCTGGCCAATAGCTGCGGCCTGGCTCCTGATGGCAACGGCCGCCGCTGCAGGTGCTGTGCGGTATGGAGGGCTGGGCCCGGAGTGGGGGACGGTTTTCCATGTCACGCTCAGCCGCATGTTTGCAGTAATTGGGTTGCCATTTGTCTCATTGGCGCTTTTGAAGGCGCCAATGCGCGTCTCCAATCGCAAGGAGCTGGCCGTGGGGGCAGCCCTTTTTATTGTGGGCCTGATGGCGCTCAGCGCACCGGCACTGCTCCAACAGATCTATGCCACACTGATTGCTGTGGGCATCTATCTGCAAATGCTTTGGTCGCTGGTCCGAAGTGACGCCTCCAAGAGGCCTTTTGAGCGCATGTCGCAAGCAATTGCCGCTGCTGCATTTTCACTGATGCTTTTAGGTCAAATTGTCGGCCAGGGGTGGACAGAGACACTCCGGCTCAATCTGCACCACGTGTCCCTCGCTGTCTGGATCGTCGCCATAACCGCCTTAGTGCGGTTTGGTCAAAATGCGCGCGGACGGCAAGTGAGCTGAGTGGTCAGGAATCCCAGTCCGTTCAGAGCAAGCTGGATGAGTAGGGGGTCTTGAGCTTCTCAGCCAGGAAATCCATCACAACGCGAATGCGTTTATTGTGTCGGACATCTGCGTGACAGGCGAGCCAAAGCTCCAAGGGCGACACTGGCACATCCGGCAGGACGCGTATGATACCTGGCCAGTTGGCCGCCATGCCGGCATGCAGCGGGCCAATGCCGATGCCGGCACGCACCGCATTGATTTCGGCAACGTCATTGTCACATCGAAAGCCAAAGTCGCTGGGCGCAAGGGTCAAACCGGCCGCGCTGTATGCGTTGATGAGGCCCATGTTCCGGTCCTGCCCAACCAGCACATGGTGCCTCAGGTCTTCAGGTGTGTTGGGTGGCGCCCGGCGCGCAAGGTAGCTCTCATGAGCAAACAGGCCGAACGGCAGATCCGCAATTTTTCGGGCAACAAGGTCGTTTTGTTCTGGACGGAACAACCGGATAGCAATGTCTGCGTCGCGTTGCAGGAGGTTTGACGCCTCATTGCTGACGTCGAGCTCCACTTCGATCTCAGGATGATCCGAGATGAAGGGCGCAAGGATGCCTGGCAACAAAAGCGTTCCGAAAATCTCATTTGCCGAGATGCGGACGGTTCCCTCAATCCGCTCCTCCAGTCCGGCGGCCACACGCTCAAACTCGGTGGCTGTTGCCATCATTTCGCTCGCCGCGGCCAATAGGTCTGATCCCTTGGGGGTGAGGCGCATGCCCTCGCGGCCCCGAGTGAAAAGGCTGAGGCCAAGGGCTTCCTCCAGAAGGTCAATATGACGTCCAGCGGTTGGCTGTGTGAGGCCTAGTTGACGCGATGCCGCGAGCAGTGAGCCATGTTCGGCGACCGCGTGAAAGGTCCGTATATGATCCAAAGGGAGTGGCATATCGGTATATTAAAATATTAATAGAAAATATCAAGAAAATGGCAATTTATATAAGTAAGGGAATATTGAACTCTCAGGTCATACACATCAAAGTCGCCCGCAGGCTTGTCGATCAAAAGGACCAAAGAACATGCGCAAATTCATCAGGATCACGGCTTTTGTCTTGGTGGTCGCCGTCGCAGCCTACGGGATAGGCCGGGTGACAGGCCCCTCCGTTAGCACCGAAATCGAAATTGCGGCTCCGGCCCCAGCTGTATGGGTGGTTTTGGCCGACACAGAGGGGCATGCAGACTGGAATCCTTTTCTGATCTCTATGTCGGGGAACCTCGAAGCAGGGGCGCAGCTGCGCAATGTCTTGCAGTTTGAAGGGGGGGAACCGATGGAATTCACGCCTCAAGTGCTTGTTGCGACCGAAAATGTCGAGCTGCGCTGGCTTGGAGGAGCCGGTGTCGCCGGCATCTTCGATGGTGAGCATTATTTCGTGCTGGAGGAAACCGATCGTGGCACCACCTTGCTCCGTCACGGAGAACGCTTCACGGGCATTCTCGCCTATCCCATCTTTGCGTTCATTGGCGAAGACACGGCGAAAGGCTTTGAAGCGATGAATGCGGCTCTAAAGGCGCGCGTGGAAGGCGCGCTCTGAGACGGGCACAGGTGCCACCGGCAGATCTCGTCGGCATTGATTGGTATGAAGGCGGTTGGCTGGGGAACTAGGATTCGAACCTAGACTACCTGAGTCAGAGTCAGGCGTCCTACCATTAGACGATTCCCCATCCGAGAGGCTCCAGGAGCGCCGCTGCGCCTGCTGAAGTGAGCCAGAACTTATGTGGCCCGGGCCTTCACGTCAACCGACAGAAAAGGCCCTAAAACCAGCCGTTCCTTCAGCTCCCCGAACCTGCTAAGCTCCTTGCAACTAACGATTAAAGGACCCTGGTCGAGACGGGGTGGCAGAGCTTGAGGGCGCTGTCACAATCGTGCTCCCAGGTGGATCGATGTGACGGAAACGGGAGATCGGTCCCAATCCGCTTCGGGGGAGGCGGCAGCATCCAATTCGGATGCGGGACCTGTGGAGGGATCAAAGGGTGCGACTGGACCTGTCTCCGGTGAGGCTTCTGATCGCCCAAACGCCAGCTCCAACGCGCACCCTGATACAGAGCAACCAGACAGCACCCAGCCCAAAAAACGCAGACGCCGGCGGCGCCGTCGCAAGGGCGCGCCAAAAGCTGGCGAAGGAGAGGTGTCTGGCTCAACGCCACCTCAGGGGACGACACCCAAAGCTGAACCCCAACCGCCCGCATCACGGGAACCAGCTGTCTATGCCGCGATTGACCTGGGCACCAATAATTGCCGCTTGCTCGTTGCCAAGCGCAGCCGCGAGGGCTTTCGCGTCATCGACGCCTATTCACGCATTGTGCGTTTGGGCGAGGGGCTCGCAGCCAATGGGCGGTTGAGCGAAGAAGCAATGGACCGTGCCCTGGCGGCGCTCACAATTTGTGCGGAAAAGATGCAGCGTCGCGGCGTGACCCGCGCACGCTCCATTGCAACCGAAGCCTGCCGAACAGCGGACAATGGCCCCGGTTTTGTTGAGCGCGTGAAACGGGAGACAGGCATTGAGCTGGATATTGTGTCGACTGCTGACGAGGCTCAACTGGCTGTTGGCGGATGCGCGCCCCTGTTAGATCCAGAACACGCAGCAGCGTTGGTCTTCGATATTGGTGGTGGGAGCACGGAGCTCATGTGGGTCCATCATGAAGGCAAGCCGAAGCCGGAAATCCTCGATTGGACGAGCCTGCCCTGCGGGGTCGTGACCCTCGCCGAAACCTATGGCGGAGAAAGTGTTTCACAAGACCTCTATGCCGAGATGGTTGCTGATGTGTCCGCGCGGCTGTTGCTGTTCAAACAGCGTCTGGCAGAACGTGAATGTCCGCAGAAACGCTTTCATCTGCTGGGCACGTCAGGAACGGTGACGACCATCGCCGGGGTGCATTTGGGGCTCAAGAGATACGACCGTGCGAAGGTCGATGGTGCCTGGGTGGGACTGGACGACGTGGCAGAGGTGACAAAAACCCTTCTGGGCATGACATTAAGTGAGCGCGCCGCGCATTCCTGTGTGGGGCAGGAGCGCGCCGACCTAGTGTTGGCAGGCTGTGCGATCCTGGAAGCGATTGCGTCTGCCTGGCCAGCGGAGCGTTTAAGGGTCGCGGATCGGGGCTTGAGGGAAGGGATCTTGTTTTCTCTCATGGAAGCTGATCAAACACGGGGCCAGGGAGGTCGGCGCCGTCGTCGGCGACGGCGTCGGAAGTCAAAAACCGATCAGCCCGCGTCTCCTGCGGAAGGACAAAGCCAGGTATGAGTGCCAATGATGAGCGCCAACAATGACTGACAGCGAAGGCAAAGGCGGCACCAGCCGTAAGGGTGGTCGCCGCAACCTGCGTGAGAAGGTGAAAACCGCGCGTGGGCGCAAGCTCTCGTCCAAGCTTTGGCTTGAGCGTCAGCTGAACGATCCGTATGTGACCAAGGCCAAAGAAGAAGGCTATCGGTCGCGCGCTGCCTTCAAGCTCACCGAAATTGACGACAAGTTTCATTTCCTGAAAAAAAATGGCCGGATTGTGGATCTGGGCGCCGCGCCCGGCGGCTGGACCCAGGTGTCCGTCGCCCGCACAGGGTCTGACAAGGGAAAAGGCAAAGTCGTGGGCATTGACCTTCAGGAGGTCGATGCGATTCCCGGCGCAGATCTCTATGTGCTCGATTTTCTGGAAGAAGGCGCCGACGACAAGGTAAAGGAATGGCTGGGCGGAGAGGCTGATGTGGTGCTGTCCGACATGGCGGCCGCCGCCATGGGCCACAAGCAAACCGACCATTTGCGCATCATTGCGCTGGCAGAGGCTGCCGCAGTTTTTGCCCATGACGTCTTGTGCGAGGGCGGGACGTTCTGCGCAAAAGTCCTGCAGGGCGGCTCAGACCAGGAGCTTCTGCGGATGTTGAGGCGAGACTTCAAGACCGTGCGCCACGTAAAACCCGCGGCCAGCCGGGCCGATTCCTCTGAAATGTACGTGCTCGGGACCGGTTTCCGGGGCCGTGATGAAGAGGCCGAAAACGGGCTCTAATCCATGAGCTGGGCGTCCCCTCCTTTTAGCAGGGGACTGTCACAATATCGTCCTTTGCAATTCGGCTATCTGGTGTTACACACCAGCGCCAACATCTATATCCCGCCGCAAAATCTTGCCCACGTCGGAGGTTGGCCCCATGTTTCGCGAAGCCCTTACATTTGATGACGTGCTCCTGCAGCCTGCTGAATCTGGCGTCATGCCCGGCCAGGTCGACACGTCCACCCGCCTTACCCGCTCCATTAAACTTGGAATCCCGCTCATTTCATCCGCCATGGACACGGTGACGGAAGCCCGTCTGGCCATCGCCATGGCCCAGGCAGGGGGGCTCGGTGTGTTGCACCGGAACATGACCCCGGAAGAACAGGCCGAAGAAGTTCGCCGCGTGAAACGCTTTGAAAGCGGCATGGTAGTGAACCCGGTGACCATTGGGCCAGACCAGACACTGGCAGACGCTTTGTCGCTGATGGAGCGCCACGCGATTTCGGGCATTCCAGTGGTCGAGCCGTCGTCGCAAAAGCTTGTCGGCATCCTCACCAACCGGGACGTGCGCTTTGCGGACAATCCGGGTGAGCGCGTGCGCAATCTCATGACCCATGAGAACCTCATCACGGTAAATGAGGGCGTGAAGCAGGATCAGGCCAAAAAACTTCTCCACCAGCACCGCATCGAAAAACTTCTGGTGGTCGACGACCAGTATCGCTGCGTAGGCTTGGTGACGGTGAAGGACATGGAGAAGGCACAGCTTCATCCAAACGCCTGCAAGGACGATCAGGGCCGCCTTCGGGTGGCTGCAGCCTCAACAGTCGGCGATGATGGTTTCGACCGAACGTCTCAGCTGGTGGACGCAGGCGCTGACCTGATTGTCATCGACACCGCCCACGGGCACTCTATCCACGTGGCAGAAGCGGTGAGACGGGCAAAGAAACTCTCAAACGCCGTTCAGGTCGTGGCAGGTAATGTCGCAACCGCTGAAGCTGCCCGCTCCTTGATTGATGCGGGCGCAGACGCAGTGAAAGTGGGCATCGGACCCGGCTCCATTTGCACAACGCGGATCGTCGCCGGTGTTGGTGTGCCTCAGCTCACAGCGATCATTGATTGTGTTGAGGCTGCTCAAAAAGCCGACATCCCCGTGATTGCCGATGGTGGTATCAAATTCTCCGGCGATCTGGCCAAAGCCATGGCGGCAGGAGCTGAATGCGCCATGATCGGGTCGCTCTTTGCAGGCACCGAAGAGAGCCCGGGAGAGGTCTTCCTCTACCAGGGGAGATCATACAAATCCTACCGGGGCATGGGCTCTGTTGGCGCCATGGCGGTGGGGTCGGCTGACCGCTATTTCCAGAAAGATGTGCAGGACACACTGAAACTGGTGCCCGAAGGCGTTGAAGGTCAGGTCCCGTACAAAGGTCCTATCGGCAGCGTTGTGCATCAGCTTGTCGGTGGCCTGCGCGCTGCGATGGGCTATACCGGTGCAGCAACCATGGCTGATTTCCGCGAACGCGCGAAATTTGTCAAGATCTCGGCTGCAAGCCTGCATGAAAGTCATGTCCACGACGTCACCATCACCCGGGAGTCGCCAAATTATCCAGGCGCCCGGGGCTGAACTCTGAAGTAGTAAAATCGAATGACACCCGCTGCTCGCCTCTCTGCTGCTATTGAAATTCTCGGTGACATCGCGAAGGGAAAAATGGCGGACAGAGTGTCTGCTGCCTGGGCGAAGGGAAACCGCTATGCGGGCTCGAAAGACCGCGCAGCTATTCAGGCCCGCGTTTTCGATGTGCTGCGCAACCGCGCGCTCTATAGCTTCGCTGCCGACAGCACCACGCCCCGGTCTTTGGTTCAAGCCTCCTTGACGATCGAAGACGGTTTATCCCCTGACGAGCTTCGCGGCCTGTTTGACGGCGCCAAGTTTGCACCTGTTCCTTTGACGGCAGCAGAGACACAAGCGCTCGCCGGTCTTCCTGGGCGTCTGGAAAATGCGCCCGATCATGTACGGCTCAATGTGCCGGAATGGTTGTTGCCGCAACTTCAGGAGGGTTTCGGTGAAAATCTGGAAGATGAACTCGCCGCCTTGAACACCCGTGCGCCCGTTGACCTTCGCATCAACACCCTGCGCGGAGAGCGTTCAGAGATACAAGAGAGCCTGGCCGCTGAGAACATCGAAACCAACCCAACCGCTCACTCGCCCTGGGGGCTGCGGTCCACAAACACAGCCCGTGTCACCCACACGAAGACTTTCAATGAGGGGTTGGTTGAAATTCAAGACGAGGGCTCTCAACTCACATGCCTCCTGGCCGCAGTTAAACCCGGCGAGCGGGTTGTCGACCTCTGCGCAGGCGCGGGAGGCAAGGCGCTGGCGCTCGCTGCGATGCTGTCTGGCGAAGGCTCCGTCATTGCATGCGATACGGACCCAAGGCGTCTCGGACGCTTAAAGCCACGCGCCGACAGAGCAGGGGCTGGCACCATCGATACACGCCGCCTTCATCCCTTCGACCCGAACGCAGCGGATCCAGACCTTGAAGACCTCGAAGGTCTGGCTGATTGCGTTTTCGTTGACGCGCCGTGCTCTGGCACCGGCGCCTGGCGTCGCCAGCCAGAGGCCCGTTGGCAGCTCACCCCTGAGAAGCTTGAGGGATACCGTGCCGCTCAAGTGGAAGTACTGATCCGGGGCGCGCGTCTGGTGCGGCCAGGAGGGCGGCTCATCTACGTGACCTGCTCGGTCCTGCCCTGTGAAAATGACGAACAGATTGACGGGTTCCTGGGTGAGATCACCATGTTTCAGGAACGCGACTGGCGGGCAGGCTGGCCCGAGGGTGTGGAAATGCCATCCTCCCCGGAAGGACCACGCTTGCGTTTGACACCATATAAGACGGGAACAGATGGCTTTTTTGCCACCGTTCTGGAGCGCACGGAATGAGAGGGGGTGTTGCCGCCTTGACACCCCGTCGCCTTGATACCATGAGTGGGGAATGGTGAGTCCAAGCTCACACCCCTGATATTCCTCTAAGCTTTAGTTGAGCCGCATGACCGACCGTATTCTGATTATCGATTTTGGCAGCCAGGTAACCCAGCTCATCGCCCGCCGTGTTCGAGAAAGCGGTGTCTATAGCGAGATTGTCCCGTTCAATGCGGCGGCTGAAATGCTGAAGGACTTCGACCCGAAGGCGATCATCCTGTCTGGCGGTCCTGCGAGTGTCACCGGCATTGATACGCCCCGCGCACCCGAAGCCGTCTTCACCATGGGCGTACCGGTGCTGGGTATCTGCTATGGCGAGCAGACAATGTGTGAACAGCTTGGTGGCAAGGTGGAGGCCCATGATCATCAGGAGTTCGGCCGCGCCAGTATTGAAGTAGTGGAAGATTGCGCTTTATTCGACGGCATTCTAAAGCCGGGTGACAAAGAAGAAGTCTGGATGAGCCATGGCGACCGGGTGGCGGAACTGCCCGAGGGGTTTAAGACTGTGGCAATTTCCGAGGGAGCACCTTATGCGGCCATCGCAGACGAGGCGCGCAGGTTCTACGCTGTCCAGTTCCACCCGGAAGTCGTTCACACCCCACGCGGCGCAGAACTTCTGAAAAACTTCACTCACAAGATTGCCGGCTGTCAGGGTGACTGGACCATGGCAGCATTCAAGGAAACCGAAATCGCCAAGGTGCGCGCCCAAGTGGGGAGCGGCAAAGTCATTTGTGGTCTTTCGGGCGGCGTTGACTCCTCCGTGGTTGCCGTACTGCTCCACGAAGCGATTGGGGACCAACTGCAATGCGTGTTTGTGGATACCGGGGTCATGCGGGCAGGTGAGGCGGATGAGGTGGTGAACCTCTTCCGTGACCATTACAACATCCCGTTGGTGCACGCAGATGCCAGCGACCTCTTTCTGGGTAAGCTGGAAGGTGTGTCGGACCCGGAGAAGAAGCGCAAGATCATTGGATCGACTTTCATCGACGTGTTTGATGAAGAAGCAAAGAAGATTGGCGGCGCCGATTTCCTGGCGCAAGGCACGCTCTATCCGGACGTGATTGAAAGTGTTTCGTTTACGGGTGGTCCAAGCGTGACCATTAAGAGCCATCACAATGTGGGCGGCCTGCCGGAACGTATGAACATGAAGCTTGTGGAACCGCTCCGCGAACTTTTCAAAGATGAAGTGCGGGTGCTGGGGCGCGAACTTGGTTTGCCGGAAGCTTTCGTGGGACGCCATCCTTTTCCGGGTCCAGGTCTTGCGATCCGCATTCCTGGTGAAATCACCCGCGAGAAAGTCGACATCCTTCAAAAAGCAGATGCGGTCTACCTCGATGAGATCCGCAAGTCCGGCCTCTATGACGACATCTGGCAGGCGTTTGCTGTTCTACTGCCGGTACGCTCGGTGGGTGTGATGGGCGACAGCCGAACCTATGACTATGTCTGCGCGCTGCGCGCGGTGACCTCAACCGATGGCATGACTGCAGATTACTATCCCTTTGAACACTCATTCCTGGGACGGGTCTCAACACGCATCATCAACGAGGTCCGCGGTATTAACCGCGTCGTCTATGACGTGACCTCGAAACCTCCCGGAACCATCGAGTGGGAGTGATCCGCGACATTCTCTAAGAGGAAACCGCCTCTCGAATTCGAATATGTGCGGGTCGAAGGTCTGATGTTGGAGTGTGTCAAAGCAGAGCTGGTCGCTAGGCGCGGCTTTCACTCATGCGAGCTCATCAACAATATCTGAAATACGCTGGAAGAAATGAAGGCCCTGAGTGATCTCTTCATCGCTCATGGTTTCGATGATGCGCTGGATGAAAGCATCCCCTCGACCGATCATGCCTGTGACAAAGGTTTCACCGGAACGCGTCAGCGTGACAACTTTCTCGCGGCCCGAGTGGGCCGATTCCTCAAGTGTGAGTAGATTGAGCGGCGCACTGGCCATACTGCGAATGGCTTTGGTGATCGCGGCGCCTGAGATATCAAACCAGGCGCCAAGGTGCCGTTCGATATCTTTTCGGTTCATCAACTGACCATCGACGCCCTCTGAGTGAATGAGCCACAAAATGGCGACCTGATGCCGCCCAAGACGACCCCCGCGCATCGCGTCTTCAACCCGCATCCCCGCTTTGTAGTGAATGGGATAATAGAATTCGAGAAAACGCGTCGCGGCATCAGCGGGCGCACGGACAGGGCGTTTTTTTTGAGTGGTCTTGGACATGTGGGTACGCGATTCCTTTGCGACGTCGCCGTTGAGTCTAGGACTCTCTCTTCAACAAGTCAGCATATAATTGTTTACAAGAGAAATGGTTCATGATGTAAATCATGGGGCAATCTTTCTGGGAGGATAAGATGAACCCATCCGATATCGCTGCAAGTGTGGCACGTCTGACCGCGCCATCCACGATCGCTGATCCCTATCCACTGTATGACCGCCTGAGGCCGGTCTGTCCGGTGAAAGGCTATTCAGATTACCCGCCAGGAACCGTGCCAGGACAGGACGATCCGGTATCGGCATGGGTTCTGCTCTCCTACGAACATGTGGCGAATGCCGCGCGGGATCATCGGACATTCTCATCAGGCGATCCGCTCCAGGAAGCATCATCCGCTCCAACCCTGATGCTGGTGAACCATGACAATCCGGAGCATGACCGTCTCCGCGGCATCGTGAATATGGGCTTTTCCCGCAAGCGCATGGAAGCTGAGGCTGCACCGGTCCAGGAAATCGTTGAGGAACTCTTGGCGGGCCTTGGCTCTGGGGACGTGGACGTTATGGCGAAAATGGCATCTGTCTTGCCCGCGCGTGTGATGGTTCATCTCTTGGGTTTGCCTGCGGCGGATGCCGATAGGTTTCGGCACTGGGCGACGGCGTTCATGTTGTCGGCAGATATGACGGCTGAGGAACGCCAGGCAAGTAACGAAGAACTCGCCGCATACTTCATTGAAAAAGTATCAGCGATGGCGGGAGCATTGGCGGCGGGAGAGGCCGTCCCCGATTGCCTCATGCGTGCGCTGATGGAAGCAGAAGCAGACGGCGAAAAGCTCTCGGTGGAAGAGGTCATCCGGTTTTGCATCACTCTTGTCGTGGCAGGTGCAGAGACAACGACATTCCTGATCGGCAATCTGCTCTACAATCTGGCGACAATGCCGGGTGTTCATCAGAGGTTGAAAGCAGATCCAACGCAATTGGGCGCCTTCATTGATGAAACGCTTCGACATTCAGGTCCCCCCCAACGCCTTTTCCGCATTGCGACGGAAGATGTGCGTGTTGGCGAGGCCGACATAAAAAGGGGTGATTGGGTGGCGCTTTTCTTTGGTGCGGCCAATCACGACCCGGACGTGTTTCCTGATCCGGATCGGTTCGATATGGACCGCCCCAATTTGAACAAGCAGCTCACCTTGGGGGTCGGTATTCACCATTGCCTGGGCTCGGCCTTGGCGAAGCTGGAAGCGCGCGTCTTGCTGGAGGGAATTCTCGCCAGCGGTAATGAGGTGAACTTTGGCGGATCATTCCCTGTTCCACAGACGGCCAGCTTGCTGAACCATGGTTTCGAGCGTCTGGTCTTGCGGTTCAGCCCATCCAAAAAGGAGGCGGCATAATGTCCACAGAAAACAATATTGCTGAGACACAGAAACTTTTTGAGGCATTTGGCGCAGGCGATGTCCCACGCATTCTTGAGCATGTGAACGATGACATTCAGATCGAATTCTATGGGCCGGAAGACATCATTCCCTATGCAGGGAGATATAAGGGGCGCGATGAGGCCAGAAGGTTTTTCGAAACGGTTCTGTCATCTGTGGATATTCACGTCTTCGAGCCGGAGGAGTTTCTGGCAGACAAAGACAAGGTGATCGTCACCGGTAACCTGCATCTCACGTCCAAAAAGACAGGCGGCACCATCAAATCGGATTTTGTCCACGTGATCACCATGACTAACGGCAAGTGGTCTCGTTTTCGAGATTTCATGGACACCGCTGTCGCCGTGGCGGCATTTTCCGCCTGAGGGGCTGTTTCCACGTCGCAGAAAGGCAGGTACTCTCTCCCCACTTTAGTCCAGTGGTGAAGGAAGTGGCATGCGTGGAATGCGTTCAGCGGTAATATTGGCAGCGCTACTTGGGTCAATCAGCGCCGCGTCGGCAAATGGCGTCGAAGACAATAATAATTGCTATGAGCAGTTCCGTGGCGGGGATATGAAGCTCGCCATCTATTATTGCAGCCGGGCAATCCAATCGGGCGATCTGGAGCGCGGCGATGTGGTCGTCGCTCTCCTCAATCGCGGCGTGGCCTACAAAAACACCGGCAATCTTGAAATGGCGGTGGTGGACTATTCGTCGGCACTGGAACTGTCTCCAAACGACGCACTTCTCTATTCAAACCGGGGCAATGCCTATCGCGAGCTGGGCAGGGCGCCCGAAGCAATGAACGATATCAACCGGTCAATCGAGTTGAACCCGGAGAACCCGGCGGCGTTTTATGTGCGCGGTCTTCTGTTTGAGACGATGGGCGATACAGAGAATGCACGCCGCGACTTTCTGCGCGCCCATGAGATCAACCCGGATGATAAAGAATTTCGCGAGCGCGCCGAAGCGCTCGGCGGCAGTCAATAGAGATTTAGTGGAATAGGGGCAGTAGATGGTGAAGCTCGACATAGTCGGAACAGTGGTTGAATCCTATAAGGGGGCCTGGTCTCATTTTGGAGACATGGTGAAACTCGTCTGGGCACCCGTCATCGTCTATATCGCGGCGAATGTGTTGCATTCTCTCTCCGTGCAACAGTCGACCACAGACATTGACCCTGCTGACTTTGAAGCGGTGTTTCAGGCAAGTTGGGGATGGCAGGCCGCTGTCGTCACGCTGCTCGGACTTTTCCTTTGGCCGATTATTGCGGTTGCCTGGCACCGGTTTGTCCTCCTTGGCGAAACAAGCTCTTCCGCCCTCTATTTCAAATTCGGGCGTCGCGAGGCCCGTTTCATGCTGACATCAATTTTCCTCTCTCTGCTTATTGTGCCGGGTGTTCTTGTCATAGCGGTGGGCGCTGGGACTGCGTTGTCCCTATTTGCAGTGCCAGTGGGGCTGGTCTTGATTGTAGCTGGGTTGGTTTATGCGTTACGCCTGTCACTTCTGCTCCCGGCGGTCGCTACCGATGCAGCCGTGGATGCCCGGATGATCCTGGACGCAACGCAAGACAATGTGTTGCGTATCTTCGCCGCGCATTTTTTGAATGTTTTGGCTCTGCTGGTTTTGGCCATTGTGGTGAGTATTCTTATTGGCATCGTGGCACTCGTAATGGGCCCTGTGATTGGGATCATCGGCGGCGCTATGCTCGGCATCTTCGCCCAGATTATTTCGGTTGCCATTCTCTCCATCATGTACCGAGACCTGGTCTTGTCGAGGCAGGCCCCAGCGCCCTCAACAGACATCGAGCTACATTGACTTCCTGTTGATTGTGGAACTCTTCGCTCATTGAAGGGCCGAAAGCGGCGAGCAGAACTGTGCCCTCCTTCCTAGGTTGCCAAAAGCAATCAATGGAAAAGAGGCAGGGCACGCAATGACCAAATCATGTGACGGCAAGGTGGCGATCGTAACTGGGGCAAGCTCTGGTATCGGTCGCGCGACGGCATTGCTGCTGGCGTCGGAAGGCGCGGCAATTGTGGTGGGCGCTAGGCGCCACAAAGAACTCGAAGCCCTGGTATCAGAGATCGAGGACAGGCGCGGACGGGCGAAGGCAGTTGTCGGCGACGCGACGCAGGAAGCATTCGCCAGAGACCTGGTGAACTGCGCAAGGTCCGAGTTCGGGGGACTGGACATGGCGGTGAATGCGGCGGGCACACTTGGACCCATGGGGCCGGTCATCGACCTGGAGCGTGGTACCTGGGACGATGTGATAGCGACCAATCTGACCAGCGCATATTTGGCCGCCAAGCATCAGATACCCGCCATGCTGGAACGGGGGGCTGGATCGATCGTGTTTGTGAGTTCCTTTGTGGGATACACGGCCGCCATGCCGGGCGTTGCCGCCTATGCCGCCAGCAAAGCGGGCATGATCGGCCTCATGAAGACCCTCGCCGTTGAATATGGCTCCCAGGGCATCAGGTCGAATGCGCTGCTGCCGGGCGGCACCCAGACCGCGATGGCCGACATCATGGCAGACACAGAAGAGATGCAGGAATTCGTTCGCGAAATGCATGCACTGAAGCGGATTTCCACGCCGCGAGAGCAGGCAGCCGCCGCCTTATTCCTGGCGTCGGACGCTTCTTCCTTCGTAACCGGCAGCGCCATGCTGGTCGATGGCGGTGTCTCGATCAGCAAAACGTGATGAAAGCTGACCAAAAAGTTAATGAAAAATAGGCGTAACCCATTGAAAACATGGGGAGAAAATGAGGTGCGGCCAAGCCTTGACCAGGCCGGGGAATTGCCCCATATGCGGGGGGCATTGACCGTCCCCCGTCACCCCCTTCGGGTGAAATGCGGTCGTAATTGGAGGTCGTACCCATGTCGGTTCACACCAAGATCAAGCGCATCACCGTTCCAGAAATTATGGCCCGCAAAGGCAACACACCCATTGTCTCATTGACGGCCTATCACGCGCATACCGCGCGGTATATTGACCCCTATGTCGACTTCCTCCTGGTGGGCGACAGCTTGGGCATGGTCATGTACGGCATGGAAAATACCCTGGGTGTGACCATCGATATGATGATCGCGCATGGGGCCGCTGTCGTGCGCGGGACAGAACGGGCATTGGTCGTTGTCGACATGCCGTTTGGCTCCTATGAAGAATCACCCGAGATCGCCTTCCGCAATGCCTGCCGGATCATCAAAGAAACCGGCTGCACCGCTGTGAAGCTTGAAGGCGGCGCGCGCATGGGCCCCACCATCAAATATTTGAGCGAACGGGGCATTCCCGTGATGGCCCACATTGGTCTCACCCCTCAGAGCACGAATGTGATGGGCGGTTTCAAGACCCAAGGCCGGGTTGAGGAAGACTGGGCCGCCATCGAAAATGATGCCCTGGTTATCTCTGAAGCAGGTGCCTTCGCAGTCGTTCTGGAGGGGATGGCCGAGCCGCTGGCAGCGAAAATCTCAGGACAGGTCTCCATTCCAACCATCGGTATTGGCGCATCAGCTGCCTGTGACGGCCAGATACTGGTGCTGGAGGACATGTTGGGCCTCTCACCCAAGCCGCCGAAATTCGTTAAGGAATTCGCGACTTTGGGCGCTGCAATCGCCGGGGCCGCCGAAGCTTATGCCGATGAAGTCCGCGGACGGGCCTTCCCGGCCAAAGAACACACCTACGCCATGAAGAAGGTGGATTGACCGGTCAGGGAGGCCGTTAAACCTAATCGTGCCTCTTGTTCGTTTGTAAGCGGAAGTACGGTTGGCAAGTCATTGAATTGACGCTACTTTACGGCCCCTGACTGCCATTTGGCAGGCGCCCAGACCTACTTCGGAGACAATTCTTGGCCGACATTTTTCGCGAAGTCGAAGAAGACATTCGCCGCGACCGCTTACAGAAACTTTGGGACACATACGGCATCTACTTTATCGCTTTGGTGGTTGGCATTATTGCCGTCACCAGCGCGGTTGTGGGGTGGGGGGCGTATAAAACTTCCCAGGCCGAACAGGCTTCATTGGCCTTTGCAACGGCAGTTGCTGAAGCGGCGAAAGAAGATGCTGATGCGTCCGCTATTTTTTCGGAGCTGGCAGGCGACCTCCCGGCAGGATATGCGGCGCTGGCGCGCTTGCGCGCGGCGGGGACATTGGCCGCTGACGGAGATGTCGACGCTGCCATTGCTGCTTATGACGCCGTTGCGGCGAACAGCAGTGCTGAAAAGATCTTGCGGGATTTAGCAAAAGTCAAATCGGGTACGCTGTTGGTTGGCCGTACAAGTTATGACGACCTCGCCATTCGTCTTGTCCCGCTTGCAGGCGAGGGGGAGCCATGGCGCAACCCGGCCAGGGAAGCATTGGGCATGGCCGCGTATGGTGAGCAGAAATACGCACGGGCACATGGCTTCTTTCAAAGCGTTGTTGGTGATGAGACTGCGACACCGGGCGTCCGTGATCGCGCCCATGTGATGATCGCGCTGATTGCCCCCTATTTGCCCGCTGAGCCCGTCGGTTTGCCGGATGCAACACCCACCACCACATTAGACGACAGCGAACCCGCTGGATCATCGCAAGAACCAACGGGAGAAGCCCAATGACAACACGGCGAACAACATGGCGCGTGGTTACTTTGGGGCTGGTCGCGGCAGTTTCTCTCGCCGGGTGCGAGACATTCCAAGACATCATCTCCAGCGAAGACACCAAGAAGCTTCCGGGGGAACGCATTTCCGTTATGGCGCTGGAGCGCAAACTGGAGGCTGACCCGCGGTTGGCGTCGCTAGAGGTTATCCTTCCGCGTCCTTACGTGAATGAAGGTTGGCCACAGCCAGGCGGGTACGCGGACAATGCAATGCACCATTTGCAAGCGTCTGGGTCGCTGGATGTGTTGTGGAGCGTAAACGCAGGCGCCGGGTCAAGCGGGTCGACGGAATTGGCAACAGCTCCGGTTACGGCAGCTGGGCAGGTCTTCGTCTTGGATACCGAAGCAACGGTTTATGCGTTAAATGCTGTCACAGGTGAGGAAACCTGGAGTGCTGAACTGGCACCAGAAGACGAAGACGCCGACGAAGGTCGGGGCGGTGGTGTTGCCTTTGATGGCGGAAAATTATTCGTGACCACAGGTTTTGGTGAAGCGATTTCTTTAGATGCTGCGACCGGAGCGATCATCTGGCGGAGCGCGCTGGGGACACCTTTCCGCGCGGCGCCAACGGTAGACGGCGGACGGATGTTCACCATTACCTCTGACAACCAGATGATCTGTTTGAATATTGAAGATGGATCTGTGCTCTGGCGTCATAGAGGCATTGTTGAAAGCGCTGGCATTCTGGCCGCGACCTCACCAGCCGTTTCCGGGTCCATCGTGATTGTTCCCTATTCATCAGGCGAACTCTTCGCACTCCGTGTGGAAAATGGAAACACGCTCTGGTCAGACAGTCTGACGCGCACGGGCAACGTCACCTCCCTGACAGAGCTGAACGATATCGCTGGGCGTCCGGTCATTGACCGGGGACGGGTTTATGCGGTCAGCCATTCAGGACGTGCTGTCTCAATCGACATTCGGACGGGCGAGCGCGTGTGGACACGCAATATTGCGGGCACGCAGACCCCGTGGGTCGCTGGGGGGTTCATTTTCGTGGTGACCCTGGATGCGGAAGTTGTCGCGCTCTCAAGGCGGGATGGCCGGATCCGGTGGATCCAGCAGCTTGAGCGATTTGAAGATGAAGAAGATCGGGACGGCCCAATTGAATGGAGCGGTCCCATTTTGGCAGGTGACCGTCTGGTCTTGCTGTCATCGCTTGGTGAAGCGGTTTCCTTGTCGCCCTATACAGGCGAACAGCTAGGCCGGATTGAATTGCCAGATGCCGTTTTTGTGCCGCCTATCATGGCGAACGAAACGCTGTTTGTGCTGACCGACGACGCACGCCTTGTCGCTTTGAAATAGAAAACCAGTCTTCGTGTAAGAACTGGTTTTTATGTGGAGCCGCGGTAATACGCGGACGTGAAACCAATGCCGTTTAAATTAGCCATCGTCGGCCGCCCCAACGTGGGTAAATCGACTCTTTTCAACCGTTTGGTGGGAAAGAAGTTGGCGCTTGTCGACGACACCCCCGGCGTGACCCGTGACAGGCGTGAAGGTGACGGAAGTCTCGCCGACCTGGAATTTACGATTGTCGATACGGCTGGCCTTGAAGATGCGAAAGGCGATGTGCTTGAAGCACGCATGCAGCGCGGAACGGAGCTGGCGATTGCGGAAGCAGACGTCTGTTTGTTGCTTGTTGATGCCCGCGCAGGAATTACGCCAGCCGACGCCTATTTCTCACAATTGCTTCGAAAAGTAGAGACGCCTGTCATTCTCGCGGCAAACAAGTGCGAAGGCGGTGCCGGCCAGGCGGGCCGGATGGAGGCCTATGAGTTAGGACTCGGTGCACCGTTGCCACTGTCCGCAGAGCATGGAGAAGGACTGGGCGACCTTTATGATGCCCTGGTGCCGTTTGCAAAAGCCTTTGATGAAGCAGAAGCCAATCAGGCAGTGGATGAGGCGCTTGAGGATACGGAAGGGTTTGATCCTGACGCACCCTACGAGCCTGATCTGGAAATTCCACTGCGTGTCGCCGTCGTTGGGCGCCCAAACGCGGGCAAGTCGACGCTGATCAATCAATTGATCGGCGAAGACCGCATGCTCACCGGGCCTGAGGCCGGGATCACCCGTGACTCCATTGGCATTGAGTGGGAATGGCGTGGCAGACGGGTGAAACTTCATGACACGGCTGGGCTTCGCCGCCGGGCGCGCGTCACGCAGAAGCTCGAGAAGCTCTCCGTCGCTGACACACTGCGCGCTGTTCGGTTTGCCGAAGTTGTGGTCATCCTGATTGATGCGGGCATCCCGTTTGAAAAGCAGGATCTGCACATTGCCGATTTGGTGGAGCAGGAAGGCCGCGCGCTTATGATTGCGGTGAACAAGTGGGATCTGGTGGAAACACCGCAAGAGACCATGGAGGACTTGAAGGAAAAACTCGGGCGTCTCCTGCCTCAGGTGCGTGGTGTGCCCATCGTTACTTTCTCGGCCTTGACGGGGAAGGGTGTCGAAAAATTGATGCCCAAGATCGAGGAAGTTCACGGAATTTGGAATGCCCGTATTCCGACCGCCAAGCTCAACAAGTGGCTGAGTATTACCTCGTCTAAGCATCCAGCTCCGGCATCAAGAGGCAGACCGGTTACGCTGCGCTATGCAACACAGGTCAAAAGCCGCCCGCCGACGTTTGCGATCTTTTCGAGCCGCGCCCACGAAGTACCGACGTCCTACAAACGCTACCTCGTCAATACATTGCGCGAGGAATTCAATCTGCCAGGCGTGCCTATTCGGTTGAACATGCGTAAGCGCGACAATCCCTTTGCCGGGAAAGCCGGTAAGCGCAAGCTTGGTTAACTATCGGGAATAGGTATGGTAGCCGTGATACTGGGCAGATCACTTTTTTGGGGCGCTCTATTTGTAAAAAGCGGAGTACACCGCCACGGCACTATATGTGAGGCTAAGAAAAGATAGCCAGCCCGCAAATGGTCCGAAAAATCTAAGCACTTTAAAGCGAATTTCCTGAGGCCGAATCTTCATGCCCAGTATCAGAAATTTCTTTGAATCAGAGTACGGACTTTTGAAACTGTTCCTAACAGTTTCGATGGGAGCCGTCGGCCACGCACCCGCCAAATAGTGGCTGGATAATCTGTAGTTGATGAGAACAAAAAAGTAGGCGCAGGCTAATCCCAATGCGAACCCAATTGATGATGATACCAGAATGTTTGGGATGGCTTCTATTAGTTGGGAAAGCGTTTGCCTAGTGGGTTCGGCAGACACGCCATTTTCGGTCGGTGCTCCATTTAGGGAGCTGAGGAATGCAAGTGCGCCTAGGACGACCGCGCCATTTGCATAAACTAATGTGCGTATAACGAAATCATTTTGGCGATTCCCGGTCTCAAGAACATTGTTGCTTAGGCGTCCTAAGTATTCTCTCATATTATCAGAGTAGACTTTTTGTGTTTGGTAGCCTGCAAGAGCGTACCGATGAGTGATTTCAGCGAATGTGAAATCCAGCTTCTCATCTGGGTCGCCGTTGTTATGGCTGGATTTGAAAGCCTCAGTTACACGCTCAACCTCTGCGACATGTGGCCCAACGGAAAGTCCCTCTTTCATCAGTTCATCGATCTTCCTCCAGTCTTGTTCTATCCGCAATTCCATCGGTCCCGCTCTTCTGTCGTTCGGTTCATCTGGCATGGATTGCTCTTATCGGAGTATGGGCGGAATGCAGAGTTAAAGAATACATTCTGAAACGAATAATTCAACTCGCCCAATATGAGCGATCAATTTGCGATGGCTTTCGCCGCGGCTTTTCTCTGAAACGGCTTGAAGTGCCCACATGGCTTGTTGCTCCACCAGCGCAATGGACCTATGCAGTGCAAAAAGCGAGGCCTGCATTAATCCTGGAAAGAGACCACGTCCGCGTGGCGGGTGCATTCCTCACCCACCAGATCCAGGAAGAGCGGTGCAAGATCTTCTGGTGACCGCAATGTCGCTGGATCTTCGCCCGGCATTGCCTTGGCCCGCATTTTGGTCGCAATGGGACCAGGGCTCACCATATTAATCCGCAGATTTGTCTTCTCGACCTCGTTCGCCCAGGTTTTTACCAGGGCTTCAAGGGCAGCTTTGGAGACCGAATAGGCCCCCCAGAAGGGACGGCATTTCTGAGCCGCGCCCGATGTCACAAAAACCGCGCGCCCGGCATCAGCCCGCTGTAGGAGCGGATCAAGTGAGCGGATCAACCGGTAGTTGGTGGTGACATTAACCGCAAAGACTTTGTCCCAGTCATCTGGCGAGATGTGACCAGTGGGCGTCAGGGGGCCCAGAATACCTGCATTGCCCACCAGAATATCCAGCTTGCCCCAGCGTTCGAAAATCGTGCCGCCGAGCCGGTCAATCGCCTCAAAATCCGTGAGGTCGAGGGGGACGAGGGTTGCTGTACCCCCTGCCTTCTGAATTTCGTCGTCGACTTCTTCCAGGCCGCCTACTGTCCGCGCAACAAGGATGACGTGCGCACCTTCTGCCGCGAGCGAGAGGGCAACGGCTCGTCCAATACCCCGAGAGGCACCTGTAATCAGTGCGATCTTGTCTGCTAGTCGTCCTGCCATGATCTCAGTCTGCGTTCACGCGATTTCCGTCAGCAGCGAGAGCTGGCCGGAGTGTTTTTCTTGTTGATGGTCAACGAGTGTTGTCGGGTAGTCACCGGTGAAATAGTGATCGGCAAATTGCGGGTTCTCATTATCGCGACCTTCATAGCCAAGCGCGCGATAGAGACCATCGACGGACACAAAGGCCAGACTGTCGACACCGATATAGTTGCGCATGCCTTCAAGGTCATATTTCGCGGCCAGCAGCTGATCGCGATCTGGCGTGTCGATCCCGTAAAAATCTGGATGGGTAATAGGCGGACTGGAAATCCGCATATGCACTTCTTTCGCGCCAGCCTCGTACATCATTTTAACAATTTTGGCCGATGTCGTGCCGCGCACAATACTGTCATCCACAAGGATGATGCGTTTGCCTTCCACGAGCGCCTTATTGGCATTGTGTTTCAGGCGGACGCCCAGCGCACGAATATGCTGCGTGGGCTCAATAAAGGTCCGTCCAACATAGTGGTTTCGAATGATGCCCAGTTCGAACGGAATTTTGGCTTCCGCAGCAAACCCAATTGCAGCGGGCACGCCGGAGTCCGGCACGGGAATAACCACATCTGCATCCACGTGAGATTCGCGGGCAAGCTCTTCGCCCGTCTTGCGACGTACGTCATAGACGCTCTTACCGCCAACGACACTGTCTGGCCGCGCGAAGTAAATATATTCAAACACGCAGGGCCGTGGACGCATGGGCGGGAAGGGGTGAAGGCTCTCAATGCCGTCTTTGGTGGCGACGATCACTTCACCAGGCTCAATTTCGCGAATGAAATCAGCACCGATAATATCAAGCGCCACAGTTTCTGAGGTCAGGATGGGCGCACCATCAAGCTCGCCTAAGATCAGCGGACGGATGCCGAGAGGGTCACGGGCGCCGATCAGTTTCTTGTTGGTGAGGGCTACAAGAGCATAAGCCCCCTGGATTTGGCGCAGTGCATCCACAAAACGGTTCATTGTGCGGTCGTGGCGGCCACGCGCCACCAATTGCAGAATAACTTCTGTGTCGGACGTGGACTGGAAGATCGCGCCGTTGCGCACAAGATCGTCGCGCAGCGTCAAAGCATTGGTCAGGTTGCCGTTATGGGCGATGGCAAAACCACCTCCCCAAAGGTCTGCAAACAGCGGCTGTACATTGCGAAGAATGGTGCCGCCCGTTGTTGAATAGCGCACATGGCCGATGGCGCCACGACCCGCCAATCGATCCATCATTTTGGCGCTGGTAAAATGGTCACCGACCAATCCCATGCGGCGTTCTGAGTGGAAGTGATCGCCGTCAAAGGAAACCAGTCCGGCGGCTTCCTGGCCACGATGCTGAAGGGCGTGCATGCCAAGGGCGGTGAGCGCCGCAGCATCCGGGTGTCCGTAAATGCCAAACACACCGCACTCTTCACGCAGACGGTCGGCATAGAGCTCATCATGGGCATCCATAATGACGCTGGCGCCTTCACCGTGAGTTGGTTGTGTCATGTCGTGTTGAGATACCTGGTCGGCCTGGGGGCCCTGTGCTCCTGCAAGGGAACCAGTATGGGAACCTGTCTCAGACATCTAAGGGGTCGTCCTTTATTCCTGTGTGGCTTCGAAAAGTTGATCGAGCCCCCTCCGTTCGGAAGGCTTATACCCCGTCGTGTCTTCGCTGTCAGTGTCTGATTTCGGGGCGTCGCTGGTAGGGGCTGTGCGTCTTCCCTCGGGTGTAAAGAAAGGCTGAGTCGGGGCCGTTGACTGCTGAGCGGCCAGGGAGGAGAGGCCACCGGCAACGAAATCCACGAGCGGCAAAAGCCTTGCATTATCAATCCATCCAGGACGGTCATCCCGTTGGGGAACCAGCCAGGTGAACAGCAAAAAGGCAACGGCGACGACAAAAAGGCCTCGGAATACACCAAATATGAAGCCGAGCGAGCGATCAAGAAAGCCGATTTCGCCTCCATGCGCGCGATCTGTCCATCTGTAGGTAAGCGAGGAAATGGTGATGTAAACCACCCCGAAAATCACCACGGCGGAGATCGTAAGCGCAAGCCAATAAGGCTCAGCAACGGTTTGAACCACCGGCAGGAGCAGCGGGTAGAGCAACAGCGCAGCAAGGGCGGCGACGACCCAGGAAAGGATCGAGAGGATCTCACTCGCAAAACCGCGCACCATGGCGAGCAGGCCTGAAACAAGCATGATCGCGACAACCGCTATATCAAAAAGGGTCATAACCGGTCAGTCCCCGCACCCGAACACCACATGGGGGTGAGTTTAGCGATCTCAGGCTCTGCGGTCACCCTATGCTTCCTTGGCTTTTTGAGGAGCCGCTTCACCGACCGAAAGGTGGGCGATCAGGTCGCCCAAATCATCCAGTTCCGTCAGCTTCAGCTTGCCAGCGGCGGGTTTTTGTCGACCGGCCGCTTTTGGCAATATGGCGTGCCTAAAGCCAAGCTTTTCGGCTTCTTTCAGACGGGCTTCCATCTGACTGACAGGCCGCAACGAACCAGAAAGAGAAATTTCACCAAAGAGAACGGTGTCGGCTGGGATCGAAATACCCGACATCGACGAAATAAGCGCGCCTGCGACCGCGAGGTCGGCCGCGGGTTCGCCAATGCGCAAGCCGCCGGCGACGTTGAGATAAACATCCTGTCCGCCGATGGAGAGCCCGCAGCGCGCTTCCAGAACCGCCAGCACCATGGAAAGACGTCCGCTGTCCCAGCCGATCACGGCACGTCTGGGGGTGCCGAGTGAGCTCTGAGCGACCAGGGCTTGGATTTCAACGAGTACGGGGCGTGTCCCTTCAATACCAGCAAAGACAGCAGCGCCGCTGGCTTCCCGGTCCCGCTCACCAATGAAGAGCGCGGAAGGGTTCTCGACTTCCAGCAGCCCTCCCTCGGCCATTTCAAAGACGCCGATTTCATTGGCGGGACCAAACCGGTTTTTGACAGCCCGCAATATGCGGAAATGGTGCCCGCGCTCGCCTTCAAAATAGAGCACGGTGTCGACCATATGTTCCATCACTTTAGGGCCGGCAATCTGCCCATCCTTGGTGATGTGCCCCACGATGATCATCGCTGCCCCGGACCGTTTTGCAAAACGGGTGAGTTCTTGCGCGGTCGCGCGAACCTGGGAGACCGTTCCAGGCGCGGACTCAAGCGTGTCTGTCCACATGGTCTGGACAGAATCGATGACAATGGCGTCAGGCGTTGGGCCTTCCTTCAGCGTTGCTAAAATGTCGCGAAGGTTCGTCTCGGCGCCAAGGGCAACAGGGGCCTCTGAGAGACCCAGGCGGCGGGCGCGCATACGCACTTGGTCAATCGCTTCCTCACCAGAAATATAGACTGTCTCAGCGCCACTATTGGCCAGTCGCGCCATCGCTTGAAGCAGCAGGGTGGATTTACCGATGCCTGGGTCCCCACCGACCAGAACCGCAGAGCCTGGCACAAGACCGCCGCCCAGCACCCGGTCAAATTCTTTAAGGCCCGTGCTGCGGCGGGGTGTTTCCGTTGCCTCGCCAGCCAAGGGTACAAGGGCGATCTGTCGGCCTTTTTTGGTGGAGCTGGTTTTCGCAGGGCCGCCCGCAACACCAGAACTTTCGGCGACTTCCTCTGAGATCGTGTTCCATTCGCCGCAGCCGTCACACCGTCCGGCCCAACGGCCTGTTTGCGCGCCGCAGGATTGACAGACAAATTGACGGCGGGCCTTGGCCATCACGTTCCTTTACAAATCGAGAGACCGCGTGTGCGGTTTAAGGTTTCAATACGTCCATCTGAATGGGACCGTCTGCGCGGCCGTGGATGAACTGATCCACATATTCATTGCCGCTATTGTCGACTTCTTCGCGCGTTCCCGCCCAGATGATTTCCCCCTTATAAATCATGGCGATGTAATCCGCGATCTTTCGCGCACTTGCCATGTCATGGGTGATGGAAAGGGCGGTGGCACCCAATTCTTTAACACTGTTGACGATGAGGTCATTGATCACATCAGCCATGATGGGGTCGAGCCCAGTCGTCGGTTCATCGAAAAATATGATCTCCGGGTCGGCCGCGATTGCCCGTGCCAGGCCCACACGTTTCTGCATGCCACCGGAAAGTTCAGCGGGATAAAGATCGCCAACCTCCGAGGTGAGGCCAACCTGCCGAAGTTTTTCAATCGCTATCTCTTTGGCATCGCTGCGCTTCATATTGCGGCCCTGAATGAGGCCGAAGGCAACATTCTCCCAGACAGGGAGGCTGTCAAAAAGCGCTGCGTTCTGAAACAGCATACCAAATTTTGTGAGAACTTTTTCGCGGTCGCTGACAGAGAGGCGCGTCACATCCTTGCCGTCAACTTTGATGCTGCCTTTTTCGGGCTGGATAAGCCCGAGAATGCATTTGAGCATCACGGATTTTCCACTACCCGATCCACCGATCACAACCAGTGATTTCCCCTTTGGAATTGTCAGGGAAAGATCATGCAGAACAACTTTTTTGCCGAACCGCTTATGAACATTTTTCAGCTCAATTTTTACGTCTTTTGACGGGATGGAAATACTCATGAGACCAGCCTTAAGACGAGAAGAAAAGCGACGTCATCACATAGTTCGTCGCAAGAATGAGGATGGAAGAGATAACCACTGCATTGGTTGTCGCACGTCCGACACCCAGAGCACCGCCTTTGCTGTGAAAGCCCTGGTAGCACCCCATCACTGCAATGATGAAGCCGAAAACCGACGATTTGATGAGGCCGGACGTGATGTCATCCAGCTCCAGAAAGTCGACGGTGGTTTTGATGTATACGCCGGAATTGAAATCCAGTGATTGGGTGCCGACGACAAAGCCGCCGAATATCCCAATGACGTCGCCTATGAAAACAAGAGCGGGGAGTGTGATGACCGCCGCCAGGATACGAGGCACCACCAGATATTTAAACGGGTTGGTCGACAGCGTGGTGAGGGCATCAATCTGCTCCGTCACACGCATTGTGCCCAGCTCGGCGGCGATGGCAGCGGCAGCTCTGCCAGCGACCATCAACCCCCCTAGAACAGGCCCCAACTCCCGGGTGATGCCAAGCGCCACAATCGTTGCGACAATGCTCTCGGAGTTGAATTGATCGCTGCCATAGTAAATCTGTAGGGCCAACACACCGCCCGTGAAGAACGATGTCAGCGCAACGACCGGCAGGGAGAAATAGCCGATCCGCATCATCTGTTGGCCAATAAGACGCCAATAGAGCGGCGGACGCAGAATGTGCATGACAGCCGTCCAGGTGAACATGGAAAACCGACCTGTCTCGTTGAAAGTCGTGATTACAACATTTCCGATTATCGCCAGCGGATTCAAGATCGCTTTCCTTCTGCCTCAGTCGCTCAGGTCGGAGGTGATTCCCACCGACGAAGTGTACGTCCGGTGATACCGATACCCCAAACGGGTAAGCACTTCGTAACCGATTGTGCCTGCGGCACGGGCAAGGTCGCCTACTGTGACCGATTTTCCAATCAATTCTGCAAAAGCACCCCTTTTTGGGACATCGGGTGGCAGATCGGTCACATCAACGGTGATCATATCCATCGAAACCCGCCCGATCAGGGGAGCCTGATACCCCCCAATCGTGACAGACAGGCCGCTGCCATCATGGCTCCCAAGGGCCCGAAAATACCCATCCGCATAGCCTGCAGCGATGGTCGCAACGCGGGTCGGGCGTGTGGCGGCAAACGTCGCCCCGTAGCCGACCTGATCGCCAACATTGATGGTTTTCACCTGCATGATGCGCGACGTGAGCGTTACCACGGGGTGAAACGGATGCCCGGGCTGTGATGTTGGATTGGCGCCGTAGAGACCGATACCCGGCCGTACAAGGTCGTAGTGGAAGTCTGGCCCCAGGAAGGTGCCAGCTGTGTTGGCAAGGCTTGCGGGTGCGGCGGGGAGCCGTGTCCGCAGACCCTCAAAAGCCAGGCGCTGTTGTTCGTTCAGAGGATGAGTACCCTCATCGGCGCAGGCGAGGTGGCTCATCACCAGGCTGACGCTGAACGCGGCGGCAAGATCAGCGACAGCTGCGACATCTCCCTGCTGAAAGCCCAAGCGATGAATGCCTGTATCCCCGTGGAGTGCGGCGGGGAGTGAACCAGTCACTCGGCAGAAGGCGGCCCAGTCACGAACTTCTTCCAGGCTCGAAAGACATGGGCGGAGGTTTTCGGAGGCAAACAATCGTTCAGCGCCCGTGTAAAGCCCGTTCAACACATAGATGGTGGCGTCCGGGAGAACAGCGCGAAGTTCCGCCCCCTCAATCGCCGTCGCCACAAAAAATGTCGTGCATCCCGCATGCGCGAGAGCGCGCGCGGCGGGCACCAACCCCAGGCCATATCCGTCTGCTTTGACGCAGGCGCTTACCTCAGCGCTGGTGTGAGATTTGATAAGGCGAAAATTATCCGCGATGGCATCCAGATTGATTGAGAGTGTGCCACTCGACGCAGCACCCTGTGCTGCTTCCAACTCCTCAGCATCGCTGTTGGACGGCAAACTCACTCACTCCATATAGTCGGGAAGACGATCACCATCGGCCAGATCACTAAAGCGCGTGATCTCAGCCTCAAACTGCAATCGCACAGTGCCGGTTGGTCCATGGCGCTGCTTGCCGATAATGACCTCGGCCTTGCCGAACACGTTTTCCATGTCGGTCTGCCATTGCAGATGTTCAGGCGTACCTTCAGATGGTTCCCGGCGGGACACATAATATTCTTCGCGATAAACGAAGGTCACCACGTCCGCGTCTTGCTCAATCGAACCAGATTCACGCAAGTCGGAAAGCTGTGGACGCTTGTCGTCACGCGACTCAACCTGACGAGAAAGCTGGGAGAGTGCCATGATCGGCACGTTCAGTTCCTTTGCCAGAGCTTTAAGACCAGTTGTGATTTGTGTGACTTCCTGGACCCGGTTTTCGTTGCCTTTGCCGGTCCCAGCGAGCAGTTGAATATAGTCAACCACGATCAGCCCCAGGCCACGTTGGCGTTTGAGTTTCCGAGCCCGTGCTGAGAGCGACGCGATATTGAGACCGCCCGTGTCATCGATATAGAGCGGAATGCCTTCCAGCTCGCGGCTGGCATCGACAAACTGATGCCACTCATTTTCGTCGATCTTACCGCGCCGGATTTTGCCAGACGGGACACGCGATTGTTCGGCAAGGAGACGGGTTGCCAACTGTTCTGCCGACATTTCCAAAGAGAAAAAGCCGACAATGGCCCCGTCTTTCACCTCAACAGTGCCATCTGTGTGGTGCTCGGCTTTGTAGTTTTTGGCGACGTTGAAAGCGATGTTGGTGGCCAGGGCTGTTTTCCCCATAGAGGGGCGTCCGGCAACAATGATCAAGTCAGAGGGCTGCAACCCACCCATCTGCTCATCGAGATCCCGCAGGCCTGACGAGATACCAGAGAGCCCCCCATCGCGTTCGTAAGCCTGCGCTGCCATGTCGACAGCGGTTCGCATGGAGTCGGAGAAGCTTTGGAAGCCACCCTCATATTTGCCTTTTTCGGCCAGGCTGTAGAGCGACTGCTCCGCATCCATAATCTGGGCGGAGGGAGGGTCGTCCACCGTGGCATCAAAAGCTCTGTTGTGGATCTCCTCGCCGACGCGGATCAGATCACGGCGAACGGCCAGGTCGTAAATCGTCCGCCCATATTCGGCGACATTAATGATGGTAGTCGCCGCACCCGCCAGCCGCGCCAGATATTGCGCGCCGCCAACTTCCTGAAGCGCCTCATCCTGGTCAAAATAACTTTTCAACGTCACCGGCGTTGCGATGTGGCCGCCGGAAATCAGCTTTGAGACAGCTTCAAAGATCCGTGCGTGCAGCGGCTCGTAGAAATGCGCAACCTCAAGAAACGAAGCAATCCGGTCAAACGAATCATTATTGATCAAGATCGCGCCAAGCAGGGCTTGTTCGGCCTCAATATTGTGGGGGGCGACGCGGTATTCGTCGTCTCCGCTTTGCGGCTCATCATATACTGGCAGCGTGTTTTCCATGCATCCGTTTTACGGCAATGCAGAGGGCGGCGGAAGCAACACGTTATGATTCGCGAAACTATTTTCACTGCCTGTGGAAAACGGGGACAAGTTGACGGGTGGATCTCAGCTCCCCTCAAATCACCCGCCGGAGGCAGCCCTTTTGACCTGTGGCGAGCCCCGATGGGCTTGCTCCCAATCTGAAATGTAATCTCGCGTGATAGGAAGCGTATTGATCTCCCGCGTCAATTGAAACTGAAAGACCACCATCCCTTCGTGACGGAAGGAAGTTTCAGACCCGGCAAGATAGAACTCCCACATCCGCGCGAACGGTTCGTCATAAAGGGCGACCGCGTCATCCCACCGCGCGAGAAAGCGATCGCGCCAATGACGGAGAGTCTCGGCATAGTGCAGACGCAGGACCTCCAAATCAGTGAGGAGGAGTTGGTGTCGCTCAAGTGTTGGAGACACCTCGCTCAGCGCCGGGATGTAGCCGCCGGGAAAAATATACTTCGCAATCCAGGGGTTGGTCGCTCCAGGTTCATCCAGGCGTCCGATTGTGTGGATGAGCGCAACGCCTTGCGGGCTCAGGAGTGAATGAACCTTGGCTGCGAACTCGTCATAATGGTGGACACCTACATGCTCATACATGCCCACTGAAACGATCCTGTCGAATGTCTCCTCCACATGGCGATAATCCTGCAGGCGGAACTCCACGAGATCTGAGAGCCCAATTGCGGCAGCCCGCTCCGTGGCAATTTTATGCTGTTCCTCACTCAGGGTGACACCCGTGACGTTGGCGCCGGTCTTCTGGGCAATGTAAAGCGCCATGCCGCCCCAGCCGCAGCCAATATCCAGTACCTGCATCCCGGGCGACAGATTGAGTTTTGCCACAATGTGGCTCTTTTTTGCCAGCTGCGCTGACTCCAGGCTTGTGTCGGGCGTTTCGAAATAGGCGCAGGAATACTGCTTGTCGTTATCAAGGAAGAGGTCATAGAGCCCGGCGTCCAGATCATAGTGATGGGCGACGTTTGATTTGGCTTTGCCGACAGGATTGAACTGGTCGATCCGTCGTTTGACCCGTCTGATGCGTCCAACAACTTTTGCCAGCGGATGCGCCCAGGCAATACCGACATTGCCAAGAATGATATCGAGCGCATCATAAATGCGGGCAGGGGGATCAATGGTGAGGGTGCCATCCATATAGGCCTCACCGAGCTTGAGGTAAGGGTTAAGCCCCAGCTCCCATTCCAAGTGCTTCTTATGAAGTCGCATCGTAACCGGCGTGCCGGTTCCATCACCAAAACTGCGAACCGAGCCGGACGCGTCGATCAGCGTCAGGTCTCCGTGTGAAACTAGACGGTCCAGAACAAACGCAAACATTTACTGCCTCCTGATAGTCAGGTGGCCAACAGCTTGCTCCCACATACAAGCTCTCGAATGTCATTTACATGAAGCGGTCTTGCGACCCTCCTTCATGGTCCCTTAAACGACGAACCACTGGGAGGTTCATTGAACGGGCAATTGCACATAAGATCAAGGCTCAGACCGGGTACAGCAGACAACAAAAAAGGGCGCCGTTGCGCCCTTTTTCAATGCAGTAGATCTAAAGACTATCAGTCAGCGGGCTTTTCAGCTTCGTCGTCAGCAGATGCTTCTGCTTCTTCCGAAGTTTCGCCGTCCAGCTCAGGAGCTGCATCTTCTTCGAAGAACTCGCTGGCATCCAACTCGTCATCATCGTCGTTCATCGCGTTGATGTCTTCGCCGCGTGCCTGGGCTTCGGCTTCTTCTGTCGTCCGGGCAACGTTGACGATAACGGTCGACGTCACTTCGGGGTGAAGTTTCACAGACACCTCGTGAAGACCGAGGATCTTAATCGGCGCAGCAAGAACAACCTGTCCACGGGCAACCGAGAAGCCACCTTCGGTCAGACCTTCCGCAATGTCGCGGGGCGAAACGGAGCCATAAAGCTGACCTGATTCACCGGCCTGACGGATGACGATGATTGTGTAGCCCTCAAGCTTTTCATCAACCGCTGCAGCTTCTTTCTTGAGCTCAAGGTTCCGGGCTTCCAGCTGTGCCCGGTCTTCTTCGAAGCGAGAAAGATTATCTTTGTTGGCGCGCAATGCTTTGCCGCGTGGCAGCAGGAAGTTGCGGGCATACCCGTCCTTGACCTGAACCACATCACCCATCTGTCCGAGCTTTTCAATTCGCTCCAGAAGTACCACTTCCATTAACTTATCTCCTTGCCCGACGGGGCCTCAGATTGTGCAAACCGGGCGCGCAAATTGGCCCAGGGCTCGCCAAGTCCAATCAGGCAGATCGGAACGATCAGCCATCCGGTAAAAATCAGCAAAATATAAAAAACGCCCAGAAATGCGATCCGGGCTGTCCAAGCGCGCGAAATAGCATGGATTACCGCCAGACCCAACAGAAAATATGGAACGAGCAGTGCAATCATGATTGCACCGCCCAATTGGGCCGCAGAACCGGGGATCAGGGACAAAACCAGGGCGCCCAAAAACAGCGCCAGCAGGAAATGAGGAAACTCAATATCAAGCAGGCTGGGGGTTGGCCGCAGATTGTGTCCGGCCCGCTCGAGAATGAACTGGGCAAGCCACATATTGCCCAGGGTGAGCAGGCTCCAGGCCATGACCACAAAGGCAGGAAGCGCAATAACGATCAGGCTGAGGATACGTTCTGGGTCAGCATTGAGCCCCATTCCCTGAAGGCTAGCCTCAATCGCCCGACCTTCCATGAGGTCTTCAGCCAGAAGCATCCTCAGAGCGCCCTCCAGGCCGCCCTCAACGCCCATCGCCATTGTGGAGAGGCCAGAGACCACCAGCACACCAACGGCGATCAGCGCCGTCCATACAGCAAGAGGGCCTGCAGGATACCAGTCGGTCGTGGGAGGTTCCTCATCGCCTTGGGCATCAGCTTCAGGCGCCGGGGGCTCTGCATCCTTTTCCTTGCGCGCAAGGCGTGCGGCATCAGCAGCTGATAGCCGGGGCACGGTCTTAACATGATGCAAAAGAGCGAGGTGGGTGAGCCAGGCAGGCCCCAGCCCATGGGCGACCAGAAAGACAAGGCCTGCCGTAAAGCTGGAAATAGAGGAAAGGACGACAAATCCGGTTATCGCTGCAATAAGCGCGGACCGCGATCCCCAGCCAAGACCCGCCAGGAAAACCGGCAGGGCGGCAAAAAAGAGGGGGAGACCCAGTATCGCAGAGCCAACACCGGCCGTCAGAAACAGCACCGCCCCGATAAGACCTGCCCCAACACCGATGGCCCAATATGGCGGCATGGGAAGCTCTCCGAGGCGATTGCGAAACGTAGAAAAAATAGGTCGGGCCCAGACAGTATATCGCGGGCCCGACCGAAAAAGCCTTAGCTGATCAGGTAAGGCAGCAGCGCAAGGAAGCGGGCGCGTTTGATCGCGCGGGCAAGCTCACGTTGCTTCTTGGCTGATACGGCTGTGATGCGGCTTGGCACAATCTTGCCACGCTCAGAAACATAACGCAGCAGCAGTTTCGTGTCCTTGTAGTCGATCTTTGGCGCGTTAGAGCCAGAGAACGGACAGGTCTTGCGACGACGGAAGAAAGGCCGACGAGCGGCAGTTTGTGGGACGCTCATTCGCTTTTCTCCTCAACAGCAGCGGCGGGTGCAGCTTCAGGCGCTGCGGCTTCGCGGGGCGCACGGTCTTCGCGGGGAGGTCTATCCTCGCGTGGGCCACGATCACGGTCACCACCGCGGAAGCCACCGCGATCACCACGGTCGCGATCGCCACGGCCACCACGGCCACGTTCGTTACGGCTCTGCATCATGGCAGAGGGGCCTTCTTCGTGCTCATCAACGCGCAATGTGATGTGGCGCAGAACATCTTCGTTCAGGCCCATCTGGCGTTCCATTTCAGCAACCGCTGCATGGGGCGCATCAATGTTGAGAAGCTGGTAGTGGCCCTTGCGGTTCTTTTTCACCTTGTAAGCAAGGTTCTTCAGACCCCAATATTCGCCTTTGGCGATGGTGCCACCGTTTTCGGTGATGATTGCGGAGAACTGCTCCGTCAGGGTTTCAACCTGCTGCGCGCTCACGTCCTGACGCGCAATAAAGATATGCTCGTATAGAGCCATATCGGCCTTCCTTTCTAAACTGGACCCCGGCGCAAAGCCCCCTCTGAGCCCCGGAAGGCTCTAAAGGTGCATCAAAGAAGCGGAGACACCGGAAGCGCGGAGAACTCTCCTGTCAGCCTTAAGGATGACGCTTCCTTCAGCCCCCAACCGGGGCCTCTCTGAAGCGGCGCACTATAATCAGGAAAAGGCAGGACGCAAGGGGTTTCAGCACACTTGGAAGGCGCATTCCAAGCGGCGGTGCCGCATCTTGACTCCACGCGGGCACCCTGTATCTCTGTCCGCCTGACTTTGGCCCTATTTTGGGGGTTTTAAGAGGTCACGAAGATCAAAAAAAGCGGGGACGCATGACACGGGCATTTACCTTTCCGGGACAAGGATCCCAGGCAGTCGGCATGGGCAAGGAACTGGCAGATGCCTTTCCAACGGCCAAAGCTGTCTTTGATGAAGTGGACGACGCACTGGGGCAGGATCTCTCTTCCCTGATGTGGGGCGGTCCCATAGATGAGCTGACCCTCACCGAAAATGCCCAACCGGCCCTGATGGCTGTTTCTGTTGCCGTGATGAGAACGCTGGAGAGCGAAGGCGGCTGGTCCCTTGCTGACAAAGCAAGTTTCGTTGCAGGGCACTCTTTGGGCGAGTATTCAGCGCTGGCCGCCGCAGGAACCTTCACGCTGGCAGATACCGCCCGTCTCCTGAAAACACGAGGGCGCGCCATGCAGGCGGCTGTACCTGTGGGCGAGGGGGCAATGGCCGCCATGTTGGGTCTTTCTTTCGAGGACGCGATGGCTGTGGCTGCTGAAGCTGCCGGCGATGGGGTCTGCTCTGCCGCCAATGACAATGCAGACGGTCAAGTTGTCATTTCAGGCTCTAAAGCTGCCGTTGAACGCGCCGCTGTGCTCGCCAAGGAAAAGGGTGCCAAGCGCGCCATGCTGCTGCCTGTCAGCGCCCCTTTCCATTGTGCACTTATGCAGCCCGCCGCTGATGCGATGGCCGAAGCTCTCGCCGCCGTTGAGATGAAAGCGCCTTGTGTGCCGGTCGTGGCGAATGTGACAGCGTCCGCCGTGTCGGATCCAGATGAGATCCGCAAGCTCCTGGTTGAGCAGGTGACCGGCATGGTCCGCTGGCGGGAGAGTGTTCAATATCTGGCAGCGCAAGGTGTCACAGAACTTGTAGAAACAGGGGCTGGCAAGGTGCTGACAGGCCTCACGCGCCGGATCGACAAGTCGGTCGGCGGCTCTGCCGTAGGCACGCCTGAAGGTATTTCTTCATTTCTTGAAACCCTTTAAATTCAATAAGTTGAGCTAACATGCTCAAGGAGAACATTCATGTTTGATTTGACCGGAAAAACGGCCTTGGTAACTGGCGCATCAGGTGGCATCGGGTCTGCCGTCGCCAAAACCCTGCACGGGCAAGGGGCGACCGTCGCTCTCTCTGGAACCCGGGTTGAAGCGCTGGAGGCGCTCGCCGCGGAGCTTGGTGAGCGTACGCACATCCTGCCCTGCAATCTCAGCGATAGTGCCGCTGTTGATGCTCTGCCAAAGCAGGCCGAAGAGGCCATGGGCCAGCTCGATATCCTGGTGAACAATGCAGGCGTGACCAAAGACAACATCTTCATGCGCATGAAAGATGAGGAATGGGACATGGTTTTGGCCGTTAATCTGACCGCCTCCTTCCGCCTCGCCAGAGCCTCCATGCGGGGCATGATGAAGCGCCGCTGGGGCCGCATCATTTCCATCACATCTGTTGTGGGCACCATGGGGAACCCAGGCCAGGCCAATTACGCCGCCTCTAAGGCCGGTGTGACCGGCATGACCAAATCCATTGCTCAGGAAGTGGCGTCACGTAATGTGACCGCGAACTGCGTTGCACCGGGCTTTATCGCGACTGCGATGACCGATGCTCTCGATGAAGGGCAGCAAGAAAGGGTCAATGGAATGATTCCCATGGGCCGTATGGGCTCTGGAGACGAAATTGCCGCCAGCGTGCTCTATCTGGCCTCAGAAGAGGCTGCCTACGTGACAGGCCAGACAATCCATGTAAATGGCGGCATGATCATGATCTAAATATGAGGAAAATCAGCAAGTTAGGCACATTCCCAAGGGGCAGTTTTGATCCGCTCAGAACTGGTACAGGGCGAAAAAGTATGGTACCTAACCGGCGATTTTTACTTGCGAAAGCGGCGCTAAGAGGCCAGAACAGCCGCCAAGTGGCATTAGGGAGAAGAAGAGGCACCAATCCTCACCCGCCACACGAGTTTCCAAGCGCGTCTGCGCTAGGCCAGCCACCGGTACCTGAAAGGTACTAGCAAACAATCCCGGGCGAGAGCGCCGGGGAAGAACACGAAGGATCTGAGGACAGAACATGAGTGACATTGCAGAGCGCGTGAAGAAAATCGTTGTTGAGCATCTCGGTTGTGAAGCCGACAAAGTGCAAGAAAACGCAAGCTTCATCGATGACCTTGGCGCAGACAGCCTCGACAATGTCGAGTTGGTCATGGCCTTCGAAGAAGAGTTTGGCGTGGAAATTCCAGACGATGCGGCAGAAACCATTCTGACCGTTGGCGATGCTGTGAAGTTCATCAGCGCGAATTCCTAATCGAATTAACGATGTCGGGCGCTGCATCCAATGGATGCATGCGCCCGTCTTCTTTTCCGAGTAGATTGGGTTCCGGCCTGAAGGTCGGCGGCTGAAATTATCCAGCTGAATTTGGCCGAGAGAATTTGGAGTGTATGCGAATGCGTCGTGTTGTTGTCACAGGATTAGGAATGGTCACGCCGCTTGGCTGTGGTGTGGAGACCACCTGGAAACGTGTGCTGAACGGCGAGTCCGGCGCTGGCAAGATCTCCAAATTTGAAACCGATGACCTGCCCTGCAAAATTGCCTGTGAAGTGCCGCGCGAAGGCGAGGGCGCGTTCATTCAGGACGATTGGGTTGCGCCCAAAGAAGCAAAGCGGATCGACGAATTTATTATTTTTGCGCTGTCTGCTGCTGAGCAAGCCATCAAGGACAGTGGCTGGGAACCAAAAACTCATGAAGAGCAGTGCCGCACCGGTGTGATGATCGGGTCGGGCATTGGCGGTCTTCCTGGCATCGAAGAAGCGGCAATTACACTGCGTGACAAAGGTCCGCGCCGGGTGAGCCCGTTTTTCATTCCTGGTCGCCTGATCAATCTGGCGTCAGGCTATGTCTCCATCAAATACGGCCTTAAAGGTCCGAACCACTCAGTCGTGACCGCGTGCTCAACTGGCGCCCATGCCATTGGAGATGCATCCCGTCTCATCATGTTTGGGGATGCTGACGTGATGGTTGCTGGTGGTGCTGAATCGGCAATCAGCCGATTGGGTATCGCAGGCTTTGCTGCCTGCCGCGCGCTGTCGACAGGTTTCAACGACACGCCCGAAAAAGGATCTCGTCCCTATGACAAGGGCCGCGATGGATTTGTCATGGGCGAAGGTGCGGGCGTGGTTGTTCTGGAAGAGTATGAACACGCGAAAGCACGTGGCGCGACGATCTATGCAGAAGTTGCAGGCTATGGCTTGTCAGGCGATGCCTATCACATCACCGCTCCGGCGTCGGACGGCGATGGTGGCTTCCGCTCAATGCAGATGGCTCTCGGGCACTCCGGGCTGGGCGTTTCAGACATTGACTATGTGAACGCACACGGCACATCGACTCCGCTTGGGGATGAGATTGAACTGGGCGCAGTGTCTCGTCTTTTCGAAAGCGCTCTTAGCTCCATGTCCATGTCGTCAACGAAATCCTCCATCGGTCATCTTTTGGGCGCTGCGGGTGCGGTTGAGGCAATTTTCTCCATTCTGGCAATGCGGGACAATATTGTGCCGCCGACCATCAATCTGGAAGACCCGTCTATTGAGACGGAGATGGATCTCGTGCCGCTGAAAGCGCGTAAAAAAGAAGTGAATGCGATTCTCTCCAACTCCTTTGGGTTTGGTGGGACGAATGCTTCCTTGGTCATGAAAAAAGTTGACGATTGAGCAGCACACCCGAAGATCCGAAGCCAGACGCTTCGACAGAAGCGGCCACCGACCCTAAAACGGTCGATGGCACTAATCCTGATGAACAAAACACGGATGCAGCCACGGATGCAGCAAAGCCTCGCCGCCCTTGGGTGAAGTGGCTTGTGATCACGGCCCTTCTTGGGTTTCTCGTGATCTGTGCATGCGGTGCTGGCGCATTCTACTACGCCAAAGGTCAGTTTGACGGTCCGGGGCCGAGCAGCGAAGACGCTGTCTTTTTGCTTAAGCGGGGAACCGGGCTCAATGCCACTGCCGCCCAGCTCGAAGCTGAACGGCTGATAAGCAACGCCCTGATTTTTCGTGTCGCCCTGCAGGTGACAGAGCGTGGCGGGAGCCTGAAGGCAGGTGAATATCTGATCCCTGCGGCGGCGAGCATGGACGAGATTGCCGACATTCTCCGAGAAGGCAAATCGATCCTTCACAAGTTGACCCTTGCCGAAGGGCTAAGCAGCTGGGAAGCCATGCAGGTTATCGCCGCTGATCCGGTCCTGATCGGTGACGTCCCGGACGGCGCGGCAGAAGGAGCGCTATTGCCGGAGACCTATCTCTTCACAAGGGGCACGAGCCGCGCAGATATCGTCGCTAAAATGGAAGCGGCCCATAATGAAGTGGTTGATCGCCTGTGGGAAGAGCGTGCTGAGAACCTCCCCATCGCCACCAAAGAGGAAGCGGTGGTCCTGGCGTCCATTGTTGAGAAAGAAACGGGCCTCGCGGCCGAACGCCCCCGCGTTGCCGCGGTCTTCATCAATCGGCTAAGACGCGGCATCCGCCTTCAGTCTGATCCCACCATTATCTACGGCATCACAGAGGGGCAGGGGCCTCTCGGGCATTCTCTGCGCCGCTCCGAGATCGATCGCAAGACGGCGTACAACACCTATCAGATAGATGGCCTCCCCCCGACGCCGATTGCAAATCCCGGTGAAGCGTCCATTGCAGCAGTGCTGAATCCGCCCACAACAAATGAACTCTTCTTTGTGGCAGACGGCACCGGCGGGCATGTATTTGCCTCAACGCTGGCAGAACATAACCGAAATGTCGCGAAATGGCGGCGGATTGAGCGATCCCGTCGCCAGTAGGCAGCGCAGCGGGCAAGCACTGCTATACTGCTGCCATAGCCCGACCCCTATTGTTGATTCCCAATCCGAGGATGGATTTTATGGCGTTACAGAGCATGACTGGTTTTGCCCGGACGGAGGGCAGTCATGGCACCTATCGCTGGCACTGGGAGATCCGAAGTGTAAACGGTAAAGGGCTCGATTGCCGCTTCCGGCTTCCTTCCGGCTATGAAGGGATAGAAGCGACTCTGCGCGACACGTTGGCGATAGCGATCAAGCGCGGCAATTGTCAGGCCGCTCTGCAGATGGACAAGGCGACCGCTGAAACCACACTCCGGGTGAATGACACCATGTTGCGGGACGTGCTGTTGGCAAGCAAGGCTGTGGCGACCGCTGCCGCCGAGCAGGGTATTGAGGTCACAGCGCCCACGACAGATGGCCTGCTGGGCATTCGAGGTGTGCTGGAAACAGCTGAGGTTGAAGATGATGACGCAGATCAGGCCGCGCTTGAAAAGGCGTTGATCGCATCCTTTGGGGAGGTGAGCGCTTTGCTCGCAGCCGCCCGTGGCGATGAAGGCCGAAAGCTCGACGAGATTGTGGTGGGGCAAATTAATCGTATTGAGGCGCTGACGAAAGAAGCGGCCGCCTGTCCAGCCGGGACCGCGGAGGCTTTTCGGGCGCGTTTGAAAGAACAGGTCGCCGAACTGTTGGAGGCGTCACCAGCACTCGGCGAAGACAGGCTGGCACAAGAGGCGGCATTGCTCGCGACCAAGGCGGATGTGCGCGAAGAGCTTGACCGACTGACGACCCATGTGGCCCAGGCGCGAGAGCTGGCAGCGAGTGGTGAGCCGGTGGGGCGCCGGTTTGATTTCCTGACCCAGGAGTTCAACCGTGAGGCGAACACACTCTGCGCCAAAGCGGCAGATGCAGAGCTGACACGGATCGGCCTTGATCTGAAGGCTGTGATCGATCAATTGAAAGAACAGGTGCAAAACGTCGAATGAGCGAGATTGATATTCATCGTCGAGGTTTGATGCTCGTCCTGTCCTCACCTTCAGGGGCCGGCAAAACAACTCTGTCACGCAGATTGCTCGAAAGTGACGGCGAGATCACCATGTCGATCTCAGCAACCACCCGGAAGCCCCGTCCCGGGGAGGAAAACGGCAAGGACTATCATTTCCTCACCACCGAAGATTTTGGTGTCATGCGCAACCAGAACGAGTTTCTGGAGCATGCAAAAGTTTTCGACAATTATTACGGCACCCCAAAAGGTCCAGTTGAAGAAGCGCTAGCAGCTGGGCGCGATGTCATGTTTGACATTGACTGGCAGGGCACCCAGCAGCTGGAAGAAAGTGCCTCCAACGATCTGGTCAAGGTCTTCATCCTGCCGCCCAGCGGTCATGAGCTGGAGAAACGCCTTAATACCCGCGCGCTGGATCCACCCGATGTCGTGGCTGCGCGCATGGCAAAAGCGTCGGACGAGATCAGTCACTATGCAGAGTATGACTACATCATCGTCAATGATGATGTGGAGAAGGCACTTCGCGAACTAACGGCGATTTTGGTTGCCGAGCGTGTGCGCCGCGAACGCCGCATTGGGCTGCGCACTTTCGTGCAGCAATTGCAGCAGGCCCTTTAAAAGTTCTCTTTGCCGATCAGATCGTCAAACGGCACCATCACGGCCTGTTGATAGGCAGGGCGTTTGCAAAGCCGTGCGTACCAGGCAGTCACATGGGGGAGCTCTGGGCGTTCAACACCTTCCATCTCGAAAAAGCGATAGAGACAGGTGCCGGCTGGAATGTCGGCAAGCGAGAAGCTGTCGCCAACAAGGTAGGAGTGTGTGGCCAACTCATTGTCGAGGATGGTGAGTGCGGCGACGGTCCGTTTCAGGGCACGGTCGACAAATGCGGCGCTCTGTTTTTCTTTCGGCGTGCGAACCCCGCCCCAGAAGAGATCAAGCGCTGCAGGCAGCAGGCTGGTTTGAGCCCAATCCATCCACTGGGCGGCGAGGGCCCGAGCCTGCACATCGCCGGGGATGAGATCCGGTGCGTATCGGTCCGCCAGATAGCGGATGATGGCCTGGCTTTCCCAAAGGACAAAACCATCATCATCAATGACCGGAATGCGACCATTGGGATTGCGGGCCAGGAATTCAGGGGTATCAAGGCCCCCGAAATCACCACCAGCGTCAACACGCTTGTGGATTTGGCCGGTTTCCAGCAAAGCCCAATAGGCTTTCTGGAGGTTGAAGGCGCTGGCGCGTCCCCAGATACGGATCATGTCCAGCGCGCTCCTAAAGCGTTTTCAAGAAAAGTGCGCTTGCGGTTTTCTGTCCGCAAACGCGACACTAGTGGTTAGGGTTTCAACACAACACGTCCCATGATGGAACCATTGCGCAGATCATCAAGCGATTTGGTGGCTTGATCGAGCGGACGCGCCTCAACGGGTATGGGATCAATCTTGCCCGTCTGCACCAGTTCCATCATCTCCTTAGTCTCGTCCAGAGACCCGACATAGGAGCCGCCAATTGTGATGGCGCGCATGGGGAACATGGGGATGGGCATGGAGAACCCACCGCCGAACATGCCCACAACCACAACCCGACCACCCTTGCGCACAATCGATGTCGCAAACTTGAGAGAGGCCTCAGAGCCAACAAAATCGACGGCGGCAGGAACACCACCATCCGTGTCAGCGAGAAGCTGTTTGATCGCTTCTTCGTCCTTTGGGTTGTAGACAGCGTGGGCACCAGACCCCATCGCGGCCTGCAGTTTGTTCTCATCAACATCGATGCCAATAGGTGCTGTTTCAAACATCGCTTTGGCAAATTGCAGGCCCATCATGCCGACGCCGCCCAGACCAACCACGGCAACACGTTCTTCCGGGCTGATGTCACCGAACTTCTTCAGCGCGGAATAGGCGGTGAGGCCCGAGCACATATAGGTCGCCGCAAGGCCTTCAGGAACGCCCGTATAGTCGAGCAGATATTTGGGGTTTGGAACCAGCGCATGGGTTGAATAGCCGCCCGCAACCTGGATGCCAAGATTCTGCGGTTTGTTGCAGAGATGCTCTTCACCGCGGTTACATGTCGGGCAGTCGCCACAGCCGATCCAGGGGAAAGCCACCCGCTGGTCTCCGATGGCGACACCGGAAACATCAGGCCCGACAGCGACAACTTCGCCCTCAATCTCATGTCCGAGGGTGAAAGGGAGCTTCCGGCCCCGGCTGACGTCGAGCTTGTTTCCGCCGCCCAAGTCGAAATGCCCGTCATGAAGATGCACGTCGGAATGACAAACGCCGCAATGGGTAACTTTAAGGAGGACTTGAGACCCTTCAGGTGTCGGCAGTTCGCTCTCAACAGTCTGTAGGGGGGCTCCATATTCAACAATGGCTTCAGATTTCATCACGCGTTCCCTGTTTGGCTCATTTGGCCGTATTCGTTGGGGCGCAATGTGGCATGGGCTGTGGGCGAGCTCAACTCTGTTTCAGTGAAGAATAGGCCCGCGCCAGGGCCGCAAACTCCTCAATGGTCAGCCTTTCTGCGCGGGCGGATGAGTCCACATTCGCTGCCTCACAGAGCGCGATAGGGTCAACGTGGAGGGCCTTGAGGCTCGCGCGCACCATCTTTCGCCGTTGGCCGAAGGCAGCCTTCACGACCGCCTGGAGGGCGCCTATGTCGGCCTCGGCGAGTGGTCTATCGCGAGGCTCCAGATGCACAATGGACGAGGTGACTTTGGGCGGCGGGGTGAACGCCATCCGGTCAACGTCAAACACCTTCTGGGCGGTACAGCGCCATTGGGCCAGGATTGAGAGCCGCCCATAGGCCTTGCTGCCCGGCTGCGCAACGATGCGCTCCGCCACTTCCTTCTGAAACATGAGCGTGAGGCTCTTGAACCAGGGCGGCCACGGCTCAGCCTCCAGCCATCCTGTGAGCAAGGGTGTGGCGATATTGTAGGGCAGGTTTGCAACGATCCGTGTGGGTCCTGAAACCAGGCTCGAATGGTTGATCTGAAGCGCATCTCCCTCAACCAGCGTAAGCTGGCCGGGATAGGCCTCAGAGATTTCCTGCAGGGCAGAGAGACACCGTTCGTCCCGTTCAATAGCAATGACCTTCTGGGCACCCTCGGACAAAAGAGCCCGCGTCAGTCCCCCGGGTCCTGGCCCGATTTCCAGGACTGTGACGTCTTCAAGGGGACCCGCCGCCCGGGCGATGCGTCCTGTGAGGTTGAGATCCAGCAAAAAATTCTGGCCGAGCGATTTCTTCGCGTTTAACTCATGGGCGGCGATCACCTCGCGCAGAGGGGGCAGGCCGTCTGCATCACTCATGATTTAAGCGCCCGTTGGGCGGCAATAGCGCTCGCTTGACGCAGCGCGGCAATGAAGCTGTTCGGGTTCGCTTTGCCCGTGCCGGCAATATCACAGGCCGTGCCGTGATCCGGTGACGTGCGCACAATCGGCAACCCCAGTGTCGTATTGACCCCATTATCGAAGTCGATTGTCTTGAGCGGGATGAGCGCCTGATCGTGATACATGGCGAGGACAGCGTCATACCCGCGCCGCGCTTCTGCATGAAACAGCGTGTCAGCCGGATAGGGGCCCGTCGCGTTAATGCCCGCCTCGCTCAACAATTTTACGGCGGGCGCGATGGTCTGTTCTTCCTCTGACCCCAGCGCGCCGCTCTCTCCCGCATGAGGGTTGAGGGCCGCGACGGCGATGCGTGGATGGGCGAGCCCGAAATCACGTTCCAATGCGTCAGCGAGTGTGCGTCCTCGTGAGACGATGAGCTCAATGTTTAAGAGACCGGAGACCTTAGACAAGGGCACATGGATGGTCACGGGAACAACCCGGAGACCAGGACAGGAGAGCATCATCACCGGCGAACCGCCGGTGGCTTCTGCAAGGAATTCTGTATGACCAGGGTGCTCGAAACCCTCTGCATAAAGGGTTTGTTTGTGAATGGGGTTGGTCAGAACTCCCGAGGCCTCTCCGCTTAAGGTGAGGTCAAGCGCTCGCGTGAGGGAGCCGATCACAGAGGCTGCATTGCGTCCATCCAGTTCGCCGGGCTTGGCCGGAACCTTGAGCGACATCGGAAGGACGGGAAGAGCGTCCGGGAAAATCGCCCCAACCATGCTGGTGTTTTCGATGATCTTGAGAGGGACAGTGAGGCCCAGCCTGCTGGCAAGCGCGCGCAATCGGTCAGGATCATCAATCGCAAAAAAATCCGGGAGGCTAGAGGCGTGCCGCTGCGCCCAGGCAGACAGCAGGATGTCCCCCCCAATGCCCGCCGGGTCTCCCATGGTCACCGCAATCGGTGCGGAAGAGCGGGCAGTGTCGACAGATGTCATGAGGCCCTCCAAAAGGGCGGGTGCCGTGGCTTATCGAAGCTCGACAACCGCATCACGACGAAGGTCGCGGAGGTGGCGGCGGGCCATCATTGACACCTCTTGATTGAAAAGAGTGTTCTCGATGGACTCTCGTGTTGGCTGGTTGCCCACATCATCCTTCCGATCACAAACAATCAGGGCTTCGACGCCACGCTCTGTGCGTCCGATTGGAACAACTGTACCGGCTTCAGTTGCTAACATTTGGTCACGCATGGGGTTGCGCATTTGCGCGGCGGTCAGAGTTGAAGGCTGGCTAATCCGCGCGCCAGGAATCGCCTCAATTTGTTCGGGCGCTGCAGCGCAAGTTCTAAACTCTGAACGGAACTTGTTCGCCTGCGCAATCCTGCCTTGAACAGCGCGATCTGGCGCATTTGGAGCGAGCTCAAAAAGAACCTGCATGATCTGGAAACGCGTCTCTAGCGGGTTGGGCCCGAGCCCCTGGCGCTTGGACCGCAATTGCATAATATAGAACCCATTCAGAGATCGAATGGGGTCTGAAACCGTACCAACATCCAGCCGAGCGACCACGTCGGCGATTTGCGGGGCAAGCTGGCTCTCGGAAACCCAACCAATATCCCCTCCGCCGGCAGCAGAGGCTGCCTGACTGAACTGCTGTGCGACACTAGAAAACGGTGCTCCAGCGCGCAATTGCTCAACAAGGCGCTGTGCGCCCTGAGTCATTTCGCGTTCCTGGTTTGGATTGTCAAAACCCAAATAAATTTCTGCGAGCTGAAATTGCACCTGGTTTGCATCATTTGCGATACGGCCGAGAGTCTCGTCTATCTCGTCCTCACCAATCTTTACCAGGGGTGCGAAACGAGCACTGATAACCCGGTTCCAGGCCACGTCTGCTGTGATTTGTGTTCTGAGGGCTGCTTCATTGACGCCGGTTTCTTCGAGATATTCGATGAGTTCCTCAAACGTCATGCTGGCCCGCTGGGCGATATTGCTGATTGACTCGTCAACTTCTTCATCATCAATTTTTAGCTCAAGGCGCGCGGCTTCTTGCACTTGCAGCTTTTCATCAACCAATGATCGAAGAACCTGCTCGCGGATGCGCTCAATGTTCTCAGGCGTTGGTTGGAGGCCAGATGTGGCAACCACCAGACGGACCCGCTGGTCCAAATCATATTTTGAGATAACGGAGTCGTTCACGATCGCAGCTATACCCAACACCTCCCCGGCAGCTTGCGCCGGCTTGGGCGTTGCTGAAAGAAAAAGACCGAGAACTGCCAAAAAGGAGAGGGCGGCCACCATCTTCTTCTGACGTGGCGTCGTCAGATTTGCAGGTAGATCGGCATGCGGGGACACTTGGGTCATCAAAATCTCAACCAGGGAAATAGCCTCAATCAAAGAAAGCGGAAGTCCAGACAAATAGGGAGAGGACAGGTGCTAAGTTACGCTCCCACAATACAATTTTCGAGCGCTGGATCAACCTGCCGTGGCTCTTAACTTCCAGATGGAGCACCCAAAGCACTGGTGAACTGTGTCCCGCCCAAATGTTTGAGAACGATGGTGAAGATGAGGGAGTTTTCAGGCTCAATGTCGCGGTCACGTGTAAAGGACTGGGAGAAGCCCAAGCCGACTGTCACACACTCATCTGCGTAGCCGATATTGAGAGAATTACTCAAAGTTTGTCCACCCTCAATATCTCTGCGGGTGGCAGCAGATAGGGTCCAATAGTCCGTGAGACGGTACGAAGCATTACCATTAAACTCTTCGCGCTCACCAAGAGCCGCTGACAGACTTTGATCAAAGAAGGCGTATCCGAGTGTGCCCGAAAGAGGACCCCACTGGCCGCTTAGGTCGACTTCGTTGCGCCGGAAGGTCAAATCATCTTTATCCAGCCGGAAACGATGGTCGATCGTAAAATGGTCCGAAGGGACAAGGGAGATGTGCCCGACATAGTCAGATTCTTGATCTCTCAGACCAGATGCATTGTCGAATGTATTATTCTCGCGCAAGCGGAAGGTCTGGCCAAATTCGAGGGAAGCTGACCCACCATCTTCTCCATAAATCGACGCTCGGAACCCGACATTTGCTCGAGCCCCACCTTCCCATCTGTCTAAGCCGGCGAAGCGGCTATCGTCGAAAAGGTTGGACGTATCAAACTCAAAGCTGAGCGAGTCTTCATCCGGTATTTCATCCCTGTCGCCGGTGTTTGGCGAGTAAATAAGTTGAACAATAGGCTCAACAACCTGTCGTGTCGTTCCCCCTGTCCGCACCAATGGCCAGCGCCATTCAGCACCAACAGTTGGGAGAGCCCGGCCAATAGTTGCGGGATCTGAGACCGTCCCATCGTCCAAGATCACATTATCGGTGTGGTAGATGTCCGCGCGCATATTGGCAAAAAAGGAGTAGACTTCGCCGGTCGATGTCACGGTCTCTGAATCCCATCCGAGATCAGCAGAGAAACGTCTTGAGTCTACACCGCTATTCCTATTGAGGATCATCGCGTTCACATCAAGGGCAGTGGATCCGCCCAAAATTTCTCCGTCGAACTCATGGTGGTAGTTAAGCAGAGGCGCAATGATCGGTGTCGTTCGCGGGTTGTCCGTCGACAGGAGACCCTGGAAATAGAAGCCTTCCGCAGTGAAAAGGTTGCGACCGCTCTCTGCGTTCACATAAACAGTGCTGTTCAGGTCCGTTTCATCGGACAGGTTGAAGCGACGAAGGAACGTGTCGTCGGTGGTGAGCTGAGTTTCAAAGCCCCAGCTCCAGGTGTCGTCGATCTGGAACTTGCCATTGGCAAATAGGCTGCCTCGGAAATTTTCCTCTGAGGGTGTACCCGCAATTTCTTCACTGTCAGGCGAGATACCCGCAGCGTTTATTGCAAGAGAGCCACTTTCCAACGCATGTCGATATTCGACCTCAAGCAAAATACCTTCTTTGCTGTAGTACGTTGGTGCGATGGTCGCGTCGATATTGTCATCAATCACCCAGTAGTAGGGAACCTGGAGGAATGTCCCCAAGTCACTTGAGTTGCCAAAAGAAGGGGCGAGCACACCAGATTGGCGCTCAACGGTTGGGTCTGGATGTGAAAAGAAGGGAATGTACGCAATCGGGATACCAAATAATTCGAAGAAGGCATCTTCATAAATAATCCGCTGCTCAACTTGATTGTGGATGACCCGAAACGCTTTGATCTGCCAGAGTGGTGTGGTTTTACCTTCCTCTGCGCAGACATCACAGGGGCTGAAGACGCCTTTATAAACCGATGTTACATTCCCATTGCGTCGCTGGGCCTCATTGCCTGCCAGTCTGGAATTATCAGAAAGCAGAACTTGCAGCGTATCTACGACGCCGTCGCGAAGTTCGTCAGACAGCTCAGCTCGCTCCGCAAAGATAACATCGCCGCTTGGCTCCAGCAAAACCACATTTCCCGTCGCGATAACGACGCCGGTGGTTTCGTTGTAGATCATCTTGTCCGCAGTCATAACGCGGTCGCCATAAGCGACTTCAACATTTCCCGTGGCGGTCACGACCTTGGTGTCTTGGTCGTAGGCGAGTTCGTCGGCCTGCATCAGGACGTCGCCACCAGGCTCAATATCGGCAGCAGAAGCACCACCCGAAACGAGCAGGAGGGCGGGAGCGAGCAGCACAGCAATGACCAGAAGCAAAGCGTGAGGAAGGGTGCGCAGGTGCTCTCGCCAATTCACAATGTTCGTCCCCGCTCGTCGCAACTCAAACATCCCCACTCCTGCATACCCTACTATCTACCAGACAAATCCCCAGTCTTGCAGACCATCTGACATCTTTTTGGGTGTTTTATTGTCTATCAGCCATCTTCCAGATGGAAAAGTGCAGAAAGGCCCAGAAGCATGGCAATAAGCGTTGGCGCCCAAGCCGCCAAAATGGGCGGAATGATTCCTGAACTACCAAAGGCAAGAGACAGCCGGGTAAGGAAAAACAGCATGAAACCCGCAAATATGGCGGCAACAACGAGCTGTCCGACACCGCCTAAGCGGGAGATTCGCATTGAGAAGGTCGCGGCGACCAAAACCATTGTGCAAAACAAGATCGGGCTTGCGAGCAAAGAATAGAAGTGAATGCGGTGCTGTCTGGCAGAAAATCCCGCTTCCTCCGCGAGCTCAATGAATTCAGGCAGGTCCCAGAACGAAATTGTCTCAGGCCTGTTAAAGCTCTCATGAACACGTTCTGGCTGAAGTTCAGTTGGCAACTGATAGGTGTCATGAAATGTCGGTTGCCCGGTCGGCTCTGCGAGCCAGGCGTCCGTCAATTGCCAGTAACCGGGGCGGAGCACGGCGCTGGCGGCATCCAGTCTGCCTGAAAAAACATCGTCTATTGTGTACCGGAAAATAATAACGTCCTGCAGCTCAATGCCATCAGTACTACTGCCGCGCAGGGCGTGCACCACCGACTTACCTGTTGCGTCCGCTTCCCGCAGCCAGAAGCCGGTTTGGGCGACAGACAAAAGGCTGGCGCGGCCTTTGATGTATTTGCTTTCCAACTGCCCAAACTGAGACACCATCGTCGCGGCAACGGGATTGTAGACTGTCACTGCGATGACGCCGATGAAAAAGGCAACAAAGACCGCAGGCATAAGAAACTGCCAGACCGACACACCGGCTGCGCGTGCGACGACCAGCTCCTGGCTGCGATTGAGGCGCAGGAGAGACGCCATGCCACCAATCAGAACAGCGAAGGGTAAGACTTCCGCGCCCAGACTCGGCAAGCGCAGCAGGGCCATGGAGATAACAATGCTGAGGCCGATATCGTCTTTACTCGTTGTCCTCCGGAGAAGCTCGACGAAATCTGCGAGGAAGATGATGGCCAGGCAGATCAGAAATGAAATACCGACAGCAGAAAGAAACAGCCGACTGAAATATCGAGAGAATGTCCAGGATAGATGCATGGGATCAGCCACTCTGCCCGGGAATAGTCGATTTGCTAGGCATCAGCGATTTCAGAGGTGAGAGCAATCTGCCAAACCGCACACCACTGATTGAAGCAGCGGCAAGAGCACAAACCGACACGGGAAAAAGATACATCGCAAGAGCAACCTCTGTGTAGGCGACCGTCGTGCTGAACAAAACGAGAGAAAAGAGGCGGGCGCTGAGCGCAATTACTGCTGCGATGGCAAGGCGAACGGCATATCCGCGGCGGTTGAATTCCGCTGAGATCAGACTTGCGAGTGCGATGAATGTCAGCATGAACGGATAAAAAATTCCTGCGAGCCTGTCGTGGGCCTCGGCAAGCAGCTTTGGTTTGTAATTCGCGGCATAGATGTCGTCTGGCTCCGGCCACAATAGGTCGCTTAGGTAGCGTTCGCGGCCCTCGTAATACGTATCAGAAGGTCCCGATCCAAATTGGCTGAGATCATAGGTATATTTGTCGAAATAGAGCAGGCTGAGAGAGTCGCCGCCATCGGACTTGTTCGCGCGCTGAATGTTACCATTATACATGACAAGGCGTGGTCCAGAATTTGAAAAGACCAGATTGCCGGTCTCCGCCATATACGTCACAGGCGCAGCGGGGTCGCGATTATCGTGAACGAGAATACCCTCAATGGTGCCATTCAATGTGCGGTTTCGAACGTAGACCGTGAGGCCGGTAATAGGATTGTTAAACGCACCCTCGCGTATCATTGCAGAAGCAAAATCGGCACGAATTTCATAGAGCCGCTTTTTGACCTCCCGGAGCCCAGCTGGCGCGATATAAATATTCAGGCTGAGGATCACAACACTGACAATGCCTGTGAGCATCAGAAGGGGTTTGGCGATGCCCCAGCGGCTGATCCCGGCAGAGAACATCACAACGAGCTCGCTATCTGAATAGAGGCGATGAAGTGAATAGAGAACACCGATAAAAAGAGAAATCGGCAAAACAAGCGTCAACAAGCTCGGGATGGAGAGAAGGGTGAGGAAAAAATAGGTTCCAGCCCCCTGACCCTGCGCAATGATCACGTCGAGCAGGCGCAGAGCCTGCGTCAGCCAAATGATGCCGGTAAGCGCAAGCGTCGCGAGCAGAAACGGGCCCGTCGCTTGCCAAAGAATATAGCGGGTGAAGCCGCTCATCATCCGCTCTTAATCCTCAGTTCTCAAATTCGTGTGCGAAAAGGCGCTAGGCCCGCAAATCAGTCTAGGATAGCTTGCATGTTAAGAATGAATGGTTAATCCATTTTAACCTTTCTGGGAAGCGGCAGAATTCATCACGTTTCCGCCAGAAAAGCGACTAAAAGAAAAGCAAGTAACCGAGGGATGCGATCCATGAATGTGACTTTTGCCGATTTTTCCACACCAAAAACCGGAGCGCTGGCTGTATTTGCTGCCGAAGGCAAACCTCTCAGCGGGCAGGCTGCGGAAATCGACAAAAAGACTGGCGGGGCTCTCAAACGCGCGATTAAGGCTGCTGATTTCAAAGCAACCAAGGGGCAGATGATTGACCTTCTGTCTCCGAAGGGCATCACAGTGGCGCGGGTCGTGGTGGTAGGGCTTGGCAAACCCGACAAACTCACGCCGGCAGTCTATGAGACGCTGGGGGGCTCTCTTGTCGGACATTTGGAAAAAACTGCAGACAAAACAGTCGCGGTCGCGATTGACCCCGTGAAAGGCTCATCTGTCGACGAAGACGAAGCTGCCGCTCATTTCGGATTTGGGGCGCGTCTGCGTGCATACAAGTTTGACAAATACCACACCAAGAAGAAGCGTCCGGCACCCTCCAAGACAACGCTTGGCAAGATGTCAATCATGTGCGGCGCCACGACACAGGCACGCCGTCACTTTGGACCCCTCGCAAAGATCGCCGATGGTGTTTGTCTTGCCCGTGACCTGGTGAACGAGCCAGCGAACATTCTGTTCCCGACCGAGTTCGCCACGCGGGCAAAAGCACTCACCAAACTCGGCGTGAAGGTTGAAGTGCTCGGTGAAAAGGCGATGGAGAAGCTCGGCATGGGCGCGCTGCTCGGTGTGGGGCAGGGGTCCATTCGTGAAAGCCAGCTGGTCACCATGCAATGGATGGGCGGCAAAAAAGACGAGGCACCAGTCGCCTTTGTTGGTAAAGGCGTTTGCTTTGATACGGGCGGCATCTCCTTAAAACCCGGCGCTGGTATGGAAGATATGAAGGGCGACATGGGGGGAGCAGCCTGTGTGACCGGTCTCATGCATGCACTGGCGGCCCGCAAGGCGCCCGTGAACGCAGTTGGGGTCATCGGTCTCGTGGAAAATATGCCCGATGCCGGCGCACAGCGTCCAGGTGACATCGTCACGGCAGCCGATGGACAGACCATCGAGATCATCAACACAGATGCAGAAGGTCGCCTCGTCCTGGCGGATGCCCTTTGGTACACGCAAGAGAAGTTTGACCCCAAATTCATGATTGATCTGGCAACCCTGACCGGGGCCATCATGGTGGCGTTGGGCCAAGAATATGCAGGCCTTTTCTCCAACAATGATGAGTTGAGCGAGCAGCTCACATCATCAGGGCAATCGGTGAATGAGAAAGTCTGGCGCCTGCCAATGGGCGAGCCCTACGACAAGATGATCAATTCCAAATTTGCAGACATGAAGAATACCGGGAGCCGTTATGGTGGTTCCATCACGGCTGCACAGTTTCTTCGGCGGTTTGTCGATGACCGCCCTTGGGCGCATCTTGATATTGCAGGCACGGCGATGAACTCACCTGCAAGTGCCATCAATACAAGTTGGGGATCCGGCTACGGGGTACGCTTGTTAAACAAGCTCGTCGTCGATCATTACGAAAAGTGACCGAGGTTCTATTTTACCACCTTCAGCAAACTCCGCTGGAGCAAGTGCTTCCGGCTCTTCTGGAGCGCAGCCTGGACCGCGGTTGGAACGCCGTGGTCCAAGTCGGCAATCCTGAGCGGCTGGAGACTTTGAACGGAGCGTTGTGGACATACCGCGACGATGCGTTTTTGCCGCATGGAACAATGGAAGACGGACCGTTGGAGCAACAGCCTGTTGCACTGACAGTTGAGGCGGGAAATCCAAATCAAGCGCAGGTCTTGTTCCTGGTCGATGGGGCACCACCTGCCGACATCGACCCTTATGAGCGCTGCGTTCTGATGTTTGATGGTCGAGACGAGGCGGCGGTTGGTGCCGCCCGGGGACATTGGAAGACGTTAAGCGGCAGCGGCCATGAAGTGACGTACTGGCAGCAGAACGATGCCGGCGGCTGGGAGAAGAAGGCCTGACGAAGGCACAACAGTTTAGGGAGCAAAAAATGAAAAAGCTGGGCGCAGTCCTATTGGCAATCCTGGTCCTTGGTGGCTTGGCATACTACATCGCCATCTTGCAGATGAGTGATGTGGATGAAACTCTTTACAGCATCGACATGGACAAGGTGCGCGAACTGGCGACCAGCATCGACGGACCTCTCCCGACGAAAATCAATACAGAAGCGCCTATCGGTATTGAATTCCCGGGCGCAGCGGTCATTACCGGTTGGAGCTGGTCGCTGCACAAGCTTCCTATCTACGCCTATCAGGTGGTCTACCCGGAAGGGCATGTCATGATTGATGCGGCCATGAACGAAGAGCAGGCAGCACTTGGGGGCGGCTCTTCATTTTTCGACAAGGACTCCTACGCGCGCCTTCAAGTTGCCCTGGGTAGTGCAAGTCAGATCTTCTTCACCCACGAGCATTATGATCATGTGGGCGGCGCAGTGGCACACCCCGATGCGATTGCCCTTCTGGAACGTGTTCGTCTGACCGATCAGCAATTAGCCTATCCCGAAAACTGGATGGGTGTGGAGTATCCAGAAGGAGCGCTCGACGACTATGAGCCGCTGTCTTATGACGGCACGATGGCTGTCGCGCCTGGCATTGTTCTTATTGAGGCGGCGGGCCACACGCCTGGAAGTCAGATCATTTATGTGCGTCGCGTTGACGGTCAGGAATATTTTTTCATTGGCGACGTTGCTTGGAACTATGCCGGTATTGATCAGGTCCGTACCCGACCCAATCTTGTGAGCCACGGCTTCTTAGGGGAAGATCGCGCACGCACCCATGCGCAGGTCGCGGAATTGAAAGCACTTGAAGCGGCAAACCCGACCCTGGCGATCATTGTCGGGCATGATGAGCCGCGCACGGGGAGCCAGATCGCGAGCGGTCTGCTTGGGAGCCAGTTCGAGTAGTGCTCATTAGGCTTTGAGTACTGCGATTGCCTGTTTGGCTTTCTCATAGGCCTCTGAGGCGCGCAGCCATCGGTCTTCTGCTTTGTCGAGTGACTTCTGGGCAGCACCGCGTCCGCGAACCAGCTCAGCTGCCCGCTCCGGATTGGTGCGGTAAAGGCCACCATTGCCGAGACGCGCGTCGACCTTCTCAATAAAGGTGCGCGCTTTCTCAATGGCGGCGGTCGCTTCCTCAATGTCTTTCTTCAGGGGAGCGATGGATGCCCGGGCCTTGGCGGCTTCCTGCCTTTGTTCTTTGCGGGTCGCTTCTGGGTCTTCGGGCTCTGCGCCGTCTTCCTCATCAATATGGGAGAGCGGCCCGGCTCTGCGCGCTGGATCAAGCAACCATTTCTGATAGTCCGTGAGGTCGCCTTCCCAACGCGACACCCCGCCATCCGCCACAAGCCACAGACGGTCGGCCGTCATCTCGATCAGATGTCGGTCATGGCTGATAAGGATGACCGCCCCTTCAAATTCGTTGAGCGCCATGACCAGCGCTTCGCGGGCCTGAATGTCCAGATGGTTGGTTGGTTCATCAAGGATCATCAGATGGGGCTTGTGGAAGGTCGCAAGCGAGAAGAGAAGCCGTGCCTTCTCTCCGCCTGAGAGCTTCCCGGCCAGTGTATCCGCTTTGTCTGAACCAAAGCCCGCAGCGCCGGTGCGCGCACGCACCTGGGCTTGCGTGGCATCGGGCATCAGCTCGCGAAAATGGTCGTAAGCACTCCAATCGACATGCAATTCATCCAGCTGATGCTGGGCGAAATAGGCAACCCGCAGCTTCTTCGATTTGTAGAAGTGCCCGCTCTGTGTGGTCAGCTTGTTGGACAGGAGTTTGGCAAACGTCGACTTGCCATTGCCGTTGGCGCCCAGGAGCGCGATCCGGTCATCCTGGTCGATCCGCAAGTCCATGCCGGAAAGAACCGGCGCTCCTTCTTCATACCCAACGGCGGCATGCTCAAGGCGCGCGATAGGCGAGGCAAGAGGGGTCTCGGCATTCGGGAAATGGAAGGGCAGCATCCGGTCGGCGACAAGATCTGGAATGGGTTCCAGTTTCGCAAGCGCTTTCAGGCGGCTTTGTGCCTGACGGGCCTTGCTGGCCTTATAGCGGAAGCGCTCAACAAACTTCTCCATATGCCGCTTGGCATCTTCCTGTTTGCTCTTCATGGCCATTTGCAGCGCTTGTTTTTCGCGCCGGGTGCGCTCGAACCGGTCATACCCACCTTGATAAAAGGTGAGCTTCTGCTGGTCGAGATGCAGGATACCCTGCACCGAACGGTTCAGCAGATCCCGGTCATGGCTGACAATGATGACAGAGTAGGGATAGGTCTTGAGATAGTTCTCAAGCCAGATCGCCCCTTCCAGGTCGAGATAGTTGGTCGGTTCATCGAGAAGCAGCAGGTCCGGTTCGGCAAAAAGCACGGCAGCAAGCGCCACCCGCATCCGCCACCCGCCGGAAAAATCTGAGCAGGGGCGTGCCTGGGCTTCTTCGTCAAACCCGAGACCGGCCAGAATGATTGCGGCACGGGCAGGGGCCGCGTGGGCATTCATATCCGCCAACCGTGTCTGGATGTCAGCGATACGGAGCGGGTCGGTCGCTGTTTCAGCTTCCACCAGCAGGGCTGCGCGTTCCTTATTGGCCGCCAGTACCGTGTCCAAAAGACTGATGGGGCCGGCGGGGGCCTCCTGCTCAACAGATCCGATCAATGACCGCTTCGGCATTGAAATACCGCCGGTTTCCGGCTCGATCTTCTTGGTGATGAGCTTCAGAAGCGTCGATTTCCCTGAGCCATTGCGGCCCACAAGGCCGACTTTATGGCCGGTGGGAATGGCGGCGGTCGCGTGGTCAAGAAGGAGGCGACCTTCAATCCGGTAGGTAATGTCGTTGATATGCAACATGGGGACACACAAGTGAGCCAGCGGAGGCTATGGGGCGGAAAAGCTGGCTATCTAGCACGGGCCGGTTGCCGACGCCACCAAGCCCGGCTATAACCCGCGCCAAATCCAGCCCAATGCGGGCGCAAACCGGTCACATCCGGCAACTTAGTGAAATTAAGGAACGCCACATGGCTCTCGAACGCACTTTTTCAATCATCAAACCCGACGCGACTCGTCGCAATCTGACCGGCCAAATCATTGCCCGCTTTGAAGAAAACGGTCTGCGTATTGTGGCATCCAAGCGCATTCAGATGAGCAAAGAGCAGGCTGAAGGCTTTTACGGTGTCCATAAAGAGCGTCCCTTCTTCAATGACCTAGTTGCTTTCATGACATCTGGTCCTGTTGTCGTGCAGGTTCTGGAAGGTGAAAACGCCATCGCGAAAAATCGCGAAGTCATGGGCGCAACCAACCCAGCCGATGCCGCTGCGGGCACCATCCGCAAGGATTTCGCTGAGTCCATCGAAGCAAACTCAGTCCATGGCTCAGATGCACCTGAGACAGCTGCAGAAGAAATCAAATTCTTCTTCGCTGACTCAGAACTTGTTGGCTGATTAGTAGATTACGAATTCCAGAAGCGGGCCTGCTCACCCCCAACACTTAAGGAAGTGGGGGAACATAGAGCGGGCCCGTTTTTGATTCTGCCATGCCCTGGATTACAACGCGCTCACCCTGAACCCGCGCTTTGCCCTCGGCCACCAGTCGAATGGCCATTGGATAGATTTTGTGTTCGGCCATGAGGACGCGCGCCGTCAATGTCTCGACAGTGTCGTCAGGTTCCACCGGCACAGCGACCTGCGCCACGATGGGGCCTTCATCCATCTCATCTCGAACGAAATGCACGGTGGCCCCGGTCAGGCGAACCCCGGATTCCAGAACCCGGTCGTGAACATGCAGGCCCTTAAAGGCAGGCAGCAGGGAGGGATGAATGTTCAACTGGCGATTGTGCCAATGGCTGACAAACCCGCTCGTGAGAATACGCATAAAGCCTGCATTGCAAACCAGTTCGACGCCCGCATCCTTGAGTGTTGCATCAAGCGCGGCGTCAAACGTATCGCGATCTTCAAACTCTTTGTGATTGATGACCTGCAAGGGAACGCCGGCGGCTTCAGCGATGGCAATGCCTTCAGCGTTCGGGTTGTTTGAAATCGCTATGGCAATCTCAGCTGGGTAATCCTCGTCCTTGCACGCTTCAATGAGCGCCCCGAGATTGGTTCCGCGGCCAGAAAAAAGAACACCGAGCTTCATGTGGCGGACCCAAGTTGGCCGGTGATGACAACTTCGCCGGTTTCGCCTTTGCGCAGGGTACCGATGCGGGACACGGTCTCGCCTTGCGCTTCTAGTGCCGCCGTCACCTCATCCGCACTTTGCGCGTCAACGACAACGACCATGCCAATGCCGCAGTTAAAGGTTCGGCCCATTTCCGCATTGTCGATGCCGCCAAGCTCAGCAAGCCACTTAAAGACAGGCGGCTGAGACCAGCTTGCCCCGTCAATATCAGCGGCGATGTTATCGGGCAGCACCCGGGGGACGTTTTCCGTAAATCCGCCACCGGTAATATGAACCAGCGCCTTGATACCATCGGTCGCTTTCATCGCCGTCAACAGCTGTTTGACGTAGATGCGGGTGGGGGTAAGCAAGACGTCGCCCACAGTCTCACCCGATCCGCCGGGAAAGGGGGCGTCAAACCCGATCTTGTGATCGCTCAACAAGCGTCGAACAAGCGAGAAACCATTTGAGTGAACTCCGCTGGAGGCAAGGCCCAACAACACGTCGCCCGCTCCCACATCTGGGCGCGGCAGCACGGCGTCGCGCTCAACCGCGCCGACAGAGAAGCCCGCCAGGTCATAATCACCTTCGGCATACATGCCCGGCATCTCAGCGGTTTCGCCGCCGATAAGGGCGGCACCCGACATCTCGCAGCCTTTGGCGATCCCGGCGATAACGGCTTCAGCTTCTTTAAGCTCAAGTTTGCCCGTCGCGAAATAGTCGAGGAAGAAAAGCGGTTCTGCGCCTTGTACGATGAGGTCGTTCACACACATGGCGACCAGATCGATACCGACCGTGTCGTGCTTGCCGGTTTCGATGGCAATTTTGAGCTTGGTGCCCACGCCGTCATTTGCAGCAACCAAAAGCGGATCTTTGAAGCCAGCGGCTTTGGGGTCAAAAAAGCCGCCAAATCCGCCGAGGCTCGCATCTGCGCCTGCTCTTGCGGTTGCCCGCGCCAGGGGGGCGATGGCTCTAACAAGGGCGTTTCCTGCATCAATATCCACACCGGCGTCGCGGTATGTGTAGCGATTGGGACGGTCATCAGATGAATGTGTCATGAGCGCTGGAGTGCCTTGCGTCTGTGGCCTTCTAGGGGACCGATCTGGGAATCGACGAGGTCCACCCCCGAAATCCGCGCTCAAAACACCTCAAAACGCCCGCCGATGCAAGGCGAACTTTAAGGTGAATTGGCCCCATTTTGGCCCTTGTGGCGCTTCATGCTGGGCAATCAATGTTGTAAATTGCGCAGAACCAGCGCATCAAGAGCGCAAATCGGGCCAATTTCTGAAAAAGGGTGAGTATGAGACAGCAAACCAAGGTTATCGGCGGCAGGGCTCAGGTCGGCGCTGTTTTGGGACTGGCTCTTTTGATTTTTGCCACGGGCACCCCCGCGCGGGCGGCAGATGTGTTCACCGTGACCGGCGTATCCATTGATGCGACGGCAGAGACTGCGACCCTGGCGCGGAATGCGGCTGTGGGGGAAGGCCAGCGCCAGGCGCTGGAAATCCTGCTCCGACGCTTAGCCCTTCAGAGTGATTGGTCGTTTCTACCCACCGTCGACGTAGCGATGGCGGAAAGCATGGTGCGATCCTTCCAGGTGGCAGACGAGAAGCGCTCGGCGACACGATATCTGGCGACCCTGAGCGTGAAGTTTCAGCCTGCCGCGGTGCGGAACGTCTTTACAGCCCGCTCGATCCCCTTTTCCGAAAGCCGGGAAAGAACGGCCGTCATCGTTCCAGTTCTGACGGATGCAAATGGCGACCGGCTGTGGGACGAGGGCAATGCCTGGACGGCAGCCTGGGCTGGGACGGATTTGGACAATATTTTGACCCCGATGGTGATGCCCCTGGGCGATATTGGCGACATGACAACGCTGAGCGTTGAGCAGGCGCTTGGTGGTGACAGACCGGCATTGTCGAACCTTGCAACCCGTTATGGGGCAGACAGGGTCATGGTGGCTCATGCGCAGACCGGCGATACGCCCGCAAGTTTGCGGGTACGTGTTGTGACCTATCCTGCCGGTGACGGATCCGCCAAAACCTGGTCAGGAAGTGAGGCCAGCGCGGCCTCCTTGCAAACGGCAGCCTACCGTCTGGCCGGACGTTTTGTGGATGCAACACAGGCAGAATGGAAACGGGAAAGCACCGTCCGCTTTTCAGAGCGGGCTGTTCTCTCTGCGTCGGTTGCCTACGAATCCATTGGAGAATGGCAGACAATCCGCAACCGGCTGGGTCAAATTCCTCTCATCCAGAATATGACCATCGTTGCGGTCTCGACAGAAGGGGCTCAGGTCGAGTTGGATTATGTTGGCAGCGTGGATACGTTGGAGCTCAACATGGCGCAAAAGAGCCTCAGTCTGAACAGCGTAGAAGGCTATTGGTACGTTGCAGCCATCCGCTGACATCTGCCCCTATTGTTGTTGAACACCACATCAGGCAGAACGCCTTGAATGAAGAGGAAAATTCATGACCATCCAACGCCAGGCGCTGATTTGGGTCGCGGGCTTCGTCATCTTCATCTTCCTGACCTGGTTGTTGAGTGGGGTTCTGCTTCCCTTCGTTGCAGGACTCGCTGCCGCATATCTTCTCGACCCGGCTGCCGATAAACTGGAAGAGTGGGGCCTGTCCCGGCTCGCCGCCACTTCTGTCATCACGGCCTTGTTTATTCTGCTGTTCTTCTCCGCCCTTGTGGTTCTGATGCCGGTCGCCTACGAGCAGACCGTGGCGCTTTTGGAGGCGCTCCCCCGGCTGGCAGAGCGCGCCAAAGGCCTGGCAGTGAGCTTGAGCGAGGGGCGCTTGGCCCAATTGCTCGCTGGCGAAGGGACCGACGTTCAAGCTGCGATCAGCAAGGGAGCCAGGGGAATGTTGAACATGCTTCTGGGCTCTCTGGCCGACCTGTGGCAGCGCGGCATCGCGATCATCGGGCTCTTGTCGTTGCTCTTCGTCACGCCGATCGTTGCCTTCTACATGCTCTTGGACTGGGACAATATGGTGGCCCGCATTGACGGGCTGTTGCCCCGTGACCACGCCGCCACGGTGCGCGCCCTCGCCCGGGAAGTGGACGAAGTGCTCGCGGGCTTCGTTCGGGGACAGGGCGCTGTGTGTCTGCTTCTTGGCAGTTTTTACGCCATCGGCCTTACTCTGCTAGGTCTTGATTTCGGCCTTATCGTAGGCGTGGTCGCTGGTCTTATCAGCTTCATTCCCTACGTTGGAACGATCGTCGGTTTTGTGCTCGCCATGATCATCGCGGTCGTCCAATTCTGGCCGGACTATGGCTGGATCATCGCTGTCGCAGCGATTTTCGGCGTGGGGCAGTTTGTCGAAGGAAATTTCCTGACGCCGAACCTTGTGGGCAACCGGGTCCGGCTCCATCCCCTCTGGGTGATGCTGGCCCTGTTCGCATTCGGCTCCTTGTTTGGCTTTGTTGGCATGTTGCTGGCGGTACCCGTTGCAGCGGCGCTGGGGGTTCTGGTTCGTTTTGCCACCGCCCGCTATCTCGTGAGTGCGCTTTATCAGGGGGAAGTCAGTCAAGCGGAAGCCAGCCAGAGCAAAGCCAGCCAGAGCGAAAATGGGAATACTGCGTGACGCCAGCCCAACTTCCACTGGACCTGCCCCACCGGGCCGCAGTTGGACGCGAAGATTTTCTTGTCGCAGAAGCCAACAAGGCAGCGGTGGCACTGGTTGATCGGTGGCCGGACTGGCCAACCCCGGCGGCCATGCTGATCGGCCCTCCTGGTGCGGGCAAAAGCCACCTGGGAGCGGTCTGGAAGACCGCGAGCGGTGCGGTCGCCCTTGCGGTCAGCGATCTGGACGAGGCCCGTGTGCCTGCTCTCTGCGCCGCTAAGGCGGTCCTGCTGGAAGATGTGGAGGGGCTTCTGCCAGAGGGAGAGACGGCTCTCTTCCATCTGATGAATTTGATCAAGGAAGAAGGAGGGCACCTTCTGATGACATCGAAGGTTGGCCCTGCCGAATTGGACATTCATCTGCCAGACCTGTCCTCCCGCCTGAGGGCGGTTGTCACCGCTGAGCTCGGAACGCCTGATGATGAGCTGTTGCGGGCGGTTCTGGAGAAACTGTTCCAGGACCGGCAATTGCTGGCCCCAGAGCCCGCCCTGCGATATCTGGCCACCCACATGGATCGGTCCATTGAGGCCGCTCGAAAGCTTGTCGCCGCAATAGACCAGGCCGCGCTGGCTGATAAACGGCGGATTACGGTCCCTTTGGTGGCAGAAGTCCTCAGAAGAGACGCGCCATCGTCATGACTCGGTTACAAATTTGAGATAGATTTCAAAGGAATAACCCAAACTGTTGGTCCAGCACACGAAGTTGGACCCCCTCGCTGTGAGATCTGACGTATGAGCACCCCACTCCCAACGGACGCCGCCAATGAGGACACGCAACTCAGAGAGATGGCAGAGGACGTGTCGAGGGCCGTGGCACCGATAGACCCGGAATCGCCAGAGCGGTTTATGAACCGGGAGCTGTCCTGGCTGGCATTCAACAAACGGGTGCTCGAAGAGTCGGACAATCGAAACCATCCGCTGCTTGAGCGCCTCAGGTTCCTGTCCATCTCCGCCAGCAATCTGGATGAATTCTACATGGTTCGTGTTGCCGGCCTACGCGGACAGGTGAATGCAGGTGTGGAAACCCGCAGCCAGGACGGATTAACAGCGGCCCAACAGCTGGAACGGGTCAACGAGACCGCCTATCTGTTGATGGCAGAGCAGCAACGCCAATGGGAAGGGCTGCGCACCGAACTTAGAGCGGAAAAAATTTCCGTCATCGATGCGAACGAAGTGGCCCCGTCTGAGTTCTCCTGGCTTGAAACGCGTTTCCTGGAGACCGTGTTTCCGGTGCTGACGCCCCTGGCGATTGATCCCGCCCACCCATTCCCTTTTATCCCCAACACCGGGTTCTGCCTGGCGCTTCAACTGCGCCGGGTGACGGACGGCAAGCTGATGAACGCTCTTTTGCCTGTCCCACGTCAGATCGAGCGATTTATCCGCCTGCCGCAATCAGCAGAAGCGGATGGGGAAATTCGGTTCCTTAGCCTTGAGAACCTGATCCGCCTGTTTCTCGACCGTCTGTTCCCGGGCTACGAGGTGATCGGCCAGGGTGCGTTCCGGGTACTGCGGGACAGCGACATTGAGATCGAGGAAGAAGCAGAAGATCTGGTGCGTTTCTTTGAGTCTGCTCTTAAGCGCCGACGTCGCGGGAGCGTCATCCGTCTGAAAATGGAGAAGAACACGCCAGAGAGTTTGCGCAAGCTTGTGGTCCGGGAGCTGGAAGTCGGAAATGATGAGCTTGTTTTAGTGGATGGGCTTATCGGATTGGCGCAAACAGATCAGCTGATTGTTGATGACTATCCAAAACTCAAATTCCCGTCCTATAACGCACGGTTCCCGGAGCGGGTTCGTGATTTCGGGGGCGATTGTTTCGCCGCGATCCGGGCAAAGGACTTCGTGGTTCACCACCCCTATGAGAGTTTCGATGTTGTTTGTCAGTTTCTTCGCCAGGCCGCCGCCGACCCCGATGTCGTGGCGATCAAACAGACGCTTTACCGAACATCCAAAGACTCACCCATTGTTCAGGCTTTGATTGAGGCAGCTGAAGCAGGGAAATCCGTGACTGCGCTGGTGGAGCTGAAAGCACGCTTTGATGAGGCCGCAAACATCGTATGGGCGCGCAATCTGGAGCGTGCCGGTGTGCAGGTTGTCTTTGGCTTCATTGAGCTCAAAACCCACGCCAAGATGAGCCTCGTGGTCCGCCGTGAGAGCGGCCAACTCCGCTCTTATGTGCATTTGGGGACCGGGAACTATCACCCGATCACCGCAAAAATTTACACTGACCTTTCCATGTTCACAGACGATCCGGCTATCGGTCGCGATGTCGCTCAGGTGTTCAATTATCTGACGGGATATGCAGAACCAGAGCGTCTAGAGAAAATCGCGATGTCGCCGAAGAACCTGCGTGGGCGCCTTTTAGGGCACATCCAAAAAGAGATGGAACATGCACAAGCCGGACGTCCGGCATCGATCTGGGTGAAGGTCAACTCGCTGGTGGACCCCATCATCATCGATGCGCTTTACGCGGCGAGCCGCGCGGGTGTGCAAATTGATCTGATCGTTCGGGGGATCTGCTGCCTGCGTCCTGGCGTGCCGGGTCTGTCAGAAAACATTCGGGTTAAGAGCATTGTGGGTCGCTTCCTTGAGCATTCCCGAATCGTCTGCTTTGGTGACGGTCATGAACTGCCCTCCGATGAAGCAAAAATCTACTTCTCGTCTGCGGACTGGATGCCCAGAAACTTGGACAGGCGTGTGGAAACCCTTGTGTCGGTAACCAATCCCACGGTTCACGAACAGATTCTGGACCAAATCATGGTTGCCAATGTAAAGGACAATGAGCAAAGCTGGTATATGTTGCCGGACGGTCGCTATAAGCGTATTGAGCGGCAACCGGGGGTGGAACCGTTTAACGCACACACCTTCTTCATGAACAATGCGAGCTTGTCGGGCCGCGGTAAATCACTAAAGCGAAACGAACCTTCTTCCAGTGACTTCCCCACCGCGTAAATTTGACGGACCCGCTGCCGACGACGGCAGTGAGAGTTTGTCGAGTGCTAAGGGACGGTTTGGCATTATAGATATCGGATCGAACTCAGTTCGACTGGTGATCTATGAAGGTGCGAAGCGAAACCCCGTTCCGATATTCAATGAAAAGGTGATGGCAGGGCTTGGCGCTCGGTTGAGTGAAACCGGCAGGCTTGATCCTCAGGGCGTCGCGCGCGCGCTCAATGCTCTGAACAGATTTTCCGCTCTGCTGGGTCAACTCGATGTTTATCACGTTGTCATGGTGGCGACGGCTGCTGTCCGTGATGCAACCGATGGACCCGATTTCAAGACCCAGGTTGAAGCGACCACAGGCTTGAACATGCGTCTTCTCTCCGGTGAGGAAGAAGCGAAATATGCTGCGCTTGGCGTGTTGTCTGGCATCCCGCAAGCAGACGGGATCGTGGGCGATTTGGGTGGTGGAAGCCTGGAGCTGGTCGACATAAAGGCCGGCAAAATGGGCCGGGGAGAAACCCTGCCTTTGGGCCCATTGCGCCTTCTGGGCAGCGGCATGTCGCAGAAGGAAGTTTTGCGAGATGTCGACAAAGCGTTCGAAAAAGTGGAGTGGCTTGGTGACGGGGAGGGGCGCACCCTTTATGCCGTGGGCGGTGTTTGGCGGAACCTCGCCCGTATTCACATGGCACAGAACGACTACCCGGTTCGCGTTCTTCACGATTATGAAATTCCGGCTTCAGAAGCGGCAGATCTTGCAAAACTGATTGAAAAGTTGGGCGCTAAGTCGCTTGCAAAAATTCCCGATGTCTCTTCGCGGCGCGTCGGGGCTCTGCCGGTTGGCGCTCTTGTTCTCAACCGCCTGATTGCAACCACGAATGTAAAGAAAGTCGCGATCTCAGCGTATGGTTTGAGAGAAGGTGTGCTGTTTGATCAACTCTCAGAAAAGGAACAAGCGCGCGACCCTCTGCTGGCAGGTGCCAGCGATTTGGCAAGGCGTCTGGTCCGTTTTCCTGAGCACAGACGCGAACTTGCAGACTGGACCGCACCTCTTTTTGAGCATGGGGGCTTGGGGGAAACCGAGCACCAGAAACGCTTGCGCCTTGCCGCGTGTAGCCTCGCCGATATTGGGTGGTATGTGCACCCGGACTATCGTGCGACGCATGCATTGGAGCAGACGCTGCTCGCCCCGCTGTCGGGCATTTCGCATTCGGAGCGCGTTTTCTTGGCCCGCACGGCTTTTCACAGACATGAGGGGGCCGGTGAACCTGTCGCTGTCAGCGGTTTAACCCGCTTGCTGGCTGAAGAGGAGCATCACCGCGCCAGTGTCATGGGTCTCGGGTTTCGGCTTGCCTTCACCCTCTGTGCAGCGAGCGTTGGTGTTCTGCCCTACACAAGATTAGTGGTGACCAAAGACGCACTGACCCTCAACGTGCAGCGCTCACATCAGGCCTTTTGTGGCGAAGTCGTCGAAAAACGTTTGGCAGCGTTGGCGCGCGCACTCGATCTGGATGCCAAAACTCAAATCATCTAGTCAGCCGCATAAAAAAGGCCGCTTCGTCTGAAGCGGCCTTGTTCTATTGTGTGAAGGTGCGCGCGTTAGGCCGCGCGAATGGAGGCAACAAAACCCCCGACCTGTTCGCGTAAGTTCGCCGCTGTCTGGGAAAGGTCTTCCGCAGAGCTCAAGACCTTGTTGGCGGCAGACCCTGTTTGTTCCGCAGCAGAGCGGACAGTTTCGACACTGGAAGAAACGTTTCGGTTCATTTCCGCTGTTTCCTCGGCACTTCGGGAGATCTCCAGTGTTGCGGAACTCTGCTCTTCGACCGCAGCAGAAACAGCGGAGGTCACCTGGTTGATTTCACCGATCTTATTCGCGATACCCGTCATTGCCTCAGCTGCCGTTCGGGTCTCTTCCTGAACCCGGGTAACGTGATCAGAGATCTCGCCCGTCGCTTTCGCTGTTTGATTTGCGAGGTCTTTCACCTCAGAGGCAACGACAGCAAAGCCCTTACCTGCCTCGCCAGCACGCGCCGCTTCAATTGTCGCATTGAGTGCCAGGAGGTTGGTTTTTTCTGCAATCGCTTGGATCAATTCCATCACAGAGCCAATACGATTGGCAGCCTCAGAGAGGTTGTTCATCTGAACATCGGTTTGTTCAGATGCCACGCGGGACTCTTGCGTCAGTGCTGCGGACATGGTGATTTGCTCTGTCACTTCGCCAATCGCATTCGACAACTGGCTCGCGGCGGCTGCGACGGTCTCAACATTTTTGGTCGCCCCGGAACTTGCATCGCTGACCGACATAGCCTCTTCGTTTGTCGTGTTGGCAAGTTCACTCATGGACCGAGCTGTTTCTTCAAGCTCGCTTGATGACGCTGTAAGCGCGTCTATCATCTGACCGATGGACGTTTCCAGGTCGTCAGCCATTTTGTTCAGATCTTCGCGTTTTTGTTCGGCAGCCCGTTGCTCAGCGATTTGCTGTTCCTTTTTGGCGCGTTCGGCGGCAGCCCCTTGATCGCGGAAGACTTCCACAGCGCGCGCCATATCCCCGATTTCGTCGTGGCGATTTTTCCCCGCGATTTCGATATCGAACGCGCCATCAGCAACTTCACCCATCATGTCTTGCAGGCCAGCAAGTGGTTTCGTGATGGAGCGGCCAACAATATAGCAGGCAACCCCGGCTACAATCAGGGATCCGATGGAGGATGCAAGTGTCACGAGCAAGGCCGTCCAGGCGGAGTTGAGCGCATTGTCTGCGGCGCCAATTAGGCTAGCAGAGACATAGTCTTCAACCTCCTTGATCAAATTGATTTTCGCTGTGACACCGTCAAACCATTGAATGTCGGTTATGTCGTCATAGAGCATGTCGTAGCCAGCTTCGACGGCAATATCACGCCAATACTCGACGTCATCCACGGCAGTGCCGGTAACCGTTTTGTCGTAGAAGGCGACTGAGGCAGGCGACGCATATGCGCGGAAAACGGCTAGATAGGAATCCTGCTGTCCAATCAGAGTGACAAACTCAGTGTGCGTGAGAGAGTCAAACGACTTATTTCCATACCCGCGGGTGCCCATCGCGCGTTCCAGACCTGCGCGCTCCTTGATTTCCAAAAGACTGGTATAGGCAATGCTCTTACCTTTGATCTCAGCATCATCTGCCAGCGAAGAAACAACGGAGACAATGTCGAGCAGCTCTCGGATTGTTTGGGTGTAATATTTTGCTGTGGCTTCGACAGTCGTTCGTGCAGATTGCGTCCGCTCGCGAAAGCCTTCTAAGCGTTCCAGTTCAGCAAGTGCAATTGTCAGGCGTTCCTCCACCTGTGTGCCATATTTGGCTGCCGGAAATGCCTGAAGGTATGGGAGGATTTCTGCCAGCACCGTGTCTGTTGATGAGATCTGCTTATCAAGACGTGTCGCCCAGGTGCGGCTGCCGCCCGTAGTAATGTAGGTTGACGAGAGGCCCCGTTCATTCTGAAGTTCATGAATGACAGAACTGATTTTTGGGGAGACCGTCGCCAGCGTATGCAGCTGACTCAGTGATGAATATCGTGAGAATTCAGCGCTAACGATATAGGCGGCATACAGCGCAATGCCGATGATAGGCACGATGGCAGCAACAAAAATGCGTTTGCCAATATTGAGATTAAAAAGCCCTGAAAACATTTTGGATCCCCGTCCCTGTAAGTCCCGTTTGCGGCAGGATCGAGTGAGATCTCTAAATTCTAGTTAAAGGGAATTGTCTGAAATTCATATATTAAACAAGAGGTTACGAGCTTAAACTTTCGATCTGTATGCGCGTTACTTTCAATTGGCGTCCCTGTGCGGATATCGCCAATTCCCCCTTCTTTAGGGCTAGAGCGTCACGTCCAAAAATTTCATGACGCCATCCAGACAAAGCATTGACCTTCGCGTCGCCGAATGCAGCAATCTGCTCAAGATCGGACACTGTCGCGATAAGTTTGGGTGCAACATTGTGCTCATCGCTGCGCATTTTGAGGAGTACTTTGAGAAGCTCCACCAGGGGCCCGATGCCTGAGGGCAGGGGGCGGGCCTCTTCTATGTCAGGCAAGTCCGCTTCGTCTCGACTGAGCCCGGTTTGGATGGCTTCAAGGAGACTTGGCGCAGAGCGACTGTTGGAGAACCCACGGGGCACCGCACGCAGATTATCCAACCCTTTAAGGTCGTGAGGTTGCTGGTTTGCGAGCTCAAACAAAGCATCATCTTTCATGATGCGGTTACGTGGCATGTTGCGTTCCTGCGCTTGTCGTTCGCGCCATGCAGCAATTTCCATCAGCGCCCCGACGGCTTTGCGCCCCTTTACCCGCATCTTGAGGCGTTTCCAGGCAGCTTCCGGGCGCAGCGCATAGGTCTCCGGGTTTTGCAGGATCGCCATCTCTTCGCCGACCCAGGCGACACGCTCATTCTCCGCAATCTGGCGCGCGAGGATGTCGTAGATCTTCCGCAGATGCGTCACATCGGCAATGGCGTAGTTGAGCTGCTTGTCTGTCAGCGGCCGACGACTCCAGTCCGTAAAGCGGGACGATTTGTCGACTTTGCCGCCCGCCAGTTTGCGCACCAGCGTTTCATAGCCCACAGATTCGCCAAAACCACAAACCATGGCCGCGACCTGACTATCAAAGAGAGGATCAGGAATGGCCCGCGCCTCGTGGTAGAAAATTTCAATGTCCTGCCGTGCGGCGTGGAAGACCTTGATGACATCGCGGTTTGTCATCAGCTCATAGAAGAGGGTGAGGTCAATACCGTCTGCGAGCGGGTCAATAATATACTCGTGACGAGGCCCGGCGACCTGGATCAGGCACAGGATCGGCCAATAGGTCGAATCCCTCATAAATTCGGTATCGACGGTTATGTAGGAGGCCTTCGCCAGATGGCCGCATGCTGTTTCCAGTGCAGCCGTAGTCGTTATAATTTCCATGCCGCCCCTATAGCGCAATCTGGACAATCTGTCGCCCCCCCGGTTCATGCGGTTGCGGGATGCATGGTTCCGCCTGAGACCTTGACAAATCAGCTGTCCCATGCGCTTTTCGGCTCCCAGAACCGGGATCGGCGCCTGCCGCCACGCCCATAATTCCTGCCTTTTTTCAGGGTTGAAGCCAAAATGCACCCTTATCGCAGCCATACTTGTGGCGAGCTTACTAAATCCAACGTTGACGAGACCGTACGCCTTTCGGGCTGGGTCCATAGGAAGCGCGACCATGGCGGTCTGCTTTTTATCGACTTGCGCGACCATTATGGTCTGACGCAGCTGGTGTTTGACCCGGACATGGGCGACGGCTTTAAGCTTGCGGAGCGTGTGCGCGCAGAATCAGTCATGCGGATTGACGGGCCCGTCGTGGCGCGCTCTGAAGAGACCGTGAACAGGAATCTGCCCACCGGGGCCATCGAGATCCTGGTAAAAGACGCTGAGATCCTCTCTGAGGCACAAGAACTGCCTTTGCCGGTTTTTGGTGAGCAGGATTACCCAGAAGAGATCCGGTTGCGGCACCGGTTTCTGGATCTGCGCCGGGATGGTATGCACGAGCGTATTGTGCTGCGCTCCAAGCTGATCCGCGCCATGCGGAACTCAATGGAAGATCAGGGCTTTCTGGACTACCAGACACCGATCCTGACCGCTTCCAGCCCGGAAGGCGCGCGGGACTTCCTCGTGCCAAGCCGTTTGCACCCGGGCAAGTTCTATGCGCTGCCCCAGGCACCCCAGCAGTTCAAACAGCTGACAATGGTGGCGGGCTTCGATCGCTACTATCAGATCGCGGCCTGTTTCCGTGATGAGGACGCGCGCGCGGACCGCTCTGCCGGCGAATTCTATCAGCTCGATGTCGAGATGAGTTTTGTGGAGCAGCCAGAAGTCTTCGCTGTGATGGAAAAGGTGGCCGCAGACACGTTCGGCGCTTTTGCGAGCGAGATGGCGACGCCCCGCGTAGCCGACAAAGCCCCCTTCGTCCGTATTCCTTACAAAGAGTCGATGCTGAAATATGGCAACGACAAGCCGGATCTGCGCAACCCGATTGAGATTGTCGACATCACGGAGTTTTTCACACCAGATGACGTGACCTTTAAGGCATTTAAAAACGTGATCGCCCAGGGGGGGATTGTCCGCGGCATTCCTGCACCTGGTGCCGGCGACCGGCCACGGTCTTTCTTTGACAAGCTCAATGATTGGGCGCGCAAAGACCAGGGCGCGGCAGGCCTTGGCTATATCGTGTTTGAAGAGGTCGACGGGGCCTTGTCCGGCAAGGGCCCGATTGCGAAGTTCTTCCCGGCGGAAATCCTTCAGGGCATGGCGGCAAAAGCAGGCGTCAAGGCGGGCGATGCGCTCTTCTTTGCCTGTGACAAGGAAGCACCAGCGACAGCTCTTGCTGGCAATGCGCGAACCCGGATCGGCACAGAACTCGACCTGATTGAGAAAGACGTTTTCCGCTTCTGCTGGATCACAGACTATCCGATCTACGAATTCAACGAGACGGAAGGGAAGATCGACTTCTCCCACAATCCGTTCTCCATGCCCGTTGGCGGCCTGGAAGCACTCAACACCCAGGACCCACTGGATGTGATGGGCCAGCAATATGACCTTGTGTGCAATGGCTATGAGCTTGGCTCAGGGGCCATCCGGAACGCTGATCCTGATTGCATGTTGAAAGCTTTCGAGATTGCAGGTCATGCCCATGAGGAGACCGAGAAAAACTTTGCGGGCATGTTGAATGCGTTCCGCTTCGGCGCCCCCCCTCACGGAGGCATTGCGCTTGGAGTTGATCGCATCGTGATGTTGCTTGCCGATCAGGCGAACATCCGCGAAGTGACCATGTACCCGATGAACCAGCAGGCGGAAGACCTGTTGATGGGGGCACCGTCCGAGCCTGCCAATCATCAGCTGCGTGAATTGCACCTGCGGCACATCCCACCGCCAGAAAAAAAATAGGCACTCTGCGCCGGAAGGGCTCAGGTCCTCACGGGGCGAGCCAGGTCGGCCGGGGTCCCTCGGGCACAAACATCTCAACCACTTCCTCCGAGAAGCGGGGGATGAGGCGGTCGCCATAATCAAGTGTCCCAAGCGGCACCACATGAACCATCAGCCGTGTTGAACCATCCGTGGGTTCGGTGTAGGGCAGAGCGAGGCTTTCATAAGCCATCACCTCGCCTGACCGGCTGGTAAGGTTGCCGCTGACCCATCGCCCAAAAGGCGCACCTTGCCCGTGCGTGGCATAATAGGCGTCGAATGTCGCCTGCCGCGTGGCGGCGTCAACGGTTTCCATACTCTCGTCAAGGTAGGAATTGGTCAGATTTGTGCCGAAACTGTTCACAAGACCTGTCCCGAAGAGCAGGCAGAAGGAGCGCCCGGTCTCATCGATTCGGTGCAACAACAGGTTGGGCATGAAAGTGGCCAGGCCACGAAGAGGAATGTCTGACTTCGCGGGAATAGCGATACCGGCGGCTGCCCGTGCGTCATACCATAGCGAGGCGAAGGCAATGATGGCTTTCGATTGAACAACGATGGATGACACATGACCCCCCTACATAATACAATTATGATTTTAGAGTGACTGAGGCTGTGTGTCTAGATTGATGTGTGTCCTAAAAAGACAGCGGCCTATTCAGCGGCTGCGGAGGCATTCTGCAGAAACATCCAGTCTGGACGCTTGCTAAATGCGTCAAATTCGGTTCCCTTTGGTTGGGCGTAAGGGGCACCCTGAGCATCTCCAAGTGCGACACTTCCCAGAACCGCACTATAGGTAGCCCGGCGAATTTCACCGCCATCGGCAGTGAAGGGAAGGGTAAGGCCTTCAACTTCTACCAGGCGTTTGTCCTTCGTCATTACCTGACACAAGAACCAGCGCCCATTGAGGGAGCCGTCCTGTTTTTCTTTGGCAGCAGCCTTGTTGATGAGCTGCATATACTGCGCCTGCGCCTCCTCCGTCATATTGGAGAAAACATCTTTGCCGGTAGCGTCCTCGCCCAACGCGTGGGCCAGTTCCGTTCCGTAAAAATGATAGTAGGGCATACCATTATCGCGACGACGTGTGATCGCAAGACACGGCAGAAAGTGCGCGAGTGTCTCCAGCGGAAAATCTTTGTATGAGGGAAGGGGGCTTTCAAGGGTTGCCCGCAACGCATACCAAAAATCAGCAAAGGCCGCGAGTTGCGGAGATTTCAAACAAGGTGAGAGCACTGGTTACCTGACCGTCTGACAGAATTATTCGTGCGCAGACTAGGGGCCAAAAGTTAACGGCCTCCGAAGGGAACGAGATGTATGTCCGACATAAAAGTCAGTCTTTCAGGTGCAACCAATCTGGTCTGGAACCCGTCGCATCAAACCAGATCAGCTCATCAGCGGGAAAAAAACCGGTGACACCTTCGCCAAATTCCAGGGTGCCCAGCACCATCGCGAAATTCATGTGCCGTATCTCCGGCGGCGTTCCATCAAAATAGGGGAGGGCAATGTCTTCAACTTGAACAACCCGGCCGCTTGTGGTGGCCGCAGTCCCGACCGACCAGCGCGCACGCAGAGCATCAGGGCCGGCAGTTTGTTCAAACTCAGCGATGCCTGCGTCTCTCTGCGCCCGGGCATCTTCATCAAGCGTTGAGTCGAGATAGTGTCCGGTGAGATCAACCCCCGCCATTTTCACCAGCTGTGTGCCAAACAGTTCATATTTGGCACGACCTGTTTCATCGAAACTGACAAGAGCGATATTCGACATGAACGGGGCGAGTTGGCGCATCGGCAGGTCTCTCTTATGCGGCGCGGCAACCCCACCGGCGTCGCGGCACGCGTACCACAAATCCGCGAAGGCCACTGTCGTGGCAGAGACGATTTTCGCTATAGACACCCGTTTTCCTCTCGCGCTTAGACCTATAGGTTTGCGCAAAAAGGTTTGGGATAGGTTAGCGTGCGCCAATAAAGTCTGAAGAGACGGGGCCTTTCCCCCGAATTTCCACGGTCACAGGGGCCCCACAAGAGCCGTCATAATGGACCGCACCCCTGGGATGGAAGGCAAAGCTTCCTGCAGGCAGCGGCTTGGTGCCCTCACAAGCGCCCGATGCGCCGACCCCAAAATGCCACGTCCCGTCAATCACAGTGATGAAACGATCTTGATTGTGGGCGTGAGGCGGGCTGCGCACGTCGCTCTCAAACCGCACACGGAGCACATAAGGACCGGGCTTCTCCGGGTTGCCAAAGAGCACAGCGGCGGTAAGGCCTTTGAGACCCGGCACCGGTTGCAGTGTGATTTCATCAGCGGCTTGAGCAATGAAGGCCGGTTCAGGCGGAGGAGATGTCTCACCCGCTTCGTGGTGACCTGCGAGGGTGGTGCTCACGGCGCCAAATGTAGAGAGGGCAGTGATGGCAATGCGCACGATGAGTTTCATGGGGAGGTCCTTTGGTTCCTATTGTCATGTTCGGGTCAAGCTCGAGCATGATAATGTTTGGAAAGCTTCGCCGTGCTGAGCAATGAATTTCGAGGGAAGTGTGATTAGTCGCTGGTATGCGAATTACTTCTTGCATTTTGGGCAACGCTTCAAAAGGCTCCTCTGCTTCTTGGATTTGTAGATACGGCCTTTGGGACTCAGTATCTGCAGGTTCTTAAAATCTGCAATCAACGCACCGTCACACGTGTATAACAACCGTACGCCGCTGACTTTCGCAAGGGAGATTATGTGTACATCATTCGACTTGCATTTGCCGTCGTTAGCGAATTTCGCAATCTGCTTATCGATTTCGGCATCATCGCAACTGCGAGCAATACCGGAGCGAACCCATTCAACCAGCAGAGGTTTGATGTTGGTTTTGAAGAGTTCAGCTTTTTGCTTTCCACCAATAACCGTTTTGCCGCCACCCGAAAGCCAATCAACGACGAACGCCGCTGCCTCGGAACCATTTGAAAATTGATGTGCCACATTGGCGTCGATGATTATACACATGTCAGAAATTCAGAAGACGGCGTTCTTCGTTCAAAAAGAACTGCCTGTAACTGGGTGGAGCTCCGATTAGGTTTCCTTGTTCGTCCACCTTCAATTGGTGGATCTTCACATCGTTCCTTATTCTTTCAAAGAAGAGTATGGAAAGATTTTCATGAGGAATTGTGTTTCCATCGCGAATGTCAATCCGCATCCGGTCAACGATGTAGTCACTATGCGTCTCAATAATGAATCGTTGGTTGTCGCTCTTCGCTGCGTTGACGACGAAGCTTCCAAGGGCTGCTTGTGCCTTGGGATGAAGGTGTACTTCGGGCTGTTGGATCAGGAAAGTTTGCCGCCTTGCTCCTTTTGCAATTTCAGAGATCAGTGGGACGATCTGGCTGACTCCATACCCGACATCAGCAATATTTGATTTTGGACCAGAAATTTTCACACGCAGCTGAAACGGGGCGCTGCCCGATGAGCCGAAGCGTTTGATGTCGAAGTCGCTATACAATCCAGAAGCATTGCCAAATTCAATCAGCGCATCACGAATAGTGGCCCATTCGTCAGGGTCTGTTGACTGCAGCCGTACCAGCAGTTGGGGAATATGATTCCCATCTGGAGAAACACCCTTGTCATCAAGGTGATACGTTCGCGAAACCTTCGATCTAACCGGCGCTCCTGCAAACACACTGCGGCTGACACTGCGGAAAAAGCGCGTGTAGGATGAAAGTAGGCGACTGATCGCATCGCTCTCTTTTTGCTCCTTACTGTCGTCACCTGTTTCCAAATATCGCCTGCGGAGCAAAAAGCTAACAAATGACAGGTCAAAAAATTCAACAGAGCTCTCTCGATGCAAATTTAGATCGGGTAGCTTGGTAGAGCCTTCTGCATTGCGGAGAGTGAACGAAACTTTCTTGTCAAATTTTATATCCAGAGATTGGTCGTCGGCTCTAAAAACAGCCTGCGAGATAGCGGTCTGTCCAGCCTTACCTACAAAGGACACATTGAGAGACGCATCTACTAGTTTATCACGTCGCCTTGCCCGTTTTCCTCCCCTAGTTTTGGGGCGCAACGGCGCGGGGATCTGTTCTTCCAGAAAAATTGAGAAGTCATGAGCTCTTCCTGCGCTACCTCCGCGATAATTAGCAATCTCATCAAAGGCACCGAGATCAAAAGGAGTTTTGTTGAAACTAGGCGGCTCAGCACCACCCAATAGGTCGTACGCATATCGCGTTGCAGCCATGAAGGAGGACTTCCCTGTGCTATTCTCGCCTAGTAAAATTGTAATGGGTTTGAGGTCGATTGGACCAGTGTCAGTAAAGCAACGGAAGTTCTTGAGCGTGATTTTCATGGTAGTCAGCCCCATAGTTTGCCGCGACAAATCCTAAACTAAAAGAACAAATTGGCAAACTCCGGGTTTCATTACATCAAACTGACGTTTGCCGCGTTGGCGTAGAAACGCTTCCCTCAAACCCCTTCGACAATAATCACGTCATTCTCTGAGGCACCTTTGCGTTTGGCTTTCGCGGCCTGATATTCAGGGGAGTTGAAGCACTCTCGCGCGGCGTTGACGCTGGGGAACTCCACCAAGATGTGGCGTTCCTTCGCACTGCCTTCCAGCACTTCCGACGCACCGCCGCGCACGAGGAACTTCGCGCCATATTTTTCAAACGGCGCCGCGACGCCTGCGCGGTATTCGTCATACTTCGCCTGATCCGTGACGGTGGCGTGGGCGATCCAATATCCTTTGGGGGTCTCACTCATGGGGTGGGGTCCTTTCCTTATTTACTGTCACCCTCGGGCTTGACCCGAGGGTCCATGCAGCATTTCGGCTCTCTATGGATGCTCGGGTCAAGCCCGAGCATGACAGTAAGAGTGGGGCCGACAATGATGCACCGTGAGCGATAAGAGCTTGCCTCAGCTATAGCCGCTGGTGCCACCGCACTTGTTTGGAGGGGCGCTGGTTCATGTTCGGCAGCGGCCCATATTTGTCTGGCCGGTCTTGGCCTTCGCTTCATCTGAAGAGTCGGTTGAAGCCAAAATCTCTCTTGCTTGATCCCGCGCTTCCTGGACGGCCATATGGCTTTTCGAGTTCGCCACTTGATCGTCCGACTGCAGCAACTGGATTTCAATTTGTGTAAATGGACGTGCGCCTATCAGCGCCCCGCCTTTGCGCGCGCACTCAACGCCGCTTTTCTCCTTGGAAATATGAAAGGCCAGGCTTCCATTCGTCTGCGCGATCTCGGCGGCGCGCAAATGAGCAATTGCTTCGACATGTCGACTGGGTGTCGCCGTCGTTCCGGACGCTTTGACTTCGAAATGGCCCGGGCCGATCTGCCGCGAGGTATAACCCGACACGGCATTTTCGATACTGCCATGCGTTGCAATCCCGCCCGCAAATATGGAATCAGCGACGCTCCCGCTTTCTGCAGGCTTATAGTGCGTGACGGGGGTGTTGTCGGTTCTGGTGCACGCAGCCACGATAATGGCGAGCAGAACGCAGCAAGCTACTCTTACATTTTTCAAGACATCTTCCTCCTACCGGCAACGAGCTTTCGAGAAGCCACAAGCAAGCGGATCAGAAACCCTTTGGTGAGGCAACCGTTTTCTGTTTGTGATTGAAACAGTGGGAATTCAGCTACACCCACTCGTGCCGCCGCACGTGTCGCACTTCAGACAGGTTCCGTTGCGCACCATGGTGAAGTTGCCACATTCGCTGCAGGCTTCGCCCTCATAGCCCTTCATGCGGGCTTCCACCACGGCTGACATGCTCCGGGAGACAGACGTGTTGCCGCCGCCTGCCTGTACGGTGGCTGCGACCGCAATCTGTTCGGTGACCACGGTCTCGCTTGCCGTTGCCAGCATGGTTTCCGGCTCGGCAACAGCTTCTGCTGTCTGTCCCGCCCGCATAGTGGCCGCTCCGCCGCGCACCACATAAAGATTTGCAAGCTGAGTGTTGCGCGCAAAACCTGGAGAGGCGATGGCGGTGGCCGGCATGGGTCTTGGAGGAAGCTTGCCCTCATTTTCTCCTTCGCCCATGGCGTCCGGCATCAGGTCTGCAGGCTCTACATGGCCCAGATCGTGACGGCCGAGATAGGAGACGGCGAGTTCCCGGAACACATAGTCAAGGATCGACGTGGCGTTCTTGATTGTGTCATTGCCCTGCACAAGGCCTGCAGGCTCGAAGCGGGTGAAAGTGAAGGCCTCCACATATTCTTCCAGCGGCACGCCATATTGCATGCCCAGCGAAATCGCGATGGCGAAATTATTCATGAGCGAGCGGAAGGCAGCGCCTTCTTTGTGCATGTCGATGAAGATCTCACCAATCGTGCCATCCTCATATTCCCCTGTGCGCAGATAGACTTTGTGGCCACCTACAATGGCTTTCTGGGTGTAGCCCTTGCGTCGGTCCGGCAGCTTGGCGCGGTCACCACGCCCGCCATCAGCCATCGCTGCGCCTGCAACCTGCGCTTGTTCAATGGTCTTGGCTACGAGCTTTTGTGCCAGCGACGCTGCCTGTGCGGCAGCCGGTTGCTCAATGAGCGTCGGGGCAGCGGCAATGGCATCGTCAGACATTTCCAGATCAATGTCGTCATCATCCACCAACTGCGCGTTGAGCGGCTGGGAGAGTTTTGATCCATCCCGGTAAAGCGCATTGGCTTTCAGCCCAAGTTTCCATGAGAGCATGTAGCTCTCTTTGCAATCTTCCACGGTCGCGGAATTTGGCATGTTGATGGTCTTGGAAATCGCGCCTGAGATAAACGGCTGCGAGGCCGCCATCATGCGAATATGACTGTCGACAGACAGGAAGCGTTTGCCGGTACGACCGCAGGGATTGGCACAATCGAAAACGGGAAGGTGCGCCTCTGCGAGGCCGGGCGCACCCTCCAACGTCATCGCGCCACAAACATGCAGGTTCGCAGCATCAATTTCGGACGCGCTGAAGCCAAGGGCCGCCAACATGTCGAAATCAATATCATCCATCGCTGTCGCATCGAGACCCAGCACCTCTGTGCAGAAAGCCGCTCCCAGCGTGTATTGGTTGAAGGCAAAGCGAATGTCGAAAGCGGTTGCGAGCGCTTCTTCAATCGTCTGAAGGGCCTCAGCCGTGAAGCCTTTGGCGCTGAGCGTTTCGTGGTTCACTCCCGGTGCGCCGTTCAGCGTTCCATGACCGACCGCATAGCCGATAATCGTCTCAATCTGCTCTGGCTTATAGCCCAGCGTGCGCAGTGCCTGGGGCACCGCGCGGTTGATGATCTTGAAATAGCCACCCCCTGCGAGCTTCTTGAACTTCACCAGGGCGAAGTCGGGCTCAATGCCGGTCGTGTCGCAATCCATCACCAGGCCGATGGTGCCCGTGGGCGCCACAACCGTGGATTGCGCATTGCGGTAGCCATATTTCTCGCCCATGCCGACGGCAAGATCCCAGGCCGCGCGCGCATGTTCCACCAGATCCCCTTGCGGGCAGTGGACCGCATCCAGTGGCACAGGATTGGTAGAGAGGTTTTCGTAAGCCGTGGCTTCCCCGCGCGCAGCAGCACGGTGATTGCGCATCACGCGCAGCATGTGGGTTTCGTTTTCGCCATAGCCTGGGAAGGCACCCAGTTCTTTCGCCATCTGCGCCGACGTCGCATAGGAGACGCCGGTCATGATGGCAGAGATCGCCCCGCAGAGCGCACGCGCCTCTTTTGAGTCATAGCCAATGCCTTGTGACATCAAGAGCCCGCCAATATTGGCAAAACCCAGACCCAGTGTGCGGAACTTGTAGGAGCGTTCGGCGATTTCCTTGGACGGAAATTGTGCCATCAGGACGGAAATTTCGAGCACCACCGTCCAGAGCTTCGCCACATGCTCAAACGCTTCGACGTCAAAACGTCCAGACGCCTGACGGAACTGCATCAGATTGATGGAGGCGAGATTGCACGCAGTATTATCCAGGAACATATATTCCGAACACGGATTGCTGGCGCGGATCTCGCCACTTTCCGGGCAGGTATGCCAGTCATTGATCGTGGTATGATACTGAATGCCAGGATCAGCGCTCTGCCATGCGGCCTGACCGATCTGGTCCCACAGGTCACGGGCGTCCAGTGTTTTGGCAATCGCGCTGTCGGTCCGGTTGATCAGATGCCAATCACCATCGGACTCAACCGACTGCAGAAAATCATCGGTGACGCGAACTGTATTGTTGGAGTTCTGGCCGGACACTGTGAGATAGGCGTCTGAATCCCAATCCGTGTCATAGGTGCGGAATTCAATTTCTTTGAAGCCCTGCTTGGCGAACTGAATGACCCTCTGAACATAGTTTTCCGGGATCATGGCTTCGCGCGCGGCAATGATGGCACGGCGGAGTGCGGGGTTTTTCTTAGGTTCGAAGCAGTCGCCCTCAGGGCCTTCGCAATTCACGCAAGCCCGCATGACAGCACCCAGGAACTTTTCATTGATCTTGGAGCCGGTAACGAGGGCCGCAACTTTCTGCTCTTCAATCACCTTCCAGTTGATGAAGTGCTCAATATCGGGATGGTCGACATCGACAACGACCATCTTGGCCGCGCGCCGCGTCGTGCCGCCAGACTTGATGGCGCCCGCTGCCCGGTCACCAATTTTGAGGAAAGACATCAGGCCGGACGACTTGCCGCCGCCAGAGAGCCCCTCATTTTCACCGCGCAGGTGAGAGAAGTTGGAGCCGGTGCCCGATCCGAATTTAAAGAGCCGCGCTTCGCGAACCCACAGATCCATAATCCCGTTTTCGTTCACCAGGTCATCATCGACCCCTTGAATGAAGCAGGCATGCGGCTGAGGGTGCTCATAAGCGCTGTCACTTTCCGTCAGCTCGCCGCTTTCAAAGTCCACATAATGGTGGCCCTGGGCCGGGCCGTTAATGCCATAGGCCCAGTTGAGACCGGTATTGAACCACTGGGGAGAGTTAGGAGCAGCGATCTGGGTGGCGAGCATGAAGCGCAGCTCATCGAAGAAAGCGCGCGCGTCTGCTTCGGTGTCGAAATAGCCGCCTTTCCAACCCCAAAAGGTCCAGGTGCCGGCAAGACGGTCAAATACCTGTCGTGCATCTTTCTCAGGACCAAACCGTTCGCCCTCTGGCAGGTCACCCAGACGCGGTTCGTCAGCTTCATGGGACCACAGCCAGGACGGAATTGACTCATCTTTAACGGGGCGGAGGGCGGAGGGCACACCGGCTTTGCGGAAATATTTTTGCGCCAGAATATCAGCCGCGACCTGGCTCCAGTCTGCGGGCACCGCGATGTCATCCAGCCGAAACACAATCGTGCCATCCGGATTACGAATCTCGCTTGTCGTCGTGCGGAATTCGATGCCGTCGTAAGGCGATTTGGCTTCGTCTGTGAAACACCGTTGTATGCGCATGTGGCCCCCAATTATTCTTCTGTTAACGAGCCGCCGTCACCGCTGACGAGGCCCTATACCGTCTCCCAGATCAGACGACCACAGACTGGGCCCACCGGTACGCGAGAGGCAGTTTCGCCATGGTCCCACACCCTCAATGCGCCAGATTTACGAGGCTTTTCCTCGTGTTAGCGCTTAAAGAGACCGACGGAACCTGATCGCCACCACTTGTCCGGTTGGCACTAGATGCTGTGTTGTACATCTGAGCTGACACAAACTGTGGTGGTCAGAAGGGAGGGCGTCAAGAGATTGTGTCGAACGGCTTGCTGGCCTCGAAATATGCTCGGGCCTATCACCCCAGCACGATGAATCTCGAGGGGGCCGGGACGAATCGGCTACCCAAAATGGCACGCTGGTTACTAATCAGAAGGGTTTAGCAGCTACAAGAAAGGGGCAGAAACGTTGGGGGCTTTTGGCAAATACACAGGAAGGCCCCATTCTGTGAGGGGATCGATCTGACCAATGCAAACTATTGCCGCAAAGCACAGCAATGCCTACGGGCAGGAACTCGCAACTCTTGATGTGTTGGTGGTGGACGACAACGCTCATATGCGGCGTCTCGTGCGCACGATCTTGGAAGCCTTTGAGGTTAGCAAGATCCGCGAAGCGTCAGAGGGTACAGAAGCACTGGCAGAGATAAATCTTCGTCAGCCAGACCTGGTCATCAGTGACTGGGAAATGAAACCAATGGATGGCTGCGCTTTCCTGGAGGTGCTTCGCAAAGCCGACAACAAACCGGCTTGCTTCATTCCCGTCATCATGTTGACGGCCCATGGTCGACCCCGGTTGATCCGAAAAGCGTTTGATGCGGGCGCCAGTCAGTTTCTGGTGAAACCTCTGACACCGGCAAACCTGCTCCATAGGGTCGATTGGATACTCGCAGACAAGCGACCTTTCTATGAAGAGGGCGGACAAATGCGCCAGAAATTAGCCCTCAAGCTTCCAAAAGCGGCTGTTGCTGTGGCAGAGCAAAAAGTGGCTGTCGGCGATGCCTGGGACCTGGATGTTTAGGCACACGGTCCATCCAGAGCCGGCAAAGCAGTATTTTACATCTCATAGAGAAATGGCAGATTTGTGATGGCAGGTGCGCCCTCACAGGGCTGGACGGACCCGCCGCTGAATGCCATATTCCCTGCGTTTCTCACAAAGAATCTTGTTTCCCTTAGGGGGCGCGAGACAGAATCTAAGGTCCTTCCATGAGCTTCCTCTTAGAGTTCTTCACTTGGTGGCACGGCCAGACGTTCGGCACGCGCTTCCACACGTGGCGTAAAGGCGAACAGGTGGGCGAAGACGCCCAGGGGAACAAGTATTTCCGCTCCAAGGACGGCTCAGACCGGCGCTGGGTGGTCTATAACGGACTCGTTGAAGCCTCGCGCATTCCGCCTGAATGGCACGGATGGATGCACAAGACCGTCGATACGCTGCCAACTGAGGAAGACTTCACAGCGCGTGACTGGCACAAGCCTCACAAGCCTAACCTGACCGGCACGCCCTATGCGTATCGTCCAGACGGAAGCATCCTCAACGAGGGTGGGCGCCCACGGGTGACCGGCGATTATGAAGCCTGGTCTCCGAAATAGGGACTTCAGGGTAAAAAACCCTCAAAACTGGCGCAAGATGGCCACACTTATGCGCGATAGAGCTCTTATTAGGAAATCCCAAACGGAATACCATTAAACCGTATGGATAGTTGTGTGATTCCGACGGTATATCGGCCGTCGATTGCCCCTGGGTGATACCAAGGGCAGCAAAGGCATGGAGGTTTTAGATGGACAACAGTTTTGTCGAAACGCTGGTCGGTGGCATCGTCATCGCGATCGCTGGCGCCTTCCTGGCTTATGGATATTCAGTCACAGATGTCGGCAAAGTGAGCGGCATTGAAGTGACGGCGGAATTTGACCGGGTCGACGGCCTGGCAACGGGGTCTGATGTCCGCATGTCGGGTATCAAAATCGGAACGGTGACAGCGCAATCGCTCAGCACGGCAAACTATTATGCAGTCGTGACGCTCAACCTCACCGATGAAGTTCAGATGCCCGCGGACTCCTCAGCCAAGATCACAAGCGAAGGGTTGCTCGGTGGGAACTATGTTTCAATCACCCCCGGTGGCTCAGAAGAGTTTCTGGAGAACGGTGACGAAATTCAGTTCACTCAAGGCTCAATTGACTTGATTGGTCTTGTTGGACAGGCAGTCTTTAGCGCGCAGGGTGGCAGCGAGTGATGTCGCACCAAATGGCCCGTCGCAGCGGGCTTTTTGCCGTATTTTTACTGGCGGTATCGAGCGTGACCGTTGCGGCAGCGCCGGTGGGTGAGACGGCCATCTTCACAGGTCTCGACAAAATCACTGCCCGCATCTCTCGATTGGAAGTGCCTGTCGGCGAGCGGGTTCAGTTCGGAACGCTCGAAATACTGGCAGATAGCTGCAACAAACGGCCCCCGACCGAAACGCCCGAGACAACGGCATTTGTCGAAGTCTTCGATATTGGCCGAACCCTGGCCGACGAACTGCAAGACGAAGACAGTGCCACGCCCGTATTGCCGCGCCCACCAGAGCGGCTTTTCTCCGGATGGATGTTCGCCTCCAGCCCGGGCCTCAACGCCGTTGAACATCCTGTCTATGACGTCTGGTTGATCGACTGCAGGATGGCCGTGCCGGAAGCGTCTGAGTTCATCGAATAAAAGTCACCCGGTTCGTCAGTCAACGCATAGGCAAGACGCGCTTTATAATCCTCACGTGGGATCTCAAGTGCGCCAAACTGCGTGAGATGTGACGTCACAAACTGTGTGTCGAGCAGGACATATCCACCCTGAATGAGCCGCGCGACCAGATGCACAAGGGCGACTTTGCTCGCATCCCGTACCCGGCTGAACATACTCTCCCCAAAAAAGGCGCGGCCCAGCGACACGCCATAAAGGCCGCCGACGAGTTGATCGCCGTCCCAGCATTCAACCGAATGGGTGTGTCCCTGTTCGTGAAGCTCTGTATAGGCCTTCAGGATTGCGGCATTGATCCAGGTGCCCCCGCGCCCCGGCATGTCTTCTGCACACAGCTCCATCACGGCGCGAAAGGCCGTGTCGACCTTCACTGTGAAGGGGTCCGCTTTGATAGTACGGGCCAGACGGCGCGGCACATGGAACGTGTCGAGGGGCAGGATGCCCCGTTCTTCGGGATCGACCCAATAGAGCATATCGGACCCCCGGCTTTCGCCCATGGGAAACACGCCATAGGCATAAGCGCGAAGCAGGATCTCGGGGGTGATTTCATCCATTTGAGGTGCCCGAGCATTTCCAGGGTGAGGGCACCACGCCACCGGTAAGAGTGGCAGCCCGAACGGGAACCCGGTGCACCGCCCGGAAATGCGACAAGTTAAATGCCTCTCTCACGAGCGGTCGAGAAACTCTTCAAGCCAGTGAATGTGATAGTCGCCGTTCATCACGTCCGGCTCATTGATAAGTTCCTGGAAAAGCGGGATCGTGGTGTCGATCCCCTCAATCACAAACTCATTCAGTGTCCGCCGCAGCCGCATCAAGCATTCATTGCGGTTACGCCCATGGACGATCAGTTTGCCAATCAAGCTGTCATAATAGGGTGGAATTTTGTAGCCGGCATAGACACCGCTATCCACACGGACGCCAAGGCCACCAGGTTGGTGAAAACCCTTGATGGTTCCAGGTGAGGGCGTGAATGTCTTGGGATGTTCCGCATTGATCCGGCACTCAATCGCATGGCCGGAGAACGTGACATCTTCCTGGGAGAAACTCATTTCAAGGCCTGCCGCGATGCGGATCTGTTCGCGCACAAGGTCAATGCCCGTGATCGCTTCGGTCACAGGATGTTCCACCTGCAGGCGGGTATTCATCTCGATGAAATAGAACTCACCATTCTCATAGAGAAATTCAATCGTGCCGACACCGAGATAACCCAAATTACCGATGGCGTTACGAACAATGTCCCCAATCTTCGCACGGGACTCTGCATTCAAAGCCGGCGAGGGCGCTTCTTCCAGAACCTTCTGGTGACGGCGCTGCAAAGAACAGTCCCGTTCACCCAGATGCGCCACATTGCCGTGAGAGTCAGCGATCACCTGAACTTCAATATGGCGCGGCTGCCCCAGATATTTCTCGATATACATGGCATCGTCGCCAAAGGCCGCTTTTGCCTCAGCGCGCGCCGTGTGCAGCGCTTCGACAAGGTCAGCTTCGGTCGGTGCCACTTTCATGCCGCGCCCACCGCCACCAGCGGCAGCCTTGACGAGCACGGGAAAGCCGATCTCTTTTGAGACCCGCATCGCTTCTTCGTCGGTGGTCACTCCGCCCTCAGAACCCGGCACAACAGGAATGCCCAATTCCTTGACCGTCTTCTTCGCCGCAATTTTATCGCCCATCAGATTGATGTGGTCTGCAGTCGGGCCAATGAAGGTGATGCCGTGCGCAGTGAGAATTTCGGCAAAGCGGGCATTCTCAGAGAGGAAGCCGTAGCCTGGATGCACCGCGTCAGCGCCCGTAATTTCGCAGGCGGAAATGATCGCTGGGATATTGAGATAACTGTCTGTCGCGGAGGGAGGGCCGATGCAGACGCTTTCATCTGCAAGGCGCACATGCATGGCGTTCTCGTCAGCTGTGGAATGCACAGCGACGGTGGAAATGCCCATCTCCTTACACGCCCTGTGGACGCGGAGCGCAATTTCGCCGCGATTGGCGATCAGAACTTTCTCGAACATGACGCGGCGCTCCAGCTCTTATTCAATGATGAGGAGCGGTTCGCCGAATTCAACCGGCTGTCCGTCTTCGACGAGGATTTCTTTCACCGTGCCGGATTTCGGCGCAGGGATTTGGTTCATGGTTTTCATGGCTTCGATGATGAGAACCGTCTGGCCCTGGGTGACCTTTGATCCAACACTCACAAAGGCAGCTGCACCAGGCTCTGCAGCCGTATAGGCCGTTCCAACCATGGGGGAGGGGACGGCACCAGGATGAGAAGCCGTATCACCACCGCCCGTGATTGCAGGTGCCGCAGCTGCTGCAACCGGGGCTGGAGCGGCAACGCTCATCACTTGAGTGGCTTGGCGTGCAACGCGCACTTTCAAGTCATCTGTTTCAACTTCAATCTCGCTGAGATCTGTTTCTTTCAGAAGATCCGCAAGTTGCCGGATGAGATCCTGATCGACGCCTTTTGTGCTCATGTGGCTCTATGCCCTCTTTTTTAATTCTAATTGCCCAAATGTGCTGCAAGAGCTTCGATCGCCAGCACGTAGCCGATCGGACCGAGGCCGCAAATCACACCGAGAGATACCGGTGAAACAAATGAATGATGGCGGAATTCTTCCCGCTTAAAAATATTCGAGATGTGGACCTCTACGACAGGTAGCTCAGATGCAGAGATCGCATCCATCAGCGCAACCGAGGTGTGGGTATAAGCGGCACCGTTGAGAACAATCCCTGACGCGTTCGCGCGTGCGTCCAGGACCCAATCAACCAGCTGACCCTCCGAGTTGGACTGGCGAAAGTCGATCGTGTGGCCAAGAGATGTCGCGCGCTCCGCCGTCATCTTCTCGATGTCGGCAAGCGTCTGCGTTCCATAAATCTCCGGCTCGCGCGTGCCGAGCATATTCAGCGTCGGCCCGTTCAGCACATAGATCGGCTTAGCCATACCCCGTATCCATCATCTCTTTCAGTCCACAATCGGCAGAAAACTGCCAAAAACGGAATATCCCACAAGGGATGCCTATCTAGAAGTCGAAAAGGGCGAAAATGTGTCTCCCACCCCTCCTGCTTGGCCCACTTTACGCCCCTTCAGGCTGAGGTGGGTTAACGCACGCCCATATTGGGGCGAGTCGCCTTTATATACGCGCTCAGGCCCTCGGATACCATTGGTTGTTCCCTCAGCTAACGACGGGCGCCCAAGCGAAAAGGGATACTGAAAATCAGGCCGTCATGACCATCTTCAGCGCCCCATCTTCCTTGGTATCAAACAGACGATAGGCTTCCGCTCCGTCCGATAGACCCATCCGATGGGTGATGACCATTTCCGGGTGCAGCCTGTCGCCACGAACCAGCGAAATCAGCTCGTCCCAGTGGCATTGCACGGAGCAGGCGCTGATCCGGAAGGTAAGCCCCTTGATGAAGGCAAGCCCCATGGGAAACTGGAAATCCATGCTCTGATTGACGCCGATGACGGAGACGGTGCCCTGCGCGCCGACAATGTCGATAGCCGTGCGGATCGTGATGTCGGAGCCAACCGCTTCCACGGCACAATCCAGCATCCGGCCTTTGGTTTCTTCCATGAGACGTTCTTTGGCATTTGCCGGATCAATGGCAATGGCCCCCAGCGCCTCAGCCCGCGCGCGGCGCTCAGGCACCAGATCAAGCGCGTAGACTCGTGCTGCGCCGAGCACAAAGGCGATTTCGACGGCCATCAGGCCAATGGGCCCAAGCCCCACAACAGCCACCGTCTTACCCGGACCTATATCTGCGTTGAGGCAGCCCAAATAGGCGGTCGGTAGATTGTCGGTCAGCAGCAGCGCCTGATCTTCTGAAATACCTTCAGGGATGGCGCGCAAATTAAAGTCGGCCATGGGCACGCGGATGCCTTCTGCCTGACAGCCTTCCAGGTTGTGGCCCAGGCCATAGCAGCTCATCTGATTGTTAGCGCACCGGTTAATATGACCGGAGAGACAAGGGCCGCACGACCCGCAGCCAACAGCCGCCGACAGCATCACCTGATCGCCTGCCTTGAAGCGCGTCACCCCGCGGCCGACTTCCGCCACTTCGCCTGTCGCCTCGTGACCGACACAGAAGCCTGTGTCGCCGGTAAATTGCGCCCCATGATAAATGTGCAGGTCAGAGCCACAAATCCCGCACGTATTCATCTTCACGACAACGTCTGTGTCTGCGTGACATTCCGGGTCTGCATAGGTTTCGTAGCGAATGTCGCCTTTACCGTGGCTGGTGAGCGCTTTCATTGCGTGCGTCCTTTAAGAGCGTTTTCAAGAAAAATATGAGCGGTTTTCTGTTTGAAAACGCGTTTCTAGGAGAGAATGAGGCCACCATCGACCGGAATGGTTTGACCGACCACATAGGCAGACAGGGGCGAGGCGAGGAAGAGGGCAACGCCCGCCATGTCTTCTGGCGTGCCAAGGCGGTGGAGAGGAATGCTGCGGAGCGAGCCTTCCAGCCGCTTCGGGTTTTCCGTTGTGACCTTGGTGAGTTTCGTATCCACCAGACCCGGTGCAATCCCGTTCACCCGAATGCCGTCGCTGGCCCAGGCTTCGCCAAGTGTTTTGGTGAGGCCAATGGCGCCGGTCTTCGACGCGCTATAGGCGGGGTTGCCCCGTGTTGCGTGATAACCTGCGGTGGAGGAGATCGTGATAAGCGATCCTTTGGAGGCGGCCAGCATGTCGTGGAATTTTTCAGAACATGCCATCAGGCTGCCAATGTTCACATCCATGACTTTTTTCCAGCCGTCCATTTTAAACTCTTGGCGTTTGTAGAGCACCGTGCCCTGGCTCAGCACCAACACGTCCAGGCTGTCGAAGGGCGGTGTGTAGGCCTCAATCGCGTCAAAGTCGCTCACATCCATCTGCGCATAGTGAATGTCGGTGAGATCAGAGCCATCGTCTCCTGCATAATCGGCGGCGGAACTCCGTGTGCCCCAGACATGGGCCTCAGCACCTGCGTCCAAAAATGCCCGCGCGATCCCGTTGCCAATACCGCTGGAGCCGCCAACAACCAGCACCCGCTTGCCGGTAAAATCCAATGCGTTCTTCATCGACGCTTTCTCCCACTATTTTGTTAGGCATATGGATAGCGCGGGAAATGCAGCCCGTCGAGGGTTCCGCCCCAAACCCTTGATGCCCCTGCGAGAGCCAGCGGCTGTTTCCATCTCAAAGTGGCTATGTTAGGTTTCTCGGATCAAACCCACATAAGCAATTGTAAGCCGCGCCGGGCAGGCGGGGGCGGTTGTTTTTGCGCATCCTACTGCCGATGACGGTTGATATCGGCGGTGAAGTGGATGCGAGTGACCAACCGCACGGAAGAGAAGGCTGACAATGGAAAATACCGATTTTCAGGATATCAATGAAGTCAAAGCCAACATGGATCATATCTACAATCAGCCTGATCCAAGGGCCTACTTCCGGGAACTGAAAAAGCTGAACTATTCCATACCCGATACCGCCCTTCCCATTTTCCGGAAAATCATCGAGCAAGTTCGTCAGGAAGAAGACGATACAGTGCATGTGCTGGACCTGGGGTGCTCCTATGGCGTCAACGCAGCATTGCTCAAGCATGGTCTGTCCATGGACGAACTTTATTCGCATTGGGGACATAAGGATTTGACGGTCGCTGGTGCGGAGGAAGTCGCTGCCCGCGATAAAGAATATTTCACCAATCTTGAAAACCCCCAGAACATCGAAGTCGTCGGATTGGATCTGGCGGAAAACGCAATTTCCTTTGCCGAGGACGTCGGGCTGTTGGATGATGGTCTTGCGGTCAACCTGGAAACAGGGGGTCTGTCGACCCAGGCCAGGGAAGCTCTGTCGTCGGTCGACCTGGTTACCTCCACCGGATGTGTTGGGTATGTGACGGAAAAAACATTCGACAATATTTTGCCTGCGGTCATGGCAGGTCGGTCGCCCTGGGTCGCAAATTTCGTGCTGAGAATGTTTGCCTTCGACGCGATTGAAGAAACCTTGGCGGACCGGGGGTACGTGACCGAGAAGCTGGAAGGTCAGACCTTCCTGCAACGCCGTTTTGAATCAGACGAAGAACAAGAACAGGCGCTCGACCAGCTGCGCGATCAAGGCATCGATCCGACACACCAGGAAGTTGACGGTAACCTCGTCGCGGAGTTTTTTCTCTCCCGTCCAAAAAAGGACGTCGACGAAATGCCTATCAAAAGCCTGTTGATGGCGTGATGCAGAAGGCCGCCTTCGGCGGCGGTTCTGATCATCGGCTTTCCTAATCTGTCGTGGATTGCGTGAAATTTCGGCTATTTCGCGCTGGTTTGGATTTCAGAATGTTTCAGACCGTGCTAAATGCAGGGACCGGCGTCTAGGCCGGGCGTCGTCGCAAGTGATTGAGATTTGCCAATGACCCTCACCATCAATGGAGAGCGCCACCAATTCGAAGGCCCGCTGACCGTGGCGAGCCTTCTGGTCAAGCTCGGCCTTGATCCGCAAAAACTGGCGGTGGAGCATAATCTCGAAATTGTGCGGCGATCCGCTTATGATGAGACAGAAGTCAAAGATGGCGACACGCTGGAACTGGTCCAGTTTGTTGGCGGTGGATAACCAGGTAGGAGTAGGGCGATGGCTGAGGCGGCAATAAAGACAGAAGTGACGAGCCCCCGCGACAGCTGGTCGATTGCGGGCCAGACCTATTCGTCTCGGCTGATTGTGGGGACCGGCAAATACAAAGACTTTGAGGAGACAGCGCGGGCCATCGAAGCCTCGGGCGCGGAGATTGTCACCGTTGCCGTCCGTCGGGTGAATGTCACCAACCCGAACGAACCCATTCTCATGGATTTCGTCGATCCCAAGAAATATACCTATCTGCCCAATACTGCCGGGTGTTTCACCGGCGATGAGGCCGTGCGGACGCTGCGCCTGGCGCGTGAGGCAGGCGGCTGGGATCTGGTAAAGCTCGAAGTGCTGGGCGACCGCAAAACGCTTTATCCCGACATGATCGAAACCCTGAGCGCGGCGGAGCTTCTCATCAAAGAGGGCTTCAAAGTGATGGTCTATTGTTCAGACGACGTCCTGCTGGCTAAACGCCTGGAAGACATGGGCTGTGTCGCCATCATGCCACTGGGCGCGCCCATCGGCTCTGGCCTTGGCATTCAAACCCCGATCAATATCCGGCTCATCGTCGAACAATCTTCTGTGCCGGTGCTGGTGGATGCAGGCGTGGGCACTGCGTCGGATGCAGCGGTCGCCATGGAGCTTGGCTGCGACGGGGTGTTGATGAACACGGCCATCGCCGAAGCCAAGGACCCGATCCTCATGGCGGAAGCGATGAAGAAGGCGGTGCAGGCCGGGCGGCTTGCCTATCAGGCCGGGCGCATGCCGCGTAAGCGCTACGCAGATCCAAGCTCACCTGTTGCGGGACTGATTTAGCGCCAGATTAGCAGCTGACGCAGGATGTCCTCTCCTGCTCCACGACTTCCAGAAGCCGTGCTTTGCCAACAGCGCCGGGCACCAGCTGATTGCCGATAATGAAGGCAGGCGTGCCATCAATACCGATCTCGCGCGCCATGGCGTGATTGCGCTCAATGGCTGCCGCAATCCCCGGATCTTTCATATCTTGTTTGAGGCGATCCGTGTCGAGCCCTGCATCCTCGGCAATACGCATGATCCGGTCTTCGTCCAAATCACCGCTCGTCGCCATCAGCGCCAGGTGCAGCTCCATATATTTATTCTGGGAGATGGCGGCCATCGCTATGCGGGCAGCAATCTCTGACTGCTCGGACAAGATCGGAAACTCTTTGTAGACGAGGCGGATGTTGCCATCTTCCTCAACCGCTGCCATCACGTCTTTCACGGCCCGTTTGCAATAGCCACACTTGTAGTCGAAGAACTCAACAACAGTGACATCGCCCTCCGGATTGCCATAGACGTAGGAATAATCATCGTTGAAAAGCCCGTCGCTGTTGGCGGCAATGGCGGCTTCCGCTGCCTGCTTTTCTGCTTCAGCTTGTTGCACTTCAAGCCGCTCGAATACCTCGATCATGACTTCCGGATTTTCAAGCAGATATTCCCGAACGATCTGCCCAATCGCATCGCTCTGCTCTGCATTAAATTCCGACTGAGCGCTTTCTGCGCTCGCAAGAGTGCCGCCAAGGACGAGCGACCCGGCAAGGGCGGCAGCGCCAGCCAATCCGATCAAGAGGCGGGGGGCACGTGGCCGATATGTCATTTCAACTTCCTTGTGGCTTTTCTTGCAAAATATCTTCAGCGCGCAGCCATCCCGGTGACCCAGAGTTCATTTCATTCTGTGCGCGTTTGGCATGTTGTTGCGCGCGGGGCAGTTGGCCCAAGACATAGAACCGTTCCGCGGTCGAGAGTTCCGCATTGCCATAATCACCGAGGCGCGCATAAGCGATTGCAGCTTGATGATAGGCGCGTGAGTTTTCAGCGTCGCTCCGCCGCGCGATTTCCAGATGTTCGAGTCCCTCAATGGTCTCCTTTTCGCGCTCAAGCCCAATCAGAGACTGGGCAAGCCCGACACGCAAAAGAGGAGAGTCTGGTGCGAGTTCAACAGACCGTCGATAGGGCGCGATGGAGTCTTCAATTTTGCCATTCTCAAAGAGAACCTGACCCTTCAATTCCCAGATGAAGGGGTTGTTGGGCATGGCTTCGAGCAGCGGTTCGATTTCAGTGAGTGCCCGTGCAAGGTCTCCTTGCTTGTGGAAGGCGACCGCGCGTGCATAGCGGGCTGGAATGCTGGTGTCCGTAAGGGGAAACCGGCGAAACGTCAGGGCAGGGCGGTCGATAAACCCGTGCAGCTTTGCCTTAATCAGATCGAACGCAGCAATCCACGCGGGTGAGTCCTGCGCATCGACAAAAGGGGACTTGAGAACACGGTCTTCCAGAGCGCTCAGGCGCTGTGTAGAAAGCGGGTGAGAACGCAGATATGGATCTTGCTGCCGGTCGCTCAACACTTCTTGTCCGCGAAACAGATAGAACGTGTCCATCATACCACGACCGGACCAGCCGACCTGATCGAGATAGGTTACGGCTGCCTGGTCGGCGGATGCTTCTTGAATGCGGCTATATTGAAGGTAATCCCGCTGCGCGAGCGTTTGCCCGCCGGTAATGATGGCCATTCCCGCATCGCCAGAACCGGCGACAATCGCGCCGATGCCAAGCAGCGTGGAGACGATGATGGGGACAGCGGCAGACTTCAATGCTTGTTGCGTGCGCGACAAATGGCCACCTGCCATATGGCCGGTCTCATGGGCAATCACGCCGATCAACATATTCGGTCGATCAGATTGCTGGATCAGGCCCGTGTGGATAAACATTCTCTGTCCACCCGCCACAAAGGCGTTGAGCGAACTGTCATTGACCAGGTGAATTCTCACAACTGAGGGGTCAAGGCCCGCTGCTCTGAAAATCGGGTTTGAGAACTCCCGCATCAGATACTCGGTCTCTGCATCGCGAATGAGGCCCGCAGCCTGAACCGGCGCGGGCAATGCAATCAACACGGCCATCATCACCGCGAGGGCGGACGGCAATGTGCGAAGAGGGCGGGTAATCAAAGCAAACATCGTGACTTCCAATTCCAGACAGACCAGGTGGATACTCCGCCACCAGGACCAACATCCCATATGTAGACCGCCGGACGGTCGCAAGCCGCCAGGGAAGTCAAATGCACCCCATCAACGTGAGGGTAGGAGGGCGAAACCGCCCGGTCAATCGTTGAACAGGGCTATCTCGCGCATATGTGACCCAAATCCAGTCGGGAAATGGGCAAAGCGCAACGCAGTGTTGAAACGTGCTTTTCCAGGGCACCTTAGGTACTCTGCCGTCAAGCTGGCCCGGATGAGAGTTGCTCAGAGGGCCGTTTCTTGAAGACAGCGGACCAGGGGTGCTAGACCGGGCGTTCACTCCGCGATTAGGGAAAATCAAGATCCAATGAGGCCAAATTTTGACCGCGCCGGCCATTCGGGCCAGAAGCCATCTTTTTCACTTTCTCGTATCACAACGACACTCTTGCTCGCAGGCAGCCTTGCTGGGTGCGGCAGCCTTTTTGGTGGTGACGAGCCTGACACGAGCGCGCCTTTGGGCGCCGTCACGGAATCATCCCGAAATGCACGGGGGTTAACCGGCGTCGGACGTGTGTCAGCAGAAAACCAGGCAATAGAGGCGACGGGTGGGTTTGTTGTGGCAGATGAGCCGCAAGCTGCGCTGGTTGCACGCGATGTGCTTGAAGCGGGTGGCACAGCCGCCGATGCCGCCGTGTCTCTCTACTTCATGCTGGCTGTCACGCAGCCTCAGGCCGCAGGTCTTGGCGGCGGCGGCATATGTCTGGTCCATGACCGTTCTGATCGAAAGACAGAGAGCATCGAATTCCTGCCCCGCCGTGCGAGCGCGGGTGGCTCAGTTGCGGTCCCCGGCAACGTGCGTGGTTTTGCCCTGATGCATGCGAAATATGGTCAAGCCTCCTGGTCGCGCCTGCTTGCGCCTGCTGAACGCCTGGCGGCAACGGGCACACCCGTGTCCCGCGCGATGGCGCGCGCCCTTGGACCTCACACAAATTTGCTGCGCGGCGATGGGGCGCTGGCAAAGGGGCTGCTGACATCAGGCGGATTGCCCCTGAAGGAACTGAACGAGGCAACACAGATTGAACTCGCTTCGACCCTTGGCTTGGTTCGATCTCGCGGTGTTTCCGCCCTTTATTCTGGCGATGGCGTCACCACCTTCGCAGATGCAATTCGGGAATCCGGAGGCAATGTCTCCGTAGCCGATTTGCGCAACTACCGTCCGGTGGTGAGCGAAGCGGGGCGTCTTGAGGCGGGCGTTGTGAGCTTGCATACACCGTCGAACAATGTCGGAGCGGGTGCGTTTGCAGGCAAACTCTGGGCTGCTCTGGAAGGGGTTGCCCCGACGGATGGTGAGGGCGCGGCCCGCGCGGCAGAGGCGGCGGCGTTGCAGCTCGGCGCGCCGGACCGGTTGCCAGACGATTTGGGGTCAACAGGATTTGCTGTCGTGACGGCAAACGGAGACGCAGTTGCCTGTGCTGTGACAACAAATGGCGCATTCGGCACAGGCCGCACGGCCAGTGGCATGGGTGTGGTCCTTGCCCGATCCCCCGATGATCCAGCGAGCGGGTTGGCATCTGCCTTTCTAGCGCCTGTGATCGCTGTTGCAGCGGACAACGCGACGCTCTCGTTCGCGGGTGCCAGTGCGGGTGGGCCCTCGGCGGTTGCCGGGGTGTTGCAAGTCGCCCGTCAAATGCTCGTAAGCGATGGAAAAGCATTGGGTGCAGCCCTTCAGGCGGCGACGCCTGGACCAGCGCCGCTGGTGAATGCCATCAGCTGTCCGGCGGGACTGCCAGGAGGATTGGCGCAATGTGAGTTTGGCGTTGATCCAGACGGTGCAGGCCTGGGTGCAGAAGCCATTAGCCAATAGCTTGCGTTTATGACGACGAAAAAACCAACGCCGACAGCGCGAAGCGCGGTTGACCCCTTCATTGTGATGGATGTCATGCGTGAGGCCAACCGTCTGGAGGCGGGGGGGCGCTCGATCATGCATCTGGAAGTGGGGCAGCCCGGCGCACCCGCACCCGAGGCCGTGCGACAGGTGGCGAGCCAGGCGCTTGAGACCGGCGCGCTTGCCTATACAGACGCACTGGGTCTGCCATCGCTTCGCGCCCGGATCGCTCGATATTATGGGGACCATCATCAGATTGACGTCGATCCTGCCCGGGTCGTTGTGACGGGCGGCTCATCGGCAGCATTTATTCTCACGTTCCTCGCCTGCTTTGAAGTAGGCGACAAAGTAGGACTGCCCGAACCTGGATATCCGGCCTATCGCAACACGCTCCGCGCCCTGGGTTGTGAACCAATTGGCATTCAGGTGGGACCTGAAACCGATTGGGCGCTGACGCCGGGCCTGATTGAGCGCGCCGAAGCCCAGCACGGCAAACTCAGTGGCGTCCTTGTCGCGAGCCCGTCAAACCCGACGGGAGCCATGCTGACCCGTCCGCAGATGCGCGCGTTGGTAGAGGATTGTGAAGAGGCGGGGCGCTGGTTCCTGTCTGATGAGATTTACCATCGGATCACCTATGGCGTCGCCGATGTCACTGCTTTGGAAGCAGGGGACGACGCGATTGTGATCAACAGCTTCTCTAAATATTACTGCATGACCGGATGGCGTCTGGGGTGGACCATTGTGCCTGAGCGGTTGGTGCGTCCGATTGAACGGCTCGCACAGAACCTTTTCATCTCACCCCCGACACTCTCGCAGATTGCGGCAGAGCGGGCCTTTGATGAAATAACAGCGCTCAATGCAAACGTCGCCATCTATGCGCAAAACAGAGAGCTCCTAATCAGCGAACTCCCTAAAGCTGGAATCACGTCTTTCGCACCGGCAGATGGCGCCTTCTATCTCTATGCAGATGTGTCAAAGCTCACCGATGACAGCGCGTCGTTTTGTAACGCGATGCTGCACGAAGCAGGCGTCGCAGCCACGCCTGGCGCAGATTTTGATCCCAGGGGCGGGCATCAATATGTGCGGTTTTCATTTGCTGGAAAAACGGCGGACATGGCCGAAGCCGCCCGCCGTCTTCAAAACTGGTTGAAAGCCTAAGCTAAACTAAAGCCAAGACACATTTAGTCCGCAGAGGACCGTCTGCGCCACCAGCCGCTGCGTGCAGGACCAGAAGGTTCTTCTTGTTCGGGCTCTGGTTCTGCTTCTGCCGTTTCAGCGGCTTCTTCAGGTTCAGCAGCTTCCGTTACGGCTTCTGGCTCGGGTGTCGTGTCGACTGCGGCGGGTTCTTCTACAGCCGCTGTTTCTTCTGCAGGAGCTTCTTCCGCATCGGGTGCGCGGGAATAGGCGACCAATACGGGCGCCTCGTCTGGCTCATCTTCAGACGTCTCCTCAGAGACGTCGCTCACAGCGCCCTGATCATCTGAGGACGCATCTGCATCTGCTTCTGCGTCTGTTTCTTCGCCATCCGCCTCGGCGGTCTTGCGATTGCGACGACCACCCCGACGGCCCCGGCGACGGCGGCGCTTAGGCTTGTCTTCCTCAGACCCATCTTCGTCGCTCTCAGAGGCACCTTCTGAAGCCGCTTCAGCGTCGTCAGCTGATGCTTCAACTGTGTCTTCGCCCTCAGAAGCATCTTCTGTGGCGATAGCGTCTGCATTTGTTTCGTTGCCGTTTTCACCCTCAGGCTTGCGACCCCCGCGACGACGACGTCTCCGGCGCTTGCGCTTGGGTTGATCATCATCCTCTTCATCTTCGGAGCTGGCCTCAGCTTCCGCTTCATCTTCCACAGCATTGTCATCGGCAACGTCGGTGCCGGTGACGGGAGGGCGAACTTGCACGGGCCCACGAGCCGCAGCAGGCTCAACCTTGTGGTCGGAACCATGTACGTCACGGTCTGTCTCGATATAAATCGACACACTATAGGTCGCTTCAATGTCCAGAAGATGGGACCGCTTCTGATTGAGAATGTAAATCGCGACTTCGGGCGACACTGTCACTGAGAAGGCCGGGCTCTTGCCCTTGACCGCTTCTGCTTCAACGGCGCGCAACACATGAAGTGCTGTCGATTCAATAGAACGTATAAACCCGGAACCGCTACACGCGGGACACACCACGGTTGATCCCTCAATAATCCCCGCGCGCATGCGCTGACGGGACATTTCGAGAAGACCAAAATGGCTGATACGGCCAACCTGGATGCGGGCCCGGTCTGACTTCAGGCTTTCTTTGAGCTTACGCTCAACGGACCGGTTGTTCCGGTTTTCATCCATGTCGATGAAATCGAGCACGATGAGGCCTGCAAGGTCGCGCAGTCGGAATTGGCGTGCAGCTTCTTCTGCCGCTTCCATGTTCGTCTTGAGGGCTGTCGCCTCAATATTGCGTTCTTTGGTAGCCCGCCCGGAGTTCACATCAATGGCAACCAGAGCTTCTGTCTGATTGATGACGATATAGCCGCCGGACTTTAGCGTCACAGTCTCGGAGAACATGGCGTCCAACTGGGTGTCGACACCGTGCTTCTGGAAAATCGGCTCGCGATCTTTGTGTGGTTGAACGTTTTTCGCGTGGCTTGGCATCAGCATGCGCATGAAGTCTTTTGCTTCACGATAGGCGCCATCGCCCTCAATGATTACGGAGTCTATGTCTTTGGAATAGAGATCCCGGATGGAGCGCTTGATGAGACTGCCTTCTTCATAAACAAGGGCAGGGGCCATCGACTCGAGCGTCAGATCCCGCACCCGTTCCCAAAGTCGGAGCAGATACTCAAAATCCCGCTTAATTTCAGTTTTGGTCCGCTTTGCGCCTGCTGTGCGAACAATCAATCCCATGCCTTCGGGCACATCAAGACCTTCAGCAACAGCTTTCAGCTTCTTGCGGTCCCCACCATTGGTGATCTTGCGGGAAATCCCGCCGCCCCGTGCGGTGTTGGGCATCAAGACGCAATAGCGACCAGCCAGCGAAAGATAGGTCGTGAGAGCCGCGCCTTTATTGCCGCGTTCCTCTTTAACAACCTGGATCAATATCACCTGGCGGCGCTTGATGACTTCCTGGATCTTGTAGGACCGCAGTTGACGACGCTGCTTTTTGGGCTGGGCTTCTTCCATGGCGTCTTCGGCACCCATGGCCTCAACGGTCTCATCCGACGTGACGTCCCCGGTATCATCGACGTCATCCTCTGAAGCTTCAGGTTCGTCACCCTCTTCGTCAGCGGCCGCTTCAACTGTCTCAACAGCAGATTCTGCTGGATCAAGCGCATCGTCATCATCCTGAGCACGTGTTTCAGCAGCCCATTCCTTCAGGAGCTCTTCACGGTCGGCGAGGGGGATCTGATAATAGTCCGGGTGGATTTCATTGAAGGCAAGGAAACCATGACGATTTCCACCATATTCAACAAAAGCGGCCTGAAGCGATGGTTCAACGCGCGTTACCTTGGCGAGGTAGATATTTCCGCGCAGCTGTTTTTTGTTTTCGGATTCAAAGTCAAATTCTTCAACCCGATTTCCGTGTACCACCACAACCCGGGTTTCTTCCGGGTGGGCGGCATCGATAAGCATTTTGTTTCCCATGAGAGGGTTCTCCGATACGCCGTATCACGCCACTGCGGGGGCTGGTCTCGAATGCGAGACGGAGCTGCAATGGGGCGGCGTTTGTTTGTAAGCCACGCTGACTGATGCTTCGACCAAGGGCCGGAGCGAGAGGGGCGTGGTTAGATGAAAAGTGAAGGGGCAAACGGTGCGCAGGGACGCTGAAGCGGCGCATATGGCGGTCAGGTGAGACCGTTCCGTTCGCTTCGCTTGTCGTCATGAACTGCGCTGTTTGCATCGTTTCTCTGCGTGCCCTCAATTTGAGTGGTTGCTGGGCACCTGCAACCGAAAAGACGAGTATTCGTCTGGATGCAGCTCGTTTGACATAAGTCTTGTGACGTAGGTCTTACGAACCGCGGCGATACCTCAAAAGGGCTGGTGGGGTGCGCTTGTCCGAATTGGGGCCTGAATTTGCAGGCATGTTCTTCGAATAAGCGGGCAGCTTTCTTATGAAAACCGCCTCCTCCCGCCCGTCAGCCGGTGATTACCGACTCAAAATGACGTACCGTCGAATTGGGTGAGTGTCTTGTACCGCCTTGGATTCAGGCTTGGCAAGCAATGCTTTGCGCCATCCACCAGGCCGGTGTGAAAGCATTAACCATTTTAACCGTTGATATTGCGTTAAATTCCCGCAAAGTAACGCAATATCAAGCGAAAGACGTCATTTTAGCGGTGAAACGGAAAACCAAAAGTGCATTGGTGGTGCGTTTTGCCTGATGGGATTGCCGACCAGAGGCCAAAGGGTCGGTGGAGCTTCTTTGCGGATGCGAGGCATCAGAGCGACAAATGACGGCGTTCTAGGAATAGACGGTTTCTCACAAAACCTGAGAAATTGTCGTTGAAGCGGTGGCAACAGGACCAGTTGGCGTATGCGTAAAAACCCGATCTCCAAGATCGAACGAGTGACCGGAATGGGTGTGAAAAGCATCGCAGCCGCAGTATTTGGCTGTTTTCTGGGCTTTAGCGCTATGGTGAGCGGCAGCGGTTCCGCCCTGGCGGAAGGACCTGCAGTCGCGCCTGCCCCCTCCTTGGTCTCAAATGTCCGCCTGGGCGAGCAGGGAGATGTCACCCGGCTGGTGATTGATTTTGGTCGGGGAACCAGCGCCCCCCAGAACGTGTTTACGCTGGCCGATCCATACCGCGTTGTGATCGACCTGCAAAATGTTGACTTCCAGCTCCCGCCGGAAGCAGGCAAAGCAGGTCGTGGCCTCATCACTGGTTTTCGCTATGGACAGTTTCAGGAAGGCCTGTCGCGCATCGTCGTGGATGCGACGGGACCTGTATCCGTCGCCAGGCATTTTGCGCTTCCGGCCCAAAGCGGCTTTGGCCACCGGATCGTTCTTGATATCAAATCGGCAACGGTCGCTGAATTCGCCCAGAGCGTGGGGCTGGGGCGACCCATTTCCGCGCCAACGGCTGCAGCACCACCCGTGTCGACACCTCAGGAACCGACAGCCAACATTGACAGAAAGCGCGTGATTGTGATTGACGCGGGCCATGGCGGCGTTGACCCCGGCACTCACGGCCAATCTGGTGCGCTGGAAAAAGATGTCGTCCTTGCCTTTGCCAAAGAGTTTGGCAACCAGCTGCGCGCGACAGGGCGCTACGAAGTTCATCTGACCCGTGACACGGATCGATTCATTCCGCTGCGTGAGCGCGTAAACATTACCCGTCGCCACAACTCGGATCTGTTTCTTTCGATCCATGCGGACGCCATTGACCGACGAGGCGTCAGTGGCATGTCAATCTACACCCTGTCTGAAAATGCGTCTGACAAGGAAGCCGCCGCCCTTGCTGCCAAGGAAAACAGATCTGATGTGATCGCCGGGGTCGACCTGCAAGGGGAGTCCTCAGAAGTCACAGACATTCTGATCGACCTGGCTCAACGCGAGACAAAAAACTTTTCTGTGCGCTTTGCGCGCACCGTCGTCAGCAATGCAGATGGTGTCACACCCCTTTTGCAGCGGACCCATCGGTTTGCAGGGTTCCGGGTTCTCAAAGCCCCTGATGTGCCCTCGGTTCTGGTCGAGCTGGGGTTCCTCACCAACCGGGCAGATGAACGTAACCTCACGACATCAAGCTGGCGCCGCAAGGTTGCAGGGGCGCTCGTGAAGTCCGTCGACAGTTATTTCGGCGAGCGCTTGGCTGAAGGCACGTACTAGGCACGGATAGGCGCTGACACGAGATCAAGACAGCGGTCATGCCTTAATGGCATCCATCAATGTTTTGATCATGCGTGTGGCCATCTCTTCGGCCGGGCCAAATTCCAGACCTTCAACGTTGACGGGCAGGGCGAGGGCACCATGCACCCCTGCCCACATTTGCTGAGCGATGTGGGCTGAATTGCCGGGCTTAATCTCACCCGCAGCCTGTCCCTCCTGCACAGCTTCGCGAAGCAGAGCATGAAATTCCAGCGCTGCCGCCGGGGGGGGCGACTGAGGGATATTGTCCTGTCGAACATAAAGAAAGGCCGACTTGAATATGTCGGGGCGGTCCAGGGCAAAACTCAAATAGCCATTCAGCAAAGCATGTATCCGCTTCAACGGATCTGCATTTTCTTTAACGACGGCACGCAGTCGCTCGAATTCTTCCTCAACGGGCTCGGCCCAGAGCGACCGCATCAGATCGGGAAGACTGGAATAGTAGCTGTAAAGCGTTCCCACTGAAACGCCGGCCTTCAGAGCGATGGCGCGGGCAGAGGTTCCAGCGACGCCCTGTTCTGCGTACACAGCAACGGCCGCATCACGGATTTTGTTCCGTAGATGCAGACGCTGTTCTGGTGTTGCTGGCGTTCTTGCCATTTGGAGCTTTCTAGAAGACGTGAGGGTTGGCTACGCCGCCAATGCCTCAGTATTCAAGTTCCATCGCTGACGCAAGACGGTGAGGGGCGTATCAATTTCATCTTCCCAGCGCTCGAATTGAATGTTTGGCGAGGTGCGACCAAACTGCCAGCCATCGCAAATGGCATCCATTGCCCACGTGATAATCTTGGGGTCCAGATAAGCCATATGCGCTGTCGTCACGGCAAGACGCATGGCGTGGTAGGGAAACTGAAGTTGCGCGAGGTAGAACGCGGCAACCGCCAGCTCACCTGCATAAGTCGCTTCATAGCCGGTGAGCACATGCATGATGTCGTGAATCTGGAAGCCCCGCACCATCATGAAGCTCAATTCGTCGGGCAGCCTGTCCAGCTTTCCAGAGCGGGTCAGCTCTTCGTTGAGCTTGCGGTAGTTGCGGCCAAGGTTCTCTTCGAGCTTATTGTCGACAATGAACTTGTGGTAGCCGTGACCGAGGGTACCAGGCGCACATTGCGCCAGACGTTCGAGCGGGATGGGGTCGGCGAGAAAGCGATCCTCCAGAAACTTCTGTGTCTCCGGAAGCGAGTTCAACAATTCCGAATATGAGTCGATCGCTGATTGTGGCGCTTCGGCCCACCAGTCATGGAACAGAAAATACACACCGTACTCAAGCGGTCTGTTGACGGAGTGGATGAATTTTTCCGCGAAGTCTGTGTCGATTGAAGGTGCGCTCATGTTGGGCATTCCTCGATTGGTGGATCATCTGCGAGGTTTACATAGACCATTAAATGAACATGTTCAATTAATAAAATGTCAGCAGCGATATTTCGAAAACGGAGCAACTCCCCAGCGCGGATGGCAATCGATTCGGAAAACTTATCCCCGGGGGCCAAACCGCTGCCATAATTGATCGATAAAACCCGAAAATCGTTGGTTTCCCCCGATCTATTAACCATAGCGCATCAAATTGGCCCTATTTTTACAAGACTTCATCTCGCGGCTGCGTAGAGCCGTGATAGACCTATCGTCTGGCTTCGCAAGGCGGCGCCAGAATGATGGGGTTCGGCCGGAAAAATCTCCGGCTGGAAATGCGGCGAAAGGGGCCAATCGAAGCATGTTGCGCGTGTTTGCCACACTATTTGCGGGGCTGGTTGTGCTCGGCCTGGGAGCAGCGCTTGCTGGCTTCTACATGCTCTGGCGGCTTTCCAATGATCTGCCGTCCTATGATCATCTTGCGGATTATGCGCCGCCCATCATGACCCGCGTGCATGCGGGCGATGGCGGTCTGATCGCCGAATATGCCCGCGAACGCCGGATCTTCGTGCCCATCGGCACGATCCCCGAACATGTCGTTCATGCGTTTCTTGCCGCAGAGGACAAGAATTTCTACAGCCATTCCGGCGTCGACTCTCGCGGCATCATGCGTGCCGTCGTCACCAATGTCTGGAACGTGGTCAACGATCGCCGCCTCGTAGGCGCGTCGACGATCACCCAGCAGGTGGCAAAAAACTTCCTGCTCACCAGCGATGTGACCTTCCAGCGCAAAGTCACAGAAGCATTGCTCGCCCTCAAGCTTGAGCGTGCTTTCACCAAAGATCAGATCCTTGAGCTTTATTTGAACGAGATCTATCTGGGCCTGGGCTCTCACGGCGTCGCTGCTGCCGCGCTCAACTATTTTGACAAGAGCCTGACCGAGCTCAGCCTTGCAGACGCTGCCTATCTGGCGGCGCTTCCAAAAGCACCAAACAATTACCACCCGTTCCGCCGTCGCGAAAAAGCCATTGGCCGACGAAATTGGGTGATTGGCCGGATGCTCGACAATGGCTTTATCTCCACCTACCAGGCGTCTGTTGCAAGAGCAGAAGACCTTGTGGTGACGCCCCGTGCCTTTGGCGCGCAACTTGTGGAAGCGAACTATTTCGTGGAGCAGGTGAGGCGTGATCTCTACGAACGCTACGGCGAAGAAAAACTCTATGAGAGCGGCCTCTCAGTACGCACAACCCTTGATACGAAAATGCAGGGCCAGGCGCGTGATGCACTCCGTCAGGGGCTGGTCGCCTACGATCAGCGTCACGGGTGGCGCGGGCCTGTCGGCACACTCGCGCCAAATACAACGTGGACGACGGCACTCACGGAAATCGATCTGGCGGCAGATCTGGCGCCGTGGACGCTTGCAACAGTGATTGGTCTCTCGGAAGAGTATGCCAAGATCGGCCTGCGACCGACGCAGGAAGTCTCCGGCACGTTTCGTGACGAGATCATCACGTCGACTATTCCTCTAGAGGAAATGACCTGGGCGCAGAAATTCATTGACGACAAACGCATTGGCGATGAAGTCAAACGGCCTCACGATGTCGTCTCCATTGGCGATATTGTTTACGTTGCGCCTGTTCCGGGCGAGGATGGAAAACCAACCCATTACGCATTGCGCCAAATTCCGGATGTAAACGGGGCTATCGTGGCCTTGAATGCACATACCGGTCGTGTGCTTGCCCTTCAGGGTGGCTTCTCTTACGAGATCTCAGAGTTCAACCGGGCGGTGCAGGCGACACGGCAACCCGGCTCTGCCTTCAAGCCCTTCGTCTATGCAGCAGCGCTTGATCGCGGCTTTACGCCCTCCAGCATGGTGCTCGATGCGCCTTTCGTGATGGATCAAGGTCCGGGCTTGGCACTGTGGAAACCAGAGAATTATGGGAACCGCTTCTACGGTCCCTCGACATTGCGGCTGGGTATTGAAAAATCCCGGAACGTGATGACGGTGCGCCTGGCGCAAAATATTGGCATGGGCACAGTGCGTGACTATGCCCGTCGTTTCGGCATCACTGACAACATGCCACGCGTGCTGTCCATGGCGCTGGGCGCAGGGGAGACGACCCTCCTGCGCATGACGAGCGCTTACGCCATGCTCGTGAACGGTGGCCACCACGTGTCCCCTACTTTGATTGACCGCATTCAGGACCGCCGCGGGAAAACCGTGTTCCGTCACGACCAACGTCCATGTGACGCGTGCGAAGTGGATGTTTGGGAGAACCAGGACATTCCGCAACTGCCTGATACACGGGCACAGGTCTTGAGTCCGCAGACGGCCTACCAGGTCGTCTCAATGCTGGAAGGTGTTGTGGAACGCGGAACGGCCAGATCTGTTCGCTCTGTCGGGCATCCTCTGGCGGGCAAGACCGGTACCACAAATGAAGAGCGTGATGCGTGGTTCGTGGGCTTCTCTTCAGATCTCGTGGTCGGTGTTTTTGTTGGCTTTGATAGCCCACGCCCCATGGGACGGGGCGAGACAGGCGGCAAAGTGGCGGCGCCCATTTTTCGGGACTTCATGACAGCCGCGCTGGCAGACACAGCGCCTGTTCCCTTCCGCATTCCACCGGGCATCAATCTTGTGCGTGTGAATGCAAAGACCGGGCGTGTCGCAGAGCCTGGCGATAGCAATGTGATCCTTGAAGCGTTCAAGGAAGGCACTGAACCGCGCGCAGCCGAACCCGTCAATCAGGCCGGCGAGGGCCTCGGTTCTGTGATCGGTCCAGATGGCGAGCCGGTGACATCGCGGACATCGACACCTCTTGGAACCGGCACCGGCGGTCTCTACTGACCTCCAGCGATCCTGACGCCCGAGCCACTCAACAAACCTAGTCAAATCAGCAGCGCGCCGCTATGGTCGCGCCGCAGATAAAGAGGACGGACCTATGCGCGCAGAAATGATAGCGATTGCAGACGAGATTAGAGACTCGTTGGCATTGCTGAGGAGGCATCTTTGACTGGGATACCGCCCAGAAAAGATTGGACGAGCTAAACGCGAAGTCCGAAGACCCAAGCCTGTGGGACAGTCCTGAAAAAGCCCAGGCCTTGATGCGCGAGCGCACAAAACTCGACGAAGCCATCTCCACCTACCTGACCCTCGAAGCTGAGCTGGATGACAATCTTGAGCTGATTGAGATGGGCGAAGCGGAGGGCGATGAGGACGTGGTCCGTGAGGCGGAGACGGCGCTGGAAGCTGCCCGTGAAACAGCCGCACGCCAGCGGGTGCAGACGCTCCTGTCTGGCGAGGCTGATGGCCTGGACAGTTTTGTTGAAATCCATTCCGGCGCTGGCGGCACCGAAAGCCAGGACTGGGCCTCCATGATGCTGCGCATGTACACAAGGTGGGCGGAATCCAAGGGCCACAAAGTAGAGCTTATTGAACGCCATGATGGGGAAGAGGCGGGCATTAAATCCGCCACCATCCTTGTCAAAGGTGACGATGCCTATGGCTGGCTGAAAACCGAGAGCGGCGTTCACCGTCTCGTTCGGATATCACCCTACGACTCCAACGCCAGACGTCACACAAGCTTTGCCTCTGTTTGGGTTTACCCCGCGATTGATGACACGATTGAGATTGAGGTGAACGAGAGCGACTGCCGGATCGATACTTACCGGGCAAGTGGTGCAGGGGGTCAGCATGTGAACACGACAGACAGTGCTGTGCGTATCACCCACCAGCCCACAGGCATTGTCGTGCAATGTCAGAACGAACGCTCTCAGCACAAGAACCGCGCAACGGCATGGGACATGTTGCGCGCCCGTCTCTACGAGGCCGAGCTGCAGCGCCGCGAAGAAGAAGCCAACGCTGAAGCTGCTTCAAAAACAGAAATCGGCTGGGGCCATCAGATCCGCTCCTATGTCCTGCAACCCTATCAGATGGTGAAAGACCTGCGCACCGGCGTGGAGACGGGCAATCCGGATGGCGTGCTGGATGGGGACTTGGACCCCTTTATGGCTGCGGCCCTGGCTGCCCGCGTGGAAGGCACGACGGCCGAGGTCTCCGATCTGGACTAGGCGGCTGGACCCGCAAAAGAAAAAGCCCCGAAGCGCGAGCCTCGGGGCTTTTCTAATTCTTGGCGTGTGAAATTTATTCGGCTGCAGGCCGTTTCACCACAACGCCGCCGTCTTTGACAACCACGGGGCTGTCTGTGGGCCGCTGTGGTGATCTGTTATTGTTTTTTGCCGCAACAGCAGGCGCGGGCGCTGGCTGTGGTGTCGCCGCAGCACGTGCTGGTTCGCTCGCCTGTGCATTCTCGGCCAGCGGATCGTCAGAGTGCCGGCAATTACCCTCAAAGAAGGCTCCGGTTTCGACGGCAAGTGCTTCATGAAGAATGTCACCTTCGACATGGCAAGTGGAGCAGAGCTGCACGCGCCGCCCTCGAATGCCACCCACGACGCGACCGCGAATGACGATATCATCGGCGACAACTTCGCCCATGATGGATGCTTGTTCGCCGATCGTGATCGACGCGGAGCGAATATCACCCTCAACCGTGCCATCAATCTGAATGTCGCCACCAGCAATCAAATTGCCTTGGACAACCAGATCATTTGAAATGATCGATGGCGCTGTACGAGAGTTTGGACGCCGTTGTGGTGCTGGCTGCGCGCTCACTGGCTTTTCATTATCCTTCGTGCGTGAAAACATACCTACCTGCCTCAATGAACTTTGATGGATCCCTGATCTGGTCGTCGAACCACACTTCATAGTGAAGGTGCGGACCACTTGATCGACCAGAAGATCCAACTTTTCCGATCAAATCCTGAAAACCCACTTCTTGACCAGCTTTGACGCTGATCTTGTTGAGGTGAGCATAGCGAGTGCGGAACCCATTTCCATGATCAACTTCGACCATGCGACCATAAGGTCCGCGCCGTTCTGCATAGGTGACCACACCGGGGGCGGGTGCGTAAACAAGAGTATTGTAGGCAGCCGCCATATCGTAGCCAGAATGGAAGGCCATGCGGCGCTTGAACGGGTCCATGCGAGGCCCGAAATCACTTGTAATCCGGTAATTTTCCAGCGGTGAGGCCAGCGGAAGAAGGCCCACAGTAAAATTCAACGCGGCAAGACGATCGAGATTTTGTGCAACGCGCTGGATCTGTCGGTTGAAAGATGTCGCTGTCCCGCCGCCTGCCAGGCCGTCGCTACCGACAAGGTCAATATAAGGACCCCCGCTTGCAACGCCGTCAGCATCAACCCGTTCCATGAACTCTTCGGGAGAGGTCACACCGGTCATTGCGATGACATGTTCCAGTTCGCGGATTTCACTATCCGTGGTTTCTTCCATCGCATTGATCAGGCTCTGTTGGGCTTGATCCAGGCTGGAGAGGCGTTTGTCGATGTCGAAGCTTGGATCACTTCCAAAGACGGACCCGCGCAAGAGGCCACCAAACATCACCGGTGTATCGCCGGAGAGAACGCTAAAAAGACTTGCCGATTGATTGCCCGTACCAAGTGTCGTGACGGTCTCTGACCGCGAGACACGTGGGGCGCCCGGCGCTTCGGAGAGCGACATCATCACATTGTTGCCACGTCCGGTTGATCCGCTCTGCTGCGTCTCAGCGATGCGCGCGCGCAATGTATTGAGTGTTTGAACAGCCGCTTCGCGATGGCTCAGAACATCCGTGATCTGGTCATGCTTGGCTTCAAGTTCCTGGGTGGTCGCTATGAAGCGCTCCTGTGCCAGGATCAATTGTCCATTCAGGTCATCGTAAGATGCCTGCATCTGCGCGATGCGTTCTTCGTAAGCCGACTGAACTTTGACGAACCGACGGTCTTTTGACGCGATGATCTGTTCTTTAAAGACAACATTCACAGATGTGAAAGCGACCCACGACAAAAAGCCGACCGCGATGGCCGCCATGCCGATCTGTGCAATTGGTGAAAGTGAGATGAACTGCACATGCCCATGGCTGCGCAGATAAATCTGACGTTCTGCATATAGGTGGGCGATCATTATGCGCGCCCGATCCATCAATCTAAAGATGGTTTCACTCATGCCCCTCTACAACCCCTTGTAACCCGCAGGCGAACTAGGACGTGATTTCATCCTATATCGACACAGATTTCAACAGATGGACCTTAACATATCGTATTAACCTTAAAGCTCAGGCGACAAAAAACGCGTTTTCTTGTCTAAATTACTCGTCGAAATCAAGATTCTTCCCCATTGGTCCATCTGGCTTACTGGGACCGATCACCCCGGCTGATTTCAGACCTCGACTTGCGGGTCTTTCGGGCGGTCGGCGAGAGGCTCATAAAGCGCAGAATCCAGGCCGGCCGCAGCCCGCGCCGCATCGTTGAAGGGGCGCTTTAAATCACCCTTGAAATAGCGGCGCACGAGATCATGAAATGTGCTCTCCGCATCCAGCCCTTGAACGCTGATTTCTGCGGCAAACCATCGGCTTCCGGCAGCCACATGGCCTTTTTCATCCTCATAGATGATGCCGAGAATATCGGCACTCTCCTGATCGCCCACACGGATCAGTTTCTGGATCATCGCCGGGGTCACATCCAACCCCCGGGCTTCAAGCACCATGGGCACCACAGCAAGGCGCGCAAGATAGTCGTTTCTTGTCGAGAAGGCGGCATCCCAAAGCCCGTCATGGGCCGGGAGGTCGCCATATGCCCCCGAAAGCGTCTGAAGGCGTGCGTTTAAGAGGTTGAAATGCTTACCTTCTTCGGCTCCGACCTGCACCCAGTCGGAGACAAAATCGCGAGGCTGCCCGGGGCCAAAACGCGCCACCATATCGAACGCCAGATCAATCGCATTCAGCTCAATGTGCGCCAGAGAATGCAGGAGGGCGAAGCGTCCTTTTTCTCCTCCGGCACGCCGCCTGGGCATGTCACGAGGGAGCAGCAGTTCTGGTTTTGCCGGACGTGCAGGGCGATCTGGGACGCATGTGCGGTCGAAAGTATGGGCGAGATGCCCTCCAGACCAGGCGACCCCGACTTCCTGCGCCAGACTGGCTTTTGAAGACGCGTCGGCTGTTTGCAGGACAGCAATAGCCGCCTCACCAATGGATGAAGTTTCGCTCATCTCAAAGTCGCGGTCGGTCAAAGTGCCTGTGCCGCCTCAAGAACCTCATCGGCGTGGCCTTTGACCCTTACTTTGGGCCAAATCCGAGCGATTTTCCCCTCCGCGTCTATCAGGATCGTAGAGCGCACGATGCCCATGAAGACTTTTCCGTAGAGCTTCTTTTCCTGCCACACGCCATATTTTTCCAGCATGGCGCCACTTTCGTCTGACGCCAGCGTGATGGTCAGGTCGTGTTTGGCCTTGAACTTGTCGTGCCGTTCGACGCTGTCCTTGGAGACCCCGATGACCAATGTGTTTGTCTTCTTGAAGGCGGCCGCATGGCCGGAAAAGTCGATCGCCTCGGTCGTACAGCCCGGCGTCATGTCTTTGGGGTAGAAATAGAGCACCACGTTCTGACCTTGAAGGTCCGCAAGACGGATTTTGCCGCCGCCATCTGTGGGCAGGGAGAAGGCTGGGGCTTTCAGGCCTTCTTTAAGCTCTTTCGCCATATCTAAAGAGTCTTTCTTGTTAAATGCGCAAAATTTCTGGTCAGCAGACGTATCGCGCGATGTGCGAATGGTTTTCTCGCGAGAAACTACCTGAGTTTGAGATATTTCAACACCTTGGTGCCACATTTATGAGACATCTAGGCGGGTAGTCGATAGGGACCTTCGGCGCGGATGTGCAGGGGTATGCGGACAGCGTTTGGGTGCTCGGAAGTTTTGAAGCACTCAAGTCGGCGCGCGGCGTGTAATGAGATAGAGGCGGCGGAAGAAGAAGTGGTCCGGTCAACGGTCAAATATGGATTGGAAGCGCTCGGCGTCCTTGTGACCGCCGTGACCGTTCTGCTGGGCCTTTTGGTCTGGCGTTTAGCAGCAGGACCCGTGCCGCTCAGCTTCCTGAACGAGACCATTCTCGAACAGGCAAATGCTGAACTGCAGCAGGGCACTCTAGCGCTCCAGGACACGGTACTCTTGTGGGTGCCTGACGACCGGCAACTTGTCATTAGTCTGCTGGGCGCAGAACTTTCCGATGCAGCCGGTAACCGCGTTCTCAGCATTCCTGAAATTCGTATTGACCTGCGCGCGCGATCTTTGCTGCGCGGCAATGTGGCCCTGCAGAAGGTAGAACTGGTGGGGGTCAGTGCCGCTGTCGTGCGCCGACCAGACACTGGCGTGGACCTGGCACTCGCAGACAACCCGGACGACACAGAGGCGCTGATCAGTCTCGAAGAACTCATGACCCAATTGGCGGCTCCGCCAGCTGACGAGGGCCTGCTGGGAGAGCTGCAGTCATTCGGTATGCGAAACGCATCTCTGCGGTTCATCGACAAAGTGAATGATGTGGAGTGGAAGACCGACGACGCCACCCTCGTCTTGAGCAGAAGTGCAGACGGTGTTTCTGCTTACCTTGATGCCGAACTCGTGGCCGGCGAAGCAGTTCTTGATCTGGAGATGCTGGGCAGTGCGCCCGCAGGCGCCGATGAAGTGGTCTTTCAGGCAAAGGGAAGTGGCTTTGTGCCTGCAGCTCTTGCCAGAAATGCCGCCATGTTCTCTGACCTGTCATTGCTGGATGCGCCCGTTTCTGGCGGGGGCACGATTACGGTCGGCAAAAATGGTGTCTGGCTGGGAGCGGAGCTGGACCTTACCGTTGGCGCGGGAACAGCCGTCCTGCCCGATGGCCGTCCGCCCCTTGCCATTGATGCCGCGACAGCCGAACTCACCCTTGACCCGGCAAAAAATGTTCTGCTCCTAAAACGCCTGGATTTCAAAGCGGGCAACAATTCAGGCACGCTGAGCGGCAACGCTGTCTACGATCAGCCGGAAGGCTTCCACATTTCCGGTGCCACCGTTGCTCTCAATGCCAGAGACCTTCTGCTCGACATTGAAGGCTTCACGGATGGCATCTCTGATGTGGACGCGATTGCCTTTAGCGGTCGGTTGGATTTTGATAATCTGGTCGCTGACATCAGCTCCCTTACCGTTCGGGTTGGTGAGGGGACATTGGCATTGTCGGGTCGCATAGCAGACCACCCAGAGTCTCCAGCCATCACGGCGCAGGGCGAGGCCTCCAATATTGAGGCCAACAGGCTGAAGGACATTTGGCCCAAACCCCTCGCGAAAGGGGCGCGCAAATGGTTTGCGGAAAATGTGAGCGCGGGAGTCATTGAAAGCGCCAGGATCAATCTGGATCTGGCGGGCGGCATGATCGCGGCCGCTGACCGGCATGAGAAGCTGCCTGACGAAGCCCTCGGCCTTGAGTTTAAAATGTCTGGGGGAACCGTTCGATATTTGGGCGACCTGCCACCGCTGCGTCGCGTCGGTGGCAGGGGCGTTTTGAAGGGTGACCGCTTCGATGCGTGGGTGGACCGCGCCTATATCGAAGTGGCCAATGACCGTTTGCAGATCAATTCCGGGCACTTCGCCGCCACAGCACTCCACATTATTGGGGGGCCCGGCGAAATTGAAATGAACGTGGCGGGCTCAACCTCAACGGTGTTGGCACTGCTTGATCACGAACCTCTGGGGTTTATCTCCCGCTTCGGGATGGACCCGGCCATTGTTGGGGGACATGGGGAAGTGCAGGCGTCCCTGACCCTGCCACTCGCCAAAGATGTGACAATGGATGATGTCGGTTTCTCCGGTCGGGCGGTCGCGCGCGACGTGGGACTCCCCAATGTGATCGAGGGTGTTTCCATTGATGGGGGCGAACTGGTCATCAAGGTTGAACGCAGCGGCCTTGAGGCTGAAGGGCCGATCACATTGAACGGTGTGCCGGTAAATCTCGCCTGGAAGGAAACCTTTGAAAGCGGCAATGAGCCCTCAAGTGTCTTCCGGCTCAGGAGTGTCACCAACGACGCGGAGCGTGATGCATTGGGGCTGCGGATTGGCTCGATCGTCAATGGCCCGGTCGCGTCTGATGTCACGGTGCGCGGCTCAGGCCCTGACCTTGTCGATGGCACGGTTGCCGTTGAACTGACAGAGGCGGTCCTGAAACAAGAAACGATCTTGTGGTCGAAGCCTGCGGGTTCGCAAGCCCAGGGTCGCTTCAATCTGGTCTTTGAACCAGAGGGCAAGGTGCGTCTGAATGCGATTGCCATTGCGGGTGCCGAAATTGATCTGAGCGGAACCGTCTTACTTGACGGTACAGGTGATGTTCTGGAAGTGGTGCTGCCGCGTGCCCGCCTCGGGTCGGAAACAGATGCACGCTTCCGGGCAACACGGCTCGAGAATGGTGTGCTGGAAATGCATGCGGAAGGTCCGAAGTTTGATGCCCGTGGCTTGTTGACCAATCTCTTCTCCGGCAAGACAGCTCCTGTGAGCGCTGCTGAACCTGTCGTTGCTGCGGTGGACGCGGGGGGCATTGAAATTGTCGAGCTTCCCGCCATTGAAGCAGAAGAAGAGACGAACATTTCTCTGACCGCACGGTTCCCCTCCACGCTCGCGCATGGTGATGTGCGCACGTCGAATGTGGATGTGGATGTGTTGATCCTGAAGGGGGAGACACAGCGATTGGTTGTTTCCGGCGACTTCGGCGGCAATGCGAAATTGCTGGCGACAATCTCCCCGACGCCAGAGGGGCGCCGTGTCTTGTCGGCGCAGTCAAACGATGCCGGTAGCGTACTGCGGGGAATTGATTTCTATCAGAGCATGCGCGGTGGTCGCCTTGATCTAACCGGAACGTTTGACGACATGGTTCCTGGCGGTCCCTTGAACGGGCACATCCAGGTTGATGATTTCCGTATTGTGAACGCGCCGCTCCTCGCCAATCTTTTGACCGTGGGGTCGCTGACCGGCATTGGTGACACGCTGCAGGGCGAAGGCATTCGATTTGTGAAACTCGACATGCCGTTTCAGATGACAACAGAACGGTTCAACGTTCTCGATGCGCGTATGAGCGGCCCGGCGATAGGTCTGAGCATCAAGGGGCAGGTGGATCGCGCGGAAGGCATCTTCGATCTGAATGGCACTGTTGTTCCGGCCTACACGCTTAATTCTGCTTTGGGCGCAGTGCCTATCCTGGGAGACATTCTCGTGGGGCGCGATGGTGAGGGAATTTTTGCCGCGACGTATGCTATGCGCGGCACAACTGACAAGCCTGTCATCACCGTGAACCCGTTGGCTGCCCTGGCACCTGGCTTCCTGAGGCGAATCTTTGAATTCGGAGACACGATGAAGCCAGAGGATGCGCCGCCAGCAACCGCAACGAATGGTGCGTCCCCTGCACCACCGGCAGTTCCACAACCATAGATTTGGGGAAATCCGGGCATCGGAAGTCTTCATGACGCGCGATAGATCCCGGACTAAATCCGGGATGACAGTTGCGGTGGCAATCTAAGCCGCGTATTCAGTTTATGTAGTTCAAGACAGTGCCCGAGAGGCAGAAGGGATTTTTATGATTGTCGTTGTTTCCCAGCACACCGGTGCGAGAAATTAGCGGAGAAGCGTTTCAATGTTTTGGCGACGAGGTCCCTGGGGCCTCGGCGTGCTGAAATGTTGTCCACTCGTCTTTGCTCAGCACTGGTTCGATGTCCGAACGCTGCCCCTTCTGAAAAGGGGGAGCGATTTCGGATCGTTTTTCTTCGCCGCACACATTCTGTCGCGGTCGGAAACTGGTGACCCAAAATGACAATTCAAATCTCTGAGCTGGCCGATTATGGCTGGAGCAATTTCTTTACAAGCCAACTTGAGGAAGGCGATCTGGAGGCCTTCATTCCCGCCCGCGTGAAATCCGTTCACCGGGGACAAATCCATGTCATTGGCGTGGATCTGGATCGCATGACCGTTCCCTACATCTCGAAAGACGGGCAGGGTGCGCAGGCAACAGTGGGAGACTGGCTGCTGCTTGAGCCAGAAACCTACCGTCCAAAGACCCTGTTGGACCGTAAAAGTATTTTCAAGCGGAAGGCTGTCGGCTCTCATCGTGGTGAGCAACTGATCGCGGCCAATGTCGACACACTCTTCATTGTCGCGTCCTGTAATTTTGACTTCAATCTCGCGCGGCTAGAGCGCTACATGTCACTGGCGCACGAAGCGCAGGTCACACCGGTCATCATCTTGACCAAAGCAGATCTGGTCGACGATCCGCAAGAGTTTCGACAGGCGGTATCCGGCCTCCACGCCAATCTTGTGGTCGAGCTGGTTGATGCCCGTGAAGCGAGTTCCACCAAATGTCTTGAGCCCTGGTGTGGGCTGGGACAGACGGTTGCTTTCGTGGGCTCGTCGGGTGTTGGCAAATCGACGCTTATCAACACACTCATCGGAATCAACGACATCGCGACGCGCGATGTGCGCGTGGATGATTCCAAGGGGCGCCATACGACGACGGGCCGAACGCTTCATAGGTTGCCGGAGGGCGGCTGGCTCATCGACACGCCGGGCATGCGCGAACTGCAACTCACAGAAGTTGAAGAGGGCATCAAGGAAGTCTTTGCCGACATTGTGGAGATCGCGGCGGACTGTAAGTTCAGCGATTGCCAACACGCGCAGGAGCCGGGCTGTGCCGTGCGCGCCGCCATAGAGGCGGGCACCCTGGACGGGGAGCGCTTGAAGCGCTGGCGGAAACTCGCGGTGGAAGAAACGCACAACACCGCGAACCTGGCGCAACGTCGGTCAAAGGACCGCAACTTTGGCAAAATGATCAAGCGCGCCAAAAAAGACAAAAGCCACTGGCAGGACGATTAGGGACAGGAGTCTCCAGACATAAAAACTGTCATTGCCGGACTTGTTCCGGCAATCCAGGGTTCCAAACAGAAGTTGAGTCGGCAGCCCTTGGACCCCCGGAACAAGTCCGGGGGTGACGCCTTCTAAATGGGTGCAAACCCGAGCTCCCCAAAATGTAGCAAACTATCCCGCAGTCTCATCCCAGTGCATGGCTTCGATCTTGTGTCCATCCAGGTCACGGAGAAAGCATCCATAATATCCAGCACCATAATCGCTACGCGGGCCGGGTGCGCCATCATCCTTTGCACCGGCATCGAGGGCGGCTTTGTAAAACGCATCCACCTCTGCATTCGATGCAGCGAAGAAACTGAAATGCACCCCATTGGCAGTTTCGGCGGTTTTGCCATTGTGCGGGGTTTGTACCCAGAATTCCGGAAACAGCTTTCCATACGCGACAGCACCGGGATGTTCCATGATGCGTTTGGCGCCGATCGTCGCCATCACCGTGTCGTAAAACGCGGTGGCGTCGTCAAACTTGTTCGTGCCCACGGACACATGAGACATGATGCTGGGGTTTTCGTCGGCCATGAGTGCCTCCTCCTGTTTTTCTATCGCGCGACATTTCGTGCACGTTGAGAAGATAGGAAGTTATTTTCCTGAGCGCATCAAGGGTGTCGATCTATCCTGACAGTTATTGTCAGCAGACGACTGGCCGGGCTCTCAAACAGGCTTCAGGAGAACGTGCTTCTTTTTGCCGATAGAGAGTTTGATCACGCCTTCAGGTGTCACGTCGTCCTTGGAGAGCGAGCCACGCTCGTCCTGAACACCCTTATCGTTCACCTTGGCCCCGCCGCCTTTGATCTGACGGCGCGCGTCGCCATTGGAGCCGCACAACCCAGCGATAACAAATGCGGAGAGAACACCGAGACCAGCATCGAGATCAGCAGCGGAAATTTCCACGGTTGGAAGGTCTGTGCTCACAGCACCTGTTTCAAACGAGACACGGGCGGTCTCTGCCGCTTTGTCAGCTTCGCCGCGACCATGCGCCATGGCGGTTGCTTCCGTCGCCAGCACTTTCTTGGCGTCGTTCAGCTCTGCCCCTTCAAGGGCTTCAAGCTTCTCAATCTCGGAGATTGAAAGTTCTGTGAAACGACGAAGCAGGGTGCCGACGTCCGCGTCTTCCGTGTTCCGCCAGAACTGCCAATAGTCATAGGGCGACAGCATCTCGGCATTCAGCCAGACAGCACCATCGGCCGTCTTCCCCATCTTCGCGCCAGACGAGGTGGTCAGCAGCGGTGTTGTGAGGCCGACAAGCGGTGCCTGATCGACACGGCGACCGAGATCGATCCCGTTGACGATATTGCCCCACTGGTCTGAGCCACCCATCTGCAGCGTACATTTGTAGCGCCTGTGCAGCTCCACAAAGTCATAGCCTTGAATGATCATGTAATTGAATTCAAGGAACGAAAGCGGCTGCTCCCTGTCCAGGCGCAGTTTCACACTGTCGAACGTCAACATCCGATTGACGGAGAAATGCCGTCCGACGTCGCGCAAGAAGTCGATATATTTGAGATCGTCCAGCCATTCGCGATTATCAACCATGATCGCGTCTGTCGGTCCGTCACCAAAAGTCAGAAACTTCGAGAAAACCTGCTTGATGCCTGCCATGTTGGCGTCGATCTGCTCATCATCAAGCAGTTTGCGTTGATCGTCCCGGAACGAAGGATCGCCAATCCGGGTTGTGCCGCCGCCCATCACCACAATGGGTTTGCCGCCGGCCTGTTGCAGACGCCGCAGCATCATGATCGACAGCAGATTGCCGACATGGAGGGAGGGGGCAGTGCAATCGAAGCCCACATAACCCGTCACAATGCCTTCTGACGCTTTGCTATCAAGCGCCTCAAAATCGGAGCATTGGTGGATAAAGCCCCGTATTTCGAGTTCATTCAGGAAATCAGATTTGTAACTGCTCATGGGTCCAGGCCGTCTATTAGATCAATCTGCCACTTGGGTGCGGCGCCCGGCTGGTGTATCACGAATTGCCCCCAAATTGGCAAGGGCCCCAACCGTCCCCAACCGCCCAAGGGTTTATGAGAGCAGAGTCATGGCAGAGACCTTCAAAGCAATAGGATTAATGAGCGGCACGTCCATGGATGGCATCGACATTGCCTGTCTGGAGACAGATGGCGAAGAGATCGTCATTCCAGGCCCCACCGCCGCGCTGATCTATTCCGATGAGGAGCGCGCGGTGCTGCGCTGTGCCATTGAGGCGGCCACGACCTGGGAGGAGGGAGCGCCCGCACCAGAGGAAGTTGCTCGGGCTGGGGAGCGCTTGACCATCGCCCATGGCGAGGCGGTTAAGACGTTCATGGAAGAGAATGGCCTGAGCTCAGTCGGTATTGACCTTATCGGGTTCCACGGACAGACCGTGCTGCATGCACCCGATCAGCGCCGCACGGTTCAGATTGGCCGGGGCGACCAGCTTGCGCGCCTCACCGGCATTGATGTGGTGAATGATTTCAGAAGTGCGGATGTGGCGGCAGGTGGTGAAGGCGCACCCTTCGCGCCGCTCTACCACAAGGCACTCGCCGCCAGCCTCAAAGGGCCGCGCCCTCTCGCAGTACTGAACCTGGGTGGTGTCGCCAACATCACGTGGCTGGGTGAGGGGGAGGGCGACATTCTGGCATTTGATACGGGGCCAGCAAGTGGGCCGCTGGATGATTGGGTGCAATCCCATAATGCCGGGCGCATGGATGTGGATGGCCGACTGGCACAGGCAGGTAAAGTGGATGAGGCGATCCTCGCCGCAATGCTGGGCAACCCCTTCTTTGAGGTGCAGCCGCCCAAGTCCCTCGACCGGTTGGATTTTCCCATGGACCCTGTTCAGGGGCTGAGCCTGGAAGATGGGGCGGCAACGCTAACAGCCTTCACCGCCGCTTGTGTGGCCCGCGCGACAGAACATGTCGCAACGCAGGCCCATCGCTGGATTGTCTGTGGCGGCGGGCGTCACAACCCCGCCATGTTGGCAGAGCTCAGAGCTCGCCTGGGTGTATCAGTGGAGCCTGCTGAAGCCGTCGGATGGCGCGGCGATGATATTGAAGCCGAAGCTTTCGCCTATCTCGCCGTGCGCTCGCTAAGGGGCCTGCCGCTCAGTGTGCCCGGCACAACCGGCGTGCCCTCGCCGCAGACAGGCGGCGTTCTGCACAATGCGGAGAAGACACCAGCTTAGCTGGCCTCTTCTTCTTCCTCAGGGGCAGGGGCCATGCGCTTGTCGAGATACCCCCCTACAATGCCCAGCATTTCGTCCATCCGGTCATCATAGAAATGGTTCGCTCCGGCAATCGATTGGTGCTCGATGACGATGCCTTTTTGCGTCTTCAGGCGCTCAACAAGGCGGAGCACGTCTGCTTCGGGTGCCACCTGATCAATACTGCCAGATGTGATGAGGCCGGATGACGGACAAGGGGCCAGGAACGAGAAGTCATACATGTTCGCAGGCGGGGCAATGGAGATAAAGCCGTCAATCTCTGGACGGCGCATCAGAACCTGCATGCCGATCCAAGCGCCAAAGGAGAAACCTGCAATCCAGCAGGCGGGAGCCTCAGCATGTTGGGCCTGGAGCCAATCAAGCGCCGTCGCTGCATCGGAAAGTTCTCCGATACCGCCATCAAAGACACCCTGGCTTCTGCCCACGCCACGGAAATTGAACCGCAGCACATTGAAGCCGCGATCAACGAAGGTCTGGTAGAGGGAATAGGCAACCGGATTGTTCATGGTGCCGCCAAACTGCGGATGCGGGTGTAAAACCAGCGCTAGAGGTGAATTTGGCTTCCCACTAACATGGTAGCGGCCTTCGATCCGGCCCGCAGGACCATTGAAAATAACTTCCGGCATATCATTAGTTCCCTGAACACACGAAAAAACGGCAGTTTTGAGCCATTTTTCCGCTATACTCTATTCCCGAGTAAAATAATCAGCTATTAAGGCTGGAAGTTCCGGGATAAAGTCCTAAATACTTGACTACCAGGGTGGGGGATGAGCCAAAAGCGGGCTGTTTTCCCTAGCTGATTGTCTGAGGTGCCTGCAAAAGGCGCCGTTTCTTACCACAGGCAGCAGCCCAATGCGCAACAAAATGCTGGGGCGCAAGAAAATGCACTGGTCACATCTCGGAGCGCCCAGGTTTGGGCATTCGCGGGAACAATGTGGGTTGGAAAGAGGCGACAGCGGGTCGTCCTCAAAGCCAAAGGAGACAAGTTGTGAAACTGACCACAAAAGGCCGTTACGCCGTTATGGCGATGACCGACCTGGCGAAACATAGCGAGGGACGCCCGGTCTCACTGGCAGATATTGCATCGCGCCAGGAAATCTCGCTCTCATATCTGGAGCAATTATTTGCACGACTTCGCCGAGGCGGATTGGTGCGCTCTGTACGTGGCCCTGGCGGCGGATATCTGCTGGCACGGACCATGAATGACACGCGCATTTCTGATGTGATTGTGGCTGTTGATGAACCGATGGCCGCAACAAGATGCAAGTCCAATTCGGCGACAGGCTGTCTGTCCGATGGGACACGCTGCCTGACCCATGATTTGTGGGATGAATTGGGCCATCAGATCCATCGCTATCTTGATAGCGTGTCTTTGGAGGATGTCATGAACCGGCAGGTCCGCCGTTCCGCACCTCAACAAGACGTGAATTCGGCCCCAGTAACGCCGGAAACACAGGAATTTTCGCTCGATGTGGCAGGTTGACCCCTAGCCTCCAATGGCTGCGATGTCTTAGAAGTAGCCGGAAATAGGCCTTTAGACAGGTCTGAAATGAAAGTGACTGCACAAGCCGATGACAGGTGAGCGTACATATCTCGACTACAATGCGACCGCGCCTTTGCGCCCGGAAGTAATGGCAGTGGTGTGCGCGGCAATGGACGGCATCGGCAATGCATCCTCTGTCCACAAAGAAGGCCGTGAGGCCAGAGCTCTCGTCGAAAAGGCCCGCCAATCTGTGGCCGGTCTTGTTGGCGTCAATTCTGATGGCGTGACATTTACCAGCGGCGGCACCGAAGCAAACCACTTGGCGTTTCGCCAGGCAGCGGCGCGCGGCGCAAGCACAATTTATTATTCCGCAATCGAGCATCCCTCCGTTATGGAAGCAGCGACGCTCGCAAGCGCAGAGACCGGCGTGCCGGTTACAGAAATTCCTGTAGAGGAAGATGGGCGCGTTTCACTCGCAGCCCTCGAAAATCTGCTTGAACACGCCGGAGAGCGACCCTTCGTCTCTGTCATGGCCGCAAACAATGAAACCGGGGTGCTTCAGCCGCTGGCGCGCGTGGGCGAGCTGGTTCACGCAGCAGGCGGCATCCTTCACACCGATGCTGTTCAGATCGTAGGCAAAGCGCCCTTTGACATGAAGGCGCTGGGCGTGGATATGGCGACCCTGTCTGCCCACAAGATTGGCGGCCCGTTGGGCGTCGGTGCTTTTGTCTTGGCGCAAGACGCTCATGTTGCCGCCCGCCAGACCGGCGGTGGTCAGGAGCGCGGCCGACGGTCGGGCACGGAGAATGTGAGCGGGATTGCAGGCTTCGGCGTTGCCGCGTCGCTGTCCGCAGGTCCAACAGCGGCAGAGCAGATGCGCACGTTGCGAGATAAGATGGAAACGTGCCTAACCGCATCGGTTCCAGACGTTCAGTTTTTTGGTCGTGATGTGGAGAGATTGCCGAACACAAGTTGCCTGTCAGCGCCAGGTCTTAAAGCAGAGACCTTGTTGATGCAGCTTGATCTAGCCGGTGTTGCTGTGAGTGCCGGGTCGGCGTGTTCAAGTGGAAAAGTTGCCCGTTCTCATGTGCTCGATGCCATGGGTGTTGAGGGCGCGCTTGCCACGGGTGCTGTGCGCGTAAGCCTCGGCTGGACGACGACAGAGAGTGATATTGAGAAGTTTTGTGATGCTTGGATCAAGGCAGTGCAATCCAGTAACCGAACCAGCAGCAAGGTGTCCCACCTGGCTGCAGCGGAAGGGTAAAGCGGAATGGTCGCCACACGTGAAACAGTAGAAGCTGTCGACGAAGCTGTCGGTAAGTACAAGTACGGCTTCTCAACTGACATTGAGTCTGAGAAGGCCCCCAAGGGCCTGAGCGAAGACACGGTGCGCTTCATCTCGGCCAAAAAGAAAGAGCCGGAATGGTTGCTTGAGTGGCGCCTTGATGCGTTCCGCCGCTGGTTGACCATGGAAGAGCCTGATTGGGCGAAGGTCAATTATCCAAAGATCGATTACCAGGACTCCTACTATTATTCGGCGCCAAAGAGCGATGATGATCGCCCGAAAAGCCTGGACGAAATCGATCCGAAAATTCTGGAGACCTACGAGAAGCTGGGCATTCCGCTCGTGGAACAGATGGCGCTTGCAGGCATTGCCGTCGACGCTGTTTTTGACAGTGTGTCTGTGGCAACCACCTTCAAGGAACGTCTTGCCGAAGCGGGCGTGATCTTCTGTTCTTTCTCAGAAGCGGTTCAGGATCATCCAGAACTTGTGCGTCAGTATCTTGGAACAGTGGTTCCGGTGACGGACAACTATTTCGCCACGCTCAATTCTGCGGTGTTCTCCGACGGCTCTTTCGTCTTTGTACCCAAAGGCGTGCGGTGCCCAATGGAACTCTCGACTTATTTCCGCATCAATGAAGCAGATACGGGGCAATTTGAGCGGACACTGATCATTGTCGAAGATGGCGCCTATGTGAGCTATCTCGAAGGCTGTACTGCACCCATGCGCGACGAGCATCAGCTGCATGCGGCGGTTGTCGAACTCGTATGTCTGGAAGAGGCGGAGATCAAATATTCCACTGTTCAGAACTGGTATCCCGGTGACGAAGACGGCAAGGGCGGTATCTACAATTTCGTGACCAAGCGCGGCGACTGCCGGGGCGACAATTCCAAGATCTCCTGGACCCAGGTAGAGACCGGGTCTGCGGTGACGTGGAAATATCCAAGTTGCGTGTTGCGTGGTGATAACTCGGTTGGTGAGTTCTACTCAATCGCGATTTCCAATAATCTCCAGCAGGTTGATAGCGGCACCAAGATGATCCATCTGGGAAAAAACACCTCGAGCCGGATCATCTCGAAGGGCATCTCCGCCGGGCGCTCATCAAGCACCTATCGCGGCCTGGTGTCGGTTCACAAAAAGGCGGAAGACGCTCGGAATTTCACCCAGTGCGACAGTTTGCTCATTGGTGATCGCTGTTCGGCGCACACAGTGCCCTACATTGAGAGTAAGAATCCGAGTGCGGTGCTGGAGCATGAGGCGACAACCTCAAAGCTGAGCGAAGATCAGCTCTTCTATTGTCGCCAGCGTGGACTGGATGAAGAAGAGGCGGTGGCGCTGCTCGTCAACGGTTTCTGCCGGGACGTGTTGCAGCAATTGCCGATGGAATTTGCTGTTGAGGCACAAAAACTAGTGGGCATCAGCCTGGAAGGCAGTGTCGGTTAAGGCCGCGCGCAAAGGAATGAATAGTTATGCTTGAGATTAAAGATCTTCACGCGAGTGTAGACGGGACCCCCATCCTGAAAGGCATATCGCTCACCATTGGTGATGGCGAAGTGCATGCAATCATGGGTCCGAACGGGTCTGGCAAAAGCACGCTGTCAAATGTGCTGGCGGGCCGCGAGGACTACACAATCACCAAAGGGTCGATCACCTATAAGGGCAAAGACCTGACGGAGCTCGCGATCGAAGAACGCGCGTCGGCGGGCATCTTTTTGGCGTTTCAGTATCCAACTGAAATTCCAGGCGTGACGACCATGACCTTTCTCAAAACGGCGGTGAATGCTCAGCGCAAGGCGCGCGGAGAAGAAGAGCTCAACGCGGTGACCTTCCTGAAACTCGTGCGCCAAAAAGCTAAAGAGCTTCAAGTCGACGAAGACATGTTGAAGCGCCCGCTGAATGTCGGGTTCTCCGGCGGCGAAAAGAAGCGCGCGGAAACACTTCAAATGGCGCTGCTGGAGCCGTCCCTTGCAATTCTCGACGAGACAGATTCCGGGCTCGACATTGATGCGCTGAAAATCGTTGCCGATGGCGTGAACAGATTGCGTGCGCCTGATCGCTCAATGATGGTGATTACCCATTATCAGCGTCTTCTGGACTATATCGTGCCTGATCATGTGCACGTACTGGCGAAGGGCAGGATCATTCGCTCTGGCGGAAAAGAACTTGCAAAAGAGCTGGAAGCATCCGGCTATACGGACATAACTGAGAGTGCAGCATGAGCGATCAGGCTCTGACATATTTGGATGCCAATGGCGCCTCAGCAGACGGGCCTGCCTGGCTTGACGTGCGTCGTCGCGCGGCCCGTGCGAGTTTCGCAGATGCGGGGTTCCCTCATCGCCGTGTCGAAGCGTGGCGCTATACCGACCTGTCGCGCCTCATCGCGAAGACCGATTGGCAACCTGCGGTTCCTCATGAAGGCGCGGTCTTGGTTCCAGAGGGCAGAAGCAATCCGTTTGCGGCAATTGCATCGCACAAGCTCGTCTTTGTGAACGGATTTTTCCGTCCTGATCTGTCCGAACTGGAGGGTCTGCCTACAGGCGTCGAAATTCTTCCTCTCGAGGCAGCTCTGGAGAGCGGAACAAAGTTCGAAACCGCCTTTGATGCAAACGGTCCAGAAGCAGTGGCCCCCATCGCTGCGCTGAACACGGCCTGCGCCAAAGATGGTGCGGTAATCCGGCTGGGCGAGGGCGTGGTGCTTGATCAGCCCGTACAGCTTATTCACTACACGCCAGATGGCGGGGCGACGGCATCTCACACCCGCAATGTGATTGAGTTGGGCGCTGGGGCCTCCATGACCCTGCTGGAAGCGCAAATCGGCTGGGGTGGGTCTTATCTCGTTGACCGCCTGACCAACCTCACTTTAGGTGAGGGGGCCTCTCTTACCCATGTTCGGATTGAAGATGAAGACGCGCAAGCCGTCCACATCGCAACGGTACTTGGCGATATAGCGGCAGAGGCATCTTATGTAGCCAATACGCTGGCGACAGGTGGCCGTGCAGGACGGCTGCAGACAGCGCTGCGTTTTACCGGCGAAAGCGCGCATGCAGAAAGCAATACGGCATACTTGCTGCGCGACAAGCAGCATTTGGACACAACCATCATTGTTGACCACGCTGTACCCGGCTGCACCAGTAATGCGCTGGCTAAAGGTGTGCTCGATGGTGAGGCGACGGGCGTGTTTCAGGGCAAGGTTATCGTTGCGCCTCATGCCCAAAAGAGCGACGCAAAACAAATGAGCAATGCGCTGCTGCTGTCGCGCGACGCTGCTATGAACGCGAAACCTGAGCTTGAGATCTATGCGGACGATGTTCAGTGCGCCCATGGCAGCACGATTGGAGAATTGGATGGCGATGCGCTCTTCTACCTCCGCTCACGCGGCATAGATGAACAAACGGCCCGACGTATGTTGATTTCTGCCTTCCTGGGGGCTGTTATGGAACAGGTACCTCACGCGGAAGCGCGTGATGTTCTGAGTGAGCGTGCGGCAAGCTGGTTCGAGCATCAGACAAGTGGGGAGGCGTGAGAGATGAATATGATCGATAAGAACGCGCCTTTGGCGAGAGAGTTTGACGTTGAGGCTATTCGCCGGGGTTTTCCGATCCTTGCGCGCGAAGTCTATGGCAAGCCCCTGGTCTATCTTGACAATGCGGCCTCAGCGCAAAAGCCCAGCGCGGTGATTGATGCCATGCGTGGGACCTATGAGAATGAGTATGCCAACGTGCATCGTGGCCTGCATTATCTCTCCAATGAAGCGACACAGAAATTTGAAGATGCCCGCGAAAAGATCGCAGGTTTTCTGAATGCAGCTTCGTCGGATGAAATCATCTTCACCAGCGGCGCGACAGACTCGATCAATCTCGTGGCAGACAGTTTGGGCTCGGAGCTTAAGGAGGGGGATGAAATCATCCTCTCTGTCCTCGAGCACCATTCCAATATCGTGCCCTGGCATTTCCTGCGGGAACGCAAAGGCGTGGTTCTAAAGTGGGTGCCCGTCAGCGATGAGGGTGAATTGTTGATCGAGGAGTATGAAAAGCTCTTCTCAGCCCGTACCAAGCTGGTCGCGATGACGGGCATGTCGAACGCGCTGGGCACCATCGCGCCGACAAAAGACATGGTCCGCATGGCCCACGACCATGGGGTACCGATCCTGATCGATGCGAGCCAGCGTGCGGTGCATATGGCCACCGACGTGCAGGATCTGGACTGCGATTTCCTCGTGCTCACCGGTCACAAACTTTATGGCCCAAGCGGTATTGGCGTGCTCTATGGGAAGCGGGACAAGCTCGCCACCATGCGGCCCTATCGCGGCGGCGGTGAAATGATCCGCGAAGTGAAAATGGATGTGGTGACCTATGGGGAGCCGCCTCACCGTTTTGAAGCGGGCACACCACCAATCGTTCAGGCGATTGGTCTGGGCGCTGCCGTGGACTACATCTCATCTGTCGGCATGGACGCAATATATGCCCACGAAAAGACACTGCTGGCCTACGCAACAGAGCGCCTGTCAGAGATCAATTCCCTTCGCATAATAGGGACAACGCCTCACAAGGGCGCGATTGTGTCTTTTATTGTCGAGGGCGCACACCCACATGACGTATCGACGGTGATTGACCGGGCCGGTGTCGCTGTACGGGCGGGGCACCATTGCGCGCAACCGCTCATGGACCGATTTGATGTAACGGGCACGTGCCGTGCATCATTTGCAATGTATAATACAAAAGCTGAAATAGACGCCCTGGCAGACGCCATCGCCGGTGCGATCAAGTTTTTCAGCTGAACGACAGAAGGTAAGTGGATCAGGATATGACTGAAGATCTGCCACAAGAGGCCATCTCAGACGCACCGCCGGAAGCAACCGGTGAGGAAGCGGCTACCCAGTCGGCAATACCGGCTGATGAGCTGGCACGTCTCACTGACGATCTGATTGGTGCGATCAAGACCGTCTATGATCCGGAAATCCCTGTCGATATTTATGAGCTTGGCCTGATCTACAAGATTGACGTTTCGGACGACCGGGATGTGGTGGTCGATATGACGCTAACCGCACCTGGATGTCCTGTGGCAGGTGAGATGCCGGGCTGGGTAGCGGACGCGATCCGCTCGGTTGATGGAATTTGTGATGTGGACGTTAATCTGGTGTTTGATCCTCCGTGGGATCCTGGCCGGATGAGCGATGAGGCGCGTGTTGCGCTGAATATGTACTAACCGGAGTTTTTGGAATGACGGTGGTGAGAGAAAGACCAAAGGCAGTGACGCTGACCGACCGCGCAGCGGAGCGGGTCAAGGCGATCATGGCGAATGCCAAAGAGGATTTTGTCGGCGTGCGCATTGGCGTGGAGCAGGGCGGATGCGCTGGCATGGCCTACACGATGGATTATGCGGAAGAAGTCGCGGCTCTCGATGAAATTGTTGAGGATAAGGGGGTGCGCATACTGATTGACCCTAAGGCCATCCTTTTCCTCATTGGGACGGAGATGGACTGGGAACAGGACACATTCACCAGCGGCTTCAAGTTTAAAAACCCGAACGCGGTCGACGCCTGCGGCTGTGGCGAAAGCTTCACCATCACGCCCGCCACCCGGTCCAACTAACCACCTTCATGGCGGTCAGCGGTGAATACAAAGCCTTCGTCATGGAGGTCCTGGAGCCGCTCGGGGACATCCGGATCCGCAACATGTTCGGCGGGGCTGGCGTCTATTATCGTGACCTGATGTTTGGCTTGATCGCCGGGGAAACCCTGCACTTCAAGGCCGACGATCTAAACAAACACGTTTATGAAGATGAAGGCATGGCGCCCTTCCTCTATGAAGCGCCACCCAAAGACGGCAAGCCCGGTCGAAAGATCGCCATGTCATATTGGGAGCTGCCAGACCGTCTCTATGATGAGCCGGACGAGCTGATGGAATGGGCGAAAGAGGCCATAGAGGCAGCTGCACGAAGCAAGAAGGCTAAGCCGAAACGCAAGGCTGCCCCCAAAAAGAAATCCACCGCGACAAAGAAATAGGGCCGCTTCGTATGAAGCAGCCCCATTCCATTTTGAACTGTTGCAGGCTTACTCGCCTTTGAACTCAGCGGGACGTTTTTCCAGGAATGCCTTCACACCTTCCTTGAAGTCGCTGCTGCGACCGGCACTGCGCTGAAGCTGTCGCTCTAGGTTGAGTTGTTCCTCATAGGTGTTGTCATCGCTTTCCCAGTAGAGCTGGCGGATCAGACCAAGTGAGAAGGGCCCATCGGCAAGCTGTCGAGCGATCTTGTCGGTCTCTTCAGGAAGCGCATTGTCGTCGAACACCCGGTTGATCAAGCCCCATTGCAAGGCCGTTTCAGCAGGCAGTTTTTCCCCCATCAAGGAAAGCTCCATTGCGCGGGCGCGCCCGACAAGCCGCGGTAGCAGCCAGGTTGAACCGCCATCTGGCACAAGACCAATGCGGCGGAAGGCCTGCAGGAAGTAGGAGGAGCGGGCACACAAAATCATATCACCCATGAGTGCGAAACTCATGCCGACACCAGCCGCAGGACCGTTTACCGATGTGACAAGCGGGACAGGGAGGTTCCGCAGACGGCGCAGGAAGGGGTGATAGGCTTTTTCAAGCGCAGAGCCCGCATCTGGGTTTTTCGGCGCAGGTCCCTCATTGCGGCCCTGAAGGTTTGCGCCCGTGCAGAAGCCACGGCCTTCACCTGTCATGACCAGACAGCGGACTTTGCTGTCGGGGTCTTCAACCACATCCATGGCTTCTTCAAGCCCCTGCAGCATCTCCATGGATACGGCATTCATCACTTCTGGATGGTTCAGCGTCAGCGTCGCAATTCCGTCTTCAATTTCAAGTCTTACATGTTGAAAGTCCATCGACTTCTCCCTGTGTTTGTATTGTTGCAGTTTAGCCCGCAACGAATTCTGGTTCTTTCTTTTTCAGGAATGAGACGACGCCTTCAGCGAAGTTCGGGTGGTCCCCAAGCATGCCTTGCGTATCCCGTTCATAATCCAATTGCTGTGCCAGCGTGTTGTGCTCAGCGATATCGAGCGCCTTTTTAATCTCGCCAAAGGCATTCGTTGGCCCCGCAGCAAGCTGCTTTGCATATGTCATCGCGGTCTCGATGAGTTTCTCATCATCCACGCATTCATAGATGAGACCCCACTCTGCGGCGGTTTCGGCAGGAAGCTTGTTCCCCAGAAGAGCGAGCGCACGGGCCCGGGCGCGACCCACGAGGTGCGGGGTGAACCAGGTGCAGCCCATATCGGGAATAAGTGCGAGGCGCGGACCAAATACTTGGACAAATTTGGCGGAGCGCGCGGCGACCACAATATCGCCAGCGAGCGCAAGACCAACACCGCCACCAGCAGTCATGCCATTGACCGCTGTGACGACGGGCTTGGACACTTCTGCAAGTTCGCGGACCATCGGGTTGAAGCCAATATCCATTCCATGAGCGACGCGCTGACCACGGGACATGTCGTCTTCGCCGGCGACATTTGCAGAGAGATCTGCGCCGGCACAGAAGCCGCGGCCTTGCCCGGTGACGAGAAGCACCCGAGCATTCGGGTCGCCCGCGAATTCTGCGACGCTGGCACGTACTTCCGCGATCATCGTCATATCGATACTGTTCAAAACATCGGGGCGGTTGAGTGTCAGCCGGGCAATGCCTTCGGATACTTCGTAAAGGATGGTTTCCATAGGTCCTCGTCATGGTCGATCGGCACGCCGGAGGGCGCGCCAAAATTGGCGCAAACCTTACCGGTAGGTCCGAGTAGACGAAAGACTATTAGATCATTTGTTTAAAAAGCGGGGGCGACGCGACGTCAGCCGCGGGCGGCCAAACGAAGGACTTGGATCACGCAGTCGCTTGGGCAGGCGCGACGACGGAGCTATCAGCGGCGACGACCCTGTTGCGCCCTTGTTCTTTGGCTTGGTAGAGCGCTGCATCGGCGCGCGCAATCATCGACTCCGGCGTATCACCCATTTCAAACTGAGCCACACCAAGGGACATGGTCACGCGACCAAGATTTTGGCCCGTCGATTTTTTCACCAGCTCGCGGGACTTCACGGTCTCACGGATTTGATTTGAAAGCTTGAGGGCGTCGACCATAGTCGTATTTGGCAGGATCATAGCGAATTCTTCTCCGCCATACCGTGCGGGTGTGTCCTGACCCTTCACATTATTGCTGAGGCACCGGCCGACAAGGCGAAGAACCTGGTCGCCTGCCTGATGGCCAAACGAGTCGTTGAATTTCTTGAAGAAATCAATGTCCGCCATGGCAAGGCACATTTCAGATCCATCTTGGGAGGTGGATGCAATGGACGCGAGCAGTACTTCATCAAAAGCCTTGCGGTTAGCAATGCCCGTCAATTGATCGGTCAAAGCCTCATTGCGTGCTTTTGCAAGATTGCCTCGCAGTTCTTCGACTTCGCCTTTGGATTCTGTGAGCTTTTCTTCGAGTTCACGTGATCGCGTTTCCATCTGTTTGGTGGCAGCCACGATTGTTTCGACAACTTGACCGAGGTCAGCGGCGGAAATTTCACTGGTCAACGCGTCGCTCACGCCCTGCATTGATTTCCCAAAACGATTGGTGTCGCCGGACACACTGGCTATCAACTCGATGACATTGTCCATTTTTCCAGACAATTGTTCACCGGTCTCGAGGGTCGTCCCGGTCAATTGTTCTTCGGCTCCGTTCAGCAGCGATTCCATCTCGAACATAAAGGGGGAGTCGAAGGATTGACCGGTTTCTAGTTGTGCGTTGATCTTCTCGTTGATTTCGGGGTTTTCGCCAGAAACATATGCGTACCATACGCCGTAGGCGGCAGGTGTTGGTTCGACGCCATGGTCCCCCATCATCTGCATGGCCTTTAAGCCGAATTCCAACGCTGGCGATGTATTGCTTGTAGAAGCCACGACTTTTCCCCGGATCGGCCAAGAATCTCTCTAGGCCTATCAATCTACTGGCCGTTTATTACGTGTTCGTAAATTTAGCGATTTTCTTAGGTCAAAATCATGTGGAAATTGGCAGTTTAAAGTCGTTTTGACGATGTGGCGTGATCACAGGTGCGGTGCTACTCTGAAGTTCAGGGAGAAGGCGGACAGGCGATTTCTGGCCCCTAGAACTCAAAGCAATATGTGCGGGGCACTCAGATGGCCGCACGATCAACCAAAGGGCGGCCAAAGCCGCCATTCCGGAGGGACAAAAATGAGCGTAGCTGAAGACACAAGAGGGTCCGATGCGGACTCCGCTGGCGCAGCCATCAGAGAGATTTTGGATCGCCAGAAAGCGGCTCACATTAAGGAAGGCGCACCGAGCCTGGAGCGCCGCATTGATTGGATCGACCGCGCGATAGCGCTTCTCGTCGATAATCAGAAGGAAATTGCCGAAGCCATGGCCGCTGATTTCGGTCATCGCAGCATTGAACAGTCTCTTCTGACCGATGTTATGGGGTCCATTGGGCCACTCAAGCATGCCAAAAAACACGTCAAAGATTGGATGAAGCCTGAGAAACGGAAAGTAATGTTCCCGCTCGGCCTTTTTGGTGCCAAAGCCCGGGTTGAATATCAGCCAAAGGGTGTTGTCGGCGTCATCAGCCCGTGGAATTTCCCGGTCAATCTGACATTCGTTCCCCTGGCGGGCATTTTTGCCGCAGGGAACCGGTCAATCATCAAGCCATCTGAATTCACACCGGTCACATCTGACCTCATGGCACGCATGTTCCGCGAAGCCTATGACGAAACCGAAGTCGCTGTGGTGACAGGCGGTCCGGCAGTAGGGGAAGCGTTCTCACGTCAGCCCTTCGATCATCTGCTCTTCACCGGTGCCACATCGATTGCCTACCATGTGATGCGGGCAGCATCAGAAAACCTGGTGCCCCTGACCCTGGAGCTTGGCGGTAAGTCACCTGTGATCGTGTCGAAGAGCGCTGATATGGACGACGCAGCCGCAAAGATCATGACCGGCAAGACATTGAATGCGGGCCAGATCTGTTTGGCACCCGACTATGTGTTTGTGCCAGAAGGCAAAGTTGACGCATTTGTTGGGGCAGCGGAAAAATCGATCGCCAAAATGTATCCGACCCTGAAGGACAATCCGGACTACACATCGATCATCAATCAGCGTCATTTCGATCGTCTCAACAGCTATATAGACGATGCAAAGGCGAAGGGGGCGAGGGTCATTGAGGTCAATCCGGCCAATGAAGATTTCTCTCAGCAGCAAGCCCACAAGATCCCACCGACCATCGTGCTCGATGCGACCGATGATATGAAAATCATGCAGGATGAGATTTTTGGTCCACTGTTGCCGGTGAAGACCTACAAGGAAAGCGATGAGACGATTGACTATGTCAATTCAAACGATCGACCGCTTGGTCTCTACTATTTCGGTGAAGATAAAGCAGAAGAAAACAAGGTCTTGGCGAACACTACATCGGGTGGTGTGACGATCAATGACGTGATCATGCACATCTCCATGGAAGATCTGCCATTTGGGGGCGTTGGCCCATCGGGTATGGGTGCATATCACGGGCTGGATGGATTTAGAGAATTCAGCCATCCAAAGGCGATCTATACCCAGGCGAAATCCAAAATGGTTGTTGAGATGTTCCGCGCACCTTATGGCGCGAAGACCAGAAAGAATCTTGCGGGCCAGATCAAAAAGTAGGTCTGCTACAGCGCAAAAGAAAAAGGGCGGCTTTCAGGCCGCCCTTTTTTGTATCCGGTATCTAGCTTAGCGAACGCCCAGACGCCTGATAGAAGCTGGGGTATAGCGATCTTCGCGAAGTTCAGTCGCATAGAAGTTGACCGGCGGTTCTTGATTGGTCATGCCGCCCATAAGATAGCGACCATTGGTAAGATCGTAATAGGCCATGCCCGCCCCGGCGCAGAGGGGCACGTCATAGGCTGTCTTGGGGAACCCCTCCTGGGTGCGCCATAGTTCGCCCCGCGTGTCATAGAGTTCCGTTGCGATAATGCCCCAACTGTCTTCCTGCAAATACATGACGCGGCGTGCGTATACGTGCCGTGTCGCAGGTTTGAGGTTTGCTTCAATCACCCAGGCGCGCTGGAGTTCATAGCGGGTGTGCTCCTGGTTGATATGACGCGGTGCGATGATGTCGTCATATGTCAGCGCGTCTGATGCCAGACGGTAATTATTGTTCGGCAGGTAATACTCATTCTTGCCAATCACCGTCCAGTCATAGCGATTGGGCGATCCGTTATAGCCACCCAGGCTGTCGACGGTGAACATGCCGTCCGAGTTCACACCGGGATTGTCATAGGCAATATTAGGGGCTCGGCGCACGCGGCGTGTGCCTGGGCTGTACTGCCAGGCAAGGCGGGGCTGCTCTGCCATATTGATGGTTTCGTGCACGAGGACGACATTCCCGGCACGCCGGGCAGGGGCGACGGTGTGCGCAATATAGAGCGCCCAGATATTGTCCAGGTCCTCTGCCTTTTCCTTGGTGGGGTCATTCCAGGCGACAATGGCTTCATCTTGAACCGTATAGAGCGTGTAGTCGCCGCTGGCTGTCGGCACCGCTGCAGCATACTGCCGGGTCGCCTTATAGTTGATGAAAACCAGCATGTGGTTCCAGATGATCTCAAAGGCGCTGTTGGGGATCGGGAAGGGTTTGGACATGATGGCTCCTTCCACACCATTTCCCCCTGGGGCAAGCTCGCCCACTTTGGCGTTGTTGCGGGCGGCTGCGAAGACATTCTCCGGAAAGGTGCACGTCCGATGCGTTTTGTAGACAGGCATGAAATAGGAACTGCCATAAACGTCGAGCAGGGCTTTATGGGCACCCGTCAGCTTGTCGGCATATTGCGCGGCGTTGCCCGCATTGATGGTGAAGAGAATGGGGTCACTGGCAAATGGGTCAGGATGGTGCATGCCCGCTTGAAAGTTCACATGGGCAGGGGGGGATGACAGGCCACCGGTCCAGGCCGGGATTGATCCGTCCGCATTGCCACCTTTTTCCGCGCCGAGAGGGGTGAGGTCGCGCCCCAGCCGAGCTGCCTGACTGTCTGGCACTTTGGCATAAGCAGCCGACGTTAAACCCAACCCGGCCGCGACAAGCGTCGCCACAGCAGTATTGCGCATTTTCCCCATAACACCCTCCCAAGTAGTAATTTGAAATTACTAAGTCAGGTTGCGCCAAACAAAAACGAATATCAACAGAAATTCGACATCGCAGGTTTTGGTTACTGGAAATGCATTATGTGAACGCGAGCTTGCGTAAACAGGCAGGGATAGGTTGCGGCAAGCTACTGGTAAGCTCGCCGCAAGATCTGCGTCATGAATTGGAAAGAAAGTTTTGGAGAGAAACCGACTTATGCGTCTTCGGTTTCTGCTTCTTCCACTTCCGGTTCGTCATCTTCCGGCTCTGGATCACGACGAACGATAGGGCGCGCAATGAAGGCTGGCATGTGGCCGCCAAACGGGTCCTGACCCTTTTTCCCGCGAAGGGGCTTGGTCACAGGCGCCACATCAGCTTCTGTCGTTTCGGCAGCGGGCGCTGTTTTCTTTGCAGCAGGTTTGCGTGTGCGGCTCCGCTTGGGCTTCGGCGCGTCTTCTTTAGCTTCTTCAGCTACAGGCTCTGCAGCTGCGGGCGCGTCGACCTTCGTCTCTGCAACGGCTTCCGGCGCGTCTTCGGTTTTCTTCCGGCGACCGCCTCGGCTGCGCGGTTTCTTGGGCGCGTCTTCTTTCGCCTCAGGCGCGTCTGCTTCAGCCTTTGGAGCTTCAGTTTCAGTCTTGGCAGCAGCCTTGGGAGCTTTGGCAGCAGGCTTCCCGTCTTTGCCATAGGCGCTGTCTGCAGCGATAGCTTTGCCGATCAGTTTCTCAATGGCGGAGAGATATTTGCCGTCTTCTTTTGTCGACAGCATGAAGGCAGCGCCTTCACGTCCGGCACGACCTGTCCGACCGATCCGGTGAACATAGTCTTCTGCGTGGCTCGGCACATCATAGTTGATCACATGGCTCACGGCAGGAATGTCGAGACCACGGGCTGCAACATCACTTGCGACAAGGATTTGGATTTCGTTGTTCTTAAATCCAGCAAGTGTGCGTGTTCGGGTGGACTGATCCAGGTCGCCATGCAGGCAACCAGCAGAGAAACCATGCTTCACGAGCGAGCGATGCAGAACACCCACGTCGCGCTTCCGGTTGCAGAAGACGATGGCATTTTTCACGTCTTCGGTTTCTAGAATAACCCGAAGCACATCGCGCTTGTCGAGGCGGGTGGTCGGCACCAGCTTCTGCGTCACCGTTGAGGCGGTGGTGGCTGCTTTTTCCACTTCAATGCGCACAGGATCTTTGAGAAACGCTTTAGTGATGCGTGTAATTTCTGGCGGCATGGTTGCCGAGAAGAAGAGCGTCTGGCGTTTGCCGGGGATGAGCTTGCAGATGCGCTCAATATCGGGAATGAAACCCATGTCCAGCATGCGGTCCGCTTCATCAATCACCAATGTCTGCACACCGGTGAGCAAGATTTTGCCGCGCTCGAAATGGTCAAGCAGGCGGCCCGGCGTTGCGATCAGCACGTCCACACCGCGATCCAGTTTCTTTTCCTGGTCGCCAAAGGACACGCCGCCAATAAGCAGTGCCATCGAGAGCTTATGGTTCTTGCCGTAAATCTCGAAGTTCTCGGAAACCTGCGCGGCAAGTTCACGTGTGGGTTCCACAATCAGCGAGCGGGGCATGCGCGCACGCGCACGGCCACGGCCAAGCTTTTCGATCATCGGGAGAGTAAAGGAGGCGGTCTTGCCGGTGCCGGTCTGCGCGATGCCGAGAATATCTCGTCCCGCGAGCGCTTCGGGAATGGCTTGAGCCTGAATAGGAGTTGGTTCTGTGTAACCAGCTTGATTGATGGCATCGAGGAGCTTGGGTCCAAGGCCTAGGTCATCAAACGTCTTCTTGGGCGCACTGCCCGTGTCGTCAGCTGTCATATGTCTCTGTTCTGCCGTTTTAAAAAATGCCGCTGATAACCACCCGGATGGTGAAAATCTGCGCGGCGAGTGGCAGCAAGAGGTCAGCGCTGCCAAACGAATTGAGCGGAACATACGATCTCGCGGCGGAATGTCAACAAACCCGCCACAGGTTTAGTGGCTTTTAGGCAACAGTTCGGGCAAGAGGGTTAATCTGAGCCCGGAAGTGGCCCTAAATGTCCAAATCTGTGGCGAATTCAGCCCGCTCCTGGATGAACTTGAAACGAAGCTCCGGCTTGTTCCCCATCAATTGAGCGACGGACGCCCGTGTCTCGGCGGCCTCATCGTCTGGCATGACAACTTGAAGGAGCGTGCGCTTCGCCCGGTTCATCGTGGTCACTTTCAACTGCGCAGGCAGCATTTCGCCAAGACCCTTAAAGCGGCTGATCTCAACCTTGCCCCGACCGCTGAACTCAGTCGCCATCAGATGGTCTTTGTCGGCATCGTCCCGGGCATAGGCTGTCTTGCTGCCTTGCGCGAGTTTGTAGAGCGGCGGCACGGCGAGGAAGAGGTGCCCACTGCGGATAAGCTCCGGCGTTTGCTGAAAGAAGAAGGTGATGAGGAGGGCTGCAATGTGCGCTCCGTCCACGTCCGCATCGGTCATGATGATGACCTTCTCATAGCGAAGATCTTCGTTCCGGTAATATTGCCCCGGCCGCACACCAAGTGCCTGGATGAGATCGCTGATCTGCTGGTTCTGAGACATCTTGTCGGCAGAGGCACTGGCGACGTTCAGGATCTTGCCGCGCAGGGGCAGGATGGCTTGTGTCTTCCGGTCGCGGGCTTGTTTGGCAGACCCGCCAGCGCTGTCGCCTTCGACGATGAAAAGTTCAGAGCCAGCCGCACCTGACTGGGAACAGTCGGCAAGTTTGCCGGGCAGGCGCAGCTTCCGCGTTGCAGACTGGCGGTTGACTTCTTTTTCCTGTTTGCGCCGGAGGCGTTCTTCCGTGCGATCAATCACCCATTCCAGAAGCTTGGCTGCTTGCTGGGGCCGCTCTGTGAGCCAATGATCAAAATGGTCGCGGATCGCGGCTTCTGTCAGTTTCTGCGCAGACACAGTGGCGAGCTTGTCTTTCGTCTGGCCGACAAATTCCGGCTCGCGAATAAAGACAGAGAGAAGGGCACCGCACGATGTCACCACATCATCTGCGGTGATCTGAGCGGCCTTCTTATTGTTGGTCAGTTCCCCATAGGCTTTGAGACCCTTGGTGAGCGCCGCGCGCAAGCCCGCTTCATGGGTGCCGCCGTCAGCTGTCGGGATCGTGTTGCAATAGGACGACATGAAGCCGTCGCCATTATACCAGCCAATGGCCCACTCAACCGTGCCATGGCCGCCATTCTCCCGCTTCACGCGGCCGGTGAAAGGTTCCGCCGTGACAGGCGTCAGTCCCTCTGTGGAGACAGTGAGGTAATCCACCAGCCCGTTGGGGAAGTGCAGCACATCTTTTGTTGGCGTCTGGTCTTTGTCCCCGACCATGGACGGGTCGCACGACCAGCGGATTTCCACCCCGCCATAGAGATAGGCTTTTGACCGCGCCATCTTGTAGAGGCGGGCGGGTTTGAACTTCAGCCCGCCTTTGAAAATCTCCGGGTCCGGGTGAAACGTCACACTGGTGCCGCGCTTGTTTTTGACAGCCCCCATCTTTTTCAGCTTGCCGGTGGGCTTGCCCCGCGAGAATTCCTGTTGATAGGCCTGCTGGTCACGGGCAACTTCCACCAGCAACCGGTCAGAGAGCGCATTGACGACGGACACGCCAACACCGTGCAGACCGCCTGAGGTCTCATAGGCATCGCCGCCAAATTTCCCGCCCGCATGAAGCGTGGTCATGATGACTTCAAGCGCTGATATGTTTTTAAACTTTGGATGCGGGTCGACGGGAATGCCGCGCCCATTGTCAGAGACTTTGAGCGATCCATCCGCCATCAGCTCCACGTCAATCCAGCTGGCGTGGCCAGCCACGGCCTCATCCATGGAATTGTCGAGCACTTCGGCAAACAGGTGATGCAGCGCGCCTTCGTCTGTGCCGCCAATATACATACCGGGTCGGCGACGAACGGGCTCCAGCCCCTCCAGAACTTCAATGTCCTTGGCGGAGTAGCCTGCTTTCTTGGGCGCGGCCTTTTTGGCAGCAGCCTTAGGGGCAGTCTTGGAAGCCGCCTTTTTAGGGGTGGCTTTTGCCCCAGCGCGGGCTTTTGGTGAACTGAACAGATCGTCAGAGACAGATTTGCCGCTGGACTTGGAGGCAGGTGTTTTCTTTTTGGCGGGCATAGGAACTCAAAAAATGGGGGTGCATGACCCGGAACCGAATCAAACCTCATATTACCCCGCCTTCGTGGTTCTCGCTCATGAAACAAAAGCTGTCATCCCCGGGCTTGTCCCGGGGATCCAGGGGCTGCAAACGCTGGCCGAGTATGTGGCCCTGGATTGCCGGAACAAGTCCGGCAATGACGCCTTTGTTTGGTGTGGGCAGCAGCGATTATGATCAAACGTCGCTGGCGAAGGTCACCCAAAGCCTCATATGATCCCATAACCGACATTTAGAGCATGTCGTGCTCTCTTAGTTTCTTTGAGCACCAAAAAACGCGTGAGTTTGGCGCGATTTTTGGTACTGGCTAAGCATGACATGCTTTAGAGACCTAAAGAACACGACCAATGCACATTAGGAGCCTGTCCAATGCCGACGATCAATGATCCGCTGACCCTTCCCTGTGGCGTGACGCTGAAAAACCGCCTCTGCAAAGCGGCCATGACGGAGGGCCTGGGCGACCCGGATAACAAGGCGACCCACCGCCACGGCAAACTTTATCGCCGCTGGGCGGAGGGGGGCGCGGGCATGTTGCTCACCGGCAATGTGCAGGTGGACCGGCGCTACATGGAACGGCCGGGCAATGTGGCGATTGACGGGCCTCAGTCGAATGAGGCGATTGCGGCACTCCGCGCCTATGCAGAAGCAGGCACCGCGAACGATACGCATCTCTGGATGCAGATCAGCCATGCCGGTCGCCAGACACCCTCATCCGTGGCGAAGGAGCCGGTGGGACCATCGGATGTTGCGCTGGAAATGCCGGGCAGCCAGTTCGGCAAGCCGCGTGCATTGACGGGTGAGGAGATACTCGATGTCATTCAGCGCTTTGCCCATGCCGCAAAAGTGGCCAGAGACACTGGCTTTACCGGCGTGCAGGTCCACGGTGCCCACGGCTATTTGATCTCAGAATTCCTCTCGCCCGACGTGAACACACGCACAGACGAGTGGGGCGGCAGTCTGGAAAACCGGGCGCGGCTTCTCTTGGAAACTGTGAAGGCAGTGCGCACCGCCGTGGGACCGGACTTTCCGGTTTCCGTGAAACTCAACTCCGCAGACTTCCAGCGCGGGGGCTTCTCTCATGAGGACTCGTTGAAGGTTGCCAGCTGGCTCAATGACGCAAGCGTCGACCTGTTGGAGATTTCCGGCGGCACCTATGAGCAGCCGCGCATGGGCGGCTATGACGACATGACCCTTAATCCCGATCGTTCAGAAAAACGTGCGGAAAGCACCATCGCGCGGGAAGCCTATTTCCTGGAATATGCAACTGACATTCGCAAAGCCACCACCATGCCGCTCATGGTCACTGGCGGCTTCCGCTCGGTGGAGGGCATGAATGCAGCCCTGGCATCTGGCGAGATGGATATGGTCGGCCTTGGCCGTCCGCTTTGTGTGGACGCTGAGGTGCCGAATAAATTGCTCTCAGGCGCGATGACAGAAACCCCGGCCTTTGAAAAGACATTGCAGATCGGCCCCGGCTGGCTCGGCCCCAACTCACCGTTTGCAATTGTGAAGGGCCTGAACGGATGGGGACAGCAGGGCTGGTTCTGCCTGCAGTTGCTCCGCATGGGCGATGGTCAGGACCCGGACACCAAGATGGGTGTGTTCAAGGCCTTCCGCGATTACGCCAAAAACGAAGCCCGCACAGCTGAGGCGATGGTGCGGTAGAGAAATGCATGTTTTTTGAAAGGCCTCATGATGATCGAAGGTATCTGTGAACTTGCGGGGCTCGATTATGATGGCTGGACGAGCTTCATCAGCACTTCCCTCAATCCATTCTCAGACGTCACCCCCGGACTTGTTCCGGGGGTCCAGGAGCGGTGGAACTGAAGCCTGCGTTTGGAACCCTGGATGCCCGGAACAAGTCCGGGCATGACGAAGTGTGTGGAGGAACCGCATACCAATCTACTTCATGAGGTCGTCATAGAGGTCGCGCCACTGCGGATTGTATTCCTCAATCAAATTGATTTTCCACGCGCGCGGATAGGCTTTGATTGTCTTCTCCCGCTGAATCGCCGATTGGGCATCACCGGCTTCTTCAAACCAGACGAGATGTTTCAAATCATAGCGCGTTGTGAAACCTTCTACCGTGCCGCTTTTATGCTCATAAGCGCGGCGGG